>Ga0068856_100000005_pt1 | contig 225505 bp, 210 predicted proteins | sample KBSCornC62_FD_66595 | JGI IMG/M metagenome (GOLD analysis project Ga0068856, IMG submission 66595) | Corn rhizosphere microbial communities from Kellogg Biological Station, Michigan, USA - KBS Corn C6-2 | ecosystem: Host-associated > Plants > Roots > Rhizosphere > Soil ...
CGCGTTTAAAATTTAAAATGCAGCTACCCTCTTTCCGCCGCAGGCGAAGAGAGGGTCGAGCAGCGCAGCGCACTCGGGGTGAGTAAACCCGGCGGACATTACAGCCAATGCCTGCCACCCCCGTCGACTCACCCTGCCATCGCTGCGCTCGGCATCCCTCTCTTCCGCAAGCGGGAAAGAGGGAAGACGCATTTATGTGCAACTCAGCACACAACGCTATTCTAAAAGCGATCGCCCTGGTGTATTGAAATGAGAAGGACGTAGCAAGGACTGACGAATAAAAGAGCAAAAAAGCTTGTCCCAAAACTATTTTTAATAAAAAACAGCATGCCGGCCGCAAATCGCCTGAACAATTCGGCAAAGGTGATTAAATTTTAATATTATTGTATTGCAATTATTTAACTACCCCATTTGAAGCCGTCTCAAATCAAACAGCTTGCTTATGCCGCCTTATTGTTTTGCACAATAGTGTGTGTTCTCCCGGCGTGTAAAAGTGATTGGATATCGCCCGGCAATCTTCCCCCCGTTACAGATACCAGCACTACCGGAGGCGGCACTAACAAACCAGATACGTCCCCTTCATTTAACGGACCAGCGGGTGTGGCGGTCGACGCCGCAGGAAATATTTTTGTAACCGACTGGGGCAACAACCTGATCCGCAAAATAGCGCCAGGCGGCGTGGTAACTACCTTTGCAGGCAGCGGGTTTGCCGGTTATAATGACGCGACCGGTGCGTTGGCATCATTTACGCAGCCAACAGGTATTGCTATAGATCCCCAGGGAAACTTGTTTGTGGCTGACGCAGGCAATAGCCTGATCCGCGAAATCAGTTCGTCAGGTGCGGTAACAACCATCGCTGGCAGCGATAGCATAGGGTATGTGGATGGCACAGGTGCGGCGGCGGCTTTTTTTAATCCGCTCGGCGTGGCGGTGGACGCTAACGGCAATGTTTATGTGGCCGATGCGGGCAATAACCTCATCCGTTTGGTTAAACCAGGCGGTATAGTTTCTACGTTCGCCGGCACGTTTAACACCGGTTCCTCAAACAATTTATCGCCCTTTAATAATCCGTCCGGAATAGCGATTGCACCTGGCGGCAATTTAATCGTCGCCAATTATCTTGATGATAATATCTTACAGGTGAGCCCGTCAGGTACCGTTACCACGTTTGCCGGCCAGGATACCGTGCAGGGCTCAGCAAACGGCCCGGCGGTGTCGGCAACTTTTTATTATCCCAATAGTGTGGCGACGGATCAATTTGGAAATACATACGTATCAGACGGCGTGAATAACCTCATTCGCAAGATCGATGCAGCCGGAAATGTAAGCACACTGGCCGGCAGCGGGGCGGCTGGCGCCATTGACAGCACAGGCGTAAACGCGTCATTTAACGGCCCCGCCGGTTTAGCGGTAGATGGATATGGCAATGTTTATGTGGCCGATTCGAACAACAATGAAATACGTAAGATCACACCGTCGGGCGTGGTAACCACCGTTGCAGGCACCGGCGCCCAAGGTTCACAAAATGGCATAGCAATAGCCCACCGCAACAAAAAAGCGCTCAAAATTGTTCAAAAACCAAGGCTGAATGTGATTTACCGGCACAGGGCGCGGAGAAGATAACCAGTTTTGAGTTATTGAGTTATTGAACAGTTTTGAATTACTGAGTTATTGAGTTAATGTGGAAGGTTAGCCGCTGACCAACTCACTAACTCAATAATTAAACAACTCAAAACTAACTAAAGGCTGTAGCTCTTCTTTTTGAAAGCGGCCTCGATGATCCTGGCGGAAATATCTTTATTATGGCCTGATCTTTTTATCTCGTCGGACGAAACGCCGTACTTTTTACCCCAATATTCATCCTCGTAATTCTCCCTGATCTGGCTGATTTCCTTGTTTTGATCTTCGGTTTTACTGTTATTATTCATGACTGTATTGGTTTTTATGTAGGAACAATATATTTAACTTAAAGTTTAATAAAATGTAAAATGCTTATTTACAAATTGTTAACAAGTCACTTATTGCCACCTGTTGGTGTTAAAAGTACACTTATAAACTTTGTTAAAGTTAAAACGAATACTGTTACTACAGCATTACCCTTTTGTTAAGTTAATGTTAACAGATATTGAATAATGGGCGCTTTTGAGGGACACGAAAAAGTGTTAGATTAGGCTCATGAAATACGCCGGTATTGTGTTATTAACCGTTTCATTACTATTTACTGCATGTCATTATGCCCCTTATGCTGATGACTTTACGGTGAAAAAGCCAAAACTGACTGACCTGCCCGGAAGGTATTATTTGACCGGGCTGACCGTCAATGATGCGCATCTAAATAAAACAGACTCCCTGGCTAATATTTGTGTGAATGTAGATGGAACCTATACAGCAAGCGGCATACCAAATGTGACCGGCAACTATGCCGATACGGTACATAAAACAATCTCAGCTAGTGGCAAATGGAGCTTAGATACCATAGGCGAAGTGGCCAGATTACTGGGCGATAAATGGCAATGGGGCTTTAGGCTGAGCAATATTGACGCAAGCTACAATACAGTTGGCTTGATGTATGATTCGCCGCCCTATAAACTGATCATCACCTTTGACGACCCCGATTTGGGGCAGCTAATGATATTTACAAAGAAGCTGGTAAAAACAAGATAAGTTGCCCGTTAACCCTATTTCGCCGGCCATATCCTTGCCGCCCAGCCTCCTCCGCCATAAAGTTTTACCGGTATTTTATCGCCGCTTTTTAGTTTTATGGTTTCCTTTTTATAATCGGTGGCATCCCGGTCGGCGTTTATGCCATCCATAAATACTTCAGCTTCATAGTTCCCGGGCGGCAGGAATGAAAAATCAAGCGTGAGGTCCCGTGGTGTCCAATTGGTCGTCGCTCCAACAAACCAGGTATCGCCCTTGCGGCGGGCCAGCGCGGTATATTCGCCAACCTTGCCGTCCATAGGTACTGTTTCATCAAAAACGGTAGGCACTTTGGTGATAAAATCGGTACATTCCTGCTCGCGCCTGTAAGTGGTCGGGTTGTCCGATAGCATTTGCAGGGGCGCGGTAAAAATGACATACTCGGCCAGCTGCTGGCAGCGCGTACCTTTGCTCATGGGGTTATCATTGATGGGCCGGTAGGCTGCCTGCGTGGCGTTCCGCATTGCCCCGGGGGTATAGTCCATCGGGCCGGCCATCATCCGTATATAAGGTATGCTATTGACATACCGGGGCTGGTCCTCGTTCGCCCATTTAAAGTTCTCCAGCCCTTTTACCCCCTCAAAGCCGATCACATTCGGATAGGTCCGTTGCAGGCCGCTGGGTTTAAACATGCCATGATAATCAACCATCAGTTGATATTGTGCCGCCAGTTTTGCAATGGCAAAAGTGCTGGCCACCACCACCTGGTCGTCACGGTCAAAAAAATCGATCTTAAAACCTTTTACCCCCATTTGCGCATAGTGCGGAAAAGCTTTTTCCATGCCATGGTCAACGGCATACCAGGTGGCCCACAAAATAACCCCCACATTCTTTTGTTTGCCATAGTCGATAATCTCCTGCAAATTTACTACAGGCTTTGCCTTCATCAGGTCCAAATCGTCCGACCAGCCCTCATCCATTATAATATAAGGCAGATGATTTTCCGAGGCAAAATCGATATAGTATTTATAAGTTGCAGTATTTATCCCCGCCTTAAAATCCACATGCGAAACATTCCAGTTATTCCACCAATCCCAGGCAACCTGCCCTGGCTTTACCCAACTGTAATCTTTCAGTTGCGGCGGTGCGGCCAGCTTTTGGATGATGTCCTGGTTAAGTAAATCCTTATCCTGCTCGCTGATCACCACTATCCGCCACGGGAAATTGCGGCTGCCCGAGGTTTTGGCAATATAATCTGCCCGGCCGTTCGGAATAAAGTTGATGCCATGCAGTTCCGCGCTGAGCGGACAGGGGGCGTAAACACCCTTTAAACCATGCGAGGCCGAATTCGGGTCGAGATACATGCCGGGGTAATCCTGCAGGTCGCCCTCGGTTATTTCCACTTTTTTACCTCCGCCAATATCCACAAGGCAAGGGAGGAAAGCCAGCGAGTCCTTTGGGAAATCAGATATCTTTACCTCGTGATAAAGTGCTTCGAATGACGAGTTAAACATCTTTCCGGCCCGGTAATCCCATTGAATAGGAAAAAAGCCTTTGTCATCATCCGCAAAATTAAAATTAGCATCCTCGTTTTTTATGGTCACCTCCCCTTGCCTGCGGGTAACAAAGCGGTAGGCGGCTGCATCGTCGTAAGCCCGGAAAATAAGGCTGTAATCTCCTTTGAAGTTGATGGTGAGTTGTGTGCATTGATCAAATACGGTGGTTTTTATGTAATCGATAGCTGCAAAGCTGGTGCTGATATTTTGAACCGGAGCCGAAAGAATTTTCGTGTTTTCGCCCAAAACTTCACCGGTTTCTAAATGCAGGGCGATTTTTGAGGGAAGTATAACCGGTTCACCTTTCTGCGTCACCGACCATTGCACACCACCATCTATGGTAACATGAATGGAAATTGAGCCTTTAGGCGATTTGATATCGAAATCTTTGGGCTTTGCCGCAAGCGCGGCAACAGTGCAAAAAAAGCAGGCGAATAAAGTTGAATATTTTTTCATTTTGCAGGTAAAGCAGGCAGCAGGGATGCCGGCCCAATTGGTTTGGTGCGATAATACAACTTTAGCTGTTAATATTACAGTTATAAGTAAAAATAATTGTCCGCATGGTCTTTTTTTATGGTCGCCAGAAATAAGCGTAAAAAGCGTGTTTTCGCAACCAGCTGAAAACATGGTTTTTACGCGCTTAAATCAGGTAGTTTTACGTGCGCTCTAACTCTCCCGCTGCCATAGCTTTACAGCAAATACCAGCCTGATACCCTACATCCAAACAACCTATGGTTTTTTACCGCTAAAGTGGAGTTAAGCCGAAAATCCGGAAGAGAGTAGGCACGCGGCCGCCGAAAAGCGTACAGAGTAGGCAAACCTATTTAAAACAATTAAAATGGCATTATTTAAGTACCAATGCGTGTATTTTGGCGTCGAAACGGGCGGCTATACACGTCAATCCAGGAACCCAAGTTCAGTCGGAGGATTTTTGCCGCTCAACTCGCCGAAAAACGACCCGGGGACAAACTTCCTGCAGCCCGGGAGTAGCTTTCACCTGCCGCAGAATCAGTATCCTGACGCGCAAATAACACAGGGCGGGGCCAAATATGATTTTTCCTTTATCAATGTGTCCGGTTTAACCACCGGCGGGGCAACTTCGTTCAACATAGCATTACCGCCGCATGGCCATGTAAGCAATGACCCCAGTGCGGTGCTCCAGGTGCTGGTTGTGTACATTCCGGAGGGTGGCCCCGGCCCCGGCGGCGACCCGGGAGCAGTTATCGACGCTTTTGACGAAAGCGCCGGGACGCTGTTCAACAACTTCTTTGTATCGGTAAGCCCCGATAGCAACAATACCCGGTATAATACAGCGAATGTTTATGGCTATGTAGATACAAAGGACCAGGGCGCCGGCATTACTGCAACCAACGCATTCAACAGTTTGCAGCCTGCCAGTATTAACCCGCAATATGTATTGTTTGAAAAATGGCATGTGCTGGCTGGCACTGCTGCATCAAACTCAGGAAATACTTTGGCCCTAAATAAAGGTCAAACTGCTTATGCACTGGCCTTTTACAACAGCCCGCCAAAAAATTCGCCAGACAAAACCGGCGTGTTCGACAAACACAAAGAGTACATTGTTGACCATCTGAAAGTTGTGGGCGACCAGTTTATTTTCGACCCGGGAATTGTTGAAAGTGAGTTCAACAAGATCAATCAGGCGATAAACCGGATTGCCACCGATGTGGAAATCCTGAAAGGGAGATCATTTATCAGGGAACAGGACCGTCCCGATGTAGGCAGGTCAACTGCACGCAACGAGGAATAATTTATAGCCTTGATACTGGTCATCAGTAATATTGCAAATGAAGCGGCAACCAGCCTGGTGGAACTATTTCCGCCAGGCGCCGCTTCATTAATTACCGCCTCTTCATTTCATCAGGCGTTTCGCGGCGGTTTAGATGTGAACGATTTTACGTCCTCAGGTATCCAAATTAACGGGACAGAGCTTTCCGTCAGCGGGATAACAGGGGTGGTTACCACTATCTCGTCCTTCATGCCGAACGAGTTTTATTATATCGAACCTGCCGACCAGAAGTATGTATGCTCCGAAATGAACGCATTTTTTACTTACTTTTTATCGCAGCTTAACTGTAAAAAGATCAACCCTCCAACGGTACGGTCTTTTTCGGGACCTAACCTGCACCGGATAGAATGGATAAAAAAAGCGAGCGTCGCCCATGTCCCCATCTGGCCGGTGAGTATGATCAATTCAAAAAATGCGAATGCTGAAGCGGAAAAAAAAATGAAACTGACCTTTCATACTTGCAGCATTATTGGGGGGGACGTAATCGGCGGGCAGCCCGATTTGTTGCGTACTTACACAGAAAGATTGCAGCGTATTTTCGATGTTCCCTTTTTTACCTGCCATTTTATTTCGGAAAATCCCGGCGATTATTACCTGGCCGATATGGTATTTAAACCTGATATTCTACCGGTTGTCAATCGCGAAGCTATTGTAAATTATTTTTTATAAACATTTTACCTGATGATATTACTTTGGGGGTTAAAGGCGGATGCACCGATGAACTTAGTTCGGGAAGAACTGGAGCGGGCAGGCGCGAACTTCTTTTTTTTAGATCACCGGCAAATTTTCAGGTCCGAAGTTGAATATACCTTCAGTTCGGAAACCGGACCGAAATGTAAAATAAATATAGACGGTGTTAAACTGGACCTGGACCTGATCAACGTGGCCTACATGCGCCCGTATAACTTTATGGATTATACTGAAATGGATGGTAAAGCCATGGATGAACCCATGGCGATAAAAGCTTCCGGCTTTGAAACGCAGCTGCTTGGCTGGTTAAATGCCTCGGATGCACTTGTCATCAACAAAGCCGACCCATCGGCCACCAATAATTCCAAACCTTACCAGCTTTCGTTAATTAAACAAGCGGGTTTTAAGGCGCCGGAGACCTACATTTCAAATGATGCAAAACAGGTAACAGCGTTTTTAAAGAAAGCCGGCCGCGCGGTATATAAATCTGTCAGCGGCGTGCGCAGCATTGTGCATGAGGTATCAAACGACCACCTGGAATTTATTGAAGATGTGCAGTGGTGCCCTACGCTTTTTCAAAAAGTAGTCGACGGTATAAATTACAGGGTTCATGTTATCGGCGACCAGCTATTTGCTGTTCGGATAATGTCGGATCAACTGGATTACCGCTATGGAAAGACCACCATGGTAAGCGAAGAGCTACCTCCTGCGATAGCCCAAAAATGCCTGGACCTAAACCGTATACTCGGGCTGCATTTTTCGGGTATCGACCTGATGCGGACCGCCGGTGATGATTGGTATTGTTTTGAAGTAAATGCTTCGCCCGGCTATTCCTATTTCCAGCATAACAGCGGTGCGCCCATAAGCCATGCGCTCGCAAAGTTTATGATCGATGCAGACGGCCGGCAAAGCAATTCCTCAAATGGCGTTTTTTAAATCAACCGTAATCTCCTTAAACTGCCAGCCTTTTCCCGGCATTAAAGTGTTCACGTTTTGCACTCGATCACCCGCTAAACAACCCACAAAACGGTTGATTTTAGGCATTTTAAAATTAAAAAATAGAAAAACATGTCCAATTTTCGGACATTTTTTGAACACTTACAGCGTGCTGATAAAACGATGGCCGCCCTCCTTTACACATGCTCCAAACCCTTACCGAATCCGGTTAAACACAATGAAAACCTAAGCGGACGGTGCGAAATTTATCCGGCAAAGTTTAAAGGCGTTTGCCCTGCGTTAAAGATCAGTAACCGTTTGGCCCTCAAAATTCAGCGTTAATTTGTAATTCTTTCCCTTGCAATTAAACAAAACCACCACCGGCCAGTCATCTAAACCCACCTGGCCGGGATCATAATAGCCTATCTTGAAATATTGCGTCAGGCTGGTGTATTGTATGCCCGGCTGAATGGTCGCCGTGCCGGTAACTTCGCCAATTGAAAAACCTTTTGCGTCGTAAACATCCCACTGGGTTACCACAACGGGATATGCGGAATTATTTTTCAGGAAAAACCATATTGCCTCGGTGTTGGTGGTACCCACGGTTTGCAGATCATAGTTGGCAATTGCGTCGATAAAGAAGACCATGTCCCGCACAGTCACCTTGCAGGCAGCGCTGAATTTGCCGTCCTGACTGGTGGCGGTTATAGTTACCGTGCCAAGCTTAATGGCGGTGATGATGCCTTTTGAGTTTACTGAAGCGGTTGTGTTATCGGATGATGTCCACGTGATATTGCTATAGGTGGCATTAACCGACAGCACTGTAGCTTTAACCGAATCGGTATTGTTGATCAGGATGTTGAGCGTGGTTTTATTCAACGTCACAGAAGTAACACCAACCGGCAATACGTTAACCACGCAGGTTTTGCTTACGGTGTTGGCGCTGTTTTTTACCGTGATAACGGCTTTGCCCACTTTCAGCCCGGTGATGAAGCCGGGCTTTTTCACTTTTGCGATAGTTGAATCCGAGGAACTGAACACCAGCGCAGTGTCAACCGCATTCGACGGATTCAAGGTTACCGTGATGGATGCCTGCGCCCCGATGACCAGGTTTACCGTATCCTTGCTCAGTGTGATACCCTGCAGATGGATGGGTTTCGGTTGGTCCTTTTTACAGGCCGTTAATAAAAGCAGGGGTAGGATAAAGCCGAGCAGGTACTTTTGTTTCATAAACTGGTCTTAAGGGTTCTTCTTTATGATAAAATTGCCTAAATATAAAGCTTAATCAATATAATTTATTTTAACAGTATAATTTTTTCAGTCGCAGTTAAATATTGCACAAAAAATAGCCGGTACCCGGCATTTTATCAGTGCGTATATTTTTGAATTTCCGCTATACACAAATAATAAATTTATATTAGTGCCTGCAAATCATATCAATACCCCGGTATTATTTATTTATTTTCTGACTATTTGCGGGCAAGGTATTCCATATTCCTCTTTGTGGCTTTTTTGCTTTCGGCAATAAGTGTTAATGCCCAAACCGTGGTCGAAAATGAGCTTTTTTACCACATCGGCGAAAAGGACGGCCTGGCTGATAATATAGTCACTTGCTTTTACCAGGATTACCGGGGTGTGATGTGGATGGGCACTCAATACGGCCTTAACAGTTTCGACGGCTCGGAAATACGTACCTGGAAAAGCGGCTCAAAGGCCTCAGCCAATCAACTGGTGAGCAACGAGGTAAAATGCCTCGCTGCCGACTCAAGCCGGAATTTGTGGATAGGGACCGCCTGGGGCTTGTCGTCAATTAACCTGGCTACCCAGCGCATCCATACGTGGCATTATAATGGCAACAACGATGTACGGTCAATCGCCTGCGAGGGTGCAAATGTGTGGATGGCCACGGGCGAAGGTATTTTACTGTTAGATTCCCGTACGCAGAAGTTTACGCATTTCACCAATGCGGTCACCAGCCCCTCAACCCTGAGCTATTATTTCAACAACAATTGCAATTACATATTCATCGACAGCAAAAAGAGGATTTGGGTAGCTACAGTTAATGGCGTATGGCTGTTCAACCGCGTAAAACGTACTTTTGAACAATACGACGGACCCAAAAACGATGCCGAATACGACTCGATGGTGAGCGCTGTGTTTGAGGACCACGCGCACCGGCTGTGGCTTGGCTGCTGGGGAAAAGGAATTAAGCAAATTGACCCGGACAGCCGCTCCGTCACTAATTTTGTGAACGATCCGGGTATGCCGGGCCATGTTACCAATATTACTGAGCAAAACAATAGCGGCCGCTACAGCTTGTGGTTAAACGGATATTTAACAGAGTTTAAAGCAGATGAGCGTCATTTTTACAGGCATTCGCTCAGGCCGGTAGCCGAGGCCGCACCGCTTGACCCGGTTTGCGTATATGTGTCACGCGAAAACCTTTTGTGGGTGTCGACTGTGAAGGGAGTATATATTATCGATCCGGCGCGGCAACTGTTCAGGCACCATTTTATCATTGGTCAAAACGTGCTTACCGGTCAAAATGCAGCCATTCTGCCAGAGAAAGATCGTTTTTGGTTAACCGGCGACAAAAACTTTTTACTCAAAGCGTTCGACTATAACTTCGGGCTGATTAAAGACTACACGCCCGCAATAAAGGAGCTCGGCGGCCCTTACGGCAACAACGGCCTGGCCATAATGAGTATTAGCCGGCGTAATGACCGGGAATATTGGCTGTCAACCAGTTCGGGGGTTTTAAAGTTGGATGTTGCAACGGGGCGGCTAAGCGTAGTTTTCAACAGTTTGACCGACAGCTCAAAACGGCCGGCAACATTCATAAACAATGTACTTTTTTTGAACGGCAAGACCTGGTGCTTTCCCTGGCGAAGGGGTTTATGGGAGATGAATGACCGCACAGGGTCATTTACCCCGGTTTTTACAAACATGCCTGAAGGGAAAAGCGTCAAAAACCTAAACCTGCAGGAAGCGGTTACGGATAAAAACGGCAATACCTGGATCAGCGACATGGACTATGGCGTGATCAAATATTCAACGGCCACCGGTAAGGCGCAACGTTTTATCACCCCCGATATTGCCAATTACGGCCGTACGGTGAACATCATCAGCATCAGGGACAGGTTGTGGATACTGTCGAATATGAAAATTGTCGCGATTGATCCGTACTCGGAGAAAACTACTGCCTTCCCCCTTCCTGACGGTATGAACAAATACGTGTATTGCTATACCACCGACGGGTCGGGCAACCTTTGGCTGGCCACACGGACCGGGCTTGTGGTATTTAATACCATTAATCACTCGTTTAATCAGTATACCGAAGAGGACGGTTTGTTAAACAATGACCTTAACGGAACCATCGGGATGTTACCAAACGGCAATATGATTTACGCCGGCGAGAACTATGTAACAAGTTTTAAGCCCGCTGAATTGCTGCGTGTTCCGGCGCAAAAAAAATTGTTGCTCACGGCGGTGGCCACGGCAGATACCAATTTGGTCGCCGGTACTTATAGAAAAATAGTGGTGCCCGCCGGTAATGAAAAGCTGACCTTTAAATGGGCGTTTATTAACTACAGTAACCCGTTGCAAAACCGGTACTACAACAAGTTGGATGGCATAGATAAAGACTGGAATTACTCCGGCAATAAAGGCAGCGTTGAGTATAATGGACTGTCACCCGGCAAATACAAGTTCAGGTATAAGGCAGTGAGCGCCGACGGACTGTCAATGGTCGAAAAATCGGTAATATTTACCATCCGGCCCTCCTTTTGGCAAACCTGGTGGTTTATTGCTTTGATGATCGTAATGCTGATGGCGGGTATTGCGCTGATCGTTGAAGTTGTGCGCCGCCGCGAACGGCGAAAAGCGGCCATGCAGCTGCAGCTCTCCAACCTGGAAATGAAAGCGCTGCGGGCCCAGATGAACCCTCATTTTATTTTCAATGCGCTTAACTCGATACAGGAATGTATCGTTACCAAAAACACAACAACGGCCCACAATTACCTGTCTAACTTCTCGAAGCTGGTGCGGATGATCCTTGAAAACTCCGAAAAGCAATTTATCACGCTTGAAGACGAAATAGAAACGCTCAGCTTGTACCTTTCGCTAGAAAAACTGCGCTTCGACGACAGCTTTGAATATAAAATGACCGTCGACGCGGGGATCGATACTTCATTCGTCCACATCCCGGCAATGATGGTACAGCCTTTTGTGGAGAACACGCTATGGCACGGCCTTATTCATAAAAAAGGGAAAAAGGAATTGTCTATCAAATTCGGCCAGCAGGGCAGCAACCTGATCTGCATCGTGCAGGACAATGGTATCGGCCGAGACAACGCCGAATTGCTTAAAACCAGCAACCAGTTAAAAAAACATTCGATGGGGATGAAGATTACGGAGGAAAGACTGCAATTGCTTGAAACCGGGGCCAGCATAACCATTGACGATTTAAAAAACGATGAAGGACAATCGGTCGGCACCAGAGTGACTATTGTGATACCTTTAGACCTATAGCATAATGAAAGCAATAATTATTGACGATGAGCCTAAAGGGCGCAACATCCTGCTGCAGCTGATCAACGAGCATTTCGGCCATATAAAAGTGGTGGCCACCGCTTCGGGGGCGGATGAAGGCATTATGCGTATAGATACCTATAAGCCTGATGTGGTTTTTTTAGATGTGGAAATGCCCGGTAAAAATGCCTTTGACATGCTGAGGGAATTGGGTCCGATTGACTTTAAGATCATTTTTGTTTCGGCCCATAACCATTATGCGTTGAATGCGATCAAACTGTCGGCGCTTGATTTCCTGTTGAAGCCTGTTGACCTGAATGATTTACGCAGGGCGGTTGAACGCCTGGACACCGGAGCCGCGCGGTCGGTACAGCAAGTGCCCCAATTGCTTCAGCAGATACAGGCGCCGAGGGGCAAACTGGGTAAAATTGCTATTTCATCCGTGAACACCATCGAGTTTGTAAACATCAGCGATATTATTTATTGCAAGGCAGATAACGTTTACACCGAAGTTTACCTGCTCAGCAGCACCATTACCTCAACTAAAAGCCTGAAAGAGTTTGAAGACCTGCTGACACCCCATTTATTTTTCCGTGTGCATCATTCCTTCCTCATCAATCTCAACCACATCAAAAAATACATCAAAGGCGATGGCGGCAGTGTGATCATGATCAACGAAAAAGAAATAGAAGTGAGCCGCCGCCGTAAAGGTGCATTTTTAGATTTACTGGCATCGATGTAAGTTATCCAGAATAGGTACCCCCTTCCGTATGTCATTCCAATTTAATAACAAAAGACACTTTTAGCTTTCTGCTTTTACCTTTCTCCTTACCGACGCCACTTACCCGTTGAAACCCGCCACTTACTAAAACGCCAAAAAGTACGCCTTTCCTTTAGTCAAATTTGTTTTGCAAAGCTGCCGGCGCCCCGCTGAGGTTCTGCCGCAAACGCTTTTTTCGATCACCAAAATTTAAAACAACCATAATGATGAAACCTATAAAAATTTTTGCCGGTATATTGGTTTTAAGCCTTATTGCCGGTATGGGTTACGCGCAAGTTGTGGACCCTAAAGATGTAGCGAAGGAAGATGCCACTAACCGCACCAACTCCAACATTGAAAGCGGCGTGGATAATGGCGTTGGAAAAGCAGAAGGCGCCATAAAAGGCCTGTTTAAAAAGAAAAAAGCAGCGCCCGCACAACAACCCTCACAGCAGCAACCGGGACAGCAAATACAGTCCACAGGCGGCACAGGTTTTCGTGCTTATAACAACTATGATTTTGTGCCGGGGGACAGCATCGTTTTCGAGGATCATTTTACCGATGATGCCGAGGGTGAATTCCCTGCGCACTGGAACCTGGGCAAGGGCCAGGCCGTGTTAAATAATATGAACGGCACCAAGGTGTTTTCGCTTACTGATGGTAATTACGCCCACGTAAGCCCGCTGATCAAGCCGCTATCTTATTTGTCCGATCCATTCACCATAGAGTTTGATAACTACTGTACCGGCGGTTATCTGCCGCGCGTTTACTTTTATGCCAGTAACAACAACGCGATTGCAGCGTCAAGCGATCTTGGGGTGGTGACGGTGGAATCGGGCGATATCCAATTCGGCAATCACACAGGCGTTGAGCTATCCGGCAGTTATCCGGCGGATATCAATGGTGAGCAGTATTTAAACAAATGGCACCACATCGCCATCGCATACAAAAAGGGGCAGATAAAAGTTTATGTAGACCAGTACCGTATCCTGGTAGTGCCGAACATCGGTTTTGCACCGCATGCTTTTGACATTGAAGGCATAGGCGACCAGGGGAAACCCATCATGATGGCTAATTTCCGGGTCGCAAATGGCGGTAAAATGAACATGCTGGGCCGCAAATTTACCGACGCCAAGATCATCACCCACGGTATCAACTTTGACATAGATAAGGCAACGATAAAACCCGAAAGTATGGGCACCCTGAATATGGTTGCCGGCGTAATGCGGGACAATCCGGAAATCAAATTTGAGATCGACGGACATACCGATAATACCGGTTCCGCCGCACACAATGTGTTCCTGTCGCAGGCGCGCGCCGCCGCTGTAAAAGCGCAGCTGGTAAGCATGGGCGTTGACGGCTCAAGGCTCACCACCCAGGGTTTTGGTGACACCCGGCCAATGGCGGATAACTCCACCCTGGAAGGCAAGGCCAATAACCGCCGTGTGGAGTTTGTAAAAGAATAAGATGATTTAGAAGAAATGTAAATGAAAAGATCACTCGTATATATACTTGCGCTAATCTGCCTTTGCTATTGCTCTTGGGGCCAAACCCGCAAGCTGCGCAAGGATGAAATAGATTTCTACAATAATCTTCACCAGGTTTTGTACAATGCAGTGCCGCATGAATACAAGGATTGGAAGGCAGTGGGCGACGCAAAGGAGTTCGACGTGTTTAAATATTTTTGCCCCATTGTTTATGCCGACAACGATTGCACGGGTAAAACCGATGTTTCGCTGGGGACAAGGGTACCCTATCAATTAAGTTACAGCATTGACTTTTCGATGCCGGGCAGCCAAAGCGATGCCCTTAAAGGCAGTGCGATGCGTACGGTTAAAGATTATACCAACACGGCACAAATTGCCGGTATGCTAAAAAGCGTCGCCAAAACCAAGCTATCCATACACATCAATGCCAATGTTTATACGCCCGGCAGCGGGGTTTTTACGCTGGTGTATTGCCCCCAAACTCCACCCGAGACGATAACACTGCCTGTTCCGGCAACCCTGGCGCTGATCGGCATTCGTTCGGATCAATGTCCGCTGATGTCGGGTTCGCGGCCGGATATGTCGCCGGGCGATGGCTATTACGACGATGCGGTAGTTTTTCTGGGCAAACCGGTCACCACCAAAACCAATGACAATCGCAACGATGGACGTACCCATACGGTATACGGGATCGGGTTTGATAAAAGCAAAATAGGCAGCCCCGTGGTGCAGAATATAGAAGTAGATTTTAAAGGTGACGCCGAAGACATCAGGGCCGCTGTAAAGCTCATCGACTGGCAAAAGCTATATGTGCTGATCGCTAAGTAATTTACGTGATGAGAATAGAGAACCAGGGGTCAGGAAACAAGATTCAAGAAAATGCAATTGAGAGGTTGATTTTATTGAAAAGAAATAAAAGCAGGCAGGTTAAATGTTTGTTTGGCGATAACCGGTTGGCATTAACTTTTTTGTCTTGATTCCTGGTTCCTGACTCTTCATTCTATTTAAAATAAACTTTGATTGGTAAAATGAACAGGCCGCTTTTGCTCTTGATCGCCCTCCAGGTTTCGATAAGCCTAAATGCGCAGTCAATGGCGGCGTACAGAAAATTGCGGCCTGCGGAAGCCGCCTTTTTAAACAGGGTCCATTCGATGTTAACGGCGGTTGTCCCGCACAGCTTTTATAATTGGACAAGTGGTGAGGATGATGATGGCTTTGACGCCGTAAGACTGTGGTGTGCCGACCCAAAAAGTGCGGACGAACACCTTGGTTATTGCCCCGTATCACTGGCGAAAAGCGAGCCTTACTCGGTTAAATATGAAATTGAATTTCGTATGCCCGACAAGCAGAGCAAAAACCTGTTGCTAAATGCATATAAAGGGATAACAGATTACAACAGCACGGATCAAATTGCCGTGGCGTTAAAATCAACGGCAGCGACCTGGCTCAAGATCAGTATCATTACAAACGTGTTGCCAGGCGCCATCAATAAGCTAAGCTATTGTGCAAAAATGCAGCCTGCGCAAATTACGCTTCCGGTGCCCGCAACACTGGCGGTTATGGGCCTGCATTCGGATGCCTGCCCGATTATGCAATCAGGCAAAGTAGATATGACCGGCGACTATTACGACAATGCGCTCATCATCCTGGGAAAACCGGTGATAAAAAAAACGCCGGTGCAAAGAACTGACGGCTTGATGGAAACAGACTATTCAACCGGCTTTGACCGTTCAAAGATCAACCGTTATACCACTCAAAATATAATCATTACAATTCACGGCGATGCTGCTGATATCAACGTCGCTATGAGGCTGATCGACTGGAAGAAATTGTACAGTTTGATCGCTAAATAGGGTTAGGGGTGCGCCGGCCGGGTACGATGCCCGCCGGCGTAATTTTTTAAAGAAATGTTTGTTTGATGTGCGTGAGATCAGACCCTGTGTCTGCCGCCCCCGGCGAAAGCCGGGGGTTTTTTACTTCGATGAAGTATCACCCGGTGACTGACCACTCAATAAACGTCACCTGAACAATGGCAGTTGTCGCCAGCAAGTTTATGGCAAATGATCAGCTATGCTTAATTAATGAATAACCTAATTTATTAATTAATACGAACAAAAATAAGCCGGAGCTGTTACAAAAGCAGTTGAATTTACGTAATAAAGATTAGGACAAGGTTTCCTGCCCGCTGAAGACCAATAAAATTTTATACCATGAAAAACAGAATTTTTATTTTACTGGCGCTTTTGGGAAGCGCGGTATTCATTTCATCGTGCAGCAAAGATCATCCGGTTGTATACAGTATGACCAACCAGGATTTTGCAGCACGCTCGGCCAGTTATTTTAATTTTCAAATACAGGCCGGTAATTTGGCAAAGACCCGTGGCACAGACGACAGCGTAAAATCGTATGGAACGGTGATGGTAACCGACAACACCGCCGCCTATGCGGCGCTGAAAACACTTGCCGCATCTAAAGGACTAACGGTATCAACCACCTTACAGGCAACTGATCAAACCAATTTAAATTCATTGTCTGCTCAAAGCGGTGCGGCTTTCGACCAGGCGTACGCACAGATGATGGTACTTACACATAACCAGGAAGTCGCCTTGTTTAACCTTGGCTCCCAATCAAACGGTGTAGCCGATGCCGACTTAAGGTCCTTTGCGTTTGGCCAGCTTCCATTAACAAGTCTCCGGCTGCAAATGGCGTATAGCCTGCAAAGCCGTGTAACCAACAAATAACCATTTACAAGTTAAAAAAAGCCTTCCAGCCACCTGGAAGGCTTTTTTTGATGGTTAAAACTTGACCGGCCTGGACGTCAAACAAAGTTTATTGGTTTTTTTTCCAGTTGCCCAGGTTGTATTTAAACCCGAGCCCATAAACGTTGGCGCTTTTTTGGTCGAAGGGCAGCCGGCCTGTGGAATAGCTCACAAAGAAGCCATTACTGGCCGCCAGGTTACAGGTAAAAAAACTGAAATTATTAATATGTGCATTGATGATCGCTGCCGAAGCGCCCAATTGATGGTACCAGCGGTAATCAGCGCTGAACCAGAAAACCTGGCCCGCCACTTTTGCGGCCTCGGTTTTAAACGACGCTTCAAACCGGATACGGGTAAACGGATCGAGCGCGCCGGTTACGGCCTGGCGCAGGCTGTCGCTGGTTGGCACCACGTAATCCAGCCCGAAAAGCACTGCCGGGATGGCCACCCCGGATACCGAAAAATGCGAATCCGTTTGCGTGATCAGCCGTATCAGCGCGAAGGGATAGTCGGGGAAATTAAACCAGCTTAATGAGCTGTTATCTGTAAAGCTGCTGGCTCCGGCGTTGACCTGTAAGCCGGGGACAAACTGCGTTTTTGAAAAATCCTGGTTGCTTTCAAATGAGGCCGAACCATTTATGCCGAGGTAAAACTGATCAGTCAGCTGCGTAAGCCGGTCGGCCTCGGCTTTCAAAGCACGCTTCGCGGTTTCGTCATGGTTGCTTACCGCAGTCGCATAACTGCGAAAAAGGTCCCGAAGCTGTTTGGCTTCTTCGGGCGTATTCTTTTTAGCGAGGCCGCCCCAAAAAAATGTGCCGTTATAAACAAATTTCGATTCGAGGAAATTGGTGGGGTTGTAAACCTTTTTAAAAGCAACGTTTCCGTCCAGGTTTAAATTAAAAGACTGGCTGATGTCATGCGTCTTCGCTATACTGTTTTTGGTCCAGCTGTTGTCGTACTGGTAGCTAAATCCCAAACCCGGCGGCTGATTATCGGCCTGGAAAGTTTTAAAATCCAGGTTAAGGTTACGGATGAAGTTATAGGCCGAAGTGTCTTTTTTGTCCAATGCAGCCATAAACTTGGCCATGGCATCGTTTAAAAAGTGGGGGCTGGTCAGCGAATCAAGCGCGGCCTGCTTCACCTGTTCAAACGTTGGCAATTGCGCGAAAACTATTGCGGGGAACATCAGGCACAGCATGATGCATCCCTTTTTCAAAAAGTTTTTCATGAGAAGGAATAAATGGTGTCAATCGTGTCTGAAAGATTTTCAACAGTTTTGGTTCCATCCTGCAGCACGGGCAGCATGGTACTTACCGCCTTATTGCTGTCGAAGCCGCTTTTATAAGCGCCGCCAAATGAATTGGACAATATACTGTCCAGCACTTTTGCCAGTGCCAGGGCAGACGCGTTATTAATATCACTTGATGCCGACGTATTAAAATATTGCAGATTTTGCATTTGCATAGGGCCGGCATCGTCAAACGCCGTATTTTCATCAATTTGTTTTAATTGAATAAGTGAGCCGTATACCGAAATGCAGGTGTCGGAAGTTTGAGTCCAGGCCATTTTTTGAATTGTTTTGGGTTAATAAAATAACTGGTTTTTATAAAGATCAGGCTGGGCCAACTGCAATCAGGTAAAAGATTTGGCCGTTTAAATTTACATAATATTCCTGTGTAAAAAAATATACTGAATGGCTCGCCGAATTCGCGGCCTGCTTGCAATTAGCTATTTTTACAGTTACTTGGTCCAGGCCTGTATGCCCTGTTCCCGCGCCGGGCGCCCGAAATCATGCTTGATATTGTAATCAAGGGTTTTGGCAGTCCAATAACCGCAGCCTAAAATACGCCTGATGGTCATCAAAGGGTCGTCCTTGTCGCGCGGCTCGGATAGCTGGAAAGCGGCTCTAAACCCCCGTTTATGCAGTTCGGGCAGCCCCTGCGAATTCCATGCCCCAAACGGGAACGCAAAATACTTTATAGGTTTGCCGGTAATGGCTTCCAGCTTTTTGGTCGGTTTATCTATTTGTGTCTCCCAATCCTTTCCTTTATATTTTTTAAAGTTGGTATGGTCCTGCGTGTGGCAGGCAATAACATTGCCTTCGTCAAACAGCTGTTTTATTTGTTTCCGGTCCATATAATGCCGGTTTTTGGCAATATCTATGGTCGTGATAAAAAACACGCCTTTAAAGCCATATTTCATCAATTCGGGACGGGCCACTTCAAACTGGTCGCCATCAGTATCGTCAAAAGTCAGCATGATCGGTTTAGCAGGCAAGGGCGTTCCTTTGGTGAGGTAATCATACAATTCATCGGGCAAAATAGCATGGTAGCCGCTATCGGCCAGCATTTTCAGGTGCGCCTTAAAGGTTTCGGGTGGAATGATATAATCTTTATCCACCTGCTTATCACTTGCCCGCCAGTTACGTATCTGGTGATAACATACTATCGGCACCTGTCTGCGCGCCAAAACAGCCGCGTTATCTGCAGGCTGCACCAATGATATCAAGCAAAAAAAACAAAACGATGCGAGGGCGATGAGGGGCTTTAACACAAAAAAATCAGGTTTTAACGGGGTAAAAATAGCTTATTTTTTTAGTGGATTTAAAGCGATCTTATTAAAAAACCGCGTCAAATGAAGCCTATCCCGGGCGGAAAATCAGGTTTTACAGGCACAAAAAAAGGCCTTTTTCAATAAAAAAGGCCTTTTTCAATTCTGTGGTATCAGCTGGAATCGAACCAGCGACACAAGGATTTTCAGTCCTTTGCTCTACCTACTGAGCTATGGCACCTTGCTTGCGGGGTTGCAAAGATATAATTCCTCCATGTAAACCTGCAAAACTTATAAAAAAAACTTTACTTCGCTGATTTATAAAAGGTTACAAACCTCTTTTGTTCAGCTTCAAAAGCATTTCCAACGGCAAATATAGGAAAAAATGCTTCGTTTTTCAAACAAGTTTTTAACCATTCGAAAAACGTTGTGACACATTTGTGCCACATTTCGATTTTGATATTATCTCCACTATTTGGGATTCAACTGTCCTTGAGCGGCGTTTGGATATTCGTTAAGTGGCGCAATTTTGATTATGCATTTCATTTCTGGTTTTCAAACCTTTAATTTAAAGGCTGTCTCGCATTTGTCCTGCGACATGACGAACATACTTTCCATTTGGTCTATCTTCGGCAAGTTGGCCAGTTTGTGTTTGAGCAAAAGATTGTATTCATCGATATCCGCTACTGCGATCTTAAGCAGGAAATCAAACTTGCCTGTCAGGTGGCTGCATTCCATTACTTCATCGAGTTTAACGGCCTCGGCCAGAAATGCGGAAAGATTTTCCTCAGTATGAGGTTTGACGTGTACCTGCGTGTAAGCAATCAGGCCGCGCCCGATTCTTTTATGGTCGACCAGCGCGACGTATTTTTTAATATACCCTTCGGCGACCAGACGCTTGATGCGTACGTTAACTGAATTGGGCGACAGACCGACCTCGCTGGCAATAGCCTTGTGCGGCAATTGCGCATCGCGCTGCAATAAGTTCAGGATGCGATAGTCCATTTTATCCGGTTCGTTGTTGACCATACTGATCTTAGTGTATAAAATACAATTTTATAAATTTTGCTTGGGCCGCAATTTAATCATAAATGCATCGAAATATCAACTATTTATCATTGAGCTTACTTTTTATGCGTGGGCATAGTGTAATGACATTCGCTTAGTAAGTTCAAAAAACCAAAGCAGCGGCTAAATAAAGGTCCGAATTGTTCCATTAAACCATTAAAAGGCCGTTCGGTGGTTTTTTTCACCAAATAAATACCTACTTATAGTTTTCACTCGGCGAACTCCTCAGTTTTGCGAGGTTGGCACACCATCATGGTTTGCAGGACTAACCCATTACTAAGATAGCGCCGGCAGCAGGCCGGCGCTGTTTAATAACCAATTAAGCTGAACGAAATGTCAACGACAAAACATAATTTTGGGGCCGGGCCCTGCATTCTGCCGGAGCCTGTTTTGAGCCGGGCGTCCGAGGCCGTTAGATGCTGGGATTCCACCGGCCTGTCTATATTGGAAATATCCCACCGATCCGCTGGTTTCGAAAGCGTCGTGCAGGAAACGGAGATCTTGGTTCGCGAATTGCTCAATGTACCGCCGGGTTACAGCATTCTTTTCCTCCAGGGCGGCGCAAGTATGCAATTTTGTATGGTGCCCATGAACTTTTTGCAACGAAGCAAAAAAGAGGCGGTTTATCTCGAGGCAGGGCATTTTGGGGAGAAAGCCATCAAGGAGGCAAAACTCTTCGGTAAGGTAAACGTGATTGCATCTTCAAAGGACAGAAGTTACCAGGATATACCGCGCGATTATAAAATTCCATCAGATGCTGCTTATTTTCATTATACGAGCAACAACACGATCGAGGGAACTGAGATGTTCAAATTTCCTGAAACCGAAATTCCTGTTGTTTGCGATATGTCTTCGGATATATTCAGCCGTGAAATCGATGTCAGCAAATTCAGCCTGATCTATGCCGGTGCGCAGAAAAATACGGGCCCGGCCGGGATGACACTGGTGATTGCCAAAAACGGTTTTCTGGATAGCGTGAAACACCCGGTACCTTCGATGCTGGATTACCGTGTCTACCGCGACAACGGTTCAATGTACAATACGCCACCGGTTTTCTCCATCTATACGGCTATGCTAAACCTGCAATGGCTCAAGGCTAAGGGCGGTGTAGCGGCGATCAACGCTGAAAATAAAGCCAAAGCCCAATTACTTTACGACGAGATCGATCGCAATCCATTATTTTATGGTTCGGCGGTCAAATGGAATAGGTCGTTGATGAATGTGACCTTCCGGATGTATGACGCCGCAAAAGAGAAAGACTTTCTCGATTTCGCCGAAAAAAATGGTATGGTCGGGATAAGGGGATATCGTTCGATAGGTGGATTCCGCGCCTCGCTCTATAATGCCTTGCCTTATGAAAGTGTTCAGGCGCTGGTCGATTGCATGAAAGCCTACTCCGGAAAACATCACTATACTTTTATTCCGGCTTACTGATGGCGACGGTTTTACCTTTCAAAGCGATCAGGCCGAATCCCTCGTACGCTGATCAATTGGTTTTTACCCGCCGGCAGGCGGAGTCGGTTTCGGGCGATTATACCAAAGAAGACGGTTTGAAGCCGCTAAAGACCCTGCTGGAAACCGGTGCAAGACTACGACCGGAAACGCCGGAAGGACAAGCGATGGCTTACCAGGATATCCGGGAAACGCTGAAAAACCTGGTGGAAAAGGAGCAGGTTTGGCGCGAAACAACACCGGGGATTTATGTCTATGAGGTACTGCACCAAAATTACAGCCAGACAGGAATATGGGCCTTAACGGATTTGGCTGATTATACGGGAGGCCAAATCAAAATCCATGAGCTGACCTTCGCCGATAGTGTCCGCCGGATGAAAAACTACCGGCAAAACACCAGTCTTGAAGGCAGCCCCGTATTGTTAACCTATCCGGCAAACGGGGCCGTCAATGCGATTATCGCTGTGACTAAAGTCAGTCAGCCGAACGTTACTTTAGGCAATGCGCATAGCCTGCACCGCTTATGGAAGATCGAAGATCGGGCTATACAGGAAAAACTGATGGAAACTTTCAGGCAAATTGGTCCCGTGTATCTGGCCGATGGGCATCACCGTCTGGAATCTGCAGCTTGCCTCGCGGCGCAGCAAAGGAAACAAGGCCTTGCAGCTTACGAGCATTTATCTTCACTTTATATGGCCTTGGACCAACTGCGCATCGAAGCGTACCATCGCGTTATAGTCCCTGATTGTGTCATTAATAAATCCAAATTATTAACTATGCTCACCGGGGATTTCTACCTTCAGGAAAGCAGAGGCAATAAGCCTATATTACCCAACGAATTGCACCGGATGGGATTATACCTTGACGGGCAGTGGTATCATCTGCTGGCCAAACCGCATACCTACGAAGATAGAATGGGAACAGATGGTTGGGATGCGGCCGTCCTGCAGAAACAGGTATTATCCAAAATTTTTGGAATTCATGATCCGAAAGCAGACAGCCGTCTGAAATCTGCCGGAGGGGAAAAAGCGCTGGAAGAAATAGGTGCAATCTTCCAGGCGCACCCCCAGGCCATTGCCTTTACGCTTTGCCCGCTTACGATAAGCGAGCTGATCAGCGCTGCCGAAGAAGGACAAATCCTGCCGCCTAAATCGACCTGGGTCGTGCCCAAAGTGCCTTATGGTTTATTAATACATCAACATGAAATATGAAAACAGATAAAATACTTGTTATTGGCGCTTGCGGACAGATCGGAACGGAACTGATCCCCGAGCTGGTAAAGCACTATGGAAAGGGGCAGGTGATCGCAGCAGATATTTCTCCCTCCGTGGCGGGGCTGTCTGATTATGTACAGCTGGATGCGCTCGATGAAGACGCCATTCGACGAACCGTCAGAAAATTAGGCATCACGCAGGTTTATTTGCTTGCCGCGATGCTGTCGGCAAAAGGTGAACAGCAAGTCGATCTCGCCTGGAAACTGAACGTGCACAGCCTACTCTCCGTTTTAAAGATCGCAAGCGAGGAAAGCTTAGACAAGGTATTCTGGCCGAGCAGCATTGCGGTGTTTGGGCCGGGTTCGCCCAGATACAACTGCCATCAAAATGCGCGTACAGAACCAACCACCGTTTATGGGATCAGTAAAAGGGCGGGTGAATATTGGTGCCAGTATTATTTTGAAAAGTTTGGGGTTGATGTACGCAGTTTACGTTATCCGGGCCTGATTTCTGCCGGGGGGGTGCCTGGCGGCGGCACAACCGACTACGCTGTTGATATTTTTCACCAGGCATTACAGAAGAGAGCTTACAATTGTTACCTCGGGGAGGATACCTGTTTGCCGATGATGTATATGCCGGACGCGATCCGCGCGACGCTCCAACTCATGGAGGCGCCCAAAGAAAAAATCAGTGTGCGCACTTCCTACAATTTGGCGGCGCTCAGTTTTGCGCCCTGTGACCTGGCAGCGCAGATCAAAAAGATCCTGCCCGGTTTCAAAATGGATTATCATCCTGATTTCCGGCAGGCGATAGCCGATGGCTGGCCCGCTAGTATCAAAGATACGGAAGCGCGCCGGGACTGGAACTGGCAGCCGGAATATGATCTGAAGCGTATGACAATCGATATGCTGGAGCGCCTGAGTGTTGCCAAAGGCCTGCCATTGCCGGAGAAAGACGTACAGTTTTTAAACTATCCCGATTTTGTTCATGAGCAGGATGCGTGAATTAAAGATTACCCAATCCATAACCAACCGGGAAACCCAGTCCCTGGAGACTTATTTCCGTGAGGTCGGTAAAGTCGGCTTGCTCACAGTGGACGAGGAAGTAGTGCTGGCACAGAAGGCGCGTTTGGGTGATCAGGCCGCTTTGGAAAAGCTGGTCCGCGCAAACCTGCGTTTTGTTATTTCGGTGGCGAAGAAATACCAGCACTTCGGATTGCCACTGGGCGATTTGATCAGTGAAGGCAATGTCGGCTTGATTAAAGCGGCGCAACGTTTCGATGAGACGCGGGGTTTTAAGTTCATATCTTTCGCGGTCTGGTGGATACGGCAAAGCATCCTGTTTGCATTATCCGAGCAAAGGCGTTTAATCCGGCTACCTATGAATCATTTGAATCTGCTGAACAAAATTAATGATGCAGCGGAAGATTTGGAGAGCCGCATGGAGCGCCAGCCGACGGACCTGGAACTGGCAGAAGTCCTGGAAATGGATGTGTCTCGTATCGATGACACACGGTACTTCGCAGGTAAAACGGCCAGCCTGGACGCAACGGTCGGTACAGACGATGAATATTGTTTGTTGGAAAAGCTGGATAACGGTGACGGGAACGTTGAAGACTTACTGCTTGCCAAATCGGACAGGTTCCGGGCGCTGGCAATACTGAAAGTCTTATCTGACAGGGAGCGCAGGATCATCGAACTGAGTTTTGGTTTTGAAGGAGAATGGCCGATTCTGCCACGGGACATCGCATCAATACTGGGAATGAGCAGCGAGCGCGTGCGGCAAGTAAGGCAAGAGGCTATAAAAAAGCTGAAGGAAAGCATCTCCGGTCAGGTTATAAATTAAATACACGATTTAAGCAGCCAAAGATGAACCCGTTGAAATTGGATTATGCACCCGTCGTCGTTTACGCAATCGCTATAATCGTTCAGCTTGTTAGGAATACATTTAAAGAAAGTAAATATCCAGCCGCCTTGCTGAAACGTTTTCTTTATCAGGCGCGTCTTATACGATGATTATATTTAAACTTAATATTATACTCATCTTCAGTCTTTTTCTTTGTGATTGAAAACAGGTATATTCGTATTTGTAAATGCTATGACGCCCGTGCATCTTCTTTCCGATCAGGAACTTGCCTTGCTATTGAGCCAGGGGAAGGAAGGTGCGTTCAAACAAATTTATAAACGGTATTGGAGTAAGCTGCTCGCAGTCGCCGCCCGGCGTTTGGACAGTTTGGAAGAAGCTGAGGAAGCCGTACAGGATATTTTTCTGAATCTTTGGAAACGCCGCGAAAAGTTCCGCTTATCCAAAAATTTTGACCATTACTTTGCAGTAGCTGTTAAATTTGAAGTGATCAACCGCCTAGCGAAACGGGCACGTGAAGCCCAAAGAAATGCGTCTTATGCTAATCACTTAACCGAAGCCACCGTCGGTTTCATCAATTTCGATTTTGACGTGCTCTGGAACGAATTGGATCAAACAATCAGCGGCTTGCCACCTAAGTGCCAGCTCGTTTTCCGAATGAGCCGTGAGCAGGACTATACAAATAGAGAAATTGCGGAAGAACTCGACATCAGCGAAAAGGCAGTTGAAAAACACATAACCTCTGCCTTAAAGATTTTACGAACACGGTTTGGTCACTACCTGACCATGCTTTTGTTTTTTATATAAAAGCCGCGGCGCTCTTTTACCGCCGGAAACTTCACAATACCTCCTCTAAATCACATTTTTTGTGGGATATCGTAGATAATCTCACACTTTTCGCACAGATAATGTCACATGCGATTCTTTACAATCGAACGAATCCAAAATACTTCGTTAATGTCAACGAAGTAAACTTTTCATATCATTTACCTCAGTAACATCAATAAGCCTGGGTGACTTGTCAAAGTTCATCAGACAGGACGTGTATAGCATTTTGAATTTCATAACCTGTTGTCCCAATCCCGTACGGTGCCCGGTTCTTTGATACCTGGCGGTAACAGCATTCAATTACTGTTGCAGGTCGCTTAATTTCTTACTTGTTTCAGGCGATTCCTTTAGGGACAATGCTTTCCGGTAACTCGCTATGGCATTTTTTTTGTCGCCTTTGGCTATGTACATATCCCCAAGATAAGTATACGCCACCGGGTCTGCAGGATAATTGATGATGTTCATTTTAAACATCGCTTCAGCCTTATCAAACTCTTTTTTGCCAAGCACAAAAAAGCCAAGGTTATTTACCAAATCTTTGGGGGGCAACATCGTACTGCCATCTTCCGCTGTCATCCCATATGCTGAAGTCAAATTTTCAAAATGGTCTTTTAAGTAAGAAGCTAATGGGAAAGCAGGGTCGGTAAAATAGCTGTCCTGCATTTTTAATGCATAATCCTTAAAAATAAAGTGGAGGGCATCATAGGTCGCGATCAACAAGACTGAGCCATGTGAGTCTTCATGATAATACTTAAAGTTTGCCTTGATACCCCCGTGGCTGCCCATGATGTAGTCGCGCAGCCGGAGTATAGAGCGAGAATGAATGGTTCCCGAAGTCGTGTCGTTTTTAATGGAGGTCGTATCCATTCCGGGAGGCAGCGTATTGGCCATAGCTAAAAACAGGGATATTCCGGGGTACTGATTGCTCTGTAAGGTTTGTCTGGCCTGGCGCAACAGTTTTTGACTATCCCACCACATACTCGGGTCAACGGGGATATAAGCCCTGAATAAGTTCTGGTGGTGCACCAACGTATTAACGGCCATAATCCCGCCGATTGAATGCCCAAGGAGTACCCGATAAGAAAGCGTTGGATAGATGGAGTCAATATAGGGCACCAGTTCCTTTTGGATAAATGCAGTAAATGTTTCGCCGCCGCCGGAATTTTTGGCCATATCGGCGTTGATGAACAAGCCGCTGGTCACCCGGGATGGGGTAAGGTCTCTTGTGCGGTTGGTATTGGGTATCCCGACAACGACCATTTCAGGGCAGATGTCGTTCCCGTTGACGGAACTGAGGTATTCGATCATCCCCACAACGGCGGTGAAACACCTTTCAGCATCCAGGACATATACAACAGGATACTTTTTTTTCTTATCGCGGCTCGCAGATGCAGGCACATGCACCCAAATTTTCCTTTGTTCGTTTAGAAACTTTGAATGGATGCTGTCTACAGCGCCAATAACAACGGAATTGTTTGTCTGCGCTTTTAGTGACAATAAAATAATGCTCAAAGCGCATGTTAACATCAATGTTTTCATAATAACATGGAATATTTTCGAGGAACAATTACTAACTATAAGACATCAAATAATTTGTAATGTGACACAGGGAGGTGTACCGCAACTTTGATCAATAATTATATCGCGAAAACAGCCTGCGATTGTATTTTGCAAGTTTTTTTTATTTTTTATTTGATACGTCACCGATACACCTTTGAAGGGGTCTTATCGATAACCAGACCATTGCAGCAAAAATTACGTAATAAAATAGAAAATCGGTTCTCAAAAGTCGAAGGGGTATTGGGGCATCTGCTTCGCTAAATGTGTGACATTATCTTTGCTATCTTACATTTTTTAAAAAATCCTTCACAAAAGGTAGGGTATTTCAATATCCGTTTGGCTATGTCTTAAAAGAGCATAGAAATGCCGGATAACGAGCAACAGGATCGGATCAATCTTCTCGCCAAAAAATGGCGGGAAGGAACGATCACGCCCAAAGAAAAAAAGGAGTTTGATGCGTGGTATGATAACCAGGACAACAAATTTGAGTTGGCTGGCGGCGAAACCTACGAACAAACGGAGCAACGCTTGTATGGTAATATACTCGAAAAGGGTAATATCCAAAAACAGCGAACTGTTCGATTATGGCCGCGTATTGCTGCGGCAGCGTCCATTGTTGTTGCTATAGGGGTTGGCGGCTATTTTGCATTACACAAAACACCAAAATCAATAGAACAAGTTACACAACTCAAACCGGGTACTTTCAAGAACGATGCGCTTCCTGGCAATAAAGCAATACTGACGCTGGCTAACGGGCAGCAGCTCGCGGTTACATCTATCCCTGCCGGCCGCATCCAAAACACTAATATTCAGAAGGCAACGAATGGCGCATTGGTTTACACACAATCGAATGAAGCGCCCGACGTTTATAATACATTAACCGTGCCCAGAGGTGGCGGAAAACATGAGCTAAGATTGGCAGACGGCACCTTAGCCGTTCTGGACGCGGGTTCATCTATCCGCTTTCCTATAGCCTTTAATGGTAAAGATCGCCGCGTAAATATCACAGGACAAGTTTACTTTGAGGTTATACATAATGAAAAGCAGCCATTTTATGTAACCGTGAACAACCAGACAATTGAAGATATCGGGACACATTTCAATGTTAACGCCTTTGACGGCGAGATCAAGACTACGCTGCTCGAAGGAAGGGTGAAAGTTAACAATACCCTATTAAAGCCAGGACAGCAGGCTGTCCAGCAAGCTGACGGTAGTTTCAGCGTGTTGAATCATGTCGATGAGGAAGAAGTATTGGCGTGGAAGAATGGCCTGTTCAAGTTTGGCCGGAACACGACGCTGCAAATGGTAATGAATCAACTTAGCCGATGGTATGACCTTGAGGTCATATATGAAGGCAACGGCAAGAATTATCGCTTTAGTGGTTTCTTGCCGAGAGATTCTAAACTCTCAGAGGTCTGCAAAATATTAGAATACAGCGGCGTGAGATTTTCGCTGGAAGGAAAAAATATAATCGTTTATCAGTAACAATAGCGCTTATGAAAAAATAAGTACAAGGGATTATAAAATTGCTGCCACCAGGTGAGACAGCGATGGCCCATAAAAAAAACCGGCAAGGACGGCTATCCCAACCGGTAATGATCGGGCAAAAAACACGATGATGAAACCGTATTATTTATTAACCCTAATCATTGCAAAACTATGCAATTAAATGCTCTTTGCAAACAATGCAAACTATTATTCAACGCGCAAACGCTACGATGCATGAAGATCACTGCGTTTATATTACTCGCCTTTTGCTTACACGTCAGCGCGGCAAGCCTGGCGCAAAACGTAACTTTGTCTGAACACAAAGCTCCCCTTGAAAAAGTACTCAACGATATACGCCAGCAAACGGGCTATGTCTTTTTCTACAACCAAGATTGGATGCAACAGGCGCATCCGGTTGACATAGACGTCAAAGAAGTATCGCTGGAAAAGGCTCTACAGGTTTGTTTTTCAGATCAACCCTATGACTACGCTATTGTCAATAAAACGATTGTACTTAAACTGAAAGCGGCAAGGCAGACAGGGAAAATTGAATTACCAGAACCGGTGAATGTTTCCGGCAAGGTCACTGATTCGCTTGGTACACCGTTAATTGGAGCCACCGTTGCTATCAAAGATAAGGGCAAAGCGACAATAACCAACGAAAATGGTGAATTCACGATTTCTGCTGATATTGGCGATAATTTATTAGTCTCTTACATTGGATATAAGCCGCTTGTTGTAACTGTCTCGAAGAACCTACAATTTCTTAACTTAATCTTGCACCCTAATGTCAATGGACTTACAGAAGTTACAGTTAGTACCGGCTATCAAAAACTATCGGCTGAAAGAGCGACAGGTTCGTTTGCATTTGTCGATAGTGTAACTTTCGACAGAAGGGTAAGCAATACCATTTTGGTTAGATTGGAAGGAGTTGTTCCCGGCCTGCTTGTCAATAGGAACGTCTCTACCGTAAACAACCCCAATGGAATCGACATAAGCATCAGGGGTACAAGTACGTTGTTCTCTAATAATCAGCCGCTCATTGTTGTTGACAACTTCCCTTATGACGGCAATATTCAAGATATTAACCCCGAGGATGTCGAAAATGTCACAGTGCTGAAAGATGCGGCAGCTGCATCCATTTGGGGCGTACGCGCAGGCAACGGCGTTATTGTAGTTACTACTAAAAAGGGTCATCGAAACCAAAAACTGGCAATCGACGTAAATGCCAATGTTACCATTGGCGACAAACCTAACCTATTCTATAACCCCAATTTTATGGATTCTAAGGATTTCATATCAGTAGAAGAATCGCTATTTAGCCAGGGTTTTTATGATTCAAGGTTAACGAGTTCAACCGAAGAACCTGTTTCCCCGGTCGTTCAACTTTTAGCAAATGAAAGATCTGGTCTAATTTCCTCAGCTGACGCCAACAGCCAAATTAATTCATTTGAGAATATAGACGTCAGAAATGGGCTACAAAAATATTTTTATCGAAAATCGGTCGATCAGCAATATTACATGAATTTTAAGGGAGGCGGGCAAAATAACGATTTCATTTATTCGGCCGGTTATGATAACTATTTAAGCAATTTAGTTGGTAACGGTAATAAACGCATAAATCTGAGTGCGGTTAACAATTTCTATCTTTTCAAAAATTTTACGCTGTCAACGGGCTTGTATTTTACGCAAACCTATGCCAAAAATAACAGCACGCTTGGAGGCTTGGCGGTTGGTGGAAATGGGACCGATAGTCCATACGGCACAATCTATCCATACGCCCAATTCGCAGACAATAGCGGCAATCCACTACCTATAGTCAAGGATTATAATTATCAATGGATAACAGACCCTACAGCCCAGCAAGGGCGATTGAATTGGCAGTACGTTCCTTTAGATGAGTTGCGTAACGCTAATAACACCAGTAAGTCAACAGATAACAGGATCAATGTAGGTTTAAATTATAAATTCTTTGATGGCCTTTCTGCCGATATTAAATATCAATATGAAACATCCACAACTAATTCCCAAAATAATTACAGTGAGGCTACTTATTACGCTAGGAATCTGATAAACGAATATATCAATTTAACCGCAGCTAATCCTAACCCGATACCTATTGGTGGCATTCTCCAGCAGAATCAGGTCGATCTATCCTCCGAGCGAGCACGGGCTCAGTTAAATTATTCTAAAAACTTGGGTTCACACCAACTAACCTCGATACTGGGTTCGGAAATTGACCAGACAGTTGTATCTATAAATACTCCGAATACGCTATACGGCTACAATTCGTCAAACGGAACTAATGTAAATGTAGACTTTGTTGACTTTTTCAACGTGACACCAGGTTTTAGTAGGGGAAGAATTCCTTCCGGTGGCGGTCAGGGAAAGACCACCGACCGGTATGTAGGATATTTTGGGAATGCTTCGGATACCTACCTGGGAAAGTACACGTTCAGTGCCAGCGCCCGGATCGATAAGTCGAACTTGTTTGGGGTAAATACCAACCAAAAAAGTGTTCCTCTTTATTCCCTGGGCGCTCTATGGGATGTCAATAAAGAGAATTTCTATCATATTTCTTGGTTACCCTATTTTAAACTGCGCCTGACATACGGTTATAACGGTAATGTTAACACTTATGCAACAGCAGTAACCACAATTCAGCAGCTCTCCAGCGGTTACTTTTCCAGCTTTCCTTATGCCCAAATTCATACGCCGGGGAATCCGGAATTAAGATGGGAAAAAATCAGGATGATCAATTATGCGGTAGATTTTGGTTCAAAAAACAATATTCTCACGGGTTCGTTTGAGTACTATCAAAAGAAAGGTACGGATTTATATGGAACAACTCCATTAGCCCCATCAACAGGCTTCACTTCAATTAATGCAAATACTGCAAATATTTCGGGGAATGGTTTGGATATGTCCCTAACGTGGAAGGTTATACATGCTGCAAAACTTAAATGGACATCAAACTTTATTTATAGCTACGCTTTCGATAAAGTAACAAAATATGATGTTCAATTTCCTGCAAGTTTATTTCTTTCGTCGAATGCAGACGCAGGAAGCATCACTCCAGTTGCCGGAATGCCTATATACTCCATTTATAGCTTTCCTTCCGGGCCTTTAACTCATGATAGTGGCAGTCCTCAAGGATATTTGAACGGACAATTAAGTACTGACTATGCTCAAATAATAAATACAGCTACTTTTAATAGTTTGAAGTTTAATGGAAGTGCTCGGCCTACGTCATTTGGCTCGTTTAGAAATACGATTTCCTATCAAAACTGGTCTGTTTCGGCGAACGTCGTTTACAAATTTGGTTATTATTTCAGGCGATCTTCAATAAATTACCAAGGGTTATTTAATGCGTGGTCGGGAAACCAGGATTTCGTAAAAAGGTGGATGCAACCCGGCGACGAAACTAAAACGATAGTGCCTTCCATGCCGACATTTGTCAGCTTGAATCCTTCAAGGGAAAACTTTTATATGTTCGAAGATAAATTGGTAGACAAAGGCGACCACATAAGGCTCCAGGATATAAACTTAAACTACACCATACGTAAGCCTAAATTTCTCGGTGGTGTATTCAACGACATAAGTGTTTATGGTTATATAAATAATGTTGGCATTTTGTGGCGTGCAAACCATGACCACTTAGATCCCGACCTTTATTCAGGAGCACTACCACAGCCGCGAACATTCTCTATAGGCATTAAGACGGACTTTTAAATTTAAGAAAATGAAAACAGTTAAACTTCATATATGGCACATCAGTTTGTGCACTTTGCTTGCCGCATTTCTCTTTTCCTGCAAAAAACAAGATCAATTTTTGAACGCATTACCCAATGAAAATCTTGCTGTTCCAAATACACTTTCCGATCTGCAACTGATGATTCAAAATGACCAGTTGTTCAATGCGCAAGACCCAGGTTGGGGCCAGGAATCTAGCGATGATGGATTTACGACTACAAATTTTTTTCTAAGAAATACCCCACTTGATCAAAATATATTTATTTGGGAAAAAAATATTTACCCTGATCAAGTTACTGGTAGTCCTGATTGGTCATTGTCCTATCAACAAGTTTTCTATGCAAACACGATATTGGAAGCCTTAGAAAAGATCAATCCAACAAGCAGTCAAACTCTGCAATTTAATACAATTAAGGGCAGTGCCTTGTTTTTTCGCGCAAAGGCCTTTTACAATCTTCTGCAGGAATTTGCAAAACCATTTAATTCGAATACTGCTAATACCGATATGGGCATTCCGTTGCGTGTAAGTTCAGACTTTAATAAAAAATACCCAAGGGCTTCGGTCAAAGCATGTTATGATCAAGTGATTGGAGATATGCAAGCTGCATTGAATTTATTGCCAAACACATCTACTCTTATAACGCTTCCTAATAAGATATCTGCGAACGGTTTCCTTGCAAGGATATATTTAACAATGTCGGATTATAAAAATGCGTTTTCATATTCAAACGCATCGCTATCTTCTTATAATACGTTAACCGACTACAATTCATTAAATATTGGTGATTTTCCTATAACGAACTCGCCTTTGGCCGAAGACGTATTTCATTGCGTTACTCTCAATTATTTTTTGTCAAACGTCAACCATGTCATGGTAGATTCAAGTTTGTATAACTCTTATGATAATAATGATTTACGGAAATCAATTTTCTTCTTTCAGAATTTAAGCTTTTATAGTTTTTGGGGAACTTATGATGTCCTACAAACCAATTTCTCGTTTGACGGCATTGCTACCGACGAAATGTATTTGATCAGGGCAGAATCTAATGCACGATTGGGAAATGTTTCGGATGCTATGAATGATCTGAATGCGTTACTTGTCAAACGTTACATTACCAATACTTTCGTTCCCCGAGTCGCTGCAAACAGTTCGGATGCCTTAACGCAGATTCTAACAGAACGGCGTAAAGAATTAGTCTGGAGGGGTCTAAGGTGGTCTGATTTGAGGCGTTTAAATCAAGAGCCACAATTCGCGATAACGTTAAAGCGATATGTGAATGGCATAACATATACCTTGCCGCCCAATGACCCTAGATATACCCTGCCGATTCCTCCACAAGAAATCATACTTACAGGCATACAGCAAAATCCAAGATAGATTTTGTTAAAAAATGACAGAAAAAATATGAAGAAGATTTTAATTTTAATAATAATTCTGTTTGCAGCTAAAAGCAGCTTTAGCCAACGGCTGACAACTTCAATTGAAGGAAACGTCAGCTTTATTGGTAACGATACATTAATCGTCAGATTATATAACTATGGTATGGTCGGAGTGATGTTTAATGACAGGACACTCTTTACTGATTATAAAGTACCAATAATTAATCATCATTTTAAATTGATCTTAAAGAATTTAAGAAACAGGCCATATCAATTTAATTTAGCTTTACCAACAGGAACCCAAAGGTCCAGGGACGGATTGTTGGACCCAGGTGACCACCTCAATTACAGTTTTTCCGAGAATAATTATAGTGTAACAGGTGTTGGCGCACTAAAGATAAAACTAATTGAGACATTCTTGAGTTCGCGCAAACCACAGGGTAAATCATGTAATGAAGCCATTACATATGGTTATCAAGATATGTCCTCATTCCTATCGACGATTAATCGCAATAAAAAAAATCTGTCAAAAATAGATTATAAGGTTTTGACAATCATGGCGCATTTGTACTTCGTTAGCAGGCCAAATAATTTTATATGGTGGGAACTAGAACAAGGCGATACTTCAAGGTCAAATCACCAATTGCTGCGAGTGGATTTGTTGAGAACATATAAACCACTGATGGAAAATAATAAAGTCGATATCGATTCCACTCTGGCAGTATATTGTAGTTTTTATGGAACTTATATTGGAGAAACATTTGATCTGGCTCAATTTATGAAAGGAGATTTTAAGAATTTCAGAACTAGTATATGGAATAAATACGAGTTTCTTAAGTGTAACTTTCACGGAAAGCTAAGAGAGAAATTGATTGCCTGTTTACTTTTGGAAAGTCAGCGCGCAGAAGATCTTTCGTTTTGCTGCCAGGACGCATTAACGTATTTCAAGAATGGCCCGCTTGCGGAAATTATAAAAAACCATTGCACGATTATACCTGGAATGCCGGCATATGATTTCTCTTTGGTCGACTCAAATAATATGACACATCATTTATCCGATTTTAGAGGTAAAGTTGTTGTTATTGATTTCTGGTTCACCGGCTGTCATAATTGTATAGACTTAGCGCCGAAATTGAAGACCGTTGAAGACTATTTCAAAAAGAATCCGAATGTTTTTTTTATTAGCGTAAGTTCGGATAAATCCAGTAAACTTTGGAAGGAAAGTCTAAAGAGGGGTCTATATACCTCCGACTCAGAAATAAACCTATGCACCGGTGGAAAAGGATATGAAGATCCGTTTTATATTGCAACTAATGTTATAGATGCTCCTACACTTAGATTAGTTGACAAACGAGGAAAATGGTATGATTCGCCCAAGGACTGTAGATTCGATGATGGCGCTGATCTGATTGCAAAAATAGATTATTTATTGCGCCAGTAGGATTTATTTTATGACGACTGGCATTAATCCCATAACTTAAATCAGGGATACACAATTAATTCTTTTAAGGCTATATCGAGCTGTTGCATTGAGCCTTCAGCAACTATTTAATTAATAAAATGAAAATGAATAAAATGAAATTCTATTGCTCCGCGGCTATTACCGCGATAATTCTCTTATTGTTTTGTTCAGGCAATCTGAATGCCCAAGTTCCAAATTGGCAAAATCTTGATCTGAAAGCCGACAGCATATTTGGGATCAGTACCGAGAAGGCATATACTGAATTATTGAAAGGAAAAAAATCGACCACTGTCATTGTCGCAGTCTTAGACGCGGGAGTCGACACCGGTCATGAAGACCTAAAGCCAATTTTATGGCGCAATATAAACGAGAAAATCAATTCAAAAGACGATGATCATAATGGTTACACCGACGATATGTGGGGCTGGAGTTTTCTTGGGTCAAAGAAAGGCAACATACGATACGACAACCTGGAACTCACCCGCCAGGTAAGGGAGGGAATTGCGAAATTTGAAAGCAGGGATTCGGCAACAATTTCGTTGGACGAAGTTGCCGCTTTTAAAACGTGGCAAAGCGAAAAAGCTGATCTTGACAAGAAACTCAAAGACGCACAGGACCTGGTTTTTCGCATCAAAAGAGCATACCGTGTCGTCGACACAATTCTGAACATCATTGGAACAAAAAATCCAAACCTGGCACAAATGCAGGCGTTTGTTCCCCGGAATGAGCGGCAGGGCTGGATAAAAGATGGATTAGTACAGGCTTTGCAAGCAAATCCCGATTTGAGCAATTTTTTTGGTAACAAAATGGCCAAAGATTTGGAACGCGCTGAAAATGATGTTAATTACCACCTTAATGTGAATTATGACCCGCGCTCCATTGTCGGCGACGATTATTTTAATACCAATCAGCGGTATTATGGAAGCAATGATGTCTATGGACCGGCTGCAAGTCATGGAACGCACGTAGCCGGGATCATCGGAGCAGTACGGGATAATAATATCGGCATTCTCGGCGTGGCAAATCACGTAAAAATCATGGCGGTGCGCGTGGTACCCGATGGCGATGAACGCGACAAGGACGTTGCCAACGGTATCCGATATGCCGTTGATAACGGAGCCAAAGTAATAAACATGAGCTTTGGTAAAGGATACAGTCAGGACAAAAAAGCGGTGGATGAAGCGGTAAAATATGCTATGGCCCATGATGTCCTGATCGTCCACGCGGCCGGAAATGGCAACGAAGATCTTGACAGCATTAAAAACTTTCCGAACCGCACTTATGGGGATGGCAGTGGTGCAGCAGACGCGTGGTTGGAGGTCGGTGCATCGGGACCTTATTTAGATCGCAATCTTAAAGCTTCGTTTTCGAACTATGGCAAAAATTCAGTTGACGTTTTTGCACCAGGCGTGCAAATCGTGTCGACAGTACCCGATTCCAAATATGAGGCATACGATGGGACAAGTATGGCTGCACCGATGGTTTCAGGATTGGCTGCGCTGATAAGAGAATATTATCCGAAGCTGACGGCTATCCAGGTCAAGGAAATTATCTGCAAAACAGTAGTACCATTCCGACACCACGTTTTTGTTGTAAAAAACAATAAGCAGGAACTGATCGAATTCTCTGAACTCAGCAAAAGCGGCGGAGTGGTGAATGCTTATCAAGCGCTAAAACTGGCGGCAACTTATAATCAGGCCAACTAAAAATGAATGAAAAGTCCGGTTGATCTATGCAGATAGTTTAAAAATAGCGACCAATGAAAAATGAATGACCACTATGTTTTAACAATAAAAGCCACGGATCGCCCGGGGCTTCTACATTCCATCACAGGAATCATCAACAGGAGGCTAATCCCTATTGTCAGTGTAAATGCGGCTCCGACGGATATACACGACATTATCCTGATCACAGTGGAACTGCGGATATCGGCCAAAGCATTGGCTGGTTTATTGCTGAAGCTTGAAAATATTGTTGAAGTATTTGCAGCAGAAGCGACGCGATATGATGAGGCCATTTCTCGGCGTTCGGTATTCTTTAAACTGGACCAGGCCATCCTAACCAGCCCGCAATCCGATGTTATTTCTAAATGGGAAGCGCAATTCGTAAGTGTGCAGGGAGGATATGTTTTGATCGCCGCGTCAGGCAGTGAGCAAATCATTCGCAGGCTCTACAATGAACTCGATGGCCCGTACCTGGTCGGGTTTTGCCAAACAGGGCTAATCGTTGACAATTGCTTCTTAGCAGGAGACGAGTCATCGGTCATTAGCAAGCTGGCAGCTTAAAGCCAGCAAATAAACCAAGAGTCGACCATGAACAGCAACTTCAGACAGATAAGGCCCGCTACTTACCGGGACGCCCCTGCGATTAAACTATTAATGGAAGGGTTTGATTGCAGCCCTTCGTTAAGCATTCTGATCCATCAACTGGAAATGTCTTTCGGCCAACGCGATCATCAGGTATTTGTTTATGAAACCAAAAAAGAAGTGGTGGGATTTACCGTAATCAATTTTTTGCCGCAACTGGCGTCCGAGCAGCAAATGGTGTTGATTAGCGCCCTTTCCGTTGACGAAATTGCCAAAGAACATGGTATTGATAAAGTCCTTGAGGAATATGTGACAGAAGAGGCAAGAAAAAGAAACTGTGCACGAGTGTTGGCCTTATGTTCAGCATGCCGTGCGCCGGCCGACCGATTCTATCAACAACAAGGCTACCGCGAATACCCTGAATATTTTATAAAGAATTTAGTTTATGAAAAATAGATAATGGATACAACATTATGGATTGGACTAGGACTTATCGGATTATTTTCCATAAGGGCGATCCTGTCGCTGATCAAAGACTTTAAAAAATGAACATTCATTTAAATAAAGGGCGCTAAAATGGACCTATTAAAATTTATGGATGTCACGCTTGTTATGTATACCATCGCAATGCTGGTACAGCGGGTCAGGGACCGGCGGGGCTGGTGAATGCAGATAGAAGATATTTCCTCCGTTCTTTATACGTTTTTTTAAGTAGTTAATAAAAAGACAGTTAATAGTTATTTAGAAAGGCGATGCTCATTGAGGGTGAGCACACTTTCTTAGCTAACAAAACTTTAGATTTAGTTTAGTTGATTAATGGAGTGCAAACCGGGCTTGCCTGGTTGCACTTTTTTTGGGTTCAAAAATGGTTTTAACCAAAAAGTAAAAATTTCGCAATAAATATGTAATATCAATCTTATGAAATCTGAAATGAAATACAAAGTGATTAATAACTTATATTTGCAAAAAAGAAAAAAAGAACCGGATAGTGATTTTAGACATATAAAAATTTAGCGTTCACTACGCTCCCTCCAGAAAAACGTCGAACTTTTCTAAGGATAAAGAGAAATGGGATCAAAGTGCAACGCCTGCCAAAAGTGCGGGCTTGCATCTCTGTTTCTCTGGTATTCGACGTACCTTCTGGGCATTGGTGTATTGTCCCGCGCTTTTGTTTAACAGAAGTCGCCGGTCAATCAATTCCTCAACTACCTTTGCGGAGTACAACTACCCTTTGGTTCGCCCGGCGTATTCATTTACCTGCCATGAAAAGAATATGCACCCCGAAACCGAATACCTTAGATCCATCGCAGAAGAAATTGCAGCACGCCAGTTACCCGATACAATTAACGAACCGCAAGCCGATCACCGATTATTATTTGAAGCACGTCGTCTGGAAAAAGCTATCACAGCGATGTTGCGGACGATTGACAACTTTACCCAACGGGATACTTACCATAACGATATGATGGGCAAACTGGTCGATATCTGCGACCTGTTATTTGAGCCTCGTAAACATATCACTCCCGATGTGAATGTTATACTCGAATTATTGTCTGCAATTCGTAAAGTCTTGCCGGGTGAGATAAGCCGATTGCTGGCCTTGCCAAAAGCCTTTGTGCATACCCAGCGTGATATAAAAAAGACCGAATGGCAAATCTATGAAAATACCTTGTCGAAGCATGAAGTTGACCAGGAGCTTATCAAGATTGCGGCTATACCTTTCCGGCGGTTTATAGATAATAAAGAAAAACTTTATTGGGGCGATTTTACCTGGTTGAAGGGTTATGCTGCCAAACTGGGCGCATTGGATTTCGATCATGCCGACTGCAACAGCAAAACGGAAGCGTTAATGTCCTTATTGATCGGCCGGGATTTCAACGATGACCGCTTTTATGTTTATTGCAGGAAATATATTCAGGCCCGGACAAAAACAATTACCGCGAAGCGCGACCGCCTGCTGGAATTGGCGCAATGCAAGAAACTTGTGCTCCAAGATACCCAGGAAGACATGCCATCCTTCGATATTCATGCGAACCCGGTTAGTGCAAGATTGCTGAAACTGATCAGGGAAGAGATGGACTTTGTTGGAACCTACGAGCCCGAAATGCCTTTTGCCAAACTCGGCTTCCGGTTTTATAAATACACGGTCGCATTTTTCTTCAAGCTGCTCCACGAACAAAAAGTGTTCGGCGACATTTCCTTCCGCGAATTGTCTGAGCAGATTGCCAGCACCTGCACCGCGATGGGCGAGGACATTCCTTCCGGTTCGATTACCAAGAAAGCATACCCTTATAAACAAGTGGAATTCAAACGCATGGAAGGGTTGCTGCTTGCCATGCTGGAATATTTAAGGAGATTTATGTAGTAACATTTTCGCGTGGCACCGCGTGTGACTTGCGTGTATTCCCTCGTTTTTTCCTGTTTCCCGTTATTCTTTTGGGGTCAAATCAAATTTTTTACAAATGAAAAATGACTTTGACAACCAAAGCTTCCGGGATTTCGAGTATATTCCCGGAATGGATGCCTGGGCGCGTGCGCGTACGTTCCAAGCTTATTTAAACGATCAAACCGCAAAGGGGCAACTGAATTACCGGCAAGTTACCACCTCGGGCTGCGGCCCGGTCGTCGAAATGCACGGCAGCAGGCTGATCAGCCTGGTCTCCAATGACTATTTAGGCTTTACCCAACACCCAGCCGTTAAAAAAGCCGCTATCGAAGGTGTTAAAAAATATGGCTCCGGTGCAGGTGCTTCGCCTGCCATCGGAGGACATTATGATTATCACGCCAGACTGGAACAAATGATCGCCAGGTTTTTCAGGAAGGAACACGCTATTGTTTACACTACGGGCTATACCTCCAACAGTGCATCCTTACAATGCATTTTGACGAAAGACGATTTTGTATTGCTGGATGCAGGCGTACATACCAGCGTCATGGAAGGTTGCCAGTTGGTTAAACGTAAAACCATGCCGCACAACGATCTGGATGCTTATGAGCATAACCTGAAATTGGCAGCCGGGAAATACCCACTGGTACTGATGGTCATTGACGGCGTTTACTCACAGGATGGTGACCTGGCCCCCCTCCGTGAAATTATCGCGCTTTGCAAAAAATACGGCGCGCGGCTGATGGTAGACGATGCGCACGGTACTGGTGTTATCGGCAGGACAGGCAGAGGCCTGATCGAAATAAGCAATGCCTGGGATGATGTGGATTTGATCACCGGTACTTTCAGCAAGACCTTCGCGCATGTTGGCGGCTACGTCGTGGCAAGCGAAGAAATGGTCAATTATCTCAAATACCAGAGTAAACAGCATTTGTTTTCGGCCAGTTCGACACCTGCGGCGATGGCGATCATAAGGGCGATTGAACTCATCGACGAAGAACCTTTATGGATGGGCATCCTGCGAACGAACATTGATTACTTCAGGCATGGCCTGTTAAGTCTCGGTTTGCAGATCGGCGATACCCGGTCGGCCATTTTCCCTGTGCGCGTCGGCGATAAGATCAAGAACGCGAAGATCTGTTATGCCCTACAGCAAAAAGGAGTGTACGCCAACCAGATCAATTACCCGGCGGTGTCGCTGAAAGACGCGCGGATCAGGATGGGCGTTACGGCGCTGCATGAAAAAGCGCACCTTGACGAAGTGCTAAACGTTTGGTCTGACATTAAAAAGGAGTTCAGTTTATGAACCGGCTCAGCCTGGTATACCGGCAGGCCTGCCGTGAACTGGCGCTGCCCAATAGCCAGAAAACTCTGCTGCAAAAGTTATTCCGGGAACTCGCAGTTAATACAGCCAGGAGTCAGTTGGCCTGGAGCAATAAGGAACAATTCATTACACTTTGGTTCATTTCGGCAGGCCGGTTTCCGGAACTGTCAGGCACGCCGATCGCTGATTGGGTCGCCGGGCAGCTACCCTTTAACCTGGATGCTGGTGAACTTCAATTACTAAAATCATGAAGCCAACAAAATACGAAAAATGGCTTGCTGAATTGCAGGCTGAGATCGCCTTGCTCGACGGCGAACCGATAGCGCCATTGGCGCGGCTAAAACATACGCTGGCGCTGACCGTCGGCCATATCAATTCTATGAAAGAGGAAATAATTAAAGACGGCTTTCCGTCAATAGAAGAAGAAATTCATTTCTTTAAGCAAATCAAGCCGGGTTTTTATTCCCTGCAGGTTTTTGAGGTTGACTTTTATTCGCTTACCGCGAATACCCCGGTCGGCACGCCAGAGACGGTCCGGTCGTATTACGAACAGGAACTGAACTATTTGTTCCGGTTTTTTAAAACCCATGCCTTCCATTACCAATATTACCGCACCGGCGCCCGTGAGCTTGACGTGCAGTATTTTACGCGCGAAGGCAAACCCGGTGATATACCCGTGTTAGAGATCGTTGATTCCTTGCCTGATTTTTCCAGCCCGCTCGACTATCTGTTTGCCAAGTTCATAGCTTATGAACGGATGCAAAACTATTTGATCGATCAGCTTACAGTCCTGTATCCTGGCAAGCAGACGGAAAAAAACGCCAAACTATTGCCAAGGCTGCGCTGGACGGGCGAGTCGATCAATCTGGTAGAACTGGCTTATGGTCTTTGGCTTACCGGCCAGATCAATGACGGCAATGTTACCATCACGGACCTGATTCTTTGGCTGGAGCAAAAGTTTTCGGTTAAGATCGGTATACCCAGCAGGCGCTGGAACGAGATTAGCGGAAGGACGCACGTCGACCCGGCTAAATTTCTTGACCGGATGCGCGCTGCCATCCATGAGCGGGTTAATGAGGAATTGGGTGTCCGTGAACGTAAGCGCAAAGCTAGGCGTAAATAATCACGCTGGAATACAGTTATTTACAAACAATCTTTGGGGTTAACCCCAACGCAATACCAATCAAAAATTTCCTCCCTTTCCACCTTTGTTCCGTCAGCCGGGGCGGTCATACTCCCCGGCAACGGTTCAAATGAAACGCAACGAATTAGTCCCTTTACTTACCCGGTCGGCAGCAGCAGGCGCAGCAAAAGCGCTTGCACTTTGCGGCAATCAGCCAAAGTCGGTTTCCAAATCGCAGGCGTACCGGCTGTATGGCCGCAGTGATGTAGATCGCTGGCTGGTGGAAGGGCTCATCCACGCTGTCAAAAACCGTATCGACAAGGCTGCTTTGGAACGCATTGCGTCCCGGAGCAACCGCAGCACCTACCTGCCCGTGGCAGAGCGGTAACGAATGTTTTTTGACATCGGGGGAAGAAGCATTATCCTGCTAACAACAGGAAATTGGGCGAAGGTGAGCGTATCCAACCGCAAAATACCGAAAGCGCCCAGGCAGACGAGGGTCCGCATCGTAGGATGTGACGTAAGTATTCCCGGAAAAAGGGGAGGTCAGTTTTTGGCTTCCCCTTTTTTTATGGAACCACATATACTAACAAAGCTTATAGACGCTGCGGCCGAACTCGGGGCGATACAAGCACTCGTACAAACAGGGCAGCTAAAGCCATACCTGAAAAAATCAGAAGCTTTCCGACTGTATGGCCGGAAGCAGGTCGAACACTGGATAGCTGAAGGTGCCATAACGCCGCGCAAGGATGGCGAATATTCCGCAGCCTGGCGGATCGACCGGCTGGAGGTCGAAGTACTGGTAAAGGTCACAGACCTGCTTCGCTATTTATAAAATCCATACAAAATGCTACAGACAAACTTAAATGCAAGAGAGATCAAGGCGGGGGCCAGTCTTCCCGCACTGCTTGAATCGCTGGGCTATCATCCCCAACGTCAAACCGGGCGCGAAATGTATTACCTCAGCATGCTGCGGGATAATGATACCAAACCCTCTTTTGCGGTGAACAAGGAATTTAATATCTGGTATGACCATGGCAGTGGCAAAGGCGGCAATATCATTGACTTTGCGATGGCTTACTGGAGCGTCACGTTCCGGGAAGCATTAAGGCGGCTCAGCGAATATTTCCCGTTAAACCAAATGCCCGACTACGGCCGGCTGCAAACCCGGCGCCACCACGCGCAGAAATTGCCGCATTACCGCGTCGAAAACATACTGCCCCTGGGCACGAACCCGGAGATTACAGATTACCTCAAATCGAGGTGCGTATGGGAGGTTGCCCAAACAATGCTTTCCGAGATCTATTACTTTGTCGAAGACGAAAAAGGCGTTCGGAAACCCTTCTACGCAGCCGGCTGGCAAAACGAATTAGGTTCCTGGGAAGTTCGCAACCCCTGGTTCAAAGGCTGTTTGGGCCATAAGGCCATTACTTTTATCAGCAGGGATCAAAGTTCCGTTTCTGTATTTGAAGGCTGTTTTAACTATTTGAGCTGGCAAACGGACAATCCAAATTCAGAAGATAGTATACTGATACTAAATTCAGCAGCGCTGCTCGAATCGGCGATACGCAAAATCAAAGACTTTTTGGAGATCAGCGTCTATTTTGACCGCGATGATACCGGCAGGCTGAAATCAGCCGAACTCATCCAGGCGCTTCCGCGAGCGGTGGACCGTTCCCTGGTTTATAAAGAGCATAACGACTACAACGAAATGATCGTCAAACGCACGAAACGAACCTTCGTCAGACGGCTATAGGCCGAATATTCCGTAACGGGATACACAGATACATTTTACTTTTTACCCGTGCAAGAAGTACTCTTGTCCGACAAAACCTCCTTCGTCGTTATTTGTCCGCCAATCGTAATCTTGCCTTAAACTTTCGTTCCGTACCTCCGCTCAAGATTAAGGAATATCGGTTACGCGCAACTTGTACCCTCCGATGAAAGAGAACCGCAGCAAAAAGATCGACGCCCGGTTTACCGAAGAAGAGTACAAGGTCGTGCTGGCGCTTGAAAAAGAACTGGGCGTCCGCAAAAGCGACCTCGTCCGGGACCGGCTGTTGAACAATGCCCCAGCGGTCATCATCCATGCGAAGGAGCTGATCAGCCGGCTCGATGCCATTTGCACAGAGTTGGGCCGGTCCGGCAACAACATCAACCAACTGGCCCGTTACGCAAATATCCTGAACAAGAGACGCCTCTTGTCGCCGGTCGTTCTCGAACGTTTTAATATGTTGTTTGAAGAATACCTGGCGAATCAAAAGGTGTTGGAAGGCGCCCTGCGCAGCATCATCCGGTCCCTGGCGAAGTGATACGAGGTATCCAGATACAAAATATCAGGATAGGATGTATCTCGATATAAAATATCCCGATAGGAAATATCCGGAGATAGAATAGCTGGATAGAAAATATCCCGATATGGAATATCCAGGTACAAAATATCGGGAGACAATATATCCCCGATAGGAAATAGCCGGATACAAAATATCTGGAGATAAAATATCCGGTTACAAAATATTCCGATAGGAAATATCCAGGTACAAAATATCCCCGACATGATCGTAAAGATATTTCCGCCCACCAAAAATTCCGCATTATTCCCGGCAGTCAGCTACAACACCGGTAAGATCGATAAGACCAAAGGCGAACTCATGAAAGTTTCCGGTTTTGGGCCTTTACTTGCGCTGGAGCACTGGCGCCCTGAAGACTTCAGGAATTATCTCAAAGCCGTTTCGGCGACCAACAAGGCCGTCAAATTTCCGCAGTTCCATGCCGTGATTTCGGCGGAAGGCAGGAGTCACGACAAATACCAGCTCACGGAAATAGCTACGCAATGGCTGTCAGCCATGGGTTATGGAGACCAGCCCTACCTGCTCGTGTTTCACAACGATACCAGGAACAACCACATCCATATTGTCACGACGCGGGTAAATAAACAGGGAAAGAAGATCGATCACAACTTCGAAAATATCCGCGGGATACAACACCTGAACAGGATTTTGGGCCTCGATGAAAAGCATAATGCGAAGCAGGATATAGCCAAAGCGCTGTCTTATCATTTCTCGACTAAGGCGCAGTTTATGATGATCCTGGAAAACCAGGGCTATGTGTTAAAAGAAACGGACGGCAAATATGAAGTGATCAAATTCGGCCATAAACAGTCGGAGATTGACTTGGGCCAAATCACGGCCCGGATTGCAAACGGCAAAACGTCACCCGAACGGATTGCCCAGATAAAAGCCATCTTTCACAAGTACGCAGCAATTTATGATACTTCACTCGTGCCAAAGACAGTTCCCTTGCCGGGTAATTACCAGAAGATAGCAAACGGCTATACTTCTGAATTTGCCAGATATCTCAAAGAAAAGCACGGATTGGTTTTAATCTTCCATGCGAAAGACGGCAAACCGTCTTACGGCTACTCGGTCATCGACCATTCCGGGAAAGCCGTGTATAAAGGCGGGGAGATCACGCCGCTGCAGGAATTGTTAAATAGAAAACAAAAAACAGATGCCCTATCTGAAGAAAAAGAAACTTCTGCTATTCCTCCGCGCGCTGATGGATTGGGCGCAGAAGCGCGGGCCTACTATAAAACGATCCTTGAAGCAGCGATGCGGAATTACCCCGATCTCAGGCAGGGCCTGCACCACCTCGGCTTAAATATAAGGGAAAGCGGCGGCCGGCTTTACCTCGACGATCAAAGCAGTTTTACGTCTGTCCCCGTAGACGAACTGCTTGACGAATCTGCCCTTACCAGTTTGCAGCGGCAATATTACCAGGCAGAAGAAACCACGGCAGAAGTACATCTGCAACACAGCCTGGTTCCGGCGCCATTTATCGCCAATGACGTCGACGATGAAGCGGTTTACGGCAGACAAAGACGGCGCAAACAACAACAAAAATAGCATACTATATGATTATCATCATCGGAAACCAGAAAGGCGGCGCCGGAAAAAGTACCCTTGCGCTCCTTTTAGCCAATTACCTGTCTCTTGTAAAAAAACACAAGGTCAACGTCATCGACCTGGATTACCAGCAATCCGTCGCGCAGAAATACGAAAAAGCAAAAGTCCTCGAAAACAAGGAGCCTTATGAAGTGATCGCGGCTGGCTTGGAAGATTATCCCGATATGATGGAAGTCTTTACCCAAAACCACCAACAGTTCTTTTTATTGGACCTGCCGGGCAAACTGGACGACGACGGCCTGCTGCCCATTTTCAAAACAGCCAATCTTGTCATTTGTCCGTTTGCCTATGATGAATTCAGTTTTGAATCGACCATCCTGTTTGCGGTGGTGCTCCGCAAGATCAACCCCGAAGTGCCGCTGGTCTTCGTGCCCAATCGAATCAAAGCCAATGTGAAGTACGAAACCCAAACGGACGTCGACGAGCAGCTTCGAAAGTTCGGGACAGTGGCGGCGATGATACCTGACCGCATCGATTTCCAGCGGACCAGCACATTCGAGACGCCCTTAGCCATTTTCCCCGTGGTTCGTCCGGTGCTGGAAGGCATTTATAATAACTATATCCACAAGAAAAATGAGTGAGATCAAATCGCTGGCCGACCAGCTTCGCAGCAAAATAGGGAAACCCGGATCGCCGGATTTGCCCGAAGTGCCTGCTGAAAAGAAAAAGGAAAAGAAAGCTCCGGCCACGGCCCCGGTCATTGAACAGCTCCGTGCATACGACTTGGCAGATCATAAAAATATGATCCATATCCGTTTTGACGCCGCTACAGTTCAGATGCTGCAGCACCTGAAAATGGCGAGCGGCTTGGAAGTTAACAAGGTCGTCGGTTTCGCGGTAAAGCAATTCATCGATCAGCACCCCGAATTAAAAGCAATTATTAAACAACACTTTCAAAAACTCGAATTATGAACTGGACACACTTTTTACTTTGGCTCGCCGGGATTTACTGCCTGTATTACCTTGTGCTTATTTTCATTGATGTTGCAGGCGGAAAACCGACCAGCGCCTTAAAGTTAGCCACCAACGAACTGACCTTTTCCGAAGATATTGTCCCGCATGAGGCGGAACATTTACTGGCAGATGATCCCGTTAAAAGTGCCGCGAAGGCAGCCCCCGAAGTAATCGCCTCCGGCGGAGTATTGCTGAAGGATGTTTTCACCCTGGCAAGAAAGGAGGTAATCGACATCACTAAGAAAGTAAGTTTTTAAACGATGACCAACAAAATCAGGTGGCTGCTTCTGCCGCTGCTACTGTTAGCTATTGCCACAAACGCCCAGCCCGGCCTCGATGAAATGCAGCAGGCACAGCAATCGCTGACGCAGTCTTTCTTTTCCGCGCTGGACTGCAGTTTGGTGGTAGCCGCGATTTTCGGCATCCTCGGCGCTGTGCGCATCTACCATAACTGGCAGATGGGCCATCCGCGCATCGATCAGGCGGTCGCCGCATGGTTTTTTGCGGCGCTCTTCATGGTGCTGGCAGGCGGTTTTCTTCAAGCGGTTTTCGGTATTTGAATGCTGAAATTTAATACCCCCAAATAACCCCGGAAGCGGTGTCCCTTGCCGGGAGCCGCTTTCTTTTTTTAACAATTTAATACCCCTATTTTTTAATGAACGATATGAAACGTCTTTGGGCCACCGCAACGTTGCTGGCCCTGGGCACGGCTTCCGCCTTTGCCCAAAGTGGTGTTACCGGCCTGAACACCGCTACCTCGACCCTCAAAACCTATGTTGACCCGGCCAGCAATATCGCCCTGGTTATCGGCGGCATCGTCGGCATTGTGGGCGCGATCCGCGTCTATTCCAAATGGAATTCCGGAGACCAGGATATTAATAAAGAACTTATGGGATGGGGCGGCTCCTGCGTATTTCTCGTAGTGTCCGCGCTGATCGTCAAAGCTTTCTTCGGTTTAACCTGATGGCAAAGCATTTCGCAGTTTACAAGGGGCTTCAAAAGCCCCTTGTATTTAAAGGCTTCCAGGGAAAATATATTTATTGGGGTGTTGGAATCCTGCTCGGCGGCCTTGTCCTTGGCGCGCTCACCATGTCGCTGGTCAATATGTGGCTTGGTGCTTTGGTGCTGACCGGGAGTATAACCGGCGGTCTGCTTTACCTGGCCGGTAAACAGAAAAAAGGGCTGCACGCAAAATCCCGTTCCTGTGAAATTTTGATCCATCCCGCTAACCTCAAAAAAATCAATTTTTATGGCCGGAAAAACCGAATTTAAATTACCCTATATCGGCGTAGCCGATGGGCTGCTATACGGATCAGGCGGCGATTTTTCGGCGGTGATCGCAATAACCAACCCTGTTATTCAATACGGCGCTTCACCGGAAGCTTACGACGAATACCACAACTTACTGCTCAATGTCGTCAAGTTGCTGGGCGATGGTTATATCCTGCAAAAGCTGGATGTTTTTTGCAAAGCCACCTATCCGAATAAGAAGGCTGCCGAATTTTTGCAGCAAAAATACAACGAACACTTTGCCGGGCGGAACTATGTCAATATCGAAACCTGCCTTATCATTACCCGTCAGGTAAAGAAAGGCGCTTTCTATGTATACGACGCCAAAGCACTCCGTGATTTCCGGCAGGCGATTGCGAAAGTGACCGATGTGCTCCATGCTGCAGCAATGCAGCCGAAACTGCTGGACGAAAAACAGGTCAACAAACTGCTGATGCAGGTCCTTTCCATGAATTTCAGTGACCATGCCATCGCCCTCGATAATGTCGCCCCAACGGATACGGAATTGCACATGGGCGAACGCGCCATACGCAGTATCAGCCTGGTCAATATCGACAGCATCGACCTGCCCTCCGAAGTATCCACGCATATCGAATGGAATGAAAAGGATACGCTTAAAGGTTTCCCGGTAGATTTCCTGTCCTTCTTGTTGAAAGTGCCTGGCTGCGATTGCATCATTTACAACCAGGTCATCGAAATTCCCGGCCAGACGGCCACCCTGCGGAAGCTGGAATTGAAAAAGAAAAGACATTCCGGCATCCCTGATCCGGCCAACCTGACCTGCGTCGAGGACATCGACCAGTTGTTGACCGATGTGGCCAGGGAAAATCAATTGCTGGTTAATTGCCACTTCAATATGCTGCTGGCTGCGCCGAAAACAGATATACAAAAGGCGGCTAATTTTATTGAAAGTTCTTTATTCGGCCTGGGCATTATCGCCAACAAGAATGCCTACAACCAGCTGGAGCTTTTTCGTACCGCTTTGCCCGGCAACGCCGTCGAGCTGAAGAAATACGACTGGTTCCTGACGACCTGTGATGCGGCGCTCTGCTTCTTTTTTAAAGAGTCCTTGCCAAAAGATGAGGCTTCGGATTTTGCGGTCCGGTTTACCGACCGACAGGGGATTCCGATAGCGATTGACCCCTCTGATTTGCCGATGCGAACCGGGCGCATTAATAACCGCAACCGGTTTACGCTCGGGCCATCCGGTGCAGGGAAGAGTTTTTTTATGAACGCGCTGATCGAGCAGTATATGCTCTACAACATGGATATGGTCATTGTCGATACCGGGCACTCCTATTCGGGGCTTTGTTCTTATTACGACGGCAAGTATATCACCTATACCGACAAAAAGCCGATCACGATGAACCCTTTTGCGATCAAGGCGGAGGAATACAACATCGAGAAAAAGGATTTCCTGGTCACGCTCATTTCCCTGTTATGGAAAGGTGCCGAAGGGCAGGTCAGCCAGGTGGAGCGGGATGTTATTTCACACACGATCAGCGCATATTTCACCCAAAGGTTTGCGGAAAAAGACCCGGAATTAAGCTTCAACAGCTTTTATGAATTTGCCTTAACGAAAATCCCGGAGATTAAAACTGAGGAACAGATTCTTTTTGATTACGATGAGTTCAAGTATGTCCTCAAAAAGTTTTACCGTGGCGGCGAATTCCAAAGCATTTTAAATGAGCAGGCGGATGAATCGCTTTTTACAGAACGCTTTATTGTGTTCGAAATTGACAGTATCAAAGAGCATAAGATTTTATTTCCTATCGTCACGCTGATCATTATGGATGTCTTTATCCAGAAGATGCGTTATCGCGGCGACCGCCGCAAATGCCTCGTTGTAGAGGAAGCATGGAAAGCGATCGCCAGCCCCTTAATGGCGGGGTATCTTTTGTACCTGTACAAAACCGTGCGAAAATTTTGGGGCGAAGCCATTGTCGTAACCCAGGAGTTAGGCGACATTATCGGCAATGCCGTGGTGAAAGACAGTATCATCAGCAATTCCGACACGATCTGTTTGCTGGACCAGACCAAGTTTAAGGACAATTACAAAGAGATTGCCGCCTTACTTTCCATTAACGAAACGGAGCGCAAAAAGATATTTACGATCAACCAGTTGAACAATAAGGAAGGCCGCGGCCGCTTTAAGGAAGTTTATATCCGCAGAGGGTCAACCGGGGAAGTGTATGGCGTAGAGGTCTCGCTGTTTCAATATTTGGCCTATACCACTGAGAAACCCGAAAAGTCGGCGGTAGAAATTTACGCGAATCATTTTGGTTCCTACCAGAAAGGCCTGGAAGCCTTTGTGTCCGGCCTCCAGCACAGCGGCCTGCATTTATCGGCCTTTGTCAGCAACGTCAATGCCGCCGGTCAGCCGCTTTAAAAACATAAGCTCATTACTATTAAATCTTAATTATGAAATTTTGGATAAAACCTTTGATTCTGCTTTCAGCTTTTTGCTTTAAGCTTTCAACTTCGAAAGCCCAGGAACTGGTGGTTGATCCCACCACATCGGCAGCTATTGCCATTAATTCCGCCGTTATAAACAGCCAATTGAACACCACCAATAACAACCTCAGCCTGATCTCAAAGGGCCAACTGGCGGTTACCGGGCAATTAACGATTGCCAACACGTTGCAAAACGATATTTACAAAGGCCTGAGCCAGGTCGCTTCCATCATCTCCAACCTTTACACCATAAAGGATATTGCCGAATGCGGCAATGATATTGTCGGCGACGTAGAACAGGCCCTCACTTACGCGCAATCCGACCCGGTGCTGCTATTGTTCGCAGAACAGGGTGCACGCGATTTTGAAACACGGGCGGTTACACTGGCCGCCGATGTCAGCGCATACGTCATGCGTGGCGGAAGCTCGAATCTTATGGATTCCGGCGAACGCGGCAAACTGCTCAACCATATCGCTTCTGAGCTGCACATCCTGCGCGGTATTGCCTATGGCATGGGGCGCGCCATGTATTGGGCGAAAATGAACGGTATTTTCCGCTCACTCAACCCATGGTCCACTTGGCAAAACGAAGACAGCCGCATCGCCAACGATGTAATTAATAACGCGAAATACCTCAAATAATGAAATGGATAGTATTGCTTTTATCTTTCTGCTTTAGTCTTTCCGCTTTTGGTCAGCAAAGCACCATCGACATTATCGGCATGCACCAACTGATCGATGAATCCAAAAATGAATACAAGGTCCAGGTCGTTGCAAAAAACCAGCAGGCCGTCAATACGGCCAACGAGCAGGCTAACCTGACCCTGCTAGACAAACTGAAAAATATGTACCGCACCTTGCAGCGGCGCTACAATACCCTGGGTACATTGATTACTGTCGCAGACATCGGCCTGGAAGCCGAACCGATGGTTAAACAAATCGTGTCTTACCAGGGATTGATCGTTCAGCAGGTTGAAAAAAATCCGGCGGTGGCCGTATTGGGTTATCAGACAGAGATTGAGTTTGTGGAAAAAGCTGAGGCGCTGGCCGGTTATGTGGCAGGGCTGACCCTTTCCATTGGCGATGTCAACCAGATGAAAGCCTCTGACCGGAAATTACTTTTCGATTATGTTATCCGGCAATTGAGCCGGATACAGGAATTGTCAGGCAACATGCTGATCCTGCTGCAATACAATAACCTGGCCTCGGTGCTCAAAGCCTTGAACCCCTTCCAGTCCTGGGTCGATGCCGATGTAGGCATGGCCAAAAACATCATTCAAAACGCCAAGTACTTAAAATAATGAAAAGATTCATTTATATCCTTTTGCCTTTCGCCTTTTATCTTTCCCCTTGCAAAGCGCAGGAAATCGTTTTCGATCCGCAGCATTGCGAAGCCGTCATTGAAAACGGCGCAGTACGCAGTTCAGCCGAATCCACGCACAACAATTACCTCGGTAAGATCAACGGCAATCTTAACACGATCAACACCAATGTCAGTTCAGTCGTTTTGGCGCAGACCATCATATACAACGGGCTTGCCAATGTCAATTCCGCGCTAAAGGACGGCCTTGCCGTAAAGAACCTTGCGGTCATCATCGCCGATATGGTCAACTATTTGAACCAATGCCTTGCCCTTGCCAAATCGCAGCCCGAACTTATATTGTTCGCCTCAAATATCGAACAGCAGATGCAGGCCCGGGCACTGGCTTTAGTGAGTGATGTTTCCGGCTATGTGCTCAAAGAAGGCAGTAATGTACTGGCGGATTACAACAGCCGCGACCAGCTTTTACGAAAGGTCACAATGGAATTGCAGACCATCGACGGCCTAGCGTACGGGGCCTGGCGCGCCATGTATTGGGCCAAAGAGCGCGGCATTATCGCTTCGCTAAATCCCTTCCAGACCTGGATCAACCGTGACCTCAACCTTGCCAATCAAATCATATTCAACGCAAAGTATCTCAAATCAAACCCATAATCCTATGAAACAACAATTAATCCACCGAACAAAAGCTTTCGCCTTTCGCCTTTTAGCTTTTACCTTCTTTTTCAGCTTTGTGCTTTCAGCTTCCTACGCGCAGGTAGAAGTCTATGACAAAGCCATCGTTCACCAGGAACAACGCATGGTTTTCCAGCAATGGAACCAGAATCAATTCGATCCTAAAGCAGGCTTTCTTAGCTTGAACCCATATTACTGGCTGGTTTGGGGCCTGTTTGACCCTAATTATCATAAAACGGATCGGCGGCCGCTGTCCGCAACCGGGCCGCAGACACAACGTTTAGCGCTGGTCGCCGGTCAAAACACCATCGATGGCAAGTACAAGCTTCAATCAGACACGGTAAGAAATACGGCGCTTTCGCAAATCGCCAGCCAGTCCGGTTTGCTTTCAGATGCAGATCCTTTATGGTTGCTTTATTACAACCTGCAATTTCAGCCCCTGCTCAATTATTCGGCAGCCACGCTCTTAGGCACTTTACCACCGCAGGTCAGCACCAAATTGCTGTCGGAAGGGACCTACAACTGGTACACTACCGAACTTTCCATGCTCAAACAACGCCTGAACGGCGCGCGGACGACGGACATGGACAGGGGTTCACGCATTATGGCGTATTACAGGATGCTGAACGAATACCAGCGGCTGGCAGGTGTCTGGAATGTCCGTATTGCTGCGGCACAGAAAGATATTCAAATGACCACCCAGCAACAGGCGCTTAAGGCAGGTTCAGTCAGCCCGGGTCTGTGGACGCCGCAATCGGATATACAAATTGCAAATAAAGTACTTACCCATGTTCAATAATATGAACTAAGCGAAGCGTTCTCTTGAGCACCTTTAAAACTAACAATATGCGAAAAACAAAGAAACTCATTTTTTTATCCCTGTTATTTCTGTTGTTTACAACAGCAGGATATGCCCAAAACACCATTGACACAGCCAACTACAAGCAATCCATCGAATTCCTGCAGGGCGATGGTGTGTATGAACGCGGCATGATGACGTTTTTGGGCGGCCTGAAACAATCCATCTGGTCGCACTTCGGCCTGTTTATTACCGACGCCCAGGCGCTCGCTGCTATTTTCATGATCATCTTTTTTGCCATTAAAAGCTATGAAATGATGGTCGGCGACAAGCGCATGGAAATCATGCCGCTGCTTCGCCCTTTCGGGCTGGTAATGGTTATTATCTGGTGGGGCGCTTTCGTCCAGGTCGTCGCCTTTCCGACAGATTTGGTGAAAGCGCAGACCGACCAGATGTTCGAAAGCGAGCAGCAGAACGTCGAGGGCTTACGGTTCCAGCGTGCCAACCTGATGCTGGCGGTCGCCAATTCCCTGATCACCTACCAGGCGCAAACAGAGGTTGCCGAAAAGGAAAGCGATACATGGTACGGGCAAGCCTGGGATTCGGTGACCAGTACCATCAAGCAAGGCATATCCGACGTGGTTTCACCGTTGCTTGAACTCAAAAACCGGCTGCAGGTCGGCATGCAATTGCTCGTAACGGAATTGCTCGAATTCCTGGCGATATGGATACTCCGGATAGCGGTGTACGTAATATTTTTAATTCAAATAATCTACTCATCTATACTGGTGATCCTCGGCCCGTTTTCGGTAGCCGCGAGTATTTTGCCAGCATTTCGTGACAGTTTCAGCACCTGGATCGCGCGTTTTGTATCGGTAAACCTGTATTCAGGGATTGGCTATCTCATTATGTACCTCTGCGCGTTAATGCAGGAATATGGCATGCAATCCGAAATCAGCCGTTACCAGGTATTGGTTGGGCAGAACGGCGCAAGCGCCAATTTGGAAAAGCTGGCCTGGTTTGCCGGAAATGGCATTCTTTCATTCGGAACGGTCATCATTGTTTTCCTGATCGGAGCAATTTGCATGTTTACCGTGCCCAGCATCTCTACCTGGATCATTTCCACCTCCGGCATTTCTTCAGCGACATCCAGCGCCAGCCGCGGAGCAGCTACCGTATTCGCTGTTGGGCGCAGAATTTCAGGAAGTTTTATTTAACCACCATTATCATGTTGATCAAAAATATCGAAGCTAAAATAAGGCTCGCTACCTTTTTGGCGGGCGGCAGCTTTGTCGCCGCCGTCATCATATCGGTGACGGCCCTGGCCTACGCCAGCCGGCAGGCCGCAGATGCGCGGAAAAGCGTTTACATACTGGCAGGAAACGTGCCCGTTTTAGCGAACCAAACGGACATACAGATGAACCGCCCAGTGGAATACCGTGCCGACATCGAGCTGTTTCACAGCCTGTTTTTTTCGCTTACTCCCGACGATAAATACATCGACTACCAGATGAAGAAAGCGATGTACCTCGTCGATGAGTCGGGCGTACAGGAATACAATGACCTGAAGGAAAACGGCTATTTCAACTCGATACTGTCCTCAAGTTCAGTGCTCACGCTCACCACCGATTCCATTGCGCTGGATATGCGACGCAGGTATTTCCGCTACTATGGTAAGCTGAAGATCGACCGGCGCAGCTCAACCGTCATCAGGTCGCTCATTACCGAGGGTTATTTAAAAGACATCCCCCGAAGCGACAACAATCCGCACGGCGTAATGATCTGCGGCTGGAAAACATTGGAAAACAAAGATTTATCAGATGTTCAGAAAAATACGCTCTAACCGCGATCCCAGGGATACGGTTTTATCCGAATTGAAGCGCGAGTTCAACCCTTATCTAAGCAAGGCCGGTGGCCATCTGAAAGCTTCGGCCAACCGACGCTCCACGTTCATTTTTTGGATCATGGTGATTAATATCTTGTTGTCAGCCGTCTTATCCTTTACGATTTTCCGGCATAAAGTTATCAGCGCCCCCAATAAAAAGCCGGTCAAAATATTATCCCCGGTCAGCAGTGGCATCGATGGCATCATGGCAACCAGCCGGGCGCTTTCCGAAATGCTTCGGCTGAAAAAAGCCATCGACAGCCTTTCCGGGAAAAAGCAACTGACTGCGCAGGACAGCGTCCGGCTGGAACAGGCGCTTGACCGTTTCCAGCAACTCAATAAACAATTTAATCAACGAAAACAATGAGCATCAATTTCAGTCAACCCAAGTACATATTGCCTCTGATCGCGCTGCCGTTCCTTTGTCTTTTCTTTTACGTGTACCATAGCGGCGCCGCAAAAGATAAAAAAACAGTTAAACAAAAGGCGGGCTTCAACGGCACGGTGGCCGATGTGTCGCCGGATGTAAAAAAGCGCAGCCTCGAAGACAAACTCGACGCTTACCTCGACCGGTACAAGGAGGCAGACGGCACGAGCGCCGTAACACCCATTCCTTCCGAAAACTCCACACTTCCTGCTTATAATAGTTCCGGCAGGCAAAAACGGCAACTGGATTCCATTGACAGCGTGATGAAACGCCGGTTCGGAACGCCGCCTGTTAACAGGCAGCCTCGATACATTGACAATTACCAGAATGCAAACGACCGCCAATTAGCCGACGCACTGAACAAACTCTCAAAGCCGCCGAAAACGACAGCCGGCAATACCGCTGCTTCCCCGCCGGACAAGGACCCGATGGAACTGTTCAAAAAGCAGATGGCTTACCTGGACAGTGTACGCAAAATGAGCGACCCGGCCTGGCAAAAACAGCAGCAGGAAGCCAAACAAAAAGCCGAAGCAAAAAAGGCGGATGCTCAAACGCTGTCCGTGGTTAAAGCCAGCCAGGCGCCAGGCGATTTCAATACGGTTATGCCCGAAACGTCCGGCGACTTTATCAAAGTCGTCGTCGATGAAAACATCACCGGCTATGCGGGTTCAAGGCTGCGCCTCCGCCTGCTGGATGATATTGAGGTAGGACAGTATCTTATCAGGAAAGACAGCTACCTCTATGCGTTGATCAATGGCTTTTCCGGCCAGCGCGTCACGTTACAAGTTAAATCCATCATTTACCAGGGCAAAATACTGCCGGTAAAGCTGGAAGTGTATGACCTCGACGGCCTGCCGGGCTTATATGTCCCCGAATCTGCTTTTCGTGATTTTACCAAGGACCTCGGCCAGAATACGGTGCAAGGGGTCACTATTGATGGCAGCGGTACCGGCTCCGTCGCCAGCCAGTTCATGATGAGCGCCGTCAGCAAAATGTTCGAGTCGACCTCGTCCGCTATCGCCGGCGTCATCCGCAAGGATAAGGCGAAGATCAAATACAACTCCTATCTCTATTTAATTGATAACGATAATTCAAAAAATAAATAACATGAAAATGATACTCAGTCCTTTGCTATTGCTGATTGCGCTCTCTGCACACGTTCGGGCGCAGGACCCTAAGCCGTGCAACCACGATATGCCTTATCTTCCATGGGAGATATACAACCCGCGCACTTACGACGAATACCTGGAACCTGAGCGCCAGGTCAAACCTGCGGCGAACCTGCAGCCGGTTATTCAGTTTCAAATGCCCGTCGTTCAGCTTCCCGTTAACCTTGACGTACACTTCGTTTCCCCGGAACCCATCCAGTACGTCGATATTTCTGCCAAAAATATCATTGGGGACTTGCCCATCAAAAATGTGCTGCGCATCAGGTATAAGGATTCAGCGATGGCAGAAGATGCGGTCGTCACTATCGCGGGTGAAACGTTCCTCGCACAATACCATATCCGTCCCGGCGGAACGAACGTGCCACTCCACGTCAATATCGAACCCGCAGACACCAAACCGCTCGCCATATCAGGTATCGGGCTGTCGCAAAATCAGCTTCGGCAACTGGCTCTCGGCCTGTATCTGAAAAAACCAGGCAGGCCAAAGGAAAAAACCAAAGCTTTTGGTATCTATGGTACGGTCAATCATTTATATACCATTGACAATTATATTTTCATCGACCTCGGTTTCCGGAATAAAACCGACCTTAAATTCGATATCGAGCAATTCCGCTTCCGTATTGACGACAAAAAGATCACCAAAGCGACCAACGTGCAGTCGGTTGAAATAAAGCCCTTAATGGCCTTACTGGACAATACCGCCTTCAATAAATATTTCCGCAACATTTACGTGCTGCCGAAACTCACCTTTCCCGGCAATAAGGTACTGCATATTGAATTGAGTGAAAAACAGATTTCCGGCCGGATCATCCATCTGGACATTTCCTACAAGGATGTGCTTGATGCTGATATGATCCCTTTATAGGTATTCCTTTCAATAACAATTATTATGGACGAGACGCACGAACAGCATAAGTTGCATGGCTTTATGCAATGCCTGATCTATGTTTCCATTGGACTGGAAATATCGGTATTTGTGTATATCAAAGCGCCATTTTGGGGTGTATTCGGCCATGCCTTATTGAAGCTGCAAGCTATTGCGATTTACCGAGAGTTGGTCTACAGCAAACTGGCCACGCTGCTGCTGATCTGCCTGGTAAGCATTGGCACCTTAGCCAAAAAGAAACAGGACCTTGACCCGAAAAAACATATTGTCTATCCGCTGACTTTTGGACTGGTACTGTTCTTTGGTAGTATCCTTTACTACAACCGGCCTTCGCCTCTGGTATTTGATTATACCACCTGGTTTAACCTTGCCTATATGGTCTGCTCAGTTATCGGGGCGATGATGATCAGCGTGGCCATGGACAACGTTTCCAAGATCATCCGTTCCGGCCTGGGTAAGGACAAATGGAATGTGGAAGGTGAAAGTTTTATGCAGCCGGTAAAACTGTTGGATACGCCGTATTCGGTCAATATCCCCATGCAGTTTTATTTTAAACAAAAAGTCTGGGATGGCTATATCAATATCGTCAATCCATTCCGGGGCACTATCCTGATCGGGACACCCGGCTCCGGCAAATCCTATGGTGTGGTTAACCCCTTTATCCGTCAACTGATCGCCAAAGAGTTTTGTTGCTGTGTGTACGATTATAAATTCCCTGACCTTGGCAAAGTGGCTTATTATCATTATTTGCTGGCCAAACAACAAGGCAAATGCAAACAGCACGGCTTTCACGTCATTAACCTGAACGATGCCGAAAAGAGCAGGCGGATCAACCCGTGGCGCAGTGACTATCTCAAAACGCTGGCCGATGCGTCCGAAAGCGCCGAAGGCCTGGTAGAGGCCATGAAGAAAGGCGATAAGTCGGGCGGCAGCGACCAGTTCTTTACGCAATCAGCGATAAACTTTTTGGCGGCTTGCATTTTCTTTTTCAGCAAGTACGAGCAAGGTAAATACTCCAGTTTGCCGCATGTGCTTTCCTTTTTGAACCATTCCTACGAGGATATTTTCAATACGCTGTTTACCGAACCGGAACTGGTATCGCTGTTATCGCCGTTTAAAAGCGCCTTTATGGCCAGTGCCTTTGACCAACTCGAAGGCCAGGTGGGCACCCTGAAAATATTTATCAGCCGCCTGGCGACAAAGGAAACGTTCTGGGTGTTTTCCGGCGATGATTTTAACCTGAAAATATCCGATCCGGCATCGCCCGGTATCCTGGTCATTGCCAATGACCCCAATACGCAGAACATCAATTCCGCCTGTTATTCCGTTGTGCTCAACCGGCTCACCAAACTGATCAATAACAAAGGCAACCTGCCTTCGGCGCTCATAATCGATGAGATACCCACACTATATACGCACAAGATTGAAAACCTGATCGCGGTGGCACGCTCCAACAAGGTCGCTATCCTCATGGGCCTCCAGGAACTGCCGCAGTTCAACCAGCAATTTGGGAAAGAAACGGCCGCGACGATCACGTCGGTGGTTGGTAATGTTCTGGCCGGATCGGTAAGGAACAAAGAAACGCTCGACTGGCTGGAACGTCTTTTCGGTAAGTCCAAGCAGATAGGAGAAAGCCTTTCCATCGACCGCAATAAAACATCCACCTCTTTACAGGAAAAACTCGAAGCCCTGATCCCTGCCGGCAAAATGGCGGCGCTCAACACCGGCGAGATGGTGGGCCTGATCGCTGCCGATGCGCAGGAAATCTTCACCGGTAAATTCGAAACATCTGCTATAAACTGCCGGATCAACCTGGACAGCGAGGCCATCGCACAGGAAGAAAACGGCTACCGCGACCTGCCGATTTATTACAACCTCGGCAGTAAAAAAGAAGAAATCCTCCGCCAAAACTTCGTCAGCATCAATAAGGATGTGGAAGCGGTCATCAAAAAATTCCGCAAGACCGTGCCGGCCCTGCCGCCTACGAAAGCGATCACCCGGCCTGTCGTAAAAAAATAAAACGATCTATTTATGGGGTGCTTGACACGCTGTCTGCTTGCAGGATGCGTCCTGCTTTTTTGGCCTGCCTATTTGCGGGCACAGGCGGGATTACCGCTAAAGCACCTGCAACTGACCTCATCCTATGGCAACCGCATCCACCCTGTAACGGGAATTTATGCCTTCCATGCCGGTGTTGACCTCCGCGCCCGCAGCGATACCGTTTTTGCGGTATTGCCTGGCATAGTGGAAGTTGAAGGCTTCGACCCGTACCTCGGCATATTCATCCGTTTGCGGAACGGTAATTTTCAAACGATTTACGGACACCTTTCCCGGCTATTTGTCTTCAAAGGCGACACGGTAAGTTCTGAGACCGAACTTGGCATAACAGGCAGTACTGGCCGCGTGACCGGTGAGCACCTTCATTTTGAAGTGAAGTTTCACGGTACGCCCATCGATCCCTTAGCTTTCTTAATAGCCCTCATCAAGAGAATCAATAACAATTTAATCATTAAATGATATGAGTGAACAATTCAAACCGCTGCCTGAACAGGTCAGTGAAAGGATGGTAAACCTGCTTAAAGATGGACGGTCCATCTTTACCAAACCCATGAAAGAGGATGGTACATCCCAGTTCGTGCAGCCCATTAATGCGCGGACGAAACAAGCCTACAAAGGCGCCACCGCATTGGTGCTGCTTATGCAGAACCGCCGCGACCCGCGCTGGCTGTCCTACGACCAGGCCAACTACAATAAAACGCCGGTAAAGAAGGGCGCGCACGGAACCTTGATCGAGTTTTATTCGAACAACAAGTTGCAGCAGGCCACCGAGAACGGCCAACCTGTCGTTAAGGAAAACGGCAAGCCGAAAATGGAGCGCGTAAAAATTGACGTGCCCGAAAAGGTGGAGGCCTGGCTGTTTAATGGCAAAGATCTTACCAACCTGAAGGAACTGAAACCCAAAGAACAAGACCTAAGCCCGGTAGACCGCGCACACGCGATTTTGCACAACAGCGGTGTTAAATCCGAGCCAGGAGGCACGATGCTGCGTTATGACCGCAGCAGAGACGTCATTGAGTTGCCCGCAGAAAACGAATTTGAAAAGCCTGAACTGTTCTTTGCCGCTGCGCTCCACGAACTGGCCCATGCCACGCAGCATGAAAGCCGCCTCAACAGGCCGGAACTCGACCATCCGGACTTTGACGGGCTGGCTAAAGAAGAGTTGCGCGCCAACATTGCTTCCATCTTAATCAGCGCTGAACTCAATTTGCCCTATAACCTGGGCGAGCATGAAAGCTTTTTAATTCCCTGGTCGCAGATTTTAACAGAAAACCCCGGCGAATTATTCGAGGCAGCAAACGACGCGCAGCAAATAGCCGATTATGTTTTGGCCTTTGAGCCGAAGCGGGAACAGAAACAGGACATAACTGAAAATAAGCAGGTCGCTGCAAAACTGGAGGTGGGACAGGAGATCGCCTATAACGAAACCACCTACAAAATCCTCGAAAAACAAAGCAAGGGTGCCTTTAAGATCGAAGATATGGGTACCGGCGAAAGGATCAAAATTACGCCCAGCACCGGGCTGTACAAATCCCTCTTGAACGAACTGAACAATCCCGGCCAGGCAAAAGAACTGACTCAGGAGCGGGAAGAGGAACCTGAATTGGCTATGGCCGAAGAAGAAACAAAAAGCTATTCACGAAAAAGATAATAAAAATTATTATGCTACAGCAACATTATGAAGAACGGGATCTTCCCTACGAAGACCTGGTAAAAGTTGGCCTTGCCAAGGACGGCAACCTTAACCTTTCACAGGACGACGTCACCGCCTTACTTGCAGGCAGGCGCACAGGTATGCTTCGCCTGCAAAACCTTTTTTCAGACGGCCTGCACATCCCTTACCTGGACGCCAAACTTTCGCTGAAACCCAATGCAGAGGGTGACCTTGATTTACTTGTTCACCCCATTTACAAGGTCGCTGAAAAACCATCTTTCTTGTCCGATACGGAAGCGGAAAAGCTCGAAAAAGGCGAAATACCCAATGTCGAACACCTAATCTTCGACGACGATGGCAACCAAAAAGACGTTTTGGTGGAATTTGATAAAGAGACTAACGAATTTGTTGTAACCGACGAAGCCCGGATACTGGCGCCCGACCGCGTGAACGGCGAATACTTGTCACTGGACCAGAAAGAGCGCTACCGGAAAGGCAAGGAAGTCGAATTACAGGACGGAACCATCATCCAGTATTCCGCTACCGAAAAGAACGGCATAAGGTCGAACAAACTTGCATTCGTTGCGTCCGTTTTAATCGATGGAGGATTATCATTCGCCTTATACCACGGGCTGAATGCCCTGTTTGGCCAGAAAAAGCATAAGGAAGACGCCGACATCTACAGCAAAGGCTATTACGAAGACCTGGAGAAAATGCAGGGAGAGCAGGAAAGCCGTCAATACCAGCAGGGCCCTGAAAAGCAATCCACCCGTAGCTATACCCGTACAGGTTCACGCTGATGCATCCCTTTTTGACAAAGCTCGGTATCCGTGCTGAAGTGCAGGAGTTTTTTGCGCCATGTTACGACACAGACCGGTTTGGCAACCTGGTCTTTTCCTATGGCAGGCAATATGAAACCTACGGCATGGCCTTTCATGCCACCCCCACTACCGAAAGTTGCTGGCAGGCGGGGAATAGCGATTTGGCTTGTATCCGCGAAGTGTTCATCTGCGGATCAGCGATGGAAGCCATCGCCTGGCTGCATGTTCATTACGCTGCCTTTACTCGTACTGATACCTTATTGTTCCTTGCTATAGGAAACAAGCCCGGTCCGGAACATTTTCGCTGCCTTGAGGGTAGAGCCAAAAGCCGGCGTATTTCCCTGATTTTCGGAAGCGACCTTTTAGGAAAAGTATGCGATCTGAAAACAGCAGCGGCGCTGCACAGGCAGCCCGCCGCTGTTTCGGCAGGCGATGAACAGGTGACAGTTACCTTCCGGAACGATAATTATACGTTCAGCTACGACGCCTTTAGCCTCAATGCATTTGAAAAGGCATCGAACTATTATTTTAAAATGCGAACACTCAAACCCATAGGATTTAATACCTGGCTGGATTTATTGGAGTCCCGCACATTCAATCAATAAAATTTATGGAACAACAACAAAATGAATCGCCGCCGGTCATCGTCATCCGGCCCGCCGCCATCTTTGCCTTTATCAAAATCTTCGGTTTATTAATCGTCGCAGCAGGTTTCTTGTACCTCGCCTGGCGCTATTTCCCCCCGCTGACCTGGCTCAGCCTGATCATCTTGCTTTTTGCCACCTACCGCTACGCCTTTATCCGCAGGATACAGTACACCATCACCCCCGAATATTTACAGGTAAGGAAAGGGCTTTTTTTTCGGGAGATCGATACGATTGAGTTGTTTAGGGTAAAGGACTATATATTGGAACAGCCTTTTGTCCTTCAGATATTCAGGTTAATGGACCTGCACCTGAAAACCACCGACCCCGAAAACCCGGTCATATGGCTGCGCGGCATTCCCTTATCCGACCTGGTAGAACAGCTTCGCGAACGCGTTTTAGAGACCCGCAAGCACAACCGCATCTATGAAATAAATTAAAAAAAGACCGCAATTCGCTTTGAAATAACTAAAAATTTTAGTATTTTTAAGTATTGAATTTATGGAAACCATCGTCTATTTTATCCTTACGTGCTTCATTTCGACCGGGGCGTTCTTCGCCGCGACGAATATGAAAAATCCCTGGCCGGCCTTTGCCGTAGCCTTCGGCATCTGGGCGCTTTTCTTTTGGGGCTGGAACCGTCGCGTCAAAAAACAAGCTGCCCGCCGTTCAAGGGAACAACTATTTGAAAATTTTATGCGCGCCAATCGCCGCCAACAGCGCCTTTAGATCATGCTTTACTGTGTTTATCTGGTATTAGCCGGCTTTCTTTGCCGGTATTGCGATAATATTTAGGTCGAAGCCCCAACAGTCCCGGTAAACATCGGGACGAGGGGGGCTTTATATTTACCTATCTAATCGTCGCGACCATCGCCGCTCTACTTCTTGATCTTTACCAATTCATGAAATGAATCACTTGTTAGCTCACCCTTTCTTAGCTGGGCGATAAGCTTTAAAACCTCCACTCTCTCCAGGCAACCCTCATGCGCCCTCGCCTCGCGAATATTCCTGAACTTCGTTCTCCCCATCAGGCTGAACCGTGACTGCTCAATATCGCGTTCCAAAACCTCCATCGGGCAACCGAAGAAATGATCGAACGCAACTTCGTAAAACTTGTATTTATAATTCATAGGTCGTCTTGAAATCCCTGGCATAAATCAAACGTTGAACACCAATAACCTTATTTCTTCATTATAGACCTCGCCGCATTTTTCAAACCCCAGCTTTTCCAAAATATGCAGCATCGCAGGCTTTCGTGTCGTGGCAAACATGGAATGAGTTTTTATTTGGGGGAACAGCCCATTGAGTAATTGCTGGCAAATGTGCCGGCCTTCAAACCCATCGCGGGTGACGATGTAGCCCAGCTCATAATTAAATCCTTCCATTAATTCCGGCACTTTAGCCAAAGAAAATACCCTTTCTATATACGAGTTTCGCGGGTTCTTAAAACAGGCCGTTGCTATTATTTGATTATTTTCCTGGTATATAGCCAGTAACTCCGCACGGTAAACGCCGGTCCGCGCATCTCCGTATTTCACCTGCCCGCCGGTCACGATCAGATCAATGGCCTCATCTTTTAATGACGACGAAAGGCTTAAGGGTTTGTCGATAATAATTCCCGGCGTTGGCAAAGTTATATAATTATTGCGGTTAAGATACTAATTCAAAACCGGACGGCCTCATGTACGTTTTTGTTACAATAATTTGTGCAAGCCAAACGCTCTTTAATATGCGTCAGCCAGTTAGTAATTTGGAACAAGGATTGACGTTATAAAAAGCTTGAACGGTTATACTTTCCATATTACCATTTACGGCCTGCTTGCCCTGGGAACGATCTTCGTTGGACTGACTTTTTTCTTGCTGTTATGGTTCACCAAAAGGAATGACCGCGCTGCAAACCGGTTTTTGAGCCTGGCTTTGCTCACAGTGGTTTTAAGGATGGTTTCGGTATTGAGTACCGATATGCGACTGGCAACATACTTTCAGTACTGGTACTGGTTGCCGCCGGACTTTTCGCTCGCTCTTGGCCCGCTGATCTATTTCTATGTGCTCAAACGGACCCGACCAGGGCTTAAATTCCGCCGGAAGGATTTGCTGCATTTCATCCCCACGTTGCTGCAGCAAGTTGCGTTTGCGTTCTCCGTCCGGGTAAACCCGGTACTGCGCCTGGCGGCCTTCATTTCGGTCATGATGTACTTATTTGGATCTTTCAGGTTAATAGAGCGTTTTTACCAAGATCTGAAATTTAATGAGCTGAGCGACCGGTACCGGTACCAATTGCGCTGGCTGCGTAATTTATTGACAGGTTTCGGTTTGTTATGGCTATTGTGGATACCCCTCACAACTGTAGATTATTTTTACTACAGCAACCGCTTAGGAATCGAGGCTTATTTCCCTTTGTATCTTCTTTTAGCCGTAATGGCCATCTGGATGGCGGCTGTGGCCTTTTTAAGAGCGGAAGCGGGCGTTCCGCCAGATACTTCGCAGATAAAATCCATAGCCCCGGTTGCGCTGAAGCAAAAAGCTAACTGGCTAAAAAAAGCTGTTAAAGAGCATGGCTATTACCTCGACCCGGAATTAAGCTTGCCTGCGCTGGCTGAAAAGCTGAAGATGCCTGTCCATGAATTATCCCGGATTATCAATGTTGCCCTCAAGAAAAACTTCAATGATTTTATTAATGAATATCGCGTTACCGATGTGATCAAAAAAATAAAGGACACTAATTATGATCATATCACCTTGCTGGGAATTGCGTTGGAATCAGGTTTTAGTTCTCAAAGCACGTTTACACGTATTTTCAAGCAGATGACCGGGAAAAGCCCGGTGGAATATAAAAATGAACTGAAAAAAGATTGCCCATCTTATAAATCGGGTAGCGAAGTCAAACCTGGAACAATAATTTCGTACCATAAAACCACGCAGAAGTGGTCTCCAAATAAATTAACCCGGAATTATATGTTTAGGAATTATTTTAAAATAGCATGGCGCAATCTTAGCCGTCGCAGGGCTTATGCGCTGCTGAATATTTTCGGCCTGGCAATCGGCATGGCCTGCTTCCTGATGATTATTCAGTATGTCGCTTACGAAAAAAGCTATGACAGGTTTAATCGCGTTGCCAAAGACATCGTAAGGGTCCGTCTGGACGGTTACCAGCAGGGTAATCTGGCTTACCGGTCGGCAACCAGCTATCCGGCAATTGGCCCTACGGCAAAAAAAGAATTGCCTGATGTAGAAGATTATTGCCGCCTTTACAATGTGCAGCAACTCATGATCAATGAACAAAAAAATGTGAAGTTCAATGAACTGAAAGGCTATTACGCCGACCCTTCGGTAGTCAGCATGCTTGGACTGCAATTGGTAAAGGGTGATCCGAAGGAAGTGCTCAACGCGGTTGATAAAATGATCGTATCGCAATCGTTTGCACGAAAATATTTTGGAAACAGCGACCCGGTCGGCAAAACATTGGTATCCAAAGATCCGCAAGTGACGGAGCCCTATATAATTACCGGCGTTTTTAAAGATTACCCGCCCAATTCCCATTTGGTCATTGATTATATAATTTCCTACGCAACATTGGGCAAAATCAAGAGTCTGCAAGGTGACACGCAAAACACCACGGAAACCGGCTGGTTCTGGTATGATTTTTACACTTATCTGCAGTTAAAACCGGGGACTGACCTGAAAAAGTTCGATGCCCGGCTGACTTCTTTCTGCGAAGACCATATCAACAGCCTGGGAAAGAATAAAGGAAACCATTTTAGAGCCGAATTGCATGTGGTACCGCTTACCGATATCCATTTATACTCCAACGCCAACCAGGAAGCGGAAATAAATGGCAGCGGGCAGGTGGTCTCGTTCCTCTTGCTGATCGGTATTTTTATCATTCTTATTGCCTGGATAAATTACATCAACCTGGCCACCGCGCGCGCAGTTGAAAGGGCGAAGGAAGTTGGCGTGCGCAAAGTGCTTGGGGCGGGACGTTTGGGGCTGGTTAGGCAATTCCTGACAGAGAGTTTTATGCTGAATTTGATAGCGCTGGTAATAGCCTTCATTACCGCATACCTGCTAACACCCGCGTTTAATCATTTTGTCGGGAGAGAGATGGTAATTGGTTTCTCTTTGCCTTGGACGTACCTGGCCGGTTTTTTAGCTTTGTTTCTTGCCTTAAGCTTTTTTTCAGGTATCTATCCGGCTTTTGTATTATCCGGTTATCAGCCCGTAAAAGTATTAAAGGGAAATTTTAAAAATACAGGCAGCGGGGTCAGGTTAAGGAAGGCGCTAATCACCGGGCAATTTATTACCTCGGTGGTCCTGGTCGCGGGGACCATTATTGTTTACCAGCAAGTAAGTTTTATGCGCAGTCAGAAACTTGGTGCCAATATCGATCAAACCCTGGTTATTCAAGGCGCAGCCTCACTTCGCGATACGGTTTATTCAAAAGTTTTTCAGCCTTTTAAACAGGATTTGCTGAACATGCCCAATGTAAAAAGTGTCACTGCCTCATCAAACGTCATGGGCCAGGAAATTCAATGGTCAAGGGGGGTTAGAAGGTTAGCAGGCAATACACCAGAAGTGACCCTTTACAATTTAGGGGTTGACTATGACTTTATTCCGTCATTCGGGATCGGGATCAAGGCAGGCAGAAACTTTTCAAAAGATTTCGCCAACGATAAAAAAACGGCATTGTTGAATGAAGATGCCGCAAAGCTATTGGGCTTCAAAGACGCAGAAAGTGCGATCAACCAAAAAATCTGGCCTTACGATACCTTGACTATTATTGGCGTGGTCGCTAATTTTCACCAGGAAGGCCTGAAAAAAAGCGTGCAACCCATGATCCTATTACTTCGTCCGGACTCCCGCGATTATTACGCTGTTAAAGTCGGGACTGATCATGTCAGTGCTACCGTTGCAGCCGTAAAAAATGTATGGGATAAATACTTTCCTTCCGACCCCTTTAACTATTCCTTTCTCGATGAATCTTTTAATCGGCAATATCAATCAGAAGAGTTGTTCGGCAGCATATTTGCCATGTTTGCCCTGATCGCTATCCTCATCGCCTGCTTCGGGCTCGCCGGTTTATCAGCCTACAATATTTTACAAAGAAGAAAGGAAATCGGCATCCGGAAGGTAATCGGCGCATCTGTTCAGCAATTGCTGTCGCTTTTAGTAAATGATTTTCTGCGTTTGGTTATCGTCGCTTTTTTCATTTCCATACCCCTGACATGGATAGCGATGAACCAGTGGCTGCAGGGTTTTGCGTACCGCATTCATATCAGCTGGCTGGTGTTTGCCATCGCCGGCAGCGCAATTACGGTGATTGTAGTTGCAACCATTAGTTTTCAGGCTGTCAAAGCGGCTACTGCCAACCCGGTAAAGAGCCTGCGCGTCGAGTGATTATTTTGCCGGGAAAGAACTTGGTCAATATGGACATGGCAATTCAAAAACGGACGGCACCTCGTCCGTTTTTGTTACAATGATTCGCGTAAACCAAACGCTATTTTTCTATAAATCAGTAAGTTAGCAATTTGGAACAGGGATTGACGTTATAAAAAGCTTGAACGGATACACTTTCCATATCACCCTATTTGACCTAGCCCTCCTCATCCTGGGCGTTACCGGGCTGAATTTTGCCTTATTACTGGCATTCACTAAACGGACCAACCGCTCCGCGAACAGGTTCCTGGCCCTGGCATTGGTTGTAACAGTTTTGCAAATGATCAGTGTGGATACCCCGCTGCCGCTGCAATTCGGGCTGGCCCTGGGGCCATCGATCTATTTCTATGTCCGTAAAATAACCCGGACCGAATATAAATTCCGGCGCAAGGACTTGCTGCACTTCAGTCCGCTGCTTGTGGGGTACTGGCTACCGGCCTGGCTGGGTTTAATTTCAGTCATCATCTATTTGTACCCGTCGCACCGGCTGATACAGGATTTCTACCGCAGGCTGCGCCCGGTGCTGATGGACAGACCGCGTTTTGCTTTCAGGGGCCTGGACAGGGCGCTGTTCCTGCTCGGCCTGGTTTGTGTGCTAACGCTGTTTAATGCTATTTTCTTTTTTGCTTTTGCGCTGGTATTGACCGGCATGACCGCTGAGGCAATACTAAAACCGGATAATGATGTCCGGCTGGTCATGCCGGTAACGGACCGGTCTGATGCGAAGGAAAAAGGCCGGAGGCTGAGGGAAACGGTGGCAGCAAACCGCCTCTACGGGGATGCGGAACTGACCCTGGCCACGCTGGCGGTGAAGTTGAACATTCATCCGCACGACCTGTCCCGGATCATTAACGTGGGGCTGGAAAAAAACTTTAGCGATTTTATTAATGAGTTCCGGGTTCGCGAAATTTCCCGGAAAATGCGGGACCCGGCGTATGACCGGCTAACGCTGCTGGGCATCGCCTACGAGTCGGGGTTTAATTCCAAAACGACGTTCAACAGGGTTTTCAAGGAGATGACCGGTAAAACCCCGGCGGAATACAAACATATCCTGGAAAAAGAAGTACCAATTGATAAGTTGGCACCACGATCACAAATGCGCCCGGTAATATTGCATCCGGAAGGCCCGTCCTATCGGGGCCCCGGAACATTAAAAAGCAATATCATGATTAAGAATTATTTCAAAATCGCATGGAGAAACCTTGTTAAAAACAAGTCACAGTCCTTTATTAATATCACGGGCTTATCAGTCGGCATGGCGGTGGCGCTGCTTATTGGCTTGTGGATATACGACGAACTATCGTTCAATAAATATCATCAGCATTATGACCGTATCGGCCAGGTGATGATCGATAACGGCGAGGGCACCTATAAAGCATTGCCCATTCCGCTAAGCCAGGAACTGCGCAGCTCATTTGGTTATGACTTTAAATACGTGGTACTCTCGACGGATGAAGAATCGCATATTATCGCTGCCGGCGATAAGCGTTTTATGCAGCCGGGCCGGTATATGCAACCGGAAGCGCCGGAAATGCTGACCCTTAAAATGATCAGCGGCAGCCGGAATGGCCTGGAAAATCCTAACTCCATTTTACTGAAACAATCGCTGGCCGGCACTTTGTTCGGCAATGCCGATCCAATAGGCCGGGTGTTAAAGATCGATAATATGGTAAACGTGACCGTGACAGGTGTTTATGAGGACTTACCCAACAATTCCGAATTTAAGGATGTCGCCTTTATTGCGCCCTGGGACCTGTATGTCGCTTCATCTCCCCAGTATGTCAGGGATGCCCTCGGTGACTGGCAAAATAGTTTTGTTTCGATTTATGTGCAACTCAATCCCAATGAAGATTTTAACAATTTGTCCGCAAAAATAAAGGATTTGAAGCTAGCGCATACGGATAAGCAGAAGGCCGACCGTTACAAGCCCGAACTTTTCATTCACCCCATGAGCAAATGGCACTTGTTTTCAAAATTCGAGAACAGGGTAATCGTCACCAGCGAGGAGTTAAAGTTCGTTTGGTTTTACGGGATCATAGGTGCTTTTGTGTTGCTGCTGGCCTGCATCAATTTCATGAACCTGAGTACCGCGCGTTCCGAAAAAAGAGCAAAAGAAGTGGGCATCCGGAAAACAATGGGCTCGGCCCGGATCCAGCTGATCACACAGTTCTTTAGCGAATCGGTTTTAATAGCCGCGTTTGCTTATTTGCTGTCCATCGGACTAATTGCGCTTGCTTTACCCTGGTTTAATGATGTGGCGGGTAAAACGATCCGTATCCCTTTTGAAAATGCATGGTTTTGGTTGACGGGCGCTGGCTTTATTATCATTACAGGGTTGCTTGCCGGGTGTTATCCCGCACTGTACTTATCTTCTTTTAACGCGGTAAATGCCTTAAAAGGCACTTTTCGCGCGGGCCGTTTTGCGGCGGCGCTACGCAAAGCATTGGTCGTGATCCAGTTTACCGCATCGACTATCTTAATTATCGGAACTATCGTGGTATACCGGCAGATACAGTTTGCCAAAAACCGGCCCGTCGGCTATTCACGCGATGGCTTAATAACCGTTCAAATGAACACGCCTGATTTCCAGGGGAAATACGACCTGATCAGGAACGAATTGAAAAACACCGGGGTGGTGTCGGAAGTGGCGGGAACCGGGGGTTCATTAACCGGGCTTTCGTCAGAGACAGGCGGCATCGGCTGGCCGGGTAAACATCCGAATATGGAGAGCAGCTTTGGCACCGTGCCCGTTACCTTTGAATTTGGGAAAACCGTAGGCTGGCAATTCACGGACGGCCGGGACTTTTCGAGCGCTTTTCCGACCGACACCTCGGGTGTTGTGATCAATGAGGCTGCAGTAAAATATATGGCATTAAAAAACCCCGTGGGAAAAATGATAACCGGCGCTCCAAACGGTGGCAAAGCCGCACCCTATAAAATTTTAGGTGTCATCAAAGATATGGTCATGAGTTCGCCTTTCGAGCCGGCATATCCCACGGTTTTCTATCTCAACGGCGGGATAGGTGCCATGCTGATCAGGATCAGCCCGGATAAAAATGCCGGTGAAGCACTGGCAAAAATCCAGGCGGTATTTAAAAACCTTGTTCCGGCGGCGCCCTTCGATTATACCTTTGTTAATGAAGAGTATGGTAAAAAATTCGCGGCAGAAGAACGGATCGGCAAGCTCGCGGGCGCCTTCGCCTCTCTTGCGATCATGATCAGCTGCCTTGGTTTATTCGGCCTGGCATCTTTTGTTGCCGAACAACGCACTAAAGAAATTGGCATACGCAAGGTGCTTGGCGCTTCCGTTTACACCGTTTGGCAATTGCTGTCTAAGGATTTTGTATTACTGATCCTTATTTCACTATTTATCGCTACCCCGATAGCATACTATTTCATGCATAACTGGCTACAGAATTACCAGTACCGGGCCGAACTATCCTGGTGGATTTTTGCGGTTTCAGGTGCCGGCGCTTTGCTCATAACGCTGTTGACGGTAAGTTTTCAAAGCATCAAAGCGGCCCTGACAAACCCGGTAAAGAGCCTGCGGAGCGAGTAGAAAAGAGCCTGGATCGAAACGTGGGATCTTAGGTTTAGTTGACACACGAAGGTGGTGCGTTCCGGGGTGAGATACGGAACGCATTTTTTATACTGGTCAATTGCAATTCAAAAACGGACGGCACCCTGTCCGTTTTTGTTACAATGATTCGAATAAGCCAAACGCGCTTCACTATACATCAGGCAGTTAGCAATTTGGAACAGGGATTGACGTTATCAAAAACTTGAACGGATATACTTTTCATATCACCTTTTACGGCCTGCTTTCGCTGGGAACGATCTTCGTTGGGCTGACTTTTGTTTTGCAGCTGTGGTTCACTAAAAGAAATGACCGCGCTGCAAACCGGTTTTTGAGCATGGCCTTGCTGACAATGGTTTTAGGAATGGTTTCGTTACTGGGCGCCGATATGCGGCTGGGAACACACCTGGACTTCTCGCTCGGGCTTGGCCCGCTGATCTATTTTTACGTGCTTAAAAAGACCCGGCCGGGATATAGATTCCGCTGGAAGGATCTGCTGCATTTCATCCCCGTGATGTTACAGCAGGTTCTCCAGATAAACCCGGCTCTGCAACTGGCGGCCTTTCTATCGGTCATCGCCTATTTATACGGTTCCTTATGGCTGATAAAACGCTTTTACCAACGCCAGAAATTCAATGAACTGAACGACAGGTACCGCTACCCCTTGCGTTGGTTGCGTAATTTATTGATGGTTTTAGGCTCGCTATGGCTTTTGTGGATACCGCTGGCAGCTGTAGATCATTTCGGCTACAACAACCGCTTGGGCATCCCCGCTTATTTTCCCTTATATTTTCTTGTCGCGGCCATGATGATTTGGATCGCCGCGGTCGCCCATGCAAGATCTGAGGCCGCTGCCCCGGCAGATGCTTCTTCATTTATAAAACCCACTACCCCGGCGGCGCTGAAGCAAAAAGGCACCTGGCTGAAGAAAGCTGTCAAAGAGAACGGCTGTTACCTCGACCCGGAATTGAGCCTGCCCGCGCTGGCTGAAAAGCTGAAACTGCCCGTCCACGAATTATCCCGGATCATCAATACGGCGCTCAAAAAAAGTTTTACTGATTTTATCAATGAATACCGCGTAAGGGATGTAATAACGAAAATGCAGGATGCAGCTTATGATCATATCACCCTGCTGGGCATTGCTTATGAATCAGGATTCAATTCCAAAGCCACCTTTAACCGCATATTCAAACAAATGACAGGGCAAAGCCCCTTAGCATATAAAACCCAGCTGAAAAAAGAGGTCTCATCCTATAACTTGGGGCGTACGCCCCATTTGGCTACGGTAATTTTGAATCATGAAACCGCCCCCGGGTGGTCTCCATCGAAATTAACCCGCAATTATATGTTTAAAAACTATTTAAAAATCGCCTGGCGTAATATGGCTAAAAATAAGGCGCATTCATTGATCAACGTTTCAGGGCTGGCCGCGGGATTGGTTTGCAGCCTGCTGATCCTGCTTTGGGTGAACGATGAACGCAACGTCGATGCTTTTCACCAGCATAAGGATCGCCTCTTTACGGTTTACCAAACGCTGTACGACGGGCATAACGCCAATGCAGTTTATGGCACACCCGGGCCGCTGGCCGATGAACTGAAAAAAACAATACCCGAAGTCGAGTATGCTTCGGGCTGGGGGTTCGGCGGTCAGCACATGTTCAAAAGCGGCAATAAACTGCTAAAGCTGGATGGCAACTCGGCGCAGCCCGACTTTTTTAAAATGTTCAGTTACCCTCTACTGGAAGGTAATGCGGAAAACGCTTTGAATACGCCATCATCACTGGCCATATCGCGGAAGATGGCGGTGGATTTTTTTGGAAGCCCCGCTGCCGCCGCCGGAAAAACACTGCGTTTTGATAACCGGAAGGACTTTACGGTCAGCGCTGTCTTTGAAGATCTTCCGGCGAATAGTTCACAGCATTTTGAGTACCTGACCAATTGGTTCGAGTTTTTACAGGAAAACCCCTGGGCCACCGTGATGAGCAATATCGGTCCGGGAACCTACGTGCAATTGAAGGCAGGTTCAGACCCGGCCCTGGTCAATCAAAAAATCGCGCATTTCTTTGACCGTTTTCACCCTGACCAGCCGAAGGACAAAACTGCCCCGCCGCAGCTGACCTTGCAGCCTTACAGCGAAGTTTACCTGCACGGGAATTTTGTTAACGGGAAAGTTGCTGGCGGCAGGATAGGCTATGTCAACTTGTTCAGCATTGTCGCCGTATTTATTTTGCTCATTGCCTGTATCAATTTTATGAACCTGGCAACTGCCCGTTCGCTCAAAAGGGCAAAAGAGATCGGTGTGAGAAAAGTAGCCGGCGCCTTGCGGTCATCGCTGATTCAGCAATTCATCATCGAATCTTTATGGGTTACTTTTCTTGCGGTTTTAATCGCTTTGGGGTTGCTGGTTTTTTTGTTACCGATGTTCAACCAATTAACCGGGAAACAGATCGGATGGCCTTTTCATGAATGGTCCTTTTGGCTTGAACTGGCTGCCGTTACCATTTCAACAGGTCTTCTGTCAGGAAGTTACCCGGCTTTGTTCCTGTCGTCTTTTAAACCCGTCAAAGTATTAAAGGGCACCTTTAAGATGGGCGGCGGCGCCGGCATGTTCAGAAAAGGATTGGTCGTTTTCCAGTTTGTCCTGTCCGTCATACTCATTATAAGCACACTGATGGTCTCGCGGCAGGTTAATTATCTGCAATCCGTTAACTTAGGTTATGACCGGGAAAACCTGGTGTACATACCGCTGGAAGGCAAACTCGGCAGTCAATATGAAGTATTTAAACAGGAAGCATTAAAAATGCCGGGAATCCAGTCCGTGACCCTGACCAGCAGTACGCCCACACTGATCCGGCAAAGCGACGCCGCCATTGACTGGACAGGAGCCGGCCCGAACCATAACGTACAGTTCACCTATACCTATGCGGGCTACGACTTTACCAAAGCGCTTAAATTAACATTAGTAGACGGCCGCGATTTTTCACGGGAATTTCCAAGCGACTCGGCTGGATTCCTGATCAACCAGTCGGCATTGAAACTTATTGGGTACAAAAACCCTATAGGCAAACGACTGAAGTTTCGCGGCAGGGAAGGGCATATCATCGGGGTGTTGAAGGACTTCCATTTCAGTTCGCTTCACGATCCGATCGAACCTTTGGTGGTACCCTTCGGCGAAAACCTTACCTCCGGCAGTGCACTGGTCCGAACACTGCCTGGTCAGACCAAACAGGCGATCACCAGCCTGGGTACATTGTGTAAGCAACTCAACCCGGACTTTTCCTTTAGTTATGCTTTTTCAGACGAGGAATATAATAAGCTGTATAAGAATGAACAGTTGGTCGGCAACCTGGCGGATAGCTTCGCTGTCCTCGCCATATTTATTTCCTGTCTTGGATTATTAGGTTTGGCCATGTTTACCGCCGAGCAAAGGACAAAAGAGATCGGCATCAGGAAAGTGTTGGGAGCCGGTGTGGGTTCATTATTTGGATTGTTGACTGCTGAATTTTTGAAATTGATACTGATCGCTCTCCTGATTGGCTCACCGCTTGCCTGGTATGCTTTAAATAAATGGCTGGAAAGCTTTGCCTATCATGCCGTGGTCCAATGGTGGCTGTTTGCCCTGTCAGCCGGGTTGATCGTGCTGACCGCGATGGCGACCGTAAGTTTCCAGGCCATCAAATCGGCGGTAGCCAACCCCATCAAAAGCCTGCGGAGCGAGTAGAAAAGAGCCTGGATCGAAACATGGGATCTGAGGTTTAGTTGAACACGACAGTGGTGCGTTCCGGGCTGAGATACGGAACGCATTTTTTGCAATAATTTATTACTCACATCGGGTATATCGAAACAAAAGTTTCGCCGTTTTCAAAATCCTCATCCATTCGCACCTTCCTGTTTACCCCGCCATAGGTCCCCTCGGGCTCACTAACGTACATCGCCTCTTCCTTTTGCAGCCCCAAAGCAATTTGCTGCCGGTAAGTCGGCGTCCAGGCCAGTGAAAATAGCTCGATCTTCGTTTTCGGGAATACGCCTAAAATAGCCTCGATGATCGCGCCCGCCGTAATTCCCGTCGTAACCACATCATCAATCAATAATACCTTCCGCTCATTCAGATCAACAATATTTTGATCCACCCGTAAACGCCCTCTAGTTCCGCCCTCCACTCCGCTATCCCCAAATGCTTCACCGTCGTTGTCGGTCTTTTCTTGTAGATAATGCTCGGAAAATGATCGCAATCGAAAACCCAGCTTAAACTGGTACCCAGCCGCTGCAACCCCTTCGAGATATTCGGGTCCGCTTTTGTTTCCCTGCTGCCCAGCGCCCGGATGATCAGCGTGTCTTCGTCAATGCCCAAATGTTGCAAATGGTCGATGGCCGCGATGATAAACTGCCTTACGGCCTGCTCGTCGTTATTTTTGAAATCCAGGATGAGTTGCTGGTCCTTATCCCTGCTCGTGTTTTTTGAAAGGTAATAGCATAGGTGGTAAAGGTCGAAATTCTTTCCGCCGGCAGCCCGAAGTTTACGCCTCATTAATTCCATGACCCATTCAAAATATACCCAAAACCTGCACCGCAAATTTGCGAATAAGTGGCTATACGTGCAATTGCTGCCGGGCGAATAGTAGTCTTACGTTTGAGTGAGGGCGCCTCCCGGCTCGCCGGGACCGGGCCATCCGCTGTATCTCCTGCGGAGGATGCCGCTCCTGTCCCGTGGCGCGGCCTTGCAGCAAGAGCCTGCCCGTTGGGTGCGCCGGGCCGCAGGCTAAATTTCATTATCGCTTCGCTGCCATTCCGCTGCCGTTCAATTTCCCGCACACCCGCCGGGCAGGCACTTGCTGTAAAATCGGCTGCCAGTTTGTTCATTTTGCATGAATGTTCACGTTACGTGAACGAGAGCATTAGAATGAACAAATGAAATAATTACCCGGGCCAATTATCCCTGATCAATTGAATCATATGAAATTTGGGGAAACCTAATTTAAGCTATGTGATTCCTGCTCACGCTGACCCTTACCCTTACAATATTGATAATAAATTCTTCGCTGCATTTCACCCTATATTACTATATCGGGCGGGAAAAATAGCTTCATTCATTCGTTCCGTAAACTCCGCTCGTTCATTCCAGCCATTTTTCCCGCGAGTCGGCAAGAGCCTGCCCCTTGGCCAAGCCTGGCCGCAGGCTAAATTTCACTACCGCTTCATTATCGCTTCGCTGGGATTCCGCTGCCGTTCAATTTCCCGCTCAGCCAAGGAGCAGGCACTTGCTTTTCCATATTTTAAAAATGAGACATGCAGCTTTTTTCAAAAAAAACGAAAAAAAGAGCCGCAAAGAAGGGTAGCCGCCGCAGCATACGAGCGCATAATGCTTGCTGCGCAAAGCGAATGGCAATCACCCTGCGGGACTTATAGCTCTCCTGCTGCTTACCGTCTACCCCAAAATGGGCTTTCTTTTTTTCCTTTTTCTTTTGAAAAAAAGCGAATCAGGAAAAGGGAAGAGAGAAAAGAATTAACAGATTTTTTAACTCAAAACCCATTTAAAGCAATGGAATTTCAAAACAACAATGGCACAGCTACAAAGGACGCAGCAGCCAAAGAAATCAACACCGCAGCCCAAAACGGAGCAGCAAAAACTAACGGCACACCCGCCAAAAACGGCAACGGCAAAGCGGACGCCAAAGAAACCAAACCCGCACCCGAGACCGAAAAACCTGCACACGCAGCACCCAAAGTGGAAGAACCTAAAAAAGAGGAACCCAAACCCGAAGAAAAACAGCTGGTGGAGGAGGCAAAACCAGCAAAGCCGGAATTGACCTTAGAAGCTAAGATCAAAGCGGTGAACGACCTGCACCGCAAAACCATTCAGCGCCTTGCGCTTATCGCCCGCCTCAAAACTCTGGAGGAATTCGAGGTGAAATTGATCGAGGAAAACGATGAACTGGAAACCAACCCTTACCAGGGCTGCAAGTTGATTATCGAGGACGATAAACGCCGCCAGTTTACCACCAACACACCGGGACTTATCCGCATGGTGGCTCAATTCATTTTTGACGCCTGCGAAGCCAAACTGGCAGAAATTGAAGCAACCATCAATTTTCCGCAAGCTTAAAAATTAACAGGAAGCCTCCCGTCGTTTCGGGAGGCTTTTTAAGTTTTCACCCATAAACAGGAATTAAGATGTACGAACTTTTTATAGAGTTGCTAAACCAAATATTTTGGGAAGGCTACGCAGAACAACTGGCACAGGATAACCCCGCAGAGTTTCAATTTGAATACTACGAATTTTTGAACGCCTATAACCAGTAATGATCATGTACGATACAATTTTTTTGCTGGTTAAAGCAACCATACAGACCAGCCACAAAACCGCGCACGAAGCCATCAGCGAGATACAGCAAAAGGCGACCTGCACCATTACCGACACCAAAAAGGTAAAAATCAAGGAACTAAAATTTATGGACTACAAATTAAAAGTTTAAGACAATGGCACACTTAATAAATTTCAATGAAAAAACAGGCAAACACAGTTTTTTCAGCACCAAAGAGAAGGCATGGCACAAATTAGGTCAGATTGTTGACCGTTACCCGACCAGCGCCGAGGCAATCAAATATGCCGGGCTTGACTACACCGTAGAAAAACGCAGGTTATTTACCTACGGGTACGACACCGCAGAAGATACCGATATGGATTTGACCATCGAGCGCCAGTTAACCGTATCAAATTATTTTGCAACCGTTCGCACCGACACCGACCAGATTTTAGGCGTAGTCGGCAAAGACTACGAAATTGTACAAAATTGTGATGCGTTCACGTTTTTTGACGCCATAGTCGGCGGCGGGGAAGGTATTTTATACGAAACTGCCGGGGCATTGGGGAACGGTGAACGTATTTTTATAACCGCGAAATTGCCGGGTTATATCCGGGTAGGTAATGACGACCTAATCGAAAAATACCTTTTCCTGACTACTTCGCACGATGGTTTCGGCAGTATTACCGCAGCCTTTACGCCAATAAGAGTAGTTTGTAACAACACGCTTCATGCAGCCTTAAATAATATGAGCAATTGCATAAAGATACGCCACACTGAAAGCGCCAAGGAGCGATTATTACAGGCGCATAAAATAATGGGCTTAACCAACACTTTATCCGGCGAATTGAACGGCATATTTAACCGCTGGGCGCACGTGCGCATTACCGATAAGGAATTATTAAAACTGGTACAGCAGGCAATGGCGCCGAGCAAAGAAGTTTTACAGAAGGTTTTGGATGATGAAAATATGGACGAGTATTCCAGCCGTTTTTTAAATACCGTCGAACGGGTTTGTGAATATGGCTTCGCCAATGAAACACAACAAATGCAGACCACAAAAGGAACGCTGTTTGGTGCCTATAATGCCATAACCGGCTACTTTCAAAATGTCATGCACTATAAAAATGACGAAGCTAAATTAAAATCTATCCTGTTTGGAAACGGGTTTAATAAAACGCAGTCAGCGTTTAACCTGTGCAGGGCGTTTGAAAAAGAAGGCAGCAGTATTCTAAATTAATGTTTAACGGGGGAGCAATCCCCCTTAATACCAATTCTTATGAGCTACATTGTAATAGAAACATTCGGAGGCCCCGAATATGCCATCATCACAATGGACGAAGACGGCAATAATTTAGTGTTCGACGAGTACGACCAGGCAGAACAGGAAGCCAAAAATTGCCAGCAGGGCTTAGTCGTCTGTATCGAATGAAATAAATATTAGGAGGGGCGGAAGCCCCTTTTTTATTGCCCGGACTACTTTTCTTTATGAGTAAAGAAAAGTAGCAAAAGAAAGAAAAAATTTTTGCCTTAATATCCAAGATAGTGTATTGTGCGAATAACTTCTGAGTCCACAATCGATAATTTACTAAAAATGTTAGTAAGTATTATCCTGTGTGAATAAATAAGTTCTTAGTTAGTCTTGAAAATGACGAAATTTAAATTTTTCGACACTTGTTAAAAATCCGTAATCAATTTAAAATGAATATTGTACAACAACCTAATCCGGCCATGCTTCTGGCAGGAAAGAAATTAAGTAACAATTGGGAGGTCGTCAGTTTGATTACCAAACATCCGGAAGGTACCGGAGGCAATTTTTCCTACTCTTATCATGTAATTAACAACGTTACTGGTGAAAAGGCTTTCTTGAAGGCATTGGACTTTTCAAGAGCGCTCACGGACGAAAACCCGCTCCAAATGATGGGTAAACTGACCGGGCTTTTCCAGTTTGAGCAAAATGTATTAGAAATTTGCCGAAACAAACGATTAAGCCGGATTATTAATTTAATTGAATCCGGCACCGTTCCTGCTGAAAATGGATCAATAATACCCGTGCCGTATTTTATCCTGGAGCTCGCGGCAGGCGATATTTATTATCAATTGGATTTCTCCAAAAAGATCAACCATATACTGAATTTAAAAATTTTGCATAGTGTGTCGACTGCCTTATATCAGTTGCATAATAATGGAATAGCCCATCAGGATGTCAAACCATCCAACGTGTTAATTTTCGAAAATGGCCCGCATAAACTTGGTGATTTGGGTCGTGCGGATCTCAGAAGTGAAACGACACCTTATGGATTCATGGCCTTTGCCGGTGACCCTGCTTATGCCGCACCCGAGGTCCATTATAAATCTGTTTCTGAAGATTGGGTCTTTCGGAGAATTGCCAGCGATGCTTACCAGTTAGGAAGCATGATCACTTTCCTTTATACCCAGTTAAATATGATGGCGATTATGAAAATGCACGTATCACCGGAACATAATTGGAATAACTGGACACAAACATATCGGGAAGTTCTCCCTTATCTATATGTAGCTTTGGAGCAATCCATTGATTTTTTTAAAAAGTATGTGGATGATGAAGAATTAGCGGAGGCTTTAGGAGAATTGCTTTTTCAGTTATGTGATCCCGATCCGACAAAAAGAGGCCATCCGAAAACCTTATCGGGCAAAAACAAAACGATTAGCCTGGAGAGATACAACACCATCTTTGACCGGTTGTTAAAGAATTATGAAATTAAAGCTTCGAAATACAGATTGAATTAATGGCTGGCTGGATTCCTAACGATAAAAAACGTAATGTCATTCCCCGGTGGCGTGATTTTAAGCAAACCTTACAGTTAGGGGAATTAAACTCTATCAATAACCAGACGAGGAATACAAAGCAGCCAATCAGCCCGCTTTTTCATCAAAATAAAATATATGACTGGAATACAGACCAATCGGTAAAACATGCGATTGAACTGCTTAATTCTTCCATCATCATGGATGATCAGGAGAACTCCCTAAAAGCAGCTACGTTTCTCAATTCCAGCAAACTGTCGACGAAACCGCTTAAGGATGTCGCGGGGCAAATTATATATCCGGGTGACCACGATTCAACATTCGAACAACTGTTGAATTTTGAAACGTTTGATGTTATTATCGGCACTAAAATTAAACACCTCCGGCAATGTTTAGATCACAACCCATACAATTCCATCAGTTGGATCGAACTTGCGCGCCTGTTTTTGATTATCGGAAAAGAACGGGCTGCAGAAAGGTGTATTTTGGTCGCCACACAACTGGCGCCGGATAACCGGTATATCAGCAGAATCGGTTCCCGTTTTTTTACCCATATCGGCGACTATAAAAAAGCAAAGCAAATTCTAAAAACAAATGTTGCTTTTAAAATTGATCCATGGTTACTTTCCGCGGACATCGGCATATCATCATTAGATAATAAATCATCATTTAACATTAAAAAAGGCCGGGAACTTGCGACGTCTCAAAACTATTCGCCTTTTGATCTGAACGAATTATTATCGGCATTGGCTACAGAAGAATTAAATTCCGGAAACGTCAGAAATTCCAAAAGGCTTTTCAACCAATCGTTAATTAATCCCAATGATAACTCCCTTGCCCAGGCGGTCTGGGCCAAAAAGCATATTTTGGATTTAGACCTCAATCAACGAATTTTTGATAAAACCCCCAACATTTTTGAAGCAAAAGCCTATCAATTCTTTTACGGAAAATCTTGGGGACCCGCTTTTTCAAGCACTTTACAATGGTTTATCGATCAGCCTTTTTCGAGAGACCCTGCGTCATTCGGTTCATTTATAGCTACTTCACTGCTTGAAAGATATGATGAGGCCATTAAAATTTGTAAATATGGACTTAAAGCTACACCCAATGATTTCACACTCTTAAATAACCTGGCATTTGCTTATTTAAAAAACGACGACGCCGTCCACGCACAGCAAACATTGAATAAAATCCACGCAGAAAGTTTAGATGATCAGCAAAAGGTAGTCTACCTCGCCACAAAAGGTTTGCTTTTTTATAAGCTCGGCCAAATCGAAATGGGTGAAAGTTTATATAAAGAATCAAGTAATTTAGCCGGAAAAACCAGGAATAAAAAGCTGCAGCTATTAGCTGAATTTCATCATTTATCCGTTCAGCTTGAACTGCAAAGCCACGAGGATCATATCCTGAAATTAAATGCGCTGGTAAAAGAGTTGGAACCCTTGGATGTGGTTTACCTGAAAGACTTAGTAAAAAATCTGTTTAAACGCCTCGATAAAATGAAAGAAAGCGATTAAACATTAACAATGAAATTCGTTCTTGATTTAATGGACTCACCTGTCGGGAACATAAAAACAAATACGTTGTGGCCATTATGAAAGTAGTGATAGTTACATTTGATGGTATCTCCAAGCCAATCTATTTCCAGCTCACTCTTTAATAGCCTACGCTTAGCAAGAAAATCCTGGACAAATGGGGTTTCTTCATCAAACTCAGCACCCCAGCCTACCATACCCCATTCTTCTGTAAAGGAGACCGATTGAATATAGTTTCTCAATGTTAGTTTGGGTTGGCTGTAAAGCGAAGCACTCTCTTTATTTAATATTAAAAGCGCGCATCTTTTGGGTGAATTTTCTACGTACCGCCGGATTGCCGCATGAAAAGAGCCCCCAAACAGTTTCGATAATTCCAGACAGGTCGCCAGTTCCAACGGGTATTCTTTCATTTTATCGGTAAATAGCTGCAACTGAAACAAAGCGGAGGATGCAAAATAATTAGCTTCGGCTTCAAATTCTTCATTGATATCGGGATCAAGTGTTTCATCGTTATCTTCTAATATCCTCAGTAACTTATTTTGCCACCCGCAAAGTTCATGTCCTGTCTCGTGAAGTTTTACAAATTTTATCCTTGTGTCCAGCTGTTTAAGGTCAAGGTAAATTATCTTTTCCCGTCGATCAAGTATACCACGAATCTTTGCCAGACCTCTCGTTAATAATAGGCCTTGCTTTGAAAAAAAATTATTTGGTATCGTACTAAGGTCTACCGCAGAGTTGACCCTCAGATCGGCATATTTAATAATTTTGTCGACCGGCGTTGGGAAAACTCCTAATGAATTTGATTTTGATAAGGCATCTAAAACAATGCTTTCAATATCCTTCCGCTTCTCATGATTTAGCATCTTTCTCTTGGTATCTCAACCACTTTAAATATTCGATTAGTTTCTCCCTTTCTTGTTCGGTTAGATTTTCCGACGAAAACGCAAAATCGCTCGGGCGGGCCGCTGAGTCATTTTTTTTCTCAACAATACCAGCCTTGACCATTAAATCATCAAAATTGATATTAAATAGGCCTGAAAGCTTATATAAGGTATTTGCGGAAGGCTTTTTGATCTTATCGTTTTCCAATTGACTTAAATAAGCATTGGATATACCGGATTGGGTTTCAACCTCCCTTAAAGAAAGCCGGCGTAGTTCCCGCGCTTCTTTTAATAACCCCCCCAGTGTTTTTTTCTCTGCTGCCATACTGCAAAGCTATATAATCTAATTTTAATACGCAAGTGCTAATTTTATCAATCTATTAATCAAGCATTTGCTAAATATATCAAATATTTCTTTAGCAAATGCTTGATATATTTAGCAAATGCGTTATATTTGCAGTGTCCTTTAATTAATTTAAATATGGAAAATCAAAATAAGGGGGCAGACCTTTCAACTGCCAATCAGTTTTTAAAGCTCATCATCGAAGGCAAAGCTTTCGATTGGAAAGAGCAGTACATTTTAGGTAAACAAGTCCGTGAATTGGCTGGTGCGCCTGAAGAAAGTAAAACGTTCCTGGCCATTGAAAAGCCCTGGGTAGACGAGCATATTGGTGACGATGACAAAGTTGACCTTGCCCGTCCTGGTATCGAACAGTTCTATTTTAAACGATTGTTGCTGTTAACCATTAATGGCCAAACCTATAAATGGTATGAACAGTACATTACCGGTATTAAAGTCCGGGAGCTGGCGGGTATCGCTAAAGATGAACAAGTGTTCCTCGCAATTGAAAAGCCATGGGAAGATGAGCCTATCGCTGATGAAACGAAAGTTGATTTGGCACGCCCGGGCATCGAGCACTTCTGTTCCAAAAAGTCGGGGCCAAAAAAAGTGACGATTACCATCAACCAAAAGCCTTTCGATGTTCTACCTGGCGTGCACACCGTTGCCGATTTAAAGGCCATGGGTGGCGTCCCCTTAGCCTATGACCTGGAGCAGGTTATTGATGGTAAGTTAACACCATTGAAAGACGATGGCAAAGTGGAAATCTGCGGCGGCGAGCAGTTTATCAGCCATGTGAAGGACGGTTCATCATCTTAATCTGTTTGCCATGAAATTTTCAGAAGAAGAAATTGTTGAACTCAAAGCAATTATCCCCTCCGTTAGTTATGCTAACGAGGGGGGCTATGATTATCTCCTGCTGGAGAACCTGGTTTTGCCTGACGGGTGCCAACCCGGCGTGGTCGATGTACTGCTTTGTCCTAATCCACGGGAAGGTTATCAGTCGCGGCTATTTTTCGCCAGTAAGATTGCCGGCGGCCCGCTACGCAACTGGAATGGTAATATCCGGGCTTTAGGCCGCAACTGGTATGCGGTATCCTGGGCGACCAAACCAGGTTTGAAATTGGTCGAAATGTTATCTATTCATTTAAAAGCACTAAGGTACCCATGAAAAAGAAAGTAGTAAAAATGAAACTGCCAGGCAGCCTCTACCGACACATGTTGGCCGATCTAAAAAGGCCACACAGATTTGCTTACGAACGTGTAGGGTTTGTATACGCGAAAACAACGGTATTAAGCGATGGCACATATTTAATTAATTATACCGAATATCATCCAGTCGCCGATGAACATTACGTAGAAGACGATAGCGTTGGGGCGCGTATTGGCTCGGCCGCTATTCGCGGAGCTATGCAAAAAATATTAGATGAAAATTGCAGCGGCTTTCACGTTCACCTGCATAATCATGTTGGCCAGCCTCGGCCGAGCGGAGATGATAAAGAGGGATTACCGGGTATTGTCGAAAGCCTTGCTAACCTAAAGCCAAGTCTGCCACACGGGATTTTGATTTTAAGTAAAGATTCCTGTTACGCGCTGGTGAAAGTAAATGGAGAAAAACATTTTGTGATACCCGAGATTATCGCTGCTGTGCAGTACCCGATGGTTTTACAGTTTCCTGGTGCGCATGCCTTGCCGCAAAGTAATGTATTGCAGCGGCAGTCATTTTTGGGTGAACGCTCAACTTTAATTTTTGAGCATCTAAAAGTCGTAATAGTTGGCCTTGGCGGGGGCGGGTCTCATCTGGTGCAACAATTGGCCCATTTGGGTGTAAAGCATTTCATACTTTTTGATTTTGATCAGGTGGAGGAATCCAATCTTAATCGACTGGTCGGAGCCTATTTTGAAGATATTGCGAAAGGACGCTTAAAGACAGAAATCGCCAGGCGTATGATCCTAAATATTAATCCCGATGCAGTAGTCAAAGTTGTTAATTCGCGCTGGCAGGAAAACGCGGAAACATTACAGGTTGGCGATGTGGTATTTGGTTGCGTCGACACCTATGAGGGCCGGGGCCAGCTTGAAGCAGAATGCCGTAGGTATTTGATACCTTTTATTGATATAGGCATGGATGTGCATAAAAGCGCTGAGGGCAACCAGATTTCAGGGCAGGTAATCCTATCTATGCCTGGTCATGCCTGTATGCGATGCATGGGATTTATTACGGAAGAAAAGCTGGCTATCGAAGCAGCCAAATACGGTGATATAGGTGGAAGACCGCAAGTTATTTGGCCAAACGGCTTACTGGCATCGTCAGCTATCGGTATTTTTACGGATTTGATAACGGGTTGGTCTGGTCAGAAAAACAGGTTGGCTTATATCGTTTATGATGGAAATACTGGTTTATTAAGCAACCATATCCGGTTGAATTTTATGGAAGATGAGTGTACGCACTATAGTTTATCAGATGTAGGTAAACCGGTTTTTAAAAAGCTTTGAGATTACTATGCCTGTATTGATCTAATATTTATCAATTTTTTGATTTTTGGTAAATATTAGATTTCAACTAATCACCGCTTTTTTTAAATTATTTGACTGGTATTCATTTCAGGTTGTCAGCGGGTTACTGATTAATCAGAATTTCGTTTTTCTAAATCGTTCATTTAAAATTTTGATTCTGTCAAAAAGCTCCGCGGGGCTAGGCGACTGACCGTAGATCATTTGCTCCCGCATGACTTCATAATCACTTTGATAAGCAGCAATAAAATCCTCGGGCGGCATGAAGTTTATACGATCTGTAGTCAATGTGGCATAGTCCAGGCCGCGCATCGTATTATACCTCTCCCGGTGTAAGATTATTGCCGCGTAGAGCTTACCGTCTGCTAGTGCACCGGCACCTGCAGGCGTGTCCATCATTTTTTCGAGGTCGTAAAAATGCCTGGACATGCGTTGGGTTCTGATCTTAGCGCGGTCAGGCTTGCTGAATTCTTCGTGTAAAAGAAATGCTTTTTCTAAAAGTGTCTTGTGCGCTTCTACGGCCTGTACTTCGAACGGTTCTTCCTTATATACGGGATTAGGATAAACTTCATTTAGTAGCGATTGTATGGCTATTTTAGCGTATGGCTCCAGTTTAGACCTGATACCTACCTCAACTTTTACTTCATCGGCAAGATAGGCGTTTGCCTCATATAGCGACGGGTACTTTATAAATAAGGTCTGCGGGTCTTTATCTGTCATTGTCGGCTCAATGGCTTCGGCGTCAATGGAGAGCATACCTTCAGGGACACCTAACGATATAAATCGATCTTCTAACGCTTTTTTAAGTGCATTTGTAGTGAAATCGCAGCCACGCTTTTTTAATTTGGATAGATAGCCTCTGGATGGATTATCTGAGTATTCCATTCCTATGACTCTCGGATCGAGGGCAATATCGATGTCTTCGGAAAAACGTTCAACCAGCTTCCAACACTTACTCAATGATGTGCCTCCTTTAAATATCAGGAATTCTGCATACTCAGTTGCGAACAGTGCTTTTAACGTTAAGGTTACCCACCAATCCTTTTCTATAGCTTTTCTATTTATCCCACTGGCGAGAGCCGCCTGGTCTATACTTGTTTTGCGCTGTGCGTCCGTTAATTCTAACCAGCCGATCATTCTTTCACAAGTTTAATTAAGTAGTCGTGTATTTTGGCCGGAGCGAGCTGCATATCCGCATTCATTACTTTTGGGTCTTCTTTTAATAACAGTTCTTTTATGCGCTGTTCGGTTGTTGCATCGATATTTTCAGGCCCCAGTTCTTCTACAGCTTGTACAATTAAACTGCTGTATTTGCCTTTTAACGCTAATTTCTTGGGGGTTGTGGGTTTAAACTTTATAGATGTTTTACCGATCTTGACTTCTTTGGCAGGCCCATTGGTTAAATAAACCAATCTGGTAGGCACCTGTGTGGTCAAACCCAATTTATGTAATGCGTATGCTCCCGCAGGTTTTATTTGTATTTTTTCTTTTTTGGCGATAGCATCTGCTATTTCTTCGGGCGCGGGGGCGATCTTTCCAAAAATCGGGTCTTGTTTGGGAAGCAGATATATGCCATGGCCGAGGCGTTCAATTAAGCCCTCCTTATTCAACCTCGTCAATGTCATTTTAATTGCGCCTTCTGTGCCAAGCCCACGGAAGTCCGTTGGAAAGATCAGGTCACCTTTCCGCCGTCGCCTGATCACTTGTTCAATTTGCCCGTGTGCGGTGCTCATTGTTACTTTTTTTTATGTAAAAGTAACAAAAATAATTTTTTTAATGTTACAAATATTTAAGAAAAAGTAACAAAATAAGAAAATGATCAAACAGCAATCGAACTGCGAAACAATGCTGTATCAATATAAATTTACCGATATTCGTAACCAGGCCATCGGTCAACTAATAACGGATGACTCCAATAAAATACCATACTAATGGCGAAAACGGTAGAACAAGGATTCGACACCTTTATAGGCTGGCTTAAACCCCTGGTGTCTGAACACAACAAAGCTGCATCACATAAAGAGTCTGTTAAAAATTGCCTGATCAATAACTTGGGTTGCAACCAGTTTTTTGAGACCGGATCGTTTGGCAATGGCACAGGTGTACGGCACTATAGCGATACAGACTATTTTGCAAAATGTCCCGCGGGTAACCTATATACCGACTCCGCATACACTTTGCGTTTGGTAAAAGAAGCGCTGCAAACAACTTTTTCCTCTACACCAGGCATCGTCGTCAAAAATCCTGCAGTGCGGATTCCCTTCGGTTTATATGCCTCTGAACGTTTAGAGTTAACACCTGCTTATTATCAGGGGATCGTAAACACACCGGTAGGGAATAAATACTGCTATAATATACCCGATTACGATGGCGGCTGGATGCAATCCAGTCCCGGCGCTCATATTGAATATGTCAACCGCGAAGACAGAAGGCTGAAAGGGAAGTTAAAGCCATTGATCCAACTGGTTAAGGCCTGGAAGTTTTACAACCAAATCCCTATATATTCTTTTTATCTCGAACTAAGGGTAACCAAGTACGCAGCATCCGAAAAAACAATTATCTACGACATTGATCTTAAAAATATAATTAAATTCCTCTACGAGAAGGACCTGCCAAGCATACAGGACCCTATGGGCATCTCAGGTTTTATCAGGGCTTGTAAGACCGAGGCGAAAAAGAATATCGCCTTATCAAAATTAGCTACCAGCTATTCACGGGTAATGAAAGCTTTCAACGAACGAGATGGAAATATCGACAATGCGTTTTATTGGTGGAATATGTTTTTTAACGGCAAGTTTCCTGCACGGTGATCATTCAATATTATAATTAGCCTTCAATTCATTCCACTTACGGGAAAGCTGTGCATTGTTTTTATTAAAAATTTTGTCACTCAAGGGTATCGCTCCCCAGGTCAGCGTCGTCTGGTAATCCAGAACGATTTTCAATATTTCAGGATCTTCGTTTTTCGTGATGCCATTTTGTTTAAAGTCGTTGAACAGCCGCAAAAAACTTTGATAAGTCATGTTGATCCTGGTATAGAATAGGGTCATGCGGATCGCTTGTTGAAACAGCAAAATAGGCAAGGACAACTGGAACAACAGATTGACGATGCCCTTATCACCCAGGGCTGCATTAAACACAAAAATCAAGACGATCAGCACCACTTTAACCCAGGCCAACGCGATCATTCTGCTGCTGATTTGGGCAGAAAAAAAAGAATTCTCAAAGCAGTTTACGGCCATTTTGTAAAAGCCGGCGCTGATGTTTTCGTTGCTGAAATAACCTTGCGACTTTACACCGGAAAAATCTGTATTAAATGAGTTATCGATAAAGTCCAGGCGTTTGGCTTTTCCGGCTTCAAAGAAAATGTAGTTATACAATTGATCGAAAATGACCACGATCACAATAAAAACGCAGTTTACAGCGTTTAACAAGGAAACCAGTTTGTCGTAGGGCGGCTGCAAAAAAATAAGCGCGACTGAAACGGCGGAAGACAGATATATAAAGATATCTGACCATTTGTTAAACATTTTTGCCCGGGTAAAAATTTGCTCGTGCGGTACTATCCTGGTCATAATCAAAGTTACTAAATAATATGTGGTTCTTCCGGGCCAATCCACTTCCCCGATTGGAGCCAGTATTCATAAAAGTAAATCCATCCGGCGGTCCACCTCATGATGTCATCAGCGATCAGTTTGCTGCCATGCCATTTAAAATTCTTTGGGTGGTATAAACAAAGCGATTCTGTATCGGGATAAATGTGCGGCGCGCCTTGAACCGGCACAGGGTTCAATATATAAATCTGCGGGTTGCGGTCACCCCGGTAAATGATCTTCACGGTATAGACCGGCAGCTCGGGCTTCACCTGCAGTTCACCTGTAAAAACAATATCATCATTCTTATCATGCTTTTCTTTAAACTGCGGGTATTTAGCCCGCATCGCATTTACCTGGATAAGCGCCGGATAATGTTTAGCTTTCTGATACGCCGCCATGGTAACCTTTTGACGCCCCAATCGAGTAACCAGTGCTGGTTGACAACAGTCCCGAACCAGCTACCTTCAGACTGCCTTCGCTAATAGCCCGCGAAAAGGTCTTAGCCTCGGCCGGGTCTATTGTCGGGAAATCCCGACCAAAGATAGCTTTCCAGATTTGTATCGCTTCGCCTTCTTTATTTTCCCTGCATTTATCCTCGGCCTCCTTAAGCTTTTTGATCACCTTTTTGATATGCTCAATAGCCTTCAAATAATCATCATTGGATTTAAACTTAGGCGACAACAGATAGTATTCCGCATTTTTAAACCAGGCCTCAATACCCTCCCCGTAATTCGTAATGTTATTCAGGGTGAAAATGCTGATAGCTGCTTCTTCAATATGATAGGACGGAATGATTTTATCCAGGTCGCGGTTCCAATATTTCACTGCCTTAATGATTTGCTTCACCTTATAGCTTCGCTGTTTGTGTACCGTTTCCAGACTGTTGTACAATTGCTCGGGATAACTGTTTGTCCATCCGTTCAGATCAAAGTTGGGTATCTGGTAACCGCCGCCAATCATTTCGAAACAAGGCAGCACGTCGAAATGCTTATCCGTTAACTGGATGGTGACGCATGGCCGGTCCTGTACGACCTTATCTTTGTAGTCAGCGGTGTTATTCAGGAAGTTTTTGAGGTTTGTTAAAACTGCCTGAGCTTTTGGCAACTGTTGATACTCATCCTGCCAGTCTTCTTTTTTTAACACGGCAAAAATATCGATGTCATTAAGCGGCCTGATAATGGTGTCCCGGTCATACGAGCCGTTGGTGAAGGCACTCACTACCGATAAGCCATTATCCTTATCCGTTAAATAGCCGTAAATATTGTTCAGCGATTTTTTAATACCTTCTTCCTGGCGGTCAGTCACCGATATATTGTCGATGAACTGTTGAATTGATTGTAATAATGTCATGAGCTAAATATTATTGTTATATTAGTATCTGTTAACGAGTAACTATTTTTTGCAGGTGGCTGCAAAAAATAATGCGTCGCCAACAGTTATACCTAAAGACACCCTTGTCGTCATGCCCAATAATCTGATTCCACAGACCGATCCAGAATGGATGCCCATCATCGATGCGCTCCAGACCTATACACGCCAACTCGCTCAGGGCAAGCAGTGGTTCAGGGGAAAACAAACAGAGGTTTACCTTAAAGGAAAAGAAATTAATGATTATGTGTATGAAGCGATCGGCAGGTTATTACAGCACCCCGAAAAATTCGATGCGGCTAAGGGCTCGCTGATCGAGTATCTGCAATTGAACGTGATCCGTAGCCTGGTGGCCAATGATATCCGGAATGCCGAGAATAAAACCTCCGCTGATGTCTTTGGTAAAGCTGATCAATTGGCGGAAGCAAATGAAGATGCCGGCAACTACCTGGATGCTGTTCTCCCTTATGCAGAAGCGTTTTTTGACCAGCAAATGGATTATGACCAGGTAATGAAGTTTCTGGAAGAAAAGGTAAAAGATGATCCAGACGTCGAAAAGTTGTTTTACGGCTATAGTTTGGGTATGAAGCGCGAAAGTATTTTAGAAGAATTTAAAATGTCCGAAAAAGATTATATGAACGCTTACCGGCGTTATAAAACAGTAAAGAAACAGGCTATCACCCAATTTGATATAAAAAGATAAAAGCCATGAGTGATAATGCAAAGAATCGAAAAACGGACTTTGTCCGTTTGATCATGTCTGATATGCAGGCAGCCAGTACCGATGCTGAGCTTTCCAAAGAATTTTTGGAAAGCGAAGGCGTTAACATCGCCAATATGCAAGCCGATGGATTAAAGCGCATCAAAAAAATGCAGCTGATGTTAGCTGCCGAACGTACGAAGGCCGATATGAAAAAAGCATCTAAGGTGGCAGCGAAAGCGCTCGCTATGGTGGAACAACTCCTGTCCGACGCATCCTTCTCTCTTCATGCTTTTATACAAAAAGAAGGATTGCTGGTGAGTTATAGCAATTTTGAAGCTAATTCGCCCGAAGATGTCAAGGCTATATTGGTAAAACATTACACATTGAAACTAATGAACGAGGATGATGATACCGGCGCCCAAAACGTTTAAACTTTCGAAACCGGAAATGAAGGCGAAAAAGGTACTGGAAGAATGCGGCCTTGATGATCCTACCGAATTACCCATAGCCGATATTATTCTCGGCCGTAACGCCTTTTACGAAGAAAAACCGCTGGCCGGTAAGGACGGTGAGATCATCGCGCTTGGCGGTAAGTCCATGATCACGGTGAACGCCGATATAGCTTTTGAAAGCCGGAGGCGTTTTGCAGCGGCGCATGAGCTCGGTCATCACGAAATGCACCAGGGCATCAAGCCGATGTTTTCTGATACGGACTATGATCTGGCTAACTGGTTCAGGGCCGGCCCGCATGAAATGGAGGCCAATGAATTTGCGGCCGAATTTTTAATGCCATGTGTAACCTTCTATAAAGAATGTGAGCGAAAAAAGTTTGGGCCTGAAGTGATCGAACACCTTTCAAAAAGGTTTCAGGTCAGTAAGACCGCAGTGATTCTAAAATTCGTAAAGGCCGGGAACCATCCTGTATGTATCGTTTTTTGTAAAAACAATAAAATGAAATGGTTTAAATCCAGTGAGGGTTTTCCTTATTTCGTCGAGTTTGAATATGACCGCAATCCACCGACAGGCTCAGTCGCCTATGAATTGTTTACCACAAATAAAGTATATACCGGAGACGAAAGAAAACAGGATATCTGGAAATCGGATTGGTTCCGAATGAGAAATGATGACGACCCCGACACGCGCTTTTTTGAATATTGTTTACACGCCAAATCTTTTAATTACACGGTCAGCATTATCTGGGAAAAGTAACCGGCATTGGAATGATTATATGGCATATTCGCGGGATTACTTTAATTTATACTGCACTAATTGTTTTAACGAAGAAATATTTAATAGTGAACAGAAATTATTATGAATAAGAAAGATGTGCAAATACTGGATGACTTGATGCTGCGCACCGAAAATCTTCCTGATATTTTGCACCTGCGTGCAGCAGAAGCTGATTATCAATTTTCAGAAGACGACAAAAAGTTGTTGCTTGACACCTATTTAAAACTTGATGATATTCTGAAAGAGGTAGCCGCATTTATAAATATAAAATTCCCGGGGTGCGAAAGGCATGTTAGAGCCTGGAACGACATTGATTTTGACACTAAAATTGGGCCTATCAAGATCGTTACTACAGATCGTGAGCATGTAAGGCGGGAATGGCGAAAAGGAATGTTTGATTTGAAAAGTTTAATCAAAATCTTGAGAAATGAAACTGTATTGCTTATTGACGATCATGACATGGACTTCACTATGCCGTCTTTAAAAAGTAATTCATCAAATTATACTTTGGATCACTACACAAATGAAAAAAATATACCTAATCAAGAATTGGTAAACGATACCATTAATTACTTCAAAAGTGGAGAAGGTGCCAAGTTATTTCAGCCCTTAGATTTTCTGAATCTTTTAGATAAGCAAAATGAGTTTGTCAAACTTAACTTCCAAAAAGCGGATTTAGTAGTAGAACATTTAAAAAATTTACCATTGCCGCCCCGCGAAAGGCACACGCTTTACGGTTTTATACTTAAATGGTTTGGCGGATATCCGGTTAATAATTTAAATGAGGATTTCGATAAGACCTTAAAACTCGTGCAAAAAGAATTTTTGAGTTTTGAAGGAGATACCCCCGAAAAGCAATTCTGTAAAGCAGACCAGGGTATGCGTAATAAATTTGAAAAATACGGGATTGCTTTTACCACGGCCATCAACCACAATATTGATGTCAACGAAATTTTGGCGGCGATGGAAATCAACGAACCCAAGAAAACGGTCTATCATAATTTTAATAGCCTATTTGCAGATTTTGTAAACATGGGGAAATTAGGCAGTTTTGGTGATCAGAAATCATTGCTGATAGCGCAGAGCGCATACAATTATGAATTTAATGTTTGGCTACAGACATACAAAAGCTGGGAGTACAGGAACGAAGAACAATACATGACATTTCTAACTCATGATATTTTCGCCGAGTTTTTGAATTATAAGAATACGTGTAAACCTGTTTCACCAAATGAGGCCACGTCAAATATTTCAAAACCAACATTACGGCAAATAGCTCTAATTTGTCATTATACTGATCGGGCGGTTACGCGGGAAACAGGAAAGGCAATTGCAAAAGAATATCAACATAACTCCGGTGATGCCCTATTTAATCACTTCACGTATTACCGAAGTAAAGCCAGTCGTACCGGAATAGAAGATACCAAAAAGAAAAACGACAATAAAGTTAAACTGTTTGAAAGCGCGCTCACTTATCTGAATGGAAATGAGAGAGCAAAAAAACAGATTATGGCAGATATTTCGATTCTAAAAGCCGCTATTAGCAAATCTGAATAAAATTTGTAACCCGTTATAACCGATTACCGCTTTTCGATCATACCCAAATTTACGTCAGTTTAATCACCTGATGTATGAATATTTTTATAAAAGCTTTTAGATTGGTAGTCAATACTAAAAGAAAATTAAAAACTGTTTGCAAAAACATAAATGGCTATAAAAGCGAGATAACAGAATGGGCTAAGATTATAAACCAAATCATATTGATTGTGAAATTCGTTTTATACTTGATAAAGCGTTAGTGAATTAAACAGGATTTTCTGTTGAATTACGCGAGAAAAGTGTCGGGATTTCGTCGGGGTAATTTTTTTTAAATGCTTTGAGATTTAATAATTTTGCTGTAAATTGGCCTCTGTAAGTCAGAAACGAAGTTTTCTGCCCTTAAAAATATTTCGCGTTTCACCCTCTGCCGGAGACTCATAATCTTCTACTCTAATTTTTGTTACCCAGCCAGCATTTCTAATTTAACAAATTCAAATATATTCCGCACAGTCACATTGGCCGTTTGAGGCATTTCGTCGACCTCTTTATACTTAAAAACATTCTTTTCCAAGTATTTCAATACACCCATTTGCACTTTATCAATAAGCGACCAGTCCTTCTCAATATAAATATCCGTAACCTTATGCTCATCATTGATGTGGTTTAAAGCCATCGCAATATCTTCCAACAACATACCTGCCTTGTTTCTGGCGATTGAGCCGAAAGTGTGCCTGGCCCAATAAAAGGTGAACCGCTTTATTTGTAAGTGCTTACAGATAATCCGCAAACCTTCGTTCAACGCATGATCGAAATTTTCAAATGTCGAATAACGCAACGCTGGAATACCCAGGTATTTCTCCAATAATTTCTTAGCCGGCCGGACAAGTTTGATGCTGATAAAGGCCTCGTCTTTTCGCCGGCTTTCTGTTTTTGTCCTGTTATACTCAACTCTGCCATTTACGATATTGTCTTTGTCGAGGTGATAAAAATCTACAGCATTCATCCCGCAGAGGTACAAGGAAAGCAAAAACATTTCCCTTGCCATCTCAATCCTTGATCCAGGCTCCGCCTTGTAGTTGAACAGCAATCTGAGTTGCTCCGCCGGTAAATTGCGCTTTTTGGTTTCCGGCGGGCTAACAATTTTGAAATTTTCAAACGGATCGTGGGGGATCGGCATGAAATCAATTTTTGGCTTGTTATAATGTTTCATGGCCGCTTTGAACAAAATTCGCAAATCCCGCATCCTGTTATGCACTCCCGAATCGCCTAACGCTTTTACATTCCTTTTCAACGACCTGCCGAACTGGTCAGTTCGTACGATTTTTCTCGGCGTCCGCAGATACTTTTCCCATCTGGCCAAAAACTGTTCATCAATTTCATTTGGCGAAATCACCCGCCGTTGGAAAAAATCAATAAGGCTCAATACCACCGTCTGCAAAGTTTTCGCGGAACCCATGCGGTCAGCCTCTTTCAACTCTTTGATCTGCGCCTCTGAAAATTTGATAAAGTCGATAGGTTCATTCTTTACCTTGAGATAATCGCGCAGGCTTTCCGCCGTGAACAAATCAAGCTTTTCGCCCAATTCACTGATCGTCGTTCGATAATCATCTAACAGATCGTTCAGGATTTTTTTTAGGAACATATCTTTGATAGCCAGTTTCGCTGTTAGTTGCCTGTCAGATACAAAATGTGGCGTATCCAGGTACTTCTTTTCCCGTTTGTGCGTCACGCGTACCTTAATGTTATAAGTGCCATCCGCCTTCTTGTGGTGTTTAAAAATTTTAATTTCGACCGTAGCCATAAAAATTGGTTTTGGACGCAAATTCATTGTGACACATTTGTGCCACATTTACGTCAAGTTCAACAAAAAATTATGGAAATGCCGTCGAAGCGGACTGCTTAGACTGAAATAGTTCTTGGTCTATTTTTGTCAAATTTAAACAAAAAAGGCCTTTTTCAAAGCGAAAAAAGCCTTTTTATAAGTGTGGTATCAGCTGGAATCGAACCAGCGACACAAGGATTTTCAGTCCTTTGCTCTACCAACTGAGCTATGATACCCTCCCTGCGGGGCTGCAAATGTAAGATTTTTTTTATTTTGGGTTAAATTTTTTTGAAATTGTTGCGGAGATGTTGGAAAGTTGAAATGTTGTAATGTTGAAATGTTGTAAGGTTGCCCTACGATAACGGCCAAAAAAATCCATCATTAAAACAATACAGCAAACTAACATTATATCATTTCAACCTTACAACACCCGCAAAACAGACCAAACATTCCAACTTTCCAACCTTACAACATTCCAACAATTCCCATATATTTGAAAAATTACTATGCACGCATAATGATTGCCCAGATACTGTTTATCATCATCCTGGCTGCGGCCATTTATCTTTTCAGTAAAAATGTACGTACCATCAGGCGGAACATTCTTTTAGGCAAGGATACCAGCCGGTCTGATCATCCCGCCCTTCGCTGGAAAACAATGGCGAAGATCGCCCTGGGTCAAACCAAGATGACCAAACGCCCGCTGGCGGCAGTGATGCACTTTTTTATTTATGTGGGCTTCATCATTATCAACCTTGAGGTGATGGAGATCATGCTCGACGGTATATTTGGGTCGCACCGCATCTTCTCAAAGCCATTGGGCAGCCTGTATGGTTTGCTCATCGGCGGATTCGAAATACTGGCGGTATTGGTGCTGGTGGCCTGCGTTACTTTTTTAGCGAGAAGGAATATCGCCCGGTTAAAACGCTTCAGCGGGGTGGAAATGACCAAATGGCCACGGTCCGACGCCAATTACATCCTCGTCATTGAAATATTGCTGATGACGGCCTTTTTAACGATGAACGCCGCCGACCATAAATTGCAGCTATTAAATTTTGGTCATTATATCAAAGCAGGAAGTTTCCCAATAAGCCGTTTTATTGGTCCGTTGCTGCCCGACAGGGCAAGCTCGCTGGAGATGGTGGAACGCGTTTGCTGGTGGTTCCATATCATCGGGATACTGGCATTTTTGAATTACCTGCCGTATTCCAAACATTTCCATATCCTGATGGCGTTCCCCAATACGTATTATTCCAATTTGAACCCGAAGGGAAAGTTCACCAATATGGCTTCGGTGACGAACGAGGTAAAGGCGATGCTCGACCCGTCATTTGTGCCTGAAACCACCGGCGAACCGGGCAGATTTGGCGCAAAAGATGTAACTGATCTCACCTGGAAAAACTTGCTGGAAGCTTATACCTGCACCGAATGCGGCAGGTGTACGTCGGTTTGCCCCGCCAATCAGACAGGGAAGTTGCTGTCGCCCCGCAAGATCATGATGGACACCCGCGATCGCATAACGGAAGTGGGCAAAAACATCGACAAAAACGGTAAAGATCACCAGGACGGCAAGGCGCTATTGGATGACTATATTACCCGCGAAGAACTGTGGGCCTGCACCACCTGTAATGCCTGCGTGGAAGCCTGCCCGGTGAATATTAACCCGCTGGAGATCATCACGGAAATGCGCAGGTACATCGTGATGGAGGAATCACAGGCCCCCGCCAGCCTGAACAATATGTTCGGCAACGTGGAAAATAACGGCGCGCCATGGAAATATAGCGCGGCGGACAGGTTTAACTGGAAACCCCTCTAAATCTCCCCTGAAGGGGAGACTTTTGGTTTATTTGCTAAGAATGATGGATAATAACGAACAAACTAACTCCCTCTCCGTTGGAGAGGGTCGGGCTGAGGCCATACACACTATGGCCGAAATGGCCGCTGAAGGCAAAAAGCCCGAAATATTGTTTTGGGTGGGCTGTGCCGGCAGCTTTGACGAACGCGCGCAAAAGATCACACGCGATATCTGTAAAATACTGAACCACGTTGGGATAAGCTTTGCCGTGTTGGGTACCGAGGAAAGCTGCACCGGCGATCCGGCCAAACGTGCCGGGAATGAGTTTTTGTTCCAGATGCAGGCGATGGCCAACATACAAGTGCTGGATGCTTATGAGGTGAAAAAGATTGTTACCGGATGCCCTCATTGTTTTAATACTATCAAAAACGAGTACCCCGGCCTCGGCGGGAACTATGAGGTGATCCACCATTCGCAACTGATACAGCAATTAATAGACGCAGGTAAGCTAAAAACCGAAGGCGGCGAAAGTTTTAAAGGCAAACGGATTACATATCACGACCCGTGCTACCTGGGCCGGGGTAATGATATATACGAAGCGCCGCGCAAAGCACTCGAAGTTTTGGATGCCGAACTGGTTGAAATGAAACGCTGTAAGTCGAACGGGTTGTGCTGCGGCGCCGGCGGTGCCCAAATGTTTAAGGAACCTGAGAAAGGCAGTAAAGATATTAACGTTGAGAGAATGGCCGATGTTTTGGAATCAAAAGCCGGTGTAGTAGCAGCCGCTTGCCCGTTTTGCATGACGATGCTGAGCGACGGTGTAAAACACGAGAACAAAGAACAGGAAATACAGGTACTGGATATTGCGGAGATAACTGCCAGGGCGAATGGATTATAATAAAGTCGTCATTGCGAGGAACGAAGCAACCTCTGCATCGGACAGCCAGCGAAACGCAATGTATCGGTGCCCGGCGTGCGGCTGACAGGTCATTATTACGCGCCGGGTCGTTGATTAGCATGTGTAGAGGTTGCTTCGTTCCTCGCAATGACGTCTTGGCGGATTTGGTACCTCTACAACTCGTTACAACTCTTTCAACTAAATCACACCCATTTACTCAAAAACTGGCTGAAGGCATCCTTATACTGATCTCCCACGGTGATGTTTACCTTGCCGATCTGCAGGGCATTGCGCGTAATGGAATTGATCTTATCTAAAGAAACGATGAACGACCGGTGTACGCGCATAAATTTCTTAGCGGGTAGTTTTTCTTCCAGCGATTTCAGACTGGTGAGCGAAAGGATTGGTTTTTCCTGGCTTTTGAGCCAGACTTTTACATAGTCTTTCAATCCTTCAATATACAGGATATCGCTGAGGGCGATGCGTACCAATTGGTATTCAACTTTTAAGAACAGGTATTCATCTTCAATTCGTTCTTCAGGAGTAGCGGCAGTAATGGCAGTAGCGGGATTGTTTGATCGTTCAACCAGTTCGGCGTAGTTCAGCGCTTTAGTAGCCGCGTGTAAAAACTCTTCATAGTTAAAGGGTTTCAGCAGGTAGTCCAGCGCGTCAACTTTATAGCCATCCAACGCAAACTGGTTGTAGGCAGTAGTGAAAATGATTCGCGGTTTATTGGCCCTGCTGTTATCCAGCACCCGTGCCAGCTCGATGCCGTTAAGGTCGGGCATTTGGATGTCCAGGAAGATCACGTCTATCTTTTGCGAATGAACAGCCTTCAGCGCTTCCACGGCGCTGGAGAATTTGCCAACTTGGTTTAAAAAGGGCGTTTGCGCAATAAACGAACTAACCAGGCTAAGGGCCAGTGGCTCATCGTCAACCGCGATACAATTTATTATCATGACAGATCGAGCGTTAAATGAACTGAATAACTATTTGCAGCGGTATCTTCTTTGATGCTCAGCATGTGTTTACCCGGGTAAAGCAGGTCGAGCCTGCGCCGGGTATTATTGAGCCCTATGCCGCTTCCTGCCTCTAAGTTATTGTTTTGTTCTTTAACAATGGTATTGATGACGTTCAAATCAACCACCGAACCCTGCTGACCGATGTTGATATCGATATGACTTGGATTAGTTGTGCTAACACCGTGTTTAAACGCATTTTCGATAAAGGGCAGGAAAATCATCGGCGCAATGGCAATGTCCTTTAACGATGCGGGCGATTTAAGATCAATTTTTACCGCCTCGGTAAGGCGCAGCTGCATCAGGCTGATATAGTCTTTTACAAACGCAATTTCCTGGCTCAGCATGGTGGTTGTATTTTGCGTGTCGTAAAGTACGTAGCGCATCATCCGCGAAAGCTGGTGGATAGCCTTGCGCGACGTTTCGGCATCTACATGGGTGAGCGCGTAAATATTATTCAGGGTGTTAAAGAAAAAGTGAGGGTTGATCTGAGCTTTCAAAAACGACAATTCCGAGCTGATCCTGTCCTGCTCCAACTCCTGGTGGACCAGGCGGTCCTTTTGCCATTTCTCCATTAATGTTATACTCGTACTTATACCCAGCACCAATGCGCAGGTACCGATCATCGGGGCGATCATGTTCATTTCCCATACGCTGTGCGGATGGTGATGACGGTGCGGCGGGCCGAATTTATGAAAAGCTGCGTCCATCAGTTCAGGTAGGTTGAGCCATTGATCAACGTAACCGTTCAAAAAAACCATAACGCCGGCCACACCTACAACAACCAAAAAATAGGCTACCGTTTTATTCTTTAACAAAAAATGCGGAACGATTAGTTCGGAATTGAGGTAAAACGTAATGACCAGCAAACCAAAGATAATAGTTTGCTTTATCCAAAACTGGTAAGGCAATGTAATGTTCAGGCTTAATGGCTGAAAGAAGAATAACAGCATCCCAAACACTGCCCAGGCCAGCACATGGATCAATACCGTTACGACCTTGCTTTTTGATTTTGTAAAGATCATTTCATTATTGATTGTAAAAGTTGTAACGGTTGGAAAGGCTGTATGAGCTTGCATAGCACCGCAACCTAACTTTTTTGTTACAATTGATCTTCAAAATTACAAACCCAAACGGAATACAGTCAAAAACAATCTATCGGCAAGCAGGATTCGCCGACAGAGAGCCAATAATCATCGCTGAAATATTGTGTTTTTGCCAACAGACGGAGAAGTGGGTGTTGGTTGTACGATTTGGGCTTTTCGTCTACTTATTGTCTATTTTTATCTATTGTACTTTCCGGATTAGCAGTTTTGTCTTTGCTTTGCACATCTGAATGATAACTATGAAACCACTATATCTTTTTTTAGCAGCAGCCCTTTTACTAAGCGTAAATGCACAGGCCCAAACCGGACGCGACGTGCATGGTTCGGTGATCGACTCTACCAAAGTAACTTTGCCCGGTTCAACCGTTAAAATTTTGTATGGGACCGACAGCGCCACTACCGTTACCGATGCCAAAGGCGTTTTTTTGTTCCCGGCCGTTAAAGCCAATCAATTTACTTTGGTGATCGAATCGATCGGCTACCAGGGCATAAAGCGGCATTTTACGATGGACAATACGAACAACCCCGTTTTTTTAAGGCCGATAATTTTGAAATCTTCAACCACGATGCTGGGCGGGGTAACGATAAGCGATGTGCTGCCTGTTAAGATTAAAGAAGATACCGTTGAGTTTAACGCAGCGGCCTACCCGGTAAGGGATGGCGCCCCCATTGAGGACGTGATTAAAAAAGTGCCCGGCGCCGATGTTGACGCGCAGGGCAACGTAACCTTCCAGGGTAAAAGCGTAACCAAGGTTAGGGTAAACGGCAAGGATTTTTTTGGCGGAGATCTTAAAACGGCTACCCAAAACCTGCCTGCCGACGCGGTACAAAATGTACAATTTTTAAACGACTATGGCGACCAGGCCAACCTTACCGGCATAAAAACCGGCGAGCCCGAAACCGTATTAAACATCAATATAAAGCAAAGCCGTAACCATGGTATTTTTGGCCAGGCCAGTGCGGGCGGCGGCGCCGATGCCATACCACAGGTTGATGGCACCAAGGATGCAGCCCGCTACGTTGTACAGGGCAATTTGTTCGACTTTGACGGCAACCGGCAATTAGCGGTTTTGGCCAATTACAATAACACCAACACCAGCCTGTTTAATTTTGGCGGCCCGGGCGGCGGCGGTGGCCGCGGCGGCGGCGGTCCGGGTGGCCCTCCGGGTGGAAACAACACCAATGGTATCACCACGGCGCGTTCTGTCGGCATTAACTACCGCGACTCGTGGAGCAAAAAAATGACCGTTTACGGCAGCTTCAGCTTTTCGGATAACTCGGTATATACCGTCGACTCGATTGTTCAAAACAATGTCACCCTTGGCAGGAAGAACACCAGTGCCGCATCAGGTTTTCAAAACGACAGCAAGATAAATGCACGTTTTACTTTCAACATGGAATATAAACCCGATACCATTAACTATTTAAAGATCACCCCTTCCTACTCGTTTGCCAGTGTGCACACTAATGCATTTTCGAGAAATATGCAGGACACGAGCGAACAATTGGCAGAATTCTATAGCCTGAACACGATTAGCCGCACCAGTTCGCCTAACTATGGCATTAACGCACTTTATAACCACCGGTTCAACAGTCATGGCCGCAACTTTAGCGTGAATGTTGGCGTTGGCCGCAGCACTAATGATCAGTACCAAAATCCGCTGTACAACTATATCGCCGGCACGCCAAACGCACCGCTCGACCAGTTTATTACCACCAACAGCAATACGGACACACTGGGAACCTATGTATCCTATATCGAACCCCTGAGCAAGCGTTCGTTTCTGGAGTTGAACTATAATTACAAGGACAGCCATACCACTTCCGACAAGGAAACCGATACCCTGGCTACCTCAGGCGCAATTAACCAATACGCGCTGCTGAGCAACGATTACGTGTTTACCTTTTTAACCAATCGCGTGGGTTTAAATTACCGCTTTGTTGAAAAGAAATATAATGTAGTGTTAGGTGTTACCGCCCAGACGGCAGACCTCAACGGCAGTGCAGTAAACATAGCGCCCACCAATGTCAATACGTTTAACTTTTCGCCTAATGCGCACTTTGTGTACAACTTTTCGCGTACGCAAAGCTTTAGCGCCAACTACAGCGGCAGCAGCCAGATGCCCAGTTATACCGAGCTGCAGCCGGTTACCGATTTTAGCAACGCGCTTTACCCGGTAACAGGTAACCCTGATTTAAAGCAGCAATACAACAATACGTTCTCGATACGATACAACAACTTCAACTTTACTTCGGGTAACGTGTTTTTCTCCAACTTCCAGTTTACGCAGGCAAATGATTATATCGCCACCAATACCATTTACTACCCGGTGGGCTACACACAGAATGGTCAGCCGTCAAAGCTGGCAAATACCATTGCCACCACGTATGGTAATGCCAATGGCTATTACTCAACCTCGGCGTTCTTTGTGTTTAACAAGCCATGGGAAAAGCGTAAATACAACCTGTTTGTGCTGGGCAACATTTCGTACGCCAACAACATATCGTACATCACCGACGTAGCGCCGGTTACTTTTGCCGAAATTACCGAACGCAACGTTGCCAAAACGCTGACCGCAGCGCCAAGCCTGCGCTTCAGGCTGGATATTACCGATGTGGTGGATGCACAGGCCAGCACCACTTATACCATTAATTCGTCGCAAAACTCTATTCCGCAGGCGGGTTTGATTGATAACTTCCGCTCGCTGGCGCTTGGCATAAATGGTAAAAACTACTTTTTTAAAGACTGGACATACAGCTACGATTATACCAAAACGTTTTATTATAACTACCCGAACGCCAAAAACCCCAACGTATTTAACACCTACCTGGAAAGGCGTTTTCTGAAAGGCAATATGGCCACCCTGCGTTTTTCGGTGCTGGACGTATTTAACCAAAACACCGGCTACACCGCAACCCAGTCGGCAACCGGAAGCTCGGTAGCCAACTATAACCGGCTGGGCAGGTATTACTTATTATCGTTTACCTACCGTTTTCAGAAACTGGCCGGCAAAATGCCTGAGCGCGGGCCTGGCCGTGGATTTGGCGGGCCTCCGGGAGGCGGACCAGGCGGTCGGGGTCCGGGAGGCGGCGGCGATTGATGCTGCGTGGTTTTTGAAATGTTATGCCAATAATTTACCCGGCCCGCACAACCATCGGTTAATAAAGCTGGTATCTACAGGTATAAAAATACAAAAACATATGAAAAAAATTATTTTGCTGGCGGCCGGCCTGTTGATGACAAGCACCGCACTACTGGCACAAACTAAATGGAAAGTTGACAAAGCGCATGCAAAAATAGGCTTCACGGTGAGGCACATGATGCTATCAGATGTGGATGGGAATTTCAAGAAATTCGACGCTACCATCATTTCATCAAAGCCCGACTTTAGCGATGCGGTGTACGAGATCACGATAGATGTTGCTTCCATAAACACCGACAATGAAACGCGCGACAACGATTTAAAAAGTGAAAAATATTTTGACGCAGCCAAATACCCTGAAATAACTTTCAAAAGCACAGCCGTCGAAAAAAAAGGAGAAAATACGTACAAGGTGACCGGCAATTTAACCATGCATGGCATCACGAAGCCGGTTACCCTGGAAGTGAAATTGAATGGTACCGGGACCAGCCCAATGACGCATAAGCCCGCTGCCGGCTTTAAGGTAAGCGGAAGCCTGGACAGAACCGATTTTAAGATAGGCAGCGTACCTGCGGCCATGATCGGCGACAAGATTGAACTGCGCGCCAATGGAGAGTTTGGGCAGGAATAAACCGAACAATAAGTGTTTCAACCTGTAACAATCGACGGATGTTTTTCGTCATATACACCATAAGAGCTTAGGTTTCCTAAGGAAACATGAGAAGGGCCGGAGGTGAGATACCGGTCCGGGATTTAGTTGATTGTTATTCGATATTTATCGTAACAAGAGCGTTCCGGGGTGAGATACGGAACGCTTTTTTTTGTCTAAACCTGAATTTGTCGAATTAACGAATTGACGGGATGCAGGCATCGGCGCAAACTATAAAAATTTGTTAATTCGATAAACTCGGGTTCAGACGTATTGCTGTATCACGCTTTGCAGTTGCCCTGCCTGAATCACCCCGCTTTGGCGCCATTTGGTTTCGCCGTTTTTAAATATCATCAGCGTGGGGACGCTTTGCACGCGGTAAGCGTTGGCGGCCTGGGGGTTTTTATCAATATCGATCTTGATGATCTTCACTTTATCGCCCATCGCATCCTTTACCTGTTTTAATATCGGCGGCATCATTTTGCATGGTCCGCACCATTCGGCTGAAAAATCAACCAGCACGGGTGTATCTGAGGCAATAATATCCTGAAAATTTGCCATGGTTTAAAAGATTTATCAAAGGTAACAGTTCTGCGGCCTTAAAGGTTTATTATTTACAGGGTTTTTAGGCATTACGATGCGAAATTGATGTTGCAATGAATTGTGAATAAAATTGTTCCGTTTTGAACGCCTGTGCAGGCGCAGTGAATAAGACGAAATATTATTTTTGTTAATATTAATTATCACAATTTTTAGCCATGCCAAATCTTTACGAACCATCAGGAAAACAGCGTATCAGTTCGATCGATATTTTGCGTGGGGCTATCATGCTGATCATGGCGCTTGACCATACCCGCGATTTTTTTCACAACGCCGGCCCGACCAGCGATCCTACCAACCTGGCCACTACTACGCCTATCCTGTTTTTTACCCGGTGGATAACTCATTTTTGTGCGCCGAACTTTGTGTTCCTGAGCGGAATTTCCGCTTTTTTGGCCGGTACCCGCCGCAGTAAAAGCGAATTGAGGGCATTCCTGATCAAACGGGGCGCCTGGCTTGTCTTTATCGAAGTTGTAGTAATGGCTTTGGCTTTTACAGCAAACCCGCTGTATAATTTCATACTGCTGCAGGTTTTGTGGGTGATCGGGCTAAGTATGATCATCCTTGGCTTGCTCATCAGCCTGCCACGGTGGGCTATAGCCCTTATTGGCGCGCTGATATTGTTTGGTCACGATATTCTGGACTATATAGCCCCACCTGCGGCGGGCACCACAGCGCGCGTGCTTGAAAACCTGTTTTTTACAGCTAACTTCAGCATCATACCTGTAAATAAAACCCATTTTATCGGCGACCTTTATGCATTACTGCCCTGGACGGGTGTAATGCTGCTTGGCTATAGCCTTGGGCCAATATTTGCCAAAACGTTTGACGCCTTAAAAAGAAAGAAGCTTTTGCTTTACTGGGGTTTGGGGGCGCTGGCTTTTTTTCTGGTATTCCGCTATTTCAACATTTATGGCGATCCCAGCCCGTGGTCGGCACAAAAAAATGGGATGTTTACCTTTCTTTCCTTTATCAATGTCAGTAAATACCCGCCATCGCTGCTTTATTGCTGCCTTACCATTGGACCAGGACTAGTGATCCTCGCACTCACCGAGAACATCCGGAACAACGCGACCAACGTCATCCTGGCCTGCGGCAGCGCATTGCTGGTTTATGCAGCCGGTCACTTTTTTATACCGGACCCTTATATCTCCATCCTAGCTGGGGCCATGTTGGGCTTGGTGCTGTTCACCGGCGGGTTTAAGGGCAAGCTGGCCGAAATCATCATCACCTATGGCAGCGTACCTTTCCTGTATTACGTAATGCACTTTTACCTGCTGCGCGTTATCACCATCATTACCTTTTTTGCACAGGGTTTTAAAACCAGCCAGATCGTCACGCCAAACAACCCATTTTTATTTGCTCCGCCCGGCCATGGTTTTAACCTGGGCGGTGTGTACCTGGTTTGGTTGTCGGTTATTATCGTACTGTATTTTCCGTGCAGATGGTTCAGCAAATATAAAAAGACGCATAACCAGGCATGGTTGAGTTACCTTTAACCCCCCTCGCCCCCTGAAGGGGGAATGTATTTCGGAATGTCTGTTGATTACATATTGCTTCCACTGTATCCCCCCTTCAGGGGGTTAGGGTTAGGGGGTATGCATTACTTTCGGCCTCTCGCCATTAACCGGCTCTATCAAATGATTGTCTGTTAACCAATCCGCCAGCCTGTCGGGCCAGCTGTGCAGGGAACGCAGTTTAGAGCGCTTTCCCATATTAAACCCATGGCCGCCCTGCGCAAACAAATGCGTTTCGACCGGTACATTTGCCTGGCGGTAGGCTTCCAACAGCTTCATAATAGGCAACGAGCAACAAGGGTCATCGTTTGCGGCGAGCAGGAAGCTGGGGCCGGTATCTTTAGGGATAATTGCCGGCACATATAGCGGGCCAGGGTAAATTTGAATAATAAAATCAGGCTTGCCGCTAAAACGATCAATAGGATCCGCTGCGGCAGGGTCTGCGCCATTGGCCCAGAAACTCACCATATCAACCACTTCGCCGCCGGCCGAAAAACCCATAATGCCAATGCGTGCGGTATCCAGGCCGTAGCCGGCGGCATGGCTGCGTACGTAGCGCATGGCCCGAAGCCCGTCCTGGCGTGCATGTATGTCGATCTTATAAGGCGAAAGCGTATCGCGGCCTAAACGGTATTTCAACACAAAAACAGTAAAGCCCAGGCTGTCTAAAAATTTTGCCGGATCAATACCTTCTGCTGTCCATACCAGCAGCCGGTGACCGCCGCCGGGGCAGATCACCACCGCCGCGCCGTTTGATTTGCCCTTTGGCGGCAAAAAAACGGTTAGCGACGGATTGTGAATATTGCGTACCCAGTAATCCTTTGACTGCTCGGGCTCATTGCGCCGGCTTTCAAAACCGGGCGCGCCTTTTGGCCATAAAGGGATTACCTGGGGTTTTTCCTGGGCCATTAGCGCCAGCGGAGCCATTAGAACTATTAGGAGGATTTTGGTGTATTTGTTCATGACGGGCAATGTTTTCTTTATTGACGAACACTTAGTATTAAACGATTTGCAATTACCCCTCTTTCCCGCTTGCGGAAGAGAGGGGTGCCGAGCGCAGCGATGGCGGGGTGAGTCAACCCGGCGGACATTACCGTCAAGGCCTTGCACCACGCATCTACTCACCCCGAGTGCGCTGCGCTGCTCGAGCCTCTCTTCGCTTCGCGGAAAGAGGGTAGCTGCATTTTTTTCAAACCCTTAGATTACACCGAGCCAATCGCTTTACTATCCGCACATCCTCACATCCGCACATCCGCACATCACAGCACCGTCACCACCACGCTCTGCTTAATATCCCTCGATGATGTCCCCGCCAGCAACTTATACTCACCCGGCTCAACTTTCCAACTATGGCTGGCAACATCGTAATAAGCCAGGTCCTTTACGGGGATGTTTAGGGTCACTGTTGCCGTTTGGCCAACGGGTATGTTTATCTTCTTAAATGCCTTCAGTTCCTTTTCTGCCCGCTGTATCTTCGAATCGGCTTTGCTGATGTACAATTGCACGGTTTCCTTACCGGCATATTTGCCTGCATTTTTTACCTTCACTGTAGCGGTGATGGTTTCAGTAGGCTTGAATAACTTTTTGGCAACGGCTAAGCCGGAGTACTTGAAACTTGTGTACGACAGGCCATAGCCGAAGCAATACAGGGGCGCAATCTTTTTGGTATCAAACCAGCGGTAGCCTACCAGTATGCCTTCTTTATACTGCTCTTTCAGGTTTTCGCCGGGGTAGGCGCCCAGGGCAATAGCGGGCGAATCTTTGATGGATGCCGGGAAAGTGAATGGCAATTTGCCCGAGGGGTTGATTTTTCCTAACAGCACATCGGCCAGCGCGTTTCCATTTTCTGAACCGTTATACCATGACCAAACAATGGTGTGGTTGTTCTTTTTTATCTTGCCGATATCGTAAGGCGCACCGCCAACTACCACCACGATGGTATTGGGGTTAACGGCTGTCACCGTATCCACCAGCGCCTGTTCGCTAAAGGGCAGGTCCAGCGTTTTGCGGTCGCGGCTTTCGCTTTCATAATCGCGGTTTCCGCCGATAAACAGGATGGCCATGTCCGAACTTTTCGCGGTGGCCACCGCCTCCGCAATAAGGCCCGAATCGGGTTTAGCAGTTTCGGTGCGCTGCTTTTTTCCAAACGGCATGTAAACGCCCGAATAGCCTTGCGCATACTTCAGTTCAACCGTTTTACCCAGGCGATTTTGCAGGCCCTGCAACGCCGTTACCTCGTAACGGGCCTTTACGCCCGCGCCAAAGCCGCCTAAATGGAAGGTGTGCGTGGCGTTGTCGCCTATAACGGCAATGCTTTTGACGCCCGCGGTATTCAGCGGCAGCACGTTTTTATCGTTTTTAAGCAGTACGATAGATTCCGACGCAATATCATAAACCGTTTTGCTGTGCTCCGGCGTGTTCAGCTTTCCGGCAGGCAGCGTGGCGCCCATATCAGTATGCCACAGCACCCACAATATGCGGTGTACTTTTTCGTCTATCACTTTCATGCTCACTTTGCCGGCTTTTACCGAGTCGAGCAGCTTATCGGCAAAAAAATAAGTGTTATATGGCGGCCTGGAGCCCATTTCCAGGTCGAGGCCGTTGTTGGCGGCGTTTACCGTGCTGTGCGTGCCGCCCCAATCGCTGATCACCATGCCTTTAAACTTCCATTCGCCGCGCAGCACCTGGTTAAGCAGGTAATCATTTTCCGAGCAGTAAACGCCGCGCAGCTTGTTGTAGGCCGACATGATGGTCCATGCGCCGCCCTCGGTTATCGAGGCTTTAAAGGCCGGTAAATATATTTCGCGCAGGGTGCGTTCATCCACATCCACGCTGATGCGCCCACGTTCAATTTCCTGGTTGTTTGCCGCGTAATGCTTCACGCAGGCAGCCACATGCTGGCTCTGTATGCCCTTTACCGACTGTACCGCCAGCCGCGAATTCAAAAAAGGGTCCTCCGAATAATATTCGTAAGTACGCCCGCAAAGCGGCACCCGGCAAATGTTAAAGGCAGGCGCCAGTATCACATTTTTGCCCCGTGCACGCGCCTCGTCGCCCATATCATGCCCATAGCGATAGGCCAGCTCCGGGTTCCAGGTCGCGGCCAGCGCCGAGCCGTTTGGAAAGAACGTAGCCGAGTCGGTTGTCAAATTAGCCGATCCCCATCCCTCTTTCACATCCTCGCGTACGCCCAGCGGGCCATCGTCCGTCATGATCTGCGGGATATTCAGCCGCTGTATACCCCCTGCCGAAAAAATGCCATTGGCATGCAGCATCGATATTTTTTCCTCCAGCGTAAGCTGTTTCATCAGCCCTTGTATTTTTGCTTCAAGCCCTTTATCGGCAGGCGTTTTAGTACCGGCAGTTTTATTGGTTTTGGGTTGGGCATTTAAACGGCACACCCCCATGATCATCAGCGCGCAGCAAAAGGAAACGAAAGTTTTCATAAACAAGTAATTGTGTTAGTATTAATTTGGCACCCGCAAATTAAAAACTAAATAACAGCAACGGAAATATTATTCATCATCTTTTCACCAGTTATGTATCTGTTTTGATAAATTAGGCTACCAATACAATACTTTCGACTTTTAACTTGAGACTTTCGACTTAAAATAAGGGCATTCCCGCCGCTGGTAGAAGCGGCGGACAGGATTTGAAAGGCCAGACACAGGTTGTTATTGACGTTAAGACAATAATTCGCACCGGAATCGAGGAACTATGTAGTTAGGAATGGGAGGAAGAATGAACAGTTCGCGATGAATAGAACTCGAGTTTGCATAGGATAGTTGTAAAGACGGGATTACCCATGTTAGCAGGGTATGGAGTTAGAAGAATAAAATAAGCTTATAAGCTTATATGCAGGCATTATAAGTAATATTGCTTATAATGTTAGGATATAAGCAATATTACTTATAACTTAGTACTAAAGAAGCAATACAAGAATGAAAATATACGCTGTGATAACAGGAGATATTAAGAACTTTACCAAACTATCAAGCAATAGAAGAGGTAAATTAGTTAAAGAGACGGAGTTGCTTATGAGGGCTATGGTAAGGGCAACAAGAGATGCACAGATGTTTCGTGGTGACAGTTACCAGTTATTAATGGATGATATTACCCAGGTGTTAAAAAAGAGCATACAATTGATTTGCTGGTTCAAACTTAACTCGGATCGCTTTAGTTTAGCAGGCAGGGATACCAAATTGGATAAACCTGTCTTCCTTAGCACCCGGCTATCCATTGGAATAGGCGAAATAGATTATGCAGGAAAGAATGTACTTGACTCAGACGGAGAAGCTTTTCACTTGTCGGGGCGGAACTTTGATCTGCTAAATAAGGAAGAAATAATCCGGTTAACCACTGCTGATGAAAAAAGCAATGAAATTTTCGAAATGTTATTTATGTTTATGAATTCGATTATCAGGAGTTGGACGCCAAACCAGGCAGAAACAATATTTCATTTACTGGATAAGGAAGGCAACACCCAGGAGCAGGTAGCCCGGAAATTAAAAATGACGCAACCCGCTATTGCATTAAGCTTACGGGCGGCAAAATGGAAAGAGGTTGAAAAGGGAATAAATTATATAACTAACCAACTGGAGAAGCAATATTTGTTATAATGGCACTAATTGTACTATTACGCCTGCTATTAGCACATTTATTAGGCGACTTTTTATTGCAACCAGCAAAGTGGGTCGAGGCAAAAAGCAGCAAAAAGGAAAAAGCCAGGGAAATGTATTACCATGTACTGGTAGTAACATTACTAACTTACCTGTTTTTATGGGACTGGAATCATTGGTACCTGCCATTATTTGTTATGGCAACCCACTTAATAATCGACATCTGGAAAAGCCATCGGGCAAACATGTTTGCTTACTTTGTTGCCGATCAATTGCTTCATTTATTAGTGATCGTCATTGTTTGGGCATCTCTTAGTTTTGATATTTGCACAGTATATACCTGGATAGTCAAATATTTAAACTCAACGCATTTTTGGATATTATTATTGGCCTATTACCTGGTAACGGGGCCCTTAGGCATTGCGATAGGCAGTGCTACTGCCAAATGGCGAAAGACCGCCGCTATGGATAAGGATGGTTTAGACAAAGCTGGTATGTGGATCGGTCAATGTGAACGTGTTTTGGTGCTCACCTTCATCCTTACTAATCAATATACCGCGTTAGGTTTTTTAATGGCAGCAAAATCCATTTTGCGCTTCAGCGATGCTGAAAAGCGAACTCAACTCAAAACCGAATACATAATTGTCGGGACGTTAATAAGCTTCGCATCAGCGGCGATCATAGGCACTATAACTATTTATCTGTTACAAAAATATTGATATCATAAGACCCCATGAGTGCTTTGCGGATTCGCCATAATAGCCGTGCAGTTGGCAGTAAATATTATTCATCATCTTTCCACCAGTTATGTATCCGTTTTGATAAATTAGGCTTTAAATTTCAGGATATGATGAAGCATTTTATGAAATACTACGGCATTCCAGCGCTGGGCTTTTGTTTGCTATTTACCATAAACCGGGTCACCGCGCAAGTTTTGCCTGGCGACAGCCCGCAGGCGAAGGCCATTACTACGGCCATGATCAACTCGACCGCGTACTGGGACCAGGGCAAGCTGGACGATTTTATGCAAATGTACGACCCATCGGCCACGATGATGATGCCCGGCGGTACGGTAGGTATTGACAGCATACGGGGCCTGTACCGTTATAAATACTTTAAAGGCGGCATGCCCAAACAAAACCTGCGCTATACGGATTTGAAGGTGCGGCTGCTGGGCGATGGGTATGCCCTGCTTACGGGCGCATTTACGTTATACGGCAATGGCTTGCCCGACCGGTCGGGGCGTTACTCGCTGGTGATGGTGCGTACTAAATCGGGATGGAAGATATTGCACGATCATTCAGGCTGATGCTTTTTATGTAGGGACGCAACACATCGCGTCTCCGGAATGCATCCTCCGTTACGACCTTATTTTTTTGGCTGCAGGGCAGCATTAACCTGCGCGTTGTGTTTTTCGACCTGGCGCTTAACATGGGCGAGGTAGCCAATGATCAATACGTTAACCAACAGGAAGGCGACGCGGACAAACGGCCAGGGGAATGGGCTTTGGATGAAACGCAGGTACACAAATACCTCCACGAGCGCCAAAACCGACCCGAAGTACCGCCAAAATAACTTTACGTTTTTTTCCATAATGAGGAGGGGCTTTTTAAATTAATCGAGGTTGAGCGCTTCTTTTTGTTTAATTTCCACCATGCCCGATGCCTGGTCGCGGCGAACGTAAATAGTGGCCTGGTACAGGTTGTTGCTGAACAGGTAAATGTTATTAACATCATCCGCGCCCTGGAAAACCATTGTCATGCCTGAATATTTTGCCTGGCTGATCATATTGAAGATGTTCTGCACATCGGTGGAGGTATAATTCAGCGTGCGCAGGATAGTGCCGTTATATAACTTAGTGTACCTGCCGGCAATTATTCTTTCCTGGTCGGGCTTAGCATTTACCCTTTTAAAAAACTCCATCGGGTAGCCGTCAATGTCTTCGGTATAATCCTGCCTGAACACGCTGCCTTGTTTAAGGTTGGCATGGATGGCCTGGTTGTTCATGGGCGTCATGTAAACCAGATCGCTAAACCGGATGCTCTGGGCGTTTGCAATAAAGCCGCCCAGTATCAGTAAAGGCAAAAAAAATAAGGTTTTCTTCATGGTAAAAGCGCCGGTTAATTAATGGTATGGTTAAAAGTTTACTGTTATGGATGATAGGATCTTTCTGCGTGTTTCAATACGTCGGCTTTATAAAACCAAACATCCTTAAACACACCTTCAATATACATGCCAGCCTGATCGGTATAGTGTTTTGACGCTGGATCGAAGGATTCGCCGCCGGTTACGATGGATTTTGTCCGAATTCGGGAACCAAATTCCACAACGGCGACAAAACTGTTGCCTGAATAGCCATACCGTTTTTGGGTATTCACGGGCCTGCTGACGAACGAAGGCAGCTGCCCAAACAGCGACGATGTTTGCCCAACGGGTATACTTGGCGCGTTGTCGCTGAAGGTGATCCCGTCCGCCGGGCGCTGGTAGCGGTTGATGTCGCCCCATGGCGTTTTCCAGGTGTGGTAGCGTTTGTTCAGCCCGGCAACGGCAAGGCTTAACCAGCCAGTCAGCTTTTCAGGTGATACGGCCTGCATAAAACTGCTGAGCCGCTCAGTTTGGCAGGTGCTTGCTTCCACCGTTTTTGCCGGCGGGAGCTCGCGCATCACCAGCGTACCCCATTCACTTGCCAGCGTGGTTGCTACTGAATTAATGGCCGAGCGCCTGTCCCATTCCTTCAAAACGTTTACAGGTTCCCTTAGCTGTTGTTTTATCGAATCGGGTGCAGCGTTATAAGCCTTAAGCAGGGGCGGCAGCATCACATCAAAGGCCGCGAGGTAATGATCATATCCAATCGCCGTTAACTGATCTAAAGTGAGTTTTTTACCGCCGCTTAAAAGTTTAATGGCGGTAATGGCCCGGTAATTTTGCCCATCGGGCGCCATGTAGGCCGGGTACTTGCTTTTTTCGGGGCTATTGGCGCCCGAGCAGGCGAAAGGGGAGGAGTTGCAATTTTGTATCCAGCCGTTGGCAGGGTTGTACACATGTACTATCTCATTCAGGGTATGGAGCCCCCGCCATTCTGTTGCCGGGGTGGTGCCGTCAACGGGCAGGGTCCAGTCAAATTTCGGATCGCGTTTGGGCATATAGTTACCGTACCAGAAAGCGATATTGCCCTGGTCGTCGGCATAAACAGTGTTGTTGGTGGCGTTGGAGAGCAGGCCCATGGCTTTTTTGTACTGCGCAAAGGTGTTGGCTTTGGTAATGAGCCATGATTCCAGCAGGGCGTTGTACGAGCGGTTGTTTGCTTTTAACGCCAGCCATTTGCCATCCCGGCTGCCCAAAACCGGACCGTGGTGGGTGCAGTAGCCGGTAATTGTTGTTTGATCGGTATGATCGCCGTTTTTAACTTTTAGCACCAACTGGCGAGCGGTAACCGGTTTTAAACCGCCATTGTATTCGTAATACCATTTCCCGTCTTTTTTTATCACCTTTTCGGCGTACAGATCGCCCACATCGGCATAGCTGCTCGTGTGCATCCAGCCGCAATGCCTGTTAAAACCCTGGTATATGAAAAACTGCCCCCAGGTAACGGCGCCATAAACATCAAGCCCTTCGTCGCTGCTGATCTGCACCTCATCGCGGAAATAAAAAGGGACATGCGGATTGATGTAAAGCATGGCATGCCCGGATGCCGACCGTGAGGGGGCAATGGCAAAACCATTGGAGCCGGTCTCGCGTTCGTCAGTACCAGGTTTATACACCTGCCCTATCTTCTCACCGCTGCCGCTATAAAAATTCCGGGTTTCATTTAGGTTTATACCGCCGGTTACGGTTGCCGACACGCTGCCATCGGTAAACATCAAGGCATACCATGGTTTAAACCGTTGAAAAACAGCTGGTTTTATTTGCGGGTGAGTGTATAGAAAATAGTTCACACCGTCGGCAAAAGCATCCATTAAATGCCTGAACCAGGGTGCAGCGGCGCGATAGTCGGCTATGGCATCGGTCGTGTCGGCAACTAATTGCAGGGTAACATCCTGGTACAGGCTCTTTTCACCGTCAACTTCTGCCTGACGGCCAAGCTGGTATAAATAATTTTGTTCGATGCCCTTAAAGTTGTCCTCGCATTCGGCGTACATCAGGCCGAAAACCGCGTTTGCGTCGGTTTTTCCATAGATGTGCGGGATACCCCAGTTGTCGCGGATAATGGTTACAGCTTTCGCCTCCGTTTTGAAACGAGTGACTTCAGTTTTCGAAAATTTTTGCGCCGTGGCAGTGCCGGGCAGCAGTAAAAGCCCAAAAAATGCGGTTATTAAAACCGTAACGACCTTTTTACTAAATAATTTAAAATGAAACATGTTAATTAATATTAATTTAATAAACATATTGCTACTTTTGCAAAGTAAAGATAATATCTTTAAAAATCGCCCGTTAAGGTGCGGACACTAACCAATATAACTGAAACTTAGATGCTTGGGTACACGTTTTGCTTGAGAGGTGGGAAAGAAATTTGTTGGCTGACGCGAGGTAGCCTGCATTAATAGAGCTTGGATGACATGTAGTCTGAGATTTAGTTGATCAACATTGTTTGATGATGATGTTGTGTGCGTTCCGGGGTGAGATACGGAACGCATTTTTTTTATCCGGTAACGTTCCCGGAGATTTTGGTGTGACGGCCTGTTATAATACGCAGGGACCCGCTTTTAGTCTTTAAACAAACTTCAAACATTTTCAGCATTTCAGGTATTTAATAAATAAAACCAAACCATGAAATACGCATATATCATCGGCTCGAACGCATTTGTTGTTCCCGGTAATGTGATCAGCTATACCGACCACGCAGAAGAAAAAGAATTTTTAAGGATTAACGAGATTTATCACGACCCATCCCCTCATCATCCCGATCAACCCTCGCTCAATTGCGATATCAACATCAGCGATACGGATGGCACGCCTGTTACCTTAATTGCCAACAAACAGGTGAATGCCAGCGAATACCGGATTATAACTGAACGCGACAATATTATGGTTACGCGCCCGGACGGAAGTGTTTTGATCCAGGTACACCAGCTGGACGAGGATTCGGCGATGAGCCTTGAGCATAATATTACCGCAGAACTGGAGGTAAACATGCCGGTTGTGGCGATACGTATATTTGGCGATTTTAAGCTGGGCGACCTGGATATCCAGGCTCAAAACGAAAAACTTTTCATCAACGGCGATGGCTGGGGCAATTCGGTATTAGGCGGGTTAAGGCGGTTGAAATTTACTGAGGACGGAGTGGTTCTTTAGTTGGCAGTTTGCGGCTGGCAGTTTGCAGTAGTTTACACCGCCAACTGAATATAAGACTGCCAACCGCGCACTGCCAACTGGAATTACGGTCCATAGCCCTTTCCCCGGTACATGGCCATTACCAGCAGCACCATATTATTATAGGTTTTAAGGCCCTGGGGCTGGTTGTTGGCTTTCAGGAAATGATCGTAAAAGATGCTGCTGATGGAATTGATCTGCGACTGGTACGACTTCCAGTATGCCCGTTCAACTTTATAGTCGTTATGCACAGCAGGGGAAATGAGAGGCTTTAGCTTTTTATTGGCCAGGCTATCACGAAAATAAAGATCGAACATAAATTCTTCGACCGCCAGATTGTAAGCTGAATACCGCAGCAGCCGGTCCTTCGAGCCGATAGCAGCCAGGTAGCCCGCAAAGTTAGCCTCATCCTCAAAAGCGTAACCCATCTGGTGCGATAGCTCGTGGCAGGCGGTCACCGGGCGATCGACCACAGGCATCTGGTAATTCATCTGCGCTTCGCCGGTAAAGGGATCGTAATATCCTGAGGTACCCATGTAATTAAGCAGCGGCGTTAACAGCGAGGGTTTGATCCCCGGCGAATAAGTGCGAAAATTGGCCGAGTCGTTGGATAGTTTTTTTACTGCGGAAATAGCGGTTTGATAAATGGCCGCGTTGGATTGCGACATGTCGGCCGGCGTGACCCGGGCGCGTGTGGCGTTGGCGCTGTCGATGAGTATAGTGGTAACGGCCATCATATCGGCAGTGGTATAGGTAGTGTCCATCAGGTGGAGGCGGTCGCCGGCCGGCACCCTGAAGTAATTCATCCCCCAAAAGAGGTAAAAGGCCAGCAAGGCTATTTCTGTCCCGATTGTAATTTTCAGCAGGTACAGTCCGGCCTGCTTAAACTGTTTTTTTATACAAAGCCTGATCAGCAGGTACAAGGCATAAAACAGGTAGCCTATCACCACTATGTAGGCTACATCGCCAAAACTGAAGGGGAACAGGTTAAATACGGGGTGCAGTATTTTACAGATAAACGGGTACAGCCCCTCCGAGTAATACCGCTCGATCAATACCGGATGGTCAGCCAGCTGCATCAGCGAAAAAAGAGCAACTGCCAGCGCCACGATGGCAATGGCCCTTACTTTTAACTTTTTGCTTTGAGAGGCATTCATAGGTGGTAAATATAATGCTTAATATAACCTGTCAAAATTATAGTTGTTTAGCTGGGGATGCTTAAACAAAAAAGCCCCCGGCAAATTCCGGAGGCTTCCCATTTAAAATAAGTTGACGATCAATCGATCTTTACAGGCACTTCTGTATGCTCCCAGTCAAGGGAAAAACCGCTGTCATTGATCTTATAGGTCAGGCGCTCGGTTAAATTTGAATGGTTTACCGGTTTAACCTTAACTACAAGTACGTCTTTGCTTGGATCGTCATTGGCCGATCCGTCCATTTTTATTCCCCATTTGTCATTTACCGAGTTAAAAGTGATGACCCATTCAGTTGCTCCGGGGTTTGCAAAAAGACTGTATTTACCTGCAGGCAATGTTTTGCCCCCAATTTTTAGGGCCTTATCGGTTTGGAAGGTAGTCATTTGGTTAGCGCCTGCCCGCCAGTTTTTACCATAAGGCTGCAAACCGCCGTCGCCAAATATTTTTCTCCCTCTGACAGACGGCGAACCGTAAGCAATTTTAATATGTGCGCCTTTGACAGTGCCGCTTACGCTGTCGCGCGGGCTTGCAATAGTTTTTTGGCCAAAAGCCACTGTTGATACGAAAATGGCGCAAAAGAAAAAAGCCAATGCCTTTAATTGAATTGATGTTTTCATGATGTTGTTTAATGTTTGGTTTACAAGATGGTATAAAGGTAAAATGAAATGTGCTGCATTTTAAACATGACCGGCCAAATATTGTTTTCGTTACATTGTGCTTACAATATAATATACTAACGCTCGAGAATTTTTATAAAATACGAATGCTCACGAATTTTTCGAATTACACGAATTGAAAAAGGGCTTTAAATCGCGTAACTTAAAGAAAACTGGTGGATATTAAAAAGATATGTGCTGTAATGAAACTTATTACACATTCGGACGTTTTTATAGTAATGATCACATTGCAGTTAGGAATTGACCGTAAGGTTAAACAATTGTTGTGATTTTGGCCCCGTGCTCTATAGGCGCGGGGTTTTTTTGCAATATTTGCGCCGTGAACCCAAGGCGCAAATGAAGGACCCCAATAAAATATTCTATATTTCGGTATTGATATTGGCCATCGGGGTAAACTTTGCCGGCATAAACGCTCAATTTTTCACGGATGATCCCGGGCTATACGCTTCTATCGCCAAAAACCTGGTATACAAACACGAATTTTTCCAGCTGTTTACCTACAACCGCGACTGGCTGGATAAACCGCATTTCCCGTTTTGGTGCGTCTTTTTCAGCTTTAAGATTTTTGGAGTCAGCGTTTGGGCCTATCGGCTGCCGGCACTGCTGTTTTTTTTAATCAGCCTGCTTTATACCTGGCTTTTTACCCGCAGGTTTTACGGAAGGCAAACCGCCGTGATCGCGGTATTGATTTTGGCCACAGCCCTTAATACCCTGCTTTCAAACACCGACGTACGAGCCGAGCCTTATTTGATGGGGCTCATCATCGGCAGCATTTACCATATCGCCAGGTTAAATGAGCGCTTCTCCTATAAACACCTGCTGCTGGCGGCTTTGCTGACGGCCTTTGCAGTAATGACCAAGGGCATATTTGTGGTGGTGGCCATTTACGGCGCGCTGTTGGGGCAGCTGTTGTTCCAAAAACAATTTAAAAGCGTTTTTAGCTGGAAATGGTTTGGCTTGCTGCTGCTTACGTTGGTTTTTACGCTGCCTGAATTTTATGCCTTATATGTGCAGTTTGACCTGCACCCCGAGAAGACCGTTTTTGGCAGGCAGCATGTTTCGGGCATTCGCTGGTTTTTGTGGGACAGCCAGTTTGGGCGCTTTGCCAATAACGGCCCCATCAGCCGTAAAACGCCGGGTAATATCTTTTTTTACGGGCACACCCTGCTGTGGGCATTTGCGCCCTGGTGCCTGTTATTTTACTATGCTGTTTTTAAAAAGATAAAAGCAATTTACAAAGGCAAACCCTTACCCGAATATTTTGCGCTCAGCGGCGGTTTGCTTCTCCTGCTGCTGTTCTCGGTCTCGCGGTTTCAGCTGCCTTTTTATACCAATGCCATTTTTCCATTGTTTGCCGTCGTTACCGCGCCGGTATGCGTTGACCAGCTGAGTAAATTTGGCGAAAAGTTCAGGCTGATCAGCCAGTGGGTATTTATATTGGGTTTGCCGGTATTGGTTATCGTGCTTAACATCCTGCTCAAACCGTGGAACAATTTTTATATCATCAGCGATGTTTTATTGTTTGGGTTGGCTGGTGTGCTCATCGTCGTAAAAGTCAAAGGAATACCTCACCGTGTATTTCTTTTAAGTTGTATTTCGGTTTTGTTCGCCGGCTTTTACGTGAACACGGTTTTTGTTAATGAGATCATGCCCTATAAAGGACAGATCGCGGCTGCCGCCTATATCAATCAAAATGAGCCTAATCATGCGCAGGTCTATGTCCTGAATGCTGAAAACAATCTTTTCCAATTCTATTGCAACAGGCCGGTCGACTTGCTGCCCTTAGAACAATTCGGCAGTTTTGTGCCCATCGCGCAAACTGTTTTTTATGCCAACCAGCAAACAATAGATCAATTGAACCGGCAGCATGCAGCATTTAAAATACTCCGCGTGTTTGTAGATTACCCGAAGGAGAACGTGCTGCCTGCGTTTATCAACAGAAATACCCGTATGCAAACGCTTGGCCGGGTGTACCTGCTAACCAAATAGTTTTGCAACAGTTAGTCACCGCACGCTATACCTGTACACCTGTCTCCCAGGGTTCCCGTTTTCATCAATGCCTTCTATCGTGACTTTATAGGTTCCTGTACCATCCGCGTTATAAAAATCAAAGAGAGCGTTACCGTTCTTATCCGTTTTTATATCAGGATTCCAGTAGATGGTTGAGCGGAGGTCGGGGTGATTTACACCGGCGAGCGGGTTTTCATATTTTGGAGAGTAGAATACCCTGGCCTTATAAAAACCCATCGGGGCAACAGGTAATACGCCGCTTGCAGCGACATCGTTGGGGTCTGAACCTCTTGGCCTGGTTGTAATAACAATCACGCCGTTCCCGCCGTCAGAACCATAAATATAGGAAGTTGGCGGCTTCAGGATCTCTATGGTCTCGAATCCATCAGTACTTACATCATCGAGGCTGCCGGGAAAGCCATCAACAATCACCAACATCGGTCCATAAGGACCGTTTAGCACTGGAATCATATAGGGCGTTCCTGACTTTGTTATAAAATGAACTCCTTTGACAAGTCCTGATAGTCTTACTGATAACGGCCCGCCGTACAAAACATCCTTGGGGTGGATAACCTGGTCGGCGTTGCCTGCCCCGGCAAGGCTGAAGGTGTGGTATTGGTCGTCCCGTTTCCTGGCTTTGATATTCACCTCCTTAAGCACTTTGCCTTTCAGAAAGTTTGTCACTTCGATATGCTGTGATCTGGCATTAACAGCGTAGTTTACCAGCGCCGCACTGCTTATCTCCTGCGTCGTCGACTGTGAAATAGGGGACAACTGCGGTACGCCCGCCGCATCTTTCAGCCAGGTAATTTGTGTTGAATTTTTGCCGTTGGCTTTCACTGCGCTCAAAACCATGTGCGCGGTATCACTAAAAACGAGGCCGGGAAAACTAAAACTTCCTTTGTCATCCGTTTTGGTGCTTAAAAGCAGCCCGCCAATTGGCTGCCATAAATTTACAGTGCCATTTGCGACAGCTTTGTTAAGTGCATTTTTTACTGAACCCTCAACGCTCAGCCCTTTTTCGGGAAGATAGGCCAAATTATTTTCGCCGCTATCCAATACCTTTTTCCATTCAAACCGGCGGTAACCCTGGGTGAGCATTAAAATATCGAGGTTCTTTCGCGCCGTTGCGCTGGTATCCTCAAAATAATAGGCGGGCTGCTCAATATAGCCTTTCAAATCGGAGGTCAGCAGTAAATTGGTGAGGATATTGCTGTTGCCGCTGTCCGATTCCTGCACCTTACTTTGATCGACGACGGAAACAGAGAAATGTCCCGTTGAAGGATCGCCTTTGCGGTTATATGCATTGAGCTTAATATTTACTTTACCCCGTTTGACGTAGATTTTTTGGTCGCTGCTTACATTCAGGCTTAGCTGGTCGTAATTCTGAATAAAAAACAGGCGTTCGCATAAGGGTTCATTTTCCGGCGAAAACAAGGTTATGGTAGCAACGCCCGTATGCAGCTTTCTTTTTAAAATATCCAGGTTAATTACTGTACTGTCCAGCTTGCAATTTACGGTGATGACGCTCCCCGGTGAATAGATGATCAGCGTACAGGTTTTGCCACGATTTTGGGTGTAATAGTTCGGGCTTGCGGTTATTTGAATGGATGCGTTTGGAATGGAATCGTTATTAACCGATAAACTTATTCCGCTGAACGCCGGTTTTGGCAGGTCGATCACATTCTCTTGTCCGCCGGGGTAATTGATTTTTGCTTTGTAACTTTTTCCTGCAGCTGGTGTAATATAAAAGCTGCCCATGCCCAGGTGAACTGATTCAAATTGCGCGATCTCCCGGTTATCATTATCAATAATGCTCCCGGTTACATCAACGCCGGCGCCATTTGCACCGATGGCTTTAAAAGCAACTTTTGACCGGATACCAATGACCAGGCTGCCACTTTCCGGGAAGAATTGCACATCAGGTTTCAGGCCTGCGGCAGGTTGTTTAACCAGGCTTTCGGGTATTTTGTCGGCTTTTGATGAGCCTATTGGTATCAGCTTGTCGAAAAAGCCCGTCTCACCAAAGTTTCGCATCCATTGCGTATAAGCCCGCACCCGGTAGTTGCCGGCCGGCAAGGAGTCGGGCAGGGCAAAATCGCCCCAGGCCAGGCCGCTGTCCAGCTTTAATTTGATGGATTGGTCGATCTTATTTTTGGTGTTAATGAGGTCGACATGCAATACACCGCTCAGGCTGCTCAATTTATGCTGTTCGCCGGCGGTAACATAAGCCTTAAAATAAATGGTATCTCCTGCGGCGTAATAGGGTTTGTCAAACTGCAGGTATGCCTTTTCGGCGGGATAATTTGCTTCAAAGCTTGAGAGTTTATCCGTGATCTTTTTTGATGCATCATTTCCCTGCCCCCGGGCAACCGGGGAAAGAAGGGCGGTTAATAACAGCAATTTCAATATCGAAATTACATGCTTCATCTTTTTTATTTTACTTCATAAAAATACACCTGCCGGCCAATGTTGCCGTCCTTATCAATACCCTCAATGGTCACTTTATAATTTCCTGCTCCATCGGCATTATAATAATCGAAGGATGCGTTGCCGGATGCGTCAGTTTTTATATCCGGTGACCAGTAGATCGTCGTGCGAAGATCCGGTTGGTTTTGCATCGCAAGCGGCGTTTCATATTTGGGCGAATAAAACTCACGTGCCTTATAGTATCCCGGCACGTTTATCGGCAGCACGCCAACGGCGGTTACATCTTTTGGATTTGGCGCCCTTGTTTGTTTAGTTGTAATAACTAAAACCCCATTGCCTCCGGAAACACCATATATAGAAGCGCTGCTATATTTTAACACTTCGATTGTTTCAACATCTTCAGCAGTTAGAAAATTGAGGTCAGCTCCTTCAAATCCGTCAACTATTACTAACATTGGACCGCTGCCACCGACAACATAAGGTTGTTGATGAGGAGGGCGGCCCAGAAATTTTATCCCATGCAACCGCCCGTTGAGACTCGTTGCAAGCGGACCATTTATTCGTTCAATTTCATCCGCATGCATTACCTGGTCGGCGCCGCCAGGCCCTGCAAGGCTTTGTGTGCGGTATTGGTTGTCAGGCTTTTTTGAATGAATATTAACCTGTTTGAGCATTACCCCTTTACCATTTAAATAAGCCAGCGTGGCTTTTTGTGCATTCATGTCATTTTCCACATAACCCGCCATCGTAACGTCGTTAAACAATTGCGGGCTTTGCCATTTATATGCGTGCACCGCCGGCCTTTCGGTGTTTTCGTCCAACGAGGAAATTTGCGTCGTATTTTTACCGTTGGCATTTACAGCGCTCAGCACCAAATGGGCAGTATCGCTAAAAACAAGGTTTTTAAAACGAAACATTCCCTTGTCATCTGTCCTGGTACTTAAGAACAATCCGCCAATTGGCTGGAATAAATTAATCGTTCCTCCTGCAACCGGCTTGCCAAACGCGTTTTTTACCTGCCCTGCAACACTCAGGCCATCTTCCGGCAGGTATACCGGTTTTTCAATGGCGCTGTCCAATACCTTTTTCCATTCAAACCTGCGGTACCCCTGGGTCAGCATAAGCAGGTCAAGGTTTTGCCGGGCGGCGGTACTGGTATCAGCAAAATAATAGTCCGGCTGTTCCACGTAGCCTTTCAGGTCCGAGGTCAGCAATAAATTGGTAAGTATATTGTCCGCGCTGTTATCATGTTCACCCACCTTGTTTTCATCGATAACCGCTACCGAGAAATTGCCGCTTGCCGGCTCACCCCGGCGGTTAAGCACATGCAGGTTAATGTTTACGTGCCCGCGTTTCGAGTAGCTGTCTTTGCTATCGGTGCTAAAACTTAATTGGTCGTAATTTTGAACAAACAGCAGGCGTTCGCTTAACGGTTCATTCGCCGGCGAGAACAAGGTAACCACAGCTACACCGGTGCGCAGCTTTCTTTTTAAAATGTCCAGGTCGATCACCGCACTATCCAATTTACAGTTTACCGTCGTGACGATCCCCTGCGCGTAAATGACCAGCGGATAGGTTTTGCCGCGGTTTTGCCGGTAATACCCGGCGCTGGCTTCAATACGGACAGATGCTTTCGGAATAGAATCATTATTAACCGATAAAGTTATTCCGTCGGTAACGGGTGCCGGCAATTCTATCACATCCTGTGAGCCATTTGTGAGGGTGATTTTTGCCTTGTAGCTTTTCCCTTCAGCCGGTGTAATATAAAAATACCCCATGCCCAGGTGGACCTGTTCAAATTTCGCAATCTCCTTATTTTGATCGTCGACGATCATCCCTTTTACATCAATACCCAGCCCATTTGGGCCAATGGCTTTAAAAGCAACCTTTGACCGGATCCCGTCAACCAGGCCGCCGCCTTCCGGAAAGAATTGCACATCCGGCTTCATATCGGCTACAGGTTGTTTTGCAAGGCTTTCGGGAATCTTTATCGACTTTAGTGAGCCAACCGGAATGATCTTGTCGAAGAATGCATTTTCACCAAAGTTCCGCATCCATTGGGTATAAGCCCGCACCCGGTAATTCCCTGCGGGCAGTGAGTCGGGCAGGGCAAAGTCGCCGGCAGCCATCCCGCTGTCCAGGCGCAGTTTTATAGACTGATCGATTTTGTTTTTAGTGTTGAGCAGGTCCACATGCAATACGCCGCTCAGGCCGCTCGGCTTATGTTGTTCGCCCGCAGTTACATAGGCCTTAAAATAGATCGTGTCACCCGCGGCATAATACGGCTTATCAAATTGCAGGTAAGCTTTCTCGATGGGCTTGTCCGCCAGGTATCGCTCCAGTTTCGCCACAACCGGGACATCGGGGTTGGTTTGCAAGTTGGCAACAGGTTTGGTATCAGCCTGGTTTAATACCCGGCCGGTAACGGTAACCTGGGCAAAACAAAAAACAGGCATAATGCCCCCAGTCATTAGTAAAAACCTTTTTATCATGTAATGTACCGGCTTCATTGGTTAGGTTTTAAAATTTGAACCGATGTGTAATTTGGTCAAATTAGTTGAGAACGATAAACATTCGGCAAATAGTCGGATGAAGGTTGGGTTGGTACTATCCGGAAATGATTTATTTATTGACGTGTGGCGTTTGAAATGAGCTTTTACGGGGATCCGCCCGAACATCGCCGCTCACCTGACGAATTTGATCGCCAAAAATCAACACTACTTAAGAAAAACAAAAGCTAAATTCGATGATTTAAATCTGAACAAATGAAAAACTACTGTTTTGTTACCCTGGCCATTAACTGCCTGATATGTTTTAGCGCTTGTGAAGCGCAGGAGTTCGGCGGGGAATTTTTAAAACTTGAAAAAGTGATCCCGATAGGCTCCGTCAAAGGGCGGATCGATCATATCGATATCAATGCCAAAGATCAAATTGCCTATGTTGCAGCCCTTGGCAACAATACGTTGGAAATTGTCGATCTGAAAAGCGGTAAGGTAACCGGTACTATTGCAGGATTGGATGAGCCGCAGGGGGTGGCTTACATCCCCGCGCACCAGGAGATTATGGTGGCTAACGGCGGGACAGGGGCATGTAATTTTTATAATGCCGCCACCTTAAAAATTACCGGCAACCTGAAACTGGCAGATGATGCCGACGATGTGCGTTATGATGCAAACAGCGACCATCTGTATGTTGGCTACGGCAGCGGCGGTATCGCCATCATCGATGCCGCGAACCATAAGCAAGTGGGCAATATTCCCCTGCCGGCACACCCGGAGTCGTTTCAACTGGATACAAAAACCAACAGGTTATGGGTGAACCTGCCGGGATCGGGTATGATAGGGGTTGCCGATCTGAAACAAATGAAGCTCATCTCCCGATGGTCAAAGGTGATGCCACGCGCCAATTTTCCGATGGCGTATGACGAGGTCCAGCACCGCATCCTTGTCGGCTACCGGGTGCCGGCGAAGCTGGCTGTATACGACAGCGAAACAGGCAGGGAACTTTTTAACGCGCCAATGGTTGGCGATGTTGACGACTTGTATTGGGACGGATCAAGCAAACAAATATTTATCAGTGGCGGTGGCGGCGCGGTAAACGTTTTCCGGCAAACCGGGGGCGTAAGCTATAAACTTATCGCTGATATTAAAACGCGCGGCGGTGCGCGCACTTCCTTATTAGCCCCTGATTTAGGTCTGTTCCTGATTGCGGCAAGGGCTAATGGTAACCAGCCTGCCGCGCTATTGGTTTATAAAAACAGCAGCTACCCCCAAAAAATAAGCTATTGAGCACACCTTTCGGCACACCCAATAGCCCCTCACTATTTAAAAGAAAAAAGAAATTTCAGCTAATCATCATTGAACTTTATACCTCAGCACCTGCATGCCAATATTACCTTTGCTGTCGGCGCCTTGAATTTCAACCCTATAAGTGCCTTTCCCGTCTGAGTTGGTGAAGTTGAATGAAGAATTTCCGCCGCTATCGGTTACCAGGTCGGGCTTCCAAAAAATTGTCGTGCGATGATCATCGCCACCGGCGGCTGTGTATTTAGGAACATAAAATTCACGCGCCTTGTAAAATCCGCCGGGAGCGATAGAGAATATGCCGGGCGACATTTCCTTGCTGATGGGCTCATTTCCGCCGTAGCTTGTACGGGAAGTAATAACCATAACACCCTGCCCGCCCTGCGACCCGTAAATAACCGCATTGGCGCCGGTTAGCAATTCAATCGCTTCAATTCCCTGGGGATTTATCAGGTCGATGTTATAACCCACGCCCATATTTGCGCCGTCAATCATCACCAGCATCGGCTCTGCCGACTGGCCCCCGCCGCCGATACTCATGCCGGTATTTAGCGAAGGAATACCGCCGCTAAACTGAACACCCGGAAGCAACCCCTGCAAGCCCAGCGAAAGTATCGTAAAATTTTTAACCTGATCGCCCAGCACCACATGATCGGCATGGCCGGGCCCGCCCAGGTTTGATGACCGGTAGTTGTATTTTGACGGGGCGGCAGCTCTCTTTTCATTATTAACCAGCATTGTTGTTGCGGACGTGCTGCTTGCGGTTAGTGCACCCTGGGCCTGGCTGTTTTGCAGCGAAGCAAGGATGTCGGCGCCGGCGTTATATTTAGTGTCGAGCGGATTGCCTGCGGTAATGGCCGGCCCGCCTGCATCTTTATCCAGGCTTAACACCAGGTTTTTCCGGTTGGAGGTCTGTGCTTTCAGAATAAACCTCATCCCCGCGGCAACAAATACATTTGAGAATTTAAATTTGCCAGCGTTGTCAGTAGTTTGTACCTGCGGAACTCCGCCATTGGTCCCTTGAGGAATCAGGGTAACGGTACAATTTGGCACCGGATCGCCGGTTTTGGTTTTCAGGTCACCCGAAATATCCAGCTCTTTTTCGGCGGTAAAGGCAATAGCTGCCTGGGCGCTGTTGCCTTCAAGCGATTTCCAGTCAAAGCGCCGGTACCCTTGTGTAAGCATCAGGTCGTCCAGGTCGGCGCGGGTTTCACTGTTTACATTTGTAAAATAAAAGTTCGGTTTTTCAATCCGGCCCTTCAACTCCGAAGTGAGCAGCATGTAGGATAAGATGGAATTTTCCTCATTTTCGTCTACCAGGATTTTACTTTCGTCAACAACCGACACCGAGAAGGATCCATTCACAGGGTTGCCGTCTTTATTCTTTGCGGTAAGATTTAGCGCTACGTTTTCGCGGGCGGCGTAAACCGGCTTGTTGCCCGATAGCGAAAGATTTAACAGGTCGTTGTTTTGAACAAACACCATTCTTTCGTTCAACGGTTCCCCGGTTTCCGACATCAGGGTAATTTTTACAATACCGGTAGGAAAACCGGAGGCAGGCAGATCAAGCCCGAGTATCGAATTATCCATAACCGGAGTATAGTGTTTCAAAGACCCCGAATAGTAAATCAAAAGCTGGTATTTTTTATTCATATTCTCCTTATAATAAGGACGGTTGGCGCGTATGGTTATCGAAACTTTTGAAGGATCGGCCGTGTTGACGGACAGGGTAATTCCCTTTTGCTGCACGGCAGGCAGCGGCACAGTGTATTGCGAGCCGTCGGCAAAGGTGACCATTGCCTGGTAGGTTTTGTCAAGCTCAGGTATAAAGTTAAATTCGCCCATACCCAGGTGGGCTGAAGTAATTTTCGCCACCTCTTTATGTTCATTATCTACCACTACGCCTTTCACGTTTACGCCAAGGCCATTTGTGCCGACTGCCTTAAACGCGATCTTTGAGGGCACTTCGGCAACCAGGCTGCCTCCTTCAGGGAAAAACTGCAGATCAGGCTTTACGCCCTGGGCGGTATTTCCCGCAACACGGTCAACACTGTTTACTGTACTAACCGACAAGAATTGATCGAAATAATAGGGATTCTTTTCATTGCGCATCCAGTTGGTATAAGCCCGTACCCGGTAAGTGCCTTTTTGAAGTGAATCGGGCAAGGCGAAATCGCCCCAACCGGTACCATTGGTAAGCTGAAGCGCTATGGACCGAAGCAGCACATCGTTTTTGTCGATCAGGTCGACGTGCAATACATTGCTGATGGTTGAAGGCTCGTGCCGTTCGCCCATAAAAACATAAGCCTTAAAGTAAACTACTTCGCCGGCAACGTAACAGGCGTAAGGCCTGTCGAAATGCAGGTATGCCTTTTCGATCATATGATCGGTCAGCAACGATTTCAGGTTTGTAATAGCGTTGCTTACCGCATCGCCATTTTGGCAAAAGGCGGTCATCTGAAAGCTCATCAGGAAAACCGCCAGGGTGAATATTATTTTTTTCATCTCAGTAAAGATTTTAATTATGGTTTGTTTTATTAACCAGGAAGAGCGAGAAGCCATTTTTGTGCCCCGATGGCCGCTGCGCCCTATCCTGGATTTAATACCTGTTAATTGGCTAATTTGCTCAATTGTCGGGCGACCAGGCAAATAGTACTATGTGAAAAATAAATATTTTATCAGCGTTGTGACTTTTATTATTTAAGGCGACAGTTTTTCGCTGGATCGCGTTTAAGTTAGTTTAACAGTTTGATCCTTATCCCGGCATAACAACCACACCATCCAGCGGTTCATAAATGTCACGCAAATTAGGATTGGTCAAACGGTGTAAATACTTCCCCATTTGGTCTGGCGCTGATCGGTAAGGTTCTCTGTGTTGACAAAAATATCCAGGTGTTTCCACATTTTTTGTATCAGTAAGCCAAAGGTCACATAACTCGTGCCGGTCATACCGTCAGACAATAACTGCGGGCCGGTATAAAAACTTTCGGCGCCAAAACGGAAGCTGCCTTCGTAAAAAACAGTCGATGGGTGAAATGAAAATGTAATCAAGTCGACTGTCATAATAAAAAGAAGCTATGTCAGAAGTTAAAGCCGGATCACCTGACCGGCTTAAAAGATGATATCGTTTCCAGCAAAAGATGATCATCAATGAGTTCAGGGTCGTCAAATTGCTGCATGACCAGCTCCTGGGGGAAGCGAATAGCTCCCCCTGTTGTTTTAACCACAACTTCGGCGTCATCCACTTTATGATCTTTGTAATTTCCAATCACCTCGTTGTGCGAGGATAATCGCATCAGCAATTCAACAATGGCATAAGTAGGCAAATTATTGTCTTTTCGCATAAGGGGCACACTATTAACGCATTAATAAATTTTTGTAATGCTGTTGTAAACAAATATACATGCATTTACATTTTTTTAATAGCCAATTGACGATAAAAAATGTTTGGAAATAACGCGTAAAAGCATTTATTCGGGCATAAGCACGCTGGCCGCATCGTCTTCGCGGCTGTCCTCTTTTATCTTTGACACCAGGTAAACGATCAGGACGCCGAAGAAAGTCACAATTCCAAATGACAGGCGCAGGCTCGCCGCCTTGGCCACATAACCTACAAAAGGAGGGATGATGATAAAGCCCATGTAGCCGACGGTGGATATCGATGCAAGTGCCGACGAACTGCTCATATTTTTTGATTTCCCCGCCAGGCTAAATACCATGGGCACCACGCAGGAGACGCCGAAACCCACCAATATGTAGCCAAGGGCCACGGTGATTACATAAGGCAGCGCCACCGTGATTGCCAGGCCGCAGAAAATAAGGATCCCGCTGAACCTGAGCACTTTTTTAATGCCGATGTTGTTGACGATCCTGTCGCCCAAAAAACGGCCGGCAGTAACGGCGGTCAAAAAAACTTCGAGCGCAGCGGTGTACACGGTTTTATCCGGGTTAACCTGTATCTTAAAATAATTGGCACTCCAGTCATACATGGTATTTTCGCAGGCCATACAGGCGAAGCAGATCAACGCAAATTTTAACAGGTATTTGTCGGGCAGGGCGTACGCGCGACTCCACCAGGGCGTTGTTTGCTCTTCCTTCCGCGTTTGCTCCGGATCGGGCCGCTGCATTATTGTCGTTTTGATAAAATAAAGACTAAGTGCTGCAAGCGCCAGGCTTACAACCGTAAACTGGTAAGCCGGCGATACATTAAAAAACACGATGACGACGCTAACCCCGGCGCCGGCGAAGCAGGCGAGACTCCAAATGCCATGAAATGCTGCCATTATGGATTTTGGGTACAACGCCTGCACGGTTACGCCCTGGGTGTTTATGGAAAGCGTCATTAAATTGCGCGCTGAACCGAAGAAAAAAAGCAATACCAGTAACTGCCAAAAACTGACCGTAAAGCCGATCAATATTAAGATCAGGCATAAAAACAAGGAGCCGGAAAGCATTACTACCCGGCTGCTATATCGCGTCAGTAACCATTTGGTAAACGGCATGGTAAGCATCAGCCCGACCGGCAGTGCCAATAAAGCCGTGCCTAATTGTCCGTTATCCAGGTGAAGCTCTTTTTGGATAGTAGGAATCCGCGATGTCCAGGTGGTGTACCCGAAGCCCGAAATAAAAAAGAAGACAGCTGCGCCCAGGCGGTATTGCGCAGGCGTGCGGGTAGGCGTTGCTTGTTCGTCCACTGGAATGATCAGGCAACTAAAATACGGTTTTGGAGTTTAAAGCTGAAAGCGAAAAGACTAAAGCTTGTCAGGATTTTAAGAGACCGGCAGGCCTCCGCCTTTCTTATTTCGCTTTCTGCTTTGGTGTTTCTGCTTTAAGCTTACTTTTGCGTTGCGCGTCATCATGATCAAAAACACCGGCATCAATAACTTTCTTAAACTGGACAGCAGTATCCCGGTGGTTGATGTGCGCACACCAGCCGAATTTGCGCAGGGCCATATTTGCGGCGCGCATAACATCCCTTTGTTTAGCAATGATGAACGGGCGGAGGTGGGCACTACTTATAAACAGGCCGGCCGCGAACAGGCTATTTTACTGGGGTTTGATCTGACAGGTTCCAAATGGTCGGGCTTTATTAAACAAGCACTGGAAATCGCTTCGTCAAAAAAAATAGCTGTGCATTGCTGGCGCGGCGGCATGCGCAGCGGCGCAATGGCCTGGTGTTTGGATCTGTATGGCTTCGACGTTTACCTGCTTACCGGCGGCTATAAACATTACCGGCGCCGGGTGCTGGATACTTTTGCTGAAAAATTTGACATCCGCATACTTGGCGGCTTAACGGGGTCGGGAAAAACAAAGGTATTGCACCAGCTAAAGGCACTTGGCGAACAGGTAATCGATCTTGAGGGCCTCGCCGGGCACCAGGGTTCGGCCTTTGGGTCGATGAACCGGTTGGAGCAGCCCACCCAGGAACAGTTTGAAAACAATCTTGCTGCCGAACTCAGTCTGCTCGATCGTCACCGGCCGGTGTGGATAGAAGATGAAAGCATCACTATTGGCAAATGCGCAGTACCCAATGCATTATTTAACCAGATGAGGGAAGCGCCCATCGCCGTGCTTAAAGTTTCACCGACAGCCAGGGTTGATGCTTTAGTGAGCGAATATGGCGTACTGGATAAGGATTTCCTGAAAACCTGCACACAAAAGATATGGAAACGCCTCGGTCCCGAACAAACTAAAAACGCCATAAGTGCCATTGACGAAGACCGGATGGCCGATTTTATCCGCACGGTGCTGGTATATTACGATAAAACTTACCGCAACGGTTTAGCCAAACGCGATCAGTCGAAGATAGTCGAGATTGATAGCGATGGCGCCGATGCCGCCGCAAATGCGCGGATGATCATCGCGCGCCAAAATATATTGGCCGGCCATCAATAAAACCGGAAAATTAAGGCGGTTAATTGATTTATAGGAATGAATTTGGCTTAGTAATGAATAGTTATTTTAGCTTTTAGCATTAAAAATGAACGTTGAAAATATCAAACTCACCCAGTATTCCCACGGCGCGGGCTGCGGCTGTAAAATAAGCCCGGCGATATTGGACACCATATTGCACAGCCCGGTTAAACACACCCCCGATTCCCGCTTACTGGTGGGAAACGAAACCCGTGATGATGCCGCCGTATTCGACCTGGGCAATGGAACGGCCATCATCTCCACCACCGACTTTTTTATGCCGATAGTGGATGATGCTTACGATTTTGGCCGCATTGCCTCGGCAAATGCCATCAGCGATGTGTATGCCATGGGTGGCAAACCCGTACTGGCTATCGCGATATTGGGCTGGCCGGTTGATAAAATTCCCGCGGAAGCGGCTCAAAAAGTGCTGGAAGGCTCCCGCGCTGTTTGCGCCGCAGCCGGCATTACCTTAGCCGGCGGCCATAGCATCGATTGCCCCGAACCTGTTTTTGGACTGGCTGTTAACGGTATAGTGCCTGTTGCAAATCTCAAACAAAATTCCACCGCCACGGCCGGCTGTCGTTTATACCTTACCAAAGCTTTAGGGGTGGGCATATTAAGCACGGCGCAAAAGCGCGGGGTTTTACAACCTGCCGATGCTGCTATTGCTTTGCAAAGCATGTGCATGCTGAATAAGATCGGAGAGGTATTGGGCGGCATGCCCGATGTGAAGGCGATGACCGATGTTACCGGCTTCGGCCTGCTGGGCCACCTTGCCGAAATGTGCGAAGGCAGCAACCTGCATGCGGTCATTGAGTTTAATAAAATACCAAAAATAGAATCTGCAGATGAATACATGGCTTTGGGTTGTATCCCCGGCGGCACAATCCGCAACTGGAATAGCTACGGGCATAAAATAGCACCGCTTACGGACTATCAAAAATATATCCTTGCCGACCCGCAAACCAGCGGCGGTTTGCTGATCGCGGTTGATACAGATAATGTTGCAGCGTTTGAAGCTGTGTTGTGTGAAAGCGGGATTGACAAAAAATGCATTGTGCCTATTGGATGGCTGGAGGAAGGAGTGGACGGGGAGTTGGTGCGCGTAGTGTAGGCCATCATGTTTATTCAAAAACAACACCTTTTCGTCTCTTTGCCCTGGAGAATTTCCTCCTGAATTTTGTATCTTTAAGCTGCTCACCCTTCAAAAACGATGCTCATTAACGCTTTAACTGTCCATATTTTAGCCGTCATTTTCTTTGCCACCATTTTCCGTTCCGCATTTGGCTTCGGCGAATCACTTGTTGCTGTGCCGCTGATGGCGTTATGGCTACCCCTTAACGTTGCTGTGCCCCTTTCGGTACAGGTATCTGTCACGATTGCCGCCATCGTGGTGGTGCAGGACTGGAGCAAGATCCATTTTCGCAGCGCGGGCGGCCTCACGGCGTTTACCGTGTTAGGCATACCTGTTGGGCTTTGGGTGCTGGTTAAAACGGATGAACATTTAGTAAAAGCGATACTTGGTTTGGTCATCAGCCTGTTTGCAGTGTACTTATTATCAGGCAGGCAGCTTAAAGAATTAAAGAAGGACAGCATTGCCTGGCTTTCAGGCTGCGGCATGCTGGCAGGAATTTTAGGCGGAGCTTATGGCCTCAACGGACCTCCGCTCGTTATTTACGGCGCCAAACGGCGATGGTCGGCGCCGCATTTTCGCGCTACGCTTCAAGGTTATTTCCTGGTGGCCAGTATTGCCGGGGTGGCCGGCTACTGGTACACCGGATTGCTGGCGTCAGCAGTCATCCATTACTACCTGCTTTGTCTTCCGGTAATGGTGCCTGCTGTTTTTATCGGCCGGGTGATCAACCACCGCCTTACCGGCGAAAGCTTTTTCAGGTATGTCTACATCTTTTTACTCGGCATCGGCCTGTTCCTGGTTATTCGCTCGTTGTTTTAGTAGTTATTGAACGCGTCAAGTTTTCCACGCGATAAAATTAAAACAATGATAATGCGAAGATGCTTACCTTTATAAAAGCACCGGCACAAATTTTAAGGAGAAAACATTATGGAAATCATACGCATTGGCTCACAGCCTTCGGGAAAAGGACCCGCTGAATACTTCACAGGTACCGTCCGCATCGACCCGCTTTTTACCCCACCTGATCCTGCGCGCGTGGCCATGGCCCACGTTACCTTTGAGCCGGGGGCCCGTACGGCATGGCATACACACCCGCTTGGTCAAACGCTTATAGTAACCGGGGGCAGCGGCTGGGCGCAGCGCGAAGGTGGCCCAAGGGAAGACATCCGCTCAGGGGATGTGGTGTTTTTTGCACCGGCCGAAAAACATTGGCACGGCGCCACGGCCACCACCGCGATGAGCCATATCGCCATCCAGGAAAAGCTAAACGGCTCGCCGGTTGACTGGATGGAACAGGTAACCGACGATCAGTACGGCAAATAAATAAACAAAAAAATACAGGCCCCGGCTGCGATAACAGCAAATGCAAAAGGCGAAAGATCCAATACCTTTCGCCTTTTACCTTTTAGCTTTCACCTATAAAATCACTTCCCTACCACAACCACATGAAACGTCCCCGGTATCATCTGCGGGCGGGGACGCGGGTTGTCAGTTGTTGGTGCGGGGGCGGGTTTCATCTGGGCAGTAGGCAGGTACAGCTTGTGTGTCACTACGTCGACCCCGATGGTGCGGGCGCCGGGTTCGGTGGTGATGTTTTCAACGAGCTCAAAATGATTGGCATCAATTTCACGAACAACTGTGACTGTACCTTCGCCATTTGAGCTGTAGGCCAGTTTCAGGCCCGGATCGAAGCCGGTGCCGTCGCAGCGGCCTATTGGGAAGGTGGCCAATATATTGCCGTTTGTCGCGTCGAGCACGATCATTTTCTGGTTACCGCCGCAGCCAATGAACAGGCGGTTGGTCTCGCGGTCAATTGCCAGGCCCGAAGGCTCTTCGCCACCGGTAAGCTTCCAGCGGTTCAGTATTTTAAAGGTGGTGGCGTCAATTTCCACTTCTTCGCCGGTATCTTCAATGTTTACAAACACGTGGCCTTTACCGTCGGATACGCCGGTTTCGGGTTTGCCGCCCAGCGGTATCGTGGCAACTACTGCATCGGTAGCGGCGTCAACCACCGTAGCGTCCTTGCTTCGGCCGTTAAATGCATACACCTTTTTACCAAAATCGTCATAACAAATGGCATCCGGGTTGGTGCCGGCTGTCACGGTTTTCAGGGTTTGCAAAGTTTTAAGATCAAAAACGGTAATGGCATTTGCCCTGCCGCAGCTAACGTAACCTTTATTAAATTCGGTGGCTATCGCAATGCCATGCACACCCATTGTATTAGGGATATAACCAATTGAGTCGCCGGTAGCGGCATTCAGTACATTCACCTGGTTACCGTGCGAGGCGTATACCCGGTTAGCGGCCCCATCGGCGGTGATGTAATCCCATCCGCCTGAGCTGTGGATCGGGAAATCGTTCAAAACATGGAACCCAGTTTTCACCTGGGCAGAAAGATGCGCGGGGGTAAGTATGATAGCTAACAGCGCCGGCAAGCAAAGGGATTTGATCGTTGGTTTCATGGCAATTAATTTTTGGTATAGTTAACAATCGATTCTGGATAAATGTTGGGTTTTGCGGGGCAGCCCGGATGTCCGGAAGAAATATGTTATCGGCTGGTTATCATCGCCTCAATAGCCGCTGGTTGACGATCTTCATCACCGTATCCCTGAAATTGCGGCTGATCGGCAATGATTTGCCGGCAATTTTTACCTCGTTGCCTTCAATGGCGTCGATCTTCGCGCAGCTTACCAGGTAGGATTGATGTATCTTGACAAAGTCGCCGGCTGGCAGCTGGGCCTCCAGGCTTTTCATAGTAAGGTAGGCCATTATTCTTTTGGTTTCTGTAAAAATGCTTACATAATTGCCCACGCTTTCGGCGTAGTGTATATCGCTCAATTCGATCTTTTCGATCCTTTTGTCACTTTTGATAAAAATGTAAGAGGATAAAGAGCCGGCGGCAGTTTTATGCTTCATTTCGTGAAAATCCTTTACTTTTTGTACCGCCTTAAGGAAACGGCTAAGGGCAAAGGGTTTTAAAAGGTAGTCGATGATATCCAGCTCATAACCCTCAAGTGCATACTGGGGGAAAGCCGTAGTCAGGATCACCATCGATTCGATATGCAATTTTTGTAAAAACTGCAGGCCTGAAATTTTGGGCATTTCAATATCCAGGAAGATGAGGTCGACCGAATTGTTTTTTAAAAATGCTTCGGCTTTTATGGCATTCTCAAATTTATCATGCAGATCTAAAAAAGGCACCTGGTCAACAAACTCGTGCAAAATTTTTCTGGCGACTGGCTCATCGTCCACAATAATGCAGCTGAGTTTCTTCATGGTTCAAGCGTTAGGTTTACGTGGTACCCGTTTTCGTATTTTTTTATGTCGAGCTTATAGCGGTCCTTATACAACAGGTCCAGGCGGCGCACAGCATTGTTCAGGCCGATGCCGCCCGGCGAAGGTTCGCCTTCATCATAAGTATTTTCACAGGTGAAATCGATTTTACCATTATTTTCATCCAGCCTGATGGTGACGCTGTTGATGCCGTTGTCGCCCCTTGATACGTACTTAAAAGCGTTTTCCACAAAGGCCATAAAAATAAGCGGGGCCACTTTAACAGCGCCATTTTGATAGTTTATTTTTAAAGTCACCTGTACATTATCATTGCTCCTGGCTTTTTGCAGGGCTACATAGTTTTTAAGGTATTTGATCTCCTTTTCAAGCTCGATCATGTCCACATCGGCCTCATATAAATTATAACGCAGCAGGTCCGAGAATTGAACCATCATATCCCTGGCCTGGCTGTTGCCCATATCGATATAACCATAAACGGTATTGAGGCCATTGAACAGGAAGTGCGGATTGATTTGCGAACGCAGGTATTTCAGCTCCGTCTGCAGCTGGTTGATCTGGCTGTTTTTAACCTGCTCCTGTTGCTCGGCCCATTTTTGGATGATATACAGCATAGCGGTAATTACACTGCAGCAAACACCATAAACGAAATTTTCCCAAAAGTTTGAGCTGGTTTCGATCGGTTCGTCATGAAAAAGCGTGCCGTGAATAAAGCCGTTATAATGGGAAACCAGGACGGTATACAACAAAACCACCCCGATGAGGCCGGCAAAATACAGCCCAAAACTATTTCTTGCCAATAGGTAGGGTATTAAAAGCGACTTGCTGGCGACGATCATCGACGTAAAAATGCCGAGGTGTACAATAACAGTAAACATGTACGAAAAACAGGCTTGTACTGTATTAACCGAGTACACCGGTTTTTCGATCACCAGAGCCCCGACGTACGCCGCAAAAAAGAGTAAGTAGTAGGTGTATCTTTTCAGGAACATGGCACGCTATCCACCTTTTAATAGTATAAATGTAACTTGTTGATTTGATAACCGGAAATATCGATTTGGAAGGGTGCCGGATATCACGAAAAAAAGCACAGTTATCCGGTAAATGATACAGATTGTCATAAAAATTTTTCTGTGTAAAAACACTGGTATCCCCTTGTGGTTGATTTTTCCTGCCATGCTGATGGTTTTGATAACATCCTCACGCTTTTCATGCTAAATCGCCAGGTTATGTAGAAAATCTTTACAGCTGTCATATAAATTTCGGGCTAAAAGGCTGGTGATGTACTTTTATACAACGATGGTTTACAACGAAAAAAAAGCTGGTGTAAATCACCAATCGCAACCCAACTCAACGATCATGAAAAAAGTTATACAATTTGGCGAAGACGTAGAGGGCTATGATATCCCGGTACTGAACGAACGGGAAATACGGGCCGCCGCAGGCATATTATTCCTGGTGATATTCTTCTCGCTGATCCTAATCCTGTTCGACAATGATTTTGTACCGGCCAAGTACGCTGTGACCTTGTTTTTTACCGATTTTATCATCCGGGTGTTTGTCAGCCCGCGGTTTTCGCCTACGTTAATTGTGGGGCGAATGATCGTCAGCAACCAAAATCCCGAATATGTCGGCGCCAAACAAAAAAAATTTGCATGGATAGTTGGGGTCATCTTATCAGGTATTATGTTCATTTTCCTGGTGGTGGTAAATGCGTACAGTCCCATAACGGGCATCATTTGCTTGCTGTGCCTCATCTTTCTCTATTTCGAATCGGTATTCGGCATTTGCCTGGCCTGTAAGTTTTATTCCTTTCTGTTCAGGGAAAAAGCGCAGTACTGCCCTGGCGAGGTATGTAATGTAAAGCGCAAACAGGATATTCAAAAAACATCGCCGGCGCAGTTGCTTGTGGTGTTGGCATTCATTATCTATAGCGTCCTGGCGATATCCCTATTTAAGGATTATTACAGCCGGAAACCTTATGACCTGTTCGGAATAAATAGCCACAACGGCACCGCCAAAAAGTAAATGTACGATGCATTTAATGTCATTGGAAAAACTGGAAGCTATGACTGGCGAAAGCTCATTGGAAAACCATTTCGCAGTGTTCCGGAAACGTATCATTGGGCTCGACCAAACGTTTGACTCCCCTTTTGGCCGGAAAAAGATCATTTACGCCGACTGGACCGCAAGCGGCAGAGCCTATCGCCCGATTGAGGAATTTATCCAAAAAGAGATAATGCCGTTTATAGGTAATACGCATACGCATACCACCGTCACCGGTACGTTCATGTCAAAAGCTTACGAGCAGGCCAAACGTATTATTAAGCAGCATGTAAATGCCGGCGAGGACGATGCGTTGCTTTTTTGCGGCAGCGGAATGACAGCCGCCGTAAACAAGCTCCAACGGATTTTAGGGCTAAGAGTGCCGGAGAGGGCTATGAGTTATCTTAAAAACTGCCCCGAATCCTTTGAATGGGATGAGGCTTTGCCACCGGTTGTCTTTGTTACCCACATGGAACACCACAGCAACCAGGTTAGCTGGCTGGAAACGATTGCAACCGTCGAGATCATTGATCACGATGAGAATGGAAACGTCGACCTGGCACACTTCCGCAGTTTATTAGCGCAATTTAAACACCGAAAAAATAAGATAGCGGCAGTAACGGCGTGTTCTAACGTTACCGGTATTCAAACCCCGTATCAGGAGATTGCAAAAATGATCCATGAATATGGCGGTCTGTGTTTTGTCGACTTTGCCTGCTCCGGGCCTTATGTGGATATGAATATGCACCCGGCCGAGGCGGGCGCACACCTGGATGCCATTTATTTTTCGCCGCATAAATTTTTAGGCGGCCCGGGCACGCCGGGTGTTTTGGTTTTCAACGAGGCGCTATATCAAAATAAAGTGCCCGATCAGCCGGGCGGCGGCACAGTGGTATACAGCAACCCATGGAAAGTCCACAGCTACTTCACCAGCGTTGAACAGCGGGAAGATGGGGGTACGCCGCCGTTTTTGCAGGCTATAAAAGCTGGGATGTGCATCAGGCTGAAGGAAGCAATGGGCGTTGAAAATATCCGCCGGCGCGAAGAAGAAATACTCCGGATCATATTTGACCGGTTCTCAAAAATGAAAAACACCGAAGTACTGGAAGGAACGGTTAAAAACAGGCTTGGGGTAATTTCATTTATTGTACATGGAGCCCATCACGACTTGGTTACGACGATGCTGAACGACAGGTTTGGCATTCAAACCCGGAGCGGATGTTCCTGCGCCGGAACATACGGGCATCAACTGCTGCTTGTTGACGAGACAAGGTCGTATGAAATCATGAACGCAATCCTTGCGGGAGATTTGTTGTGCAAACCGGGGTGGGTAAGACTGTCCATCCACCCCACCATGACCAACGCGGAGGTAAATTACATCATGGATGCGATTGAGTCAACCGCGATGCGTTTTAAAGAATGGGAGAAAGACTATGCTTATTGCGCCGAAACAAACGAATACCACTTTAAAGCTTTCGCAAAAAACGCCGCAGGCGGCGTGCCTGACTGGTTCAACGTATCCGGCTGGTCACCGCACGATAAATTTCCTTCAAAAACCGGGTTGACATCTATCGCCTGACCGGCACAACAGTGATCAATTTCTTCCGGTATCCCTGTCGGCCTGTTTCCCTTTAAAACATTTAACCAACCCGGCGGTTAAAACAATTTATGTTGACATGACGCCATGTTAACAACCAGATATTTAATATTATACCGTAATTGTGCAGCAAAGCCCGGCCTATAGCAAGTTATTTGCCTTTAAATTTTTGGTGTTCCTGTTGTTTACCAGTACCCTTGGCGTTGCCTATGGCCAGGTTCAAGGACCGGCAGATTCGCTTAAAGCAGATTCTCTTCGTATAAAAAAATTCAAAAGCAACACGCCATCATATAACGTAAACAAGCAATATGATTTTGGCGACCTGACCCGCAATATGCTTCATCCTAAAAAAAAGGCGGATACCCTGCACAAGGGTTCGGGCATTACCATTGTACCAAATGTAGCAGCCAATCCAACCATCGGCGCCCAGTTGGGTATTAAAGCTGTTGCCGGAAGAAGGTTGGGGAATGACCCTAATACCCTCCTGTCAGTCGCTGCCACGTCGGCCTCCATAACTACCAAAGGGATCATTTATTTTTACGTTAACCATAATATCTTTACACCCGGTAACAAATGGAACTTGCAGGGCAATCTTGTAGTTTCAAAAAGCGTTACCCCCGACGATGGGTTTGGGATAGGGAATGGCAAAGCCGAAGGAAGCGCTGCGGAACAGGTGCTGGCCGATCCGGCCCATAAAGGTTATGCTATCCATTCGCTGTATTTTAATTTCAGGGAGAAAATATATAAGGAAGTAGCCAAAGATCTTTTTCTGGGTGCGGGGGCATCCTTTGAGGTCAGGCGAAGGATCCAAATTGCAGACACGGTAAATAATGCAACACCCTTAAGCGTGTACGACAACCAGCACGGCTTACCCAAAGATCATTATGCTGCCGATGGATTTCTTTTTAATGTTGAGTATACCTCGCGCGATAATCCGAACCGGGCCTACAAGGGCATCTACTTCGACGCAGGATTCCGTGTTAACCAAACGTGGATAGGCAGTACAAAAAACGCCATACAATTTACCACCGACTTCAGGAAATATTTTAGTTTATCCGACGCTAATCCCGAAACGGTATTGGCGCTTTGGAACTGGGGCTCGTACCTGCTGAGTGGTACGATACCCTATCTGGAGTTGCCGGGTACAGGCAGGGACGGTACATTTCGCAGTGGCCGGGGATACACAGCCCAGTATTTTAAAGGGACAGAATTTAATGACACGGAAGCCGAATTTCGCTTCCCTATCCTGGCCAACAAGTTTATCAGCGGCGTAGCGTTTGTTAATATGCAAACCGGAAACGATGAACAGGGCACACGGATCTTCCAGGTATTTCAGCCGGGCGGCGGGGCCGGCTTGCGCGTGCTGTTTAACAAAGCAACGCGTACAAATCTGGCCCTCGATTATGCCTGGGGCAAATTCGGCAGCAGGGGGTTCTTCCTTAATCTAAATGAAGCGTTTTAATTCAGTTTAAAAAAATAACCATCGGACGCATTGCACCTGGCTGCCATCATTTTTGAAACGCTGTGTTCAACAGTTCACAAATAAAAACAGGGGTCAGCCTTGCGAACACCCCTGTCAAAATAATTGAAATTATGCGCAGATACAATTGCACTCAACGGCTGCGGTTGCCGCCACCACCGCCGCCACCACCACCGCCAGTGGTCGGAAGTGGTGTAGTTGGGCTGGCCGGGTTAGCGTTGTCATCGGACCCCCCGTTATCCTGGGGCTGATCTTTGTCCTTCTTAAAATCAAGTTTCCCGAATTTATAGGTCAAGCTGATACCGAACGAGCGCAGCGGGATCTGCCGCAGGCTGGTTTGGTTAAAATTGGGGCCAAAGGTGCTGGAGGCCACATTTACATATTGGTTAAACGGATTGGCCGCCGTTAAACCGATACTGGCTTTTTTATTAAATAACTGTTTACGGACCGCGAAATTGTAAAAAAGGAAGCCGGGGTTATAACCCTGGATGGTGCGTTGCGAAGAGCGGTAGTTGATAAAAAACTCCGCCGCCAGATCTTTCGCAAATTCGTAGCTTGTGTTCATATTTATCCGGTACACAAAACCGCTTACCTGTGCAAAGCCGGGATTGTCGGTTATCCTGTCGGCAAAAAACATGTTCGAGCGGAACGTGAGCTTTCCGACCGGAAGCGATCCAAATAAATTAACGCCCTCAGTGGTTTCGCGGCCGATATTAAACCGCTGGGATAGCGATACATTGGTATAGGTTGAATCGCCGACCTTAAATTCCGGGTAAAATGTGGTGAATGATTGGATGTCGTTGGTGTTATAACGGTAAAAACCGGCCACATAAATATTTGCGCCATTATTGAACGACTTATTATAGCCCAACTCGAAATTATGGCCTAACTCAGGCTTCAGGTTGGGGTTACCTGTGCTGATGTTGTGCGGGTCGCTGATGTTGATAAACGGATTCAACCCGTTATAATCCGGCCGTTCCAGGCGGTATGAATAGCTGAATTTGATTGTTTGTGTTTTGTCCAGCTTATGCGATACTACAAACGATGGCGCCAGGATATTATAGGATGGAAGCGTGGTATTAGGGAACGTTGACGTAGCTGTTGTGTATTCATCCCGTAAACCTAGTTTCCCGTCGATAAATTTGTTGAATGCCGAAAAAGTTGTGGACAAATAATAAGCATATATTTTCCGGTTATAGGAAAATTGATCGGACTGCAACGGGTTGAACTCGTAAACTCCATTTGTAAGGGTTTGGGTGTTCACGGTATTGTTGATGTCTTCAATGGTCGTCTTCGCGCCGGTTTCAATGGTGATATCGTCGGTCAACGGCTGCGTGTAATCTATTTGTACATTGGTTTCCCTGTCTGTGCCGGGATTGTTACCGATCGATCCCGAAGAAGGAAAAGTAACGTTAGTGTAGTCCTGCTGCTGGGTATAGTCGTTGGTATTGTGACCAATGCTTTGGTCAAACAGCACATCCAGTTCCTGGTCCTTTTTTGCAAATGTCTTTTTATAAGATAAGCTATAGTCCACGGAGTTATCGCTAAAAACGCTGCTTGAATTGGTACGGCTGATCGTATCCAGCGCAATACCGTTTAAATAGGTTGTTTGGTTATTATTGACAAAACCATGGCTGTTATTGCCGAAGTGATTAAAACCGACGGAGGCCGTAAACGCATCTTTCGGGCTTATATCCCAGGTAAAGTTGATACCCGACCGGTAACCGCTTCTTTTAAAATTATTGATACCGTTTTGAGCTAAATAGGTGGTGGTATCTCCGCTGGTGCTGGCGCGGGCGCCTGAGCTTGGTGTTGCACTGGTGAGGTTTTCATTGCCGCCAAAGTGTGCGCTTAATCCAAACTTGCCTTTTTTTGCATTGATGTTAAAGTTCCCATTCTCCAAACGGCTGCCTGCCGATAGGTTTACACTGCCGTTTATGCCTTGTATGTTGTTATCCTTTAAAATAATATTAATGATACCGCCGGTGCCCGCCGCATCGTATTTGGCGCCGGGATTGGTAATTACTTCAATGCTTTTTATCTGGTTTGCCGGTATAGCCTGCAATGCATCGGTAATGCTGGCGCCAAAAATAGTTGAAGGTTTACCGTTGATCAAAAATTCAATACTGGAGCTGCCCAGCAATTCAACGTTTCCGTTAATATCGACGGAGACCATGGGCACTTTTTGCAAAACATCCAAAGCCTGCCCGCCCTGGGTGGTGAGGTCATTGCCGGGGTTATAAACTAATTTGTCTAATTTGCTTTGAACAGATGCCGCCTGTGCGGTAATTTTAACTTCTTTGATCTGGCTTGCCACCGGCGCCAAAAGCACTGTGCCCAATACCGCATTTTTGCTTCCGCCGCCCAAAATTACGTGCGCAATGGTTTTGCGCTTGTATCCTAAGAAATCAATGGTCACTTTGTAATCGCCGGCCTTAATCCCGGTTATGGTGAAAGTGCCGTCCGGATCAGTGCTTGCGCCGTTAAATGGTGAAGTGGCGCCTTGTTTAAAAACACTTACGGTTGCATAATCGACCGCCTGTTTGGTCACTGAATCGACAACTTTACCGGTTATTTTACCATTATCATCAAACGAGCCGGCATGCGGGCCGCCGTTTTGAGCTTTCAAATTAAAACCAACGATCAGTAATAAACACAGCGCAAAAATATTTTTCATCAGAATATTAAATAATATGAAATTGGGTATTTCATTTATTCTGCAAAATTGTGCCGAAAAATTGGATTAAAACTGGATTTATACACTATGTATATGCAATTGTTACCGTGTTGTGTAATTGTTACAATAAGGGTATGGAGGTGTGTTGAGTGGCTCAGTCATTTGCCGCTAACAGAGGCTGCGGATTGTCGTTGGACTTTAATATGCGGATAACCTGCACAAAGCGGCGGCGGTAGGTGTCATCCATGGCGGTAATGGTAACGCCATGTTCCTTGCCTGATGTGGAATGAATAAATTCAAAGTCGTCGCCTTCATTACAAAGTACGATGCCAACGTGGCCGATACGGTGATGCCTGGTGGGGCTGGTAAATATGATGATATCGCCGGGTTTGGCGTCTTCCAGCCTGATCTTTTCGCCAATATTGATAAACTCAGGCGACGATCTGGGTACGCTGAAATTAAAGTTTTTAAATACATAGCTCACAAAGCCCGAGCAATCAAAGCCTTGCAGCGGATCGGACATGGCCGTGCGGTAACGAACGCCGATCAGTGTACGTGCAAACTGGATAATACTATCGCCCGTAATGCTGTCAGTGTTTAGGGAATAATGGGAATAGTGAATGTGGTGCGATTTATAATGATGCCTGATCTTGCCCGCGTAAGCGGGATTGGCCCATGCAGCAGCCAGGCAAAAAATAGCGGTAAGGGTTAATAAATAGCTCTTCATTAATTGGACGGCAATTTATAGGAATTATTTACTTATGCCTAATTTTTTATCAAAAAGGCAAAAACACCCCCATCGGGTATATAAAGTACCACGAAATTCATAAAATCATTACAATTGTGCCCGCTATGATCAGTGCCGCCCCCAATCCTTGCTGCAAGGTGATCTGTTCTTTCAAAAAGATTACCGCGATGAAGATGGCCAGGGCCACGCTCAGCTTGTCAACCGGCGCAACCTGGCTTACCTTGCCCAACTGGAGGGCCTTAAAATAACAGATCCACGACAGGCCTGTGGCACAGCCCGAAAGCACGAGGAATATCCAGTTGATCTTAGTTAAGCCGCCAATACTGCCGGCGGTGCCGCGCGCAATGGCAATGCCCCATGCGATGATCAGGATAACGGCGGTACGAATAGCTGTGGCCAGGTCGGTATCGACACCTTTGATGCCGATTTTGGCAAAAATAGCGGTCAGCGCCGCAAAAAAAGCCGATAGTAAAGCGTATATCCACCACATATAATCACAGATTAATCACAGATTTGAATTGATTTTTATGATTTCACAGATTGAATCGGCTAAAGGTAATCACAGATTTAGAATGATTTTTATGATTGCACAGATCGTATCGGATAAAAATCAGTGTCATCATAAAAATCAGTTCAAATCTGTGATCAAAATCTGTGATTATCTGTGATCCAGAATTTTTCCAACTTTGCATCTGTACCTTTAATAAAAAATTTGCTTTGAAGCTATTGATCATTGAAGACGAGCAAGGCCTGCGCGAGAGTATTGAGGACTATTTTAACGGCGATGGTAACATTTGCGAAACAGCCGTTAATTTCGAGACAGCCCTTGCTAAGATAAGCCTTTACCGGTATGATTGTATTTTGCTGGATATTACGCTCCCCGGGGGCAGTGGCATACAGATATTGGAGTCTATAAAGCAGCATCAGTATCCTGATGGCGTGCTGATCATCTCGGCAAAAAACTCGCTTGATGACCGCCTGAATGGCCTGAACCTGGGCGCCGACGATTACCTTGTGAAGCCTTTTCATTTGTCCGAACTGAAGGCGCGCGTTTCGGCCATTATACGCCGCAAAACCTTTAACGGAAGCAACTTGCTTGTTTTTAACGAGATCACGATCGACCTGCTGGCGAAAGACGTAAAGGTTGACCATGCTACGGTAAAGTTTACCCGTAAAGAATATGCCCTGCTGCTTTATTTTATTGCCAATAAAGGCAAAGTAGTATCAAAAAACGCAATTGCCGAACATCTTTGGGGCGATGGGATGGATATGGCCGATAATTTCGACTTCATCTATTCGCACATCAAAAATATCCGCAAAAAGTTAGTGGAGGCCGGCAGCAGGGATTATATCCAGGCGGCTTACGGTATGGGCTACAAATTTTCGTAACCATGAAGCTGCAAACCCGCTACAACTATGTAAACCTGGTTACCACCGTAGTAGTATTGCTGCTTACGGGTATTATTTATTACCAGGCCATCACCTGGATCCTGATCTATCAAAAAGACAAAGACTTGAAGGTGGAGGAAACCGAAATATTCGACTACGTAAATCTTAAACACCAACTGCCTCAAATATTTGAATCAAACGATCAGCAAATTACTTTTTACCCTGCTTTACCTGGGTCTGTTAAACGTAAGTTTATCGATACCACCTATTTTAAAAAATGGGAACATCGCCGAGGTAAAAAACATTTTCACAAAGGTGGGGAGTACGAAACCGGCAGGGCCTTAGTAAGCAGCGTTACGGCAGGCGATAAATATTATAAAATATTGATCGTTGAGTCGACAGTGGAAACCGAGGACCTGATCAGGCTCATCTTCACCATAACGATAGGCGTTATTTTGTTACTGCTGGCGGTATTACTGATCATCAATCGTTTTATTCTCAACAAGCTCTGGGGGCCTTTTTACAGCATCATGAAAGGGCTGCGTGTGTTTCGGATTGCCGACAATCAGGAATTGCCGAAGGTGGATACTAACATTGACGAATTCAAGGAGCTTAACACGGTGGTGACCGATATGGCCGGCAGGGCAAAGCTGGATTATAAAGACCTGAAAATATTTACTGAAAATGCGTCGCACGAGCTGCTCACGCCGATTGCGGTTATCAATTCAAAGCTCGATTCGCTTATCCAAACCGAGAACTTTAGCGAACGGCAAAGCAAGCTGCTTACCGATCTTTACGGCGCGGTATCAAGGCTGAACCGCCTTAACCAGTCATTGCTGCTGCTGGCAAAAATTGAAAACCGGTTACTTCATGAACAGGTGCAGATCGACCTGAAAGCGCTTATCGCGGAGAAACTAAACCAGTTTGAAGAAATATTTCAGGAAAAGAACATACAGGTGAAGACCGAGCTGAACGACAAAAAGATTTATGCCAACCCCTACCTTGCCGATGTATTGTTAAACAACCTGGTCAACAATGCCATCAGGCACAACTATAAAGGCGGTGCAATAGTGATTGGGCTAAGCGACGAAAGATTGGTGATAGAAAATACAGGTGACGACCCGGAGCTGAACCCTGACCAAATATTTGTTCGTTTTCACAAATCTTCCCGCTCCGAGGGCAGCGGCCTGGGGCTTACCATTTCCAAACAAATTTGCGAGAGTTATCATTTTAAGCTCGATTACGGATTTTCGGAAGGGCATCACACTTTTACAGTCAGGTTTTAGTCGCGGCTGGCAATCGCTTCTTTCAAACCTAATTGTATTTTTACCGGATGGATATCGATCTCGAAATTTTCAGCCCGGTTCAGCAGATCAAAAACAAATTGTTTGAAGAAAAGGGTATCGAAGTTTTTATCAAGCGCGACGATCTCATCCATCCCATCATCTCCGGCAATAAATGGCGTAAGCTGAAATATATTCTTAAAAGAGCACAAGTGGGGCAAAAAACGCACCTGGTAACCTTCGGCGGCGCTTATTCAAATCACCTGATGGCGACGGCCGCCGCAGCTGCAAAGCTTGGCTTTAAATCGACGGGGATTGTCCGCGGGGAGCAGGTTAATAACGATACCCTGTTCATTTGTCGACTGCACGGGATGAACCTGGTTTTTACCGACCGGGAAAGCTATCGTGACAAACAAAGCTTATTTGAAAGATATTTTGGCAATGATGACGAAGCCTTTTTTATTGATGAGGGCGGTGCATCGGCCGAAGGAGCGAAGGGGTGCAGCGAACTGCTGGGTGAACTTGCAAAAGCATACGACCATATCATTTGCGCCTGCGGAACCGGAACAACAGCGGCCGGCATCATCAATGGGATTGACGCAAAGGGTTTGCAAACCCAATTTCATGCCATCCCCGTTTTAAAAAATGGCGAATTCCTGCGGTCTGAAATTGAAAAGCTTCTAACCCGGCCAGTGGAATTCGACCTGCACACCGGCTATCATTTTGGCGGCTACGGAAAGACAACCGGCGACCTGATCGCTTTTATAAAACAGTTTGTTGCCGAAACGGGCATTTTGATCGACCCGGTTTATACCGGTAAAATGTTTTACGCCTTATATGACCTGGCCGCGAAAGGCACTTTTAAACCGGGCGGGAAGGTATTGGCCATACATACCGGTGGCATCTGGGGCTTGCTTGGGATGAAGGATAAGTTTTTTTGAACTTCAACGGGCCGGAGAGAAATACGCTTTTCAATTTCCTTTTATAAAAGGTTCAGGTGTTCAACTGTTCAACTGAGTTGAAAATTGAACACTTTGAACACTTTGAACACTTCATGGTTTTATATTTAAATTGTTGATAATAAGTTTTTTATGGAATTTTGACAAAGCTGAAAATTCGTGTTTTAAAGCCCGGGAAGTGTTCAATTTGTGATGAGCATTGAACACTTTGAACAGTGTTTATCCCTGAAAAAAGTTGACACTTTTAGTTATCAGTCCTGTATGGAGTTTACGTTTTACAAGCACTGAATCCGGCGGCCATTACGCCAATTGTACCATTGCCGCCAACTTTGTATGTGTTAGCGACTGAAAAAAGTGAGAAGGGGTTAGCGATTAAAGCCACTTGAAAGCTTCCGAATAGCGTTCAAAAGCTCATGAACCACCATCAAACGCCTTCGAAACGCCTTCAAAAAGGGTACAAACGCCTTCGAAAATTTTTTTAATAAGTCAAAAGCGTTCATTTTTGAACATGCTTTGAACAGTTGTTTTTGCGGTTTAAACCCTGTGCTTTCCTCCCATTTCCGGTGGGCGTAATTCATTCCAAAAAATTCAATACTTTAGAAGCATTAATCTTGTAGCTGACCTTATGAAAAAATTCACACTTGCAGCGGCCTTTGCGGTTACCTTCCTCGCCGCCAAATCCCAAAGCAAACCGGCCATTACCGACAGCGGCACCTTCTACCTGCACAAATTTGCGCAGCATATCGGCAAAGAAACCTATTACGTTACCAAAACGCCGGATGCCATTACTTATTCGGTCGATTTTAAATTTGTTGATCGCGGCTCCCCGGTGCCGCTCAAAGCAAAATTGGAAGTGACGCCCGCTTTGGAGCCATTGGCGCTGACTATAAAAGGCAACGTGGCCCGCAGCGCAAGTATTAACGACAGCATCAGCATGCGCGGCAAGCCTTTTGTGCGCGTTGATGAAAAAGGAGCTGTTGTAACCACCAAAGGTTTAACTTTCCCCGTTGCCGGCTACGCCCCCGGCACTGTGCAGCAGGTTTTATTGCAATACTGGAAAAATCATCATCAGCCTCAAAACATAAATACGCTGCCCGGCGGCTCGGTGCAGATAAAAAAAGAAGGCGAGGATACCCTTACTTTCAATAACAAGCCGCTGGTTGTTGACCGGTTTACCATCAGCGGCCTGATTTGGGGCAATGAGCTGCTTTGGGCCGATCAGAGCGGTAAAATGATCTGCCTGATCACCAATGATGCTGAAGCCGACAAGCTGGAAATGATGCGCGATACCTATGAGTCGCTGCTGCCCGACTTTATCTCGAGGGCGGCAGGTTACAGCATGGCCCTGTTTGAAAAAGCCATGCCAAAAACCAACGCCGACAGCAAGATCATCGCTGTTACCGGTGGAAATATAGTAGACGTGGTTAACGGCACGACGATACCGGATGCAACGATCATAATTGAGAATGGCACCATCAAAAACATCGGGAAAGCAGGCGAAATAAAAATTCCCGCCGGCGCGAAAGTGATCGACGCAAAGGGGAAAACCATTTTGCCCGGCCTGTGGGATATGCACGCCCACTTTGAGCAGGCCGAGTGGGGGCCGGCTTACCTGGCAGTCGGCGCCACCACAGTGCGCGACTGCGGCAACGAGCTTGAATACATCAATGCCGTTAAAAAAGCCATCGATGGCGGCCAGGGCATAGGCCCGCTGATTCTCAAAGCAGGTATTATTGACGGCAAAGGCCCTTACGCCCTCGGCGTGATACAGGCCGATACCAAAGAAGAAGCGATAAAAGATGTTGACCGTTATTACGACAATGGCTTCGTCCAGATAAAAATTTACAGCTCGGTAAAGCCGGCGATAGTTAAAGCAATTTGTGACGAGGCCCATCGCAAGGGCCTGACCGTAACCGGCCACATCCCAATCGGGATGAGCCTGCAACAGGGTGTTGACTCCGGCATGGACATGGTGAACCATGTGCAGTACGTTTATTCCATCATGAAACGCAATAAGGATCGCTCGATCAACTTCGACGATTCTACCAGCAAAGCTGCGATCAAATTTATTAAAGACCATCATGTAGTGATCGACCCGACACTGGGCGTATTTGAAATGAGCTTCCGCAGCATAAAGGACGATATTACCCAAATGGAGCCCGGTTTTTATAGCCTGCCGCTGCCTTTGCAGGCACTGTTTAAAGATACCGGCCAGGACTCAACCGGCGCTGTAAAATTTAAGCCGCTTTATGACAGCATGGTAAAGATTGTAAAGCTGCTGTATGACAATGGCGTTACCATTGTTGCCGGTACCGACCAGGGTTTCCCGGGCTATAGCGTTGACCGTGAGTTGGAGCTGTATGTTGGTGCAGGATTAACACCTATACAGGCTATCCAAACCGCAACCATCACACCGGCCAAAGTGATGAAGATGGACAAGGTAAGCGGCTCCATTGAAGCCGGCAAAAATGCCGACCTGCTAATAGTTGACGGCGACCCACTGAGTAATATCAGGGACATCAGAAAAGTTACCCTGGTAATTAAAGCCGGCAGGATATACGACCCGGTGGCACTGCATAAATTGGTTGGATTTAGTAAGTAGGCCTGTTATGAACCTGGTGGTAATATACTTGGAGTTAATGTCCGCCGGGGTTGACTCACCCCGACGACGCTTCGCTTGTCGACCCTCTCTGCGGCTTTGCCGCAAAGAGGTAAAAAAAATAAAACAAAATCGCAGCTTCCCTCTTTCCGCCGCAGGCGAAGAGAGGGGTGCCGAGCGCAGCGATGGGCGGGTGAGTCAACCCGGCGGACATTACCGCCTCCCAATAGCTATCGGGAGCATTACCGCCAATGCCACTTCATCCACATCGTTAGTGATAATAAATTGTTATTTGCTTTTTTTAAAGATGGTTTCTAATTTGATCCAAAACAGCCGACAGATCATTTAATATCTGATTATTTTCGAATCGTAGAATTGTGAGGTTTAACGACCTCAATACTTCGTCCCTATTTTGATCATAATCTTTTTTTAACAGATGTATTGGACCGTCAGCTTCTATTACCAGTTTTGCCTGGTGGCAATAAAAATCTGGGATGTAGTATAGATTTCTGCCAAATAGATTTTGAACACGGACCGGATATTGTCTCAGGAACTTACGGTGAAAAAGTCTCCTGTTTCGAAGCTGTTCCCATAGAATCTTTTCAGCAGGCGTTTCATTTTGTCTGAGTTCACGGCAGAGTTCGGTAATGGATAACATCCGGAAAGATATTATTTTTTTCTTTTACTGGCAGCAATCATAGATGCATCCGGGCGGCGATATGCACTGACGTTAATGTCCGCCGGGTTGACTCACCCCGACGACGCTTCGCTTGTCGACCCTCTCTGCGGCTTTGCCGCAAAGAGGGTTAAAAAAATAAAACAAAATCGCAGCTTCCCTCTTTCCGCCGCAGGCGAAGAGAGGGTGCCCGAGCGCAGCGATGGGCGGGTGAGTCAACCCGGCGGACATTACCGCCTCCCAATAGCTATCAGGAGCCTGTAAACACCTGCACCTATCAACCCTTCCCGCGCCGCGCTATTTCTTCACTGCCACCCCCATATACAGAATGTTCATATCATCGCTTTCCACCAGCCAAAAGTTCTCGCCAAGCTCTTTGTAGGTCCATTCGCCTTTGGTGCGTTTCCGCAGGTAGCCCAGCATTTTGGGTATCGGCACGTTTGGCTGGGTGCCACGGTATTCCTTAAATTCAAAGCTATGGTCGAGCAGCAGCAGTTTCAGCTCGCCCGGTTTGATAAACATTTTCCAGTTGTGCAGCTTAGGCGGAAAGAATGCCCATCGTTTCCATTCCTGCCATATTTTTATGGCCACCAATTTGCTGATGAATGTCCGGTTTAGCGTATCAAATATAAAAACACCGCCGGGTTTCAGCACGCGTGCTATCTCCCTGATCACTTTTGGCAAATTGCGCACATGCTCCAGTACATCGCAACAAAAAACGACATCGTATGAGGCGTTTTCGTATGGCAGCGCTTCCCCGGTTCCCAAATCGTATTTAATAGCTAAGCCATTTGCTTTGGCATGTTCTTTCGCGATATTCAGCGAATGTTCGGACGGATCAATCCCCGTCGTTTCAAAACCCATTGCGGCGATTTCCTCGGTAAGGATGCCACCCCCGCAGCCTACTTCCAGCGCTTTTTTGCCCGCAGGCTGCACATCAAGTTCGTCAAGCTTGCGTTTTGCATAACCAACGCGCAGGGGATTAACGCTCGTTTTGAGCAAATAAAGTACATTTACAGGGTCCCACCAGGTGTTATCTTTCGCATTGTATAAGTCGTTATCAATGCCGGCGTAAATTTTTTCAGATATGGCTTTCATTGCTAACAGGTTTATAATCAGTTAGTCAAATATAAATATTTGGTAAATACGCAACGTTTATTTAATCGGTTTTTATGAACTGCTTTTCTGTACAGTGCTTTCGTCGAGCCCTGGTTATTTTGCATCGGTTCGCATTGTTATAAAAACTCAACTTTTGTTTTAATTTTTTTGCAGAATAATTAAATTTACAAACAAACCTCATCCACGGCATAAACCTATGATACGCAACTTCAAATTGACCGTTTTACTTTGGCTCCTGACTTGTGCTGTTTGCCTGGCCCAAACCGACAGCGTGGTTAAAAGAAATATTAATGCACTGGAAAGCTATGCCGCCGCAAATCCCACCGAAAAAGTTCACCTGCATTTGGACAGGCAATTGTATTTCCCCGGTGATACCATTTGGTTTAAGGTTTATGTGGTCATCGGCGATCAGCATAAGCTGTCAGCCCTGGGCGGTATACTTTATGCGGAACTGATTGGTCCAAAAGACACACTCGTGAAACGCTTAACGCTTGGCCTGCAAGCGGGAACTTCGGCAGGCGATTTCGAGCTGCCTTATGATATCGCCCCCGGAGCCTATCGAATTCGCGCTTATACCAACTGGATGCGCAACGCCGGTTCACAATTCTTTTATGATCAGTCTGTTACGGTGTCGGGGTTTTCAAATGCTTCCGTTTTTACCGGGGCTAAAACTGCATCGGGCCAAAGCAATGCCGACCACAGCAATCCCGATAAAGTAGACCTGCAGTTTTTCCCGGAGGGTGGTGACCTGGTAAACGGCCTGCGCTCAAAAGTTGCGTTTAAAGCCATTAACCAAAATGGTGTGGCCGAAGAAGTGCAGGGCAGCATTGTGGATAATTCGGGCAACGAGGTGGCCACATTCACGTCGCAGCATTTAGGTATGGGCGCCTTTCCGCTCGAACCGCAGCAAGGCAAACAATATTTTGCAAAGGTAACCGCCGCCGATGGAAACCAGTTTACCGCCCCGCTTCCGGTCGCCAAAGATGCCGGTTTCACCTTGTCCATCAATAGTAACCTGGGCGATAGCCTGTATGTTAAGGTTGCCGCGCTGAATGCGCCGGATACCAGTTTTTTCCTGGTGGCGCAAAGCGGCGGCAAATATTTCTATGTCGCCGCCCGCAAACTTTCCGGTAAAGTGCTGACCGCCTCGATAGCAAAAAACAGGTTCCCTTCCGGCATTATCCAGTTCACCCTTTTTTCACAAAAAGGAGAGCCGTTGAATGAGCGGTTAATTTTTATACAAAATGACGACCAGGTTAACCTCGCGCTCATCCCCGACAAAAAAACGTACGCTCCGGGAGAGAACGCCAGGTTCCGCCTTATGGCGGTGGAAAAGGATGGTAACCCGGCGATAGGGACGTTCTCGGTAGCTGTAATTGATGAAAGCAGGGTGCCGGTGGATGAGGGTACTGAAAGCACCATTTTCACCGATCTGTTGCTCAAATCAGAACTTGGCGGCTATATCGAGGATCCGAATTATTATTTCACCGACCCAAATGATCAAACCAGGGCGGCGCTCGATCTTTTGATGCTCACGCAGGGCTACCACCGGTTTGAATGGAAGAAAATATTAAACAACGCAAATACGCCCCCGGTTTACCAGCCGGAAAAAGGCTTTAGCATATCCGGAACGGTAACTACTCCCGCAGGTAAGCCCGTTGCTAACGGGAAAGTATTTCTGACATCCCCCAAACATATGCTGGCTTTAGATACCTTAACTGATAAAAACGGAAAATTTAGTTTTAATGAACTGCTTTTTGCCGACACCGCTAAAATGGTTGTAAACGCAAAAAAAGCGAACGGTGGAAATAACGTGGTGCTCACCATTGAAAAACCAACTTACCCATCGTTAACTCAAAACGGCATTGGCCAAAACGGGTATATTGCTAATCATTTTACATTAACCGGCGAGCAGGTACAACAGGCTTACAAATCATGGCGGCAGGATTCGCTTAGCCATATGATTCAGCTAAAAGAGGTAAAAGTTACCGGGCATAAAAACCCGCCGATTCATCCTGATTACTCCGTTTTATTAAAACATTCCGAGAATTTAAACGGGCCGGGCCAGGCCGACCAGGTGATCATGGGCGATCAATTGGTTGGCTGCGCAAATATTGCTGGTTGTTTGGTCTATCTTCTTCGCGGCGGAGTCCGATTTGTTTATAACGGCCCGACGCCAATCATATACAGCACCCACACGCCGGTCGCGCTTACGGGGCCTACCAGGCCGATGGCGGTGCTGCTCAACGGCGTGATACAGGGACAGGATGTGTTAGGTCTTATCAGCCCGACTGACATACAGAGTATTGAAGCGCTTGAAAGTCCCATGTATTCAGCAATCTACGGATCAGCGGCCTATGGCGGCCTGATCGTCATAACAACAAAATACGGCGATGAAGCCAACTATATCACACCGCTTCAGCCCGGCTTAACGTTGTATAGTTTTAAAGGCTTTTACAAGGCAAAGGAGTTTTACTCGCCGAAATATACCCCCGATAAAAAAGTTAGCCTTGCCGATAACCGCAAAACCGTTTACTGGCAGCCAACCTTGGTTACCGATAACGACGGCAAAGCCACATTTGACTACTTTAACGCCGGCAGCCCCGGAAAATACCGCGTTGTGGTTGAAGGGATTGACGGCAACGGCAAGCTGGCCAGGCAGGTAATGGAATACGATGTGGCGCTGAATAATTAAAAACACGATCTTTCCCATCAACTTAATCAACAATTCAACCTGCCCAACTCATCCGATAGCTATCGGATCAATTCAAAAATAACTAAGTTTGCATCAAAGCAAGGCTGATGAGTTTTTACCTTACTTATTTTTTTATTGCGATAGGCCTTTTCGCGTTTTCGGCGCTTTTTGCATTGTTTGGCGTTTACGCTGAGCGGAAGGTATCGGCCTTTATACAGGACCGGCTTGGTCCCACCGAAACCGGTAAGTTCGGCTCGCTGCAAACGATTGCTGATATCCTCAAAATGCTGCAAAAGGAACTTATTACACCCGCAGCGGCCGATAAGTTGCTTTTTATGATGGCCCCGGCGATCATTTTTATTGCCGTTTACCTCGGCTTTGCCGTGCTGCCCTGGGGCCCGGGCCTTGCCCCTTCAAAACTGAATTTAGGTTTGTATTACCTGATTGCGGTATTGTCCATCGAAACGCTGGGCATCCTGATGGCCGGCTGGGGATCAAACAACAAATACTCCATACTGGGGGCCATGCGCTCCGCCGCGCAGATCATCTCGTACGAGATTCCTGCAGGATTCGCCATTATTTCGGTAGTGATGATCGCTCAAACCCTCAACTTGCAAACAATTGCCACGCAGCAGGGGATATTGTCTGCTGAAAAGCCCATGTTCGCCGGTTTTTGGAATGTATCGCAGATCGGCGGCCTGTTTGCCTGGAACATTTTCCGCGCCCCGCATCTCATCATCGCGTTTATAATTTATTTTATCGCCTCGCTGGCTGAAAGCAACCGCGCTCCTTTCGATATCCCGGAAGCGGAATCGGAACTGGTAGCCGGTTTCCATACCGAGTATACGGGCATGCGGTTCGCGCTGGTGTTTTTGGCCGAATATTCGATGATGTTTTTGGTGTCGATGATCGGCGTGGTGCTGTTTTTAGGCGCCTGGAATACGCCGCTGCCCAATATGGGCGCAGTACAGCTGGCTACATGGACAACCGGCGCAGGGTGGGGCATAGTATGGATAGTGCTGAAAACCCTTGCCCTGGTAGGCGTACAAATGTGGATACGGTGGACCCTGCCACGTTTCCGCGTCGACCAGCTGATGAATTTTTGCTGGAAAGTACTAACCCCGGCGGGATTTATATGTATGCTGGTATCGGGGATATGGAGGATATGGCTTATGTAGTTCATTGGTTCACTGGTTCATTTGTTCATTAGTAAAAAGTTTGCTACCGATCAACTGACCAGATAAGCATCGCCGCCATGCCACCAATGAACTAATGAACAAGTGAACTAATGAACAACACAATAAAAACTGTCTTTAAAGGAATGTCGCTGACCTGGAAGCACCTTTTTGCTTCGCACAAGCAGCGCACCATCCTGCCTGCAAGTAACGACAACTACTTTAAGCAGATGGAAGGCACCAATACCATCCAGTACCCGCGCCAGCAGTTGCCGATACCCGAGGTGGGCCGCTACCAGCTGGATGTGGAGATGGATGACTGCATCGTTTGCGACCTTTGCGCCAAGGTATGCCCGGTAGACTGCATTGATATTGAGTCGATAAAAGCAACGGAGGCCATCGGGCAAACTTCCGATGGTACTACCAAAAGACTGTATGCCGCTAAGTTTGATATCGATATGGCCAAGTGCATGTACTGTGGCTTGTGCACCATTGTTTGCCCAACGGAATGTATCACAATGACCAATCAATACGACCGCAGCGTGGTAAAACTGGAGGAGCTGACCTACCAATTCTCGGACATGACGCCCGAACTGGCCGCCCAAAAACGCATGGAATTTGAGCAGCAGCAGGCCGAACGGCAGGCGGCCAAATTGGCAGCCATGCAAAAAAAGGAGGACGGACAATGATGCTGATAAAAGTGCTTTTTTATGCGATGGCCTTTATCGCCCTGGGTTCGGCACTGTTTGTGGCGGCCACGAAAAACCTGGTGCGCTCGGTATTTATGTTTTTTATTACGCTGTTTGCGCTGGCCGGCCTGTATGTGCTGGCCATGGCCGATTTTGTGGCGATAACGCAAGTCGTGATCTACGTGGGCGGTATATTAGTGCTCATCCTTTTTGCTTTCATGCTCTCGGGCCGCGAGCACCTGAATTATGTTGCGGCGGTACAAAATAAGTTTATCAGCGTTGGCAAACTGCCGGCCATATTGCTGGCGGCCGCATTTTTGATAGTGCTGATCAACGTTGTGGTAAAAATGGATGCCGGTAACTTGGTCTGGATAAAAAACGCCGTCGCTCAAAAAACAGACATCCAGCCTAACGCAAACATGACGGAAAATATCGGTGTAAACATGATGACCAACTACCTGCTGCCCTTTGAAGCGATCTCTATTTTATTAATGATCGCATTGATCGGCGCAGCGCACTTATCACGAAAGGAGGAAACCGCATGATTACCCTAACCGATTACCTGCTGGTAGGCGCCGGCCTGTTTTGCATCGGCATTTACATGGTGGTATCTAAAAGCAACGCCATACAGGTGCTCATCGGCATCGAACTGATGCTGAATGCAGCCGTTTTAAATCTCGTCGCCTTCGGCAAGTACGACCGTTTTGGCAACGGCGGGCAAATGTTCGCGCTGTTTGCCATTGTACTGGCGGCGGCAACAACTGCGGTAGCACTGGCAATTATTTTGAATGTTTATAAAAGATATAAAACCATCGATCCGGGGAAGGTGGATAATTTGAAGGAGTGGGAGGGATGAAACGACATGCCCACGCGTCTTTGCGAGCGCAGCGAAGCAATCTCCGTCATGCAGGCGGGAATGATTATTTGGTTCGTGTGTAAGAAAATGAAAAGAGCAGTTTGCATATCACTATTCTTAATTTCATCGCTTTGTGTTTTCGCACAAAACAAGCGCGCTGATACTGCGAAATATGCTTTTATGGATTACCAGTCCGGCCTGCCTGATCGTCCATTGGTTTTTTTGGATGATAAAATATACGAAGGTGATTTAGCGGGTTTAAATGCCAAACTCACACACATTGGAATTTATAAAGGGCCTGGTGCCTGTGCAATTTTTGGGGTTAAAGCGGCAAATGGGGTAATCATCATGGGCACTAAAAAGAAGCTGCCCATGTACTTTTCCAAACCCTCACCCGACACTTCATTTGATGGGAGGGTGGTGTATATAATTAATGGCGAATTATCAGGTAAGAATCGTGCCGATGAAAAAGATGCACTTATCAGATCAACAGTCAAAGGCCGCGTTTTAAACGGTATTTACGGGCGAAAACTGGATAGCATTGTGACTATCATTACACGGAAATATGCTGTTGAGCAATATCAAAAAAAGTTGAGTGCGTTTTCAGCGGATTATAAGAAAGAAGTTGAATTTCAAATGAAGTATAATCACAATGATGACGCAATGTTTTACGTAATGGTAGTAGACGGTGATGCGAAGTACCTCAACCGGGACGATTTGATTCGCAAACTATATAACACTTCAGCTTCACAAATTGCCGAAGTTGATTTTTCCAGACAACAAACTTGTTGTGGGGTCAATAAATGGGTTCAGGTTTTCATAAAAAATTAACCATTGAAAGAATTTTTGGAATCCATCGATGCCCTTACCATAAAATTCACCCTCGCAGCGGTGCTAATGCCCCTGCTTGCCTTTGTTATTAATCTCATTATACCCGGCAAGCAAAATAAACTCTCCGGCTGGATCTCGACTTTGGCTATATTAACCGGCACAATTTGCTCGGCTTTCGTATTTGCCCGGGTATGGAACGGCCATCAGGTGCACCAAACCATAGATTGGTTTACCATGGGCGCCACCAAAATAACTGCCGGCATTTTGTTGAACAACCTTTCCGTTTTAATGCTGCTGCTGGTTAACCTTATTGCCCTGCCGGTGCATTTGTACTCCATCGCCTACATGGGGCATGATGAGGGTCTTAAACGCTATTTCACTTACCTCAGCTTTTTCTGTTTCAGTATGCTGGCTTTGGTGGTGGCCGATAACCTGGTATTATTCTACATTTTTTGGGAACTGGTGGGCTTCTCCTCCTACCTGCTCATCGGCTTTTGGTACACCCGCGACCGGGCGGTATTTGCCAACAAAAAAGCCTTTATCATGAACCGCATAGGGGATATAGGATTGCTAACAGCGATCATTATTATTTTCTCCCAGTTTCATACTTTCGATATCGATACGCTTTTTAGCAGCGGCGGCCTGGTGAGCCATTCCACGTTATTCAATGGTTTGTGGGTCGCACAGCGCGGTAGCCTACCCGCCAGCTGGCAGTTCATTGCCTTTGTGGGTTTGTTCCTCGCCGTTGCGGCAAAATCTGCGCAATTCCCCTTGCACACCTGGCTTCCTGATGCAATGGAGGGGCCCACATCCATTTCAGCCCTCATCCACGCCGCAACCATGGTGGCCGCCGGCGTTTTCCTGCTGGGCAGGGTTTATCCGTTGTTTAACCAAACTGAATTGACTGTCCTGGCGGTCATCGGCTGCTTTACCGCGTTTATGGCGGCAACGATCGCCCTCGCACAAAATGATCTGAAGCGTATCCTTGCCTATTCAACCATATCGCAATTGGGGTATATGGTAATGGCAATGGGGGTTGGCGCATATTCATCGTCGTTATTTCACCTGGCAACTCATGCCTTTTTTAAATGCTTGTTGTTTTTGGTAGCGGGTATAGTGATCCACCAAATGGCGCATATCCGCGATGATAATCATCTCAGCATCGATCCCCAAAACATACAGTTTATGGGCGGCCTGCGGAAAAAGTTGCCATTTACATTTATAGCGGCGCTGATCGGTGGCCTGGCACTAGCCGCCTTGCCATTAACCTCGGGTTTTTTGTCAAAGGATGGTATCCTGGTGCAGGCCTTTAGTTGGAGCGGCGGCAAAAGCTTGGTTTTTATGCTGGTGCCGCTTTTGGCAGTGGCCACAAGTTGGTTAACGGTATTTTATATTGCGCGTATGATCGTCAAAGTATTTTTCGGCGATTTGCGGGTTGCGCAGCTTATGCCGGGCCTTAAAGTTAACATCGATGACGGGCATTGGCTGTACAAATTACCGCTGGCGTTGCTGGCGATTTGCTGCTTTTTCCCCTTGTTTTCGTTTAATCCCTTTTTGTATAATAGCGGTTGGCTTTTTGCAGGCTTTCCTCGTACGGTGGACGAAACGGGCTTCGCAGTTGTGCTGCCTGTCGTTATAAATATTGGTAGCCTGATCCTGGTTTATTTTGCTTATCAAATTTATTCGGGCAGACGGGCAAACCCGTTCCCGCAAAACGGCGCGCTATTCAATCTGGCCTGTTACGAATGGTATTTCGACAGGATATACGACAAGCTGATCATCCGCCCGATCCTGCTGCTTAGCCGCGCCTGTTTTTGGATAGACAGGAGGGTGATCGACGGTTTTATTGTCCTCTTCGCGAGCGCCGCCTTGCTGTGTTCAAAAGTGGCAGTAATTACCGACAGGTATATTATAGATGGTTTTATAAATTTGCTGGTGAAACTGGTTCGCGGCATCGGGAATCTCGCCCGCCGCTTCCAGGGCGGAAAGGTGCAATATTACCTGTACAGCATGCTGGCGGTAATGCTGTTAATATTTATTTTAATTTTTTTAGGCGGGCTTAGCCATTAGTTTTGAAAAAATATCACCAATTGAAAATTAATGAAACATGACATTAACTAATCTCTAATCTCCGGTCTCTATTAACTTGCATGAACCTCCTCACCCTGCTCATATTTCTGCCCATCGTGTTCGGCCTTATCATTTTGGTAATGCCATCGCAATGGCGCGCAGGGTTTAAATACATTACCCTGCTGGCTACGTTACTCCAGTTTGGCATCAGTCTGTTTATTTACGGCAATTTTAAAACCGGGTCGGGGTTTGGCGGCGTTAACCACGAAAGCCAGTTCCAGTTTGTGCAAAAGCTGCATTGGATCAACCTCGATCTGGGCCCGATCGGCAAAATGCAGATCGACTATATCGTAGGTATCGATGGCTTGTCTATCGCGCTGCTGGTGATGACCTCACTGGTGCTGGTGATCGCAGCGCTGGCTTCGTGGGAGATCAAAAGTAACCTGAAGGGTTATTTTGTGCTTTTCCTCATCCTGGATATGGCGGTTATCGGCGTGTTTTGCTCGCTGGATTTCTTCCTGTTCTATATATTTTACGAGCTGATGCTGTTGCCGCTGTATTTCCTTATCGGCATGTGGGGTGGCGCACGGCGCGAGTTTGCCGCCATAAAGTTTTTTCTCTACACCCTCTTTGGCTCCGTATTCATGCTGCTGGTGATGGTGGGTTTATATTTGTCCGTTAAGGACCCTGCAACCGGAAACCATACCTTCAACATGGTGCAAATGATGAGCCCCGGCAATTACCAATCGGGCTCGGTATTTGCGCTTGGCGCCCACCAGCATATTTTTGGCTTTGCCGCGCGATCGGTCGGTTTCCTGGTTTTGTTCATCGCTTTTGCCATCAAGGTACCTGTGGTGCCGTTGCACACCTGGCTCCCCGATGCGCACGTGGAGGCGCCCACCGCTGTTTCCATTATTCTTGCCGGTATCCTGCTCAAAGTGGGTGGTTATGGCATCATACGGGTGGCCATCGGCATCTTTCCCGAAGTAGCGGCGCACTACGCCTACTGGCTTGGGCTTTTGGGCGTTATCTCCATAATCTACGGCGCACTGAATGCGCTTGCGCAAAAAGACCTGAAAAGGATGATCGCTTACTCCTCAGTCTCGCACATGGGTTTTGTGCTGCTCGGCGTTGCTTCATTAACTACCGAAGGACTAAACGGCGCCATCGTGCAAATGGTAAGTCACGGCTTTTTAGCCACTATGCTGTTCTTTTTGGCAGGCGTTATTTACAGCCGGGTGCATGACAGGGGTATCAACCACTTCCGCGGGCTGGCGTCCATCATGCCCAATTATACCGCTTTTGTGATGATCGCTTTTTTTGCGTCGCTGGGGCTGCCGGGTTTTTCTGCCTTCATCGGCGAGGCTTTTTCACTGGTGGGCGCTTTCAAATCAAAAACCACCAACGGCGAGTTGCCCTACTGGATGGCGGCCTGTGCATCGCTCGGTATATTGCTTGGGGCGTCCTACTTTTTGTGGACCATGCAGCGCATGTTCTTTGGCAAGGTGAATTTAAAAGGCGGCTCGGTATGGCAAACCGCGCTGACTGATCTGAACCTGCGCGAAAAAATAACTTTACTGCCGCTGGCGGTAATTACACTGGCCATAGGCTTATGGCCATCGCTGGTTTTTAGTAAGATAAACGATTCGGTGCTGGCATTTGTGCAGTTCCTTCATTTAAAATAAATGAGTTTAATATAAACACGAGGGAAGCCTCACCCCGGCCCTCTCCAAAGGAGAGGGAGTAAAAAGGGTTATGTCTTGAAATAGACTTAATCTTTTAAAAGTCCTCTCCTTTGGAGAGGATTTAGGTGAGGCCACGTAATGCCTGAGATGAAGAATTACTTAAAATAAATAACGCGTTATGGAAAAACGCGTTTGCATGCATCTTTTGGTCAACGGGCGCCCAATTAAAGCACCCCGTTGAATTAACCGGATTTATTTATTTAAAACCTAAAAGATCATGCAAAAAAAAATTAATACTGGCCGCTGCGCTATTTGTAATGGCGTTGACAATTAAGGCAGACGAAGGTCAAAAAACACCTTCAAAAGTTCAAAAAGTAACCGTGTTTTTAAACGGGGCGCAGGTAACACGAACAGCAATGGTAAACATAACTGCAGGCGCATCACAATTGGTTTTCGGCGGAATCTCGCCGGGACTTGATGCGCAGAGCATTCAGGTGCATGCAAACGGCGCCTTTACCATCCTTTCGGTAAAACACGAACTTGATTTTATAAACGAACAGGCCAAACAACAGCAAGTGGAGGAGATCAGGGCGGCTGAAAAACAGATCAGGGATAAAATCACCCTGCAAAATAGTTTGACCTCCATTTACCAGGCCGAAGAAAATATGATAGCCAAAAACCAGAGCGTCACCACCGAAACTACGGGGCTCGATGTGGCAAAATTAAAGCTGGCCCTTGATTTTCAAACAGAACGCCTGACCGAGTTGAAGCAAAAAGAAATAACAGTGGCCAACCAGGTAGAGGCCTTAAATATTGAACTGAACAAATACGAAAAGCAAATAGCCGAAATAGGCAGGGGCCGTACCTCGGCTACCAGCAATATCATCGTTACGGTTTCATCAAAAGCAGCCTTACAGTCGCAATTTACGCTTACTTACCTGGTGCGCGATGCCAACTGGTACCCAACTTACGATATAAGGGCAAAAGACGTAAGCAGCCCGGTTAACATTTCCTACAAAGCGAATGTTTCGCAAAACAGCGGCGAGGATTGGAAAAATGTTAAACTCATCCTGTCGACAGGCAACCCAAGCGTAAGCGGCAATAAGCCGGATTTAACCCCAGATTTCCTTAGCTTTAACATGTATTACATTGGCAACCAGGGCCCGATCAGCAAAGTTACCGGCAGGGTAGTAGGTGCCGATGATAAATTGCCTATTGTTGGAGCGTCCATACGCATCAAGGGCACAACCGTTGGCACGGTAACGGATGTTAATGGCAATTTTTCCTTGCAAACTCCGTCGGGGTCGACAATTTTGGTGGTTTCGTATATCGGTTATCAAACCCTGGATATGCCGGTCACATCTTCTACCATGACTTTATCACTAACCCCTTCGGCATCTACCTTGAATGAGGTTGTTGTAACAGGGTATTCCACTACCCGCAGCGATGACTACGAAGCACCTGAACCACGCAGGGAAGTGAAGTACAAAGCGGAATCCATACCGGTTGGTGTAACAAAAACCGAAAATCAAACCAATATTGAATTTGCCATTGATGATCCATATTCGGTACCTAGCGACGGCAAGCAGTATACCGTTGATATAAACCAGGTTGAGGTAAAAGCAGGGTACCAATACTCCGTTGCCCCGAAATTATCGACCGACGTGTTTTTGACCGCAAAGCTTACCGACTGGAACAAATACAATTTTTTATCGGGCGAAGCCAACTTGTTTTTTGAAGGCACCTATATCGGCAAATCGTTGCTAAGTACTGATGCCACAAAGGATACGCTGGATATTTCACTCGGAACAGATAAAAATATTGTGGTAACACGCACGTCGCTGAAGGACCTTTCAGGCAGGCAAAGTCTCGGTTCCAACAAAAAAGAAACTAAGGACTGGCAGATAGAAGTGAAGAACCGTAAAGACCAAATAGTAAATTTGTTGGTTGAGGACCAGGTGCCCGTAGCCCAAAATAGCGCCATCAATGTGGAAACACAGGAATTGTCAGGTGGAAAGGTGGACGCCAATACGGGGAAGGTTTCCTGGTATTTTGCGCTTAACCCTGATGACGATAAGAAGGTAGAATTAAGATACCAGGTTAAATATCCTAAAGACCAAACTGTAATAGTTCAATAACACATGCACGATCTGTTGCCATTACTACCGGGTAATATAGATGATGTTTTAAACAGCATCCCCTGGTTTATGCCCGAATTTTACCTCGCTATTTTATTCATCGTAGTGCTGGCAACAGATTTGATCTTTGGGCGCGGCTCCGATAAGCTTTGCCGCATCATTGCCTGTGCAGGGCTGCTGCTCGTAGCGCATAAGGATTATCAGCAAATCGAGCTGCTGCTCTACACAGCGCAGGTTAACGGGCACTTTTTGTTCAGCGGCATGCTTTTATTAACGCACACGGCCATTAGCTTTAAGCTGGTGATAGATGCGCTGGCCTTTGCCCTGTTGTTGTATTTTGATTGGGACGAGAAACTAAAAGCACACCCAAAAGGGCTTTCCGATCTGTATACCATCGCTATTGGCGCCGTTTTCGGCCTGCACCTGATGACCATGGCGGCAAACCTGCTGTCGATCTACCTGGCTATCGAAATGGTTTCTATTGCATCCTACCTGATGGTGGCCTACCGCAGTGAAAACGCATTCAGCACCGAAGCAGGCTTAAAATATGTACTCTTCGGGGCGGCAGCGTCGGCGATGATGCTGTATGGCATATCGCTGCTTTATGGCTTTGGCGGAACGCTTGCCTTATATTCGGGTAATTTATTGTTAAGCCTGTCGCATGCAAACGGGCTGGCAGTTTCCGTGGCGCTATTTTTTGTGCTGGGCGGCATCGGGTTTAAACTGTCATTTGTGCCGCTGCATTTTTGGGTGCCCGATGTTTACCAGGGCGCATCTACTCCGGTTACCGCGTGGCTTTCAACACTCCCCAAAATTGCTGGTTTTGCATTACTGATCAACTTTTTAAGACCTTTTATTTACTTTACCGGCTGGAAGGCCTTCGATTTTCAATTTTACCTGGCGTTTGTCGGGATCATCACGATGATCGCCGGGAATTTTGCGGCCATCTTGCAAAAAAATGTGAAACGTATGCTGGCTTATTCCAGCGTCGGGCATACCGGCTTTGCTTTAATGGCAATAGTAGTGTTTAAGCCTGAATCGTTTTCTGCACTCGTTTTCTACCTTGCGGTTTACGGGCTTGCCAATATCGGCGCTTTAGCGTTGGCCACTTACTTTGCTAACGCTGCTGACGCAGAAACGACCGACAGGTACAAAGGCCTGGGCTTTAAATTCCCGGCGGCCTCGGTTTGCTGGGTTATCGTACTGGTTTCGTTAACAGGCTTGCCCATCACCGCAGGTTTTAACGGAAAGCTGTTGATCTTTTCCACTACTTATGGATTTTTCCAGAATGTCCGCAACCCTTTGTTGCTGGCGCTGCTGATCACAGGCGCCGTTACCACCATTGTTTCCTTATTCTATTACATCAAAATACCACGCAATTTGTTCCTGAAAAGAGCAGAAACTCCTTCAGATGTGAGTTATACATCGTTAAATATTATCATTTTCTCAATAATCGTATGCTTTTTGATTATTTTATTAGGAATAAAGCCGGATTTATTGCTTAATTATATTTAAAATCATAATTTTTTAACAAAATGGTAATTTTTATTTCATATTTTATGATTTAAATCTAAATTGTGCCGCGCTTTAAACGGCGTTTAAATATGATAAAACGGTACCTTCCTTTTTTCTTAATCTTACAAGTTTTAATATTAACCTTCTTTTTCCCGTCGGTGCAAACCGATAAAATCACCAACCCTAATTTCAACACTGGCGACATTGCCTGGATGCTGACATCCACCGCGCTGGTGCTGATCATGACGCCGGGCCTTGCCTTTTTTTATGGCGGTATGGTGAACAAAAAGAACGTGATCTCCACCATGCTGCAAAGTATTGTTTGTATGGTGATCATTACCGTAATCTGGGGTATATTCGGGTTCAGCCTTGCCTTTGGCGAAAGCTTTCATGGTATCATCGGCAATCCTGCAACTTACTTTATGATGAAAGGCATGCTGGGCAACGCCACCTGGAAACTGGCGCCGACAATTCCGTTGTTGCTGTTTGCCATGTACCAGTTAAAGTTCGCTATCATTACCCCGGCGCTGATCACCGGCGCATTTGCCGAGCGTATCCGCTTCAACTCGTACATTATTTTTCTTTGCCTGTTCTCTGTCTTTATATTCTCCCCGCTGGCACACAGCACCTGGCACCCGGATGGTATTTTAAATAAATTGGGCGTGCTCGATTTTGCCGGCGGAACGGTGGTACACATGTCAGCAGGCTGGGCTGCCCTGGCGTCGGCGCTCTACTTAAAACGACGCAACGAGCCAAGCCATTCCCCGGCGCGCATCACCTACGTGATGATCGGTACCGGCTTGCTATGGTTCGGCTGGTTCGGCTTTAACGCGGGCTCGGCCTTTGGGGCCAATCACCTTGCGGTTAACGCCCTGGCGACCAGCACCACCGCTTCGGCCGCTGCGGGTTTAACATGGATATTTTTTGACATGCTGCTCGGTAAAAAGCCTTCGGCTATGGGGACCTGTATCGGCGCGGTTGTTGGCCTTGTGGCTATTACGCCGGCGGCAGGCTACGTTTCGGTGCCGCATTCGCTGGCTATTGGCATTATCTCCGCCGTGGTAAGCAACCTGGTGGTTGAGTGGCGCACCAGGACGTCTATCGACGATACTTTAGATGTATTCCCCTGCCATGGGGTAGGCGGTATGGTGGGTATGCTGTTAACAGGCGTGTTTGCAAACCAGGCGGTAAACGCAGGGAATACCACCGGTAACGGTTTGTTTTTCGGCCAAACTCATTTATTTTATGTGCAGTGTATCGCCCTGGTGGCGGTTTCGATCTTCTCTTTTTTTGGGTCCCTGCTACTTTTAAAGATAACCGACATGATCTCGCCGCTGCGGGTTTCGGCAGATGAAGAACTTATCGGCCTTGACATCAGCCAGCACGGCGAAAAACTTTAACACGCAAATCAATCAAATTAAACCTATAATGTGAAAAGCCTGTCCGTGTAATGCGGGCAGGCTTTCGTTTTTAGGGCAGATCAAAGGTGACCATCACCGGTACGTGATCGCTGTAGGCGCACCAGATGCTATGGTCGCCGATCTCGACCGATTCCAGCCTTTCGGCAATATCCGCGGACATAAAGCAGTAATCAAGGTGGTAGGGCCTATCCAGGTGCCGGTATAAATAAAAGGTGGGATGCTGTTCCTGGCCTTGCTGCTGACGGTGATGCAGGTGGTAGGCACTGTGTATTTTTTTCTTTTCAAGGTATTTTACTACTGCGGTGTGATTCCCTGTGCGGCGGGGACGGTCCCAGATGGTGTTGCTGTTAAAGTCGCCGGCCAGCATGGTGCGTTCCGGTTTCAGTAGTTTTTTATAGTGGTGTACGGCTTTCCAAACCTGTTCTATATACCGCCCGTCGGGGTCGTCTGGGTTATGGGCCCAAACGGCAAATAAGGTCAGTTCAATGCCGTCGCCGGTAACCGATATGGGCGCGATAGTTTTTATTTGCGCATTGTGCCCTTTGATCAGCTTTAGCTGTAAGCCGTTATAGGCAATTACCGCCAGGCCCTTATGTTTATTATCGCCGAACCACAATACGGACGACGGCGCTTTAACCCCCGGCTTAAATACCAGTTTTTCAATACACTCACACTCTGGAATTACCAGTATATCCGGCTCAAATGCCAGCAAAAGGTCAGCTTTTTTGCGGAAAGCCATATTGCAGTTCCAGGTGATGATGCGCATAGTGAAATTAATGGATCCTATCCGAATACCATTCGATATAGTCATCAGTCAGGTTATCTATATCGATAGCTTTTGCAGCCATTGACGATGCCGGCAGCATTTCTTTTATCAGTACATTCGCTTCCAGGTTAACAAAACCCATCGATTCCCCCGGCTTTTTACCTTCCCTGACAAACGGCTGTCCCACACGATTGGCAAAGTCGAAATAAAAACTTGTCGTATCGGAACGCTTTATAAATGCCACGCGCAAAAAATTCCAGGAGTCGACAGCGAGAATGCCTCCGTCGGGCCTGGGCTTTATCGTATTCAAAAAGGAATTCAGCTGATCAAACCCGCTTATCTCTTTAACGTATTTAAACGCTTTATCAAGCTTTTCCTCGTTATAGCTATGTTTTATGACGGCACGAATACGCGCTTTTGCGGGCGGCTTTAATAGCGGCAGCACAAAGACCGCGTTAAAATTATTTTTTGTGGTAATGAGGTTTGCAAAAAGTGAATCGACACGGCCGGGCATTATAATATAATTTAACCGTACAATAGTAGTGTCCCGTGAAGCCTCAGCCCCGTTTCCGCCAATATGCTTGATTTTTTCAAAGTGTTCTGCTTTGTAGTGCTTCATTCCTTCCGTTGTCAGCACCAATCGCTCACTTTTGGCATAAACGCCGTGCTGACCCAATGGATTATAGCCTTTAGAATAAGTAATAATAACCTTGTCAAAATGTGTCTTATCCTGTGCAAAGCAATTTAGCACAGTTAGTACGGTGAGCATAAATAATAAACTTGTTTTCATGCAGGCGATAATTTTTGGTTATTATCAGAGAACTTTTTTTAAGTACCACTCAATATATTCTTCGGTGAAACTGCTTATACGTATTCGTTTTCGCGCAGCCGATGAAACGGGAAGCATTTCTTCGAGCAAAATATTGGGTTCAAGATTAATAAATTGACTGCCAATGGAATGGGTGACTTTGGTACGTTCTAATATTGGCTGCCCCAAGGGGTGATCGCGTAGCAGATCCATATAAAAACCAGTAGTATCTCTATTTTTTATAAAAGTGATACCTAGTCCTTCCCTGGAATCAACCGTGACAATATACAAATTTGTGTCAGGCCGGTTTAATTTGACAAAAGAATCAAGTTTGTTAAAATGTTTGATCGGACTAAGGTATTGGGCTAACTCATTTCGATCATAGTCTTCAAAGAGATAGCTTCTGTCAATTTTTTTTGCGATGGATAGGATTTCTTTGGTCTGAGGCGTTTTTAAAAAGGGTTTGATAAATTCCAGTGTGAAGTTCGGTTTGGTAGTGGCCAGCTGCTGATACAGAGCATCGATGGTTTTTGCAATAACTTTAAATTGATGAAAAGGTAAAGCGACTGTATCAATTACGCTCACGCTGTCGCTGTTAAGGGAATAGTCAAGCTTTAAATACTTCGCGAGCTTATAGGTCCCGTTTTTTGTTGTAACGAATTCAAATCGTTCTTCAGATGCATAGGGCCCCGGAATTACCCACGAATTATGCCCGTTGCCATAGCTTATTATCACTTTATCAAACGAATTAATTTGCCCGATGCTTTTGAGGCTGGGGAATAATAGAAAGACCAGGATAAAGGGCTTCATTTCGACGGATGGTGCGATTTTTTTGATAACTAAATGTACGCCTTTTCCATCAAACACTACGAAACCAAAATCCACTTTAGTACAAAAACCAACTTTAAACAATCTAAAGTTACTTTTTGGCGTATCGGTTCAAAAACCGCCTAAATTTGCATTTTGAGCGGTTTTTGGTAAATTTGTACAAATCCAAATTGTATGTATAACCTGCTTGTATCCCCCCAAAATGTTCAGGCTTCTTTACAGAAGCATGTACTTGCCGATGGCTTCGACCTCACTTTCGACATGGAAAAAAGTAAGGGTGTTTACATCTATGATGCTAAGCACAACCGCACCCTGCTCGACTTTTTTACCTGCTTCGCCTCGGTGCCGTTGGGATACAATCATCCAAAAATGGTAAACGACGAAGCGTTCAAAAAGAACCTGATGCTGGCCGCCATGACCAACCCCTCCAACTCCGACATTTATACTACGCAATACGCGCAGTTTGTGGAGACTTTCGCCAGGGTGGGGATACCGGAATACCTGCCGCATGCCTTCTTTATTGCAGGCGGCTCGTTGGCCATTGAAAACGCTTTAAAAGCTGCGATGGACTGGAAGGTGCAAAAGAATTTTGCCAGGGGCTACACCAGGGAGATCGGTTTTAAAGTGATCCATTTTGAGCAGGCATTTCACGGACGATCCGGGTATACCCTGAGTTTAACCAATACGCAACCCGCAAAAACCAAATGGTTCGCCAAATTTGACTGGCCGCGGGTATCTGTACCTAAAATTAATTTTCCTTACAGTGATGCAAATCATGAGGACCTCCTGAAGCGCGAGGAATTATCTATCGCACAAATAAAAACGGCCTTTGAGGAAAACAAGGACGACGTTTGCGCGATCATCATCGAGCCGATACAATCCGAAGGCGGCGACAACCATGTGCGACAGGAGTTCCTTGAACAACTGAGAGTATTAGCGGACGAGAACGAAGCAATGCTGATATATGACGAGATACAAACCGGCGTAGGTTTAACCGGCAAATTCTGGTGTCATGAACACTTTGGCGAAAAAGCACGGCCGGACATTATCGCATTTGGAAAAAAGATGCAGGTTTGCGGCATCCTGGCAAGCCGCCGCGTGGATGATATCGAAAATAATGTGTTTAACGTTCCTTCGCGTATCAATTCCACCTGGGGTGGCAGCCTTGTTGATATGGTTAGGGCATCAAAGATAATGGAGATTATAGAGGAGGACCAATTGTGCGATAATGCCGCAAAAGCCGGCGACTATCTCCAGGAACAGTTGGCCGGAATAGCAGAAAGACATCCTATTATCAGTAACGTTCGTGGAAGGGGGCTGCTCACCGCTTTCGATTTCCCGGACAAAAACACCAGGGATAACTTCATCCGGTTGGGAATGGAACAAAATGTGATGTTCCTGGGCTGCGGCGATCGTACGATCCGGTTCAGGCCGGCACTTATTATTGATGAAAAACATATCGACGAGGGCATGGCAATACTTGAAAACATATCTTCAAAATTATAACGGGCTGTAAAACTACTGTAAAACTTTTGCTACAAAAGCTTGTTTAATAGTTAAATTTCGTGCTTTTTCCGCTTATTTGGCTACGAAAACGCGTAACGCGGTTTGGAAAGGGAATGTTTATTAAAATACCCTATTTTTTAACCAATTATCGCAATATTTCAGTTTATTAAGCGTGTTAAATTTGGTTACTTCTTATAAGTAACCGCAAGTCGCAACTATCATGAGCAAGCACATAGAAAAATTAAAAAAACAACTGTTGGAGATTTCTGAAGTTGTAAACGCGTTCAAATCGGAGGCCGTACAGGTGAAGATTGTGGACCGGTTGCTGGATGCCATGATAGAATCGGAAAAAACCGATGGAGAAAGCCCTGAATTGTTCGTCAGGAAAGGCTATAAGCCCCGGAATGGCGAGGAAAATGGCCAGGCTTACGGAAGAGGGGCGAAAAAGCCGGGCGCGACAAAAATATTAAACCAGCTGTTGTCCTCTGATTTTTTTGATGAGCCGCGGTCCATCTCTTCTATCGCCAATTATTGTAAAGATAACTTTGACTCCGATTTCAAAACATCCGAGCTTTCAGGTATTCTTTTAAAGCTAGCCAATGAGCATAAATTGCGGCGGGAAAGAAGCAACGAGAATAACCGGTTTGAGTATGTGAGGGCTTAGGTTAGAGATTAGTGGTTAGTTGATCAGAGATCAGTTTTGTTTGACATTCTTTTAATCCGCATGCTTTGATCACGGACCTCTAAGCTTTGCTCCTAATCTCTGATCTCCAGTATCTGATCTCTAAATCACAACAGCTCAAACAAGCTGTCTACCCCTAAAATCTTTTTTGAAGTAAAACCCTCGGCATACTTTACGCCGATACTTTTACCAAATTCGCGGGCGCGGGCGTCAATCACCTGGATAAACTCCGGCGACGAAATGTAGGTTTGCGGCTCATCCTGCCAATCCGGATTATAAAACTGCGATTCAAAGGCCCTTATACTGTCGATCTTTTTATCCCAATGTGCTGTAACGTCAACCAGAATATCGGGTTGAATGTAATTGTCCTGTATAAAATGTAATACTAATCGTGGTCGCCACTCTTTCTGAAGTTCACCGCTGTACCAGGTTTCTATTTTTCTGAGCCCGGATAAAAACGATGACGCTTCCACCAGCTCGCTTGCCCGCCCGTGATCGGGATGGCGGTCGTGGTAAGCATTGGTGATAATGATATCAGGCCGGTACTTCCGGATGATCTCAATTACCTTGAGCTGGTATTCTTTTGTGTTTTGAAAAAAGCCGTCGGGCAGGCCAATATTTTCGCGTATAGCCAGGCCGAGTATTTCGGCCGACCGGGCAGCTTCGCGTTCCCTGATCTCTGCCGAGCCGCGCGTACCGAGCTCGCCCAGTGTCAGGTCAACAAGGCCCACTACTTTACCGGCGGCAATGTGTTTCACAATCGTTCCGGCGCAGCCAAGCTCCGCATCGTCAGGGTGCACAGGTAGTACCAATATGTCGAGCTTCATTGCAATTTGGTTTGTTTTTATTTGGGGCGGGCCAGGAGATGCGCAATACGTTTCCTGATCTTTGACGAAGTTGGTTTGGTGAATGGGAAAAAGAAATCGCGGACGGTTCCGGTCTTGTCCACCAGGAATTTATGAAAATTCCATCGTGGCACCGAACTGAGCTTGCCATTCGCTTTTTTATCAGCAAAGAATTTAAACAGCGGATCGGCGTAAGGGCCCCGGACTCTTATTTTTTCAAATACCGGGTAATTTACGTGTTGAACTTCGCAAAATGTAGCCAGGTCCTTGCCATCAAGCGGTTCCTGCCCTCCAAAATCATTTGACGGAAATGCAAGTATCTCAAAATCCTGTCCCGAAAATTTATCCTTTAACTCAACCAGTTCAGCAAGCTGCGGTGTAAAACCACATTGCGAAGCTGTGTTTACAATTAAAAGTACTTTGTTTTTATATTCAGCCAGGCTGACTTCCTCACCATCTAACTTTTGGACGTTAAACTGGTAAATGCTGTTATCAATCATTATTAGTCGTTAGAAGGGTGATATCCGGCCTGTAGAAGTATGCCTTCGATATCTCTTTCTTCATTGGCGTCGTAAGTTTCTTTCAAATCATGGCCAAAAAGCCTGGCGACAGACTGGTAGACAAAGGCTTTAAACCCGCCTTTCATGTCTTTAACCATATCGTAGCTGCTGTTCCCGGTTTCCCGGTCTATCAGTTTTATCAAAATATCACCCTGCGAAATGGTCAGTTCTTTAATCTCTTTGTTAAACAATGCTTTTATCTCCGATTCGCATTGGTTAATTAATATCTTTTGCTGACGCTTATCGGCGGTAACCGCCAGGTCGCGCTCTAATTTCCTGTATCTTTTGCCTGCAAAACTGGCGTAAGGCAATACCTTCAAAACGTTATATTTTAAGCGCCTGTACGCATCACGGTCGGCCACGCTTTTAAATATCCTCGTCTCTGCAATAATTACGTCAGGAGTTACCATCCACGGTATCAGTTTACCGCTGTCAATCGTTAAATAAACATTGATGGTATCATTTTTGCCAAGTAGCAGCGGAGCGGGCTTCGGATCAGGCTTAGCAGGTTGGGCTGGCTGGGCCATTAGCACTCCCGTCACACAACAAAACGCCAGCAAAAGACCAATAAATTTCATAATTTTACGTGTTACAAAATTAACGTAAATATTTTGGTATTTGGATAATAACCAGCAAAAATACAATTTATTGCAAGTTAATGAATATTTATGATGTACAGCGATGAAAGAGCTAGTGATTGATTTGGAGGCCGAGAAGAACGAGATACTAAAACGTTATGGCGCTTTATTGCGTGCATGCCGGTCGACTTTGCAAAAAGGCGACAAAAAGATGATACGGCGTGCATTTGAAATGGCCCTGGAGAGTCATAAAGATATGCGCCGCAAATCGGGCGAGCCTTATATTTACCACCCCATAGCTGTTGCCCAGATAGCCGCTGAAGAAATCGGCCTGGGTACTACCTCGATTGTTTGCGCTTTGCTGCACGATGTTGTGGAAGACACCAACATGACCCTGGACGATATTGAAAGGGAATTTGGCAAAAAGGTAGCCATGATCATTGATGGCCTAACCAAAATATCGGGCGTTTTTGATACCAATAGCTCGTTACAAGCCGAGAACTTCCGGAAAATGCTGCTTACCCTTGCTGACGACGTAAGGGTAATATTGATAAAGCTGGCTGACAGGCTGCATAATATGCGCACGATGGAATTTATGCCGCGCGATAAGCAGCTTAAACTATCATCAGAAACGGTTTATCTATATGCTCCGCTGGCGCATCGCCTTGGGCTGTATGCCATAAAGTCAGAGTTGGAAGATCTCTCCATGAAATATATGGAGCGGGAGACCTACCAGTTCATTAAAAATAAGCTGAACGAGAAGAAGACCGAGCGGGAAAAGTTTGTACGGGATTTTATAGACCCGGTAAAAAAGGTTTTGGCAGGGCAGGGGCTTGACGCTGATATATTCGGAAGGCCCAAATCCATTCATTCCATCTGGAACAAGATGAAGAAAAAGGCCATTCCGTTTGAGGAGGTGTACGATCTTTTTGCCATCCGGATCATATTGGACAGCACCCCCGATCGTGAAAAAGCCGATTGCTGGAAGGCTTACTCTATTGTAACCGACTTGTACCGGCCCAACCCCGACCGGCTCCGCGACTGGATATCATCGCCCAAAGCAAACGGCTACGAATCACTGCATACCACGGTAATGGGCCCGCGCGGCCAATGGGTTGAGGTGCAGATCCGCACCAGGAGGATGAATGAAATTGCCGAAAAAGGTTTTGCTGCGCACTGGAAATACAAAGAAGCGACAACAGACAGCGGTTTGGATCTGTGGGTGCAAAAGGTGAGGGATATGCTCAAAAACCCCGACTCCAACGCGCTTGATTTCCTGGACGATTTTAAAATGAACCTCTTTTCGGACGAGATTTTCATTTTTACGCCGAAAGGTGCGCTCATTCAGCTTCCGCTCAACGCTACCGCGCTCGATTTCGCCTTCGAGATACATACCGATGTGGGTGCGAGTTGCATTGGTGCAAAGGTTAACCATAAACTGGTACCGTTGAATCATAAGCTGCAAAACGGCGACCAGGTAGAGATCATTACTTCCAGCAAGCAAACGCCGAAAGAAGATTGGCTGAATATTGTGGTAACCGCGAAAGCTAAAGCCAAAATCAAGTCAGCCTTAAAAGAAGAGAAACGTAAAATAGCTGAAGACGGCAAAGAGATACTGGAAAGAAAGCTGAAGTCGTTAAAGATCACCTATAACTCCGAGAATATACATAAGCTGAGCTACTTCTTTAAACTGCCATCGGTTCAGGATCTTTTTTATAACGTGGCGCAGGGCGTGATCGATATGAAAGATCTGAAGGAATACCAGGCCTCGGAAAAGGTGGTTGAAAATAAACCGCAGGATAAAATCGAAGCTGAACAGGTGCAAAGCCTGATGCGTAACCTCAAGGCGAAGGACAGTGACATGCTGCTCATTGGCGAGGACATGCAAAAGATCGACTATAAGCTGGCCAACTGCTGTAATCCTATCCCGGGTGATGATGTATTTGGGTTTGTTACGGTTAGCGATGGTATTAAAATACACCGCACCAATTGTCCGAATGCGGCAAAGCTGATGGCCAATTATGGTTACCGCATTGTAAAAGCCCGGTGGACCAACCAGCAGGAACTGGCATTTTTGACCGGCCTACGTATTACCGGTATTGACGATGTGGGCCTCATCAATAAACTGACTACTGTAATATCCCACGATTTCAAGGTAAACATGCGTTCCATCACCGTTGACAGTGATAATGGCATATTTGAGGGGTCGATAATGGTTTATGTAAACGATACGGAACACCTGGATAACCTGATCAAAAGGCTGAAAACAGTAAAGGGCGTAACCGGCGTGAACCGTTTTGATTCGATGGTGGAGAATGCCTCCTGAAAAAAAGAACCAAGGGCCAGGAACTAAGAGTCAAGATGAACTGGCACATAAACAACCTGTTGTTCTTGAATCTTGGCTCTTGTCTCTTGATTCTATATATTATTCATAATTTTACACCGCAATAAAATACTATGCCTCAACAGGAAACCATAGGGATGGTTAAAAAGATTTTCGAGGCTTACCTCGAAAATAAGAATCTCAGGAAAACGCCCGAGCGTTTTGCAATACTGGAAGAGATCTATTCACGCTCAGACCATTTCGATGTGGAATCATTGTATATCCACATGAAAAATAAGAAATACCGTGTTAGCCGGGCAACAGTATATAATACCCTGGAGCTACTGGTATCATGCGACCTGGTGACCAAGCACCAGTTTGGCAAAAACATGGCGCAGTTCGAAAAATCATACGGATATAAACAGCACGACCATATCATCTGCATCGATTGCGGCAAAGTAGTTGAGTTTTGCGATCCGCGCATACAACAGATACAAAGCATGATGGGCGGGCTCTTAAAATTCGAAATCAAGCACCATTCATTGAACCTGTACGGCAACTGCGAAAAATTACGTGCGGGATATTGCGATAGAAAAGTTTAACCAGATGGACAAACCGGTTTTAAGCAAACAGGCATTTTGGGACGTTGATATGGATAAGATCGACTATGAGAAGAATGCAGCGCATGTTGTTGAAAAAGTGATTGAAAGAGGAAAAGCACAGGATTTTGACAATCTCTTGAAATTTTATGGTTTTAAAAGAGTAGGAGAATTAGCGCTGCAGGCAAATTGGCTTTCAGATATCAGCATTAATTTTTGCTGCGTTTTATTTAAAGTTAAACCAACAGATTTTAAATGTTACGAGAAGAAACAGTCGAACCGGCTACACTGGGACTTCTAAAAAAGTTGGTTAAGCTGCCCGAATTACAACGATTCAGGTTGGCTGGGGGTACCGCACTTTCCCTTTTACTCGGACATAGAAAATCAATAGACATAGACCTCTTTACCGATGAACCTCTTGAAAAGGATGTCTTAATTCCCGCCCTTGAAAACGCATTTGGCATCGTTGTAACTGTCAATGACAGGTCTATGTCGATTTATCAATGTGAAATTCAAAACGTAAAAGTGGATTTTGTTTCTGTTAAAAATCCTTTTTTGAATCCCGTACAAATAATCGAAGAAATCCCATTTGCACATACCAAAGATTTAATAGCTTTGAAACTTAATGCTGTAAAGGGACGAGGTGTAAAAAAAGATTTTTGGGATGTAGCGAAACTGCTTGAGATTTATTAGATGGACGAGCTTTTTCAGTATTATTATCAGAGGTACCCTTATGACGACAGTTTGGCACTACAGACATCTATCATTTGGTTTGCCGATGCAGAAAACAATCTTGAACCAGAATGTTTAGACGGGATGACATGGAATAAAGTAAAAAAAGTGATAACAAAATCATTTGATGACTATTATAAAAGAAAAAAAGGTAAAATTTAATGGCTGTTGACGTATTATTAGGCCTCCAGTGGGGCGATGAAGGCAAGGGAAAAATTGTTGATGTACTGAGCGCAGGGTACGACCTGATCGCGCGTTTCCAGGGAGGGCCGAATGCGGGCCATACACTCGAGTTCGACGGTAAGAAGTTTGTGCTGAATACCATACCATCAGGAATCTTTTTTGAAAACACCATGAACCTCATTGGCAATGGTGTGGTAATCGACCCGATCACTTTAAAACGGGAAATTGACAAACTGAAGGATGCCGGCCATGATCTGCTGGCCAAAGGCAACCTGATGATCGCAAAACGGGCACACCTTATTCTTCCAACTCACCAATTGCTCGATGCTGCTTCAGAAAAGAAAATGGGCGAAGGCAAGATCGGCTCTACCTTAAAAGGCATTGGCCCAACATACATGGATAAAACCGGGCGTAACGGCCTGCGTGTGGGTGATATAACATTACCCGACTTTAAAGAGCGCTACCAAAAGCTGGTAGATAAACACGTCTCGATGCTGAAAGCCCTCTATGGTGAGGTTGCTGATTTCTCGGAACGCGAAGCGGCCTTTTTTGAAGCGATAGAATTGATCAACAAATTTCAACTGGTCGATTCGGAGCACATCGTCAATAAATATTTGCGCAAAGGCAAAAAGGTGTTGGCCGAAGGCGCACAGGGCACCATGCTGGATATTGATTTTGGCTCTTATCCCTTTGTAACCTCGTCCAATACCACGACAGCGGGCGCCTGTACCGGTTTAGGCATAGCGCCAAACCGGATCGGCGAGGTGATCGGCATTTTTAAAGCCTATTGCACAAGGGTAGGAGGCGGTCCGTTTCCGACCGAGCTGAATAATGAAACCGGCGAGGAATTAAGGCGCATAGGCCACGAGTTTGGCGCAACTACCGGGAGGCCACGGCGTACAGGGTGGATAGATCTGCCGGCGCTTAAATATGCGATCATGCTGAACGGCGTAACCCAATTGGTAATGACCAAAGCTGATGTGCTGAGCGGGTTCGACAAGATATATGCCTGCACGCATTATAACTACCTGGGCGAAACTATAGATTATATGCCTTATGATATTTGCGCCGTGGATGCCCTGCCTGTTTTTGAAGAGATTGAAGGCTGGCATGAAGACCTGACCGGTATTACCCAGGTTTCGGAAATACCGGAAAAGCTGAGCAATTATATTAAGTACCTTGAGGACCAGTTGGGTGTGCCGGTGAAATATTTATCAGTCGGTCCGGATAGGGTTCAAACGTTGGTATTAAATTAATTGGTTTAAATACCTTTGTAGAGACGTCCCGAAGGTTCGGGACGTCTCTATTTTTTCCCCGTGATCAAAACCATCGGCAATCCGCACATTTTTAAGGCAAAAGCCCTGCAATGGGCTTCGTCGTTTGATGTGTTTTGTTACCTCGACTCCTACGGTTTTGCCGATCCCCACTCAAAATTTGATTGCTTAATAGCGGTTGGCGTAAAGGACCAACTGGTTGCTAACGCGGGTACGGCGTTTGCCGATCTGGAAAAATTTCGCAACAGGACCCCCGGTTGGTTGACCGGCTTTTTTGGTTACGACCTGAAAAATGAAACAGAGCGGCTTACCTCTGCCAACCCCGATCACGTTAACTTCCCGGACCTGTATTTTTTTGCGCCGGAATACCTTATCCTCATGCAAGGCAATAAAATCGAGATTATTGCTGATGACCCATCCGTTGTTTTGCCGGCCATTGAGTCCCAAATAGCTCAACCTGCAAATGCGCGGAAGGCGGTAACCATCAAGTCAAGATTTAACAAGGACGAGTACCTTAATACGGTATCCAAATTAAAAGAACACATCGCCCGCGGAGATATCTACGTAACCAATTTTTGCCAGGAGTTTTATGCTGAAAATGTGGAAATAGAGCCCTTACAAGTCTTCGCAAAGCTAAATGAAATTTCACCTGCCCCATTTACCGCGTTTTTAAAATGGAACCAACACTATGTCATATCCGCTTCGCCGGAGCGTTTTTTAGCGAAAAGAGGCGATAAATTGATATCACAACCTATAAAAGGCACTGCCAAACGGGGAAAGGATGAGGCGGAAGACGAAACAATCAAGCAAGAGCTGAAGAGCCAGATCAAAGAACAACAGGAAAATGTAATGATAGTCGACCTGGTGCGCAATGACCTGACACGGTCGGCCAGGCCCGGAACGGTAAGAACAGAAGAACTTTTTGGCATCTATAGCTTTAATCAGGTACACCAGATGATCTCGACTGTTGTCAGTGAATTAGATGAAGATGTGCCCCCAGTAACTGCGATAAAAAGTGCATTCCCCATGGGCAGTATGACCGGCGCACCGAAGATCAGCGCGATGCAATTAATGGAACAATATGAGCGCACCAAACGCGGTGTCTACTCTGGCGCTATCGGTTATTTCAGCCCTGATGGTGATTTTGATTTTAATGTAGTGATCCGCACCCTGTTGTATAATCAAAGTAATAAATATTTATCATTTCAGGCCGGCAGCGCGATAACGTTTCATGCCGATGCGGAAAAGGAATATGAAGAATGTTTGCTTAAAGTGAAGGCGATAAGGGAGGTGCTTGAGGGTTAATGCTTAAACTAAAAATTGCTGCGGAAGCGGGTTTTTAGTAATTTTACAATGCAAAGCAATCTTTTGGTCTTAAGCTCACAAAAATTTGATATGGTACGGACGATTATAACTCCAGAACAAACAGACATTCAAATTTCAGTCCCGCCGAGTTACGTGGGAAGGAAATTGGAATTAATGCTTTATCCAGTTGATGAATTAATAGATGAGGCGGTTAAAAACCCTGATGGCAGAAAGCCATCAGACTTTGCCGGAACACTTAGCAAAGAAGAGGGGGAAAAATTCCACGAGTATCTTAAACAAGCCAGAAGCGAATGGGACAGGGGTTTCTAATCGATACCAATATCATTATTGATTTTCAGACCAGAAGCATTCCGAAAAAAGGGCAAGACTACGTCGCGAGTGCTATTGATCTTAAATTTGTTATTTCATTTGTAAGTTATATTGAAGTTCTTGGATATAAAAACGTTTCTGAGGAAATGGAAAACTTTGTGTCACTTGCCGAGGTAATCGAACTTAATAAATCGATCATTGATCAAACCATTTTGCTCCGAAAAAAATATAAGATCAAACTACCTGATGCACTAATAGCGGCGACAGCGATGGTGCATAATTTGGTTTTACTAAGCCATAATACGAAAGATTTGCCGGAATAAAAGGACTTTCTATTTTGGATCCATATCAGGTCAAGTAGAAATGATCGGCATCCTTTCAATTGCTGGTGTTGTGATTCTAATTGCGATTTTGTTTGTCTGCTTTAAGTTGCCAGTTTGGCTCCTTAGGATTTGCCATTAAGGCATAGTGAATTTAAATAAAAAATATGCGATCTGGAGATCACAAAATGTGATCTCCAGTTATAAATTCATTTTGATGAAATATAATTTACGCGAATCTTTTTCCCCATTCTCACCACAACATCCGATCCCTTGGCAAAAAATGCAGAATAAGGCTTTTGGGTCAGGAAAGGCACAAAGGGTTCACCATATAATGCCGCTATATCAGCCTCAAAAACCGGCTCTTTCACAGCAGCTATCTGCCACGAAACATGTTCCACCTGGTACTCCATAGTTATGCGTTCACCCCAGGTGTTGTAACCCCAGTAATGTTCGAAAATAAATTCCTCGGGACTGCCGGGTTCAATATCCTCAAAATGATTGCTTACCATGGCGCCCAATTTATTCCAGTTGTCTTTTAGCTTCCACTCATACAAAAATTCAGTGTGGTCATTGTCAACCGGCGTGGCTGAATGGCGCATGGGTAAAGCGCGGTAATGTTCTTTATAGAGGCTGTTGGCGATAAGGCTGATTGCCGGTTTGGGTACGATCTCACTGATAAAAACCGCTCCGCGTTTCCATTCTTTCCCGTCAAAATGCCTTACATAAAAGCGAAGGTTAACCTCCTCGAAATTGACATGAAATGGCCATTTTACTCCGAGTACCTTAGTTTTTTCAAACATAAAACCTACCATGCTTACCAGGGCTTTTCCTTGCCATAGGTCCAATACGGTAGCAAAAGGCAGGTAGGGTTTTAAAACTCCCGGGTCGACTTCGTAGTTCAGCATCAACAGGTTGGTCCACCGCGCCTGCAGAAATCGTTTTTTGCTCATGTATGGTGATGCTTACAACGTTTGAATAGCGATTATGGATGGATTGATGGTTAGTGCGCTGTCGAATGCGAAAAATAAACCAAATCAGACTTCCGACTAATGACTTTTGACTTAAAATACTAAGCTTCTTCGCCCATCGTTTTCTTGCGTTTAAAAAGGTTTACCTTAGATTCCTTTCCTTTCAACAAACGCTCTATATTTTTTTGGTGTGTAACCATGATGAGCACACAGATGCACATGCCGAAAATCACCACCAGGTTATTGGTATATCGATTGTAAAAGAATGTAACCCCGGTAAGGTAAGTAAACCCGGCAATAATTGAGCTAAGTGAGACATAACGGGTGACCAGCAGCACAATAACAAATACGATAATGCACAGTAGTGCAGCCTGCAAATTTACCGCCAGTACCATGCCGAATAATGTTGCAATGCCCTTACCTCCCCTGAAGCCTGCAAATACCGGGAATAAATGGCCCATTACCGCCGTAATACCCAGGGCAAGCTGGTAGCTTACCAGTTCGGAATGCGGCCCGCCGGTAACAGATGTGCCGATAAAATGGGCAAGATAGGTTGCGGTCCATCCCTTCGCAATATCGATAAGCATCACCGGGATACCCGCTTTTTTACCCAACACCCTAAAGGTATTGGTCGCGCCGGCGTTGCCGCTTCCGTATTCGCGTACGTCAACCCCGTAAAATGCCTGCCCTATCCACACCGCTGTAGGTATCGACCCACATAAATAGGCAAGGATCAATGCTGTTATAGAGTACGGAGTTATCATCCCTGCACAATATTAGTAAATTTATGTCAGTGATTAGAGGTTAGTTGACCAGAGGTTGGTTTTTAACGCTGCCGATAGGGTCCCTAATCTCTGTTCACTAGTCTCTAATCTCTAACTTTTCAATCTCTGCTTTTAAACTTAAATCCAAACTTTTAACCGAATGGGTTAAAGCGCCAACTGAAATATAGTCAACCCCGCATGCTGCGTATTGGCGGATATTATCAATGGTTATCCCGCCTGACGCTTCAGTTTTATATCTTCCTCCGATGATTTCGACCGCCTTTTTCAGATCTTCAAAGTTAAAATTGTCCAGTAAAATCCGGTTTATACCGCCTGTTTGCATTACCTGCTCCAATTCATCAAGGTTTCTCACTTCAATCTCGATCTCAAGGTTTTTATTTTGTTCTTTTAGGTATTGATGGGTGTTTTTAATCGCTTGCTTAATCCCCCCCGAATAATCTACATGATTATCCTTGATCAATATCATATCATAAAGTCCAAACCGATGATTCACACCTCCGCCGATATGCACGGCCCATTTTTCAAGGTAGCGCATGCCCGGTGTAGTTTTGCGGGTATCCAAAACCTTCGTTTGCGTGTCCTTTAAAAGCTCCACGATCTGGCGGGTTTTTGTTGCAATTCCGCTCATGCGCTGCATGCAGTTCAACACCAGCCGTTCTGCTGTCAATATACTTCGTGCTTCGCCTTCTACCTCTAAAACAATGTCCCCGGGCCTGATGGCGGCGCCATCTTTTAACCGGACAGACAATTTGAGATTTGCATCAACTATGTGAAATATTTCTTCGGCCAGCTCAACGCCGGCCAAAATTCCTGTGTCTTTAACTAATAGCTTTGCTTTTCCTTTAGCGCCTGCATTAATGGTCGCCAGGGAGGTATGGTCGCCGTCGCCGACATCTTCCTTAAGCGCACTGGTAATAAACGGGTCAATTATATCTTTATCCAAACCGGGTAGGTATTTTCATGGCAAAAATAACAAAGTTCATGGCTCATGGTTCATGGTTCATGGCAGAAAGGTGGAAATAGTTTTATAGTTGACGGTTTTATAGTTCATGGTTCATAGTTCATAGCAGGAAAGTGGAAATGGAATCAGGAAAACTCCGACTCTGAACAATTAACGATGAACCATGAACCAACATCTACCTCACCTTCTCTGCTTCGATCCTCATCTCTATTAACTGGAATACGCCCTTATCTTGCCTGAGCGTAAGCGCGATACGATAAGTCCCTTTGCTGGTTTCGATAAGGAGGACGCCGAAACGGTATTGCAGGCTGGAGTTTATTTTATGCAACACTTTAACGGAGAGCGGCTTGTGTTGGTTGAAAAAGATCGTTAAAACCCCTTGTGCCTGGGTTTTGGAATAGGTGTTATTGTCGCCCGCGACCGAAACCTCCACGCCTTCGGCCATCAATGCCGTTAATTCGCTGATCTTCCCCTGCCTGATGATCGTTGCGATTTTATTTACGGGGTCATCAGCGGCAAATGCCCGCGCGGCACATATTAAAAAGAATAAGCCCAGGTAAACTTTTTTCATGTTAAATAAGGTACGGAAAAAACACTGATCTGTTACAAACACGAGCGCAATCGACCGGTTTGGGCAGCTTTGCGGGCTTTGGTACAACCCGTGTAAAGTTTTGCGATGCCCCGCAATAAAACAGGCCTATTAGTAAATATAATTACCATATTAAAACGCTGCCTTTATATTTGCATTGTGGAAGACAAAAAAAAAGTTGCATTAATCATCCTTGATGGCTGGGGATATGGCCGCGAAGACAGTTCAAACGCCATATTCATGGCAAAAACTCCTTTTATCGATTCGTTGTTAAAAAACTATCCTAACTCAAAGCTCGAAGCATCGGGCACCGCCGTTGGCCTGCCTGCAGGGCAGATGGGTAATTCGGAGGTAGGGCACATGAATTTGGGCGCCGGCCGCGTGGTTTACCAGGAGCTTGGCCGCATACACAAAGCGGTTGACGATAACGAATTGCCGGACAATCCCGTGCTGAAGGAGGCGTTCGAATACGCCAGGCACAACAACAAAAGCGTTCATTTTATAGGCCTGGTATCTGATGGCGGCGTACATTCCCACATCAGGCATGTTAAAGGATTATGCGATGCCGCTAACGGATATGGCTTGCAAAAAGTGTTTATACATGCTTTTTTAGACGGCCGCGACACTGATCCAAAATCGGGCGCCATGTTTATTACGGAGCTTGAAGAACACATCAAAAATACGCCGGTAAAACTGGCATCGGCTATCGGCAGGTATTATGCCATGGACCGGGATAACCGCTGGGAACGCGTGAAGCTGGCCTATGACCTGATGGTGAATGGAATAGGGGAGCCCTCGGAAGATATCGTCCAATCTATCAAACAATCGTATTTAAAAGACATTACCGACGAGTTTATCAAACCTATTGTTGGTGTCGACAATAACGGCAGCCCGATCGCTGTGATACAGGAAGACGATGTGGTGCTATGCTTTAATTTCCGCACCGACCGTGGCCGGGAGATCACCCTTGCGCTGTCACAAAAGGCATTCCCGGAGTATAATATGCACCCGCTAAACCTTTACTATATCACCATGACGCCGTATGACGAAACGTTTAGGAACGTTAAGGTGCTGTTTGATAAGGATGACCTGACCAAAACGCTTGGCGAGATACTGGAAGAAGCCGGCAAAAACCAGATCAGGATAGCGGAAACTGAAAAATACCCGCACGTTACCTTTTTCTTTTCCGGCGGGCGCGAAAAGGCTTTCGAAAACGAAAAACGCTTGCTGGTGCCGTCGCCCAAAGTAGCCACGTATGACCTGCAACCCGAGATGAGCGCCATAGGTATCCGTGATGCTATACTGCCAGAGCTAAAAAGCGGGTGGCCGGATGTGATCATTTTAAACTTTGCCAATACCGACATGGTGGGACACACCGGCGTTTTCAGCGCCGTGGTACGGGCTGCTGAAACGGTCGATGCCTGCACCAAAGAGGTGGTTGAAACCGGCATAGCAAATGGTTACTCCTTTATCATCATTGCGGACCATGGCAATGCCGACTATATGATCAACGACGATGGTACGCCAAACACTGCGCACTCCACCAACCTGGTGCCTTGTATTATTATCGATAAGGATGTTAAGCAGGTAAAAGATGGCAAATTAGGCGATATAGCGCCAACCATCCTGAAAATGATCGGCGTACCAATTCCTGAAAAAATGAGCGGTAATGTATTGGTTTAAATCCAGGTTGAACTGCGTAGCACTGTTCATTTTGGGCTTTGCGCTGTTGGCTTTCCTGCCGGCATGCAAACCCAGGATTGAGAATAATGGCGCGTTTGACTTGAAGGGCTATATCACAAAAGATGCGGGCCGCCTTAAAAAGTTAAATCATACTGTCATCAAAACAGTGTTTCACAATGGCGTAACCGAAACCAAAACCGTTCATATCAATAATTGGGAACAGGAACTCGGGCTTTTTATTGATGCCGATATTAATAAACCTACATGGAAAAGCAATTACGACGTAACAACAGAAGACAGCCTTTTGGTTTATCGTGCAAAAAATACGGATAAGGATTTGAAGGTCAGGTATTTGCTCATCAATCGCACTAAGCAAAAAGTGAGATGGATACTCATTTACACCAAAGCCGAAAACATGCTTTATAAAACTACCCAGAGGCTCACTTATTATCCCGACTCGTTATATTCCATCGAAATGGTGCAGCATGTTAGGTCTATGGGGACAAACGTTTATAAAGTGCGGGGAATGATTAAAAAGTAGAGACGCAACATTTTGCGTCTCGAACCCAATGATTAGAAAATTACCGGTAAGTGCGGGCATCCGTTCCGAGACGCAAAGTATTGCGTCTCTACCAAAACACCCCCCTTATTATCTCTTCGCCAGCGCATCGTCCAGTTTTTGTTTTGAAACGTCGATCAGCGCTTCAATATCCACCCTGTTCGGGTTGTCGGTGAGTACTTTTTCAAAATCAGCGATAGAGGCTTTCAGCGAATTGATGCCGCGATATTTGTCGAAATACCTGCCGCTGACTGTCAGCTTAAATATGCCATAGTCCCGGTAAGCAATACCCCTGGTTTGAAAGAATTTATTGCTGGAATCGTTTGGATCAATGGAAATTGCTTTGGTGAGGTCAAAGATCGCCCCTAACAAATATTTTTCTTTATCAGCAGCCGAAAGCCCGTTATCCTTACCCATATATCCCTTTGCCCTGGCCCTGTAGTAATAAGCGCTTGCATCCACCGGGTTTATGCTGAGCACTTTAGTATAGGCTGCAATTGATTTTTTGTAGTTTTCGCTGTGATAGTAGGAGTAGCCCAGCATCCACAATGCGTTGGCATTGGTTGAATCGACTAAACACGCTTTTTCCAGCTGTAGCACTGCCGCCTTAAAGTCGCCGTTCATCAATGCCTGCTGCCCCAGTTTTACATACGCATTTTGCGCCGAGGTGGTTTCGAGCGAAGTAATGAGCAGGAAAGATAGGATGACAGATAACTTCATCGGGGCTAACATGTTTATCAAAAATCTTATCAAAACAGTATATCATTAACTGATATTTCTGCAAATTATTATACCATCGGGACTGGTTTCGACAAAATAATTTATCTCTTTATCAATCAAAAAGCCTGCGATTATATGACTTTTTTTCATCTTTAACAATAATTTCATCGTATTTAATTAAAACCGCCTAACTTTATAACAGGCATATAATCAACTTTTTATATGTTGGCAGAAGTTCCGGGCCGATATTGGCACAGCTCTTGACCCATAAGATAAACCAGGCAGCAGGCAGCTATTTGGTTAGTTGTAACGTCATTTACTTTACAAAGGCTGACAATATGACGTTTTAATTTATTCCTTGAAAGGTACTTAATGAATTTTGATCCATTTGATTTTAATAGCGCATTACCGGTAATAAACGAGGAGTCGGAGTTTTTTCCTTTGCTGTCATCCGAGGATGAGGAGGAAATGAATAATGAATTGCTTCCGGAGGTTTTATCGATATTGCCCTTACGCAATACTGTTTTATTTCCCGGCGTGGTGATCCCCATCACCGTAGGCCGCGATAAGTCTATCAAGCTGATCCGCGACGCCAATAAAGGCAGCCGGATGATCGGCGTATCTGCGCAGCAGGATGTGAGTATCGAGGACCCAACCTTTTCGCAACTGAACAAGGTTGGCACGATAGCGCTGATCGTAAAGGTGCTGCAAATGCCGGATGGCAACACTACCGTAATACTACAGGGCAAAAAAAGATTTATTTTAAAAGACGAAGTTCAAAGCGTACCCTACATAAAGGCGACCATTGAACCGTTTAAAGAGGTTAAACATAAGGACGACAAAGAATTTAGGGCGATGGTGTCATCCATTAAGGACATGGCCATGAGCATCATCCAGTTGTCGCCCGCTATCCCCAGCGAAGCTGGTATCGCTATCCGCAATATCGAAAGCACTTCATTTTTGATCAACTTTATCTCGTCAAACATGAATGCCGACATGAATGCCAAACAGCATTTGCTGGAAGAACCGAGCCTGCGCAACCGCGCGAATATGGTTTTGAAGCACCTTACTGTTGACCTGCAGATGCTGGAACTTAAAAACCAGATACAAAGCAAAGTGCGGGTTGACCTGGATAAGCAGCAGCGCGACTACTTTTTAAATCAGCAGCTAAAAACCATCCAGGAGGAACTCGGCGGTACCTCGCCCGACCTGGAGATTGACAGCCTGAAGAAACGGGCCGCCAAAAAGAAATGGGGAAAAGAGGTGGCCGAACATTTTAACAAGGAACTGGATAAACTGATCCGCACTAACCCGATGGCGGCTGATTATTCGGTGCAGATCAACTATCTTGAGCTATTGCTTGACCTTCCGTGGAGCGAGTTCACTAAAGATAATTTTGATTTAAAGCGTGCGCAGAAGATATTGGATAAGGACCACTTCGGGCTGGATAAAGTTAAGCAGCGCATCATTGAGTATTTGGCTGTATTAAAGCTAAAGCACAATATGAAGGCGCCCATACTTTGCCTGGTAGGGCCACCGGGGGTTGGTAAAACTTCGCTGGGTAAATCTATTGCACGGGCGCTTGGCCGTAAATATGTACGCATGGCCCTGGGTGGTATCCGCGATGAAGCGGAAATTCGCGGACACCGTAAAACCTATATCGGCGCTATGCCCGGCCGCATCATACAATCGGTAAAAAAGGCAGGTGCGGCAAACCCGGTATTTATTTTGGACGAGATTGACAAAGTAGGCAACGACTTTAGGGGCGACCCGTCATCGGCACTGCTTGAGGTGCTGGACCCGGAACAGAACAGTACTTTTTACGACCATTACGTGGAAGTGGATTTCGATCTTTCAAATGTAATGTTCATCGCGACAGCAAACTCATTAAGCACCATACAACCGGCCTTGCTCGACCGTATGGAGATCATTGAAGTGAATGGCTATACGATAGAAGAAAAGGTTGAAATAGCCAGGCAGCATTTGATCCCGAAACAACGTGAGGCACATGGATTAAAAGCGAAAGATGTGACTTTTAAAAACGACGTTGTTGAAAAGCTGGTGATTGATTATACGCGCGAATCGGGTGTGCGTGCGCTGGAAAAAAAGATAGGGTCGCTGGTCCGGGGCATTGCCAAAAGCCTTGCCATGGACGAGCCGTATAACCCGACGATAACCAAAAAGGACGTTGAAACGATACTTGGCGCGCCCATATTTGATAAGGACCTGTACGAAGGCAACGAGGTAGCGGGCGTAGTTACCGGCCTGGCCTGGACACAAGTTGGCGGCGATATTTTATTTATCGAAGCCAGCCTGAGCCGCGGTAAGGGCAAGTTGTCCATCACAGGCAGCCTTGGCGATGTGATGAAGGAATCAATTAGTATTGCACTGGCATATTTGCGGGCCCATGCCCCCGATTTTAACATCGATGCGCGGCTGTTTGACCAATGGGATATCCACGTACACGTGCCTGCGGGCGCCACGCCTAAGGATGGTCCTTCCGCTGGTGTAACCATGCTTACTGCCTTAACATCGGCTTTTACGCAACGCAAGGTTAAACCGCACTTGGCTATGACCGGCGAGATCACCTTACGGGGGCGTGTATTACCCGTGGGCGGGATAAAGGAAAAAATACTTGCCGCAAAACGAGCCAACATCAGGGAGATCATTCTTTGCGCATCCAACAAAAAAGATATTCTGGAGATCAAAGGTGACTATATCAAGGATCTGAAGTTCCATTATGTAACCGATATGCGCGAGGTGATCCAACTGGCACTGCTGGATGAAAAAGTAAGCAAGCCGCTTGATCTGACGATTAAGGAGGAGTTAAACGCTGCACTGAATTGATAATCTTTTGAATATTTAACTAAAGATGCTCACCTGTTGGTGAGCATCTTTAGTTTTAGCTTGGTTTCCTTCATACAAAAATGCAGCGGATGCGCAATGCAGGGCTCGCATAATCGTCCGTTCCGCAACAATTTATTGCGGGCAAAAAACAGTGCAATTTCCTCATTTTTTGACCGGAAATGCCCTTTTTAAAGGGCAAATTGGCTATATGGCACTGCTATGGCTGAAACCTTTTTATGCCCCACGCCGTAATACGCCCTATCTTAACAATAAAGTTATTTTGGTATAAGTTAAAAAACTCAATCTAAAGCAAATTCATGATGAAAAGGGCGTTACTAATTAAGGGATTTTTGTTGCTCATGCTGGTCACCTCACAGCTTTACGTAAAAGCACAAAACCTTGAAGAAGATACTGTAAAAAGAGACTCGACCATTGTACTCGCCACAAAGCCCCGTGCGGTATTTATTGAAGTTGGCGGGCCCGGCCTTGCACTTACAGCCAACTACGACACCCGCTTTGGCGACGGAAGGGACAAATGGGGTTTCAGGGTGGGCGCGGGTTATTATAATACCGGTGCAAACTGGATTGCAAGCGTTCCCCTGCAGTTAAATTACCTGTACCAACTGGGCAAAGACGGCAGCAGCAAGTTTGCCGAAAGCAGTTTTCTTGAACTGGGTATCGGCACAACCTTTATGCGTTCGCAGGGCAGCACAAACGGTACAACTTTTGAATTCGACAACGACACCGGCTTTTTCGGAACGGCTACCATCGGTTACCGGTACCAGCAGGCAGACGGCGGCATCAACTTTCGCGTTGGATTTGTTCCTACAGTATCGGCATATGGCTTTATTCCGATCGGCGGTTTGAGTGTCGGGTATACGTTTTGAGTTAGTTGAGTAAGTTGAATAAGTTATAGTTTTTCAAATAAGGTAAATTGATAACATTCTACTAAATAATAAAAACCCGCCTGTTTTTCAGGTGGGTTTTCTTATTTTCGTCGGCTATAACGATTGCCCGATGAAATTGAAACTGTTTTTTCTACTCGTTTTTATTGTGTGTTCAACAGGTGCGTTTGCACAAACACATGCCACCGAAATTGGCGCCGAGACCGACAACGATTCCTATCTGTTCCAGGGATCGGACAAGTATTATACCGATGGTATTTTTCTTTATTACCGCCATGCCTTAAGCGTAAACGGGAGCCCGAAGCTGCAAAACAAAGTTTTAGGTTTTGAGCTGGGGCAAAAGATATTTAACCCGCAAAGCGGAAGTATAGCTGATTTGAGCGGCGTTGACCATCCTGAATTGATCGACCGCCCCTTTGCAGCTTACCTGTATGTCGGCTCAACACTAAATTTTCTTTATAAAGACGAAAGCAACCTGAAGCTGAGCGCGCAAATCGGTATGGTTGGCCCCAATGCGTACGGAAAGCAGGTGCAGGATTTTGTGCACGACAACTTTGGCTTTTATCACCCCAGCGGCTGGGAATACCAGATCAATAACGATTTTGAGGTTAACCTGTCCGCGTCCTACAATAAGTTATTGGCCCGCAACTCATGGATCGATGTGTCCCTGGCCAGTTATGTTAATTTAGGATTGGGCTTTTCGGGAGCGGGTGTTGGCCCTATGGTGCGATTGGGTTCGTTTAACCAACTGTTTAATTCGGTGAGTACCCAAAGCACTGTAACGCAGGATAAAAACACGCAGTTACTGCATAAAAACGAATTCTTTTTTTATTATGAGCCGCTGGCAAACTATGTGGCTTATGATGCAACTATACAGGGTGGCTTGTCAGATAACCACAGCGGCCTGGAGATCACAAAAGATAAGGAGCCTTTTATCTTCAGCCAGGAATTTGGCGTAGGGTTTACTGCAAATCATTTTGTTTTCAATATCGCCGCTATCTTGCACTCCATCGATGATAAGGAAATGGTGCAGTCACATCAATGGGGGGCGGTGACTGGGTTGTATCGGTTTAAATAGAGTTCATGGTTCATAGTTCATTGTTCATGGTAAGAGAGAAGTTTGCTCTGAACTATCAACTATGAGCTAATCTTCAAAACCGGCCCGCCTATTTTCCTTCTTCAATGCGTTCAATCGTTTATTCTCCAGGCGTGCCTGCTTAGCTGCTTTGCTGATCTTTGTTGGTTTGCGGGCTTTGGGTTTATGCAGGGCAGCGGTGAGGATGGTTATGAGTCTTTCTATCGCTTTTTCCTTATTCAGATACTGGCTGCGCTCTTCATCGCATACTACCTGCACCAGGCCGTCCTTATTGAAGCGGGATTGGAGTTTATTATTTAAGCGTTCTTTTTCCTCATCAGTAAATAAGGCCGAATCGACTATCGAAAATAACAACTCAACTTTTGAGGAAACCTTGTTCACATTTTGCCCGCCCTTACCACCGCTTCGCGAGGTTTTGTAGGTGATCTCTTTTTGCAGGTCGGCTTTTGAAAAATTCATGGGGCTAAATTAGTTGATTAAGTTGATCCGATAGCTATCGGATGGTTGATTAGGTTGATGGAGTTGAATAGGTCATCATTAACAGATCCGACCATCAGCTAACTGATCCGAATGTTGTTGATTCTAACTTAACCAACCCAATCAACTTAATCTAACTCAATCAACTCAAACTAACTTAATCCAACTTAATCAACCCAATCAACTAATTCCGTACTTTAGTCCCCATGAGTAACAACGTCGTGGTTGCTATTGATGGCTATTCGTCGTGCGGAAAAAGCACGCTGGCAAAGGCCCTGGCCAAAAGCCTTCATTTTGTGTATGTAGACAGCGGCGCGATGTATCGTGCGGTTGCGCTTTACTTTTTACGAAATAAGACCGACCTTAATGACGCCGGGCAGGTTTGTGAAGCCCTGAAACAAATCCATCTTAACTTTCATGCCAGGGACTATGAAACACACATCACCTTAAATGACGAGGATGTTTCGGGAGAGATCAGGCAGATGCCGGTTTCGGAAACGGTAAGCGCGGTTTCCGCTATCCACGACGTGCGTAAAGAGATGGTTAAGCAGCAGCAGCGCATGGGCCGCTCGAAAAATATTGTGATGGATGGCCGCGACATTGGCACGGCTGTTTTTCCGGATGCCACCGTTAAATTTTTTATGACTGCCGACCCGTTCACACGTGCGGAAAGGCGTTACAAAGAACTTTTGCCAAAGAATCCGGACATCACCCTGGAGGAAGTTTTTGAAAACCTGGCCCACCGTGATTACCAGGACACCACCCGCAAAGAAAGCCCGTTGGTAAGGGCTGAAGACGCCATTGTATTGGACAATACCGACCTTACCCCTGATGAACAATTGCTTTTCGCCCTAAGCAAAGTCGAACCATTTTTATAAAGATTTATTTTCCGGGATTATTCAGATGTCATTTATTTTTTTCAAGGCCTTCATGAGTTCGCTCCGCTTAGTTTCATCGATTATTTTTTGATTTAACCGATTTGTTTTTGGAGGATTGCATCAAATTTATTTTCTGGGATTAACCTTTTGTTTTTGATTGTACCGATAGCTTTGAATAAACACCTGAAAAATCGGTGAAATCCCAGGTTAAGGGCTGAACTGAACAGCCTCTACACCGAATCTTCTCAGAAAATCCACGCCTTCGTCGCTGGGCAGACCTTTGTAGGCGGCGTATGACCTGTCGTAAAAAACTTTTATTACTCCGGCCGAGTAGATGAGCCTGGCACAGGGCAGGCAGGGGGATAGCGTGGTATACAACGTAGCGCCTTCAAGGTTAGCGCCGTTCTTTACCGCATACAGGATAGCGTTTTCTTCAGCATGAAGTGCAAGCGAGCAACTTCCCTTTGAATCGCGCGGGCAGCCCACGCCGGGCCATTCCTCGTCGCAGTTGTGGGTATGCGCCGGAGGGCCGTTATAGCCGATGGAAATGATACGTGTATCTTTTGTTAAAACCGCACCAACATGCTGTTTAACGCAATGCGAGCGCATGGCCAGGTCATTGGCCAGGTTCATAAATATTTGGTCGAAAGATAGATGGGTCATGGGTAGTGATTAGAGGTTAGAGATTAGAGATTAGAAAAATAACTAACCGCTGATCTCTAATCTCAAGTCTCTTAAATTAATGTCCGCCGGAAGCTTCCATGTTATCAACATCAATGCCTTGCTGTTTCAGGACGGAACCTGCTTTCCATGCAAAAAACGCCATATAAGCGAAGCCAAATACAGGAACGATGTATGAAAGATGCAACCCGCTTATCCAGGTAAAAGAATGCTGGGTAGTATCAGCCAATATACCCTGAACTGGTGGAATGATCGAACCTCCCAATATCATCATAATCAAAAACGCTGAACCCTGGCTGGTGTATTTTCCAAGACCGGCAACGGCTAACGCGAAAATTGACGGCCACATAATGGAGCAGCACAAGCCGCCGCTGATAAAAGCGAAACGGCCCACGGCGCCGGTAGTTAATAGTCCAATCACCATGGCCAATACACCTAGCAATCCAAAAATAGTGAGCGTCCGAACAGGCTTTTGCTGTCCTATCATAAAGCCCACCACTAAAACAACTATACACAATGCGTAGATATACAAACTACTTACGTCGACACCACTCAGGCGGTTAACGAGTAAAACCACACCGAATGCAAAGAACGGCACTACAACAGTCAAAATGTTCTTTGCAGTATTGGACATGTGAAACACTGCGATTGCACCTGTCCATCTGCCTATCATTAAGCTGCCCCAGTATAAAGAAATAAAAGGAGCTATTTGCGCAGCGCTAAATCCGCCAAATTCCGGCGTCTTTAACAGCGACCCCATATTGCTTTGTATCGTTACTTCCACGCCTACATAAGTAAATATGGCTATCATACCATAAATTAACTGCGGATATTGCATTGCGCCCCAGCCTTCACGTTTCTTTCCGGCGGATTTTAGCGAAATGATCAAAGTGCCCAGGATAACCAACAAAGCAAAATATACAATATACGATTTAATCAGTCCCGCGAGATGAAGAAATGCAATAACCATGTCTTCAATGGCATTGCTTGCAAAGGTGTGGTTATTAATATTTTCCATATTAATATTGCCAATATCGGGCACATTCGGAGTCCCCCCTTTATTAACCAAACCGGCGATAAATTCACTTAGTGGGCCGGCCGCCAAGACCAAACAAAATGCAATAAAGATGATGAACAGCGGCAAATTTGTTTTATGGCTTGCTTCGATCTTCTCATCACTGGTAACCTTTGGAAGGTTTGATACCCAAAAGAATATGGCAACCGCGATATACAAACCCGCGAGTATGAAATATAGATTGTTGATAGCAGTTATTTTGACATCTATCGCCGGTATTAATTTGCTGGCGCTGCCAAATAAAACGATGCTGACAATTACCGGCCCTAACAAAGTACCGAAGTTGTTTACCCCACCGGCAAGGTTCAACCGGTTGGCGCCTGTTTCAGGGGTTCCGAGTGCAATTACGAATGGATTAGCGGCAGTTTGCTGTAGCGAAAAGCCTAACGCAATGACGAAAAAGGCGCCTAAAATGAAGCCAAATGACCCTGAATCAACCGCAGGAACCATTAACAACGCTCCAACCGCAGATAAAACTAAACCCCAGATAATACCATTTTTATAACCCAGTTTATTTAAAAAGTCGACTTTCGTAATCTGCGAAGCAAAATACAGCCCCAGAGACCCAATAAAATAACCGCCATAAAAAGTGAAGTCAATTAATTGGGACTCAAACTGGCTTAAATTAAAATGCGCTTTGCAAAAGGGTATAAAAATGCCATTTGAGGCAGCCAGGAACCCCCAGAAGAAAAATACAGTGATAATAGTGTACAGCGCGGAGCCGTAACTTTTGGTCTTGTTTTGTTCCATTTTTATTTCAGGTTTACTAATCAGGTGTAATTGAAACACTAAACATAAGTATTTTTTGCAATTCTGCTATAGTTTTTCAATAATTAATGCCATGCCCGGCGGGCGGCTTTGGCGGGCATTATTTCTTCGATTTTAAGTTTACCCCAATGTTATGCCCTATCGTGGCATAAAAAAGTATGAAAGCATAGATAGGTAATAAAATGAGATAGGCCATCCGGTTGGACACATGATGATCTACCAGTGTGCCATACAGTAACGGAATTACGGCTGCCCCGGCTATTCCCATTACCAGCAGCGAAGCGCCAACTTTTGTAAAACGGCCCAAATGTGCCAGTGCCAGCGGCCATACCGCAGGCCACATCAGCGAATTGGCCAGGCCAAGCAGGGCTATAAATAAAATGGAAACATACCCTGCGAAGCTTACCGCGCACGCCGAAAACACCAGGCCCAACACGGCGCACATTACCAGTGCACGTTGTTGTGTAATATATTTTGGAATAGCAATGATGCCGATGATGTATCCCACGATCATGGATGCCAGCGTACAGGTTGTAAAAAACTTCGCGGTTGACAACGCTATCTTTTGCGATGCGCCGTAGCTTATTATACTGTCACCGGCAATTACCTCGGCGCCTACGTAAAAGAAAAGCGTGAGTACGCCCAGCAGCAGGTGCGGAAACTGGAGTATGCTGGTTTTGGTTTCTCCCCCGGACCCGGAGGTTACATCGTCCTTTTGCTCCTCAATCTCAGGCAGACCTGAACGGTAAATAAAAATACTCAGCAATACCAAAACTAAAAATATGATGATATAAGGCATTATCACTTTTGATGCCAGCGTATTTAGCTCCACCACCTTTTCCGCGGGGCTTATGGTCTTTAGCCGTATGAGCAACTGGTCTGCGCCTTTAAGGGTAACAGCGCCCAGGATGATGGGCGCAATAGCCCCGGCGGCTTTGTTAAATATACCCATAATGCTGATGCGCTTTGCTGCGCTTTCTGCCGGACCCAGGATGGTAATGTATGGATTTGATGCCGATTGTAAAATGGTAAGCCCGGTACCCTGTATAAAAAGCCCCGCCAGGAAAATTCCGTAGATGCGGGTGAGCGCCGCCGGTATAAACACCAGCGCCCCTGCGCTGATCACGAGCAGCCCAACAGCCATTCCGTTTTTAAAGCCAAAACGTTTAAGCACCAGGCTTGATGGCACCGCCATAACCAGGTAGGCTATATAAAATGCCGACGTTACCAGGTAGGCCTGTACATTGTTTAGCTGGCATGCAATACGCAAATAAGGTATCAGCACGGAGTTTAACCAGGTTATAAAGCCGAAAATAAAGAAAAGTATGCCCACGATGATAATGGGATTGAGCTTGGATTTGCTGCCTGCATCCTGGTTTAATTGTGTCATTGAAGATTGGGTTTACGGTGCAAAATAATGATTTTGCGGCTTTTAGCGGCAAATGCCCCACGCAGTAATGAAAAATAAAGTAATAATTTTTTTAGTCCGCCGCCTGTTTTTTTTCATTTATTTATCACAATTTTAGTTTTGGTGGTTTATCAGATAAAGTTGCATATTCGTGGTGCTTTTAAAAATTATGAGCCTAAAAGCCTATTTTAATGATTGAAGCTGTTGTCTCCGGTATTGGTTTTGGATTTGTATTAATGTTCCTCACCGGCCCGGTTTTTTTTGCGCTCATTAAAACCAGCCTCGAAGGGGGATTCAGGGCAGGCGTTTCGCTCGCGCTCGGTGTGGTTAGCAGCGACCTGGTTTTTGTAGGCGCCATCCTGTTTGGCTCCCAGTTTTTTGTTATTTCCCCTGCTGATAAAATTTATGCCGGGATCATCGGCGCCGGTGTTTTGATAGGGATAGGCATTTATTACATCCTGAAAAAGGCCGAGGTAAATTACAATACGCATGTCCCTAAAAAAATTAACCACGCGGGATATTGGTTTAAAGGCTTTGTGATGTGCATTTTTAATCCAACGCTGCTTTTCCATTGGACGGTGGTGATCGGCGCCGCCAGTACTGTTTTTCACGTGGGTGTGCACAACCGGGCAATTAAGATCGCCGTTATGTTTTTAACCATACTTGTTATGCAGTTTGGCACCGATACCATAAAGGCTTTTTATGCGGACAAGCTGCGGGCAAAAATTTCGGTAAAATTTATCCACCGGCTGAATGAGGTAGCCGGGATAGCGCTCATCATCGCCGGTCTCATCATTTTTGATAAACTGGTTACAAATTTCATTTTCTCTCCGCCGGGAAGATAAAAGTACTACCTGTTTTATTTCAGCGCTTTGGCGCTGCAACTGCTACCCACTTTTTTATATTTACTATATTATTTAAGTCAGCAAATGAAAAGTGTATTCAACCTGTCCGACAATGCAGAATTTATCGCCCGCATTAACAAGCTTACACCTGAATCACAGGCAATTTGGGGTAAGATGAGCGTATCGCAGATGCTGGCGCATTGCCAGGTGGTCATTAAGGTCGCTCTTGGCGAATTGCAATTGAAGCGCGGCCTGTTAGGCATTCTGTTTGGCAATGTGGCAAAAAAGCAGATACTAAACGATAAGCCTCTTAAGCATAATACGCCGACATTTAACCAGGCCAAAATAGTAACCGACAACGGTTTCGAAGCCGAAAAAGCCGGTCTGATTGAATCGATAAAAAAATTTGCCGGCGGCCCCGAAGTCATCAACAAAGCTCACCACCCTTTTTTCGGGCCTTTAACGATGGATGAATGGGATACGCTGCAGGTTAAGCACCTCGATCATCATCTGAGCCAGTTTGGCGTTTAAGTTTTATCAGGCTAAGTAAGCGGTCGCGAACTGCAAACTGCCACTGCCGTCTGCCACTGCCCACTTCTTAATTGTATCCCCGCTGGTTCTTCCCTTCCATCCAGTTCACAAAAGCGCGGTTGACTACTTTGTTTCCGCCCGGGGTGGGGTAATTACCGCTGAAATACCAATCGCCCAGGTGCTCAGGACAGGCTTTGTGGAGGTTATCGAGCGTCTGATAAAGCACTTTCACTTCTGCTTTAATCTCTTTTGGTGTAATGATCTTTGCTATCCGGTCAGATATCTCCTGGTCGGTAAAAGGCTCGTAAATGGCTTTAACGTAGTTTTCCACTTTTTCCTTTGGTAAAGCGGCACTATCTTTACACTGCTGGTAAACATTCAGGATGATATCGTCCCGGTTCGTTTCTTTCAGCAGGCTGATGGCCGCCTCAAAGGCCACAAATTCGCCCATGCGCGACATATCGATGCCATAGCAATCCGGGTAGCGTATCTGGGGCGCAGAGGAAACTACCACTATTTTCTTTGGGCCCAGGCGGTCCAATATTTTTAATATACTTTGTTTAAGAGTTGTTCCGCGTACGATCGAGTCATCCAGCACCACCAATGTATCTTCGCCTTTTTTTATCAGGCCGTAGGTGGTATCGTAAACGTGCGCAACCATTTCGCTGCGGTCGGCGTCCTGGGTAATAAAGGTGCGCAGCTTAACATCTTTTATCGCTATCTTTTCTACACGCGGCGCCATGCACAGCACTTCTGTCAGTTCCTCGTCGGTTATCTTGTCTTCGCGGTTAAGCAGCCGCTCGCGCTGCACCTGCTTAATATGCTTGTGCATGCCTTCCACCATGCCATAAAAAGCTACTTCGGCTGTATTTGGAATATACGAAAACACGGTGTTTTTCATATCATAATCCACGTTTTCGAGTATCTGCCCGCAAAGCAGGCGGCCAAGCTGTTTGCGTTCGCGGTAAATAGACGCGTCGCTCCCCCGGGAAAAATAAATGCGTTCGAACGAGCAGGCTTTCTTCTCCAGCGGGTCGCTGATCATGTCTTCGCTTACCCGGCCATTCTTTTTTACGATCAGGGCATGTCCGGGCTTTATTTCCTTTATCTCTTCGATTGGTACGTTGAATGCCGTTTGCAGCGCCGGTCTTTCCGAAGCCGCGACCACGATCTCGTCATTTTTAAAGTAATAGGCAGGCCGTATGCCAACAGGGTCGCGCATTACAAAGGCATCGCCATGGCCCAGTATGCCGGCTATAGTATAACCGCCATCCCAGCTTTTGGCCGATTTGCGCAGGATCTTCGCCACATCCATATCGTTAGCGATGAGTTTGCTGATCTCGATGTTATCATCCAGGCCCTCGCGTTTGTACTGATCAAACAGTCCCTGGTTTTCGGTATCGATAAAGTGGCCTATTTTTTCCAGTACGGTAACGGTGTCGGCTTTCTCTTTGGGGTGCTGGCCAAGGTCGTACAGTTGCTGGAGCAGCTCGTCAACGTTGGTCATGTTAAAGTTGCCTGCTATTACCAGGTTACGCGTCATCCAGTTGTTTTGGCGAAGAAAAGGGTGGCAGTTTTCGATGCTGTTTTTCCCATGAGTGCCATAGCGCAGGTGCCCCAGCAAAACCTCGCCCATAAAGCTTACGTTTTGTTTCAGCCATTCCGCATCTTCCATTTTTTCGGGCGTCGTCTTTTGAATGTCGGCAAACTTTTTTTGCACGTATTCAAATATGTCCGAAACTGCATTGGGCGCCATGGACCGGTGCCTGCTGATGTAACGTTTGCCAGGTTCAATATCCAGTTTAATGGTAGCAACACCTGCGCCATCCTGGCCGCGGTTGTGCTGTTTTTCCATTAAGAGGTAGAGTTTGTTGAGTCCGTACAGCGCGGTGCCGTACTTTTGCTGGTAATAGGAAAGTGGCTTTAAAAGGCGGATAAATGCCACACCGCATTCATGCTTGATCTGATCGCTCATGATTGGTAATGAGCACGCAAAGGTATGATTTAATGTTGAAACTTTTAAATTAACAATGTCATAATTGTGCATTAATGGGTCAGCAGATTTGAGATATGAAAAGTGAGATATGGGACTTGAAATATAGGAACATAACATAAGGTCAGCGGTTATTCTATATAATTGAAGGCGGAAATAATTTTTTGTCTCAAATCTCACGTCTCATATCTCATGTCTCCGGCAAATGTTATTAATTTTACCATCAACTAATCGATCAAACCACTCATGAAAAAGTTTCTATTATCCCTTTGTTTTGTTGTTTCGGGCTTTTTAAGCGCCGGGGCGCAAAACGGTTCGCTTTTTACAGCCCCCATCGGCGTTCAGGCTTATACCTACCGCGATAGCTGGGGAAAGGGTGTTGTGCCGGTACTGGATACGTTAAAAGCGCTTGGCATAACAGAGGTAGAAGGGCCCGGACCTGCCATTGTCACGCCGGAAGAATTTAAAAGGCTGGCTAATGAGCGGGGGATAAGCATCCCATCGATCGGGGCGGGGTATGATGCGGTACAGCATGATATTTATGATTTGATCTCACTGGCAAAAACCTTTGGCGCCACTTTTATAATGGTCGCCTGGATACCGCATGGCAATACCTTCACTATTGATGACGCCAAAAAAGCGGTTGCCGATTTTAACCGGGAAGGTAAAATACTAAAGGACAATGGTATCACTTTATGCTACCACACGCATGGCTATGAGTTTGGCCCGTATGGGGACGGAACGCTGTTTGATTATCTCGTTCAAAACACTAACCCGGATTATGTTTCCTTCGAAATGGATGTAATGTGGACCTTCCACGGCGGCGGCGACCCGGCGAAACTGCTTTTAAAGTACCCCAACCGCTGGAAATTGTTGCACCTGAAGGATATCAAAAAAGGCGTAGCCAACGATCTCACCGGCGGTACGCCGACTGTCAATAATGTAGCGCTTGGCACCGGGCAGATCGATTATCCAGCCGTGTTGGCTGCCGCTAAGAAGATAGGCATACAGCATTATTTTATTGAAGATGAAAGCCCTAACCATGCAGCGCAAATGCCGGTTACGGTGGCGTATTTGAGGGGGTTGAAGGAATAAATTTTGAGAGACTTGCGAAGTTTTTAAAACTTCGTAAGTCTGATCGGTTCTTTTTGGTTTAATTTATCTCAATTCGTTTTACAGTCCCAACTTTATCCATTTTGGGCTATATACGATTATTACCTGGCCCAACAACTCGGTTGCATATTGGTTAAAGTAAAAAGTTTTTGAGAAATGAGTTTGCTTTCCTCCCAAATGCAAACTCATTAATGGCTCGTCGTCCAATTTATTAGAAAGCTGTTTTTCCAGCTTTTTCCATCCGGTTACCCGGTAAAACCCGTGTGAATTGGCAATAAGCGCCTGATATAGTTGTCTCGTTGTTCCAACCGTTTTGGAGCCGACTGACTTCGTATAATTATTATGTTTGTCTTCCTTTTCAATGGTTTGTTTTATTAGTTTGAGTTCAAGTTCGGGATCTGAATAAAAATCTTCTCTACCTAAATACATTTGAAGCAGTTGTTTAAGAATTATAACATCATCCTCAATCGTAGTTGCTTTATACTGGCTGGGGTCGCGACTGACTTGAAAATTCTTTAATACAATTTCATCGTTCGCTGGTTCGGTAAATACTTTGTAAATGCAATGATCTGTCCAACTACGGGCCAAGAACAGGATTTTATCTATGACGAAAACATTCCATTTGTCGTCCATGCTATAAGAGTAGATACCGACTTCAAAAACGTTAAATTCAGTCTTTGAGATTGTGATTCCAAGTTCAGCCTGTGCAAAGCTCGTTGGAAATGATTCCGCAATTTTATGCTTTCTAATCTCGTCCATCTATTTACTATTTTCGCGAATGAACTAACTAATTTACCAAATTACGCTAATTTAGTTTGATAAATAATTAGTCACCATGCCCAAACACCCAGCTCCCCAATGGTGGGGCCCGCCGAAAAACTTTGCCGACCGTAAAAACGAGCGTAAGATCAGCTGGCTGGAGTTGTTTTACGACCTGGTGTACGTTGCTGCCATCGGTCAGTTAACGCACCGCATTGCCGTAAGCCCAACCTGGAGCACCGTGGGGTATTCGTTCCTGTTGTTTTGCATGATCTTCTGGTCATGGGTTAATGGCAGTCAGTATTACGATCTGCACGGCGGCGATGGTATCCGCACGCGCCTGCTCACTTTTTGGCAAATGCTGGGTATGGCGGCTGTAGCCATCACCATGCCCGATGTATTCGACGGAAACCAGCAGGGTTTCGCCATCACGTTCGCGGTTTTGCAATTCCTGGTTACTTATATGTGGTGGAGCGTCGGTTTGTACGATCCTTCGCACCGCGTTTTTAATAAATTTTATACCATTAATTATAGTATCGCCTTTGCATTGCTCATCGCCTCGGTATTTACCAGCTGCCAAACCGCCATTGTTCTTTGGGTTATCGCCCTGGTATTTAATTTAACTGCACCACTCGCCGCTGCCCGCACGGTAATACGGGTTTTGAAGGAAAGAAAACAGCCCGCATTTACCGCATCGGCCACTATCGTCGAGCGTTTTGGCCTGTTTACCATCATCGTGCTTACCGAAAGTATTGTAAGCACCGTTGGCGGTGTCGGCGATGTCAAGGACAAGCAGCCAGCGGTTTGGGTGGTGTTTATACTGGGCATACTCATCGCATTTTTGATATGGAACCTCTATTTTGATATGACCAGCGAGCAGGAAACCAAAAAAGGATATTCCTATTTTCAATACTTTATTTTTCTTCACTTTTTGCTTTTGGCGGCGCTTGCCACAGCCGGGGCGTGTATACGGGTGCTGATGGCCGATGCAGGGACTGTACCAAGCCTTACCTTGCAATGGATGTTTTGTGCGGCGATAGCGGTAATCCTGTTAACGATAACCGGGCTAACACGGATAATGGAAGAATCGGAGGAAGACAGGGCTTATATTACGCCGGTGTCCAGGATACTGGTTGTTGCTGCTTTCATTATTGCTGTGCTCCCTTCCTTTGGCCGCTATCTTAATAGTGCACTTTTGCTCGCAGTTATCGCCGTGATATTATTTATTCCGGTTGTAATCGGAGTGAGAAGTTGGGTTAGGTTTAGATTTTTTAAGCATAGGAATTAAGCAAAATCAAAATAAATTAGATCAACTTATTTTAACCAATAACCAATAATAATCCCGATAATACCAATTGCCCATTTAACCAGCGCACTTTCAGTTGGTTCAAATATAATAATGCCCATCGAAAAAAAGCCTAATACGGAAGTTATCCAGATTTGTACTTTGAGTCTTAATTTCTTTAACTCATCGGCAGACATAAGGTTTAGCGTTTTTTAAGTATATTAATGGCCCTTCGGATATTTTCTCCAAAGAATTCGCCATGGGTTACTTCATTATCTTCTTCGTTTTCGGTGGTTTCAATTTGATCCCCGGTTTCTTTTGTGTCGATAATTTCACCGCCCCGTTCTTTTACGAACGAAGAAAGGTTTCTTTTTTCCTTATCAGGTATGTTTATGGTAACCGTTGTCATTTTAAAAAAATCAACTATTATTCAAAAATATAAAATTAATAGTTCAAAGGCAAATATAACCTTATAACTAAGCTGTCGTCATTTTGTTGTGAGCGACACAGCATCAGCAATTTTCGAAAACATTTGCAAATTAAAAAATAAGCTATACATTTGCATACCGAACGGTCGGTTTATAATAAAAGACGATTCTCAAAATGGCCCGAATCGCCACAGACACGCGTAACAACATTTTAAAAACAGCCCTGCTGCTTTTTCTTGAAAAGGGCTATAAAGATGTTTCGTACCAGGACCTGGTAAAAAAAACAGGTCTGTCTAAGGGCGCCATGTACCATTATTTCGCTTCGAAAGAAGAGCTTTTGAACGCAGTTTTCGACCTCTTTTCGCAAAGCGCTAATCAGCCCGCTTCGATAGCGCCGGAAGACATCGTGACCGACTATGCATCATTCAAAAAATTATATGCAGATATTAAGATCGGGCAGTTAAATGACTTTAAAGCTTTTTTGGGTGAAGACCTGGTAAGCTTCAACTGGGTGTTGTTTTGCCTGGAGGCTATAGCTGCAAACGAAAAGTTGAGGATCACGATCGGCGACCTGGCCAAACTGGAAGTAAAATTCCTGGAAAGATGTTTCCTCGGCCTGCAGAAACACTGTAATCTCCCAAAAGGAAAAGATCCGGCTTTGTTGGCGGAATGCCTCTATTATCTGCTCGAAGGCGCCGGGCTGGTGATGTTTTTGATGGAAAAGAAAAATGATGAGGATTTTATAGCGCTGTATGACAAAAATATAGATGACTTTTTTAAGCTAATAATGTAAGATGAAAGCGACACGAAATATCAGCCTGGGTATAGGAAAATTACGTTTAAAATTTAATTGCAGCTACCCTCTTTCCGCCGAAGGCGAAGAGAGGGTGAACGCACGAAGTGCCGTTCGGGTGAGTCGATGCGTGGTGCCTGCTCCCGACAGCTATCGGGAGGCGGTGATGTCCGCCGGGTCGACTCACCCCGAGTGCGCTACGCTGCTCGACCCTCTCTTCCGCTTCGCGAGAAAGAGGGTAACTTCCCTTGTTTACAACTTTGCATCCAAAGCTATTTTAAATGCGATTCCCGTTATGCTGTGCATACTGATTATGCTGTTCGCCTTTTTTAAAGCGGAAGCACAAACAGCCAAAGAGATCGTAACCAAAGCTGAAAACAATGTACACGGCCTATCCTCGGTTACCGAAATGACCATCCAGATCAAAAGACCAACCTGGACGCGCACCATGACCATGAAAGGCTGGACAAAGGGCGATCAGTATTCGATGATCGTGGTTACGGCGCCTGCCAAAGATGCAGGCACTGTTTTTTTGAAAAGGGTTAAGGAGATATGGAACTGGCTGCCGAATATCGAACGGGTGGTTAAACTGCCGCCATCGATGATGTCGCAAAGCTGGATGGGCACTGACATGACCAATGATGACCTGGTAAAAGCCTCATCGCGCATTGACGACTATAAACATAAAATTGTGGGCGACAGTGTTATTGAAGGCCGAAAATGCTGGAAGATCGAAATGATCCCACTGCCGCAGGCGGCGGTAGTTTGGAGCAAGGTAAATATGTGGATAGACAAGAAAGATTACCTGGAACTGCGGCTGGAATTTTATGACGAGGATAACAAGCTGGTGAACGTGATGCAGGGTTCGGATATCCGCACGATCGGCGGCAGGGTAATGCCCGTGAAACTAGAGATGATACCGGTACAAAAGAAGGGACAGGAAACCATAATTACTTATAACAGCGCGGTTTTTAACCAGCCTATCAGTGTCGATTTTTTCACCACCCAAAACATGAAAAAAGTAAAATAATGTTTTTTAAACTGGCCTGGCGGAATATGTGGCGCAGCAGGCGCCGGACGCTGATCACGGTTTCGTCTATTTTTTTTGCGGTGATATTTGCTATTTTGATGCGTGTGGCAGTAGTCGGCTTGTTTGACAAACTAATAGCCGATACGGTGAGCCTGAGCAGCGGCTACATCCAGGTGCATCACAGCGGGTACTGGGAAAACCGGTCGGTTGACAGCACTTTTGAAGAAAACCCTAAACTCGCATCATTGCTAAATAATGAAGCGGAAATTACCGCATGGACGCCCCGGCTGGAGTCATTTGGGCTGGCATCGTCCGGCGAGCGCACCAAAGGCATCCTGGTAATCGGGATAGACCCAAAGAGGGAGAACCAAATATCCGCTATTTCCAAAAAAATAATCGCCGGAAAATATTTTGATAAAAATGGTAAAGGCATCATCCTTGCCGAAGGCCTGGCTGCGTATTTAAAATTAAAAGTAAACGATACCGTGGTGCTGATAGGGCAGGGTTACCAGGGAAATATGGCATCCGGAAAATATGCGGTAAGGGGGATTGCAAAGATCGGCATTCCGGAAATGAACAAGGGAATGGCCTGGCTGCCCATGGCTGCGGCGCAGGATTTTTTGAGTACCGGCGCAAGATATACCTCCATTTCTATATTGATCAATAACCAAAACAATATGGGTGATTTGAAACAGGACATTATCAGCAAAACCAACGGCGATGGTTACGAGGTAATGACCTGGAAGGAGATGATCCCCGAGCTTGACCAGCTTTTCCAGGCCAAGATGGCGCAAAATGTGATCATGTCGGGCGTGTTGTACCTGGTTATCGCCTTTGGCATATTCGGCACCATCCTGATGATGCTGAACGAACGTTTGCACGAGTTTGGCATCCTTATCGCCATCGGCATGAGAAAAAGCCTGCTGGCCGGGGTCGTGGTGATTGAGATGGTGCTCATGTCAGTTGTAGGGGTGGTATTGGGTGCGGTTTGTATTTACCCCGTGGTGCTTCATTACCACAACTACCCGATCAAACTCACCGGCGACATGGGAAAATCCACGGAACTATACAATATCGAGCCGGTAATGCAATTTTCGACCAACCTGTCAAACTTTATTGTGCAGGGGTATGTGGTACTGATCATCGCTGTGCTGCTGTCGCTGTATGCCATTTTTAAAATTTATAAGCTAAAAGCCATTGAAGCCATAAACAGTTAAATAATAAATGCAATGCTTTTTAAAATAGCCTGGAGAAATATCTGGAGAAACCGCACACGAAGCCTCGTGGTCATTTCGGCGGTGGCTGTCGGTTTGTTTGCCGGCATGTTTATAATGGCCTTTTTCCAGGGTGCAATAAACCAGGAAGTTGAAAGCATGGTTGAAACCCAGCTTTCGCATATCCAGTTTCATAATCCCGCTTTTATTGACGATAAAGAGGTAAATGACACGATAGCGGATGCGAACGCCATTGTAAACCGGCTTAAGCAGAACACCGATGTAAAAGCGGTATCAGCTAGGCTGATTACTACCGGCATGGTGTCCTCATCGTCGACAGCTTCGGGCGTCGAGATCCATGGCGTAGTTCCTGATGACGAAAAATCGGTAAGTAATATTTCAAAGGATTTAATTGAAGGCAGCTATTTTACCGGCCTCAAAAAAAATGAGATCGTAATTGGTGAGAAGTTGGCGGGCAAGCTGGGTGTAAAACTGCATAACAAGATCGTGCTGACTTTTCAATCCAAAACCGGCGACCTAACGGCGGGATCGTTTCGGATCGCAGGAATCTTCCGCTCGCGTAATTCCAGTTTCGACCAAATGACGGTATTTACCCGGTTTGACGACCTGGCGACGATATTGGGCACAACAGGCGAAATGCACGAGATAGCCGTGGTGCTAAAGGACGGTCAAAAGACTAATTCGGTTGCACGGGGATTAAAAAAGGAATACCCGTCGTTGCTGGTACAAACCTGGACAGAACTCTCGCCACAAATGGCGTTGCTCAGCGGTATTATGGACCAGATGATGTACATTATTATCGGTATCATATTGCTGGCGTTAATGTTCGGCATCATCAATACGATGCTGATGGCTGTGCTGGAGCGGCAGCGTGAGTTCGGGATGCTGATGGCCATCGGCATGAATAAGCCAAGGGTGTTTATAATGATCGTGCTTGAGTCGGTGATGCTTACCTGCGCCGGTATACCGGCTGGGATACTGTTTACCAGCCTTACGGTTGGCTCGCTGGCGAAGCATGGCATCGACCTGTCGTCATTTTCGCAGGCCTTGTCGCAGTACGGTTTTAGCAACATTATTTACCCGGTATTAAAGCAGTCCATGTTTTTGCCGGTCATCCTGATGACGGCCCTGACGGCAATATTATCAGCAATTTATCCAGCAATAAAAGCATTAAGATTTAAACCTGCGGAAGCAATACACAAAATTTAAGATCATGGGCAACATTATCGAATCGTATCACCTGTCGAAAACCTATAACCCCGATACCGTGCCGGTGCATGCCGTAAATGAGGTGGACCTGGTTGTAGAAGAAGGGGAATTTACCGCGCTTGTTGGGCCATCCGGCTCCGGGAAGACTACCCTGCTCAACCTGATCGGCGGATTGGATTATCCGACTGGCGGACAGGTCAAAATAGACAGCGTCGACATAACCAAAATGAACGAGAGCAAGCTGATCGATTTCAGGCTGGAGAATATTGGTTTTGTTTTCCAGGCCTATAACCTTATCCCGGTGCTTACCGCAAGCGAGAATGTGGAGTTTGTGATGTTGCTGCAAAAAGCCCCAAAAAAAGAAAGAGAGAAGCGCGCCGTGGAACTGCTGACCGAAGTCGGCCTGAAGGATAAGTTGAACAAACGGCCGTCCGAGCTTTCGGGCGGGCAACAACAGCGGGTAGCGGTGGCCCGTGCGCTGGCATCAAAGCCCAGGTTTATACTGGCCGATGAGCCAACGGCCAATCTTGATTCTGTCTCCACGGAAAACCTGCTTGAGATCATGGCGAAACTCAACAAAGAGGATAAAATGACCTTCATTTTCTCCACACACGACCAGCGGGTGATTGACAAAGCCCGCAGAGTGGTTACGTTGGTTGACGGAAAGATCGTATCGGACACCAAAAAATGAAAAGGTTACCGGGAAAATCGGGTTTAAAATCAAGTTGCAACTACCCTCTTTCCGCCGCAGGCGAAGAGAGGGTCGAGCAGCGCAGCGCACTCGGGGTGAGTCAACCCGGCGGGCATTACCGCGACTGCAAACACCACGCGTCGACTCACCCGGTCATCGCTGCGCTCGACCACCCTCTCTTCCGCTTCGCGGGAAAGAGGGTGAAAACATTTATTCACAATTTTTTCTATGAGGTAATTTTAAAAGCGGTATCCCTGAAATCGAGTCTCAGAATATTGTTATTGTTAGCGTTCGCATTCATTTTTCATACCGCAAACGCGCAAAACGATTCGACAAGGCAAGTCACAAGCGACAGCCTGAAGAAAGACCATAAGTTTACGGTTAACGGCTATGTCAAATATTTGGAGCAGATCAGTTTTGTGAATGATATCACCAATTTACAGACGCTGAACCTGCTGCACAACCGGCTTAACTTTAAATACAAACCCGATGATCATTTTACCTTCAGGCTGGAGGTGCGCAACCGGGTTTATTATGGCGACGAGGTTAAAACCTACCCCGGTTTTGCCGCCCTGGTAACCGGCGGCGACGGCACGCTCAATCTTTCCGAAAATTGGGTGGACAGTCATGCCATGCTGTTTAACAGCACCATCGATCGGGGCAGCGCCGAGTACATGAACGGCAAATGGGATATAACGGTGGGCAGGCAGCGCATCAACTGGGGCATTAGCACGGTTTGGACGCCAAATGATATTTTTAACACCTTTAACTATTTCGATTTTGACTACGAGGAACGCCCCGGCACAGACGCAGCACGGGTGCAATATAACCTGACGCCGTCCTCGTCACTCGATGCAGCCTTCAGCCCCGGAAGGACAGCTTTGCAAAATGTAGGCGCACTAATGTATCGTTTTAATAAATGGGGATACGATTTCCAGGCATTTTCGGGCGTTTACCTGCAAAACTTTACCGCCGGTGCAGGCTGGGCGGGGAATATAAGTGACGCCGGTTTTAAAGGCGAAGTAACCTACTTTGCGCCCGGACAGCACGATGCCGGCGGCACATCGATAGCAGCAACGCTGTCAGTTGATTATGCTTTTAAAAATGGTATTTATGTGATGGTATCGGGCTTATACAATAAACTCGGCACGGACAGCCTGCTCAATATTACCCGGTTGACTGCCTCCACACTATCGGCCAAAAATATCTTCCCTTTTAAGTACACCCTTTTTTCAGAGATTTCATATTCCTTTTCACCCATATTAAAAGCCTCGCTCGGCGGGATGTATTCCCCTTCGGGCAACTCCCTCATTGTTCTCCCTTCGCTTAATTACTCCATCTCGGATAATTGGGTGCTCGACCTGATCGGTCAGTCATTTTACTCACAACAGAACGGTGGCTACAAGCCGCTTGGAAACAGCATTTACTTGCGGTTAAAGTGGGGTTTTTGATCTTTTCAATGTCTCCCGGCTGGTTATCAATGTAAATTACTCTAAAATTAATTTTATTTACGATAAGGCAACCTTTTCATTTCCAGGTGCGTGTTGAATAAAAGTGCGCGTTGTCTTTAACGGCCAAAAAACGGAAAGGAGGACAATGAATAAAATGGTAAAGGGAATAAAATAACATCAATTAATTATTTACTCATTTATTTATACACCTATGAAAAGTTTAATCAAAGCCAAAGTTTTGCTTGCAGGATTTATGGCTGCCACGTTTTTATTTGCATGTCATAAAGACCACAACCCCCTGCCTTTCGATTTCAATGTTCATCAAACTAATCTTGTTGCCGATACTGCGGGCTTTGGCGCAATACGGATCGACCACAACTTAGCCAACGCTTGGGGAATAGCCGCTGCGCCGGGCAGCCCCATCTGGATATCGGCTAACCATTCAGGAGTTAGCGTTATTTATGACAATAAAGGGAATACAGTGATTCCCCCCGTTACTATTCCATCAGTTACGCCGGGAGGAACCGGGGCACCATCGGGCGCCTTGTTTAACAGCACAGCCGATTTTGGAGGTTACAAATTCATTTTCGCCAGTGAAGACGGGATAGTGCTTGCCTGGAAATCCGGCGGTTCAGCCGTCAAGGTGGCAGACAGGTCTGAAACCAGCGCAGTATACAAAGGAATTGCCATTATTAACGACGGCGCGGATAATTTTTTATGCTTAACCAATTTACGTGGCGCTACCGTCGACGTTTTCGACAAGAATTTTAATTTTGTGAGCAACAGCCGTTTTGTCGATCCTGGTATTCCAGCCGGTTTCGCCCCTTTTAACATCCAGTTTATCCAGGGCCAGGTATACGTTACCTATGCCAAGCAGAAACTTCCTGATAAAATGGACGACCAAAAAGGGTCCGGCAACGGTTATATTGATGTTTATAGCCCCCATGGTACGCTTATTAAACGTTTTGCGTCCCAGGGCACACTTAACTCACCTTGGGGCATTGCCCTGGCCCCGGCAGGATTTGCCGATTTGCAGCCAACTATCCTGATCGGCAATTTTGGCGACGGCCGGATCAATGTTTTTGATATGCATGGCTTCTTTAAAGGACAGCTTCAAAATGAAGGGGGGCAGTCTGTATCGATAGATGGCTTATGGGCGATTGATTTTCTGAAAGGCAATACGCCCGGAGGAAACCCGGGCGATCCGCTGTATTTTACCGCGGGTCCGGATGACGAAGCTCACGGCCTTTTCGGAACGTTGCAAAAACAATAACTGAATAAACCGCAAATTGCCATTTGTGTGTTTAGCGGTGCTTACTCCATAGCAACCTTATGCCCTATAAGCGGCCCGCTGCAAAGCGCGCCGCTTTTAATGAAATATAGGGAAATCTGCGCCATGTGCGATTCCCTCCCCGAGGGAATCGCACATGGCCACCGCTTTTTTAGATTTCGTAATACTCGTTTATTCTATTATTACCTTATTCCCATTCCTTCTCCTCACCCACAAAACCCCGCCGCCTTCTTTCACTGCTTCCCAACTATAACCTTCCCCGTCGGTCGATTCTTTAAGCGGCTTGTCATTTAGCAATACGCCTTTTGGTTTGTCCTTAAGTTTGATCTCTTCAGTACCGGCGCTATCAAACGTGCGGTAATACAGGTGCACTTTGTTGGAGTCGATCTCCGTAAATTCAGTGCTGTAATATTTGTGAAAATGGCCTTTATAATCGGCTTGCTGGATTACGGAGGTGGTAGACAGAATATGATCTTCAACCGGCGCCAGGAATGGATAGGTTGCCATCGCGCGCAGATAATGCCTTACATAGTCGCCGTAGCCGTCGGTAAGCCAGGGCTCGTCGAACGGGAAGCAGTTTTTGCCATCAAAATCAACCGAATAGGTAGCCCAGGTGAGCTCGCGCAGGGCATTGGTATAATTGGAGGTATCGCCCGTTAGCGAGGTGTACAACAGTTCGTCAGCGCCCTGCCTGGATGTATGGCTTTCACCCGGTACCGGGTAAACAGATTGTTCATTTGTGACGATGACGCCGTATTTTTTCCACTTGTCGTTGTTAAAATTGGTATGCACCCAGTCGATGACATTTTTTACCTGGGCTTTCCAGCCGGGGAAATATTGAGGATGTTCCATCATGTAACGGGCGCAGGTCATGGCGTTGATCTGTGTTTGGCTCCATTCGCCCACGTCTTCGAAAAATGGCCCCCATTTTTGGTTTTGAATGGGGTATTTTTCCAGCCAGGCCAATATCTTAGCAGCACCGGCCTTATAGGCTTCAACGTTACCGCGTTTCAGTTCGATCAGGTCATCAAACATTTGGACCGTACCGGTGAGGTTGCTGGTGTAGCAGCCGGTGTCTTTTGATTTCACCATACCGTCATCCTGCAGCAATGCGGTTTCCCCTGTGAAAACGTTCACTTTAAAAGGCAGGGGCGAGTGATTGGCGTCCCCGGTCTTTACGTTTGCGGCCAACGTATTGGCAATTTTAATGGCAGCGTCGAGGAAAAGTGGATCATTTTTTATTTTATAGGCATGGATCAACTCCAACCCGAAGGAGCCGGCTTTATCCGGCTGTGCCACGCCGCGCCCGCTGCGCATATCGCCATCATAGGTGCCCGAATAAATGAGCGTATTATAAGGAAAGGGAATGTCGGGCCACTTGCAGTTTGAAGGCGACATTCCGTGGGTGAGATAATACTCTGCCAGGAAATAAAGGTTGTTTTTTACATTTTCGTCCCCGGTATAAGCATAATACAACCGCCATGACGACATGGCCATCATAAACTGGTCGCCGCCGATGCCGCGCGGATCATCCATGTTCGGATTAAAAACCTGGTGCGCCATATAATAGGCCAGCCCGTTCGGGTCGCGGCGCATATTGAACCAAAAATTCCAGATGATGCGGAGATCATGGTCAAAGGCAATGGCCTGGTCGGGATTATACCAGGGGACGATATGGCCGGCTTTATCCGTTTGGATTGGGTGGTAGATCAATATTTCCTTTTGCTGCGCATGTGCGGCTATAACGGACAGGCCAATAGATAGCGATAGCAAGATAATTGGTTTCTTCATGGTGAGGTTAAGTTAGTAATTATTAATCACAGATTACACTGATTATAGATCAAAGGTTACCGAATTCAATCGGTGTAATCCTAACAAAAAAAATAACCAACTTGTTACCTGCACAGTGCCTGTGTTTTGCCTTATATTTAGCAAACTGATTTTAAACCAATAAAACTGTTAAATCTGTATGGAGATTGAAACTAACACAGCCAGCACCATTAACCGGCGCAAGTTTATCGAAAAATCGGCCGTACTGTCGGCTTTTATGATCGTGCCCAGATTTGTGCTGGGCGGGAAGGGCTACACGGCGCCGAGCGATTTGATCACCATCGGCCATATCGGTACCGGGAAACAGGCTTTCGGGCTAAAAAAGGCTTTCCTGGATACCGGTGAAGCTAAGCTATTAGCAGCGGCCGATGTTTACGGCGCTAAAGTAAAGCAGTTTGCAAACGAGGTGAACCAATTTTATGCCGCGCAGGCCGGGCAAAGCCAATATGCGGGACTGACCACCTATGCTGATTTCCGTGATCTGCTGGCGCGAACAGATATTGATGCGGTTGTAATTGCCGTGCCCGATCACTGGCATTCGGTGTGTGCTATACTGGCTGCGCGCGCCGGGAAAGATATTTATTGCGAAAAGCCGCTGTCGTTGACGATCTCCGAGGGACGTGCTATGGTGCATGAGAGCAGGAAACATAAAAGAGTTTTCCAAACCGGCAGTATGCAGCGCTCGTGGCCAGAGTTCAGGCAAGCCGTGGAATTGGTGCGTAACGGTTACATCGGCGATATACAAACTGTAAAAGTAAACGTTGGGCCGCCGCCGGTGCCCTACAACCTGGCGGCTGAGCCAATGGTGGACACCCTGAATTGGGACTTTTGGCTGGGGCCTAACGCACCGCAAAACTATCATCATTTCCTTGCGCCCAGCCTCACTGACGATTTTTGGGCCAAATGGCGCGACTATAAAGAGTTTGGCGGCGGAGGCATGACCGACTGGGGCGCCCACATGTTCGATATTGCGCAATGGGGGCTGGATATGGACGATACCGGACCTGTAAGCGTTACGCCGCCCGATAAAGACCACCCGTTTTTAACCTACACTTATGCCAATGGTATTACGATGACGCACGAGCCGGAGGGTAACCAGGGTGTAACGTTCGTCGGCTCAAAGGGGACGGTGCATGTAATGCGGGGCAAACTGGAGACCACGCCTGCGTCATTGAAGGACCAGGTTATCGGCGCTAACGAAAAGCATGTTTACCATAGTGAAGACCACTATAAGGACTTTTTGCAGGCCATGCGCAACCGCACCAAACCGGTAGCAGATGTGGAGATCGGCCATCGCACCGCCACGGTTTGCAATATGGGTAACATCGCCTATGAGCTGAAACGGCCGCTTAAATGGAACCCGCATAAAGAAAAATTTGACGACGAGGAAGCGAACAAGCTGATGAGCCGGGAAATGCGGAAAGAATGGGTGGTTTGATTTCGGATTTCGGATTTCGGAATTTCGGAATTTCGATTTCGGATTCGGGATTTCTATTTCAGGATTGACAGATTTAACCTTATTTCAGTTCGGCATATTTTGACCGCACCGGGGCTGAAAAGAATATTTCGGCATAATGGTCAAAATCGGCGGTGTCATCCGAAGTAGTGAAAAAGCTTTGCGCGCCGTTTTTGGACAGCAGATTGTCCATTTCAGGGTGGCGTATTAAATAATCAACCAGGCTGGCAGCCACAATGTCGCCCTGGGGCACGGCCTTAATATCTGCCGGTAAAAATTCAACAATCTTTTTTTGCAGAAGGGGATAATGCGTGCAGGCCAGCAATAACGTGTCGATTGCCGGTGATTGCGCTAAAACCTGGTCAAGGTATTTTTTTACGAAATAGTCGGCGCCCGGCTGGTCGTACTCGCCGTTCTCTATTAACGGTACCCACAGTGGGCAGGCTTGCTGGAAGACCTTAACTTCAGGAAAGAAATGACCGATCTCCATTAAATACGATCCTGATTGCACGGTACCTTTTGTGCCCAATACACCAATTTGGTTGGTTCTGGTATAATTTCCTATTACCTCTGCCGTGGGCCTGATCACGCCAAGCACCCTCCTTGCAGGGTCGCCGTTTTGAAGATCTTTTTGCTGTATGGTGCGCAATGCCTTGGCCGAGGCCGTATTACAGGCTAGTATTACCAGCGGGCAGCCCTGTTTAAACAGCCATTGCACACACTCCCATGTATATTGATGAATGGTTTGAAAAGTGCGGTTGCCGTAAGGCGCCCGGGCGGTATCGCCCAGGTAGATATAGTCATAGCCCGGTAGTTGCTTAACGATGGAGCTAAATACGGTTAACCCTCCGTAGCCGGAATCAAATATTCCGATAGGCCTGTTATTTACCATTGCTGCAAAAATAGAAAAGCGCCCCGGGTTTTCGGGACGCTTTTGGTAAATTCTTCAACTGATATATTATTTCAAACCTAATTTAACCTTTACCGCGGCCATCAGGTCGTCTCCCTCGGGAGAAACGATCAGCGGCGCACCTTGCGAAGTATCAAATACGTACGTGTATCCTTTTTCTTTTGCCACCTCATTAACGGCAGCTTTGGCTTTATCTGAAAGCGGCTTGATCAGCTCGTTGCTTTTAGCTTCTATTTTTTGCTGCGCGTCAGTCTGAAAAGTCTGCATGCGTTTTTGCATATCTGCCAATTCAGCTTCTTTTGAGTCCTTTTGGGCCTGGGTCATGGTCGCCTGGCCGGTTTGAAAAGTTTTAACATCTGTTTGGTAGGTATTTTGCATCGTCGTCCACTCATCCGAGTATTGTTTTTGAAATACGTCCATCTGGGTTTGAACGGTTTTTAACTCCGGCATCTGGTGTATCACCTCTCCGAAATTGATGTATCCGATCTTGGTTTGTGCCTTGGCAAAGTTGCCTGTAAGTAATATGCACACTGCAACTATAGCAACTTTAAATACATTTTTCATTGTTTCTTTTTCTGCGTTTTAAAATAATGGGATTCCTATGATTTATTAAATTATTTTGCAAATGTACCGGGTTTTAAGCCCAGTTTGATGATCACATCCGAACTTTTATCCAGGCGTGGGCTGGCGTACAGCATGATCACTTCGCTGTTTTTGTCAAATATCATGTCCATGTTATCTTCTTCGGCAACGGCCTGGATAGCTTTGGTCATTTTTTCCTGGATGGGCTTGATCATTGAGTTACTTTTTTGAGTGAGCTCGCCGTCCGGCCCGAACTTTTGGCGCTGAAACTCCTTGGCTGATTTCTCCTTATCGTCAATTTCAGCCTGGCGGCGCTTTTTCATATCAGGCGTCATCAAAACTTCATCGGCCTGGTAAGCTTTGTACAGCCTGTCAATCTCCTGGTACTTTGCGTCAACGTCTTTTTGCCACTGTGCCGATAGCGCCTCCAACTGCCGCTGTGCCGAAGCATACTCGGGCATATGTTTTAATATATAGTCCGAGTCGACGTATGCAAAGCGCTGGGCAAATGCAGTTGTTACCGTAACAAAGATAAAACAAACTACTATGAGTATCTTTTTCATTGCATTATTTGGCAAATTAATTAAACCCGCCACTTAAGCTTTGCGAAATTGAAAAACTAAACTGGCCTTTATTTGCGCTTGGTATACCCGGTATGGCATCAAAACCATAACCATAGTCTAAACCAAGCAGGCCAAATATAGGCAAAAATACTCTGGTTCCAACTCCCACTGACCGCCTGATATTAAACGGATTATAGTTATCAAATGAGTTCCAAACGTTGCCGCCTTCCGCAAACACCAGCATAAATATAGTGGCGCTCTGGCTTTGAATTACAGGGTGCCTCAACTCAAACGTAAATTTGTTGTAAACCGTACTTCCGGGGTTAGTATCTGCGGTATAATTTGTGCCGACGGGTATAATACTGAAGTTTTGATACCCGCGTAAACCGACGATATCACTTCCCTGCAGGAATTGATAAGTGGCCATACCGTCGCCGCCGAGTTTAAACCGCTCGAAAGGGGAGGGCGGAACGGCGGAATTATATTCTCCCAAAAATCCAAAACGCACCTGCGACATAAATACCAGCTTGCCGGTGATCCGCTGAAACCATTGCGCATCGAATTTTACTTTATAGTACTCTACAAAATGGTAGATCTGCTGTTGTGTAGCAATTCCGTAGTCGATATTGTTAAACAGCGAATAGGGCGGCGTTCCCTGGATCGTTAATTTCATGTTTGACCCGTTTGTCGGGTAAATCGGGGCATCCAGTGAATTACGGCTTAACTCCTGGGTAAGCCTGATGTTGTACGATGTGCCGTTTGAAAACAAGTAACCGGTATAGTTATCCAGGTTGTAGTGATCGAGGTTTAACGAGTAGTTTAACTGAAAGTAGTTATCCGGCCAGTTTAATTTTTTACCCAATGTTACTCCCACGCCGTTTATCCGCAAATTATTGTACAAGGGACTGGTAGGGGCATAATACTGACCGGTTGAGCTGCCTTGGGTGTACGCTGATATAGCAAAATATATCGGTTTTTTACCGCCCAGCCAGGGCTCGGTAAAAGTAAACGAAAAGTTTTGATATGTACGCCCGCTTGACTGGCCAACCAGGCTCAGTTTCTGTCCGTCGCCTTTAGGCAGCGGTTTATAATCCTTCAGGTGGAAGATGTTCCGCAGCGAAAAATTATTAAAGGTTAAGCCCAGCGTACCAACCAATTGGCCACCGCCAAACCCGCCCGAAAGCTGTATCTGGTCGGACGGTTTTTCAACTACGTTGTAAACGATATCAACGGTTCCGTCAGTAGGGTTAATATTGGTTGGCTTCGGTTCAGTTTTTTGTTCATCAAAAAATCCAAGCTGGCCAATTTCCCGCGTACTGCGTATCAACAGGGCTTTATTAAATTTTTGCCCTGGTTTGGTCATGATCTCGCGCATCACCACTTTATCATTGGTTACGTCATTACCTTTAACCGAAACCCGGTTGATGGTATATTGCGGGCCCTCATATACGCGGATATCAAGGTCGACAGTATCATGGTATATCCGGGTCTGCACAGGGTCGGCCTGGTATGTCAGGTACCCGTCGTTCAAATAAAACGACGAAACGTCGTCATCGTTCGGCGTGGGACCGGTGAGCCGTTTATTCAGCTCATCCTCACTAAAAATGTCGCCTTTTTTTATCTTAAATATCCGGCTCAGTATCTCGGTAGAGTATTTGGCATTGCCCGACCATTTGATATTACCGAAATAATATTTATGGCCTTCGAACAGTTTTATTTTGATACCGACTGTGTTTTCTCCGGTTTTGAAAACCGAGTCGCTCAGGATTTCGGCGTCACGATAGCCTTTATCCTGCATCTTAGTGACCAGGTTTTGCTTATCCTCATCATATTTATCCTGCTTAAATTTCCTTGAGCCAAATATGTTGTAGAATTTTCGCGTTCTTGTTTTGGACAAATATTTTCGGAGCTGCTTTTGCGAAAAAGCGGTGTTCCCCTGGAATGTGACCGTTGTGATCATCACCTTTTCCTTTTTATCTACCTTCACATTCAGAATTACGCTATTAGCATCGCCCGGGTCTTTGCGCTGCACCATGGTTACGGTGGCATTTAAAAAACCCTTTTCGGCAAAATGCTTCTTTATAATGGCCTCGGTTGTACTCAGCATGTTCTGGTTCACTATCTTGCCCGTTTTGTCGGCCAGCAGCTTTTGAATATCCTCCACCTCTCCTTTGCGTATACCGGTAATGTGCATTCTGGATAAACGCGGACGCTCAACCACTACAATTTCCAGGTAGATAGTATCCAGGTTTACCTTTGTCACGTTTAGCTGTACGTCATCAAAAAGGCCCTGCGAATAGAGGTTTTTGATCACGTTTGCATTCGCGTCGCCGGGCAGGTTGATCTTGTCGCCTTTATTTAATTTCGAGATGGTAAGCAATACATCCTTATCCAGGTTTTTTGTGCCGGATATGGTAACGCCGCCAATAATATAATCCTTGGGTTCCAGGTAACTTAAGCTATCGGCCGGTAAACTCGACTTATTATAACTCCGCTGATTAGAAACCTGGGCCAGTGCAGAAGTGCTTATTATAGAGAAAAGAAGTGCAAAAAGAAATTTATTCATCCGAATATTTTAGTGGGCTAAAAATAATTTATACAGTTGTTAAAAAGTGTTAAACGTAAAAATTTAGTTGAGTTGGTCGCTCGTCATGCCAAAACGGCGTTCCCTTTTTTGGTAATCCAGTATCGCTTCAAACAAGTCTTCCCTGCGGAAATCGGGCCATAATTTTTGTGTGAAGTATAACTCGGCATAGGCAATTTGCCACAGCAGGTAGTTGCTGATACGGTATTCGCCGCTGGTCCTTATCAATAGCTCAGGGTTGGGCATATCGTGCGTGTACAGGTTGTTTTCAAAAACTTTTTCATCAATATCCTCCAGCCTCAATTCCCCGCTTTGTACTTTCGCCGCTATATTTTTGGCGGCATTCACAATTTCTTTTCGCGAGCTGTAGCTTAACGCCAGCGTAAGCACCAGCCCGGTATTTACGGATGTGGTTTTAATAGCCCGGCTAAGTTCGGCATAACATTTCTCCGGGAGCATGGCGAGGTCGCCTATGGCGTTCAATTGTACATTGTTTTCCATAAACGTATTGATCTCTTTGTCGATGGTGCTCACCAGCAGTTCCATTATTGCCATCACCTCCAATTTGGGCCTGTTCCAGTTTTCTGTCGAAAACGTATAAAGCGTGAGGTATTTAACACCCAGCTCAACCGAAGCCTCCACAATATCGCGTACGGAAAGTACCCCGTTATGATGGCCAAATATTCTTAACTTCCCTTTGCCTTTAGCCCATCTGCCGTTTCCGTCCATAATGATGGCAATGTGCTGCGGTAATTTTGTTAAATCTATCTGGTCCTTATAGCCCATTTGCTTGTCGTTGGTTTATTGGTTTGCAGGTCTTTCACTAACCCTTTAACCAATAAAAAGTGTATTCGTACTCAATGGGCTTTAAAAAAAAACAGGCGCCCTTGTTATTTGGCACGGTATACCGCCAAATTTTTTCAGGGGACAAAGGTAAAACTTAATTGTACTTTTTTTAGTATCGCGCGAGAAAAGTATTTGGGGCTTAGTTGGAAGGGTTGTAATGAGTTGTAAAGGTTGTAGTAAGTTGTAATGGTTGTAACGAGTTCTAAAGGTTGTAATAAGTTGTAGGGTTGTAAGGATTGTAGTGATTTTGTAGGTCGCGACGGGTTGTAAAGAGTATAATGGTAGTCCAACCTTTACAACCCCTACAACTCGTTACAACTTCTACAACTAAATCAAAATATATTCCGCTGCTTCAGCATATCCAAATCCTGCGGGGTTAGTTTAGCTATGGCGTAGGTGGGCACTTTAAAAATATGCATGTCATCCAACGTTTCAACCAGGTTATCATAACGCGAATGATCATCCGGTTTGATGATGACGAATAAGCCTTTGCCTGATTTTTTAAAAACGGCCATTTCCGTGTCGTAAATTGCCTTGCTTAAATCATTGCCGTAGCCGACCTGTTTTGGCGTGGTCAATGGTTTTTCGGGCATGCCAATGTACCACATGGCCTGGTTGTTTTTACCCAGGCAAATGCTCATGGTGCTGGTTTCGGGCACTTTGCCGGGCGGGCCGGGGGCGGGCATCACTACCGGCATCCATTTTGGCTTGGTCAGTATGGTAGTCAGCATAAAAAAGGTGATCAGCAAAAATGCGAGGTCGACCATTGCGGTCAGGTCAACCCGGGGGATTGATCTCCTTGTAGAGCCCCTGCGGCTTGATTTTTCGGGTTTTGAATTTAGCTCGGCCATGATGTAAAAGTTTAAGGTGAATAATTGGTTAACTTTGTTTGGGCTGTTTACATCAATAACGTTTCCGGGATTGAGTTATTGCATCATTGTTGCAATAAAAATTGAATAAAATTATTTCTGCCGCTGACTTTCGACTAAACAACTAAGACTCAAATTTGGGCATTCCCGCCGCTGGTATTAGCGGCGGTCACGCTTTACGCTTATACGCCTTCATGGCCTTAGGCGCTGGGCCGGTCCAAAGGACTCCTATGGAGTATCCGCTTCAACCGTTAATGCGATGCGCCGGTAACTCAATTCATTTCTGCCATGCCCGAGATAGCGCCATACCAAAAATATATCCGTAAACAGGCTTCCAGCATTAGCAGACTTTTTGAAAAGGCTATCGTTTTGCGGTTAAGGCGTTTCAGGTGTGTGCGGATGGTCAGGTTTTTACGTTCTATGTGGTTGGTGCCGTAACGCTTTACTTTATGTAATGCCGCGGGTATTATTTGCCGGTAAATATCCAGGCCATCGGTAAATATTTGTATGCAATTGGCCAGCAGCAGGGTATCGGTAACTCTTTTCAGGTTCTTTTTGGTGCGGGCGCCTATCTTAAAATCGACCACTTGTTTGGTTTGTTTGTCTAAAGCGTAGATGACCCAGCATTCTTTGGTTTTATTTTTTATGTAAGTTTTTAATTCATCTACTTCGTATATTCTTTCCATTATAATAGCCGGTTTCCTGATGCTATCGGCTATTTTTTGTATGCGGTACATCACCGTGCCGGCGGCAATGCGTAATAACCGCGCTATGTTACGGATGCCGCAGCCTTCTTTTACGTGGGCAACAATATCCGAATTGATGGAAGCCTCATAAGCATGCTTTTTGTAGG
>Ga0068856_100000006_pt1 | contig 223827 bp, 209 predicted proteins | sample KBSCornC62_FD_66595 | JGI IMG/M metagenome (GOLD analysis project Ga0068856, IMG submission 66595) | Corn rhizosphere microbial communities from Kellogg Biological Station, Michigan, USA - KBS Corn C6-2 | ecosystem: Host-associated > Plants > Roots > Rhizosphere > Soil ...
TCAGTTACGCCCAGGTGCAGCGGATAGTTCATCCCTTCGGCTACCATCGTTTCAACCAGCAGCCGGTAAGCTTGCACCATCACTTGCGGGTTGCTGGATTTCATACTGATCACCAGGCTATAGTAGTTCAGCGCCTCGCATATCCGCATAAACTCCATAGCCGATTCCACCATGCCCTGCGGGGTGTCACCGTAACGGCTCATGATCCTGTCGCTCAGCGAGCCGTGATTGGTGCCGATGCGCATCGCCGTGCCATACTCCTGACATACCTTTACCAGCGGCGCAAACTTTTGGTAAATACGGTCCAGCTCGGCGCGATATTGAGCGTCGGTATAATCTATCTGGTCGAATTTCTTTTTATCAGCATAATTGCCCGGGTTAATACGAACCTTTTCAACGATCCGGGCGGCCACTTCGGCGGCGTTAGGGGTAAAATGGATATCGGCTACCAGCGGCGTGGTAAAGCCCCGTGCCCGGAGCTGTTTTTTTATCTCGGCCAGGTTTTGAGCCTCCTTAATGCTGGGAGCGGTAATACGTACATATTCGCAGCCCGCTTCGATCATCCGGATAGATTGTTCAACCGTACCCATGGTATCCATGGTATCGGTAGTGGTCATGCTTTGGATACGGATGGGGTTGTTGCCGCCCAGGGGCACATCGCCAATAGCCACCTCGCGCGTTACAAACCGCGAATATTCGGTAAGTGAGTTGCAATAACGGCCGGGGAGGGTTTTTATGGCGGTAGTGCTCATGGCGCAAAATTACGAATTTGTTGGAAGGTTGAATCCTTTATCTGACAAACTGCCATTAGGATAAAATGAATAATCTTTTTGTCTTTTAAGTACAAGAACTACTAATTTATTAAATCATTTTAGGCAAGGCAAAGGCATGTCATGTTTGTTAAACCTATATAAGGAACTCCAAAATTATTGAGAGCCCAAATTAGCCCTAAAACCGGATTGTTAGTTTCCCACAAATAGTCTTCTTTTTTATTGCCGAAGGTGTTTAAGGTTGCAATCGTTTCAGCATTCCGATGAGTTTCGCCCAACACGATATAACCATTTTTTGAGGTATTATGTTCTAACACGATAACAAGACTAATATTTGATTTAGCGATTTTAGAAATAATAGTGTTTAGCGATACATTGCAACTTAAGGCTATTAAAAAATAAGGAGGGGCCTTTTGTAGCGTATCTGTCGAGCCATAAAACTCGCCTGAAAGCATGTTGTTATTCTCGGAATGTCTTTTAAAGTTCCCAATTGCTTTAGCACTTTTAAGTGCCAATCCCAATTGTTCGGTGTTTAATAATACCTTTGCCTCTCCAATTGCTATTATTAAATCGTAAAATAAAAGATTGGGTCTTCCATCTTTATAACCTTTTGGATGGGATTCATGAGCAATTGCAATGTCAACTTGACCAGATTGATTGCCAAATGTGTCTATAATTTCTCCGTGCGTAACAATATTTGTTGAGGGGATATAAGCTGATATTAAATTTCTTAATACAGTTTCAAATCCGCTTCCTTGATTAGTTGTATTCTTAAAGCTATTTCGAATTAATGTAGTCTCAGCTTGGAGATTATGAGACAGTTTTTCCAAAAATAATTTTAAGCTCATAATTTACCTTAATCATAGATCGGCAATATTTATTGCCCTAGTTTCACCTCTTTTAACCTGCCCCATGCTCTCTTCTTGTACTTTGGTTACAAATTCAGTGTTATATTGGGATATTTCTCAACTTCAAAAAACATATTAACATCTGGCCATTTGTTTAAAAGCTTTGCATAAACAACCAAAGCATCTATCTCTAATTCATCACTCCAGGCAACAGAATAGCCATTCGAGTAAACCCTGTTAAATGAATCTTCGTTTTTCAGAACCGAAAAAATGCCTTTTTCAATAAAACCTCTCAACTCAATTTCACCCGAAACACCATCTTCGAATTTAATGTCCAACTTATAGTCCGGCAGGGGACTAAGGCTAATAATTTTCATAATTCTTAAATCAGATAAGCCTCTTCTTAATAATGTCCTTTTAAAGAAAAAATATTTAAAACATCATTTTCAACACTGTAGACGATGCGGTGAGTGTGATCGATACGTCTCGACCATTTGCCTGATAGTTCGTGCTTTAATGGTTCAGGTTTTCCTATTCCCTCAAAGGGCGTATCACGAATTGATTGAAGTAGCTTCTCTATTTTTTTCTGTACACCGATATTCCCGCTTTTCTTCCAATCTTTAAGATGCGATATGGCCCTGGGCGTAAATACTACTTCCATAAGTTATCAATGTCCACCTTAACCCCTTTGCCGGCCTTAAGGTCTTCATCGCCCTGGCGTATCATTTCTACAAATTCAGGATCATATGTTGATATCTCATCCTCGTAAGAAATCTTAAAAGCCTTCATGAAAGTTTTGAGAGCAGCTAATTGCTCCTTTGTATCAGGATGAACTATTAGTGTTTCCATATTACAAATCTAATAATTTTAACCAAAAACACGTCTTTTCAAATCACGACTTCCCCAGTTTTATTGCTCTGCTTCAATCGCCTTTATCGCCTCATCATATTGCTGTATCAATCCCGGCGCTCTGTCAACGGCCCAGCCTTTGTAATTATCGCGCAGCAAAATGAGCGTTTGCCGGATGTTGTTCTCATTCCTCGACTCATAGCTTAAAAATATCCCGCCGATCTTATCTTCCAGCTTGCCGATGCGTTCCTGGTCGTCATACAGGTTAGTGAGCTGCTTCACCAGCGTATAGTTGATCTTCGGAAAAATATTCTGGCTTTTGGCCACTTCCCAGGCTACCTTGCTTAAATCGCCGTAAAGCACGCCATGGTTGCCGGAGAAAACATATTCATAGTGAAATTCGCCGTTGTTGACGATCTTACGCTGTAAAACCGGGTTATTAATGGCCGAATCGAGCCGGCGGATTATGCCGAGGTGATAAGCATATTGGGCCGTTTCCAGTTGTTTGTTTTTTACCAGTTCGTTTTTAATATTTTCCATCAGTTCGCGCGTTTGGCTTTTTTCGTGCAGGGTGTTGATATATTCGGTAACCACCAAAGCCAGGAAAACGCTGAAAATAATGAGCAGCGATTCACCGAGGTATTCGCGCATGTCGCGCAAAACGTAAACTTCCTGTTTGGGCTTTTTGGCGGTGTGTTGTGGTTTTTTAGGAAAGGCTGGTTGTTTTTCGTCCATTTGCTTAAAAATTCTGCAATGAAGGTAAGGAAACGTTTGTAGAGACGCAATATTTTGCGTCTCCGAAACGGCGCGTCGACGTTTAACTGTATATTTCGATGATTGTGGTCCGAGACGCAAAATATTGCGTCTCTACAAAAATCCTTTGAATAAAAATATAATCCTTAATTTAGTGTCGACATTACAGTTATTACCAAACATACCCATTATGCTATTTTATCTTGCTTCTGTGCAAAGGGCAGCCCGCCTGTTTTGCCTTTGTTTTTTCGCCTTGCTGCTTTTTTCCAAAAGTTTTGCGCAGCGGACCGTTGCCGATTTTGATAAAGGCTGGCATTTTAACCTGGGCGACGTTAAGAACGGCGAAAGCACAAAACTTGCAGATGCGGATTGGCGCACGCTTGATCTTCCGCACGACTGGAGCATAGAAGGGAAATTCAGCAAAGATAATCCTGCAACCCCCGAAGGAGGCGCCTTGCCGGGAGGAATCGGTTGGTATCGCAAAACCTTTACCGTGCCGGCATCATCTAAAAACAAGCTGGTTTATATTGATTTTGACGGCGTTTACCAAAAAAGCACGGTGTGGATCAACGGGCATGAATTGGGCTTCAGGCCGAATGGGTATATTTCGTTCAGGTACGAACTAACCCCTTACTTGAATTTTGGTGGTAAGAATGTGATCGCGGTAAAAGTGGATAATTCGGTTCAGCCGAATTCGCGCTGGTATTCCGGTTCGGGTATTTACAGGAATGTTTGGCTGGTGACGACAAATAAAGTGGCTGTTAATCATTGGGGTACTTATGTTACCACCCCATTGGTGTCCGACAAGCTAGCCCAAATAGATATTAAAGTACAGGTACAAAATACCGTCAATACAAATGAATTATCTTTAAGCTCGGTAATTTATGATGACCAAAATAAAGAGGTAGCGGGGGCTGGATTCATTTATCCTTCGATGCATATAAACGACTCCACCTTAAGTGTACCCTTGCAATTTAAAATCAAAAACCCCTTACTGTGGTCGACTGAAAGGCCTCATTTGTATAAAGCGGTTGTCAAGGTACTCCTGGACAAAAAAGTGGTAGATAGTTACACAACCACCTTCGGTATCCGCACCTTCAATTTCGACGCCGATAAAGGCTTTTCTCTTAATGGTAAACCCATGAAAATCCTCGGCGTTTGCGACCACCACGACCTGGGCAGCCTGGGCGCCGCCGTTAATACCCGCGCTTTGGAACGCCAGCTGGAAATGCTGAAGTCGTTTGGCTGTAACGCTATCCGCACCTCGCACAACCCGCCGGCACCGGAGCTGCTGGATCTTTGCGACAAAATGGGCTTCCTGGTAATGGACGAAGCCTTCGACTGCTGGGAATGGAAAAAAGCTAAATACGATTACCACTTATTTTTTAAAGAATGGCATAAACGCGACCTGGAGGACCAGGTGCTGCGCGACCGAAACCATCCGAGCGTGATCATCTGGAGCATCGGCAACGAAATACCGCAGCAAAGCGATACCAGCGCCTTACGCCTGGCGCCCGAACTGGCGGGCATAGTACATAGCCTTGATAAAACGCGGCCCATTACAACCGCTAATGATAATCCAGGCAAAAACAATAAAATTATCGAATCGGGCGCTATCGACCTGATCGGTTATAATTACCATGAATATGATTATGCCACCTTCCACGACCGCTACCCCGGCAAAAAGTTCATTGCCACGGAAACTACTTCGGGGCTTGAAATGCGGGGCTATTACGAACAGCCGTCAGACAGCATAAGGGTATGGCCGGTACGGTGGGATAAGCCGTTTACCCACCCCGGCAACGCCGTATCGGCGTATGATAATACCCGCCCGCCATGGGGATCCACCCATGAGATGACCTGGAAAGTGATGAAAAAATATGATTTCCTGTCGGGAATGTTCATTTGGACCGGGTTTGATTATCTAGGTGAACCTACGCCTTTCAGCTGGCCATCAAGAAGCTCTTATTTTGGCATTATCGACCTTGCGGGCTTTCCGAAAGATGTTTATTATATGTACCAAAGCGAATGGACCGATAAACCGGTGCTGCACATCTTCCCGCACTGGAACTGGACACCCGGCCAAATGATTGATGTTTGGGCCTACTATAACCACGCCGATGAGGTGGAGCTGTTTTTAAATGGCAAATCGCTGGGTGTAAAAAGAAAGGAAGGCGACGACCTGCACATCATGTGGCGGGTAAAATACGAGCCGGGAACGCTGAAAGCCGTTTCGCGTAAGGACGGCAAAGTGGTATTAACCCGTGAGATACATACCGCCGGGCCGGCCGCAAAAATTGAGCTGATCGCCGACCGTAAAAACGTCAAGGCAGATGGAAAAGACCTGTCATTTATCACCGTTAAAATATTGGACAAAGATGGCAACGTCGTTCCTGATGCTGCCAATTTGGTAAACTTTAAAGTAAACGGCCCGGGGTTTATCGCCGGTGTAGATAACGGCGACGAGGTAAGTCACGATCCGTTTAAGGCCAATTATCGTAAGGCATTTAACGGGCTGGCGCTGGCAATTGTGCAAACGAAAGAAAAAGCGGGTAGTGTTACGTTTACGGCTGCATCGGACGGACTAAAGCCGGCAACAGTTGTTTTGCATGTAAAATAGTAACGCATACATCCCGGTTAGCTCAGGTAATTGTTGTATAAAGATCATCAGTGGTTAAACATTTAACGTCCATTGTACGGTACTTGCTTATCATTTGGTTGAGTTTTTTGTCGGATTTGGCAGCGAGGCAATCCGTCAGCACGTTAACAGAATAACCGTTTTTGATAGCGCCATTTATGGTACCGTAAATACAGCCTTCGGCAAAAAGGCCCGTCACGTAAATTTCGTGTATACCGTTTTCCCGGAGAAAGCGGCTGAGAGACGGATTAGTAAAAGCATCGTTTCGATGCTTTGGAAAGTAGTAGTCTGAAGCTATTATTAACCGTGAATCCTGTTTCGTTCCGGGCGTGCCCTCTATTGCAGCATTGTGCCTGAAAAGGTTTGCGATTGAATACCGGGGAAATTCGTTACCGATGTACACCGGGATCGCAGATAGCTTGCCGATCTTATCCAGCAGCTTGTTGATCCGGGTGATCATCCTGCCAGCCTGCACTTTATCAACCGGCATTTTGGCGTTATCGCCTGTAAAATCTGCCTGAATGTCGATGATCAATAAAGCCTTCATTGATTGCTGTTCACCCGTCGCATCTTTGGTGGGATGCTAACAAAGGTACGGTCTTTCAATAATTTGTTAAACTCCGGAACGGGAATCCGTATACTTTGCGTTTAGATCTGTAAACAGACGGCTAAAAATTGATTGATAATTAACTTTTTTAGCAAAAAATTAGCTTAACTTTCAGGGCATGAAAATCCTTCATATCCTTAACGGAGATTCCACAGCGCAATCCTTTGCCGAAACGGGGCTTGAAGGGGATGTTCTCGTTTGGCGCGAAGTTTTATCGGAAGGGCCGCTGATCGAAAACATCACATCGGCTGAGTTTTGGAAAGGCCGGTCGGAATGGATAAGCGAGGCTTTTGGCGAAACTGCCGGAGGGTACAGGCAATCCATCCTGGATGAACTGGCCAGGTTAGAGGAACCTTATGACGAGATAAACCTGTGGTTTGAATTCGACCTGCATTGCCAGGTAAATATGCTGGGGGTGATGAATTACCTGAAACAGAAAACTGACCTTTCGGGCCCGGCGATATTTTTGATATGCCCGGATGATTACCCGGGAAAAGAAGATTTCAGGGGCATGGGAGAGTTGACCGCGGAGGAATTGGAGTATTTATATGATAATATCCGGACACAGCTAAGCGAAATTGATTTTATATTGGCTGCAGAAGCATGGGGTATCTATATCAGCCGTAATGCCGAAACGCTAAAAAACTATTTAAACCATACACAGTTTTGGGGCAGTTTGCATTGCCTGAAACCGGCGCTGGCGGCCCAACTGAAACGCCTGCAGGTAAACGAAAAAGGGCTGAATTACATCGGGCAAAAACTACTGGACATTTACCATAATGGCTATCACACCTGGCCTGAAATATTGAGTGTATTTTGGCAAACCGAAAAAATTTTCGGGATGGGCGATATGGAGATCGATCTTTACCTTAAAAAACTAATTGCTAAGGGATTGATCAGCCTTTCCGGGCAATAAGCAATGCAAAACTGACGTTTAATTACATCAATACTTAAATCTGTAAAAACCCCGTTCATATGAAAAAATCAGGAATTCTATTACTCTTTTTTGCCATTATCTTTCAAATCAGTAACGCGCAAACGTTTGTTGCATCAGGTACCGTAGGCAGCCAGGAAGGTTTACCATTGCGTTACGCCTTCGTTTATGACAAAGAATCAAAAAGCGCTACCTATACGGATTCGCTCGGACAATTCAGGCTGACGGTGCAGAAGAATGCGCAACTGACGATCAGTTGCAAGGGCTATACCGAGGCCATCGTAAGTGCCGGCGGGGGACCTTTGAATATAACTTTGAAAAAGAGCCCGGCAGAGTCGGGAAAGAGTGAGTCGGACGCTGATGTGAAGGCCGTGGAGGACGCATTCAAGCCTATACACGACCAGTTAACCGGCCCCGGGGTTAGTTCATTCGGCGCACAAACCTTTATCAATGTTAAAGAGACTGTTGGCAGCCAGTTTTTATTTAAACAGTGGGTGCACGGGTATATTGTAAAAATGAATGGCGATGTTATTCAAACGCCCGCCCTGCTGTTGAACTATAACAAAATGACAGGCGACCTTTTTATGACAGAAAATCTGACCTCGGTAATGACGGGGGACAAAAATACGATCAAATCATTTGTGCTTGTTGGCCCTGACGACGTGCAATATACGTTTGAAATGATGACCGGCATAAGCACCGATCATTATTGCCAGGTAATCAGCGCCGGCCCGAAGTACAAAATATATAAATTGATCAAAACAAAGTTTATTCCCTCAAATTATAAAACGGACGGTGTTTATTCAACGGGCAACACGTACGATGAATACGCCGATAGTTATGATTATTATGTGATCAATCTTACCACTACTGCTTTCCAACCCTTACCGCTCAACAAAAAATCGATAAAGTCGATTTTTGCTGCAGAAGGAAAAAAAGCGGAGGACTTTGTTGCGGCCCACAAAATTAAAGAGAATGACGCCTGGGTAAAAAGTTTTGGGGATGCAATGAACCAATAAAGCGGACTGAACGCCAAACATCCGAAAGAATAACTATTTTGGCGTTTATGAAAAAAACGTATCTCATCAGCGGCGCAGGCAGCGGTATCGGGCGTGCAATAGCGCAAAAACTAAGCGGCGATGGGCATCGGTGCATTCTGATGGGGCGGAATACCATAAAACTGGAACAAACACGGGACCTGCTACCCGGCGATGATCATTTGATAATCTCAGCTGATATCCGGGATAAACAAAGTTTAAAAGATGCCGCTCAAAAACCTGGTGCTACACCTTTGGACGGCCTGATCGCCAATGCCGGCATCGGCGGCGAAAACCATTGGGGCGATGATGACCGCTGGCAGGAGATCATCGACACAAACCTAACGGGAACTTACAATTTCGTAAATACGTTTTTACCATATTTGGCCAAAACTCCGGGCGAAAAGCATATCCTGATCACATCCTCTATCCTGGCCCGGCTTGGGGTATCGAATTATTCAGCATATTGTACTTCAAAGGCCGGTTTGCTTGGATTAATGCGTTCATGGGCCGTACAATACGCTCCGCAAAAGATATTGGTCAACGCCACATGCCCTGGCTGGGTAGATACAGACATGGCGCAACAAGGTTTGCAGGGCATAGCCGATGGTATTGGCATCAGCAAGCAGGAATTTTATGATATAGCGATGCAAAGTGTGCCCCTGCGGCGCATGAGCAAGCCCGAAGAAATTGCCGGCCTGGTGGCTTACCTGTTAAGCCAAAGCTCCATAACCGGCCAGGCCATTGATATAAACTGCGGGGCTATCATGAACAGTTAATGTGCTAAACCAAATAAATCAATATATTAGCCATTGTATTTTCTTTTAAACTACTGATTTTTTCCCCCTCCGGATGGCAGAACAACCCGCAAAACTTGGCCTGTGGACCAGCACGTCGCTGGTGGTGGGCGGCATGATCGGCGCCGGCGTTTACCTGGTGCCCGCCGCAATGGCTTCATTCGGCAGCATCAGTTTACTCGGCTGGTTATTCGCGGCGGTGGGCACATTTTTTATAGCAAAGGTTTTTAGCGGGCTTAGCAAAATGGTGCCCGGCGCGGCAGGCGGCCTGTATGCTTACACACGGACCGGTTTCGGAGATTTTGCAGGATTTTTAATAGGATGGGGATACTACATTTCGGTGGTTACGGCAAATGCCGCCATCGTAGTGTCATTCACAGGCGCGATGAGCACATTTTTCCCGGCATTAAAAACGCAGCCGATAGATGCAGTACTGACCGGGCTGGGAGCCATTTGGTTTTTAACATGGATAAATAACCGGGGCGTAAAGGCATCCGGCGAAGTGCAGCTCATCACTTCTATTTTAAAAATACTACCCCTGGTAGTGATCGGGATCGGCGGGTTGTTTTTTATTAAAGCTGCCAATTTTTATCCGTTTAACGCTACCAGGTCATCCGCGTTTGGGGCCATCACCAATGCGGCGGCCATCGCGATGTTTGCCCTGGTTGGCATTGAATGTGCAACTATTCCTGCCGAAAACGTGGAGAACCCGGAGAAAACGGTATCCCGCGCCACGATGATCGGCCTGTTTGTCACCGTTGCGGTTTACCTGCTGGGAGCGGTAAGTATTATTGGCGTTATCCCGGCTGCACAGTTAAAAACGTCAGCTTCTCCCTATGCTGATGCTGCCGTCGTGATATTTGGCAGCAGCGCCCGCTATTGGGCGGCCGCAGGCGCGGCGGTGGCCGCATTTGGCTGCCTGAACGGCTGGATCCTGGTACAAGGCCAGATACCGATGGCGCTCGCCCAGGATAAGCTTTTTCCGGGCGCATTTGGCCGGCAAAATAAACGGGCCGCACCATACGTGGGTATCATCATTTCCAGCATCATGGTTTCCCTGTTTATGATGATGAATTATACCAAGGGTTTGGTTGACCAGTTTAAGTTTTTATCCCTGCTGGCCACCATCAATACGCTGGTGCCTTACCTATTTTGCGCGGCGGCCTATATCATTATCCGTTTTACTAAAAAGGAAAACCATGGAGGCGGCTGGACAGCGGCCATATTTGTTGCCGTAATGGCTTTTGCATACTCCTTATGGGCCGTTGCCGGGGCCGGTGAAAGCGCTGTTTTTTGGGGATTTTTGCTGATACTCGCCGGGTTGCCGTTTTATGTTTGGGTGGCTTATAAAAAAACGTCTTGAAGTAAACTTAACGGTTGATGAACTTGAGTCCCTTAAGAGAGGGTTGAAAGAGGGGTTATTAATCAGAGACGGCAAAATCAAGTCAGTCCCTTTTTCCGAACTCTGGGATGAGTGACGTAGTTGAAGTTTCGCCTGAATTCAAACGAGACACAAAGCCACTCGCAAAAATGTCGCCCACCTAAAGAATCGATATAAGGTTTTAAGCAACATCAAATCTGGTTATGCACCGTCTTTTTTATTTTTTAATTCTGCCAAAACCTTTTGCAATAATAATTCGGCATCTTTCTTTTTAATTGTATCGAATTCTCCCTTATCATAGATGGTCATCAGCAAGATATCGATACTATCTTCTGTTTTAATTGCCAAATAATACAGAACCCTAAAACCTCCGCTCTTTCCTTTTCCTTTGCTCTCATCCGCTACCCTTATTTTATAAAGGTTTGAACCATATGATTCTCCTAAAAACGGATTTTTGACGAGTTTAACACCCAAACTATCGATGTTGGTCTGTAAAGTACGATACTTTTTGCAAGGGGCTTTATTCGCCGTTCAAATTCGGCAGTGAATAAAATTCTATTCATTCCACAACTTCGATAGCGGAGCCCCTTCCATTTCTCCCCGGCTTATCAGTATTGCTTCAGCAAGCCCCTGTTTTAAAGACGCCAGTTGAGCTTTCTTCACTGCCGCCCGCGAAATTTTTTCAATAACCTTGCCGCCTTTTCGCTTCACATAGGTTGATATTTCCTTCACTTCCTTGTCCGGAATCTCAATGGTTAATGTGGTCATTGTGCGTTTATTATAAGATATATATCAAATATACGAAATATGAGAAAAAAAGCGCTGATAATTTCAACCAAACACCTCTACGCCGCCATCGCACGAAGCCCAAACCATATAAGGATGCGTATCCCCATGGTAAATTTCTCCTGAAGCCGAGATGCCTATCACGCCCGCAAAACCGTCAAAGGGCTTCAATTCGCCAAACGTTTTTTCAGTGGCCAAAGCCAGGGGCATACCATCTGTAACGCGTGTTACAATATTGCTGGCTACCGCGCCGCTTACAATGTCCTCGCCAACCCCGGTGCACGAAATACCGGCAAAGGCATTGGCATAATTGCCCGCAGTGGTGGCCGAGTCGCTTACCCTGCCGGGTATTTCGAAGCCCTTACCACCCGTTGAAGTTGCTGCCGCCAGGTGGCCAAACACATCCAGCGCTACGCAGCCCACCGTACCCAGGCGGATGGAATCGCCCAGTTTTTGCTCATACTCTTTTCGCCGCTGCACAGTTTCGGGGTTGTAATAAGCAAACCCGTTTTCGCGGGCAAAATTCTGCGCACCTTTTCCGCTCAAAACGCGGTCGTCATAACCCAATAGTTTTTCGGCTATGCAAATTGGGTTTTTTACTTCTTCGACATTGATCACGCCCGAAAAGCGCAGGCTCTGGCCATCCATCAGCGAGGCGCTGAGCCGTATTTTTCCATCACTTTGTATTTGTGACCCGGTGCCTGCGTTAAACAGCTCGCTGTCCTCCAGCAGGGCCACCGTGTAAACAGCGGTTTGTGCCGCGGTATGGTCCTGCAGGTGTTTATAGCCGAGCCGGACGATCTGTTCAAGCGCCTCCTGCTTTGCTTTTTTTATCTCCTGGTTAGTTTGCGATTCGCTAAAAAAACCGCCGTGGATGATGAGTTTCATGTGTAGAATTTAGAGCCAAGAAGCAAGAGTCAAGAACCAAGAAAAAGCAAATTACAAGATCAGTTTTGTCTTGACTCCTGGTTCTTGACTCTTGATTCTCAACAATTACCCGTTATCATCAGGCATATTTACAAACGGCCCGCTTTCAGGCTTAACAATTTTTTTGATGATTAGTTGGCTTTCGGTAAGGTCATATTTATCAGATATCGACATCACACTTACCCGCATATTCCGGATGGAGACTGGCGAACCCATTTCCACGTCGTAAATATTGGTTTCCGCCATTTTTCTGCCGTTTACCAGTATCGTAAGGCCCGAGCCGATAGCTTCCATCATGGTACCGCCGGTGATCAGCAGCCCGGCATCTTCGCCTAAACCAATGCCCAGCATCCCCGGATTGCTGGCAACAGCATACAGCAGCCTGCCGATGCGCCCGCGCTGCACAAAGTGGGTATCGATAATAACCGAGTCGATAAAGCCCAGCCCGGCGGTGATCTGCACTTCGCCCTTGATGAGGGCCTTATTGCTTTGGCCGCGATAGATCATATTGGTTGACGCCGCTGCCGCACCCGCTGAAGTACCGGCGATGACAAAGTTCTCCGCAGCATAACGGGCTTTTAACACTTGCAAAAATTCGGTGCCGCCAAAAATTGAACTCAGCCGGAGTTGGTCGCCTCCGCTGAACATCACGACATCGGCCTTGCGAATTCGGTCGATGTAGGCGTCGCTTTTCGCGTCTTCGCGGCTGCGGATATCTAAAACACCAGTATGGTTAACATTGAAGTGTTTAAATGCCGCTATGTATTCTTCGCCTACCAACTCAGGGATTTGCGAGGCCGTTGTTATAATTTCAACGACTGATTCCTGTTGTTTGGCCGATTCGGTAACAATGCGTTTGAGTATCCCCTGTTCAAAAAATTTAAGATAGTTTGGTTTGATGATCCCTTCGCCCGAACCCAGGTTGGTCCCCATGTCTACTGCGCCGCCTATAATAATTAATTTACCTTTCGGGATGACCATTTTAATAAGTTGACTGGTTGATTAAGTTGATTGACCTGATATTTTCGATCCCGGAAAAATCAACATTCGCAATATCCACCGTTTACATTACAAATTAAATTAAAAACCGGGACAAACGCCCACGGTAATAAATATTTCTTGTTTTCAAGTCCAAAAGTTTTTTAACACTATTAAGTTTTTTAGTTTTAAAAGAAAATTGAGATCAGGCAAAGTCTGCAAACCTATGAAGATTGAAAATATACAAGTACTGCGCGGCCCGAATATCTGGAGCGTAACCCATAAAAAGCTTATCCAGATGCGGCTGAACCTGGAGGATTTGGAGCACAAACCTACCAATGCCATTGATGGTTTTTATGAACGAATGAAGGAACTGATGCCCAGCCTTTACAGCCACCGGTGTTCGCCGGGCGTGCCGGGAGGATTTTTTAAACGGGTTGAAGCGGGTACGTGGATGGGGCATGTGATAGAGCATATAGCGCTGGAGATACAAACACTGGCGGGCATGGACACCGGTTTTGGCCGTACGCGCGAAACGAAGTCGCCGGGGGTTTACAACGTTGTTTTTACTTATATCGAGGAAAAGGTGGGTGTTTTTGCCGCTGAATCGGCTGTAAGGATTGCCGAGGCATTGATAAAAGGCGCGGATTACGACCTGGAAAAAGATATCCAGGAAATGCGCGAGATCCGCGAAAACACACGTTTAGGCCCGAGCACCGGGTCGATAGTGGAGGAGGCCATCATGCGTGATATTCCCTGGATCAGGCTAAATAACCAATCGCTGGTGCAATTGGGCTATGGCAAAAACCAGGTCCGCTTCCGCGCCACCATGACCGAGAAAACCAGCAGCATAGCGGTTGACATTGCCAGCAATAAGGACGAAACCAAGCGCATGCTGCAGGAGCAGGCGATCCCCGTAGCGAAGGGTATTACCATTTCGTCCACCTTAGGCGTTGATGAAGCCATACGAAAGGTTGGCTTTCCGTTGGTATTTAAGCCGCTCGACGGCAACCACGGCCGGGGGATCTCCATCAACATCCGTAACCGGGAAGATGCGGTTGCTGCCTATGAACATGCCGCAAAAATTTCGCGCCGGGTAATCGTTGAGCGTTTTGTTACCGGGTATGACTTTCGGGTTTTGGTAATCGATCATAAAATGGTGGCCGCCGCTTTACGTGACCCCGCGAATGTGGTGGGTGACGGTGTATCGACCATTCAGCAACTGATCGACAAAGAAAACACCGACCCGCGTCGCGGCTACGGACACGAAAAAGTTTTAACCCTGATCACAGTTGATCGTGATACGCTCGACCTGCTCGAGAAAAAAGGTTATACCCTTGAAACCGTCCCTGCCAAAGGCGAAAAGGTTTTTGTAAAATCTACCGCGAATCTCAGCACCGGTGGCACTTCCATTGACGTAACCGATCATGTGCACCCGCAAAATGTGTTTATCTGCGAACGCATCTCGAAAATCATCGGCCTGGACATTTGCGGCATCGATATTATGGCCGAGAACCTGACACAGCCCCTTACCGAAAACGGCGGGGTAATACTGGAAGTGAATGCGGCGCCCGGTTTCAGGATGCATATTGCGCCAAGCGAAGGCTTGCCCCGCAATGTGGCCGGTCATGTGATCGACATGCTGTACCCGCCGGGTAAATCGGCCAGGATCCCTATCATCGCCGTTACCGGTACCAACGGCAAAACCACCACTACGCGCCTGATCGCCCATATTGTAAAAAACAACGGCTACCGGGTGGGCTTTACCACCTCTGATGGTATTTACGTGCAAAACCACATGATGCTGAAGGGGGATACCACCGGGCCGGTAAGCTCGGAGTTTATTTTAAAAGATCCAACCGTGGAGTTTGCGGTGCTGGAAACTGCACGCGGCGGGATATTAAGGGCCGGCCTGGGTTTTAGTTTTTGCGACATCGGCGTAGTAACTAATATACAGGAGGACCACCTTGGCCTGGCGGATATCCATACGCTTGATGATCTGACCCGCGTAAAAAATGTGATCGTTGATTCGATAAAGAAGGATGGCTGGGCAGTTTTGAATGCCGATAACGAATATTGCGTGCGCATGGGTAAAAAGGCTTCGTGCAAAGTGGCTTATTTCAGCATGAACGAAAATAATCCCGTCATTAAATCGCATTGCAAAAAAGGAGGGATAGCCTGTATTTACGAGAATGGCTTTGTTACCATTCAAAAAGGCGACTGGAAGATACGCGTGGAGCGCACCAGCCTTATACCGGTTACTTTTGGCGGCACGGTGCCCTTTATGATCGAGAATGTGCTGGCTGCTACGCTGGCAACCTTCCTGCATGATTTTAAGACAGAGGACATCAAAATATCGCTGGAAACCTTTATTCCGTCGGCAGCCCAAACACCGGGCAGGATGAACATTTTCAACTTCCGCAACTTCCGCTTTATGATCGATTTTGCCCATAACCCGGCAGGTTTTAAAGGCATAAAGGAGTTTTTAACCCATATCGATTCGCCGCTGAAGATCGGCATTATCGCCGGCACCGGCGACAGGAGGGACGAAGACATCCGCGAACTGGGCAAGTTATCTGCCGAAATGTTTGATTACATCATCCTGCGCCAGGAAAAACACCTGCGCGGCCGCACTGCGGAAAATATATTGACGTTGCTGATAGAAGGCATTGAATCGGTTGATGTGGAAAAGAAATTTGAGATCGTACCGAATGAGATCGACGCCATCAAACATTCCATGAGTATTGCCATCCCGGGTGCGTTTATCGTGGCTTTAAGCGATGTGATCGACAACGCGATCGAGACCGTGCAAAATTACCAGGAGCAGGAAAGGAACGGGACGTTTGAGGTGTAATGTTGTTTTGTCGTCCTGAACAAACAGGTAGCGAACTTTGTATAAACGCGTTCAATACCCGGTAATCCAGCGTTACATGATCAGCGACCCGCCAGTCGCTTCAAGACCCTTCGCTGCGCTCGGGGTGACAAAAGCGGCTCTTTAATCAACAAAAGCAGTATTTTTTAATTTTTATTCACTGTGTTCAACATGACAAAAAATAATTGTGAAGGATAAAGCGTCACGAGCTGCGGCCATGTTATTTACCAGGGCATTGCTGGGGATCATCTTTTTGATGCAGGGATATGGGAAAGTATTTACTTATACTGTGCCCAAAGTTTACAATATGTTTTTTAAAGATTTTGAAAAAACCTTTCTGCCCAAATGGTTAATATGGGGTACGGCTTATTGTACATCATATGTTGAACTGATCTGCGGCTTTTTATTGATCATCGGCCTTTCCCGGAAATATGCTTTATACCTTCTTGCCGCTGACCTGCTGATCGTTTCGTTTGGCCACGGGCTGCTTGAACCGATCTGGGATTTGCAGCATGTAATACCAAGGGCAATTCTGCTCATTACTATCTTAGTTGTTCCTGGACAATGGGATAGATGGAACGTGGATAGTTTTTGGTCTGCTGAGATTAGTGAGGGATAGCCCGGCTGGATTAATTCATCAATGTGCCATTGTTAGAAATTATATACCAGGACGATCATTTGGTGGCCATTAACAAACCGCATGGTTTGCTGGTGCACCGCTCGCCAATTGCCGGCGAGGTAAGTGAATTTGCGCTGCAACTGCTGCGTAATCAGCTTAACCGGCGTGTTTTCCCGGCGCACCGGCTGGACCGTAAAACAGGAGGGGTGCTGCTGTTCGCCTTAGGTAAGGAGACGGAAAGGCTGATGCAGCAGCAGTTCCAGGAAAATTTGGTTGATAAAAAATACCTGGCTATCGTTCGTGGGTATACTGAAGACGACGGTGAAATAGATTACCCGCTTCGCAAAGAGAACGGCGCCCTGCAGGAAGCATTTACCCGTTACAAAACCCTTGCCCGTGCCGAATTGGAGGTGCCGCTGGGCGCTCACCAAACGTCGCGCTATTCGCTGGTGGAGGCCAACCCGGCGACAGGGCGCATGCACCAGCTGCGGAAACATTTCAGCCATATTTTTCATCCCATCATCGGCGACCGAACCCACGGCTGCAACAAACAAAACAAATTATTTAAGGAACGCTGGCAGCTGGACACGATGCTGCTGCACGCTGCGCAGCTGTCATTTCGACATCCTGTTACCAACGCTCAAGTCGATATCGGGGCGCCGCTCCAGGCTGAATATTTGAGGATGATGAGGCTGATGGGATGGGCATTTCACGTTGCCGGAGCGTAAAACCCGGGCGTTCACCAGTGTTCAAAATTGAACGATTTTTGGCCCGCCGAAATTTTTTCGATAGCGTTTCGTAGCCGTTTGAAGGTGTTTCGTAGTGGTTTCGAAAGCAATTGAACACCTTATTGAGGCCGGTTTGATAATGCTTTGAAAGGCGTTAACAGGCCTGTTTTTGGGGAAAAGGAATAAAAAAAGCCAGCTTTTTCAGTTGGCTTTTTTAAGTGAGCATTAGCAGGTAGTTCGGAAGAGCGCCTAAATTAAAAAACTCGTGTATAAATTGGGGGCCTGCATCGTATTGGCGTGATGCATTGGTGCATCATTCGCCCCCTTTCTTTAAAATGCGGTTTACCGTGCCGACGGACACATTAAGCTGCGCGGCAATTTTACGCTGGCTGAGGCCCGTTGCAGCTAATTCGAGGGCAAGCGCTTCAGTGTTTATTTTTTCGGGCCGCGGAGTGTAGTATAAATGGCTGCGTTCGGCCGCAAAACCTTCAAATTCGAATTTTAAAAAATTCAGCGGTTTAACCAGCCGGAACAAACAAACATTGTCGGCGCCGTAAACCTGGCGGTACTGGCGCTGCTTTATCTGTTTGAGGTAACGCAGATCCGGGTGCAGAAAACTTTCGCCTACCGCAAAGGCGCTGTCGGCAAAGTTGATCAGCATTTTGCTTCCCTGCAAATCATTGCGGGTAATGGGTTTGGCGGCATTGCGCTTGGGCGTATGTGCAACTACCAGAATGGACAGGCCGCGCCCGGTTTTGAGCTCTTTAAGATGCTGCATCAGCGACAACGCTTCGGAAGCGCGGTCGGCGCCGCTGCGCAGGCTGGTGATATTGTCGATAATGAGCACCTGGGCCCCGGTATAATCTACCACATGTGCAATAGCGGCGTTCATGTGCTCATTAAAAGTTTTAAAATCTGGCGACGGCAGGGGATGGGGTTTAATTTCGGCACGGTAAAAGCCTTTGGGAAAAGTATACCGCACATCATTTGCCGTATAACGATCCCTGAATTGGCGTGCAGAAAGTTCAAAATCGACGTAAGCAACATTACACGGCATGGGCTGCACGCAAAAAGGGCTTACAGGGCTTCGGGCTGCAAGGCTGCAGCCGATCTGCACGGCCAGTGCCGATTTGCCCAGGTTGGTATCGGCAAACAGGATACAAAGCTCGCCCTGGTACCAAAACTCGCCAAAAAGCATTAAGGGCTCGGCTGAATTTTTATCCATATCCATCCATTGGTTGGCGGTATGGATGGCGAAAAGGTTTTTTCCACCCTCGGGCACCTGGCCAAATTTGCCGGCTTTTATGGTGCGGTCGGTGCGTTCGCGCACTTCAGTGCGGATAAATTCGATCAACTGAGGACGATCGGATGCAGGATAGTCATGTATCATGGTTTGCTAATTATTGACGAATATTGAAATTGGAATAAGGGAGACGAGAGGCACAACAAATCTAAATAAAAGCTATGGCCTGAATGGTGACACTGTTTTGTCAGTAGTAATGGTAAGCCGGGCAGGCGCAATCAACAGGAGAATTGATTTTTTTCAGGCAGCGGGCCGGTGTTCAATCTGACTTTAAATATTGAACACTGAAATGCAGGAAAAACGTAATTTAAAGATACTACATAAAAATATAATATGTTCTTTTACAGCAAGTAAGCTGTTTGACCGGAGGTGTTCAAAGTGTTCAAAGTGTTCAATTTTCAACTCGGTTGAACAGTTGAACACGCTATGTAAAGCGTTATATAAAGCTGCCGGGAAGTCGTCCGGAAGTTAAGCGCAAAAAAAAGCGTTCCGTATCTCACCCCGGAACGCCTCAACATTTTGTTAATAATGCCGAACAAAACTAAACCTCAGATGCCATGCTAACAGCACCCAAATTCTTTATGATGGCCAATCAGTAAATTACCAGTTTAAAACATCCGCTGTGGCAGACAAGGCCCGCGCATTTATGGGACGCATACACCATAGTCAATTTAACATATATAAAATAAATGCAATTACGCCGGGTTTGCTAATTGTTTAATCAGTTTTTAAGCTAAAGCAGGGTAATTAAAAGTCAACAGGCTGTTAATTAAATAATTACCAACAGGCCCGTGTAAAATAATATAATACATATTTAACAAATATATATACGGGTTTGGCTTTTAAAAATGTCGTTCACCGCTAAAAAAGGAGGTAACCCTTAAAACCAAAACAGGCCTGACGTTTTATCAACGGCAAGCCTGTTTTAATAAATAACGGTGTTTATTTTACCGTCACGTCAATATCGCCGCTGCTTGCGTGTGCCTCAACGGGTATGCCGCCGCCGTTAACGCTGCCGGTTACGTGCCTTTTATCCCAGGTACCGGTAAAGTTGGTGAGCATGTTATCGCTGATGCGCTGCGCGGTCAGGTCAAGATCGAGGCCCTGCTTTGCGGGTATTTCAAGGTCGATGTTGCCCGCGCTGGTCCTTAACCGCAAGTATTTTCCCATTGCCCGCATTTGTGCGCGCAAACTCCCCGCACTTGTATTGGCCTCAAGGCTGCAGGCCATATCGCTCAGGTCGATGCTGCCTCCGGACGTGCCGGTAGTCAGTTCTCCTTCAATGTGACGGCCCTCAACACCGCCTCCGCTGGTGTGGGCGTAAATAGTGCCCTTCAGGTTCTCGAGCTCCAGGCCGCCGCCCGAGGTAACCAGCCGCATTTTGCCGTCGCAATCTCTCGCGATGATGCCGCCGCCGCTGGTATGCAGGTCCATATCATCCCCGCTGTTGGTCACCTCGATACCGCCGCCGGATGTTTTACCGTTGATGACGCCATGGACCCTGTCGATCAGCAAGCCGCCACCGCTGGTCGAAAAAGTTTCGTTTCCTTTCAAATTGTCCAGCATAATGCCCCCGCCGCTGGTATGCAGGTTGGTTGATACCTGCTCAGGTACATAAATTTTAAACGATATGCTCAATCCCCGGTGCCAGTCGGTTATCTCATGCCTGTGTTTAACGGACGCATTCAATTCATGGCCATTAACGGTAATCGTCATCTCGTAATCTTCATCAAGGCGTTTCTTGATTTCTTCTTTCGATAGCTCACGGTCGTTATTGCCTTTGATGTAAACCTCTATCCGGGGCGCTTCGCCGCTTTTGCCGCTAACATTGATGCCCCCTGCCGAGGTGCTTACCACAACGCTGTTAATGCCATCATTGGCGAGCGATTTGGTGAGATATGGCGTCTGGTTGTCCTGTGCAAAGGCAACGGCGCCAATGCAGGTAGCAAATAATAAAGTAAAAATAGTTTTCATAATTTTTTTAGCTGGTTTACTACAACAGACAGCCGATCCTGGCGATACGTTGCACCGGCGTCAGATTTATTTTACCGGCATTGGGGCAGGGCTTTATACATTATTTTTCCAAAACCCAACAGGTTGATAAAAAAGGCAGCGGCTTCCTTCATATTATACGATGGGATCATCGGGCTGAGATGCAATGCTTTATACATGGCTTTGTTTGATCGGATTTAATAACAGGAGATTTAAAGTTAAAAACATCAATTGTAATTTTTATATCTTTCGCCTGTAATTAGTTCTATCGATGGACGAGAAATATTATATTTTGGAAGGCGGCGAACAAACCGGGCCGTTTACTTTTGAAGAATTAATTGAAAAGGAGCCCGACCTCCATACCCGTGTGTTGTCGCCCCGTGAAAACGCCTGGCGGGATGCATGCGATCTGCCGGAACTATATGAATATTTCAGGGAACAAGGCTATTATTTCCCCACAGAGGATAATCTCGCGTCTTTCTGGATAAGACTAGGAGCATTTATTATCGACATTATTTTGATATCGTTTATAGCGGATTTTGTCATTGCCTTTCTTGCCTCGAGGGGGCTGATGCCCGGCCTGCAAACATTAAGCAATATGCAGGCGTTGAGCAAACTGCCGTCGCGCCAGATCATTTTATTGCAGGTAGTGATCTACGTTACCCTGATCGCCTACAATGCTATCGGCGAAGCATCGGCTATAAAAGGCAGCATTGGGAAAAGGGTGTGCGGCCTGGTGGTGGTTAATGCGGATGGAGAGGGGATCAGCTTTCCAAATGCCCTGGCGCGCAGTTTGGGTAAGGTGGTGTCGCTTAACTTCTGGTGCCTTGGCTTTATTACCATTTTTTTCACTGATCACAAGCAGGCTGTGCACGATCTTATTGCTAAAACCTACGTGATCAGGCGGAACGCGTAGGTCAGTTGGCAATACGCAGCTGGCAGTGCGCAATTTTCAGTCAGCAGTTGGCGAGCACAATTAACTGCCCGCCTAAAGCAGCCTGTCCTTCATCACCAAAGTGCCCGCCATCATATCGTGCAGGCATTGCTGCTGTTTGGTAAAAAAGCTGATGAAATAGCCTACAAAAAAAGTAGCCAGGCAAAATATTTTAGCCAGGTTGCGCCCGATTGCCCGGCCCGGGCTGATGCGCCTGCCGTTCATATCGCAAACCTTTATCCGGATAAGCTGCTTGCCATAAGTGGCTTGCTTTGCCGAGCATTCGGCTATGATGTGGTAGATAAAGTTAACCAGCGGAATGATGGCCAGCAGGCTGAATGTTAATGCGAGCCGGACCTCTTTGTCAGGAGTTAAAATGGCGATTGCAAACACTATCGGTACACAAACCAGCGACACAAAAAACCAATCGAGCGCTGAAGCTGCGGCCCGCTGGTCGAAACTCCCGAAATATTGCGGAATTACGCCCTGCTGCTTAAAACCGAAAAGCCCGCGAAGCTCGGCAACTTCATGTGCTTGTTTATAATCGGTCATGTTTTCAGCTTTCACAAAGTCGGCCGGCTTAATGCCGAACTGCTTTAACTGCTCAATATTAAAAGGGCCCTGCGGCTTACCGTTAATCACCAATAAATAATCGTCGGACATAATAGGTGGCTTTAATAAAACCGAAACCGGATCTCAAATATCGGACAATGAAGTGGTTATTTCAAAGTTCGATATTTCAGACCCGGATTGGTGTTTAGTCCTGAGTCGAAAGTCTGAAGTCTTGAGTCAAAAGACGTGAAAAAGACTTTAGACTTGAATTAATATCGTTTTACGTGAAACCCGGAGAATCCGCCGCTGATGTGAATATGAAACTTGGTTTTTGCGGCGTCATAGCCTGCGGTTTGAAAATGATCATCGCTCACCTTCGGAACATCGTCGAAATCATTGCCCGACAGGCCTGAATCAGTTTCAATGCTGCAGGCTGCATCTCTTGGGATGGATATGTCTACTCCCGCCATGCCGGTGGAAACATCAATGTCGGTGATGGCCTCTGGCGCGCCCATTTTAACATGGAAACCTGCCATTCCGCCATGCATTTTAAGGTCGCGAACCTTAAAGTTGGAAAGGTCGAAATCTACGGCGCTTGCGCCGGTTTCCACATCGATCTCCCAAACAGGTTTGGGATTCAATTTAAACTCTACCCTGTTTCTTTGCGAGCCAAAATGGAAACCGACATGATCTCTCATGCTGAAGTCCATTACACGGATGGAGTCGTCTGTCGAGCTGGAAAAGGTGTATTTAGCAGTTTGCTGGCTGGTATTGGCGCTAAATAACTGGTTGGTAGTGTCGGATAGGTGATAGGCTGTCGCGCCGCCGCTTATATTTAACCGCGCTATTTTTGTATCGGCATAAGGCTCATTAAAAGTACCCTTAACAGGAAACCTTTCACCATCGTTATCGTTATCACCGTCGTTATCGTTGTTATCGCTGACACGGAACGCGTGCCTGTGATGATAGGATGAGTAATTATCATCGTTATCAAAATTGCCGAATAACAGCAAACCGATACCGAATATAACTACAGCAATCCTGAGGATGATAGCCCAGGGGGTTTTATTATGTGACAGCACCAGGTTTACGCCGATGATCACGATGAAGATGGGCCACAGGCGTTCAAAGTTATCCCAATGAAATTCAAGGTATCCGAAATTGGCCAGCAGTATTACCGCGCCTATAATTACCAGCACAATGCCGGGAATGAGTTTATCGCTTTTCATGACTTTAAATTGTTTATGATGTGATATTATTCCTCCTTCGCGGCAGCGTTTTCAGTTGCCGGCGGGGTGTTGTTGGTTGAATTATCTGTGGTTTCTGTTTCTGTGTTTTGCCATTTGGCTTTTGCCGAGCTGCGGGCCTGTCCGCTGATCAGCAGCGCGGCGCCGGCCACTACAATAGGTACGGGCCACAGCCTGCTAAAATCAAAGTCAGGGATCAGGTCGAAATTATCGATCAGGATCAGTCCCCCGATAACAATCAGCACTACGCCCACGATTATGCCGGCGTGCGAAGGTTGTTTGGCAGGAGGAGGCGTGTTTGGCACAGGCTCTTTATAGGCATCGTAGCCAAAAGGATTTCCGCCAAATGGGTTGTTGCCGTAGGGGCTGGAAGCCGGCGGCGGAGTTGTGCTTTGCGGGCCGTCAGCAGGTTGTTGCGGAGGTACCCGGTAATCAACCGTAGGGTTATTAAAGTTATTATACACATACCCTTTTTTAGGAAGCACTATCCATAAAATGATATAAGGTATGAAGCCTACACCCATAAAAAAGGCGGTAAAGGCAAAAAGCAGGCGGACCACGGTAACATCAGTATCGAAATACTCTGCCAGGCCTGCACAAACACCACCTATTACTTTGTGATATTCGTCCCGATATAGTTTCTTGTTCATTTTGTTTTGTTTTTAGAGAGTTGATTTATATTTGGCCGTAAGCCGGTTTTATTAATATTTCTTCTACATCCGCCCCCGCGCTCATCTTATAAGCGCCGATGATTGCCGAGGCGATATCTTCGGGCAGGATCATTTTACTTTTATCAACATCCATACCTGCCCATGAATTGGTGAACGTCGAGCCTGGAATAATGGCGGTAACCTTAACACCATGTGGCTGCATCTCGGTGCGCATTACCTTGCTGAGGCCCAGCAGCGCGTACTTGGTAACGCTGTAAATACCTGCCTCGGGCAGCGGGCTGATTGCAGCTACTGAGCAAATGCTAAAAATATGCCCGCTTTTTGCGGCGATCATCTTCTTCCCGAAAAAGCGGTACAATTGGTATGCGGCCCCAAGATTAATGTTTACATGTTTTTGAAATGCTTCATCATCATCGTTCAGGATACTGGAGTAGGTATACATCCCTACATTATTTACGATGATGTTGATGGCGCCCAGCTCATTTTCAGCAGCCGCCGCAAAATCCAGCACCTGCTGCTTCACCGAGCAATCGGTAACCGAAGTGTAAACCTTTATGGCGGGGTTGATATCAGCCAGTTCCTTTTTAAATGCCGCAAGGTCATCGCCGTTTCTTGAACAAATGGCCAGGTTTGCTCCCTCTTTTGCAAAAGCGATTGCAATGGCCCTGCCCATTCCTTTTGTTGCTGCGGTGATGATTGCGTTTTTCATTTATTTGTTTTGGTTGACAGGCCTTACCAGCCTTATTACAAAACAAATCTAACAGATAATTAAAATGCCGCCATTAGTGTATTGGCAAAGAATAATAAATTTTCGGTAAACGGGGGAAATAAGGCGGTGAATAAGGCTAGGTTAGCAATTTAACCAGTATCTGCGATACTTTTGAGCGTACTGAGACATTCGCGGTGCCAGTTTTGCGAACAATAATATTTTTATCTGCAGTGAAGATGCGTCCCGGACGAACATAGGACGCAATTGGAAGGCTGCCTGTTAAAAAATCGGCTGAAGTAATCAATATGGCATTGGGGTCGCCACTTTTTTGACTGGTAATTTGACACAAGATAATATCGTTTCCAGGTAGATCAGCTAACACTAAAGCGGGTCTCCGCTTGTTGCCCGTTAGATCAGAGAACGGAAAAGGGACAATCACGACATCGCCTTTTACAAATCCTGCCATGCCGCGTCTTCTTCAGGCGTAAGCCAATCTTTTGCTAAAACACTCTCGCTTGCGAAATGAGTCAATATTTTGTCGGCCATAATTGGCACAGTTGTTGCCTCTTCCACAGCGAACGCAATGATCTCAACTTGTTTGCCGACGTATTCCTTTGGCACTTTAATGGAAATATTTTGATTATTAGCCTTGACTACTGTCCGTATCATAACTCAAATATACCACAAATAGCAATATCGTGCCAGCAAAAATTGGACTATTACTCTACAGTCTTCGTCTTAAAGAAAAAGTAGGTCTGGCTGGTATAGCTGAAAACGATCACCAAAATAGTTGTCAACAACTTTGATGGAGTGGCATACCAGTGGAAATAATCCACAAAGAGTTTCAGCAGAAGGAAGTTAAATACCACGCAGATCAAAACCACCAAAATATACCGCATTAATTGATGATGGCGCTTTAACCCAGACTCCTGGAAAACGATATACCTGTTCAAATAAAATCCTGATGGAAGGCTAAAGCAAAACGCGAAAAACAATGATGCAATATGCGGGCTAAGGGTAGTAAAGCCCAGGCTATAGTTATGCTTTTTGAAGACAAAATGATATGCGAACGCAAACAGGCAGTTATCAAACAAGGTATTGATCCCGCCCGCCGCAGCATACCGGTAAGTTTGCAGCGGAAATATTTTTTTAAAAAGCGGATAAAAATAATCGATACTGACTAAGATCGTCCGCCTTAAGCTATGGTGCACTTTTTTCATTCAAAAACTTGTTATCGTCCAGGGGTTGGTATATGACTAATTTGCGGGGCAAAAGTAAAAAATGTCGGCCGCTTTTTAACGCTTTTTGCCTGCAAAGCAGCCCTTTATATCGACTATCGCCAAAATATACCCGATAAAGCCCGGTTTTTGCCCGATGAACGGACTAAAAACAGTCTGTAAATCAACAATTTGCCTTTTATTGCCAATTAATATGCCTTCGTCTATAACTGCTGCGCCGCGGTCTATTTCGTTTTATGGCGTGCGGAATTAGCCGTTGCTTTGGACATTGAAAATAACAAACAAACATTCACAACTAAAAAATATTACGACAATGAAAACAACAATTTTAACCATCGCCTTCGCACTCATCACAGTGTTAGGCATCAGCGGCTCAACTTATGCAGCCACTAAAGTTAACACCGAAGTAAGCACCACGCTCACCGACATCAGCAACATCAGCCAAATTGAAGTACACGGTAACGTTAGGCTTTATGTTACAACCGGCAACACCGAGCAGGTGAAAGTTTACAACGATTATTATGCTGAGGACGCATTGGTACAGCAACAAAACGGTGTTCTTCGCATCAGTTCATACAATAACCAAAAGCTGGAAGTTTGGGTAACCGTTACCGACCTGTCAAAATTAACCGCTTATGACAACGCAGAAGTAAAATCATTCGGAAAATTCAGCTCGATCGACTTTACCCTGGCCCTTTACAACCACGCTTCGGCGCAAATGAATGTGGATGCCTTTACAGCTACGGTTAACCTGAACGACCATAGCGCTGCTGATATAAGCGGTACTGTTACCGAAGGTAAATTACAGTACGCACGCTCTTCATATTTAAACGCTGGAAATTTATCTGCAACAGCACTAACAGCAACCATAGTTGATCACCCGCACAGACACTTTCGCCCGGTTGAATTTGCCGCCCTTTAATTAACCCATATATATTTCTGCCAGCCTCTTCAAAAAATGAAGGGGCTTTTTATTTTCCTAAAGCTCAAAAAAATAAATAAGGAATCCGGCCTGTTTTAACTTAGTATTAAATAATACCGCCGATGGCCGTTTTGAGGAAGGTTTAGGTTATTTTCGCAGAAACAGTTTTTAAACCCGGCAAGCAGTGGCGGGTGGTTTAGCCGGTCAGCATAAAGTTTATGAGCTTTCCCATCAAAAAAATACTTTTTAAAACATTAAAAATAACAGGAATCACCATTGGCGTTTTGCTTTTGCTGCTGTTTGCCCTGCCCTATTTGTTTCCAAAAACGGTTAGCGACAAAATAAAACAGTTCGCCAGGGGCAGCATCACCAGCCAGCTGGACTTCTCAGAAACGCGGTTATCATTTTTTAAACACTTTCCCAGTCTTACCTTAACGCTGTATGACCTGTCGTTAAAAGGCAGCGCGCCATTTCAGAAAGATACACTTGTTTCCGCCAAGGAGGTTTCATTCGGTATCGATCTGAGTTCAGTCTTTCAAAAAAAGATAACCATCAACAAAATATTCCTTGATGATGCTTTTATCAACATCCAGTCGGACACTTCAGGGCATGTAAACTATAACGTCTATAAATCGACACCTAACAAAGCTGCCGCTTCAGATACGTCGAGCGCATCGCTGGGCATTGACGAGATACTGGTAAGGAACAGCCGCCTGGTTTATAACGACCGCTCCATCCCGATGGTATTTAATGCACGCGGCGTCAACTACACCGGAAGCGGGGATTTAACCAAAGATGTTTTCGACCTGCATACCCATACTGAAATGGCTTCGGTTGATTTTATATATGATAACCGGGCCTATGTAATATCGAAGAAATTAAACGCCGACCTGATCACCCGCGTTAATACCAAATCGCTGGCTTTCGAATTTCAAAAAAATGATCTGCTGATCAATAAATTGCCGGTTCAATTTATCGGGAAGTTTGCTTTTGTGAAAAATGGTTACGATATGGATTTTAGGGTCGATTCTAAACAAAGCAACCTGCACGACCTCATTACAGCGCTCCCCCCGGAGTATTTAAAATGGCTGGAAAAAACAGATGTAAGCGGAACCGGTGATCTGCAACTCCGGCTGGCCGGTAAATATATTGCTGCCGATAGTATTATGCCCGACCTGAGCCTGAATTTTAAAGTACGAAACGGCAATATAAAAAACCAAAAATCGCCGGTGCCTATCAGCAACCTGTTTATAAATTTCGAAACCAAACTGCCCGGCCTCGACCCCGACAGCCTGCAGGTAAACCTGGATTCGGTGTATTTTAATATGGGTAAAGACTATTTTGGTGCGGTTTTGCGTGTAAATGGCGCTAAGAAACCGGACATTTTTGCAAAGGTTAATACCGAGATAGACCTGGCCAAATGGAGTAACGCCTTTGGGTTTAAACCTTACCAGCTCAAGGGCCGTTATTCGCTGCACCTGCTGGCAAAAGGCAAATACATTACTGCCATTCATCATAGCGGCTTGCGAAGGAAAGCTGATACGGTTATCACCAGCATCCCGCAGTTTAATTTAACATCATCGTTTACCGATGGCTATTTTAAATATAATTCGCTGCCCGAAGCCCTTAGCAATATCAATTTTAAGATGAACGCGCGCTGCCCCGATCATGATTATAAACACACATCGTTTGAGATTCAAAATCTGAACGCCAACGTACTGGATAACTTTGTAAGGGGGTACATGAAATTGAGTGCCGGGGCCGTCACCCCGGTTGATGCCGGTTTAAAAGCAAAGTTTAACCTGGCCGATATTAAAAAATTCTACCCGATGGAAGGTATGGAACTCTCGGGCAACCTGCTTGCCGACTTGGAAACCAAAGGAAAGTACTTACCCGGCAAAAGGATATTCCCGCAAACACAAGCGCATATCAGCCTGCAAAATGGCTCGGTGCAAACCAAATACTATCCGCGTCCCATCCAAAACATACAGGTAAACACACAAATTAACGACAACGGCGGCTCGATGCACAGCCTGCATGTTGTTTTTAACCCCGTTTCGTTTGTTTTTGAGGATAAGCCATTTTTGGTTAGGGCCGATTTGAAAAATTTTGACAACCTTGAATATAATATTACTTCGCACGGCACGCTGGACATCGGCAAAATCTATCGTGTTTTTGCCGTACAGGGCTATAATGTGAACGGGCTGATCGCTACGGATCTTTCACTGAAAGGAAAGCAAAGCGACGCAGTGGCCGGGAACTACAATAAATTGAATAATTCGGGTTCAATGACGGTGAAGGACATTGCGCTATCATCTGAACTTTTCCCGAAACCATTTTTTATTAAAAACGGCACGTTCAGCTTTAACCAGGACAAGATGAATTTCGACTCCTTTAGGGCCACCTACGGCAAATCGGTAATCGTTTTAAACGGCGCCCTTTCCAACGTCATCGGCTACGCTACCAAACCCAATGATACCTTAAAAGGCAATTTTACCTTTACCAGCGATGATATTATTGCGGATGACTTTATGGCTTTTGCCAATAGCTCACCTACTTCGAGCGCTAAACCCGCCAATGGCCCGTCGGGAGTGATCATGGTGCCGCGAAACCTTAATTTAGGATTCAGCGTAGCCGTTAAAAACGTAAAATATAACGGTTTGAAATTAGCTGACGCCAAAGGGCAGATGACCATAAACAATGGGAGTATTATATTAAAACAAACCGGCTTCACCCTGATCGGTGCACCTGTAACCATGGATGCCACCTACACCAGCATCGACCCAAAAAGGGCGACCTTTGATTACCACATTAACGCCCAAAATTTTGATATCAAAAAGGCCTATAAACAGGTAAAGCTGTTCCATGATATGGCCACTTCAGCGGCAAATGCGGAGGGAATTGTGTCGCTGGACTACAAATTAAGCGGCCGGCTCAACAGCAATATGCAGCCGGTTTATCCATCGTTAAAGGGCGGCGGCGTGCTTTCCGTTCAAAAAGTAAAACTGAAGGGCTTTAAATTATTCAGCGCAGTTGGCCACAAAACCAATCATAATGGCATCGACAGCGGCGATGTTTCGAAAGTGAACGTGGAGACCACCATCGCTAATAATATCATCACCGTAAAACGCACTAAGGTAAAAATGGCTGGTTTCAGGCTAAAATTTGACGGCCAGGTAAGCTTTGATAATGCGCTGAACCTTCATTTCAGGCTGGGCCTGCCGCCGCTGGGCATTTTTGGTATACCGATGACCATCACAGGGACATCCTCAAAACCGAACATCCATTTGGGTAATGGCAAAAAAGACGATGAATTGAAAGAGACCGCGGATGATGACAAGGATAATTGACCTTGTACCGGTTATTCTTTCTCTAAAGATTCCATATCACGCAGGTCTTTTTTTCTGCCGGACGCACGTCCGTTTTTTTTTAATGGGGAGATTCAAAAACTCAATAAAATCGACGAAATCCTTTTCAAACATCACATTTTCCGGTAATGAACTACTTTTTCTATTTTTTCGGGAAACGAATCGTTAAGCCAGGTATAATAGTTTTTTCTCAGCCTTACAACCTCGGCACGCCTTTCGGCAGGCGTTTTGCTTAGCCAAAATTTAACATCCAAAACATCTTCTTCGTCCATTTTCACATAGTTGACGACAGGCGAAATTTTTCTCTCAACTTTCAAAACATCGTGAGTTAACTTCCTCAATAGCCGAAATTACCTGCTGATTGACTCAAATTTACAAAAAAGTCGCAGCTTATCGGAACTTTACATAGCAGATAACCATCAAACTTTCTTAATTTCAGCTTTGCAATATAAACCGCATGCTGAAACGTTTACTGGTATTCTGCTGCCGCGACGGTGTCACATTTTCACCTAAATTCTCCGGTAAGGGTTTTTGGTTATGTTGTTCTATTGCGTTCCTGTGGCTTACCTCGGTTAACCTTTTTGCCGAAGGCAGTAAGGAGCTTAACGCAAACGGCGGTTACAGGGCATTTCTCTTCTCAAGTACGGTTGGCAATGCTTCTTTTCCTTTTCCCACGCCGGGCACCATGAAAGTTTATGTAAATGCCGGCGAAATCATTTACGTGGGATCGAGCGCGCAGGGCGACAGCCTGGGCACCATTAACCTTCGCGCACCGGACGGAACAACCTATACCAGCGGCAACAGCAAAACAATTGGCCTGATTGGTAACCGCAGCCAGGAAGTCGCCGGCCCATTGCCCAACGCAGGCGGATACACGCCTTTTATGGTGAAAGTAAAAAGCGGGCAGGCAGGCGTTTGGGAAATAGATTTTGTTTCGGAAAGTAATGGACAGGATTTTGGCAACCCCGACCCGGTGCCGTCAAATGCTGATTGGGGGCAGCCGCAGGGCCAATACGTGGCGGCTTTTGACGTGTCAGTACGGGATGCAGCCAATACCAAATTTATCAGGGGCAGGGCATTCACTAATGTATTTTCGGGTTTGCTGGGCACTTTTGATGTTGGGTTTAACGGTATCTTCCATATCCTGACGAAAGACGGCTATCAATACACGCTCGATAATAACGGGCAGGCTGGGAACGGTTTCACCTTCTTTGTAAACAACAAAGGATTCAGGGACGCAAATGGTAACGCGTCCTATAAAAGCGTTACCGAGATCAGCAACCCTGATGTGCAGGACCCAACGGCTCCCGATTCGCCTACGGACATTACACAAAAAATATTTTTTAACGCGCCATCCGCCGACTTGCCGGCATCCGCAAATGCACCCGGCCGTTTGGTAACCTGGCTGTTAACCGACCCTGCCGCCCCAACGATCAGCAACGTTGTTTTTAAGGGTATTGAAGGTACTACGGGAAAGGCCGGAACGAACCCGCTGGGCGCCAACTTTACTTTTACAAGCTCGGCGTCCGGAACATACCAGATTGCCATCGATGTAAATAAAAACGGCCTGTTTAATGAGCCCGCTGATCGCCTGCTCAGCGGCACCGTTACGGTGGGCGACAATTCCGTTTTCTGGGATGGGTTGGATGGGCAGGGTAATAAAGTGCCGTCCGATACTGCAAGCTATAACGCCCGCATCACGCTGATCGCTAAGGCGGGCGAAGTACATTTTCCGTTCTTTGATGTAGAGCGGAATGTAAACGGCATAAAACTTACCCGCATAAACGGCGTTCATGCGCCCGACGATACCATTTATTGGGATGATTCTCCGTTGCCAAAGATTGGTACACCCTCGAACCCGGTTACTAACCTGGGTGGGATAAGCAGCCTGGTAAACGGCCACAAATGGGGCATACCGACCGAAGACCCTGCCAACCAAAACGATTTTGGCAACGAGGTGGGGATAGATACCTGGGGCTATATTTCGAGTGCGCCGATAAAAAATACAGTGAGTTTTGTTTTGCAGCAAGCCGACCTGGCTGTAGACAGCATTGTGTCCGCTGCCAATTGCGCCGGACAGCCGGTAACATACACCGTTACCGTTCAAAACAATGGCCCTTCTGCTGTAGCCGGGGCGAAATTTGCGTTTAATTTCCCGGCTCAAATCACCGGCGTGTCGGTCAGCAGTGCGGCAATTTCCGGAACTTCGTCAGTTTCGGGCGGAGCGGTTTCGGCCAATGCTTACAATGCTGATATCGACATGGCCAACGGTGCTGTGCGTACCTTTACCATCAACGGAATAATAGCTGTATCGGCAACCGGAACGCTTAATGTGTCGGCCAGCATGATGCGGCCGGCAGACGTCACCGACCCTGATGCCACCAACGCGGATGCAGATCCTCCAACCGACCCAACCGCTGAGTGTAATGCACCACCATCCGGAACGGGGTGCAATAACATAAAAATAGCGACAACTGTTTACAATGCGGCGCCGGATGCGGGACCCGACCAAACCATCTTGCGCAATGAAACTGTTTATTTGATGGCGAACGGCGAGGGGAGCTGGTCGCAGGCTGCGGGTGACCCATCGGTTGCAGTGATCAGGGATATTGCTAACCCGTCGACAACGGTAAGCGCTTTAAACACAACAGGCGCCTATCACTTCGTTTTTACGAATACTTTAGGCTGTGCTGACACGGTGGCCATAATAGTTGAGTCGGCGGATATGATCATACCAAACATTTTTACGCCCAATGGCGATGGCAAAAATGACGTTTTCAAAATAAAGGGGCTTGAAAGCTACCCAGGCTCGCAGTTGCTCATTTTTAACCGATGGGGTAATGAGGTTTACAAGGCCGATAACTACCTGAACAACTGGGATGGCGGCAACCTTGCCGAAGGCACCTATTATTATATTTTGAACAGGCACGACCTAACGGGCAGTATCTCCACTTTTAAAGGCTGGGTATTTATAAAGCGAAGTAAATAATGAAAAGGCTTCAGGTTTACATAATGGCATTAGGCCTGGCATTATTTGCAACCCACACATGGGCACAGCAAACGGTGCAGTTTAGCCAGTATGTGTTTAACGGCCTTGCAGTAAATCCGGCATACGCCGGCTACAAGGAAGACTGGACCCTTAACCTGGGCAGCCGTTTGCAATGGGTTGGCTTCCAGGGCGCACCGCAAACCGGGGTTACCTCGTTTGATGGTACCGCCGGGAATAATAGTAATGTTGGTTTAGGATTAATCGCCACTTTTGACAAACTGGGGCCTGAAACCAGGTCGTCCATATACGCGAACTATGCCTATCGCCTGCAATTAGACGAACTGGACACGAAACGCCTGTGCTTTGGGCTGGCTTTCGGCGCGGAGCAATATAGTGTTAACGGAAGTGCATTTAACCCAATTGATGGCGGAGATTCAGGAGTTCCTGCCGGGGTGGTCAGTAAATTTACGCCTGATTTCCGCTTCGGCGTATATTATTACTCATCCGGCGTATATTTTGGCGCCTCGGTATTTAATTTGCTGGCGCAGGCTGTTGAAAATGCCGACGGCAGCACACCCCTGATAAAACCTGACCGAACGCTGTATTTAACCGGGGGGGCAATGGTGCAGCTTTCCGAAGGCGTAGACCTCCGGCCTTCACTGATGATCAAGGAAGACTTTAAGGGGCCTACCAATCTTGATATAACCAATTTCCTGGCCTTTAACCGCAAGATTTGGCTCGGCGCATCTTATAGCACCGGCGTTCCGATATGGAATAAGGCCGGTTTACAAAACGACCTGGATAATGCCGACGCTGTAACTGCCATTGCGGAGTATTATATCAACGATCATTTCAGGGTGGGGTATTCGTATGATTTTACGACCAGCAAGCTGGCGAGTTACCAGAGCGGTTCGCACGAAATTTCGTTGACAATCAGTTTCGGGCGCGCGAAGCAGCGGATCGTAAGCCCCAGATATTTTTGAAGAAAATGAAAAAATGGACATGCATCGGTTTTTGGATATTGTTACTGGTTAAATTCGCCGGCGCACAGGAGCAGTTGAGTACCAGGCAGCAGGCAGATAACCTTTACCGGCGTTATGATTATTTTACAAGCGCCCGGCTTTACCAAAAGCTGGTTAAAAAAACAAAAAACGATGTAAACATTTTAGAGCGCATAGCCGACTGTTATCGCTTGATTAACCAATATGAAGAGGCTGAAAAGTGGTATGCCCTAACCGTGGCGGATTCCAAAGCCAGTGCCGCCGCGCACTATCACTACGCCGAAATTTTGCTTCGCGGGCAAAAGTTCGACCTGGCCAAACAGCAATATGAGCTTTGTTTTAAAAGCAACTCACCCTCATTAACCAGGAAGTTGGCCACCTGCGATTCCGCTGCTTTGTGGATGAAGACTTCTTCGAATTACACCGTCAGTGATCATCTTTCGTTTAATACAAATTTTTCAGACTGGGGGCTCACTTACGAGGGCAAAACGGGCCTGGTATTTACATCTGACCGTATTAATGATGAGAACGACCTGGATTATCGCACCGGCAACAATTGGTTTAAACTCTACGAAGGAGATATCAATAGCGAAAGGATCAGCCAGTTTGATGTGGTGGATGCCAGGGGGCATAGCTACAACAATTACTATCATTTTGGTCCGATAGCATTTAACAACGCTGCCGATACCGCTTACATTACGGTTACCACCGGGCGACCGGCGCTGCTGTTGCCTGTAGATTCAGACTCCGAACGGGGACACAACTTATACACCCGCCGCTTACAGCTGCTGATGGCGCGTAAAAAGGACAATCAATGGATCGCTATCGGCAACTTTCCGTACGATGATGTTAACCATTATTCGTTGGGCGATGCCACATTGTCGAAAGACGGACGGATAATTTATTTTACGTCGGATATGCCGGGAGGGCTGGGCAAAACGGATATTTGGTATTGTGAAAAAAAAGCCGGGGGCGGCTGGGACACCCCGGTTAACTGCGGGAAAACCATTAATACTGCGGAAGAAGATGAATTTCCAACTATCGGCGGCGACGGCGCACTGTATTATGCGTCCAAAGGGCTGCCCGGAATGGGCGGATATGATATTTATAGAGCCAAAGGAGGGAAGGCTGAATGGACAACGCCGGAAAATTTGAAATATCCCCTCAACTCAACCAGCGATGATTTTTATCTGGAGACAAGAGACGGCCTTACCGGCTATATCTGCTCCAATCGCGAGGGCGGTAAAGGCAGCGATGACATTTATAGTTTTACGCTCGTCCCCAAAAAACCGTCGCAACCTGCGAAGCCAATCGCCCAGGCCGATACGCCAAAGACTAAACCTTCGCAGCCGATCAGGTTTGAAAAAGGATTTATACTAACAACGATATACTATGATTTGGATAAGTCGGACATCCGGCAGGACGCAATTTTGGAAATGGATAAATTGGTGTTGTTGTTAAATCAACATCCTACCCTTACGATCGAGCTGTCATCGTATACCGACTCACGGGCATCCGATCAGTATAATATTGCCCTGTCGCAGCGACGCGCTGCCGCAGCTGTGAATTATTTGGTAAAGAACGGGATTTCCGCTTCGCGCCTGGTGTCAAAATATTTTGGCGAAACGCACCTGGTCAATCAATGTGCTGATGGGGTAAATTGTACCGAGCAGGAGCATCAGCTAAACCGGCGGACTGAGTTTAAGGTGATCAGCGGTGGAGACGGACGATAGAGGAAATTTTTTTCAAAGTGAAAATTGTATCCAGCCTTGCCCCTCATATCCAAAAATAAACTGTTTGGGATTGATGATCTCGGCAAGTATCTCGATCGAATCTACAATTCGCGGGCCGGGCCGGTTGAAATATTGGTTGCCGTCGGCGATGTAAAGCCCGTTGTTTGTTACTGCTTTTAAATCCGAAAAGCCGGGTTGCTGCAACAGAATGGCCATCTCGTTCAATGTTCTTGCTATCGGGAATCCACAAGGCATAACAATCACTATGTCGGGGTCGGCTGAAACGATCTGCTCCCAGGTTGTATAAGTTGAATGTTTGCCGGGCTCAGTTAAAATAGCAATTCCGCCGGCAAGGGCCACCATTTCGGGTACCCAATTGCCCGAAATCATCAGCGGCTCCAGCCATTCAATGCACGCAATAGTTGGTTTATTTTCAACGAACTTTAATTTGTGACGAATAATATCAGTCCGTTCCTGTAATTCTTCCAATAGCCGCTCACCAGCTTGTTTTACATTCAGCGAATCGGCAATGGTTTTTATATCGTTGAAAATATCATTCAAAACATTTGGCTGAAGCGAAATGATCCTGACGCTCTTATCAAGGCAGTTTTCAAGCGCTTGTTCCACTTCTTTTAAGGAAACGGCACAAACTTCGCACTGCGCCTGCGTGATCACCACGTCCGGCGCCAGGCGTTTAATAACTTCCCGGTCCACGGTGTAAATGGACAGGGCATCCGCCAGTAGCTCTTTTACCTTAACATCTATTTCGCCGCTGCTTAAATTGTCCGGCAAATTCGCATTTGAACACGCCGGCAATTGTTTAACTGACGGCGGGAAATCACACTCATGCGACCGCCCGACGAGATTATTTTCAAGGCCCAGTGCGCAAACTATCTCTGTAGCGGCGGGTAACAATGAAACTATTTTTGGATACATACTTATCAGCGCAAATGTAATTATTGTTAAAGCAGGGTGATGCTTTTTGTCACAACAAACAAATACCCATTTATCTTATTCCATCAAAAACCTGTTTATTTGGATGATGGTATTTTTAACTTTCTTTATCGGGTTGTTCGCAAACTTTATTGGCTATGTACCACCGGGTAATATCAACCTTACACTGGCACAGATAACGGTTAACCGCGGAATGAAACAGGCTTTGATGTTTATCACCTCTTTTTCGTGCGTAGAGCTTTTTTTTACTTATTTTATCATGCATGCTGCAAAGTGGCTCGCAGCCCAGGTAAAGCTGGATATGGTGATCGATTGGGTAATGGTTGTGCTGTTCGGCGTTTTGGGCATGATCACCTGGATACACCGCAAAAAGATGCCTAAAACAAATTACTCAAAAAAGGCCAGCCTTCAGCACGGCATCCTGCTTGGATTTTTAAACCCGGTGCAAATACCTTTCTGGATGATCACCGGCACTTACCTCATCACCCATCAATGGATAGAGACCGGAAGAATGTCGCTGTTTATTTTCAGCCTGGGGGCAGGGGCTGGCGCATTTTTAGCGCTGTTTTTATATGCCGAATTTGCAAATTTTATTAAAACGAAATTTGCCTTAAGTACGAGAGTTATTAATACAGCAATTGCCATCTTATTTTTTGCGTTCGCAGCTTACCACGTGGTGAAACAAGTGTATTTGATATGCTTTAAAGTATAGGTTGGTCAATCAGCCTGAACCAGCCCGAGGCTCACACCCTCAAATTCCAGATGCGCTCCGCTTTACGGCCAATCAGCCAAAATGACAAGCCCAGGATGGCAAAAAACAACGTTTTATTGGTATTGTCCCAAAAATATTCGAAGTATTTGGTGTAGACGAAAATAAGCAGGAAGGTTATGCCAAATTCACGGGCGATAACATCTTTGGTTTTTAAACCATAAACCAGGAAGCAGGCTGCGAGCGCCCCTGATATAATACCCCAGTAAAAAAAACTGATTTGCCTGATATGCCACCAGCGGTCGATATTGCCATAGTTGCCAAAAATACTAAGCAGCCAAAGCGACATGAAAAGGTAAAGCATTCCCACTATATAGGTGAGCTCCCAAAATCGGCCGAACCATTTTTGCGTTTTGAAGAGGTGACAGCCGGCTACCAGCACAAGGCCGAAAAGTACGAAGCGCAACGGGTAATTCATCCCTAAAAAATAATCGTGCCAGTGGGTCTGGTAACCGGTTTCGGTGCCGAACCAGCTGCCGAGCGAAACCAGGGCGAAAAGCCATATCAGCCTTGAATCCATGCGCCAGGCTAATATACCATACACGAAAACCGACAATAAAAAGAGCAGTGAAAAATGCCCTGACCCGTGATCGATTGCCTTGCCTAAAAAAGCAATACAACTGGCCATGAACAAAACCCCTGTAAAAATAATAGCCTCGTTGCTGAATATTTTTTCCGGGTGCTTCGTTTCGGACTGCTTGCCAAAAATGAAACAAAATGCCGAGATAATACCTGAGGCGACGCTGATGACGATATCCGGTGTGTAATAAAGGCTTTTGATCCAGGCAAGCACCCTGGCATCGACGATCAATGAACCCACAGCAATTGCGCCGCAGATCAGGGCGATCCAAAACGAATACTTCGCCAGGCGCATCCAGTCGAAACCTTTAACCTGGTAGGATTCGCGAAGGTTTTGAGCCGTGCCGGTATCAACCAAACGGTTTTCCTCCCAATGAGCAATGGTTTTATTCAAAAATTCGCTTTCCTGTTTATCGAGGTTCAGTTTCATTTTCTGACGAATAACCCGTAGCCGATGGATTATAGCAAAGCTATTTAAAACAATTTTTGTTCCAATCTCCTAATTTCAATTAACGGGTGAAAAATAAATGAAACCGGTTATGATCCTGCGGAGAGCAACCTGATGGCGTCAAGTTTATCCTGTGCTATCTGCGCTTTTAAGGCATCCAAAGATTCAAATTTGATGTCGCCGCGTATATAATTCATAAATTCCACCCTGATCTTTTGGTTGTAAATGTCCCGGTCGAAGTCAAAAATATTCACTTCGATATTGCGTGTCAGGCCGTTGATGGTTGGCCGGGTGCCAATGTACCCCATGCCGTCATGAGTTTCGTCCCCGATTCTTATCCTTACCGCAAATATCCCCCCGGAAGGTACCAGCTTATACCTCTCGGAAACAACAATATTAGCCGTGGGGTAGCCGATCTGCCTACCGATCTGGTCGCCGCGGACCACTGTCCCGCTGACGAAAAAAGGATAGCCCAAAAAGGAGTTTGCTTCTTCAATATGGTCATCCATCAGCGCAGTCCGGATGCGTGTTGAACTCACCGCCACATCATTGATGTCCTGCTCGGGTATTTCCACCACCTCAAAACCATAAACCGGCCCAAGGCGCTGCAAATCTTTCAACCCACCCTGCCGATCTTTCCCGAAGCGGTGGTCGTAACCGATGACGATGGTTTTTGTGCCGATGCGGTTTGCCAAAACATCGCGGATATACTCCTCGGCACTCTGATTTGAAAAGTCGCGGGAGAAAGGCGTGATGATTAAATGTTCGATACCTAATTCTTCCAGTAATTCCGCTTTTTCAGGGATCGTGTTAATCAGCTTAATGCTTTCATCCTCCGGATGCAGGATCATCCTGGGATGCGGAAAAAAAGTAAGCAGCACGGTTTCACCGCCGGTGTTTACCGCCAGTTCCTTTATGCCCGCAATGATTTTACGATGGCCAACGTGTACGCCGTCAAAAGTACCAATGGTAACAACCGCATTTTTTAATGGAACAAATTCTTCTATATTGTGGTATATCTTCATTATTATTTTTTGATTTCACCGACTGTTGAGTGATTTCACCGATTTAAAACGTGTCAACTTAATCGACTTAATCAACCCAATCAACCCCCAACTACTCCACATCAGGCGTATTTAACTTTAACTCGCGGATGCTGTTTACCAATTCCATTACTTCCCGGGCATCTTCAATCCGGTAGTCCCCGCTGCGGGTACGCCGCAAGCGCGACAAATATGCGCCATTGTTTAGCGCCTTGCCAAAATCATTTGCTAATGAACGTATATACGTGCCTTTGCTGCAAACCACCCTGAAATCCACTTCGGGCAAGTTGATGCCAGTTATCTCAAACTCGTTAATGGTAACCGCTCTGGCCCGCAATTCAACTTCTTCGCCGCGCCTTGCTTTTTCGTAAAGCCGCTCGCCGTCAATTTTAACGGCCGAGTGTGCAGGCGGGTACTGTTGTAACTCCCCGATGAACTGTTTGGTTGCCCCGATTATTTTTTCTGCTGTAATATCGCTGATATCGTACCGCTGATCCTCAGCGGTTTCCAGATCATAGGAGGGAGTGGTGGCTCCAAGTACCAAAGTGCCTGTATACTCTTTTTCCTGCGCCTGGAAGGTATCAATCTGTTTGGTCATTTTGCCGGTGCAAATGATCAGCAGACCCGAAGCCAGCGGGTCGAGCGTTCCGGCATGACCTACTTTTAATTTCAGCGGTTTGAACGCATTGCGGATCTTGCCGACCACATCGAAGCTGGTCCATTTATAGGGTTTGTTGACCAGGAGAAGCTGTCCCTCGGCGAATTCGTGTAAGCTGGTGATCACAGAGTTTGAATGATTTTTGATTTAAATCACAGATTTTGAATGATTTTTATGACTTCACTGATTTGGTTTTCTGTTTATAATCTGTGGCATCATAAAAATCCTTTAACATCTGGGATCAAAATATGCTATGTAATTTCAATAATGATCTGCTCAATCACAGATTTTTTAAGATGATTTTTATGATTTCACTGATTTAGTTTTCTGTTTTATAATCTGTGGCATCATAAAAATCACTAAAAATCTGTGATAAAGATATCATCATTCATTTCGGGTATGATGTTTTTTTCCATGGCGGTATTAAACAGCAATTTTATCGCCTTTTTGCCTTCCGCTCCTAAATCTACTGAATATTTGTTTACATAAAGCTCAATATGCTTATACATTACGTCTTCGCTCATCTCCTGCGCGTGCGAACGGATAAACTCACGCCCTGATTTTGGGTTTTCGAAAGCAAACTCAACCGACTTACGAATAACGCGGTTTATTTTATGCTGAACCTCCGCAGGCAGCCGGCGGCTGGCTACGATGCCGCCCAGCGGGATGGCGCAGCCGGTTTGCTTTTCCCACAGTTCACCAAGGTCGACCAATTTCTCCAAGCCTTTATCTTTATATGTAAATCTATTTTCATGGATAATTACTCCAAAATCAACTTCATCTTTTAACAAAGCATTCTCAATTTCAGAAAAAACTAATTCAACTTTATTCAGGATGCCTGGGAAAGCCCAGCTTAATAAGAAATTGGCAGTCGTATATTTTCCAGGGATGCCAATTTTTGATTGTGAAATAGCAGAGACCAAACTTACACTATAACCTGACCCTGACTTACCGGTATAAAATTCTTTTTCACTTTCGCCAATAAACCTTTGAATTGGAGGTTTGTAAATTAATAAAGGGCCCACTCCAAAACCCAGTGCGCTGCCTGCATTAAGCAAAACGTATTTATCTGCCACATAAGCAAAGGCGTGATAGCTTAGTTTTGTTATATCCAGTTCGCCGCGCATGGCTTTTTGGTTCAGCGTTTCTACATCGTCATAAAACACTTCAAAAGCGAGGCCCTCAGTATTTATTTTATTATGGATAAGCGCATCGAATATAAAGGTATCATTGGGGCAAGGCGAAAAGCCGAGAGTAAGTTTCATTGTTCAAATTTTTACTGGAGGGTTTTATGGCCTCTGTCGACTGCGTCGGCATTTCTCCTCCCCTACAGGGGAGGCCGTGAGGGGTTATGCATACAGCTTTAAAAACTCCGCCGCAAAGATATTCAGATTTTTCACGGCGAGCCCTATATTCCAGTTATCACGGTTGCGCTTTTCTACATAATTTGACACGGCCCTGATCTGTATGCAGGGTACATTCATTTGATTACAGGCATAAAAAAATGCGGCGCCTTCCATGCTTTCCAATTGGGGGTTGAGCCTTGCCGTCACTTTTTTTATCGATGCATCATTGCCATGAACAGTGTTTACCGTAATTGCCCGCGCAGTTTTTAAGTTGAAATTATTAAACAGGTTGTACAGGTCGGCAAGTTTGGTCGACGGGTAAAACGTATCTTCGCCAAAGCCCAATTGACCGATGGTTAAAAACGACGCGTCATCTTCGGCTCCCAATTCGGCAAGTGTATCCTGGGTTACCTCTGCCAACTCGCCTAAGCCAATATTCCTGTCAAAACAACCGGCAATGCCCAGGTTAACAGCAAGGTCGTATTTGCGTTGAGTCAGACATTTTCCCAATGCGAAAGCAGTTGCAACCATCCCGACGCCGGTTACCAGCAGTTGGCAGTTGGCAGCCGGCAGCTGACAGATGTTATCTTCAAAATCCGAAACCGAATCCCGATAGCTATCGGGACCAAAATCCGAAATTAAAGGTCCCAGCTCGGCCGCAGTTGCCGCTACAAGCAATATCCGCATGCGCTTTTTTTTGACCGCTAAGATAAAACATCAGCCCTGTTTTTGTTTTGTATATTTGCACCATTATTTTTTATGATGATATATATTACGCGGAAAGAACATTTTAACGCGGCACACCGGATGTATCGCGAGGAATGGAGCGAGGAAAAAAACTTTGAAGTGTTTGGCAAATGCGCCAACCCCAATTGGCACGGCCACAATTACAACCTGTTTGTAACGGTAAAAGGCGAGGTGACGCATGCTACCGGTTACCTGATAGACCTTAAGGAATTAAAGGTTATTATTAACGAGTTTGTGATCGAAAAGCTCGACCATAAAAACATTAATAAAGATGTTGATTTTATGACAGGTAAAATGGCTTCGACCGAGTTACTTTGTATTGAAATTTTTAACCAACTGAAAAAACCGGTGGAAGCCTACCCGGGCGTGTTTTTACACTCGGTGAAGCTTTATGAAACAGAGAATAACTCTGCGGAATATTTTGGCAATTAAATTGCAATAATGATCAAAGAAACTGATATACACGACCGCAATGAATTTATTGACGGTTACGAAAAAATTGACCGGTACAACCCACAACTGATCGAAAACCTATCCATTCATTACAAGGATATTTTAAAGCAAATTGGCGAAGTGCCCTCGCGCGAAGGCTTGTTAAAAACTCCGGAGCGGGTTGCCAAAGCGCTGTTATATCTTACCCAGGGTTATGACCTTGATGCAACCGAAATCCTTAACTCGGCGATGTTTAAGGAGGATTACAGCCAGATGGTGATCGTAAAAGACATTGAGGTTTACTCGATGTGCGAGCATCATATGCTGCCTTTTTTTGGAAAGGCGCATATCGCCTATATCCCTAACGGCTATGTGGTTGGCCTGAGCAAGATACCGCGGGTGGTGGACGTTTTTGCCCGCCGCCTGCAGGTGCAGGAAAGGCTTACCAACGAAATCAGGGACAGCATACAGGATACCCTAAACCCTCTCGGAGTTGGGATTGTTATTGAGTGCCGGCACCTTTGTATGAGTATGCGTGGCGTTCAAAAACAAAATTCCGTTACCACCACATCTGCCTTTACCGGCGAATTTTTGAAGGAAAAAACCCGCGGAGAATTTTTGAACCTCATTTCTTCCAGGCTGGGGTAGTTCATTAGTTCACTTGTTCATTAGTTCATTGGTGAAAAGTTCGCTATGCGGTTAAAATTCCCTTAATTTGCGTAGGGTTTTTAGTTTGTTACCACCAAATACCAATGAACTAATGAACCAATGAACTAACAAACCACAATGAAAGCATATATTTTTCCGGGACAGGGCGCCCAGTTTGTAGGGATGGGTAAAAATCTTTACGAACAATCAGAAGAAAGCCGCAAACTATTTGAACAAGCCAATGATATATTGGGCTTCCGCATCACTGATGTAATGTTTGAAGGTACCCCCGAAGACCTTAAGGAAACTAAGGTTACCCAACCTGCCATATTTTTACATTCGGTTATACTTGCCAGCGTTTTAGGCGAAAGTTTTAAACCGGATATGGCGGCAGGACATTCATTAGGCGAATTTTCGGCACTTGTAGCCTGCGGGGCTTTATCTTTTGAAGATGGGTTGCGGCTTGTAGCCGCGCGTGCCAATGCAATGCAAAAGGCATGCGAGATACAGCCGTCGACTATGGCGGCAATTATTGGCTTGGATGATTTTACGGTGGAGGATATTTGCCATCGCATTAGCGATGTTGTGGTACCCGCCAATTATAACTGCCCCGGGCAACTGGTTATTTCAGGAACGATTGCCGGCGTGGATAAAGCTTGTGAAGAACTTACTGCGGCGGGTGCAAAAAGGGCATTAAAGCTAAACGTGGGCGGGGCTTTTCACTCACCGCTGATGGAAATAGCCAGGGTTGAACTGGAACATGCCATCGTTCACACAGAGATCCGTGTACCAATTTGTCCTGTTTACCAAAACATCGATGCAAAGCCTTATACTGATCCGGCAATGATCAAACACAATTTGATAGCCCAGCTTACCGGCCCGGTACGTTGGACCCAAACGGTTAAACATATGCTGGAAGACGGCGCCACGTCATTCACTGAAGTTGGGCCGGGGAGTGTTTTGCAAGGGCTGGTTAAGAAAGTGGACCGCCAAATACCTACAGAAAGCGCTGAAATTTAATAATTAGGCCATCACATAAAACATGATGGCTTTATTTTTGGTTGAAGGTTAAACTATTAACAAAGTGGGGGCTCAAGGTAAAATACGCTTATTGCTGGCATTGCTTTGTGCCAGTTTGCTATTTACATCGATAATAGTTGAAAAAATATACACTCCCGCCGCCAACCTTGAGGAAACCGCCCAAACGCTAAGCAAAAATCTTCATTCAAAAGAAAGCTTCGTTACCAAAGTTATCTACGACCAAAAGAAATTCAGTGAATTAAAGGGCCTCGCTAAAAACCCGGCTGCGGCTGTAAGGTATATTCAGCAATTCACCGGTGAAAAAAACATTTGGTTTATTACGCTTACCAATGGTAACCTGAGCTTTTGGAGCGGCGTAAAGGTTATCCCTGAACATCCCGGTGAAATAAAAGATGGTTTTTCGTTTATTAAAGAGCCAAATGGTTATTATGATGTGATCAAACGGACCGAAGGTGATTTTTCAGCGATTTTTTTTATCCCTGTTAAGCTTGATTACGCCTTTCAAAACCAGTTCCTCAGAAATACCTTCGCCATGGACCTGCTGGGCGACAACAGCATCGAAATGGCAAGTATCGCCGACAGGAACGTAGTAGAAATACGAAGTGTTGACGATACGTACTTGTTTTCTGTCAAATTAAAACCTGGTGAAACAAACATCTACTATTTATACGACGAACTGGCTGTCTGGATATCCACACTGATCAATCTTTGCATCCTGGTAACCAATGTCTGTAATTATATCAGCCAAAAGGGATATACGTTTATCTCATTTGTTGTTTTGGGGACATTTATTGTTTTGCTCAGGTTTATTAACCTGCACTTTCATTGGCCCGATTTTACTTCAAAGCTGCAGTTGTTTGCGCCTGCCATCTACCGTGCGGGTTCTCTTAATCCGTCGCTGGGGGATTTTTGCATCAACATTCTTTTAATCTCGTGGCTTGTCATATTCATTTACATCCACCGGAAAAAAATTCTAAAAAAACCGACCGGCAAGTTCACCGGCTATTTTGTTTTTACCTTCAGTATCTTGTTGCTGGTGATTATATCTACCGCCCTGCAAAACATGTTTTACGGGCTGGTGGTTAAGTCACGGGTCAGTTTTGATTTAAGCAACATACTCAATCTTTCCTACTTTAGTTTGCTTGGTATACTGATGCTTTGCTTCAGTTTCCTGATCTTTTTCCTGCTGTCCGAGGTTTTTTTAACGATCGCAATTAAGCTCCCGGTACCAAACAATCAAAAGATAATCATCTTTACGTCGATTATCATTTTAACAACCGTTACGTACGCGTGGTTAAATGTTTTTACCTGGTTTTATGTGCTTTGGGCCATATTGGTGCTTACAAGAGCGAATGCCTATCGCCGATGGGCCGGCGCTATGGATGCGGCATCGCTTGCCGTTATTATTTTGGTGTGCTCGTTTATGTCGGCCATCCGTCTTAATTATTTCCAATCCGTAAAGGAAAAATATAGCCGCAAAATATTTATTCAAAAATTGGAAGTGCCGGACGACTCCACGGCGGATAATATTTTTAAGAGGGTTGAACAACAAATAATTACGGATACCTCCATTAACAACCATTTTGATGATAGTCTGCATACCGGCGCTTTTATAAAAAGCCGCCTGCAAAAGCTGTATTTTAACGGCTATTTGTCCCGGTATGAGTTTAACGCTTATGTCTATGGCAGCAGGGAACAGCTTTTATCAAACGACAAAGGGTACGACTTTGGTGTTTTTAAAGATATGGTGCTGTATAGTTCATACAACAAAGTAACCCACTACTTTTACCGCGAAAATCAATCCTTCGGATTCCTCAAATATTTCGCCATTCTGCCTATTACCCGGCATGGCGTCAAATTGGGCACCATTGTTATTCGGCTGCAAACCAAGCCCATACAAACCAACGCTTCATTCCCCGGCCTTTTGATAGACGGCGAGTCGAATGAAAATGAGCAGTGGAGCGGGTATTCCTATGCATTTTATATCGATAACCACCTATGGAACCAAAGCGGAAGTTATTCATATGACCTTTTGAACAGCACGCTGACGGGACAAACCCGCAAATATGTTTTTAAGGAAACCAAATATAACGGGGATATATGGTTTAAGCGATTTGATACTTTCAGCCATTTGATTTACAAACCCACGGCCCGGAACCTTATAGTAGTAAGCAAGGAGGAAAACCCGGTATTTTTTATCACTGCTGCCAGCACCTTCTTTTTTGTGGTATTCATGTTTTTTAGCGTATTGGTGATTTTAGTGAGATGGCTTTGGCTGAGGATAAAAATTCTTTCTATAAAAAATAATCGGATCAGCTGGAACTTTAAAATAAATCTTGACCTGGTGCTGTACAAAACGCGGATACAGTTTTCAATGGTATTTGCGGTGGTCGCAACACTTATCCTGGTAGGCATCATTACCTTCATCTCTATAAGTACTGAGTACCAGGTGCAGCAGGACCGGGCTATACGCGACAAGATCACAAAAATTGCAGCCGTCCTCGAAGACGGCCAATATGCCCGGTATCTTACTAATTCGCCTGAAGAAAACCAGGTTGAGTTTGACAATTTTGCCAACGATTATTCGGCTGACCTTACCTTGTTCGACCTCAACGGTACCGCGCGGGTCACCACACAGCCCAAAATATACGACTTTGGCCTGCAATCCCGCAGGATGAACGCCCGCGCCTATATCAGCCTGGCCGGCTTAAAAAAATCCGAGTTCGCTAATGATGAAAAGATCGGACTGTTGGATTATAAGGCTGTTTTTATGCCGGTACGTAACTCGAACGGCGAAACCGTGGCTTACCTGCAGCTTCCCTATTTTTCAAACGAATCGGACTATAAAGAGCATATCGGGTCGCTGCTTAATATTATGCTTAATGTTTATGCTATCGTTTTTATGGCCATCGGCTTGTTCGCGGTGTTTATTGCCAGGCAAATTACCTCGCCCCTTAGTTTTATCCAGCACAGTTTAAGCAAAACGGTTTATGGCAAAAAAAATGAACCCATCAAATGGAGCCGCGACGATGAGATAGGCGGGCTGGTAAAGGAGTATAATAAGATGATTGCCCAATTGGAAAACAGCGCCCAAAAGCTGGCGCAGTCCGAACGGGAAAATGCCTGGCGTGAAATGGCCAAACAGGTTGCGCACGAAATAAAAAACCCGCTTACTCCTTTAAAACTGGGATTACAGTTGCTCGATAAATCATGGAAGGATAAGGACCCTAAGTTCGATCAAAAATTCGAGCGGTTCAGCAAGTCGTTTGTCGAACAGATAGAAAGTTTGTCGTCCATCGCCTCCGAGTTTTCGGCTTTTGCCAAAATGCCTGAAACAAAGATGATGCCGCTCAATATATTTGATGTGCTGAGTCAGGCGGTCACCATATTTAAGGAAATGGACAATATCAAAATTGTTTACCAGGTTCCTGACACGCCTTTTACCGTAAATGCCGACCGCGACCAGCTGCTGCGCTGTTTTAACAACTTGTTGAAGAATGCCATCGAGGCAACACCGGCCCGCCAGCCCGGAATAATAGAAATAAACTACCTGCTTACCGCAAAAAACATGCTTTTAACCATAAAAGACAATGGAGAAGGCATACCCGAAGGCATGCGCGAAAAGATATTTGAGCCAAACTTCACCACCAAAAGCTCAGGTACCGGGCTTGGCCTGGCATTTGTAAAAAACTCCATCGAGAATGCCGGCGGCAAAGTTTGGTTCGAAACCGCTTCGGGCCAGGGGACAACGTTTTACATCAGTTTGCCCGCAGCCGGGCAACGGGTGTAATATTTGCCCGGAAGATGAAATGCGGGTAATCATCAGCCAAATCATCACCATGATCCTTGTCCTGCCTTGCGGAAAAAATCGATGACTAAGTATTGCGGAAACGGTTAACTTTGCGCCAATATGAAAAGTAAAATATGGTTGCTGGCGTTGTGTTGCTTCTTAGGTTCAAGCGCGTTGGCCCAACCCAATACCGATTGCGCAAGTTTGCTTAAACGTACCATTGATGCCGATGGTCCGCAAAAGGTTTTTAAAAATTTAGCCACCCTGAGTTGTTTCGGATTAGATGCCATTGACCGGCAAATATTTATTAACCCGCCCGTAATGGGAACCTTGTTGGTTAAAATTTCGCAAAAGAAGGGACAGGAAAACGTTACTTACGGAGACATCCTGGCAGAGATAAATAAACGCAAGACAAACGGGGCTTACCCCAAACAACGGGCTGAAATAGTTGCGATGAACCGTCTTGAATTGATACCTGCAACACCCGGAAACTGGCAAAAGGCCAAAAAAATACTCGGAAAGATCGATACCCCGGGTGATGAGATTGAACAATTACATACGTATATGCTGCAAAACCAGGATAAGGGGTGGAATTACAGAAAGTTGTATGTGCTTTTTGAAATGAAGAAAAATAAGGAGAGCCATAGCGGCTAAGCTATTTTAGATACCTGGCCCGTGGCGCAATGAAGTGAAATCGAGAATAAAATCTTGATACTCAATTTTGGTTTTAAAAACGAGTGACGAATAAATACATAAAATTCTTTACAAAAGCAAGCAAACTACAGAAAAAATTCCTGTCCCAGGTGGTCCAGGTGTATTCAGGTGTTCCAGGTGGTTCAGGCGGTTCAGGTGCATCGCCGGCGTGGTCACGGTTGTTCCGATTTTAATAGTTTATCGCTATACAAACAACAGGCTGTTTTTAAGCGCGATTTCCCCGCAATTATTACCTATAAATTTCAGGGTTCAAAACAAATTTATACCTTTGAAACAAATTTTTTAAAAACGTTATTTATTAAAAAAGGAGCGCGCCCGCTCCGAAAACTTATAAAATATGAAACCGTTTATCTCCACCTCATTTTACGGATTTTTCAAGTATTTTTCGTCGTTGTTCCTGATCGCATCGCCCTGGGTGTTTAACCTGGTCGATGTTTCGAGCGCGGCACTGCTGATCCCTATGTTTTTTGGCTGGCTGCAATTGATCATGACGATTTTTGCGGATACCGAAGCAAGCCCCATCAGGCAGTTTCCAATCCAGATGAATATGGTGGCCGATATGATCATGGGCTTCTTTTTATTTGTTTCCCCTTTCCTTTACACATTTTATAACAAAGCACATTGGCCCGAATTGCTCCTGGGCGGAATGCTGATGTTTTTGGCGCTATTCACCAAAAAGTCTCCGTTCCTTTCAAAGCCACACGCAGCGGCGCCCGAAGGTCAGCTCACTTCGCTCGATTCAACAGAAGGCCGGCTGAACATTTAAGATATTATTTAAACAAGTTTGAAGCTTACGGGGCTTTAAAGCTTCGTAAGTTTTTTGTTTTTACAGATATTCCCACAGTTTCGCCCGCAATATTTCTATCAGCTGTCCGTCGCCAAACCGGTAGTCATCTTCTATCTCCATAATGATCACCTGTTTTTCCGCCAGGGCCGATGGAAAACGCTCCGCCAGTATTTGTTTGTGCCGCCGCTCCATCACAAAAATTACATCGGCCCAAAGCAGCAGTTTTTCGTTCACCTTTATCCGCGCTTTTTCGCTTGTACCAGCCGAACGGGCCTTGTTTACGGGATGGTTTTTAAACAGCGCTTCGGCAGTGGGGCTTCGCCATTGATTTTTACTGCAAATGAAAACAAGGTTTGACAAGCCGTAAGTTGATTAATTTGCAGTTAGGATCATTCTCCGTTTATGGCTTTTCGTTGCAGCCAGGCCTGGCTTTTTATTAACCATTTGCCGTTCTGCTGCCTCAACACGAAAGTAAAGGCGCCTTTAACGGCAAAGTTTTGTTTGTTGGGCAGCTTGCCGCTGAAGCTAACGGGAACCACTATGTAAACATTGTCGGCTGATTGCTGAAAAACATTTACGGGCTCTATGGTTCCCTTCAGTTTGGTAACCCCATTATCCTTACAGGCCTTTTCAACCGAATTTAGCCATTGAACGCCCGCTGTTGGTCCGTTCCACGAATAGGGCGCTTCATCGTCTGCCACAACTGCGTTAGGGGTATATAAATTGGCAACTTCATCAATATTAAATGAATTTATTGCGTTAATAGCCTTTGTAACCACTTCCATCACATCTAAGGGGGGCGCCGTGTCGGCCACTGCACTAACATTCACTTCAAGTAAGCGGAACGGCTTATAGCCGCTTCTTTCAGCTCTTCTTGCTGCGAATGCCCCGGTAAAGGGAATCGCGATCATGATAAAAATGGCAATTGATAACCGGGTAAATTTCCTCATAATTTATAAGCAGGCTGATAATCTGGCGCTTTCCGGCTGCAAAGGTAAATACTTAATTGCTTTTCGCCATAAAATAAAAAACCACAGATGATTTGCACGGGTAAGGTTTATACATTTGCAGCATGGAAACCATTGCCTGGCATGATTTTGAAAAAGTAGAGCTACGTGTAGGAACAGTTTTGGAAGTTGCCGATTTTAAGGAGGCCCGCAAACCTGCCTATAAGCTAAAGGTAGACTTTGGCCCTTTTGGGGCCAAATGGTCCAGCGCCCAAATCACCAAACATTATACCCGGGAGCAATTACCCGGTCGCCAGGTGGTGGGCGTAATAAATTTTGCGCCAAAGCAAATCGCCAATTTTATGTCGGAGTTCCTGGTAACCGGCTTTGCCGACGAAAACGGCGATATTATTCTGGCATCTGTTGATAAACCCGTGCCCAATGGGAGTAAGCTGATATAATGAGATATGTAACTTTTGGCGACGAGCCCGCGGTTTCGCCCGATCAGTTTTTTATGAACGAAGCCTTGCGTGAAGCCAAACTGGCTTTGGATGAGGATGAAATACCCATTGGCGCCATCGTAGTTTGCAAAGGCAAGATCATCGGCCGTGGCCATAACCTTACGGAGCGATTAAACGATGTTTCGGCCCATGCCGAAATGCAGGCGCTTACCGCCGCGGCCAACTTTATGGGCGGCAAATACTTGCCGGATTGCACGCTTTATGTTACGCTGGAGCCCTGCGTAATGTGCGCCGGCGCTTGTTACTGGTTCCAGCTGGCGCGCGTTGTTTTTGGCGCTTACGATACGAAGCTCGGTTTTGGCAGGTTGAACCAAAAAATAACACATCCCAAAACCATTGTTACGGGCGGCATTATGGAGAACGAATGCGCGGAACTGGTGCGTGGGTTTTTCAGAAGTAAGCGGAAGGGATGAAATTTTCGTTCATGGTTCATAGATCATGGCAGGAGCAAGGTTCATTGGTCTTGAAATATGGAGTGGCTACCAACCGCCATTGTTTTTTTACCATGAACAATGAACTATGAACCATGAACTAAATATTACATTTGTAAGAACAAAAGTCCTTCGCAAGCATTTATATTTGTTACACACTTTCATTAAACTTAAAACTATTTGTTATGGCATTTACACTACCGGCGTTACCATACGCAACCGATGCATTGGAACCTACCATTGATAAAATGACCATGGAAATTCACCATGGCAAACATCACCAGGCTTATGTTACTAATTTAAATAAAGCGCTTGAGGGCAAACCTGAAGCCGACTGGAGCATTGACGAGATCATCAAAAATATTTCAAAATTTCCGGCGGCGGTCCGCAACAACGGCGGGGGACACTACAACCACAGCCTGTTTTGGACCATTTTGGGCCCTGGCGCGGGCGGCGAGCCTTCAGGTGCGCTGGGAGATGCCATTAATAGCACTTTCGGCTCATTCGCTGATTTTAAAACAAAAGTGAGCGAAGCGGGCGCTACCCGGTTTGGCTCGGGCTGGGCATGGCTTATTGTTACCCCGGATAAAAAACTGGCAGTAACGTCAACCCCCAACCAGGATAATCCGCTGATGGACATTGCCGAAGTAAAAGGCACCCCTATATTTGGCATTGATGTTTGGGAACACGCCTACTACTTAAAATATCAAAACCGCCGCCCTGATTACCTGGCTGCGATATGGAGCGTGGTGAACTGGAACCACGTTGCGGAATTGTATAGCAAGGCGTAACCCACCCCCTAACCCCCTAAAGGGGGAACAAAGGGGAATGGGTTTAGGAAAACGAAACATGAAAACGGCGGAAGATGTTCCGCCGTTTTAGGTTTGAAAAATCAGCGAAATGATCATCATTACAAATCAGCGGTCATGAAAGCAGTAGTTTTGGAAGCGGCGGATAAGCCGCTAGTGTTAAAAGAAGTTGATAAGCCGGTATTAAAGCCCGGGGAGGTTTTGGTGAAGATAAAAGCTGCCGCCCTGAACCGCCGGGATTACTGGATAACTATTGGCAAATATGCGGGTATAAAATACCCTGTCATCTTAGGCTCGGATGGCGCAGGCATTGTGTACGAAGTTGGTGATGACCAGGATAAGTACCTGATGGACCAGGAGGTGATCATCGATCCGGGTTCCGGATGGGGTGACGACGAGAATTTCAACGCCGATGATTTTAACATATTGGGCCTGCCTGAAGATGGCACGTTTGCCGAATATGTGAAAGTTAGCGCAAGTCAGTTATATCCGAAACCGGCCCATTTGAACTGGGAGCAAGCCGCTGCCGTTCCGCTGGCCGGTGTGACATCCTTCCGCGCATTGTTTACCAAAGGCAAGGCAAAAAAAGGAGATAAAGTACTGGTGACAGGGGTGGGGAGCGGTACCGGCACCCTGACATTGCAATGGGCGATTGCGGCAGGTTGCAAAGTGTTTGTGACCTCGGGCACAGGTGAGAAGATAGGCAGGGCTAAAGAATTGGGCGCCTCCGCCGGCGTAAATTATCATTCGCAGGATTGGGCCGAACAGTTGCAGCACCTGGCCGGCGGGTTCGATGTGATCATCGACAGCGCATTGGGCGATGGGTTTGCCAAACTGCCTGACCTGTGCAAGCCGGGCGGGCGCATCGTGATTTTCGGCGGTACAGCCGGTAATATCCCGGCGCTAAACGGCCGGAAGCTGTTTTGGCGGCAGCTGCAAATTATCGGTACTAAAATGGGCAGCCCGGCGGATTTTAAGGCGATGGTCGATTTTTTAGCTAAACACCGGGTGGTTCCGGTGATCGATGAGGTGTTTTGCCTTGCTGATGTGGCGAAAGCAATAGCCAAAATGGAGCATTCATCGCAGTTTGGTAAAATCGTAATTAGCCTCTGATCAATGCTTCGACTAAAGGTTGAATCCATCAAATGGGAGCTACCCGATGCGGCGACTTTCTTTTTTTCCGAGCTGTCGGGCAAAAAGATCAATTATACCGCCGGTCAGTTTATCACCCTGGTTTTCGACCATCACCGCGAAGAGATTCGCAGGTCATATTCCTTAAGTTCAGCTCCGGGCGAAGAATTTTTGGCCATCACGGTAAAGCGGATCGCTAACGGTGAAATATCGAGGTTCCTGCTAACGAAATTAAAGCAGGGCGATATCCTAAATGCCGTTGAGCCGGCGGGGCGGTTCATTATCACAAACTTTAAAGCGGAAAAGGATATTTTTCTTTTTGCCGCAGGCAGCGGTATCGTTCCGGTATTTTCTCAGCTAAAACAGCTCTTCTCAGTCGCCGGTAAAAGCAAGGTTACCCTGGTTTACAGTAATCAAACTGAAAGCACCGTCTTATTCAAAGATGAATTAAACAAGATCGCGGCACTGCACGCCGACCGCTTTAAGATCGTTCATTTATTAAGCAGCGAAGCTAACCGCCTAACTAATCACCTCGTCGAGAAATTGGTAAAGGAAAATCTGAAATTCAGCCCCGGTCGGGCTGAATTTTATACCTGCGGGCCATTCGACTACATGCGGATGATACGGCTGACGTTACTCTATATGGGCTTTGAAACCGGGCAGATCAGGAAAGAAAATTTTGTTTTGGAGACGATACCGGTTAGCCCTGTGGCGTTGAATTATCCCCCAAGGCGGATCAGGATAGCCTTCAACAGTGAAATGTTTGATATTGTAGTTGGCGAAAACCAATCCATACTGCAGGCTGCGCTGCAAAACCACATTCCGCTGCCCTATAGTTGCCGCGTTGGTGATTGTTCAACCTGTTCGGCAATATGCAACAGCGGCGAGGTGGAAATGGTAAAAAACAACGTGCTCACCGATGTCGACCTTGCGGCTGGATGGATATTAACCTGTACCGGCCATCCCTTGAGTGATGATGTCCTCATTGAATATTAACTCAGCGGCGCAAATTTTTGGCTTCCAACGTTACTGACCAAAAAAGTAGTTCACCCCAATAACAGTATTCTGGGTAAGGAAGTGAAAATATGCCTCGAAGCTTTGGATCTGCGAGGTATAATAGTCAGCGTATATTTCCCAGCTTTTACGTATCCTGAAACCTGCTTTAAACATAAATGCAGTATTTGCCGTTTGAAAATGATAAGATTCCTGGGGAAAGCCCGCATTTTGATCGGATTTGTTTTGTGCTTGAAACACCGGGTTGGTAAAATTCGAATATGTTAACGAAAAACCCGTTCCCAGGTAAAACTTGAAATCGGGAGCGTTGTAAAAGTTGTACATGGCCTGAGGCGTAAAGCATACCATCAATTGGTTGTAGGATGCTACGGCGGGCACTTTAGGCGTAACCGTCAGGTTGTACATTGCATCCATTTTCCCCGGATTTACGGATACATCAAGTCGCAACTCGGCCCTGCCGCCATTGGGGTCGGGCAGCAGGTCGGCTCCGATAGAAAACATAGGCAGATAGGAAGTGTATGGCACGCCGCCGGCAGCCGTATATGCCGTATTGGCGTCGGAACTGGTGTGCGAAACATTTACGCCTGTACCTGCATAAATACTCACTTTGCTGTGACCTGAATATTTTTTTGCGAACTCGGCATTTGATATGTTATTGACGCGGCTCACAATCCGGAGCAGATCAGTTTCGCGGTAGGCTAAAAACTGGTCCTCCAACATCGCCGTCATTTTATCATCCAGCGCATTGTACTTATTGGCCAGGGCAAATAGTTGCTTTTGATAGGTATTCTCGTTAACGGTGTTGCCCGATGAATTTGAAGCATCAATGTACAACCTGTATACTAATTCCCGTGGCTTATAATCAGGTGCCTCGCCAATGTAAAACCTGGATTTCAGGTCGTCGGTATACGCATAAAGCGCAAGGTTTTTGCCTCTTTGCAGCACCTTTAAAAACACGCTATCTATCCTGAAGCTGGTATCACGTCCTTCAATAACGCGCCTGTTATCGGTGATATCCGTACTAATTCTGCACAGAAACTTTTCGTATGAGGCAATGTCATTCACACCAAAGGCGCGCATGCTGCCCATCGAAAATGTTTTTTTGTCGCGGTCGGCCAGCGTCGATTTAAATGCAATTGACTTTGGGTTATTATCCCATGCCTGGTAGTCAATAAATCCTTTAACCGTATCGCCTTTTGAGTTGACAATGTAGCCAGCACGGTAATTGCTTTGTGCCGCCGAAAAAAGAGGCAACAGAAAAAGAACAGCGAATAATTTACAGGGGATTTTCATAATGGTTTTGGTTAATAAGGTTTTTTAGTGATGAGCGGTAGCGAAATCATGAATTACCCAAATGGCCACGCCAATAGCCCCGATGATAATAATTGCCGTGCGTAGTGGATTAGGTTTACTGCCATTGTTTTTAGATACATCAGATGCTGAAATTCCGTTTATGATGCTGGCGATATGTACCACATCGTCTACCCTGTACTCGGCTTTTGATATATAGTTTTTTAGCGATGGCGTCATTACCCCGGCCTTTACAGCCTCGTCGTAAAGCTGACCTTTAAACGCGGTTTCGTAACTGGTACGGTCGCGGCCATTGGCGTCCTCGCTGTTCCAATATATCCGGTAGGTGAGCTCAACCGGCTGGTCCGAAAAGTTTTCAGCTATAAAAAACCGCGTTTTTTGGGCGTCAGTATATTCAAATAGGTTTAACCTTTTACCATCCTGCAAAACCCTTAAAAAAATGGTATCGATTTTAAAGCTGGAGTCGCGGCCGATCGATAAATGGTTTATATCGGTATTGTCAGTAGTTATCGGGCCGGTATAACCTTCGAATGCCTCCAAATGGCCAACGGAAACACTAAAGAATTTCACCTGGCCTGCGTTCAGCTTTTCCGGCGACGCAGCTGCATCTGATCTAAAGAGGATGGTTTTTGGACTATTTTCCCAATCCCGGAAGTCGATCATGCCGTGAATAGTGTCACCTTTTGGGTTTACAATAAGTCCCGGTTGGAAATTTGATTGGGCAAAGGCGCTAAAGGGCAGCAAAAATAGTAAGGAAAGTAACTTGTGACAGCTTCTCATGTTTAAGTTTAATTGGGGGTTAAAACCGGTGTAATTTAAATCTTTTCGTCAGAAAACAAATAATTAATAATCAAAATAAATTGCGATCGGGTTAAAAAAACCGATAAAATACCGGTACTTTTAGTCATGCATCACGAACATCATTTAAAAAGCTCGGACACGATACGCGATATAGTTATCGGTATGTCTGATGGGTTAACCGTGCCTTTTGCCCTTGCGGCGGGCCTTAGCGGCGCTGGCAGTACATCAGGTATTGTGGTTACCGCAGGGATAGCCGAAATTGTGGCCGGTTCCATCGCCATGGGGCTGGGCGGTTTTTTGGCGGGACGTACGGAGGCCGATCATTATAAATCGGAATTGCAACGGGAGTACGATGAAGTTGAGCGTGTGCCGGAACAGGAGAAGGCCGAAGTTAAAGAAGTTTTCGCCGAGTTTGGATTGTCGCAGGCCCTGCAGGACCAGATTGCCAATGAGATGGCCAAGGATAAGGACCGGTGGGTTGATTTTATGATGCGCTATGAGCTGGGCCTTGAGAAGCCCCAGGCAAACCGGGCCACGCAAAGCGCCGTCACCATTGGTATATCGTACATTGTTGGCGGGGTCATCCCGCTTTCGCCCTATTTTTTCATCCGCGAATCGCAAACGGCCTTGTATTACTCCTGTGCTATTACTATGGTTTGCCTTTTTGTATTCGGATATTTTAAAAGCAGGGTGACCGGCCAGCCGGTGTTCACGGGTGCGCTAAAAGTGCTGGTTATAGGCGCCCTGGCTGCCGCCGCTGCATTTTTTATGGCGAAACTGATTAACGGGAAGTAGTCTGGAAGTCCGAAAGTCGGGAAGTCCGGAAGAAGGAGCTAAATCGTTTGTCTCTTAATTATCAGCGTAACTTTTATCAATATTCAGTGTAATCTGTGATAAACATTCAGTGTAATCTGTAATTAAAACAAAATAAATTTATCCATCTGCTCTTCAGTAAACTTAACGGTATCTTTTTTAAACAGATCGCCGTTTTCGTTAAACTCCAGTTTGATATCAGGGATATGTATCTTAAGCGACATCACGTGCAAATGCATATAGTGGCATACCCCCGTAAAATGATCCACGCCCCTTATGTTTCCGTATTTGCCTGATGAAAGGCCGGTTAACGCCGCTTTTTTTTCGTAAAAGCTTTCGGGGAAAGAACAGGCATCCACAAATGTTTTCAGTACGCCCGGAAAACTGCCATTATACTCGGGTATGATGAACAAAAACTTTTCAGTATGGGCGATGAGCTCCTGAATCGGCTCAAACTCAGGGCTTCGCCTCCCATAAAGGTCCGTTCCGATTAAGCAGGCTGGCAACTGCTCAAGCGACAAAAGCGAGCTATCGGCCCCTTTTTCGCGCAGCCTTTTGTGGTAATATTTAGCCAGCTTCAAAGTCCAGCTCCCGGGCCGGTTAGTGCCGGATATGATGGTAGTCATTTAATCAGTTGTGAATTAGTGAGTTAGCGAATTAGTGATTTGTGAATGTTTTGACATCCCTCATTCATTCGCAGAACAGGCAAATTAACTCAAAAATTATCCAATCACCAACCAGTCGCCAGCTAACCATTCACTAACTCACCAATTCACTAATTGATTTTTGTTTGTAAATAGCCTAAACCTGTGGATTTCTGAATCAGATTAATACATTATCTTTATCGCGGCGTAAAATGCTTGCAAAACCGGCTGTGCCGGCCCTTTGCGCGGGATGCCCAAAAAAACCTTTTTATAAATTTTTTTATATAAAATGAGTAAAATTATTGCTTTAGCCAACCAAAAGGGCGGTGTTGGCAAAACTACATCGTCCATAAACCTGGCTGCCAGTTTAGCTGTGCTGGAATTTAAAACTTTGCTGGTTGACGCCGATCCGCAGGCCAACTCGACTTCGGGCATCGGCTTCGATCCGCGAAATATAAAGGACAGTATTTACGAGTGCATCATTAACGATATCGATCCGCGGGACGCTATTCAGAAAACGGACACCCCGAACCTGGACCTGCTGCCCGCACACATCGACCTGGTTGGCGCCGAGATTGAAATGATCAATATGGCCGACAGGGAATATAAAATGAAAGCGGTGCTTGACGTGGTGAAAAACAACTACGATTTTATCATCATCGATTGCTCGCCGTCCCTGGGGCTCATCACCATCAATGCTTTAACCGCAGCCGATTCGGTGATCATCCCGGTGCAATGCGAATACTTCGCCCTGGAAGGCTTGGGCAAGCTGTTAAACACCATTAAGATCGTTCAGTCAAGGTTAAATACCCAGCTGGAGATAGAAGGGATTTTGCTAACCATGTATGATGTAAGGCTCCGCCTGTCCAACCAGGTGGTTGAAGAGGTGAGGACCCATTTTGAGGATATGGTGTTTGAAACCATTATCCAGCGCAACACCCGCCTGAGCGAGGCGCCGAGTTTTGGTTTATCGGTAATTATGCACGACGCAACCAGCAAAGGGGCAATAAACTATTTGAATTTGGCCCGCGAGATATTAAGAAAAAATGGTTTGGTAAAAACCGAGGCTGCAGAAAATACAGTAACAGTTTAACAAATGAGTGCAGAAAAAAGAAACGCTTTGGGAAGAGGGTTAAGCGCGCTGCTGAACGATAACGAAAATGTACATCAAGCCAAAACGAGCGTTTCAAGCCAGGGTGATGTAACAAGCCCCGGGTCGATAAGTGACATTAAGCTGGCGGAGATCGAGACCAATCCTTTTCAGCCCCGTACTGATTTTGATCAGCAGGCATTGGCTGAACTTGCCGACTCAATTAAGATACAGGGACTTATACAGCCCATCACCGTAAGGCGCCTGGGCCCGCACAGCTACCAGCTCATCTCCGGCGAACGGCGTTTCCGTGCATCGAAACTGGCAGGGCTAAGTTATATCCCTGCCTATGTCCGTTCGGCAAATGATCAGCAGATGCTGGAGATGGCGCTGATTGAAAACATACAGCGCGAAAACCTGAATGCCATTGAGGTAGCACTGAGCTTTCAGCGGATGATCGAAGAATGTCACCTGAAACAGGAAGAACTTGGCGATCGTGTCAGCAAAAACCGGTCGACTGTTACTAACTATTTGCGCTTGTTAAGGCTGCCGCCCGTGGTGCAGGCGGGTATACGCGACGAGCAGATCAGCATGGGCCACGCAAAAGCGCTGTTGTCCGTTGAAGATCCCACCAAACAAATATTTTATTACCAGCATATTATTAAACAGGGTTTATCCGTTCGTATGACGGAAGAGCTGGTTAGGAATGCCGTACACGCCGGTACCAATAAACAGGCAAAACGGCCCGAACCGGTTTCATTCCAGGTACAAAAGATACAGGACGACCTGGCATCGAAATTTAGTACGAGGGTTAAGCTAAAGGTTGACAGCCGCGGAAAGGGCACCATTGAAATACCTTTTCTGTCGCAGGATGATCTGGGCCGCATCCTCGAAATTATGGAATGGTAATAAAATATGGCCAATTGTGGCCACCCGTGAAAAATGTACAGATACCTGCTCATTCTGCTGCTGGCTGCCTTCAGCCTGTTATCCGCTTCGGCACAAACAGCCGATACCACTTCAAAAGCTGCCAAACAGGCCGGCAGCCGGGACACATTGAAAGGCAAACGCCAGGACACCATCAATCATAAAACACCACGAGTAAAAAAAGAAAAAGTTTACCACCCTGACAGCTTGCATAGTCCGCATACCGCGGTAATGCACTCGTTGATTTTGCCCGGCTGGGGGCAGGTATACAATCATCAATGGTGGAAAGTGCCCATCGTTTACGCCGGGCTCGGCCTGCTTGCCGATGCTATTATATATAATAACACCTACTACAAAGAGTTTTTACAGCTATCCAAATACCGGGAACATGGGGTTATACCAGTGCCGGGTCAGCCCTATTACGCCGATGCTATATTGTACCAATCGCAGCCAGACCAGGCAATATATGATGCTAACGACGGCTACCGCCGCAATCGCGACCTTTGCATACTTGGTTTTGTGGGGGCCTGGGGCATACAATGTATAGATGCCTATATAGATGCCAAGTTTATCCACAGCTACAGCGTTGATAATAACCTTTCGTTTAAAGTTGAGCCGGGGGTATTGAACCAGCCCTCGCTATTTGCGCAAACCTCAGCAAGTTCCTTAGTTCCGGGATTAAAAATTACCTTTACATTTGGAAAATAATGAACCGGGCTTTTTAAGCAACCAATTTTTAACACGCAGTTAACTAACAAGGTTTAAAGAGCGCAAAAGAAAAAATAAATTGATAATTTTTAAACTTTTTGTGCGCTGCTACTTCTCCGTCTCTCTGCGTTAAAATTTTGCGTTAGTTATTATAGAAATATTCAAAATGAAAATCGCATTATTGGGCTACGGTAAAATGGGGCATATTATCGAAAAGATTGCCACCGACCGCAAACACGAGATTGTATTAAAGATCGACTACGATAACCAGCATGATTTAACGGCGGAAAACCTGGCCATGGCAGACGTTGCTATAGAATTCAGCACTCCTGCTACCGTTTTAGGCAATATAAAAAGCTGTTTTAACGCTGGCCTGCCGGTAGTGGTAGGGACTACCGGGTGGTACAACTGGCTGGGCGAGATAAAACAACAATGCCAGGACGGCGACCATGCATTAATCTACGCATCAAATTTCAGCATAGGGGTAAACGTGCTTTTTTACGTCAACCGGGTGCTGGCAAAGCTGATGAGCAACTATCCTTACTATGACGTACAGGTAGAAGAAATACACCACACCCAAAAGGTAGACTCGCCCAGCGGAACGGCAATTACGCTGGCCGAAGGCATAATCGAAAACCTTGACAGCAAAAAGACCTGGACAAATGTGTTAACCACCGACGGGGATGAATCCTCCGGCGACGCCGTTGCACCTGAGCAATTACTGATCGAATCCTTCCGCATCGACAGCGTGCCCGGCACACATACCGTGCTGTATGATTCGGAAGTGGATACGATCGAACTAAAACACACCGCCCATAACCGTAATGGATTTGCCCTGGGGGCCGTGATGGCCGCTGAATGGATACAGAACAAAAAAGGATTTTTTGAAGCAAAAGATATGTTTAATTTTAGCCTTTAAACTTTTACACGTGAGCGTAGCTGAAGCCCTGATCTTATTTATACTGTTTATCATACTGCCCTATGCAGGTTTGTGGAAATTGTTCGAAAAAGCCAAAATGCCCGGCTGGCTGGGCATCATCCCGCTGGTGAATGTTTTTATCATGATAAAGTTGAGCGGCCGCCCGGCATGGTGGATGCTGCTTGTTTTTATCCCGGTGATCAACGTACTGATCCTGATGGGCATTACTATCGACTTTGTAAAATCGTTCGGAAAGTTTAAGCTGAGCGAACAAGCGGGAGCTGTTGTATTACCGTTTATTTATTTGTACAAATGGGGATCGGACAAAGAAACCAAATACATCGGCCCGGCAACCAGCCCCGGTTTTCGCGAGAAACATAAAACCCAGTTAAAAAAATCCCCGGCCCGTGAGTGGACCGAGGCGATTATTTTCGCAGTGATCGCGGCCTCGCTTATCCGTACTTTTTTTATCGAAGCTTATGTTATTCCAACTCCGTCGATGGAGCGGTCACTGCTGGTTGGCGACTTTTTGTTTGTAAGCAAGGTGAATTACGGCCCGCGCACGCCGATGACGCCTATTGCTTTTCCCTTTGCCCATCACACCATGCCCATAACCGGCACCAAAGCTTACTGGGATGGGTGGGAGCTGCCGTACTACCGTTTGCCCGGGTTGGAAAAGGTGAAAAGAGGCGATGTGGTAGTATTTAACTATCCGGCCGATACCATCAATAACCGGCCGGTTGACAAACGCGAAAATTATATCAAGCGCTGCCAGGGTATTCCGGGTGACAAGCTGAGTGTGGTCAATGGCCAGGTTTATGTAAACGAAGTAGCTGCGCCAAACCCTCCGGGAGAGGAAATGGAATATAATTTGAAAACAACTGACGGTAGGGCTCTGACGCCCGAAACAATGAAACGATTAGATATTACCGTTTACGAACAACATTCCCTGCCGGCAATGACGGCCGCATCGGCCAAAGCATTGCGAAGTGAGGCTGATGTGAAAGAGTTAAAGCCTGATATTGTGCCGAAGGGTGCTCCTGAGGAAGTTTTCCCACGAGGAACCACAAGTGTGCTTGACGCCAGTCTTGGCACGCCGCTCGAATATCATTGGAATTTGGACAATTACGGACCGATCATCATCCCTAAAAAAGGCTGGACGGTGACCATGGACGCCATGACCTTCCCCATTTATGAGAGAGCAATACAGGTTTACGAACACAACAAACTGGAAGTAAAGAACGGCGACCTGTACATTAATGGCGTTAAAACAATGTCGTACACCTTTAAAATGAATTATTACTGGATGATGGGCGATAACCGCCACGACTCTGAAGATTCACGTTTTTGGGGATTTGTGCCGGAGGACCACATTGTAGGGAAAGCGCTTTTTATCTGGATGAGCTGGGATGAACATGCATCGTCATTCTTCAGTAAGATCCGGTGGGACAGGCTCTTTAACGGGATACATTGAGTTCGGGATTCGGAATTTTGATTTCGTAATTAAAGAGCTGCGTCGATCAGGATTTGTCCAAGGAGGCAAACAATAATTGTTAACTTAAGCCCTTAAATAGCACCAATTGAACTTTGAATACCGGCACCTACGTTTTCCTGCTCATTGTCGCCTCACCGTTCCTCATTCTGTGCGCTGCCGGTACCTGGAGGCTATTTCAAAAAGCCGGCGAGGAGGGATGGAAGGCACTAATCCCGTTTTACTCGAGCTATATAATGCTCAAAATCAGCGGGCGGCCGGGCTGGTGGCTTGTTTGGCTGTTTTTGCCGGTAGCCAGCTGGATTGTGGGGGTGGGAATCATAATCGACTTCATTAAATGTTACGGTAAATTTGCCACTAGGGACCGGGCGGCGGCGGTGCTGTTGCCGTTTATCTACCTGCCGAAATGGGGATTTGAAGCAAAAACACTGTATTTGGGCCCTTCGGCCAAAGCGGCTTTTGGGGCAGAGTATCCAAAAAGCAGGAGGCCGCACACAGCCATACAATGGGGGCAAGGGTTATTTTTTGCGGTATTTACAGCCGCCTTTATTCGCGCATTTTTTGTTGAATTCTACGTCATACCAACGCCATCCATGGAACGGACCTTGCTGGTTGGCGATAACATCCTGGTAAGCAAACTAAACTACGGCGCCAGGATACCGATGACGCCAATCAGCTACCCATTTGCCAATCATACTTTCGCCAACACTAATTTAAAAGCTTATTGGGACGGCCTGGAGTTGCCTTACCTGCGGCTGCCGGGCTTTGGCAGCGTAAAGCGTGGTGATGTGCTGGTATTTAACTATCCGCAAGATACGATCGACAACCGGCCCGTGGATAAAAAAGAATTTTACATCAAACGCTGCACCGCTTTGCCCGGGGACATGTTGCAAATTGACAACGCACGTGTTTTAATCAATGGAAAAGTTGAGCCCGAGCCTAAGGAGATGCAGTTTGAATATAAAATTGACACCACAGGCGCCATGAACCCCGGGATTTTCAGGCAATTGCACGTCACCCTTTATGAAGCGCACTTGAACTATGCGATGACTCGCCAGGCTGCAAGCATACTGCGGACTTATTCAACTATCAAATCGGTTACGCAGGTTATTGCACCTAAAGGGCAGCCCGATGATGTTTTTCCGCGTGCTTATCCTGCAAACGCGTTGTTGGGAATTCACATTCCCGACTATAAATGGAACGTGGACAATATGGGCCCCATTATCATTCCCAAAAAAGGCTGGACGGTTAAGCTTGATAGTATGACCTTTCCTTTGTATGAGCGCGTCATTGAAGTTTACGAGCGCAACAAAGTGGAGGTGCAGGGGAATGATATTTTGATCAATGGCAAAAAGACCGACGTCTATACCTTTAAAATGGATTATTACTGGGTAATGGGCGATAACTGGTACGATTCGGAAGATTCCCGCTATTGGGGATTTGTGCCCGAAGATCATATCGCCGGTAAAGCGCTGTTTACCTGGCTGAGTTGGGACGCTGATGCCCCGCTATTGAGTAAGATCAGGTGGAACAGGTTTTTGAAGGGGATTTATTAGTGGATTAGGTTGATAGAGTTGGATTGGCTTCAATTTTTCCGACACCGAATTTTGCTGCCAGATCATTTAACTCCCTAAGCACGGAATCAACTACAGGTATTCCATTTTCTTTTCTTTCCGCCGCTGCTTCCAGTTCCGGCTCGCCGGGGATGATCACTTTTTGCCCGGAATTGATACTTGCTGCCGACTTAAACCGATCTATCCAGTTATCCATGTGCGCCTTAAATTCATTAATCGGACGAAAACCGTCCACACGCATCGCGCCAACAAAATGACCGATGCCTGCGCCAACCGGTTCATCGGGGGGCTCCAAAAACGCCACGAATGGTGGCACCCAAGGGCCATAGTTAGCGCCGGATAGCACCGCCGAAAGAATATCCACCGTTGCACTTAACCCGAAACCTTTATGGCTGCCGTGCTCCCGGTCGCTGCCCAGGGGCAGCAGTGCGCCCCCGGTTTTTAGCGCGTGAGGGTCGGTGGTGTAGTTGCCGGCAGCATCCTGAATCCAGCCATCCGGTACCCGCTTACCCGTACGCTGGGCAATCTCCAGTTTACCATTGGCCGCTGCCGATGTAGCCATATCAACCACCACCGGCGGGTATTTACCTGCGGGGAAGGCGTAGCACATCGGATTAGTGCCCAACAAGCGCTCACTCGAAAAAGTTGGCGCCACCAGCGGACTGGCATTGGTCATGGCAAAACCGATCATGTCTTTTTCAACCGCCATCAACGCATGATAACCGGCTATGCCAAAATGATTGGAGTTGCGTACCGATACCCAGCCGGAACCATATTGTTCCGCCTTTTTTATGGCCAGCTGTATGGCGAAAGGAGCTACCACCAGGCCCAGGCCCGCATCACCATCAACAGTGGCCGTGGTGGCGGTTTCGTGCGCAACGGTAATATTTGGCTTTGTGTTGATGCGCTTTTTCTCCCACAAACGCACATAACCAACCAAACGGGCAACCCCGTGCGAATCAATGCCGCGCAGGTCAGCCTGTAGTAAAACATCAGTAGCCAGCGCGGCGTGTGCTTCGCTGCAGCCCATAGCTAAAAATACGTTTTGAGTGAAAGTGCGGAGAGCGGATTCGGAGATAAGCATGGCGCAAAGATAATATCCTAAAACTTTCGAATTTTTTAAAATTTAGTAGGTCTACGCAAACGCCTGTGGAAGTCAAGTTCCGCGGACTTTTTATTGATATAAAATTTCAAAATAAATTTGCGCAACTGATCAATTGCGTATATATTTGCAATCGATCGGTTGCAAAGTAGACGAAACATGAGAAGAGACGTTTTCCAGGCCATTGCCGACCCAACACGGCGGCAGATCATTAACATGATCGCCCATCAAACTTTAACACCGAACGGCGTTGCAGATAATTTTGACGTAAGCCGGCAGGCCATTTCAAAACACATACAAATACTGGCCGAGTGTGGTATCATCAGCATTAAACAACAGGGGCGCGAGCGTTACTGTAACGTTCAACCTAAAAAGCTGGATGAGGTGACGGATTGGCTGGCTGACTTCCGCAAATCATGGGAAAGCAGGTTTGATAAACTGGATGGCCTTTTGGCCGAAATGCAGACGTCACCTAAACGGTGACACCTATATGAAATTCACTCCTGAGGGAGCGGGCTTAAAAGAATAACAGACTTAATGACATTAATAAATCAATAATTATGAAAAATCAAACAAAAATAACTGCGGAAAAGGGGGTACAGGAGTTGTTTATTCGCCGCGAATTTGAAGCACCACGAGAATTAGTATTCAAAGCATTTTCGGACCCCGAATTGGTCCTCCAATGGCTCGGCCCCTGCGATATGGGGATGCGAATCGACTATTTCGACAGCCGAACCGGCGGTTCATACCGTTTTATCCACACCAACGCACAAGGGCAGGAGTTTGCGTTTAACGGCGTTATTCACGAAGTGCTTGAGCCGGAAAGGCTGATCCGCACCTTTGAATTTGAAGGCCTGCCGGAACGCGGGCACGTTGTGCTTGAAACAGCAACGTTTGAAGCGCTGCCTGATAGCCGCACAAAACTCACTATCCAATCGGTTTTCCGCTCGGTAGCCGACCGCGACGGCATCGTGGCCGCAGGCATGGAATACGGCGTGAATGATTCCCATAAAAAACTGGACGAATTGCTGGAAAAATTAGTAAACCAACCAGCTTAAATATAAAAAAAATGGATGTACTCGTATTTGCAACCAGTGTTGAAAAACCGCGGCAGGTGAGCAGGATAAAACCCCTGCTTATCGCCGTACCAACGATCAACGACTGGAATTTTGACCTCGAAGACTGCGATAATATTTTACGGGTAGAAGCCAGCGACCTTTCGCCGCGCCATATCGAAAGGTTGTTACAAAGCGCAGGATTTGAGTGCCGGGAACTGGAATAGGCGGATATTTCACCCAGGGAAACTAAACTTCCCCATCAAAACCGCCGGGTTAATGCCAATGCGCATCGGCTCACCGCAGATGGCTTCGTTGCCTACCAAAGCAAATAAAATAGCCTCCTTGGCATCCGGGTCGATCCGTAATGCATCCGTTCCCGAAATTTTGCACTGCGGCAACGCTCTTTTTAAATAATCGATGACGTATCGATTTTTGGCGCCGCCGCCACTGGTAAAAATATGGATATCGTCAGCGTTAAAATTCTCCGAAATAAAGTTGGCAATGCTTTCAGCGGTAAACGCGCTCAGCGTGCAAACCAGGTCTTCCCCACTGATAGGTGAAGTAGCCGACTGTTGTTGAGCCTTCTCCACATATTCCAGGCTGAACAATTCTGGCCCTGTTGTTTTCGGGGCCTTTTCTTTAAAGAACGAATGAGACAGCAAGGCTTGTAACAGCGCCTCATTTACGTTGCCGGAAAGGGCGATCTTTGCGTCTTCGTCATAAGGCAGATTGAAATATTTGCGGCAGGCAGCGTCGATCAGCGTATTGCCGGGGCCGATATCGGTACATAAAATTTCATCTTCATTTACATCAGCGGGCAGCCAGGTAAGGTTGGCAATGCCGCCGATATTTAACAGAATCCGGTTTTCGCCCGCCTTGCTGCCCAATATCACATCGCCATAAAGCGCTAAAGGCGCGCCCTCGCCACCTGCTGCAATATGTTTTTGCCGGAAATCACTGATGATTAATATGCCGGTTTTTACCGCCAGGTGATCGCCGTCGCCAATTTGCAGGGTGGCATTGGGATAGCCTTCGCGGTTGTGCAATCGCTTAGGCGCATGGTAAATGGTTTGGCCGTGACTGGCAATAAAATCAACATCAGCGGGATTTATCCCCCATTCACTAAGGGCCTGTAAAACCAATTCGCCGTGGAAATTGCCGATAAAAGCGTTGAGCAGGCAAACTTCTTCCAGGTCTGCCTGCCTTTTGGCAAAGACTGACTGTATCTTACTTTTAAAATCGTCCGTGTAAGGGACCGTTGTAAATTTTAACAGCTTGAATTTCGTATGGATGCCACTACCGGTAAAACTACACAATGCGATATCCAGGCCATCCAACGAAGTGCCCGACATTAACCCAATGCATACTTTTTCTTCTTTTTGGGCGATTTGAAATAGCTTTTGCAGATTGTGATTCATAGTTAGCAAGGCCTCAATTTAGGTATTTGTCAGCGCACAATGAAATTTTGTGTTAAAGCGCTGAGATTTTGCGATTTGGGAACGGAGCCGCTTACAAAAAGGGGAATAACATTGTTAAGTTTACAGCAAATCTCGCAGTTATGAAAGCCATCGTCATCAGCCGCCCCGGAGAGCCCGAAGTTTTACAAATGGAAGAAAAGCCAATGCCTGTTTGTAACGCGAGTGATGTGTTAGTAAAAGTTGCCGCAGCCGGCATCAACCGGCCTGATGTTTCCCAACGGAAAGGCAACTATCCTCCGCCTCCGGGGGCATCGCCTGATATACCCGGCCTGGAGATTGCTGGCACTGTTGTTGAAACCGGTCAGGATGTCGCACGCTGGAAAGTTGGGGATAAAGTTTGCGCCCTTGTTACCGGCGGCGGCTATGCCGAATACTGCGCGGCGCCCGAGGGCCAATGCCTGCCTGTTCCGGGCAAGCTATCCTTTATTGAGGCCGCATCTCTGCCCGAAACCTTTTTCACGGTTTGGAGCAATGTGTTTGACAGAGGCCAGCTAAAAGCTGGTGAATCGCTGCTGGTCCATGGCGGCTCAAGCGGCATAGGCGTTTCAGCCATCCAAATGGCAAAGGCGTCGGGAGCAACTGTTTACGTTACGGCGGGATCTGACCAAAAATGCCGTTTTTGTGAAACGCTGGGAGTTGCCAGGGCCATTAATTATAAAACAGAAAGCTTTGTTGACGTGATAAAGGAAGTAACCGGAGGAAAAGGAGTCGATGTGATATTAGACATGGTAGGCGGCGACTATGTGCAAAATAATATCCGGTCCCTGGCAAATGACGGTCGCCTGGTAATGATCAATATGATGATGGGCAAGGATGTGCAGGTGGACCTCTCGCCGGTGATGACTAAACGATTAACCATAACCGGTTCGACATTGCGATCAAGAGATATGGTGTTTAAGGCTGCGATAGCCCGAAATCTCGAAGAACATATCTGGCCTTTGCTGAAGTCGGAAAAAATAAAACCGGTGATCAATAAAGTGTTTGCAGCGGAGCATGCTACCGAAGCACACCGACTGATGGAAAGCAGCGGGCATATAGGAAAGATTATATTGAGTTGGCCATAAGTAGCAGGCAGTTGGCAGTTCTCAACTTGCGGTGGGCAGTTTACAATGGACAAGGTGCTGTTTGTGGAGGTTTTACCGCCGGCTGCGAACTGGCCACCGCGACCATAAATGGCCAACTAAAATTTCTTATCTCCAACTATTTTAATATTTACTTATAACTCTTATCTTTGCGCCTCGAAATGGCGGGTGATTTTGTAATACCCTTTGTTTCCTTGAAAATACTTTAAATTACCAGGTTATAATATGCCAAACATTGGAAAAATATCACGGATCATCGGTCCGGTAGTCGACGTGAGCTTCGCAAACGATGCGCATCTTCCAAAAATTTATGATGCTTTGGAAGTTACCAAAGATAACGGCCAAAAGGTTGTTTTAGAAGTTCAGCAACACCTGGGCGAAGACCGCGTGCGTGCTATCGCGATGGACTCGACCGACGGTTTACTGCGCGGAATGGATGTGCTTGACATGGAATCGGCTATCAAAATGCCGGTTGGCGAAAACATCAAAGGCCGTGTATTTAACGTGGTTGGCGCCGCCATAGATGGTATTAAAGATTTGGACAATTCAAAAGGTCGCCCTATTCATGCAAGTGCACCTCGTTTTGAGGATCTTTCTACTGAGACGGAAGTGCTTTTTACCGGTATCAAGGTTATCGACCTTTTAGAGCCATACAGTAAGGGCGGTAAGATCGGTCTGTTCGGCGGCGCTGGTGTAGGTAAAACCGTATTGATACAGGAACTGATTAACAACATCGCGAAAGCATACGCAGGTCTTTCGGTATTCGCCGGTGTAGGCGAGCGTACCCGTGAAGGAAATGACCTTTTGCGCGAAATGCTTGAATCAGGCATTATAAAATATGGCGATGAGTTTATGCACTCGATGGAGTCAGGCGGCTGGGATCTTTCCAAAGTTGACGAGGAAGCATTAAAAGACTCAAAAGCTACTTTCGTTTTCGGCCAGATGAACGAACCTCCCGGTGCGCGTGCACGCGTGGCGCTTTCAGGCTTAACCATTGCTGAATATTTCCGCGATGGTGACGCAGAAGGCAAGGGCCGCGACATATTATTCTTTATTGATAACATTTTCCGCTTTACTCAAGCCGGCTCGGAAGTATCGGCGCTGCTTGGCCGTATGCCTTCGGCGGTAGGCTACCAGCCAACATTGGCTACCGAAATGGGTGGCATGCAGGAACGCATTACTTCCACTAAACGCGGATCGATCACCTCGGTGCAAGCTGTTTATGTACCTGCTGATGACTTGACTGACCCTGCACCGGCAACAACATTTGCCCACCTGGATGCAACTACCGTGCTTTCGCGTAAGATCGCCGAGTTGGGTATCTACCCTGCGGTTGACCCCCTTGACTCTACTTCGCGCATCCTTAGCCCAATCATCCTGGGCGATGAGCATTACAACACTGCTCAGCGCGTAAAAGAAACTTTGCAGCGTTATAAAGAACTGCAGGATATTATCGCCATCCTTGGTATGGATGAGTTGAGTGAAGAAGATAAGCTGGTAGTTGCACGTGCACGCCGTGTACAGCGTTTCCTTTCGCAGCCATTCCACGTTGCCGAGCAGTTTACCGGCTTAAAAGGTGTGTTGGTTGATATTAAGGATACCATCAAAGGCTTCAACATGATCATGGACGGTGAAGTTGATGAATACCCGGAAGCAGCGTTCAACTTAGTTGGCAGCATTGAAGAAGCCATAGAAAAAGGTAAAAAACTATTGGCGGAAGCGAACGGATAACAATGTGCAGATATGCAAATGTGCGGATGTGCAGATGAAAAGATGCAAGGCGCATATCTACACATAAAAAACATCCGCACATTTGCACATCCGCACATTTGCACATTAGAAATATGACATTAGAAATCCTTACTCCCGATAAAACAGTTTACGAAGGCGAAGCCGTGTCGGTGAACCTTCCCGGCGCATTGGGATTTTTTGAGATAATGAATAACCACGCACCGATCATTTCCACCCTTGATGACGGAAAAGTGATCGTTCGTCATGGTGGTGCCCGGGAAAACGTTTACTTTATAAAGGGCGGCGTTGTGGAAGCATCTAACAATAAAGTGGTAGTGCTTGCCGAAGGAATAACACAGAAATAAGTTTAAAGCACTCATATTTAACGCCCGGGCTAATTGGTCGGGCGTTTTTTGTTGCCCCTTTTTTCTGCATGATTTACAAAAAAGCCGCCCTGTTTTGGTGCAGGGCGGCTTTTAAACTATCGGTAGGCTTTCTATTATTGATTTGCCGGTTTTGGTGCCGGATTGTCTTTTGGCTTTGGCTTATCGGGCTTAGCTGGCGTTACCGGTTTTTGTTTTGCTGGGGCGCCCGGCAATCCCTGTGGCTTAGCCGGGTTAGTTGGGTTCCCCTGGGGCTTTGCGGGTGTGGTTGGCTGACCTTGCGGCTTAGCCGGGCTGCCTGGTAAGCCTTGCGGTTGAGCCGGCTTGGCTGGCTGTCCCTGGGGCTTGGCAGGGTTGGTTGGCTGCACATCCGGCCTTATTGCATTGGCCGGCTGACCGTCAGGTTTCGACGGATTAGCCGGAACAGACAGGGGTTTTGCCGAACTAACAGGTTGCTCTCCTGGCTTTAACGGGCTAACGGGCTGTGCTTCAGCTTTCGCCGGGTTTACCGGTTGTGCCTGGGATTTAGCAGGGCTGCCAGGTAACCCTTGTGGCTGTGCCGGCTTAGTTGATTGTACGGCAGGCTTTACCGGGTTGGCTGGCTGACCAACCGGCTTAGCCGGACTATTCAATCCTTGCGGTTTATCCGTATTAGCCTGCTGCCCGGGCTTCACCGGCGTAATAGGCTGCTTTATGTTGTTACCTTTCGGTCCGTTAAGGCCATTTCCGCCCTTTGCGCCACGTTTATTTTCCGGGTGATAAACGATCGGTTTTGGAGTGGCCAATACCGGCGGCTTACCGCTGGGGTTCGCTTTAACAAATTGATTGGGATTATTCCTGGCACTTAGCTGGTTCCCGTTTTGCTCGGGAGTTGGCTTTAAGTGGTGCTCTCGGGATGCGGATATTTCTTCAGGCGTAGGTTTTACATCAACTCCCCCGCGGCCGCCGTTAAAGCTGGTGTGATTATTATTGATCACCACATTATTGATGACAGTTTTATTAATGTAAGTATTGTGGACGACTGTGGTGTTTACCCTGACTACTGCTGTATTGTATCTGAAATGACCTCTGTGCCATTCACCACCATAATAGCCGTGACCACCATAACCGTAACCATAGTTAATTCCGCCATAAAAACCTACGTGATCGCCCCAATAACCTACATGGAATACAAAACGTGATCCTTCATAGCCCCAATAAGGCGGTGTCCATAATACACCGGGACTTGGCGGAGCTACCCAGGCGCCAGGTACCCAATAGTAATCGCGTCGATAAGGGCTGTATGACCAATACCCTGGCTGCCATAAATAACCGTCAGCAGGACATTCAGGTTGCTCATATTCCGGCATCGCCGGCGGCGCAACATCGGCAACTACATCAGCATCAACCGGCGCATTCAAATCAACAGACACGTCGACACCGGCTCCGCCTCCTCCCTGGTTCGCCAGTTCCTCATTAAGTTGACGGGCGTAAGTAGCCGTTCTTCTAAGGGCGAACAGATTATTGGAGGCTATTTTTTCCCTTAACCATTGCTGGCTGGCCGGATCAAAAAAATACAAAGTATTATCGTCGACGTGGTAAGCAAATATATAAACATTGGTGGCCGGGCTATTGTCAGTGGCGGGATAGTCCAGCGAAACCTGGTAGCCATTAATATTGGATTCAACGCCCATTTGGGTTACAGTAAACAACCGTCCTTCTTGCTGCGGAAGTCTGCCGTTCAATATTACCTGTGATCTTTGCGTATTTTTTACCAGATCGAGCAAAGCATTTTTAAATAAAATGGCCACATCGGTTGTAACAGGGACTTCCTGCCCCGACTGCGCGTCGATCACATAGATTTGGGCCTGCTGGCGTGGGTCAACTACCTGGTTTTGTGCATATCCCGCACTAAAAAGAGCCAGGATAAATATTGCAGTAAGGAATGATTTCATAACGAAAAGAATTAAATAAAATTGAACTGTAAATTGTACTTTGAATGTGATTAATAAAACGGTGGGGTATTATAAAATTAGTATTTTTTATTATTTATTTTTCAACCAAAGTGCTATTAATTGAAAAATTGTCATCAGTTACCTGTATTATATCATATTGTCGGCAAGTGCCTGATTTCTATTGTTTTAATATTAATAGTCTGCGGGTATTTGTTGGTATGACATGAGAAGACAGCGAGGGTTTAAGCGTTACAAACATTTATTGCAACTTTATTGCAGCATAAAACGGCGGTCGGTCAGTAAAGCCTGACTAAATACAGGCCTTATTTACCCGGAATAAAAATACAAATATTTATCGTTATTGGTAGCTCGCGCAAATACCTACGCCCGGGTTTCGTTCTTCGGCCCGGCAAAGGTGTTGAATACTAACCTGATTATAGCTCGTTGAGCAGTTTTGGTTATTTTAAATGGACGGTCCAACTGGTCAAATTGTTGCAATTTTCAACAGCAAATAGGCTGCCCGCAGGTTTCCTGTCTTTATATTAAATCCTCCGCTTTAGCGTTAGGATTACGTTATCGTATTTGTTGTCGTGAAAAATAACCAACAATAAATTTCTGTCCGGCTGTGATTTAAAAATGCCGTCAATTTGCTCCAGCGTCATCTTGGCCACCGGTTTAAAGTTTATTTCCATGATCTCGTCACCAGGTTCAAGGCCGATAGCGTCTGCCGGCGAACCCGGTTCAACCCGGCTGATGATCACATGCTGAAAGTCGTCGCCGCCGGCGTAATATTCCAGCCCGCTCATGTCATGCTCAAACGGATCGTCAAAATTCACGGCCGGCTTTAGGTAAACGGCACTGTCGGGGTAATCTATTATCAGGTTAAACCGTTTTAAAATGCCAATGCCAAGGTTACCATCGCGGTGCTGCTCATCAGCCGCCGGTTTCAGGCTTTCCACCGGAAAGGAAGCGAGCACGTTTTTCAGCTTAAATCTGCCTATATCAACCTCGCTCAGCCGGCTTATAAAACCATCAATTGGCCCCGTAAGGCCTACACCAAGGTTAGCCGCTATAAATTTATCAGGCATGCCATGTTTTTCGATCATATTTTCAAGCGACAAAGGATGGCCGGCCCCGAGGTCGAGTATTAACTTGTCATCTGTTTTGGTACCATTCGGAAAAGTTATTTTGGCATGTAAATAGGGTTTCCGGTTCTCAATCACGATGGGGATTTTGTTGTTTTTACCAAAAAACCTGGTGCTTTTAGGCTTCGATACGGTCAGAGTACTATCTGAAAAATCGATCTTTACAGCCAGATTGTTAAAGAATTCGTAGCCGATAAGACCATGTATAGGAATTCCCGCAAAGCCGGAAAGACCGAAATGATCGGTTTTTAAGATGGCGGCCACTACATCGTAGCTTAACAGCCCCGGGATGTTAATATTTAACGGTGAGGTAATGTAGGCCTCAAAGTCTTCGCCTTTGCCTAGCCCCGCGATTTTTATGGTGCGCTTATTGGCAACGTTAATGGAGTCAACGAGTTTAGGATCGGTAATAAGCATAAAACCGACGCCGGAGTCTAAAATAAAGTTGAAAGGCCCCTTGCCGTTGATGTCCAGTTTGATGATGATCAGGTCCCTTATCATCTTAAACGGCAGCGTTACGCGCTTGCGGCCGCCTTGCAGATCGAAATATTGTGCTTTTGCGGTGGAGCTTGAAAAAACCAGCATGACAAGTATAAGGGGTAAGCTAAACCGGCCAGCCTTGCGGGCAACGCTTTTTACGATGGAGAGCAGAGCGATCAAACTAAGGGTTATATTTGGAAACTAAATATACAATTTAAACACGTAAACGCCGATGCAAAGCAAACTATTTATACTGGTGACGCTGGTTTGTGGGTTGATGTTGCAAACAACACACGCCAATGCGGGCCACATTCGGAAACGAAAGATCAAAAAACAGTTTAAACACTCGTTTATATTAAACGATCACTTTACGGGCTTTGCGCTCTATGATCTGGATGAAAAAAAAATGATCTGGTCGCAAAACGGCAGCAAGTTTTTTACTCCTGCGTCAAACACCAAGCTCTTCACCTTTTATACCTGTTTAAACATGCTGGGCGATTCTATCCCCGCAATAAAATACGTAATACGGCATGATTCGCTGATCTTTTGGGGTGTAGGCGATCCGGCCTTTTTGCACAGTGATCTGAAAGGCACAAGAGGATTTAATTTTCTGAAGAACAGCGGTAAAAAATTATTTTTTTCGATCGGGAATTACACCGGTGATTTTTACGGCGACGGCTGGGCCTGGGACGATTATAACGACTATTACCAAGCCGAAATAAATGCGCTTCCGATTGAAGATAATGTAGCTACGTTCTACGCCGGTAAAAATGATTCGCTGCAGGTCAGGCCGGCCTATTTAAAGAGGTTTTTAAAGTGCGACAGTAATTTCCATCCCCCTCGCTTTAAAGTTCAACGGGATTTTGTGAACAATACGTTTGTTTGTCCGCCAGGCAATCCGCCCAAAAACTTTTCGCAGGATGTGCCCTGGAAAGTAAATGATTCGCTGACACTTGCCCTGCTTCGGGATACGCTTAAACTGGCTGTCGCGCCAATAAACATGCCCTTGCCCGACAGCGCCAAAACCATTTATGACGAAAATGCCGATACGGTTTACAGGCATATGCTGCAGCCCAGTGATAATTTTATAGCGGAACAATTACTCCTGGTTTGCTCATCGGCGAAATTTAGGACGCTGAGTACCGATTCGACGATCAGTTATTCCAGGAACCACTTTTTGAACGACCTGCCTGATACACCGCAATGGGTCGACGGATCGGGGCTTTCGCGCCGCAACCTGTTTACGCCACGGGATATCATCGCACTATTGTGCAAAATATCGGATAAAATAAAAAACGATGGTCTGCTGCATAGCATGCTGCCGGAAGGCGGTGTCGCCGGGACCATCCGGCATGCCTACAAAACCGATAAGGGCAAGCCCTTCATCTGGGCAAAAACAGGTTCGTTGTCCAATAATTATAATCAAAGTGGCTATTTTATCACGCGCAAGGGCAAGCGCCTGGCTTTTTCGTTTATGAACAACAATTTCACGCGACCCGCCGGCCAGGTAAGGGATGAGATGGTGCGGATCATCACCTGGATACATGAGAATTATTGAGTTGGTTGATTAAGTTGGTTAAGCACTTAGTTGATCAGGTGACCGCGTAAAACTCATTCGATTTAATGAACTACTCTTTGAGATTCCCCTTGAGTTCCGGGTTTTGCGGTGGCAGCTCTTTTACTTTATGCTCCACTTCGGTTTGCAATATGTGAACGGCGTACTCCGCGGGCTCGATGTGGCTGCCCCGAGCCTCAGCATACACCTGGGTAAATTCAGCGCCGATGTATAATATTGCAGATGAATAATATATCCATATCAAAACGATCAATATGGAACCGGCAGCCCCATAAGCCGAGCTTTTAGCCATATATTGAATATACAGATTGATGCCGTACTGGCCAAGCATAAAAAATATCGCCGTAAAAAACGCGCCACTGCGTACATCGCGCCATTTTATTCTTACATCAGGCAAAAACTTGAAGATGATGGCAAAAAGGATAGAAATAATAATAAAGGTGACGCCCAAATTAATCCCTTTTATAAGCAGCGCAGTGATAGTATGCATGAACCGTTCGATCCAATCCCCAAGGGTGGTGATCACCAGGTTAACGATCAGCGAAGTCAACAGTAAAAAGCCCACGCCGATGATGAGTGAAAAAGATAAGAACCGGTTTTGTATCAATTTAAGCCAGCCCTTTTTCGGTTTGGCCTTTACCCGCCAGATGATATTCAGCGAGTCCTGTATCTCGATAAAAATGCTGCTGGCGCCGAGCATCAAAACAATTGTTCCGATCACCACCGCTGTTGACGATTTCCCCGCAAGCGCCCGGCTTTTCAGGATGTCCTGTATCTGTAGAGCCGCATCCTTACCAACGTAGTGTACGATATGCGGATAAATGGCATTGGATGCCGCATCGTTATGAAAAAAAAGGCCCGCCAGTGAAATAATAATAATGAGCAGCGGCGCGATGGAAAAAACAGTGTAATAGGCCAGGGATGCGCTTAGCTTTAGTCCGTTGTCGTTAATAAACCCCATAATTGTGGCTACCAGAATTTTCCATAACTGATGAAAGTAGGCCCTGCTAAAAAATTTCATGCTGTTGATAAATGCCTAAATCGTAGATACACCGTCTTTTGCGTCTCGTGCGCATAATTATCCGGCGACGCAAAATGTCGCGATCCTTACAGCGATAAAGATATAACGCAACAAATTGTTTGAAAGAATTTTTAGCTATTTGATTTCCGTAAAAGGAATATCAAGCAAGGGGTATTTGCTCCAGCCATCAAAATCAAAATGCCACCACTCCGAAGGTATTTCATGGAAGCCATGAGCCTCCATCGCCGTTTTCAGGATAGCCCTGTTGTCGATCTCGGTTTTGGGCAGATCCATATACGCCGAAGCCGCTCTTTTACTAAAGCTGTCAAACCCAGTCGGCATCTCCAATTCTTTCCCGGTCTTTAGGTTAACGGCTGTCAGGTCAATCGCACATCCCCGGTTATGTTTGGAACCTTTGCGCGGATCGGCCACAAAATTGGTATCGTGCGCTACTTCATAAAAATTCACCGTGATGGCATAAGGGCGATAGGCATCAAATATTTTTAACCCTAAACCTTTTTTCTTCAAATCGGCCTGAACCTGCTTAAGGGCCAAAACCACCGGAAGCCTGGCAAAAGCCCTTGCCTCGCGGTACATCTTTTGATGCGTGAAATTATTGGTAGTGGCATAGCGGATATCCAACACAATATCAGGAATGTAGTTTTTAATCTCCACCAGCCGGGTTTCGGGGTGGGCCTTTATGTCTTTCAAATAAGGACCCAGACTCATCACTTTCGAACTATCGATGTATTTATAGTGCTGAGGAACGGCGATGAACCAGGCAGTAATGAATGCGCCGGCGAGGATGAGGATGAGTGTTTTCATAGATCAATGGTGGGATACAACAAGCAGATCAATGTCTTTCGATGGAATAGAAAACCGCTCGCCCATGTGTTTACTGGTTAAATGGCCCTTGTAAATATAAACCGCCTCGCGCAGGCCGGCCTTTTGCCAGATGAGGTTTTTGAGGTTGCCGTGCTCGCCGATATCCAATAAAATAGGTGCAAAGATATTGGTTAGCGCATAGGTAGCTGTCCGTGCTACCCTTGAGGCGATATTGGGCACGCAATAGTGAATAACATCGTACTTCCTGAAAACAGGGTGCGTGTGGTTGGTCACTTCCGAAGTTTCGAAGCATCCGCCCTGGTCGATACTTACATCGATAATTACCGCATTGGGCTTCATCCGGCTCACAGTCGCTTCTGATACCAGGCAAGGGCTGCGGCCGTCCTCGGCACGCATAGCGCCTATCGCCACATCACAGGTGGTAATTGCTTTTTCTAAAACAATGGGTTGAACAACCGAGGTAAATACCCTGGTGCCGATGTTGTTTTGCAGGCGGCGCAGCTTATAAATGGAGGGATCAAAAACCTTGACCTCGGCGCCGAGCGAAATAGCGGTACGTGCGGCGTACTCGCCCACGGTGCCTGCACCAAGTATCACAATCTCTGTTGGTGGTACGCCGGTTATGCCGCCAAGCATCAGTCCTTTACCATCAAAAACATTGCTAAGGTATTCGGCGGCGATCAGGATAGAGGTAGCGCCTACGATTTCGCTCATCGCCCGCACTACGCTCAGTGATCCGCCTTCATCGCGCAAATGTTCGAAGCACAATGCTGTTACTTTTTTATTCATCAGCGCGTGCAGGCATTCCGCTTTAAAAGTCGACAATTGCAGGGCGGAGATCAGTGTTTGCCCCGGCTTCATCATTTCAATCTCGGCCAGCGTGGGGGGCGCTATCTTGATGATGATATCCGCCTCGTACACTTTCTTCGCATCGTAAACAATCTGGGCGCCCTGTTCGCTGTAGTCTTTGTCGAGGAATTTGGCGGCCAGCCCGGCGTTGCTCTCCAGCATCACGTCATGACCGTTATTGATCAGCAGCGCAACCGACAGCGGTGTTAGCGGGACGCGATTTTCCTGGAAGGAAATTTCTTTGGGGATGCCAATATAAAGCTTGTGCTTTTTGTTCTTCACCTCCAGCATCGACTCCTGGGGTTGCATCATGGCTTGTTTGGCAATGTCGGAAAACCCGCTTAATTTCCCTGAACTCATCTCGTTTTATTTTCGGATGATGAAGGTAAGCAAAAAAAAGGATTAAGTATAAATTAAATACTTTCGGCATTTATTTGCCTTGAGCCGGCACCGGTTACGTCAATTTTAACGCGGATATAATGTTCCGGCAGCAGGTTCGGAATTTTTTCAGGCCACTCGATGAAACAATAAGCGCCCGAGTAAAAATATTCTTCGTAGCCCAAATCCAGTGCTTCAGTTTCGTTTTTTAACCGGTAAAAATCGAAATGAAATATCTTGCTTTCGCGCCCCTGGTATTCATTTACTATTGAGAAAGTTGGGCTGGTGACGGGTTCGGTTACCCCTAAATGCTGACACAATGATTTGATGAGGGTGGTTTTGCCGGTACCCATTCCGCCGTAGAGGAGGAAAATGCGGGAGTTTTCGGAAAACTTTAAAATTGCTGATGCCGTCGACTTTAGCTGAACAATTGACTGAAGGGTGAATAACACTTTTTAAACGATTTGCTGTTGAACGAGCCAACCCACTATGTCATTGCGAGCAAAGCGAAGCAATCGCGAATATGCACAGTTCGCGATTGCTTCGCTTTGCTCGCAATGACATGGAGGGGCGTCGGTCAAAAATAGGAATTTTACTTTTTATTTCGGCCCGTAAACCGCTATCGGTATCAGCATTTCCTCAAGCGAAATACCGCCGTGCTGGAATGTCTCGTTATAAAAATTAACAAAGTGGTTGTAATTGTTCGGATAAACAAAATAGCTGTCTTCCTTGGCAAAAACAAAGCTCGAGCTTACGTGCAGCTTCGGCAGCATGGCATCGTGCGGGTTGCGTATGTGAAACACCTCTTTTGGGTTATAATTCAGGTTTTTGCCTTGTTTATAGCGCAGGTTGGTATTGGTATTCCTGTCGCCTACTATTTTGCTGGGGTTTTTAACGCGGATAGTGCCGTGGTCGGTAGTAATAACCACCCTGACTTGTTTCTGTGCTAAAAACTTCAACAGGTCATAAAGCGGCGAATGCTCAAACCACGATAAGGTTAACGAACGGTAGGCTGCATCATCGCTTGCCAGCTCGCGGATCATCTGCATATCGGTGCGGGCATGCGAAAGCATATCCACAAAGTTGTAAACCACCATGTTCAGATCATTGCTCATCAGGTTGCTTACGGAGTCATTCAGCGCACGGCCCTCATCGATGTTCAATATTTTATTGTAGGAGAATTTAATGTCTTTCCTCAGCACGCGTTTGATCTGGTCGGCTGCGAACTCGCCTTCGAAAAGGTTTTTTCCGCCTTCGTCCTCGTCATTCTGCCACATTTCGGGGTAGCGTTTTTCCATATCCAACGGCATCAGGCCCGAAAAGATCGAATTCCTGGCATATTGCGTAGCGGTTGGCAGGATGCTGTAATAAGTATCTTCCTCTTCCAGCCTGAAATATTCAATCAGGATAGAATTAATGATCCTGAACTGATCATACCGGAGGTTATCTATCAAAATAAAAAACACCGGGCCTTTGCCGTCCAAAAGCGGATAAACCTTCTTTTTGAATAACTGTGGTGACATTACCGGCCCGCTTTCCGGGTTCTTTATCCAGCTTAAATAATTCCTCTCCACAAACTTGCAAAATTGCGTATTGGCCTCTGCTTTTTGCAAAGTCAGTATCTCGTGCATACCGGCATCTTCTAACTGCTGTAACTCCAGCTCCCAGTATACCAGCTTTTTGTACACGTCAACCCATTCGTTAAAATCCAGGTTGTCATTCAACGTCATGCCCAGTTGCCTGAAATCCTGCTGGTAGGCCATAGTGGTTTTCTCGGTCACCAGGCGCTTGTTTTCCGTGAGCTTTTTTATCGTGAGCTGTATTTGCTTGGGGTTAACCGGTTTGATCAGGTAGTCGTCAATCCTGGAGCCGATAGCGTCCTCCATCAGGTATTCTTCCTCATTTTTGGTGATCAAAACGATGGGGACATCATTATTGAGATTTTTTATTTGCGACAGTGTTTCCAGCCCGGTTAATCCCGGCATGTTCTCGTCAAGGAAAACCAGGTCGAAATAGCTGTTTTTAAACGCGTCGACGGCATCTGTCCCGTTGGTTACAGTAGTTACTTTATAGCCCTTTTCGGTCAAAAACAGGATATGTGGTTTTAAAAGGTCGATCTCGTCGTCGGCCCAAAGTATGGTGGTATCTTGCATGGTATTTTTTAATTAGTGATTAGAGACCAGAGGTTAGAGATCAGGCAGAAGACGGATGAATCTTTTATTCCCAACTAATCTCTAATCTCCAACCTCTAATCACTGTCTAACTAACCCCAAATCACGCCATTTGTTATTGATTAATAGCAGACTTAACAAAAATTAACAAATATACTACAGGGTTGTTACCTTTATTTTACATTTTTGCCCGCATAACATCGCTTTGAATAAAAAGAAGATCATAAACGACCCGGTTTACGGGTTTATCAGTATTCCTACCGACCTGGTGTTCGATCTTATTCAGCATCCTTATTTCCAGCGGCTGCGATACATTAAACAATTGGGGATGACCCACCTGGTTTACCCGGGCGCGCTGCATACCCGTTTTCACCACGCGCTCGGCGCCATGCACCTGATGGGTATGGCCATCGAAACTTTACGCAATAAGGGGCATGAAATTTCGACCCTTGAAGAGGAGGCGGTTATAATTGCCATTCTATTGCACGACGTAGGCCACGGACCGTTTTCGCACGCGCTGGAGGAAAGCATTGTTGAGGGTATTTCGCACGAAGATATTTCGACCATGCTGATGCAAAAGCTGAATGTTCAGTTCGGCGGCAAATTAACGATGGCGATCGAGATCTTTAAGGGTAGCTATCACCGCGAGTTTTTGCATCAGCTGGTTACCGGGCAGCTGGACATGGACCGCATGGACTACCTTAACCGGGATAGCTTTTTTACAGGTGTTTCCGAAGGAGTGATCAGCTCAGACCGTATCATCAAGATGCTGAATGTAAAGGACGACCAGATAGTTGTTGAGGAAAAAGGGATCTATTCGGTTGAGAAGTTTTTGATTGCGCGCCGGCTGATGTACTGGCAGGTTTACCTGCACAAAACCGTGATTGCCGCCGAACAATTGCTGGCCCGGATACTCAGGCGCAGCCGTGAGCTGGCCCTGGCGGGAGAAGAGATTTTTACCACTCCTGCACTCAGTCATTTTTTGAAAAAGCCGATCGGCCGCGACGCGTTTATGAACGAGGACCATCACCTGGAAGCGTTTGCCTCGTTGGATGATACCGATATTATGGCGGCCATAAAAGTTTGGGCAACCAACGACGACCCTGTTTTAGCAAAACTGTGTGCAGACATGGTACACCGCGATTTGTACAAGGTTGACATTAGCAATGAGCCGCCCGATAAGCAATTCATTGCAGACCTGGAATATAAAGCGATTAATCGTTATGGAATAACCGCGCATGAGGCCACGTATTTTGTTTTTGAGGACACCGTGCGTAATAATGCTTACCGGCCGGGTGACGGAGACATCCGCATTTTAATGAATGATGGAAGCATCCGGGATATTACCGCCGCCAGTGATAACTCCAACCTGGAGGCACTGGCCCGGACAGTGAAGAAGTATATTTTGTGTTATAAAAAGGATTTGATGGTTTAGTCCGGAAGTCCGCAAGTCGGAAAGTCCGAAAGAAGAATATGGCTTCAAATCTACCCGATGCGTCTTCCGGACTTTCCGACTTGCGGACTTTCCGACTTTCTCCAATAAATATTTAACTTTGCCGGATGCAATTTACCGCACATGAACTAAGCTTACTGCTAAACGGAACTGTGGAAGGGGACCCTTCGGTTGCGGTAAGTAAACTGGCTAAAATTGAAGAAGCGCAAAAGGGCTCGTTATCGTTCCTTGCTAATCCTAAATACGAGCAATACCTGTACACTACTGATGCCTCCATTGTAATCGTAAATGACGACCAGGCGCTTACGCAGCCCGTAAAAGCAACTCTGTTAAGAGTGCCCAACGCTTACAGCGCTATCACTGTACTACTGGACAAATACAACACCATCAAGTTAAATAAAAGCGGCATCGAGCAGCCCTGCTTTATCCATCCCTCCGCCACGATTGGCGAAAACGTTTACGTAGGAGCATTTGCGTACGTGGGGCCAAATGTTAAAATAGGGAACAACTGCAAAATTTACCCCAATTGCTTTATTGCGGATGATGTAATTTTAGGTGATAATGTAACGTTGTTTCCCGGGGTGAAAGTTTATTTTGATTGCGTGCTGGGCAATAATGTGATCATCCATTCGGGAGCAGTGATCGGAGCTGACGGCTTTGGCTTTGCCCCGGTAGGTGATGGTACCTATAACAAGATAAGCCAGATAGGAAACGTAGTAATTGAGGATGATGTGGAGATAGGCTCAAATACGACAGTTGACAGGGCGACCATGGGATCCACCATTATCCGCAAAGGCGTAAAGCTGGATAACCTGATCCAGATAGCCCATAACGTGGAGATCGGCGCTAACACAGTAGTGGCTGCGCAAACAGGAATTTCGGGCAGCACCAAAATCGGCGAGAATTGCATTATAGGCGGCCAGGTTGGGGTAGTGGGTCATATTACAGTTGCAAAAGGATCGCAGGTACAAGCGCAATCGGGCGTGAGCAGGACGATAACCGAAGAAGGTAAAAAATGGATGGGCTCACCCGCGTTTCCGCTGAACGACCACATGCGCTCGCAGATCGTGATCAACCGGCTGCCGGCACTTGAGAAAAAAATTAATGAACTTGAAAAAATAATTACACAGTTAAAAAAAGTTCAATAGTTCACTGGTTCATTAGTTCATTGGTATTGTCTGATGGCTATTAAGCAAAATTGCACTAATGAACCAGTGAACAAGTGAACCAATGAACACTAACAAAAGATGAATGTAAAACAACGAACTATTAAGGCGCCGGTTTCGGTTTCGGGTACCGGTTTACATACCGGCGAACGTGTTACGATGACGTTTAATCCCGCGCCCGAAAATCATGGTTATAAATTCAGAAGGGTTGACATAGAAGGCCAGCCAATTATCGATGCGGATTGTGACAATGTGACCGATACATCACGAGGCACCACCATATCACAAAACGGCGCAAGTGTAAGCACAATCGAACATGTTTTAGCGGCGCTGGTTGGGCTTGAGGTAGACAACGTGCTGATCGATCTGGACGGCCCTGAAACACCGATCATGGACGGCAGCTCGATCGAGTTTGTTGATGCTATAAAGGAAACCGGTTTAGTAGAACAGGAAGCTGATCGCGAGTATTACCATATCCCCTACAATATTCATTATTCAGAGCCTGACCGCAAGGTTGAAATGGTAGCTATGCCCCTGGATGATTACCGCTTTACCTGTATGGTCGATTATAACTCGCAGGTTTTGGGCAGCCAGCATGCCAGCATCTCTACCATAGCGGAATTTAATAAAGAAATTGCCTCCTGCCGGACGTTTTGTTTCCTGCACGAGCTGGAGATGCTTTTGAAGCACGATCTGATCAAAGGCGGCGACCTGAATAACGCCATTGTAGTGGTGGATAAAGAGGTAGACGATGAAGAATTAAACCACCTGGCCAAAATTTTCCATCGCCCGGATATAAAAGTGGCGCCGCAGGGGATACTAAATAATATCGAGCTCCGCCACCAGAACGAGCCGGCGCGCCATAAGCTGCTGGATATGATCGGCGACCTGGCGCTGGTGGGGGTTCCGCTTCGCGGCCACATCATGGCAGCCAGGCCGGGCCATGCGGCCAATGTTGCTTTCGCAAAAAAGATTAAAACGCTCATCAAAAAAGAAAGGAGCCGCAAGCATGTCAAACAGTACGATCCAAACATGAAGCCTGTTTATGATGTGACGCAGATTATGAACATCCTACCGCACCGGCAGCCGTTTTTGATGATCGACAAGATTTTGGAGCTGACCAAAAGCAACGTAGTGGGGCTGAAAAATGTAACCATGAACGAAGACCTGTTTGCCGGCCATTTCCCCGGTATGCCTTTATTCCCCGGGGTACTGCAGATAGAGGCCATGGCGCAAACCGGTGGTATCCTGGTATTGAATACCGTCCCCGACCCCGAGAATTATATCACCCTGTTCCTTAAAATTGAAAATGCAAGGTTTAAGGCGCCGGTGGTGCCCGGCGATACGCTTATTTTTCATTGCAGCCTGATCGCCCCAATTCGGAGGGGTATTGCGCAAATGAAAGGAATAGGCATGGTCGGCGAGCGCATTGTTGTTGAAGCTGAACTGATGGCGCAAATTGTAAAAAAACAAAAAACAGAAGAAGCATGATCCAACCTCTGGCATATATACACCCGCAAGCCCGGATTGCCGACAACGTGGTGATTGAACCGTTTGTAACTATTCATAAAGATGTTGAAGTTGGCGAAGGAACATGGATAGGCTCAAACAGCACCATTATGGATGGCGCCCGCATTGGCAAAAACTGCCGCATTTTTCCCGGTGCGGTCGTTTCTGCGCCGCCACAGGATTTGAAATATCGCGGTGAGCAAAGCACCGTTACAGTCGGCGATAACACGGTTATCCGCGAGTGCGTCACGCTTAACCGTGGCACGGCCCTCGACAAAAACACGACCACTATCGGCGCCAATTGCCTGCTGATGGCTTATGTGCATGTCGCCCATGATTGCGTCATCGGTGATAATGTGATCATTGCCAATTCCGTGCAGCTGGCTGGCCATATCAATGTGTACGATTATGCCTTTATTGGCGGCACCTCGGCGGTACACCAATTTGTAGAGATCGGCGCGCACAGCATGATATCCGGCGGGTCGCTGGTACGCAAGGACGTACCGCCATATACCAAAGCGGGTCGCGAGCCATTATCGTACATCGGCATAAACTCTGTCGGCCTGAGGCGAAGGGGGTTTTCAGCTGCATCCATTAACGAGATCCAGGAGATATACCGTATCATTTTCCTGAAGAAATATAACGTTACCAAAGCGCTGGATATCATCGAAGCCGAATTTAACCCTACCGTTGAACGCGACGAGATCATCAATTTTGTGCAGAACTCGCAACGGGGTATTATGAAGGGGTTCGGGAATTCGTGAGCTGAGTTCATGGTTCATAGTTCATGGTTCATGGTAACTGCGCAGCGTTTAGCCCCTGGGCGTCGTAGCTAACCAACCATTTTCTTTTCGGCCATGAACAATGAACTATGAACTATGAACTACAAGATCCTCCTCGAAAACATTGGCCGCCGCTTTAACCGCGACTGGATATTCCGGGAGGTTAATTATACCTTTCAGTCCGGCAGCGTTTACGCCATCCTTGGGCCAAACGGGTCGGGAAAATCCACTTTATTACAGGTTTTGAACGGGAGCTTAGGGCCTTCTGCGGGGACGATCAGCTATACTTATAACGAAAAACCCGTCGAAGTTGAAGCTGTCTATCAGCATTTAAGCATTGCTGCGCCATACCTGGAGTTGATAGAAGATTTTTCTTTGAGTGAAATGATCGATTTTCACTTCAAGTTCAAATCGTATAAAAGCGGGATGAATAATGAGCTTTTAACGGACATATTGGCGCTGCCCGGCAGCAAGAACAAACTGATCAAATACTTTTCGTCGGGCATGAAGCAAAGGCTGAAACTTGCCCTGGTATTTTGCTCAGATACTCCCATCCTGATGCTGGATGAACCGACTTCCAACCTGGACACCCAGGGCGTGGACTGGTATTTAAGCCTGGTACAAAAATTCGCCGAAAACCGGCTCACTATCATTTGCTCCAATCAACTGCACGAGTACAGCTTTTGTAATGAATCGCTGGATATTAGCGATTTTAAAAAAGTAAAAGCTTAAAGCGAAAAGACCAAAGCTAAAAACAGGACTTCGTTCTGCTAAGCTTTCAGCTTTAGTCTTTCTTCTTTCAGCTTTTCTCTCCTTTCTTCTCCAGCACCAGCACCACCTTATTAAAATCCGCAGAGGAGTTAATGATCTTCCTAAACGTAGCAAACTGGTCCATAGGGTAGTACTCATGCCTGTATTGCTCCACGATGTGAACAGACAATACGTTCCCTTTTATTTCGTAACTGCAAACAAAGCCCATCGTTTGCTCACCGTTTTCGCTGTAGGTTTGATCGATCTTCAGCTCATTCGGGTTGCTGATGATATAGCCATCAGGGATCACAAAATCTATCCTTCTTTCTTCAACGTGGCCAAATGGCATGTCCACTGGTTCCTGGCGGGCTTTTTCCTGGTACATTTCTTCCTGCGGGCCTATGGCCATCCCTATTTTTAACAACAATTTATTCCCGGCACGCTCTATCAATTCTCCCGATTTGGTTTTGGTATGCAGGATGAGCGGTTTATTGGTGGTCTCGTCTTCAAAGCCCTGGTTCAACACTTCCGAGAAAAGTATATTTTCAGAGCTGGCGTAAGCTTTTGTAAGCTCCTTGATGATATTTTTCTTTTGCTCGTCATTTGAAAAGTTGAAGGCGTCGCGGTAGTTGATCGAAGCGTAGCCCTGGAATATCTGCTTTTCATCAATAGTGAGGGAGTCCAGATCCGGGTTAAGCTCCAGCTTTGCTTCCAGGTTTTGCACGGTTTTACCATAGTCTTCCATCTGAACCGGCTTTATTTCGGCCGTTACGGTAGTAAGGCTGCCCGCTCCGGTTTTTTTGCAGAACAGGCCATTGGTGGAAGCCCAGGAAGGAAATATCCATGGGTAACGGTAATCGGGCCTTGTTGGCGCGATAAATTTATTTTCAGCCGGAAAATAAAAGATCGGATCCTCGCAATTATTCCAATCTTCAAACTGCTTATCTATGGCAAATTTTTCGCGGTTTCCCGATAATACATATTCATAGTTAACCCCCAGGTTTTGAAAAATAGCGGTATACAAACGCATCGTGCCGATGGTTCCGCCTATCTTATCATGCAGCACGGTAGCCAGGGTGTTTCCCCCGGCGCTGTTCAGGTCTTCATTGTACGAAAAGTTTTTCTTGATGAAATCCTCGACGGCCGTAATTTTTGCTACCTCATCCGGCAGCTTGCCCCATCCGTTTGCAGCAACCAGGTCTGATACAGCTTTGTTCTCCTTGTCCGCGTAATCGCTATACACGCTGTAAACCCTTTTAGCCAGCTCATCCCAGGTAAATAATCTTTCGGCAGCGCTGCTCGATTCATTATAAGATAGTTTATACTCTATCCGGTATACATTTGCGCCAAAATAGGCGTATTTCTCTTCGTCAAGTCCCGGTGTGTTTTTCACCGTGCATTGCACTATCCGCTTGTTACCGGTAACGCTGTCTGTGGCGGATACTGAAAAATTATAGGGTTTGATCTCGAACTTCAGACGGGCCGGCGCCATAACCTGGAAAGTGGTTTCCAGTACGGGTATACGTTCCTGTATAGTTTCGCGGCCAAAAAAGGTAGTCGACTGCTTGATGGTATAATAGTACTCCACCTCGCAGCCTTTTTCAAGGCCGTCCACGGCAAATATCTTGTAGGTATTGCCGTCTTGCTCCTTTACATCCTTGATATTGCTTTTGTCCAGTTCGAGGGTTTTTCCGCCAGGCAGGATACTGCGCGCTTTTACATCCGTAATGTCCGAATTCTCGCTCAGGCCAAGGTATATCTTATTAAATCCCTCAATCCCCCTGTCATCGTTAATATGGACGATGCGGTGAACGGTGGAGTATTCCGTCATCTGGTCCTTTGACTCATCAACAAATTCTATTCTTTTTTTATCAAAAATAATGACAGCTGCTTCCTCGCTGTATTTATTGTCGATAGCGTGGATCGCGGGCTTATCCACCCAGGTTTCTTTTTCAATATTGGGCGTTTGTGCAAGCAGTTGCTGTGTTGCTGCCAAAGCAATTAGCAGGAAAAGCGTTTTCTTCATCCGTTAATTTTTTGAAAGGCTTAAAGTTTCTTTATACAAAGGGAAAAGGTTTTGCAGTACCTTATTCCACTGTTCAAATTTATCGCTCGTAAGCAGCAGGTGGTCGTTATCATACTGCTGCGTCAGGCTAACCCAGTTGCCGCTTTGGTTGTACTGCATGTCAAAACCAAATACATTGTTATGGTATACCTTGCTTGGGGGCAGGTAAGTGAGCTTGTACCCATCGGGCACCTTCAGCATGGTGACGTATTTTCGTTTCGAAATGAAATTGTATTCAACAGGCAATTCTCTTTCGGGATAATCAATCCGTTTTCCTTCAAAAAATCTGAACAGATTCAGGTTAAGGTAATAGTCGTTCCCGATGTTCTTGGCATAATCCGGCAAAACGAAATCGCCCGAAAGCACAATCTCGTCAGTCGGTAATTTTTTGTCGACATAAAAAGTATCGAGGTGAAATTTGTTGGTACCCCTTGCAAATTCGTCCTTCATGTCCTCTATCATGTTTTTCTTGTCCCAATACATCAGTTTGGCATAAATCTCGCTGGCATAATATCCCGTCAGCGTGCGTTTAATTTTACCTTTCAGGCCGGCAGGAGTGATCTCGAGCCAGGTGGTATCGGTAACGGTATTCCTATCTTTTTCAATCACGGGTACTTTTAATATTTTGTATTCCTTTTCATTGATGGAGATCATGGCTTCCTTATCCTGTATCATTGACGAAGGCATGCCGAAAACGCAGGTGGGGTCGGTGCCGTCCAGGAAAATATATTTCCCGTTTAGCAGTATGGTGCAGATCATGTGATTGCTTACCAGCGGCAAAGGCGTTTCGCTGAACTTGTATGGCATATCGCGTGTGCCTATCCAGGTAAAATGGGCCTCTACGCCTGCGTAATTCAGCATTTCGGTAAGGATGCTGGCCATGTCTTTGCAGTCGCCGAAGCGCCGGCTGCATACCAGCCCGGCATCGCGCGGAACAAAGCCGCCCATGCCGTCTTCAAAAGCAACATATTTGATATTACCCTGCACCCATGAGTAAATGCTCCTGGCCTTATTTTCCAACGACGTCGATTTAACAGTCAGCGAGTCGACAATGTGTTTCAGTTCGGGACTTATCTGTGTGTTTACCGATTTGATATAGCTGTAGTTAAGGCGGTACAAATCATCGGCGTTTGACAGGAAAGGCACGGTGTTGCCCTTATCGTCCTTGTAATGGTCGATATAAAAGATCACATGCGGCGAATACCACGAAAATCCGGGGGCATCGCTGTACGATTTATCGCGGGGACAGTTTTTGTATTGAAATGTATAAACCAGGTCGTGGTGCTTCTTTTCAACCGTAACGGTGATCTTGCTGGTATCAAGCCCCATCAGGTGGTATTTCAGTGAGATATCTTTTGATACGGTTAATTTCAATTCACTGTTAACCACCGGCATATTGGCCGAAAAATAAAAGGGTGACAGCAGGTGGGGTTCCTTATTAACCCATGACACATGGAGGTTGCCCATTGCGCCGGGCTCAACGGCCGGAAAATTAAAGGTGGTTAGCTTTACATCGTCATAAAAAACAAAGCTTTCCTTATCAATGCTGGTTTTAAACTCGCTTACTTTTAGCTTTTTGTCATCGGGCGTGCGGGTAAATGCATCATAGGTGATCAATTGCTGAAAATCGCTGTGCGAAAATCCGTATTGCCCCGAATAGGTATTTGCCGTACCGAGCACGTATTCTATCTGCTGGGTCTCCTCGCTCTCCACATAGGGCTGGTTATTTTTCAGGTTGATGTTGTATTCGTAAATATGGTTCAGCATTACCGCTTTCTCATTGGGAAATTCCCTGCGTATCGAATCCAGGCTTTGGGCTTTAACTGAATTAAAAAAAAGGATAAGGCACGCCACAACTGCGGTCATCACACAACGGACACTATTCATTTTTCACTAAAATAAGTTTATTATCATACACCAGCAGTTCCAACGACAGCCTAAGCAATTTCATTAACGGGTTTCAATAGTTTTTAGCGCGGTGAATATATATTTTTTTCTTAATTAAAGAAATATGTTTTGTTCGTTAACAAACGAAACTTAGAAATAAATGAGTTCGACATAGTTTCTTAGCTCTGGCATTCCGTCTCGCCTCACCTAAACGGCGAAGCACTCACTCATCTTCTCCAAAGGAGAGGACTTTGATGCAAAGTGGTTTAAATTAAAGCATTTTAAAGCCCCTCTCCTTTGGAGAGGGGTTGGGGTGAGGCGAATACAGCGCTGACTATTCATCCGCCAACTCTATCCAAACAGGCCCATGGTCGCTTGACTTTTCCCAGCCACGCACATTACGGTCAACACCACCCGCTTTGAGCCGGCCCTGCAGGTTTGGGCTGAGCAGGAAGTGATCGATCCGGAGGCCGGCATTGCGCCCGTAAGCATCGCGGAAAAAGTCCCAGTATGTATAGATCACTTCATCAGGATGCAGTTTGCGGATAGCGTCCGTCCATCCCTGGTCTAACAGTCTTTGGAAGGCAGCGCGGGTTTCCGGCCTGAACAGCGCGTCATTCACCCAGCGCTCGGGTTTGTAAACGTCTATTTCCTGCGGCATAACGTTATAGTCGCCCGTGATAATAGCGGGTTTGCCCGAGGCAAGGAGGCTTTCGGCGTGTATAGCCAGCCGCTCAAACCAGCCCAGCTTATAGTCAAACTTTGGCCCGGGGGCCGGATTTCCATTTGGTAAATAGATGCAGCCCAGGGTAATGCCATTGATCTCCGCTTCGATGTAGCGGCTATGCTCGTCGGTAGGATCGCCGGGCAAAACACGCCTGATCTCCTGCGGCATACCGATGCGGGAGAGGATTGCGACGCCGTTCCAGCTTTTCTGACCGTGCCAGATTGCCTGGTAACCCATATCGGCCAATGCAGCCTCCGGGAAGTTTTCCTGCGGGGCCTTCAGTTCCTGCAGGCACACCACATCGGGTTGTGTTTCGGCAAGCCAGGGCCGCAAAATATGCATGCGGGCGTTAATACTGTTTACATTATAGGTGGCTATTTTCATATTCTGGTGGGTTGGATGACCAAATATAATGGGAAAAACAGGATGATGGTTAATTTAACGTGACTTCGATAAAAGGGTTTAATTCTGGCATTACCTGCGCCTCACGCAACCCCTCGCCAAAGTGGGTGCTTAGCGATTAAAAAAGCATATTAAAGCGGCGGGCAGTGCGATTCCCCTCTTAAGAGGGGTGGAGGGGTGTGTTCCTGGGGTATGTTTTTGCTTCACCAATCCAGCGAGACGGAGTGACACACCCCCGCCCCTCTCAAGAGGGGAACCCGACCCGCAAAGGCCGAAAAAGCGGCGAACCCATTCAAATCCCTCCTTACGCTCAAATGACTTTCTCCAGGTAAATCGGGCGGCCGTCTTTGTCGAACCCCTGCACTACCACCCTGTATTTTTTTGTTTTGCCGTTGGCGACAAAATGCACACGGGCCATCCCATTGGCATCGGTTTGCACGTCATGCGCCCAAAATAATGTGGTGCGGAAACCCGGGCCGGCTCTTTGTTTTCCGGCAACGGGGGCTTCTGCCAAAAACTCGCGCGGCGTACTGTAGCCATTAAATGTAAACTGGTTAAGGCGGGTGTTTTCCGGGTGTCCGCCGTGGATGCTGTGTACGTCATCCTCGTGGGTTTTGGTATAGATCACGATTGCCCCGATAAAACCGCCATTCAAAGGTGCGAACCAAACCGGCGGCGGGATGAAACGGACCATTGCGACGTCGGTTATACTCATGTTTTCCACTTCATCCTGATCCACATGCATTTCATCGATGTAAAAATAAGGTTTCGGCAGCAGTGAAGGATCGAGGCCGATCCCCAATGTAGACTTTCCGTGGTAGGTCCATGATGTGCCGTCGAACAGCAGACCAGGCACGCGGCCAATTAAATATTCAATTATCTTTTGGCCGGGCGGACCGGGCTGATCCACCAAATCAAAGGTGTAGCTATTGTCCTCAAAAAAGCGTTTTACATGCCTGTCGATCATTTTTTGTACAGCGTCCTTCTTTTCCTCTTTAATGTTCACCATTTTCAGCATGATGCCATTGGCCGGGTAGTAATCTTTTAAGGCCAGGGCGGTGCTATCGATAAAGCGGATGTTAATACCGGGATTCGCCAGGGCGGCGTTCGGCAACTTACCGTTGCCGGTATATACCGTATCCAGGTTTTCGCTAAAGAAAGTAACTTTTGCTTCCTGCCTGCGGTTTTTTGCGTTTACGGCTTCATACAGCACATCTGCATTGCCGGGTGAGTCAAAATGGCCCAGTTTGAACAGCCCGGTATTGTCGGGCGCCACATAGGCCATTACTTTCCCCGAATCGGCTGCCGTGATCACCATTTTGAGCTTCAAACCCTGCGCGGGGTTATACTTCTCCACACGGCCTGCAATAAACTGCGACTGTTCCACGGCGTGCTGAAGCGGGATTGGCTTATTCGCGATGATATCTTCCCATTTGGCGTAATGTGCCTGGCTTGTCAGCATCAGCAGGTCCAGTTGCCTGTGCAGCGTATCGCTGTCGCTTTTAAAATAGTAGCCCGGGTCGGGCAGATAGGCGGGTGTCACCGAGCTTAGCAGCGCGAAGGACCCCAGGTTGTCGGAAACAGCGTTGCCCATGTCGGCGTCAGTTACCGAAACGGAAAGATTTCCCTGCACCGGGCGGCCCGATGCATCGCGGATATTGACTGTTAAAGCATTCGCGCTTCCTGCAGTAAAGGCTACCGTGTCGGCTTTTAACGTAGCCGGGAGCGAATCGCCCTGCTCAACAAATACGGCACGCTCGCCGACGAGCTTTCCGCTTTCGTCAAACAAACCCAAGTGCACTATCCCGGTTGAGAAATTGCTTTTATCGAAGCTGAAAACATTGATCCCCCGCGATAATTGCAGGGGGTAGCCGATCGCCACGCCATTATCCTGCACCGCCTGTACCAACACGTTCTGTACAGCAGGCTGCTGCGCGCCGGTTGCAAATACTAGGTCCACTTCGTTGGGCGGGCCGGGGTTAAGGCGCATGCTGATGCCGGCATTTTCCACCACCGGCAAAGCCACGTTTTGCACTGAATTATCCGGGAAGCGTACCTGCGCGGTGTAGGTCACTCCTGTGTGTGTTTCAAAGGTAAAGCTGCCCATGCCGTCATGCACAGTGCTGATGGCAGCGATTTTGTTTTTCTGCCCGTCCAGCACTTCCCCATAGGCTGTTACTGGGAGCCCGTTACCATCCACGGCCTTAAAGGCGATATTGCCGGTTGCGCCGTCGATCAGCTTGCCGCCCTCGGGGTAAAACGTGATACTGTAATGGTTATCGGGGTTTACAATGAATTTACTAGTATTTACAGGCTCGCGCGGGTTTTGAATGTACAGCACCTGGGTGAAAAGGTCGGCACGGTTAAAATTGAGCATCCAGGCGGTGAATGCCTGCAAACGGTACCAGCCGCTTCGCAATGTATCAGGCAGGTCAATATTTCCCCAAGCGGCGCCATTCTTAAGCGGCAGCTTGTCCTGTTTTATGAAACGGCCGCTTTGGTCGGAAAGGCGGACGTAAACTATTTTGCTCAAGTCCGACGGCTTGCCGTATGCCATTGCGTAAACCTTGTACCATACCGTTTGGCCGCCTATAAAAACATTTTGGCTGGTATGCACAAAAACCTTTTCATCGGGATAGCTTTTAAACCTCGACTCCAGCGTAGCAGATAGTTTTTGCTGAAGGGCAGCAATTGCGGGGGATGGGCTTTGTGCCTGCGAAAGCCGCGGAACCGATAAGCAACAAAGCAAAACAACGTAAGCCACTGGTTTTTTCATTGCTATTTAATTTAAGGGTTTATAAATCCTGGCCGGCAAAGGCTAACTGGTTTATTAATGCAATTTAGCGTTAATTTTTTCGGTTTTGAGATATTTTATGTTGGGTTCGCGAATTAGATTTGTCATCCTGAGTGATAAAATTTCGGGAAATTCCGAAGTGAAATGACATAACTTTGCTTTGCCGTGCAGTGTGGCCGACGTGGTTATAGTGCTTGATGCCTGTTTCTGAGTATGGTTCAATCTGTCATGGGTAGTACCCCTCCGGCAAGCGTAGAAAAAACAGGAATGACGTCCTTTCATAAATTTGTCATTTCGACGAGCAGCGCGGAGGATTGCATGGCGGGCGAGGAGAAATCTTGGGCACTTTGCATCCGAACTTTGCAGCCGGCAATATCGCTTATACAAGATTTCTCCTCGTTCCTCGTCGAAATGACAAGTTTATTCTAGATTGACCATCAACGTGTTACAGACAAAGTCATCCTGAACGCAGCGTTTGTCATCCTGAGCGCAGCGAAGGATCTTAAAGCGACATTCCCGCCTGAAAAGTCCGGATGCATGGTGCAGAAGATCCTTCGCTGCGCTCAGGATGACAAAAATCCAGAAGGAAATAGCCCCGGAGCTTCGCCCCGGGGCAACGGAATCGGTTAAGGTAATGGTATCTTTAATTAAAGTCCAGATCGCCTACGTACACGGTACGTTCCGAATCCTTTTTCATTTGCAATACAATCAGTTCTTTCTTTTCCTGCGGGGTACCGTAATGGGTAAACATTTCGGCCATAATGGTGGTAGGGCCGGCGATGGTGGCCTGCCTGTCGCCAAAATAGTCGATCTGGATTTTGTAGGTGCCTTTGATCGCGTTTTTCAGCAGGAACTGTTCCGGACCGAAACCCTGGGTCATATCATGCGACATACGGCCGCCGATTTCGGTGCGGTTATGCGAGTAGTAGCATTTTTCGCCGTTAGGATCGGTTACCCAAAGGTCGATGTCGGTATTGTTCATGTTCCAGTTCATCACGATGCGGATATCCACCGGCATCGGCTCAACAATTGATTTTGAAATTTTTGAAAGATCAAGCTTGCCCTTGTTCATGGCGATGATGCGGTTGATCTCCGGCAGGAAAATTTCCTGGATCCCATGGTAAAGCCCGTCTGCATCCGGCGAGTAGCTGCGGGTCATGGCTTCGTACAGCACATCCAGCGCTTTTTGATGTTCGCCTGCATCTTCCAGCGCGAGGCCGTAATCGCGGAAGCTTTGCGGGTCCAGCGGGCGCAGGTCGGTTACTTTTTTAAAGGCATAAACTTCGTCCTGGTAGTCTCCCTGCTGTTTTAGCTTGTAGCCCAGCATTTTGTAAAGCTCGTAGCTGCCCAGGTCAAGTTCGGCAAGGTTGCTCAGTATGCGCAGGCCCAGTTCCTTGTCGCCCATTTTCATAAAATAGCCTGCAACGGTATAATAGTAAACCGGGTCGCCGGCATATTTTGGCCGCAAACCCAGGTAAACCTGGTAGCGCAGGGCCTTTTCAGCCTTTCCGATGGTTTTCAGATAATCGGTTTCGGCCTCCTTATAAGCGATATCAATAGCCGCGTTTTTTGCCGGCGGATTGGCGGTCGGGTGATCGCCGTCAGTTTCGGTACTGTCGGCGTCGCTGGTTTCTGCGGTTGTGCCGGAATGAGTGAACGTTCCTTTTTTGGTAGTGATGATCATGGCTCCGTTTGAGGCCTTTGAACCATAAATGGCAGCGCCAACCGCACCTTTAAGGATGGTGACATCCTGAATATCCTCCGGGTTAATGCTATTGAGATACGAATTATCCTCAATGGGCACGCCGTCAACCACTAAAAGGGCCTGGTTATTCCAGGTGATGGAACGGTTACCGCGAAGGATCATGCGGGTTGATGGGTTTACGCCGTTGTTGGTCGTATTAATCTGCAAGCCGGAAACCTTACCCTCCAGCCCGGTCGCAACATTTGTTGCTTTGCCTTCAGTAAGCAGCCTGTTATCCACAGTCGCAGTTGAATAACCCAACTGCCTGGCCTGTGTTTTTATACCAAGCGCGCCGGTGACTACCACTTCGCCCAGTTGCTGCGTGCCTGTTAATTTATCAGATTCCGCGTTATTAGCCCCCGCCGCCTGGCCTTTTTTGGTAGTTACCACCACTACTCCGCTGCCTCCGGCCGCGCCGTATACTGCGGCGGCTCCTTTATCTTTCAACACGCTTATGCCCTTAATATCATTGGGATTTATTGCAGAGATATCAGCTACCTGGACACCGTCAACCACATATAACGGCGATGGGCTTTTTAAATCACCAATACCGCGTATATAAACGTTGCTTGGTGAACCGGGAGCACCGTTATTAACAACGGTAGTACCTCCTGCCTGTCCCTGCAATAACTGCTCAGACGAGTTAGCAAGGATCGTATTATTTCCAGCCGGAGGCGTAATAGTAGTGCGGGTTGTTTGGGCCGGCGGGTTCTGTACGGTGGTTTGTGCTACCTGCAACTCCTGCTTTTTGGCAGGGTTCAGCCAATTGGCCAGGTCCATCTTCATTTGTTCCGACGCAGTCAAATTCTCCCGTTTGGGCGGCGGATTATCGGCCTCGCGTTGTTTCATTATCGCATCGTATTGCCCACGCAGGTCATCCGGCGGTTCAATCCCATAGGTGATATAGTCGTTTATATTTTCCAAAACGATGAGCGAAGTATTGCGGGTGATGATGCCAAACCTTTTCCCCAGCGACTCAATATCCTGGTGGTTCGCATCGTAATTGATATCCAGCTCGCTGATCTTTTTCTGTGCCCACAACTTCGCCACGTTCACATTTTCTACCCCGTTTTGCCCAAGGTCGAAGACAACCGTTTTCTCGAGGCTTACTTTATTGCCGTAGCCAAATTGTAGTGTTACAGTTTGATTAGCGTTGCGGGTGATGCCGGCGATGGAAAAGGTGCGGCCCACCACAACCGGCAGCGATGGATAACTATCTTCCAGCGCATCGCCTTTTATCCCCAGGAAGCGCAGGGGTTCGGTAGTGAGGCCGGCCAGTGCCTTTTCGTTGTTTTCGGCGGTGAGATCGATCAGTTCGCCGCCGGTTTTCAGGGCGATAAATTTCAGGTTGCTGTAATCGGCCATCGCTGATGAATTGATGCAGTAAACCTGCCGGCCATTCAATTTTGCCTGTTTTTCGCCAAAAGTTTGATGGCCGTCGCTCATCAGCAAAAATTCGTCGGCTGGATACTTTGAGAGATCAAGGCAACCAAAATTTGTTGCTCCGTCATAGCTCACCTGTGCCAGGTCGTGCTTCAACTGCTGCCAGTCGCCGGCCATTATGGTATACTTTTTTGTATTGATCACAGCGTTGCTGAAAAGCACCAGTGTCACTTCGGCATTGTTTATTTTCTTTAGATAAGCATTCAGCAACGCAAATTCTTTGGTTGTATCCCGGGCGGCGCCGCTGAGCGAAGCGTCCCATAGTAAACCAACGGCATGCGGCAGCAGCTTGTCTTTCACCTGCGGATGCAGCAGGGTATTGATAAAATAATAATTTTTATTTCCTTGCTCCTGCAGCATCACTTCGCTGGCATCGTTGGGTTTGGGGATAGTGAACGATAACGAATGGCCAGGTACGTAATTATCCCGGTTAATGGATGCCGTGTAGGTTTTTTGGCGATGGTCAAACTGCAGGTTATCCGTGTTAGACGCATCCGGAAGCGGGGCTGCATCGCTTTGAATCACCGAAGCATGCAGCGAAAATTTTTGTACGGTGTCTTTCAGGTTAAGCGGCAGGTTAAATTTCAGGTCGCCGTTATCTCCAAGCGGTATTTCTTCTTCATAACCGATAATGACGGTACGGGTACCGTGCGGATTAATGGGATAGATCCGGGTGCGAAAAGCATTGCCGTCCACTTTCTCCAGCAAACCAGGGTCAATGCGCCGGCGTTCAACAGCCTCAAATACCACGGTGCCTTTGCCGCGGTCGACGGGCACGGCCTCGCGCATGCGGCCATTGATATCCAGCGCGTAGCGGCTTACACTAATGCCGTCTTTTAATGGAAAGATAAGGGTGCCTTCCAAAATCCGCGAAGTGGAATTATAAAAAGTCATCTCCCAGGTAGTGCGGCTGATGTTGCCGTAAATGGCTACGTCAATTTTTAATTGCTGCAGGCTTACCCCGTTATTGCTTTTACCGTCGACGGTAAGCTGCGGGGCCTGTGCGCGGGCAAATGATATCTGCATGATCAGCAATATCATCGCTGCTAAAGTGAGTTGGTTCGATCGTTTCATATTCGCTTAGTTTCCCTATTGATGCGGGGACGGTGAACATTCCATAAAGAGGGGTGAAAATTTTTTAGGGGATACAGAATGCATCGGGGAAGATTCCCGGCGTTGGTTAAACCCCTCCCGGCCTTCCCTAAATTTAGGGAAGGAGTCGTTGGGGTTCTTTTCCCTGCAATTTTTCTCTCCCTATATTTAGGGAGAGATGTCGACGAAGGAGACAGAGTGGGTAAAGGGTGGTGCAAGAGAATATCGAAAAGCCTGCGGATTGTTACCCCATTCCCGGCACGCATTTGCCCCCGGTATTTTTAAAAAGCAATTTTCCAGGTAGCTATTGTTTTTTTCCGGAAACATTTCTCTACATTTATTTCAAATAACCTTTTTCATGAAAAAACTTATCCTCATCCTCGTGCTGGCGCTGTTTGGCTTAAATTTGTTGGCTGCGGCAAGTCCAACAATTCCTGCAACTGCAATCGTTACCGATGCTTACGCCGAAGGAAGTGCCAAACACCTGTCTGCAGGCATAAGTGATATTTTAATCGTTCACATAAAAAACTGGGACCTCCAGTCGGCAAATCAAAGCGACCTGAAACAACTGAGGCTTTTTATTAATGACACCGAGATTGAAGATTCGGCGCCTATGGGTTGGGCTAAACAGGGAGATGGCTCGGATGTTAGGTTTTACCTGCAGCGGATTGAAAGCAATACCAAAACATGGAATACCATTTTAGGTTACCCGGAGGTAGGCAAAGCATTTTTTGATTTGCCTGTAAGTGTAAGCGTTGGCTTTATGGGACAAACAAGCTGTGCCACACAATTGAGCACAGTTTCTCCGAATAACAGGCCTTTTCTATTTGCCAGGATATACCGCAACTGGTTTTGGTTTTGCCAGGTGATCGTTTTGGCTTACTATGTGGTGCTTTTTACCTATGCCAAAAAAACACCCATGCTGCGTGATGCGCCTGCTGACCTCAGCCCGCTGAATATTCCCGGTTTAGCTGCCGGCAATGCACCTTACAGCCTGGGCAAAGTGCAAATGGCCTTTTGGTTTTCCATTGTGGTAACTTCGTACCTGTTTATCTGGCTGATTACCGACAATTACGAGCTGATCACGCCAGGCACCCTTGTGCTCATCGGAATTGGCGCCGGTACTGCACTAAGCGCCGTCAGCATAAACAACAGTAAATCGGATGCTACAGTAAAACAAATACAGGATCTGCAGGCGCAGCAAGCCGACCTTAAACAGGCGACTGATCTGCTTAATGCGGCCCCCGGGCCGGGGGTGGAAGGAAAGATCGATTATAATAACTTTCTGGATGGCCAGCTAACGACAAAAATTAATAAGCTGATCGACGGATTGAAGACACAAAAAGACAACTTTTTTAACGATATACTTACAGACGAGAACGGCGTGAGCTTTCACCGCCTGCAAATGGTGGTTTTTACGCTGGTATTGGGCCTCGTTTTTGTTTATTCGGTTTGGGCAGATTTAACCATGCCGAGTTTTTCGGCGAACTTGCTCACCATGCAGGGAATAACCGCCGGAACTTACCTGGGCTTTAAAATTCCGGAAAAGCAGAGTTGAGGTGCCGGCGATTGTTATTTAGTTAGCCGGGCTGTTACCACGACACCCATTAAGCCGCCACTTTTGCCGCGGATGAGGGCGTACCATTTCTCAGGTAATCCAGCGCTTGGGTTAGCCCGGAATTTCAATACCACAGTACACTGTCCGCGCAGCTAATAATGGCGTTTTTTAGCGCAATGGAGGTGTTTTCGCCAGGTATTTGAAACGAGCAGTGCGGTTTTTTGACATCTTTTAGCTGTAAGTGTTCAAAAAAAGCCTCAAAAACGTGTAGATTTTCACCGTTAACTAACGTTAAAGTGCTCAAAAACAGAGTTTTCGTTATTCGTTTAGTGGCTGATCGCGTGCAAAATTTGAATACTAAACAAGCGGTTTAGAGCCGGTTATATTTTTAAAAACTCTTCAACCAGCATGGCCGTAATGGCCGCCATCTTTTCACCCCCCGCACCGCTGCCCGCCTCGCCGATCATAACGCCATGCGTGCCGGGGAATATAGCCAGCTGAGCACCCGGAACCAACGCCGCCATTTGAACTGTATGCGCGGTTGTAACCACATCCAGGTGCGATGACATGAAAAGCGCCGGGGCTTTAATGGAACTCAGATCGTCATCCGACCAATCTTTAAACGTTTTCATCCGCTGCACATCTTTTTCAAACATCACCTGCAGCTTGCCGGGGTCGGGGGTCACCCGCAAAAAGTCGGCTTTCAAATGTTCAGGCATGTTGGCTAAAGTGGCATGCTCAAAGCCGTCAAAGAAACCGGGTATAAAACCATCCCTGCGGTAAGCGCCCGAAACAGGTATTATTTTGTTGACGATCTCCGGATGCCGGATAGCTACCTGTAGTGCGATGCTTGCCCCGTTGCTAAACCCAAGGATATTGGCTTTACCTATTTTGAGGTGTTTCAGCAAACCGGCTACGTCATCGGCATCCTGCACAAAGGATTCCGGTGCGTTGCGGTCGCTGGTGCGGCCATGGGACTGCAGCTCCAGGGCAATGATCGTTTTATTCTTCGACAGCAGCGGTAGCAGCGTGCTGAAGGACGACTGTATGGTCGAGCCACCACCGTGGATCAGTACCAGCGGTATCCCGCCTTGGCCATGTATTTCGTAGTACATGCTGAGGCCATTAACCGGAGCATAGCCGGTTTTTATTTGCTTTTCCATATTTTTTGAATTTTCATTGCCAACAGATACTTATGGTTGGCCGTTCAAAAAAGCAACCAGTTGATTTACCGCCCTCGCGCGGTGACTGATACCGTTTTTTTGTTCGAGCGTCATCTCCCCAAAAGTTACGTCATAGCCGTCCGGTTGAAAAATGGGATCGTAGCCGAATCCCCCGGCACCTGCACGTCCCCTGCGAATGGCGCCCTCTACCGTCCCTTCAAAAAAATGCTCCTCATCATTCCAAATCAGCGATATTACGGTGCGGAAGCGTGCCTTGCGGTTCGGGTTGTCGCCCAACTCCCGAAGTATCTTATTCATATTTGCGTCGTGGTCGCCGTATTTGCCCGAATAACGCGCCGAGTGTACGCCCGGCCGGCCATCAAGGGCGTCAACTTCCAGGCCGCTGTCATCGGCAAAGCAGTTTATTTTGTATTTTTGATGAACATGGTGGCTTTTGATAGAGGCGTTATCATGCATGGTTTGGCCGATCTCGGGTATATCATCGTAACAGCCGATATCATCAAGGCTTAAAATTTTTATGCGGCCCTTTATCTTTTCTACAACTTCGCGCAGTTTATGGGGATTGTTGGTGGCAAAAACTAATTGCTGCATGGTTTAAAATTGTTTCATCGCTTCCCAAAATTCCTTTTTGTTCTCCATGCTTTCCATCATTTCGCCGAAGCTGAAACTGAGCAGCGTACGAATATTGTTTACCGGCTGAGGCTTATTTGGATCTATTTTGGATATGGCCGGCGGCAGCGTATAACTACCCAGTATCAGCATTTTTTGCGGTTTGAAAAAATCGACGATTTGCTGAAACTCCGCCCCGGGATGACGTGCCAGGTTAAAAATGGCAATGTCGTCCAATTGATTTCCCAGGCGTTTCAGGGTATTCTCCAGGGCGGTTAAATGCGGGGGCGTCATAAAATCCGCATCGGGGTAATGGGTTATAACCAGGTATTGTTTTTTGTGGCCACCAAGGTACTTAAACACCGGACTCACCGTTTCTGTTACTACAACGGTTTCTGATGCGGGCCGCTCCCTGTTTTTAAGTGCCTGCTTATCGGCTTTCAGCAGGTAAATATCATCCTGCAAAATAAAACTGTATGCTAAAGGGTTTTCGATGTTCATAAAGCTGGTATTCTTTGGTTTTATCATCTGCCCCATTAAACGGACTGCATTGCTGCATTACCCTGGAGGATACTTTAACAAATTTTAACAAAAGTAGCTAAACAGTTTGACGCATTATCAGCATATTCGCACAATTATAAGTGGCGCCTATTAATAACAACCGGGCGCTAACGTTATAATTCATAAATTTTGCCGAACTTCGGCGTTTTTATTGCTCCCTTGCGGAGCAGGATAATAGTAAAAGATACATGAGAAAGATTGGGTTTGCCCTTTTAAGTTTAACATTGAGTTTAATGGTTTGCTGTTCGGTTGCCCAGGCGCAGCCGAAGGTGCATAACCTTGATAAAATTGCCGCGGTGGTGGGCGGAAGCATTATTTTGCAGTCGGATATTGAGTTAAAATACGCTACCTACCTGGCACAGGGCAACCCGCCCGACCCGAGTGTAAAATGCCAGATCGCCCAAAATTTTATCAGCCAAAAGTTGCTGGCCGCGCAGGCCATAATTGACAGTATTGATGTAAAGGACGATGAAGTAGATAACGATATTGACCGCAGGATGCGCAGCATGATACAAAGGGCCGGCGGGGAAGACAGGCTGGAAACGTTTTTAGGCCGATCGATCATACAGTACAAAGACGAAATTCGTCCGGATATAAAGGAGGGATTGGTAGCGCAAAAAATGCAGGCGAAGATCACTGCCGATATCAATACCACCCCGGAAGACGTTAAGCAGTTTTTCAGCAAATTCCCCAAAGACAGTCTGCCTACGTTTAATAAAGAAGTTGAGGTTGGTGAAATACAATTCAACCCCAAATTAACCGAGGCGGAAAAAGCTGTATATAAGGAAAAGGCGCAGGCGCTGCTTGACAGGATAAAGAAAGGCGAAGATTTTGGTGCGCTGGCGCGGCTTTATTCGCAGGACCCGGGTTCGGCGATACAAGGCGGCGACCTGGGTTTTGCCGACCGCACCAGCTATGCCAAGGAATTCACGGCCTGGGCATTCCGGCTGAAGGCGGGTGAATATTCCCCGGTTTTTGAAACCGAATTTGGTTTCCATTTTTTACAGGTAATTGAGCGCCGCGGGGAACAGGTGCATGTAAGGCATATACTGATCATCCCGGCCACCACACAAGCCAGTTTGGATAGGGCAAAGGCAAAAGCCGACAGCGTGTATGACTTCCTGGTAACCAATAAAAAGATCGATTTTTCGACGGCAGCGGCCTATTATTCGGATAATAAAGACACTAAATACAACGGCGGTATGCTGCTGAATGCCGACAACGTGGAGACACGCACCACCTTTATACCGACCGACAGGCTCGATCCTCAAATAGCGTTGATGACCGATACCATGAAAGTTGGCAACATTTCCAAACCTGCATTATTTACCGGGCCCGACGGCAAAAAAAGCTATAAAATTATTTACCTGAAATCGAGCACTAATGCACATAAGGCCAGCCTTGAACAGGACTATCCCAAGATAAAAGAATACGCAACAACCGACAAGATCAACCGAAAGCTGAGCGAATGGTTCGAAAAAAAGCGGAAACAAACTTTTATCAAGATTGACCCCGAGTACCAGGTATGCACACAGATGAAAGGATGGGCAACGCCGGTTGATGCCACCGCTAACGCTGAAGTTAAACCTTAAAATATGATGCAACACCGCTCGGAAGTAGATGCTGCTGACGCTTTGGGTCATGCTTACCGTCAAATAACGGCCGAGATAGGCAAAGTTATCATCGGCCAGCAGGAGGTACTGAAATCCGTGCTGATCTCCATTTTCAGCAATGGACACTGTTTGCTTGTTGGCGTACCGGGCTTAGCCAAAACGCTGTTGGTTCAAACCTTAGCCCAGGTGCTCGACCTTGATTTTAAGCGCATACAATTTACTCCCGACCTGATGCCATCGGATATTATCGGCTCGGAAATTTTGGGCGAGGACCGCAATTTTAAATTTATCCCCGGGCCGGTGTTCGCCAATATCATCCTTGCTGACGAAATTAACCGTACGCCGCCAAAAACGCAGGCGGCGCTACTGGAAGCCATGCAGGAAAAAGCTGTAACTGCCGCAGGCATTACCCATAAACTGTCGCAGCCATTTTTTGTACTGGCAACGCAAAACCCGATAGAGCAGGAAGGTACCTACCCGCTGCCCGAGGCACAACTGGATCGCTTTATGTTTAACGTGGCCCTGGATTATCCTACTTTTAAAGAGGAGTTGCAGGTAGTTAAAAACACCACAAGCACCCAAACGCAGGATGTAAATAAGCTGCTGAACGCCGAGCAGATCATTTATTTTCAGCAATTGGTTCGCAACATACCGGTGACCGATAACGTACTGGAATATGCTGTGAAATTGGTGGCCAAAACCCGCCCAAATGGCGAAATGGCGGCGCCGCAGGTAAAGCGCCTGATCAATTGGGGCGCGGGACCGCGTGCTTCGCAATTCCTTATTTTAGGGGCAAAATGCCACGCTGTGATCAATGGCAAATACTCGCCGGATATCGAAGATGTGCAGGCTATCGCCAAGCCGATACTGAGGCACCGTATTGTACGCAGCTACCACGCGGAAGCGGAAGGGCTGAGTACGGATAATATTATTGAGCAGTTGTTCTGATCAAACCCCAGCATATTATTCGTCGGATTCAACCTTATATTTTTTGAGAGTTTCGCGGAATTCTTCCTGAAACGTACTGCTATTTTCTATAGGCCGATGAGCGTTAGTTCATCGCCGACATTTAGCGCCCTTTCAGGGCTACAGGACTTTGGCCCTGTAAGTAGGTCATATCATTAGTCAACATCCTCCTTATAGTGTTTTCCTGTTGCGAAGTATTGCCAATATTTACATACTTTAGTCACGCCAATTTTATGGGCGATAAACCTGCAATAAAATGAATGCACAAATTACGGCTATAGCTACTTATGCGCCCGAAAGACGGGTACCCAATGCCTATTTTGAGGATATTATTGACACGAACGACGAATGGATAGTGAGCCGCACCGGCATAAGAGAGCGCCGGTTTGCCGCCGAAGACGAAACCATGTTCAGCATGTGTGTAAATGCCGCCAAAAACATGGTGAAAGACAACCCGGCGCTAAGCCTTGACGGCGTTGACTTTATCATAGTAGCTACAACAACCGCCGACCAGGTGATGCCCAGCATGGCCAGCCAGATACAAAACACCCTTCAAATACCCAATGCCGGCTGTATAGACATTATGGCCGCCTGCGCTGGATTTGTTTACGGACTGATATTGGCCAAAGGCATGATTACAGCCGGGACTCATAAAAAAGTGCTGGTCTTCGGCGCAGAATGCCTGTCGCGGTTTACGGATATGACGGACCGTACCAGCTGCATCCTTTTTGGTGATGCTGCAGGCGTAGGATTGGTTGAACCATCGGCCGAATCTAAAATATTACAAACCGTAACCGGCACTGATGGCAGCTATGGCAAGGACCTGTACCTTTCGCAAACCTCTACAACGGTTAATGGGGAGGAGATCAAACGCGATGGGAAAATTCACCAGAATGGCCGCGTGGTATTTAAATGGGCGATAAAAACCATTGCCCAGAACGCCGGCGAGCTGCTGCGTAAAAACAATATGACGCTGGACGACCTGGATTGGATCATCCTGCACAGCGCCAACCTGCGCATCATCGAAGCTGTTTCTGCCGAAATCAACTATCCGATGGAGAAAATGCTGACCAGCATCGAGAAATTTGGCAACACTTCGTCGGCATCCATTCCACTTGCTTGGGATCTGGCCCAAAAAGCGGGGAAAATTAAACCCGGGCAGAAAATTTTATTATTGGGTTTTGGTGGCGGGTTGACCTATGCAGGTACGATAGTAATAGCATAATCATTGTGTACTGAATAGACCGGCATCTTGAATTGTGTCTTTGGTTTTACTATAAAATTAACTGTTATGAAAAAAATCATTTTTTGCTTTATCGCCTGCGCGCTGATGAGCTTCTCGGCTTCAAAATATCATTTACAAGACGGTTGGATATCTTTGTTTGATGGCAAAACCCTGAACAACTGGAAAGTGGGTGATAATGCTGAAACTTTCTCTGTTGACAGCGGGAGGATTGTGGTGCATGGCAAAACCGCTCATTTGTTTTACGATGGACCGGTTATGGATCATAACTTTAAAAATTTTGAGTTTCAAGCGGATGTTATGACCCATAAGGGCACCAACTCCGGTATCTATATCCATACTACTTACCAGCAGGGCGGCTGGCCGGCGAAAGGCTACGAGGTGCAGGTGAATAACTCACATACCGACTGGATCCGAACCGGAAGCCTGTATGGTATTGTAAATATTAAAGAGGTTTATGTAAAGGACAACGAGTGGTTTACCATGCACATTACCGTTCAGGGTAAAAGGATAGTGGTAAAATTAAATGACAAAGTAGTGCTCGACTATACTGAACCCGATAATGTAAAACGCGGCGAAGGTGATGAGCAACGCGTACTTTCCAGCGGTACCTTTGCCCTGCAGGGACATGACCCCAACAGCCTCACCTATTTTAAAAACATCATGGTAAAACCGCTGCCCTGATGCGTGAAAAAGTCCTTAGTCGGTAGTCTTTAGTTGAAAGTCAAAATATAGCTTCGGGATTTACGATTAAAGATTTTTGATTTAGTGTTAATAATTATAGCGGTCGCCCCAAAGTTTTTTTAGCTTTTCCCTGGTCTCATGCTCCTTCGCGTTGGCGCCCGGCTCATAAATCTTTGTGCCTTTTATGGCATCGGGCAGGAAATCGAGATCAGTGAAGTTGCCTGCATAGCTGTGAGCGTATTTATAATCCGTGCCGTAGCCCAGGTTTTTCATCAGTTTGGTGGGCGCGTTTCGCAAATGGAGCGGCACCGGCAGATCGCCGGTTTGCTGAACCAGGCCCATAGCGGCGCCGATGGCGGTTGTTGCCGAATTACTTTTTGCCGATGTTGCCAGGTAAATTGCGGTTTGCGATAAAATAAGCTGCGATTCAGGCATCCCGATCACATTCACAGCCTGGAAACAACTTTGCGCCAGCAACAGGGCATTGGGATTGGCATTGCCAATATCTTCCGAAGCGAGGATGAGCATCCGCCGGGCGATAAACAAAGGATCTTCGCCGCCGGTGATCATTCGTGCCAGCCAGTAAACCGCGCCATTGGGGTCGCTGCCACGCAGGGATTTAATAAAGGCCGAAATGATGTCGTAATGCTGTTCACCGGCCTTGTCGTACAGTGCCATGTTTTGCTGCACATGTTCCAGCACTGCCTCATTTGTTATCATGATCTTTATGCTGTTAAAGGCATTTACCAGCAGCTCAAATATGTTCAGCAGCTTACGTGCATCTCCGCCTGACAGGCGCAGCAGGGCTTCATTTTCTTTGATGACGATGTTTTTGGCGCGAATCAGCTCATCTTCGGTCATTGCCTTTTTCAGCAGGTTGACCAGGTCATCTTCAGATAACGGCTGAAGAATATAAACCTGGCAGCGCGAAAGCAAAGCCGAGATCACCTCAAAGGATGGGTTTTCGGTAGTAGCGCCGATCAGCGTGACGATACCCCGCTCAACCGCGCCTAATAACGAATCCTGCTGTGATTTGGAAAAGCGATGGATTTCATCGATAAACAAAACCGGCAGCGCCTGCCCGCCTTTCTTTAACAATGAAGCCTTCTCGATAACTTCTCGCACATCCTTAACGCCTGAATTAATGGCACTTAAGGAAAAGAAAGGCCTGTCGAGCTGTTGGGAAATGATGTAAGCCAGCGTGGTTTTTCCAACTCCAGGCGGGCCCCAAAAGATCATCGAGGGCAAATTGCCCGATTCGATCGCCTTACGCAATACTGCGCCCGTGCCCACCAAATGTTTCTGGCCGACATAATCGTCCAAAGTCCGGGGTCGCATGCGCTCGGCCAACGGCGGCAGATTGTTCATAAAGTAAAAGTCAGAAAAGTAAATGCCAAATCCTAAAAAAATTAGTACGATTAAATTGAAGTATACGAGCTAAACAAATCATAACTATTTTTGGGTGCTTTTCAATCCAATATGTAATGGGCCCGGGGCGATCACTTTTTGAATTAATTGCGTTTATCGCTATAAAAAAAGCTCAAATTCGGGGTAAAAGTGTTCACGTTTTTCACACGATCACCCTATAAACCACTACGAAAACTGTTGATTTATAGTCGATTAAAAATAAAATTTATCAAAATCTGTCCATTTTTGACGATTTTTTTGAACACTTACAGCTAAAAGCCGGCAAAATGGCGTACCACCATTTTTAAAAAGCCCGAAAAACCCTCGCCGGAGCCTCCAAACGCTGTAAACCCCTGTCCAACTAGGTGAACACTTTGCTTTCGCGAAATGCCGTATGCACCATGGTATTTTTACCAGTTGATTATACCGCAAATGGTATAAATAAGCAAAAAGCGCGGGTTGTGGTGCTGAAATATTGCGCGTTAATGGTCATGCATCCGCCTTGTCCCGCTTGTTCACCTCGCCGACCATTTTCCAGGTCAGTAGCGACAGCAGCAGCAGCGCCACCAGTATCGCTGCCCAAATGATGATGGTGCGTTCGTTTGCATGGTCGGTTGCCGGGGCAGCATAAAGTTCATTTTTCACCACCGGGTCGTGGGTTATTCGCAGTGCGTGGTTTTTGGCGCTGTCGGTAAAAAATTTCAGGTCGTAGTTGGGAGTTGCTGCTTTATTATCGCCGGTTAAAAGCTGATAGCGTCGCCCTGCTTCAAGATAGGCCAGCATTGTCCGGTCGGCCTGGAACAACTGCACCTTATCCACATTCAGCGGCGGGTTGTCCTCGTTATCAATTTCGAGCACCAGCTTGTTTGTTTTTATGTCGATCAGCATGGCACCTGCATCGCCCGACCGCAACGACTCGGTTGCCAGCAGTTCGTCCGGAGGTTTACTGCCATCGTATATTGATACGTTCCGGTTGTAAAATTTCGGGGACTTAACACTAACGACGATTTTGTTTACCAGGTAATTGTCGTCAAAACTGATGGTTACCAAAGTTGTTTTACCGCTGTCCCGCTTTACAAATTTTGCTCCGGCCAACTCCGAGTAATTCAATGCTAAGGCCTGCACGTCGTGGATTCCGACACCTAAAAACTTTATTGGTGCTTTGTGCTTGTCGTTCACCACCAGTTTCAGGTAATGATAATTACTTGGCGGAAAAGGAAGCGTTTGCGCATAATCGCTGTTATCAGCAGGGCCCGCTTTGCCCAGCGCAACATTTTCCTCTATAGCATACCATTGCTTTAAGTCGTCGCTCCCATACAAATTCACCGTACGGTCAACAGCTGCATTTTTCAGTTTTATTTCCAGGCTGCCCACCGGCTTCCTACTGACATTTTTTACCACCAAAGTTGTTCCTGTATCCGTTGGTGATCCCATCGAAACGATCGGGAACGCCACATAAGGTGCTGCACTATCAAGTGATGCCGAGCGTAAAACATCGTCTTCATGAGTCAGCACAAAGGGCACAAAATGTCCGCTGTCATCCATCAGCCTGATATCTGACAGATCAGCTTTGCTTTTCGCAATAAAGGCAGGCCACAGGATAATGGTGTAAAACCCCGGCGTATCCAGCGGGCCCACCTTTGCCGCGTACTTAAACGTTTTTTGGGCCGACGCTGTAAATACCAGGCCCAAACTACAGAGCAGCAATAAGGCTTTATTCATCTTTTGGCTTTTCTGCGTCATCAGTAATTATCTTTTTAACTTTTTGGTACATAAACGATACGATGAGCAGCAGCACGCCCAGGCAAAAGAACGCCGCAATTTTGCCGCCCACCGGGATATTCACAATATCGTACACAAACAATTTTACCAGCGTCAGGGTAAACAGCGTGAGCGAAATAATGCGCAGGTTGCGCTGCTTATTCCGCATACCCAGCCACATCAGCGCAAACGAAGCAACGCCCCATAATATAGGCAGCCCGGTTTTTATGTAAACAATTTGAATGTCGTACGGCAGTGATGTTTGGGAATAGAATACCGACTCGCAAACCAGGCATACCTCCAGGCTTAAAAACGTCACCACGGCGGCCGAGATCAGCCAGTTGGCTGTTGTTTGATGTTCGTCATTCAACCGTTTGCGGCACAGGCTGATCAACTGGTAAAACAATATGACCATCACCACATCGCTTACCCAATGCACGGTAAAATGCGAAACCGAAACGCCTTTTTCCGTCAGCAGTTGTTCCACCTGGTCAAAGTACGTTTTGCTCAGCACCAGGTAGACCCCGATGGTACAGGCCAGCAAAGTCATATTCAGCGACACTAGCCAGCTGGGTTCCCCATTTATTTTGACCGATACAACATGATAAATGCTTATAAACACCGGCACATACAGCATAAGGTACAAAATATTCAGGCTGGTATTTGGATAGTAGTAAACAAACTGGTGATTGATCTCCAGCAGGCCCGCCAAAAACAACAGCATCAGCGCAATCACCCGGTAAAAACCCGGGTTAATGCTCATGCCATACACATCGGAGCCGCGATCCTTTTTGGCCAGCAGGTACATAACATAAAAGCCGACCGCCGCAAACATCGTGGTAATAAAGCCTTTGTTGGCAATAATGACGAGGCGCAATTTTTCGCCTATATAGATATTTTGAATATCCATCAGCAGGCTGATGAGCGTAAGCAGCCATAGGATCATCGAAGCCAGTTTCATCAGTTTGATGCCCGATTTTTGACCCAGCCAGTACAGCAAAACCATTTCGCAGGTCCAAAACAGGGTGATGTTATTGCCGTGCAGCTGTATTGGCGCCGTTAACGAAATAAACGTAAGCGTAATGCCGATGAGCAGGTACAGGATGTTGGGGTCAACCGTCTTCTTTCTAAATAAAATATAGGAGAGCACCAGGTTTATAAAGGCCAGCGACGCGCTAAACAAACCGCGGTATTCCGTATCGCCCATTTGGGTAAGCAGGTACAGGCCGGCCGCAAAGTACAGCGCCGTATTAACCAGCAGTATGGTAAAATCAATGGCGATAAAAGCCTTATTCTCCCTGATGTTATTGATGATGTTGATGGTAAAAAACAACAGGTAAAATATGGTGGCGTAGCGCAAACCGATATAGTAATTGGACGAATTAAGCGCGTAGATGAGCGTGGCCACCACGATCACCGACAATACAAACGACGAGATATTCAGTATCCGCCAGGCCTTATAATAGGCAATGGCTAGCAGTCCAGCATTTAATACCAGCAGGTAAATAAACAGGCCGTTGTAATTGGCCGTACCGTTGCTCAGCAAAAACGGGCTGGCAAAACCGCCGATCAATGCAATAACCGCCAGCTCCTGCTTGTCATATAATAACGAAAGCGCCACCGCAAAAATGGTGATCACGATCATTATACACAGCGCTGTAAGTTGCGAAAACAGGTGAAACTGCTGGAAAGCCAGCGTTATGCTGAAATAAAAAACAGCAATACCACCGCCCGCCAGCACCGAACTAAAGGCCTTGTAACTGCTGCGCAGCCGGTGCGCCAGGCCCACCAGTATGGCGCCGCAAAAAATACCGATCCCCACCCGGCCAACCGGGCCTATCCAATGCTGATCGATGGCGTATTTTACAAAAAAGCCGATGGCCAGCACCAGGATGGCAATACCGATCTTATTCACCAGGTTTTCGCCGATAAATTTTTCCAGGTCGGGGTAGCGCTCAAAAAACGAAGGCTCCGGTTCGGGTGCGGGCCGCTGGGATGGCGGCGAGGTCCTGATAGGCCGGTTTATGGGCGACCGGCTGTCGCTAATCACTTCGGCATGCCATTCCACTACCGTTTCGGGTTGTACTTCAGCAGGTTTTGGCGCTTGTGGCAACGGCACTTCAACGTGTTGCGGTGGTTCCGGCGGCTTTACTTCGGCCGGCTTTAGCGGCTCAGGCGCCGCAGCAACTACAGGCGGCGGCACAACGGGCTTTACCTCCGGCCTGGCAGTTTCCGCCGGTTTAGCCTGCCGCTCCTGCTGTTTAAGCAGGTTTTGCAGCTCCACGATGCGGAATTCCAGCTGCCTGAATTTTTCCGACACGCTGGCTTTTTGAGCAATCACCAGGATAAGGATCGCCAATAGTAATAGCACGGTAAATACGTCCATATAATTAGGTTGGGAAAATAAAGATAGTGGATTTGGGGAGAAAAGAAGGGATGGGGGAAAATAATTGGGTGGATGGGAAAGCGGCGGCCCGTGCGATTCCCCTCTTGAGAGGGGCGGAGGGGTGTGTTATTCGAACTTGCGAGACTTTTGATTTTCGACTCTGGGCTTTTGACTTAAAAATGTGGGCGTTTCCCCCGTTGGTAGAAACGTGGGTCGCGCTTTCCATTTATACTGCGCGAGGCATTAACCGCGGTCGACCCGCAACCCACGACACGGCCGGTATTCATTTCAATCGCTAACGCAGTCTGCGGTGAGACCTGTTGAGTCGATAGCAATAAAAAAGGAGACGGTATAACAGTTTGTTTATTTCATTATTTAGTGTGAGCTTTGTAATTAGCGAAACCCATTAATCTAAAAATCAAAACCTTATTACCAAAACCTTATGAACGCACCACGACACTTATTGCATAAACCGATTATTGCAGTTAATGATTATGATAAAATAGATGGCATATATGCATCCAAAAGCGACGCAAAAGCTTTATCTATCGGACAAGCTCAATATGATGAAGATCAAATTTCCGTAAAAGTTTTCAGACATACTGGGAACAAATGGAGCCGACAAAGCGAAGAATTACCTATGCATAGAGCGTTAGACTTAGCTATTTTGATAATTATGGGCATTTTTGGAGATCCAGTCTCGACTGTTGTACATTCAAGCCTTAATGAAGAAATAATAGACCCGGATAGGTGGCATGAAATAAAAGAATATTATAACAACAACCGAAAACACTTACAACCAAGATTAGAAGAAATTAAATCACTTCTTGATAGGGTTCTCTAATTAATCAATTACTGTCCTCGCCTATTCACTTGGAAGGGTTGCAGGCCAATATTAATTCAATTGTTTAATGTAATAAAACGCTCAAATGTTCTGATGTCTCCCTTAAACGAAATTCAAGAAATTAAAAAACCTCGTGATTTAGCGCAATATGTTTATGATAGGTTGCAAACTAATACCATTGATCACGATATCAATAATTTAGAAACCCTAATCGAATTATTTGAATGTTTATTTTATGCCAGCTTGCATAGCGAGGAGGGGGACCTCATCCGCGTAGCAATCACTTTTTTCGATGCCGAAAACCCGCAGCTTAAAATCCACAAATTTGAGCCAACTGATAAATGGCGATATATTAGTTTTGAAAAGCCATTGCCGCTCAATGTAAATACTTTGGTTAAATTGTCCAAAGCTGCCGATCCGTGGAGCAGTTCATTAGCTGTATTTTATGATGAAAATTCTAAGCTATTCATTTATGGCATGATTGATCAGGCAATCCATTCACAAAGCTATATTAACTTTGAAGTAGATAAAAAACCCGGTCAACCTGGGTACTTTCGAGCTTCGATAATTGGAACTGGCAATATCTCCGTGACTACCGAATACGACTTAATTGCTACGTTGAAGCAAGAATGTTTAATCACGGAATATTTAAACGTTTTTCAAAGCGGGCCAATTGGAGAATTAATCAAGAAACTAGCTAGGTCCCTGAATAAGGATATTATCAATTATCTAAACGACAACTTTCCGGACGAAGATCATACCAATTGGGATTATTCAAAAGCTGTAGTATGCAGAACAACAATAGCTCGTATTATTAACCAAATACGAAAATATAATCACGGAGGGGCAATTCTTTTCACTAACGAAACAAAGAATTTGGACATCAAATACCCGTTAAAATATGATCGGATCGTTACGGCAATGAGTAATTTGATGAATTCAAGAATTGCTATAAGTGTGGAAGAAGACGACGACACAGATTTTACCAAAATGATTTCGCTCGAACAGCACTATTTAATGGGTGGTTTGCACGATAAAAAGCGCTCGGCAACTAATGAATTAAAGGGTGCAATTCGTTTCGTTGCTTCACAAAGCTGCGTTGACGGTTTAGTATTAATTGACTATGGCTTTATTGTCCAAGGGTTTGGCGTTGTTATTAAAACAGAAGACTATCCCGCCACAATATATGAGTCGACAACTGCGAGGGTGGTTGATAAAAAGCTCATTCCCCATCAAACAGACAAATTTGGAACCAGGCATCGTTCCATGTTTGCTTATTGTTACAACCATCCCGGTAGCATGGGATTTGTGATCTCTCAAGATGGGGATATTCGGGCAGTTAATAGGATTGACGATAAACTTATAATGTGGGAAAATATTCAGACTCAAAAAACTATAAAAAGTGCTTTTTTCAAAAGGGAAAAAAAGAAAGCAAAATAATAATTTCAATCACCCCAACATTCGCTGTCAATTTTAGCAGCTAATTTTGGCCAATGACTTGATCCATACTGTCCAAAGGATTCCTTTGAGAATTTAATGGTCAATTTGGACATCCTATCTTTATAAAACTCGAAATCATTTATGCCCTTATAATGGGAAATCGACGAACCATAGCTTTTTAAGAATCCTACTATTGCAGTGGATGTTAATAAGCGCCCATTCTTGTTAGATAAATCCCAGTAATCTTGGTACCGGCTTTTTACAGCATTAAAATATTGGGATAGTGAAACAGCGCAAAACTTAACGTATTCCCAATATAAATCTTCCGGCCAATCTTCATTAAGCAACTCCATTTTTCTTGAGTGGTCCCAATATTTAAATATCGTTTCCTTATCCATAGATATTTCCACCAAACCCTGAAGCCCGTATTTTACTATGGTCGGAGTTTTAATACCGATTTTATCCAACGGAGACAACTGAAATAGATTCTTAAATGGATCGCGCGTGTTCATTCGCATTAAAACGTTGCTTGCAATTCCTAAAGGCGACTTCGGCGATTTTAAAGTTTCAATATATTGTAACAAATCTGTTTTAACCTTATTATGATTGTTGTTCATTAATAAGAATAGACTGCTTTCGAATATTCGCTTATCGGATTCTTTAAATTTATTATTATTATAAAATATACCGGTTACAAACAAATGCCTCCTGTCTCGATGTTTCTGAATTTCCTTTTCTAAGTTATCTGCACCGTGATAGTGTCCGAACACCCTATGCTGGCCATCAATGATTCCAATTGAATTTATTAAGTAAGGTATTCGTATTTGAACGCTAGAAATCTTCGCAATTTCACTTACGTTTATTTCTTCATGGGTGCCATTCTTGCCGGGTTGGGTGAATGTGGTTCCCTCAGGCAGTGTAACCACGATGTTATCGATAAACGTTCTTTTAGTAGTCGCTAAATAAATTCTAATCTTGTCAATCTTCGACTTCTCAACCAATCGCTGGTAATATTGGCCGATTTGACTTTCCCAACTATCCTTTCTGAATACATAGGCGCAGTCTAAGAGTTCTTGGGCCTTCATCACAAAAGAAACTATATGCATTCCATCAGGGAAACCGGTTCCAGCTTCGGGAATAATCACAGCCGAATCAATATATCTTGGTTGTGTACTTGAACTATCATTACCAATATCAAGATGAGTTAGACCCAAAAACTTGAAAAACTCATTTCGCGCAGAAAAGCGGATGCTCTTTGCCAAGTGTAAAAAATATTTTAGTACAGAAGGGTTAAAATATTTGATCTGCGGATACCTTTCTGCAACGTCTTCGTTTAATGCTGTCTCAGGGGCATAGCAGTAGATTATGTGATATCTTGCTGTTGGATATTCTGTGGGGTGTTCAAATTTTTCCGGCGAAAGCTCCGATAGCCATTTTAAAAATTCTTCTTTATTTTCTTTTATCTTTTCAAAATAGTCAATCTTAGTTCTTAAATGATCATTGCTGGAACCGATCGTTTCTTCAATTAAAACAATGATGTTTTTATAGAAGTAAACTCCATCAAGTTCGCCTGGTATAGTCCCGAATGACTTTTCTTTTCCGTTAGTGGATAGGTATTCAAACCCTGCATTTCTGAAAAATGAAAGCACATCGTTATGCAATTTCTTTTCGCGTTTGTCTTTAAGCTTTTCGTCCGGAGACAATACCTTACGCTTTTTCTTCGGTTTCTTTTTTGCCGAGGTGACTTTTTTTGCCATTAATGTTTACTCGTTCGGTACTTTTATAGGGATGTTTGAATAAATATATTCGTATTTGCTTATTCCGTTTACCACCTCTTTGTTTGCACATTTAGACGTATAGGAATAGAATTTGCCAATTTTGTACCTAAAAACGTCTTCTTGACCTAAAGAATTTGTCAATTCGGATTGATCTACTATTTGAATATTAGGAACGATTTTCGATTGATGAATTAGCTTAGTTAATGTTTGGTCTTCAATGTTTATATCGGGGCATACACCGTTTTTGAAAAAAACCAAATCAATTTCATTGTTAATTTTGTCTTTAGCGAACATTAGAAAATTATGTCCGTTTTTTTTGTTTATATATTCACAAACACTGTTGGCCACTTTAAGCTTTCTCAGTTTTTTATTTGTGTCTTTAAAATTTTTAATCAAAAGTCCGGTTTCCCGAATTTCTTCGGTCCTTTTTTCCCAATATTTTTTAGCGCCGTCGATCACTTGATTTTCAAACCGTGTTCTGTATTCTTCATTCACGTCAATGCCAATCGAATGCCTGCCCATTAATTTTGCCATAGCTAGAACTGCACCAGAACCTGTGAACGGGTCAAAAACATAATCACCATCATCTGAGCATAATGAAATAATTTTCTCCACCAATGGAAAGGGAAACGGGCAAAAATGATCCTGTTTGTTTTCTCCCCAGCCTTGAATAGGAGTTGTGTAATTCCAAACATTGGAAGGGGCCTTTCCATCAGGGTTATACCTTTCAGGGTATGTTTTCCACCATTTTTTTAAATCTGCAATTTCCCTTACCCGATCAACTTTGAACTTATAATTATCACTCTTAGTGAAAAACAAAATGTATTCGTGTTGATTTTTAAAGTTCCCTTTTTGATTCCATGGTAAATTTTTACCCTTGTCCCATATGATTATATCTTTAAGATTCCAAGTATTCTGATTTCTGGATTTTAGCTTATTAACTATGTCAAAAGGGAATAATTTCCTTTCACCACCTTTTTTGAAAGTATCTACTATTAACCAAAATGTAGCATCATCTGTTGAGGAATTATAACATTGCTGATAGACATCCGAAATTGTGTCAAGAAACGCGTCATAGTTAGTGCTGCCGTAACCTATTTGGTTTTCATTATTATCATAATTTATTAAATCAAAGTACGGCGGAGAGGATATTATTATAGTCGGGGGAGGAAGCTCATTTTGTTTTAAAATGATAGAAGTTGAAGTCGCATTTCCAATGATGTATTTTTGGACTATATTTTCCATGATAAATTTCGCTTACACTTTAAAATTACATCATCAACGAAATTTTTTTGTAATTTTCATTTATAACTAAAGGTTTATAAGGTGTAAATATAGTGAAATCTTAAATGGATAGTGGAAACCTAGTATCTAATGAAAAACAGAAGACATTTGCTCTACCATTATCTGAAGACCTCGGACAATACAACGCGATATTAAAAGGCCTTAATATACCCCATTGTAAAAACTCTTCCTAAACCTAATCTGCATCATGGCATGCATTACCAGTTCAATACCAATATAAAAAGCACCAAAAACCCACCATTTACCCAGCAAGCCTGCCTGGTAGCTAAATAAAGTGCAGACTAACCCCGCTATATAAAATAGCGGAACTGCGCATAAAAACCAATAAGCGATCCGGATACTATACAGCACTAAAATATTTTTTGGCAGGTAAAATTTTATGCGGTTAATAAACAGCAATTCCAGCCAATGCCCGCCAAAAACGATGCAAAAAACAATTGACCAAATCATTTCAAACAGGGACAGCTTACTTTTTCCGCCGGATGGAAACATATGCACCAAATAGATGATAGCGGCAATTATGGTTGTGGTAATAACTGTACGGATAACGGTTTGAATAATTGGCTCCGTGTTTTTCTCAGGATTTTTCATGAGCTTATTTGTCGGTTTAAAGGTGGTTGAAATGGGAACCGAAATTTTCCCATATTTTGGAATTGAATATACAAAAATGAATGCAAGCCTAAATAATTTCGGCTTCGCCCCTTACTTATCACAAAACCGGGCATGATTGCTTTCGATACAGCAACGTTCATATACGAACGGTTAAATAGCCGTCCTGGTTGTTAATTCACAGCATTTCAATCAGTTATCCAAATGGCATGAAGTTTGGAAATGCAGCTTCATGAAGTTAAAGTTTACCTCCGCATTATTTATATTTCTGGTACTGGCAGGCTTGCAGGCGAAGCCGCAGCCGGCAAATACCACCAACCAGGCCATTGAACAACTGAAAAAAGACGTTCCCGACCTGATGCAAAAGGGAGATATTCCCGGTATGTCAATTGCGCTGATCCGTGACGGCAGGTTGGTTTGGACGGGCTCCTTCGGCGTGATGAACGCGGACACGCATGTTCCCGTAACTGATCAAACCGTGTTTGAGGCGGCTTCCTTAAGCAAATGCGTCTTTACCTACGGCGTGCTGAAACTGGTTGACCAGGGCAAGCTGAACCTCGACACGCCGCTCACCAAATACCTGGGCAATGATTATAATGTACCCGACCCGAGGATAAGGCTGATCACCGCCCGGCATGTGCTTACCCATAGCTCCGGCTTCCCTAACTGGCGCGAATTTGATAACAGCAAAATATTGCAGATACATTTTAATCCCGGCGAAAAGTGGAGCTATTCGGGCGAGGGGATTGTTTATCTCTCCAAAGTTATCGAAAAAATAACAGGCATGAGTTTGGAGGACTTTATGCAGCAAACGGTGCTTAAGCCGCTCGGCATGAATGCAAGCAGCTATACCTGGCTGCCAAAGTATGTCCCTATTAAGGCTTACCGTCATGACGATCTTGGTAAAGTAACCGGCAGGACCGAAAAGGTAAGCGGCGGCCTGAAAGCGATCACGGAAGAGGCCAACGCCGCAGCAAGCCTTACCACCAATGCCGCCGACTATTCGAAATTCATTATCGCCGTGCTGAATGGAAAAGGCCTTAAAAAAAGCACGCTGGAGCAGATGCTTTCGCCGGGTATCAGGGTTACCAATAAATACCCGGAACTGGCCTGGGGGCTCGGTGTCGGCCTGGAAACCATGCCCGATGGAACCTGGTTTTGGCACTGGGGCGACAACGGCGATGGGAAGGCTTTTTATATGGCATCAGTGTCGTCAAAAAATGCGGTAGTTTATTTTGCCAATAGCTCGACGGGCCTTGGCATCGCGCGCGAAATACTGGCCGACGCAGTCGGCGGCAGCCACCCTTCGCTGGATAACCTCGGTTATGAACGTTATAATTCGCCGGCGCGCCTGCTGCTTAAATCGATCATGGCCGGCGGTGCAACCAACGCACTCGAAACTTACAGGAATGACCGGAAAACCGACACCGCCAAACGAATAAACGAGCAGGACATGAATATGTTAGGTTACACCCTTATCCAACAGAAAAAACTGGATGACGCGCTGGCGGTCTTCAAGCAAAACATCGACGATTTCCCCGCATCCTGGAATGCATGGGATAGTTATGCCGAAGCATACATGGACAAAGGTGATAAGGAATTGGCGATAAAATATTATCAAAAATCGCTTGAGCTCAATCCGCAGAGCGAAAACGGCAAAAAGATGCTGGCTAAGCTGCGCGGTACAAATTAGGCAAATCTTCGCCGCCCGCTTCGGGTGATGCGTTTATGCTTGTATCCAACAATTGTTGGCTCCACGCTGACGCCAGGCGCCGCGATCACGCTTTGTTTCAAACCTTAAAACGATTTCCACCTGGGGGTATATGAGGATAGCAAACGCCTCCTTATATTTAGAAACAATTATAAACCCCCAGATGAAAACATTTTTTCGCGTTTTGCTGGCAACCCTCACGGTATTGCTGGCATTAACCGCATCACAGGCCCAGATCGCCAATGACCATACCGTGTTAAGCACGCCCTGGAACGCTTACTGGGTAGTACCGCCTAAAGATCCCGGCAGGGAATATGGGGTTTATTACTATCGTAAAACGCTTAACCTGCTCGTTAAGCCTTCTGCATTTATTGTAAAAATTTCCGCCGATAACCGGTATAAGCTGTATGTGAACGGCGCCCTGGTTTCTGCGGGCCCTGCGCGGGGGGATACTTATTACTGGAATTATGAAACGGTTGATCTTGCGCCGTATTTAACAGCCGGCAAAAACAGCATTGCAGCCATTGTATGGAATGAGGCTGAATCGAGGCCGGAAGCGCAAATATCCCTCCGTACGGCGTTTATCCTCCAGGGCAATACTTCAAACGAAGAGTTGCTGAATACCAACAATACCTGGAAATGCTTTCAAAATAAAGGCTATGCCGCTATCACGGGCGTAGGTTATCCCACCTATTATGTTGCCGGGCCGGGTGAGCTGGTGGATATGAACAAATCTGTAAAAAACTGGATGGGCGCCGATTTTGACGACCATAACTGGCCAGGCGCCGAACAACTGGAGCATGGTAAACCCAAAGGCATGTCCGACGCTTTCGGCTGGATGCTGGTGCCCTCGGCCATCCCGCAAATGGAACGGACGCTGCAGCGCATCCCTGCTATACGCAAAGCGGATGGCATTACAATTCCGGCGGGGTTCCCGTCAAGCAAAACAGCTGTAACCATACCTGCCAATACAACAGCCGTGCTGCTGCTCGATCAAACTTATCTTACCAGCGCTTATATTACGCTCAATTTCAGCGGCGGCAAAGGCGCGGCCATGAGCCTGATGTACAACGAAGCGCTTTTTGACAATTTGAAAAAGTTTGGATCGAGAAAAGGCAACCGCAATGATGTGGAAGGAAAAGACCTTGCCGGCAGAAGGGACAGCATCATTTCTGACGGAACGGCCGGCCAGTCCTTCAACACACTGTACTGGCGCACCTACCGCTACATCCGGCTGCGGGTGCAAACCCAGGACGACCCGCTGACCATCGATGATCTGTACGGCACTTTTACCGGCTACCCATTTCAGCGTAATGCCAGTATGCAAACAGATAACCCGGAGATACAAAAGATACTGGATATCGGCTGGCGCACAGCACGGTTGGACGCGATGGAAACTTATATGGACTGCCCCTACTACGAGCAACTGCAATACATCGGCGATACGCGGATACAGGCCATGGTATCGTATTACAACAGCGGCGACGACCGGCTGGCGCGAAATGCCATCAGCCTGATGGACCACTCGCGCATTGCCGAAGGACTAACGCTTAGCCGCCATCCCAGCTACAGCCCGCAGATCATTCCAACATTTTCGTTGTGGTATGTGGGTGTGCTGCACGACTATTGGATGTACCGCCCCGACAGCAGTTTTGTGAAAGACAAGCTCCCGGGCGTCAGGGATGTGCTGAACTTCTTCAGCCGGTACCAGCAAGCCGACGGCTCGGTGAAGAATGTGCCTTATTGGAACTTTATCGACTGGGCAAACAACCGGGGCCACGACTACAGCCATCCACCCACCGGCAAAAACGGCGGCTCGTCCATAATGGATATGCAATTGATGATGGCGTACAGCACGGCTGCCGAAATGGAGAAAAGGATGGGCATGCCTGCCCTGGCGATGCTTTATAAGCAGAAGGCCGTCCAACTGGATAAAACTATCCGCAGTAAATATTGGGATGCCACAAAGGGATTGTATGCCGACAATGAGGATAAAGACCTGTTTTCGCAGCATGCCAATTCGCTGGCTATCCTCACCGGATTGGTAAAAGGCCCGGAGGCTGCGGCGGTCGCCAAAAAAATGCTGGCGGATACCACGCTTAGCCAGTGTACCATCTATTTTAAATATTACCTGCACCAGGCGCTGGTAAAAGCCGGCCTGGGCGATAACTACCTGGACTGGCTCGACATCTGGCGCAAAAATATTGCGATGGGCCTAACCACCTGGGCCGAAATATCCGACCTTCCCTACGCCCGTTCCGATTGCCATGCCTGGGGCGCCAGTCCGAACATTGAGTTTTACCGGACAGTGCTTGGCATTGACAGCTACGCGCCGGGGTTCAGTAAAGTGAAAATTGAGCCACATTTGGGGAGCCTTACCAATGTTTCCGGCGAGATGCCGCACCCGAACGGGAAGATCGCCGTTGCTTATGTTAAGACAGGTAATAATTGGAAGATCAGCATCAAGCTGCCCGAAAAAACATCGGGAGTGTTTGTTTGGAATGGGAAAACTTATCCGCTTAAATCAGGGCTGAATTCGTTTTAAAACCTTTATCTAAGACTTACGAAGTTTGAGAAACTTCGTAAGTCCTTCCGCCCCCTTTTAATCCGCCATGATGTAACGCTTAAATTGAACCATATCATGCCTCAGTCGTGTCAACCAAATGCACCAGCGCATGTTCATTGGTTATTGAAATGCTTTTACCTTTAGTAGTGATCGTCCCTTCCTCCATCAGCTCATTCATCACCCTGAACAACGATTCATAGGCGGCGCCGGTAAACGAGGAAAGGTCCTGCCGGGTCAATTCAATATTAATATAACCATCGGCGGTTGTTCCAAATTGCGAGCTCAGGGTTAGCAGCGCCTGGGCAACGCGCCCCTTCACAGGCATATGCGCCAGGTTGCGCATCCGTTTCTCTGATTCCTGCAGGTCATTGGCTAAAACGAACACCAGTTGCCGGGCAAGCTTGTTATTGATGTTCAGTGTCGATTCAAAAAAATCCATGCCCACGTAACAAACTATCCCGGCCTCAACAGCCGTAGCCGACACCGGGTAAACCGTATCCCGCCCGAGCGCCATGTGGCCCACGATATCGCCCTGCCTGGCAAATCTCAATATCAACTCTTTTTCGCTGCCCCATCGTTTGTGCACCTTTACTGCGCCCGAGTAAATAAAATAGATGCCTTTTACCGGGTCGCCCTCTTTGAAAAGCAGCTGGCCTTTTTTCACGCTGATGTTCTCCCGGTTCGCGGCGACAGCCGGAAGCCAGTCGTTGAGGCAAAATCTGCATAAAAAGCAGCTTTTTAAATCACATTCGTTTTTGATCATCAGCCTGATTAAAATCTGTCGTATGCAATATTATGATAAATAAACAAAAAGAAGCATTCTCCAAACTTACGAAGTTTATACAACTTCGTAAGTTTTTCCCGCTTGCCAAATACGTCCATTTTTTATATTGCACAAATAATTCTTTCAATCTACATTCATATCATATACGCCATAAAATATTGCACACGCAATATATTTTTTACTTTTCTACTATTTTTAAGAACGTCAAATTTGTACCTTTGCACCAAATTTCCGGGGTGGATATTCGCCACTGAATACCAATACCGAAGAACATTAATACTGCAATGAACAATATCAATACAAATACTCCTGACGCCGGTGGCATTCCTGTGTCGCCCGCATTAAATAAAATAGAAAACCACCGGGCGCCTGCAATAAGGGATATCGTACAAAAGAAAAGGCTGCTCCGGATATCGGGTTTGGCTATCATGGTGGCTGCTGCAGTCTGCTTTATCGCCAAATTTTTGGTGTGGCTCATCAACCTGGTTACCAACCTTTCTTTTTACGGCACAGTGTCGGCAAATTTTCATAGTCCCTCAGCAAACCACCTGGGGCTATGGGTAATCATCATCCCGGCCATTGGCGGCATAATCGTTGGTTTAATGGCGCTTTACGGGTCGGCGGCTATCCGGGGCCACGGCATACCCGAGGCCATGGAACAAATTTTAACCAACAAAAGCCGCATAAAACCATCCATTACCTTTTTAAAACCGGTATCGTCAGCTATCGCGATCGGTACAGGCGGTCCGTTTGGTGCGGAAGGGCCCATCATTGCAACCGGCGGAGCGTTGGGCTCAACTATCGGTCAGCTATTTAAGATCACTGCCAATGAGCGTAAGGTTTTACTTGCTGCGGGCGCAACCGCCGGTATGTCGGCTATATTTGGTACGCCCATCGCGGCTGTTTTCCTTGCTATTGAGCTGCTTTTATTTGAGTTTTCGCCAAAGGCCATTCTTCCGGTAGCCTTGGCCTGTATCACCGGGGCGGCCGGCCACCACGTATTGTTTGATGCCGGCCCGGTATTCCCGATGCCCGATCTGAAAACCCCTTCAAATACCGCGCTGGCCATTTACAGCGGGATAGGGTTGGTTACCGGGTTCCTGTCGTTAGGGCTAACTAAAATTGTTTATTTTATTGAGGATAGCTTTGAAAAGCTACCGGTTCACTGGATGTGGTGGCCGGCTATCGGAGGGTTGGCTGTCGGCGCCATCGGCTATTTTGCGCCGCATACGCTCGGTGTAGGATACGATAATATCATCAACGTTTTATCGGGTACGCTGGCAATAGCCATTGTGATCCGGTTGTGCTTTTTTAAATTTTTATCCTGGGCAATCGCATTGGGCAGCGGCACATCCGGCGGCACGCTTGCGCCGTTACTCACCATCGGCGGCGCCGGCGGCGCTATTTTAGGCGCTGTAATTTTGAAATTTTTTCCCAACTCGGGTATCAACATCTCGATGGCAGCATTGGTGGGAATGTCGGCAATGTTTGCAGGGGCGTCAAGAGCATATTTAACCAGCATCAGCTTTGCCATGGAAGCCACCATGCAATCGCACGCGTTGCTGCCGCTGCTTGGCGCCTGCACGGCATCGTACCTGGTTTCGTTCTTCCTGATGGAAAACACCATCATGACCGAAAAAATAGCACGCCGGGGTGTTTTTACGCCCGACTCCTTTGAAGCCGACCTGCTGTGTAAGCTAACCGTTGACCAGGCTATTGCTCATGATGCCCTGGTATTGAACATCGATAGCACTGTAAAAGATGCAAAGGAATGGCTGAAGGCCAATGACGATAAAGCGCATGAATTTGTCGTTCTGAACAATGAGGGCAATTATATGGGTATGGTGAGCCGCTATGATGTATTCATGAAAGGGCTTAATCCCGATATGCCGCTAAATGACATTACCACCCCGGGGAATGGCTTTGTCCATGGCACAGATACCTTGCGGCGGGCGGTTGAAATAATGGCGACGCGAAACGCCGAAGTGCTACCGGTGGTATCCGCCGGCGGAAAAATATCCGGCGTTTTATCCTACCGCGATGTCCTGTCGGTTTATAAAGAACAACTGGAAGAAAATGAACACCTGCACGTGCACATTTCCTTAAAACGGCAGCGCTTAAAGATGCTGATCAAGGGCCGGAAACTGGTGCAGGTGGAAAGCAAAGAATAAAAGGCAGAAAAAATTTCAGCAGATCAGGAGGACAAGAATGACCAGGGCGACTTCTTTTCCTAAAAAAACAGGTAAATTTGATGCGCAGCTGTTATTTACAGTCAATAGTTTGCGTATGGGTATCATAAGCTTTCCTGTTAGAAATTTAATGTTATGAAAACCAAACTGAACCTTGCTATTTTTACCCTTACACTGATATTATTTACATCCGCCTGTAAAAAGGCGGAGGACAGCCCAGCGCCTGCCCAGGTGCAGATCACCGCACAACAAAACGGCCAGCCGGTAACCCTGGCTAAGGGTCAAACGCTGGAGGTGACACTTCAGAACCCGGGCGATGGGTTGTATTCGTTTGATCAGCCCAAATACGATGCATGGGTACTTCGGTTTGTCGCTCACTTGCACCAGGGCCCGACCAATAATTACATAGGCAATACCGGCACGGATACCTGGGATTTTGTAGCTGTAAGAGCAGGCAAAACCACGTTAACGATCACGGCTACGCGAGGCAGCGACGCCAGCACTACCGCAACCATGCTGAGTAACAGTGTGTCGGTAAAATAATTAAAAAGCGACGCGGCAACTGGTTTACTCACCCCCGATCACCCTTACCTTCAGATAGCTTGGGTATTCTTTTGAGGTATAAACTTTATTGGTTGCCTTTTTAAAATCATTATCCCCCGCCTTCATGATGTCCTCAAACACCTGCGGGTTGCGGTCGATCAGCGGGAACCAGGTGCTTTGTACCTGTACCATAATGCGGTGGCCCTTTTTAAAGGTGTGCAATACGTCCTGTAATTCGAAGTTAACGGGCGCCACTTTTCCCGGCACAAAAGGCTCGGGCTTGTCAAACCCATTGCGGAATTTGCCGCGCATGGCCTCACTGCGCACCATCTGCTCATAGTGCGACATCATTACCCCCTGCCCGGTAAACTTATTGTTCTTTGCACTGTCGGGGTATACGTCGATCACCTTTACCACCCAGTCGGCATCGGTCCCCGTGGTGGAAACCTTCAGGTTTGCCCAAATATTGCCGGCGAAGGTAATGTCATGATCCAGTACATCGGTTTGATAAGTTAAAACATCCGGTCGTGCTTCAGCAAAACGTTGATCGCCGGTCATGTATTCACGTTTCATGTCCAGATCGGGGTTGGTAACAAAAGGCACCGGTTTGCTTGGATCGGAGACGAATTCATCTTCCCCGGTCCCGGCCGAAGGGGCATCAAACGAAAGTTTTCCGCCGGGGAGAAAGTAAAGATTTTTATCCTCGGCTTCTTTTGGCGGCCAGGTGTTGTAGGTTTCCCATTTGTTAATGCCGGTCTCGAATGCAGATACTTTTGGTATATCACCTTCTGCCCCTTTCAGGTAGTGGCTAAAAAATGCAAATTCTATCTTTTCGCGATAAAATGGCCCTGTCGGCCCGCCAAAGTCCACATCGCCCAGGTGGTCGCCCGGCCCGCGCGCCCAGCCGCCATGTACCCATGGGCCCATGGCAAAGTAGATGGGCGTTGAAGGGTTATTCTTCGCCAGTGTTTTATAAGTATTGATGGCGCCGTACAGGTCCTCTGCGTCGTACCATCCGCCGGTAACTAAAACAGCGGTTTTAATATCGTGCAGATGGGGCAGCACGTTCCGCTCCACCCAATGCTGGTCGTAATTGGGGTGGTCCAGCATTTCATTCCATAACTTGATCGTGTCGGCATAATACCCCGGCTTGTTCGAGTTTTTTACCGAACCCATTTTCATATAATATTTGTATCCGTCTTCGGTCCCATAAACCACGTTGCCTCCCCTGCGCTGGGTCGGCTTGTCATCCTGCCGGTTGGTGAAAAACGGGTAAAAACTAAAATTTGCCACCAGCATAAATGCCCCGTTATGGAAAGCGTCGTCGCGGTACAGATCAGACATAGGCGCCTGCGGCGAAGCAGCCACCAATGCCGGGTGCCTGCTAAGCAAAGAGGTAGTGGTAAAAAATCCCGGGTATGATATGCCCCAAACACCTACCTTGCCGGAATTGTTGGGAATATGCTTAATGAGCCAGTCTATCGTGTCATAAGTGTCGGTGCCTTCATCAACATCCTTATTTGTTTTATGCGCCTCCAGCTCAGGTGTCATCTCCCTGAACAGGCCTTCACTCATCCAACGCCCGCGTACGTCCTGGTAAACAAAAATATAGCCATCATGCAAAAACAAAGACGAGGGGCCTAAACTACCTTTATATTTATCTGCACCATAAGGCGCCACGCTGTAAGGCGTACGATCCATCAGGATAGGATATTTTTTGCTGGTGTCCTTTGGCACATAAACCGAAGTAAACAGCTTAATCCCGTCGCGCATCGGGATCTGGTATTCATACTTGGTATAGTTGGCCTTTACATAAGCGGCGTCAGGATTATTTCCTTGTCCGGGCTGGGCAAAGGAACTGAACGAAAAAAGGATAAAGCCAAAAACTAAAAAGGTAAGCTTCTTCATAAAAAAATTAAAAAGTTTTTAAAAGTACGCAATAAAACAAAAACGACAACCGGGTTGGTTGTCGTCATGATTTCGTTACAGGGGAATCTAGTTTATTACCTCGTACAACTGTAAGCCTTTGATAAATTTAAAGTCCCTCACGTTAAAGGTAAAAGTTTAAGATCGGCATGAAGAGCTGTTGCTGCAATTAAGGCATCGGGTATAGCAAGATTATGGCTGAGTTTAAAGATTTCCAAAAGGCCTATTGCTATTGAAGTTATTTCCGGATTGATAAGAAGCGTATTAAACCGGGTAATACTTTTGTTGAGCTTATTTAGGCTTACCTTATTTGAAGCTCCTACCATTAACTCCATTTTTGTAACTGCAGAAATCGTTACATATTTTAATTCGATATCAGTTTCCAGGATATATCTTACAACTTGATGTCTCTTTTTCTCAGGATTAAGGAAGTCGATCATTACATCTGTATCGCAGATTATTTTACTCTTTTCCACGCGTCCTCTCTAAGTTTTTTAGCGTCTACATCGTTGCCCGTGAAAGCCTTTTCCAACTCCGAAATATCTATAGACTGATCGCCGGGAATCAATATATCATCCAGATTGGAGCGCTTCTTCTTGTTGGCTGAATCTACTTTAAAATCCAAATACTTCGCCAAACTCTTTAATAATTTTAAGGTTTCCGGCTTTTTATATTTGATGACTACCTCCGGCATGACTGATATTTTTTATAAAGTTACGCTATAAAACAAAAAAAGGCAAGCAATGCCTGCCTTTATGTTAAAAGTCCTGTCCTTAATCGTTTATCGCCTTCACCCCCGGCAGCTCTTTCCCCTCCATGTACTCCAGCAATGCCCCGCCGCCGGTGGAAACATAACTAACCTCATCCGTAAGGCCAAACTTGGCCACGGCTGCCGCAGAATCTCCGCCGCCGATCAGTGAAAATGCCCCGTTTTCGGTGGCTTTTACCACTGCTTCGCCAATTGCTTTTGTGCCGGCTTCAAACTTTTCTATTTCAAAAACGCCCATCGGGCCATTCCATAAAATGGTTTTGGAGCCTTCCACCACTTTTTTGAATTCAATGATCGAGTCGGGGCCAATGTCAAGGCCCATCCAGCCGTCTTTTATATTGCTGTTTTGGGCGATCTCCGTATTGGCATCATTAGAGAAATTATCCGCAATAACCGAATCGGTCGGCAATAATAAATTTACGCCTTTGGCTTTTGCCTTGTCGATCAGTTCCAATGCTAGGTCAAGCTTATCTTCTTCCACCAGCGATTTGCCGATCTTTCCGCCTTGTGCCTTCGCAAAGGTATAAGCCATTCCGCCACCAATCACCAGGCTGTCCACCTTATCCAGTAAACGTTCTATCAGTTCTATCTTGTCAGATACTTTCGCCCCGCCCATGATCGCCGTAAAAGGCCGGGCCGCCCCGTTTAATACTTTTTCTGCGTTTTGCAGCTCGGCTGCCATCAGGTAACCGAAGTATTTGGCATTTGGGAAAAATTGAGCGATCACCGCAGTAGACGCATGTGCCCGGTGTGCCGTCCCAAAGGCGTCATTGACATAAATATCACCCAGCCTGGACAACTTTTCAGCAAAGCCGACATCCCCTTTTTCCTCTTCCTTATAAAAACGCAGGTTCTCCAGCAACAACACCTCGCCGCTTCCCAACGCTCTTGCCTTTTCAAGGGCCGCAGCGCCGATACAGTCGTCGGCAAATTCAACCCGCTGACCCAGCAGATCGGACAAGTGCGGTACCAAATGTTTCAGTGAATATTTTTCTTCAGGACCACCCTTTGGCCTGCCCAGGTGCGACATCAGGATCACCGCGCCGCCGTCTTTTAAAATTTTATTGATGGTAGGCAGGGCAGCCGTCATCCGGTTATCATCGGTAATATGATAATCCTTATCAAGCGGCACGTTAAAATCCACCCGTATAAGCGCTTTTTTTCCGGCAAAGCTAATTTGATCTATCGTTTTCATAGTAGTTGTTTCAGTTTGATTTTGCGGGTGCCAAATTCAGCAAATATTTCTGAATTATGAATGTTAAAGTTAAAAAGAGCGTCTGCGTGGTAATAATGTCACCTTATCTTAACATACAATACATAATGCGGCCCTATCTGCGGCAACTCAAATTCGTCAGAAATAATTTCGAAGCCCATGTTCAAATAAAATGGCAATGCTTTCTTCCGGCCATTGCACCATAGGTAATTTACTTTTTGCCCCCTCAGGTAAACTATGCCGAAATTGAGCACCTGGTTGCCAATGCCGCGGCCGCGAAATCTTTCAACGGTCGCCATCCCCCGCAATTGGTAACCTGCACCGGCAAAATCGCCATACGTTTGCGGATGAAATGAGGCAATACAAACCAATTCCTCATTGAGATAATACCCCAGGTGAAAGGCGCCGGGCAGGCTGTCGGTAGTAAACCGGCATTGCTCATTTGTTAGTTTCCCTTCACGCAACAACTCGTTCCGAAGGGGTAATAATTCATCAACGGTTATAAACCTGGTCATCTGCTTTGTTTAGTTGCCTTTATTTAACAGAATGAGGATTGATTTCCCCATGCTCATGAATAATTAATTGTTAATCGACAAAAAAATTAACCGGAATAGCATTTTTTTAACCCTCCCGAAACGCATTTAGTTCAATTTTTGCAATTATGCGAAAAATAGCACAACAATTGCAATACCCATTGTACCTGTTAAATAAGTTATGAAACCAGTTCTTATCCTGTTCCTTGTATTAACCAGTGCCTCGGGCTGCCACAAAAGTGGCATTGCTCCCCAACATACCGGAAAAACCTCCGGGGATACAACAAAAACAGGGGGTTTTTCACAAACGCCCCCGGATACAACTCCAAAGTTAACTCATGACGATTCGATACACCTGGCCACTTTTAGCCTTAAACCGCAAATTGTGAAAACCACTCAATCGGGTAAAAAGCTGACACTGGTATATCATGAGGACGTCAGCCTGTTGTTCGCCGGAGAAGGTTACCTAAGGACCTCGGCAGTACACCTGCACGAAGATTTTAGCAAGTCGGCGTTAGCGGGCCTCGATTACACCACTGTTGCCCAGGGAGGAAATATTACGCTCAACTGGGTGGATGATAATTTGAACAATGTTATTTTGAAGACGGTGACGGACACCAGCGTTAACGGCCATAAAATGGTGAAAATAACTGTTCGCCGGGCATTTACTTTTGTAAAAAATTATTCAACGGCTGACGAAGCCGGCGAAGGGCAGAAGGAATTTGCCGCGCGGCAAAATGATGTGGTTACGTTCAGCTCCTATTGTTATTACAATCAGAAAGTTTATCGGCCGGCCTCCATTTCGGGTAACCTGGTGTATTCAGGCGGCAATTAGCCCGAAAATGGCTTATTACAGTAAACTTATTTTCTCCACCAGGTCGGCCAGCCTGCATGAATAGCCCATTTCGTTATCGTACCAGCCCACAACCTTAACCAGCCCACCAACAATAGAGGTTAGTTGAGAATCGAAGATACAGCTGTGGGTATTATCGATAATGTCGACTGATACGATCGGGTCTTCTGTATACTCCAATATGCTCTTCATACTGCCATAGGCCGCTTTTTTAAATGCTTTGTTAATTTCGTTCACCGTTGGCTGTTTTTTTAAAATAGAGGTAAAATCAGTAAGCGAACCGTTTAAAACCGGTACCCTGATACCTGCGCCGCCCAGCTTACCGTCAAGGTGCGGGAAAATTGCGGTAATGGCTTTGGCCGCGCCGGTAGTTGTGGGAATAATGGATGCTGACGCGGCACGCGCCCGGCGCAGGTCTTTATGTGGCGCATCGTGCAGGCTTTGATCGCCGGTCATCGAGTGTACCGTAGTGATGTAGCCGTCGATAATGCCCCAATGGTCATCCAGTATTTTTACCATCGGTGCAACATTATTGGTGGTGCAGGATGCATTGGATAATATCGGCGAGTGGAGGTCCACCAGTTGGTCGTTTACACCTAAAACTACTGTTGGAATGTCTTTGTCGCTTGCCGGCGCTGAGATAATGACTTGTTTAGCCCCTGCTTGCAGGTGCATTTCAGCCCCTGTGCGGCTGGTAAATCTCCCGGTTGATTCTATCACCATATCAATAGCGAGGTCTTTCCATGGCAGAGTTGACGGATCCGGCTCGGCCAAAACTGCTATTGAACTGCCTTCGATATGAATATTATTCGCGTCGAAACGGACATCTCCCTTAAAGCTATGATGTACCGAATCATACTTAAAAAGATGGGCCAGCGTCCGGCTGTCTGACAAATCGTTAATTGCCACCACGTGCATATTTTCCCGGCTTAATATGTTTCGGAGAAAAATGCGGCCGATCCGCCCAAAACCATTTATAGCAATTCTCATAACCGTAATCTACGATGGAACAAAACTACTAAAATTAAAAATGCGGGGCGACGGCACAGCAAGCGATGTGCAGTATTTACAATGTGGTGAAGAAAGACCCAGGGACAGGAACAGGCAGGTTAGACAAATAAATTACGGAATGCCAGGCCGCTGCGCTCTTTTGAGCGGATAAGAAATGTAATGCTCCAGTTAAACAGTAGCGAAACACCAACGATCAGTATAATTAGGGCTGAATTGCCGTAATCGGTAAACATTAAAACCATGCAGATAGAAACGATATTGAGACCTGCCAGGATAAGGGTTGTTTGCAAATGGTTTAAACCAAGGCGCAGCATACGGTGATGGATATGGTTGCGGTCGGCTACAAAGGGCGAGGCGCCGTTTGCTACCCGAACGATAAAAATTCTTGCGGTATCGAATATGGGCCCGATCAATATGGCAAACGTCAAGGCAGGAACCGAATAAATTTGAGGCGATGTTTGGCCCGGGAACTTATTTACCTCCATAAATTTTATCGCCATTACTGCGGATATCAAACCGATAAGTAATGATCCGGTATCGCCCATAAATATTTTTGCAGGTGTTATATTAAATTTCAGGAACCCGATTACGGCACCCGTCATTGCCACCGAAACGGCTGCCAATTCGTACTGATGACCATAAATAAACAAGCCCGCGAATGCTGCATTGACAACGATGCCCGTTGTTGCGGCCAGCCCGTCAATACCGTCGATCAAATTAAACGCGTTAACAATCATCAGGATAAACAGGATGGAGATGCACACGCTAAGCACGTATGAAAGATTGTAAATACCAAACACCCCATACATGCTGGTAAGCCTGATATCGCCCAAAACCACCAGGATGGCGCAAACCACCAGCTGGATAATAAATTTAGTGCTTGAATTAACGCCCGATAAGTCGTCCTTTAAGCCCATCGCGAACAAGATAATGCAGGCGGTAAGCAAATAGTTATTCGGCAGGGATTTATCAGACATACAGAACAACAACGCGGTGATGGTAAATCCAACAAAAATAGCCACGCCGCCCAAACGGGGAATGCCATGATCATGTGTTTTCCTAAAGTGTCCCAGGTCATCGTAAAGATGGCGGAAACGGGCCACATGTAAAATAGATGGAATTGCAAACGTGGTAATCAGGATAGATACCGCGACTATAAAGATGTAGTATAATATTGAATGATTATGTAAAAAATCCATCATGCGCTTAAATCAATTAGGGAAAACCAACACAATATTTATCAATAATTTAATTTCGACTTGCAAATAAGTAAAAATCACCAGCCAAAGGGAAAACATATTATAAACATTTCAACAATCTGCCGGTATCTATAAATACTGCCCGAGTTTGCGTGCCCGTTTCAAAAAAACTGCTGCCAACGGCAGCGAAATTCCGTTTTTTCGCATGGCTTTAAAATCGTTCAGCAGTCCTTTTACGCGACTGCTTAAGTTTTTGTTACTTGCGCCGCCTACTTTCATTTTTACCATTACCTTTTCCAGGTAAAAGGGGTTTAAGTGATGTTTATGCATAAACCTGGCCATCAATTCGTAGTCAGCAGCGGTTCCGTACTCCAGGCTATAAAAGCCGTATTTATTAAATAATTCCCTTCTGCAATAAAAGGTAGGATGAGGAGGCATCCAGCCCCTGTTAAATATTCCCGGCTTGTAACTTCCTGACCGCCATTTGCGGAAAATATTCCCCATATGGTTAACAAAGTCAAGGTCTCCGTAAAGCGCCTGGACGTTTTGGTCTTCGAAAACCGTCGCCACATCTGCTAAAATCCCGTTATCCGCAAAAAAATCGTCCGCGTTGAGCATTCCAACCACACTACCCGTTGCAAAAGCAATGCCTTTGTTCATAGCATCATATATACCCTGATCAGGGCCGGACGAAAAATGCTGAATGTATTTTTCGTAGCGGTTGATATTTTGGACGGTATTGTCGGTCGATCCTCCATCAATGATGATGTACTCGATATTTTTGAAAGTTTGGTTGATAACCGATTCGATGCAGCGCTGAATGGTATCACCGGCATTAAAGGTGACGGTGATTAACGAAATTTTTAGAGGTCCCACGTGGAAAAAAACACTCAACTATTGGCGGCAAAAATACGTAAATTTGAAATTGAACCATAATAATGGATATAAAGCGGAATCAGAGGCATATATATGCATAAACTAACTTACCTGCTGTTAATTTTAGCCGTAATTTCTACGAGTTCCTCCTGCTCAAACAAGCAATACCAGGTACTTTTTCAACAGAAAAAAGCCCTTTCCGCCGATACGGCAACAAAAAAAGCGGCGGTGACGCTTGATCAATACCGCATACAACCGCAGGATATTTTGCAGATAAGAAATTTGCAGGATGTGGATATTATTGCAAATAAATCTTCGTCCGGCAGCTCAGGCGGCGGGCCCACCCAAAGCCAAACTTTCCAGGTAGAAGAAGACGGCACGGTTAAATTACCGGCGATTGGAAGCGTGAAGGTTGAAGGGATGAGGCGGATAGAAGCTCAAAAAGCCATTGAAGCCATTTACGCAAAACAACTTTTACAAAACCCGATAATTGAATTGAAGATAGTAAACCTGAAAATAACTGCGCTTGGGGAAATTAAGGCGCCGGGTAATTATCTTTTAACGAAGGATAAAACCACCCTCATTGAGCTAATTGGCCAGGCGGGCGGCCTGACGGAGAAGGCCGACGAAAAAAGTGTAAAAATTATAAGGGGAACGGAGCTAAATCCAAAAGTAATTGAACTCGATCTGAATGATATCCGGTCAATTAACGCTCCCGATGCGGTACTGCAAAACGGAGATATTATTTATGTAGCTCAAAATAAGCGCGCCGCACGTAACGATAACCTCCAAAACTTTTCATTAATAGTTCAGCCGTTGTTACTGGTTTTTAATACGGCCCTGATTATTTTTACTCTCGCAAGAAAATAGATGGAACAAACCGATCAGTTACAACCAAAGCTGCCCAACCAGGAGATCGACTATTTTAAGATTGCAAAAATACTTTTGAGCAGGTGGTATTGGATTGTAGGATCGCTGGTAACCTGCGTAATAGCGTCAAATGTTTATTTGTGGTATACCCCAAAAACATACGCTACTGCCGGAACGATGAAGTTTGAAGAAAAAAAATCAGAGTTGCAGGATATCGGGGGCCTTACCTCCTCGACGGACAGGGCAAATGCTTCCAGGATTCAAACAGAGATCATCGTGCTCCAAAGTACGCCGCTGTTGCTCAATGCGATCAAACAGCTTGATTATCGTATCAGCTTTTATGTTGTGGGAAGGGTGCTGAACAGAACCAGCGAGATATATCCCAATAAGCCCCTGGATATTCAGCTGGTGAAGTTTGACAGCCTGAATTTCTTCAGGCCAGTGGTAACATTCAAGCCGGTGAACAAAAACACCTTCACGCTGAGTTACAAAAACGGCGCAAAAGAGATAAAGCATGAGTATAACTACAATGTGCCGTTCTCGCTCGGCCCAACTGATTTCAGCATCAAGTACCCCGGCGATATACCGCAAAGCTCCGCGTTTTTATTTAAACTGAACGCCCCCGAAGACTTTATCGGGCGGGCGCGGGGTGGGTTTCACGCCGGCGAGACTTCTAAAAACTCCAATATCATCACCCTTCAGGAAACTGATTCAAACCCGCAATTTGCGGCGGACATTTTGAATGCGATAATGAAGGAGTACCTGAATTATGACCGCACGCAGCGGGCTCTTTCTACAACGCACATGATCAATTTCATCGATAGCCAGCTTGAATTTTTATCAAAGCAGGTTAAAGGGTCGGCTAACTCCATCGAGCAATACAAGCAAAGCAAACGGATAATGGATGTCAGTTCCGCAGCCGACGTTGCAACCGGAAAGGCCAAAGATATTGACGGCCAGATCTCTATTTTAAGAATGGAATTGCTGGCCATTGATCGCTTAAAGGATGAAGTGATGAAGGAAAAAGATAACATTGAAGTGAATTTTACGATCGGGGATGCTGTGCAACCACAGTTAAGCGATTATATAACAACTTTAAAAAGTCTTTTTGCTGACCGGGCAATTTCTTTAAAAACGTATAATAACAACTCACAACCTATAAAAGATATTAACAACCAAATACTCCAGGTTAAAAACAACGCGCTCAGCAGCATATCAGCTTCCAGGTCGCTGATCGATGATAAGATAAAGTTCCTGAACAACCAGTTGGTGCCCATCAACGCGCAAATAGCCGAAATGCCTGCCGAGGAGCGTGACATGGTGAGTTTAAAGCGCGATTTCGATATAAACGACAAGGTTTATTCTTTTTTATCTGAAAAGAAACTTGATGCTCAAATTAACAGCGCGGGGATTTTACCGGGGGCCACAATTATCGACATGGCGCAACCCAACCTTACACCCGTATCTCCGGATGAACAAAGCATTCATAAGTCGGCGATCATTTTTGGCCTGGTGATAGGGATCGGGTTGATCATCCTGATAAGAATGCTGAACCCATATATCTATGATAAGGAGACGATAGAGATGCTGACTACCGTACCCATCATTGGAGTAATAAGAAGATATCCTGAATCTATCGATGAATACAGCTCCCAGATTTTGGCCATCAGCCGGCCGAAATCAATATTTGCTGAGTCAGTTCGGTCCGTCCGGACTAATCTGAGCTTTTTAGCCTCCGAAAAAACAAGCAAGATCATCTGCATAACATCGGAAGTTGCGGGAGAAGGCAAATCATTTGTGGCGGTAAACCTGTCGAGTACCCTATCGCTGATCGATAAAAAAGTGATACTGATCGCGGCGGATTTGCGGCGGTCTAAATTGCACAAAACTTTTAATGTTCCGAACGACCTTGGATTGAGCAATTATCTGGCAAATCAGTGCACCGTTGATGACATCATTCAGCATTCTTCGCAGGATCACCTCGACTTTATTATTTCGGGCCCGGTTCCGCCCAACCCTTCCGAATTGCTTCATACCGATAGAATGATCGAGCTGGTTCAATACTTGCGCGAGCGCTATGAGATTGTAATGATCGATACTGCGCCAATCGGCCTGGTTTCGGACGCTATCCCACTGATCAGGCTCAGCGATGTCAATCTTTTTGTTATCCGGTCGGGGAAATCGAAATATTATTCTGCCACAGTACCACAACGTATTTCGCATGAATATCACCTGGATAACACGGTGATCGTATTAAATGCCTATTCAGAAGATTTGCTGCACTCCAGGTATTATACAACCAAATTTACTGGCGAAAACTATGGGTCGCGGTATTACTATTATTCAGACTACAGCGGATATGAAGGTTCGGGTTATTACATCGATGAAAAGAGGAGAAAATGGTGGGATATCAGAGGTTGGTTCAACAGGTAACAGTTTAGGTAGATGATACCGTCAAGATCAGCTGCTGGTGCTGCCAAATGGTACCCGGTGTACACTCATCCGCGGGCCGAAAAAAAAGCTTGCCAGGCATTAGAAAATAAGGGAATAGAAGTTTACTTGCCACTGCAACGCCAGCTTAAGCAATGGAGCGACCGAAAAAAATGGGTGGATGAGCCCTTCATCAAGTCGTATTTGTTTGTCCGCATTTACCAGCACCAACAAACTGAGGTGTTAATGACGAAAGGAATAGCGCGGTTTGTATACTTTTCGGGCAAAATTGCCTCCATGCCCGACAGGCAGATCAATGAGCTCAAATTACTTATTGCCAGCCCTTATGAATTGGAGATTACCGAGGAGGACCTGCAACCGGGAGAAAGTATTATTATTAAGGCCGGCCCTCTGAAGGGGTTGAAAGGCGAGATCATATCCTATAGGTCGCAAAAACAATTTGTACTGCGATTGGAGAATTTAGGCTATTCAATTATTGCACATGTTTCGGCATCTTTGATTGGCAGGTTTTAATACATAAACTGTTGGTTTTATAATATACCAGGCGCATTTTTATTATATATTAATGCCGGTATAAGTTAATCGTGCAGATTGACTTATTTTATTGATTAACAATCAGTTACATTTTTGTAATGTGACTTACGAGGCGAAGCTATGAATTTTATACACATATGTGCAGAATTGCCGGAATAATATCAAAACGGCATACCCCTAAAGATGCACTTAACAGGGTTGCGTTAATGTGCGAGGCCCTTAAACACGGAGGGCCGGATGATCTTGGTTTCTTTTCGGACGAAGAAGCCGGACTGGTTTTCGGCCACAGGCGGCTTGCCATTATCGACCTGAGCAGGAACGGACACCAGCCTATGACCGATGTTGACGAAAGGGCCTGGATAACATTTAACGGGGAAATTTATAATTTCCCCGAGCTAAAAAAACAGTTATCAGACCTGGGCGTTAAATTTCACTCCCACACCGATACGGAAGTTATTATTAACGCTTATTTAAAATGGGGCGTCGCGGCTTTTTCAAAACTGCGCGGTATGTTTGCTTTTGCCCTTTATGACAAGGCGCGGGCAACCACGTTCCTGGTGCGTGACTCAACAGGAGTAAAGCCGCTTTATTACCATGTTGGCAAAGAGTCGTTGAGTTTTGCATCTGAAGTAAAAGCTTTCAAAGCGGCGGATATTGTAACTGAAATTGACGACGCCTGGCCTATCCGGTTTTTGGCGTTTGGCCACCTGCCCGAGCCATATACTACTTTAAAAAACGTTCGCAGCCTTGCCAAAGGCAACTACCTGATATGGGAGCATAATACCCATAAATTCAGCATTGCCCGCTTTTATAAATCACCCGAAAAAAAATATATTACCGACGCCGCTGCGGCGAGGGAAGCTATTAATGAAAGCTTGCTGGCAGCGGTAAACCGGCAACTCATCGCCGATGCCCCGATCGGTGTATTTTTGAGCGGGGGTATTGATTCCAGCCTTGTTTCGTTACTGGCTAACCGGCAGCGCGATCAAAAGCTTAAAACCATTTCTATTTTCTTCAACGAATCGGCTTATGACGAGCGATCCTATCAAAATGCGGTTTTGAAAAAGATACGCGGTGAGAAACATGCCCATCTGGTACAGCAGCAGGATTTTGAAGACTCCTTTCCACGCATCATCAGTGATATGGATATGCCGACAACCGATGGTATAAATACTTGGTTTATAAGCAAATACGCGCACGAAGATGAATTAAAAGCCGTTTTGAGCGGTGTTGGCGCAGATGAGCTCTTCGGCGGCTATCCTTCATTCGGCAGGATCAAATACATCGAATACCTGCGCCGATCGCCTTCGCCCTTGTTCTTCGCTGCCAACTATTTCAAAACCGATCGGTACCGGAAAATATCGTTTTTGGCGCACAACCACTACCTGGCCGATTACCTGTTGTTAAGGGGCTTGTTTGTGCCGGCGGATATAGCTAAAATTTTAAATACTGAAGTAAAAGAGGTTAACAAAGTACTTTTTAGCGAAAAACAGGTTACTAATTTGGGCCCCTACAATGAAGAACACGCTGCCTGGTTTGAATCGAACCTGTATATGCAAAATCAGCTGTTGAGAGACACCGACGTGATGAGCATGAGTCATGGGCTGGAGGTGCGGGTGCCCTTCCTGGATGAGGATTTCCAGGAATTAGTGCAAAATATTGCGCCGGAGATCAGGTTCGATAAAAGCCCGCCAAAGAAATTGCTCATCGACAGTTTCAGTGATATTTTGCCGGAAGCCATTTGGAACAGGCCGAAAATGGGCTTTACATTCCCGTTCCAGGAGTGGATGGTTAGGCATGCGGAGATCAGTAACGAGTGGTTGTATAAGGGCAAATATGCCCAAAACGCCGTCATCAAATTCAAACAAGGGCAAATGCATTGGTCGAAAGTGTTTGCGTTGTACCAGGTTCAATTACATGTCTAAAAAGGTAATATTATTTACACTGCAGACTTTTAGCTCAACGGGTGGCATTCAAAAAATGAGCCGTACCCTGGCCCATTCGCTTAACTTTTTATCAAAACGGAATAACTGGAATTTCAGTTTATGGTCGCTGTACGATTCCGCTGAGGACCTGATGCCCCAATATTTGCCGGCAGAAAAATTTAAGGGTTTTGGCAAAAACCGAAGGAAATTTATTCTTAAGGCTGTCGCTGACGCCAGGCAGCCCGATCTGATCATTTTGAGCCATATTAACCTGGCCATCATCGGCTTGCTGGTAAAGGCCATCAACCCAAAATGCAAAGTATGGCTCATAGCCCACGGGATAGAGGTATGGCGTCCGTTGACGGCCCTCAAAAAACGATTGTTGAAGCGATGTGACAAGATCATATGTGTAAGCCACTTTACCCGGCAGCAAATGATCAGTTTGCACCAAACCGACCCTGAAAAATGCACCGTCCTAAACAACGCAGTTGATCCTTTTATGAAACTGCCGCTTGATTTCACCAAACCGGAACGATTGTTAAAGAAATATTGGCTGACGGAAAAAAATCAGGTGATATTCACCTTAACGCGCCTGGCATCTACCGAACAATATAAAGGCCATGACCAGGTGATCAAAGTGATCAGCAAACTAAAGGAAAAATTCCCGGACATAAAGTATGTACTGGCGGGGCAGTACGATCACCGGGAAGAGATCAGGATACAAAAATTGATAACACAATATGGGGTGGATAAGGAGGTGATCCTTCCGGGATTTATCGACGAGCGCGAGCTTTCCGATTATTTTTTACTGGCCGACCTGTTTGTGCTTCCCAGCAAAAAAGAAGGTTTTGGTATCGTCTTTATCGAAGCACTGGCTTGTGGTTTACCGGTGGTCTGCGGAAACGTCGACGGCAGCGTGGATGCCATTCGGGACGGAGAATTGGGTACAGCAGTCAACCCTGACGGCCTTGCCGAATTGGAAAGCGCGCTATCCGAATATTTGAGCAACCCTTTGCCCGAAAGCAAAAAACAAGATCTGCAAAAGCAATGCCTGCTCCATTTTAACGAGATGGATTATATGAACACCATCGAAAAATTGATCATTAATGGTTGAAGAAGAAGAAGTTTGGGACACAGAAATATCGCCCAGGAATAATTTATTCGACCTGAAACTGAAGGACGTTTGGCATTACCGCGACCTGCTCTTCCTGCTGGTAAGGCGCGACTTTGTCGCCTTTTACAAGCAAACGATATTGGGGCCATTGTGGTTTTTACTACAGCCATTGGCTACCATTATCCTTTTTAATTTTGTTTTCGCCAACATTGCAAAAATATCCACCGGCTCCATCCCGGCGCCGGTATTTTACCTGGCGGGAACGATCATCTGGAACTACTTTTCCGATTGCTTAACCAAAACGTCAACCGTATTTAAGGACAATGCAGCCATGCTGGGCAAAGTTTATTTTCCGCGCCTCATCATGCCTTTAAGCATCGTATTCTCCAACCTCATCCGGTTCGGCGTTCAATTTTTATTATTCCTGGTGATGATGGCTATCTATGGCTTTCAGGGCTACCCGATACATCCCGGATTTTACCTGCTGTTATTTCCCGTACTCGTCCTTTTGATAGCTGCCCTGGGCCTGGGTTTAGGGATGATGATATCCGCCGTTACCACTAAGTACCGTGATTTGAGCTTTGTGATCAGCTTCGGTGTGCCACTACTGATGTACACAACGACCGTAATATATCCTCTTACCATAGCCGAAGCTAAATACCCCAAATATGCCTGGCTGATAAAATACAACCCGGTTACCGGCATCATTGAAGCCTTTAGAAAAGGTTTTTTAGGCGAAGGCAGTTTCAGTTGGCACTTGCTGGGATATTGCGCCCTGGTGACGGCAGCTATACTCGTTATTGGCACCGTAATATTTAATCGTGTAGAGAAAAGTTTTGTCGACACGGTATAAAGACTGTTTTATATAAAGCGCCCATCAACCCAATGCAAAAAGTAATAAAAGCAGAAAATCTTTCAAAAGCGTACCAACTCGGCGATTTTGGTACCGGTACCATATCTCGCGACCTGGAACGGTTTTGGGCGAGGGCACGGGGGAAAGAGGATCCTTTTTTAAAGATCGGCGAAGTGAATGACCGTACCACCAAAGGCAGCAGCGATGTAGTGTGGAGCTTAAAGGATTTGAATTTCGAGATTGAAAAAGGCGATGCAGTGGGCATAATAGGGCGCAATGGTGCCGGCAAAAGCACCTTGCTCAAGATTCTTAGCCGCGTAACATCCCCAACCACCGGAACCGTAAAAATCAAAGGCCGCGTAGCCAGTTTGCTGGAGGTGGGCACCGGCTTTCACCCTGAGCTCACCGGGCGCGAAAATATTTTTTTGAACGGGGCGATATTGGGCATGCGCAAAGCGGAGATCAAAAGGAAGTTTGATGAGGTGGTTGACTTCTCCGGGGTCGAACGTTATATCGATACGCCGGTAAAACGTTATTCTTCGGGCATGTATGTGCGCCTTGCTTTTGCCGTGGCCGCCCATTTGGAGGCCGAAATCTTAATTATTGATGAAGTGCTGGCCGTAGGCGATGCCGAGTTTCAAAAAAAATGCCTCGGCAAGATGGGCGAGGTAAGCCGCGGCGAAGGGCGTACGGTGCTTTTTGTAAGCCATAATATGGGGGCTATTAAAAACCTATGCAATAACGTTATTATTCTGAATAATGGTTCGATATACCTCAATTCGAACGTCAATGATGGCGTTAGGGCCTATACACAGATCAGTACCGAAAGCCGGGGCACACATTATATCACCGAAAATCCGGACAAGCAGTTTATCGAAGTCGGCATTGAAGGCAGCCAGGGTAAACGGAAATCATCATTTGGTTTTGATGAAGATATAAATATCCGGATGGACTTCCGCGTCCAGGAAAGCTTCAGGGGCGCTAACATCGGCATAAAGGTATTAGACAGCCTTGACCGTTGTATTTTTACATCCGAAAAGAAAATAAGCGATATTGTTCCTTCGGCAACTGAAGCCATTGCTTTGATCGATATTCCGCCGCAGCTGTTAACGCCCGGTGGTTACAAACTGTCATTTGGGATACACGAGCCTAATGTGCAGATCATTGAGTTGGTAACCGATGCCATCAACTTTGAGGTATTGGAAACAGGTTCGGATTTTTACCAGTTCAGCGGCGCTGACTATGGCTGTGTTTTTGTAGACTGCCACTGGAAAGTGCTATAAATTAAATTTTTATGGAAATAAAGATTCCCGTTTACCGTCCATCGCTAACAGGCAACGAAAAAAAATACGTCAATGAATGCCTCGATTCAACCTGGATATCGTCGAAAGGAGAATTCATCGGCCGGTTTGAAAAAGGCTTCGCCCATTTTGTTGATGCCCAGTACGCCGCTTCGGTATCCAATGGCACGGTGGCCATCCATCTCGCATTGGTTGTTTTGGGCATAGGCCCCGGCGATGAAGTGATCGTACCGACACTTACTTATATCGCATCGGTAAATGCCATCACTTATACGGGCGCGAAGCCGGTCTTCGTCGATTCGATAGAAGATACCTGGCAAATGGATCCCGAAGACGTTGAAAAAAAGATCACACCAAACACAAAAGCCATAATGGCCGTCCACTTGTATGGCTACCCCTGCGATATGGACGCGCTGAGCAAGATCGCCAAAAAACATTTGCTGTTTATCGTGGAGGACTGTGCAGAGGCGATAGGCACCGAGTATAAGGGGCAAAAGGTCGGCACATTCGGCGACATTGCCGCGTTTAGCTTTTTCGGCAACAAAATGATCACTACCGGCGAGGGTGGTATGGTAGTAACCAACGACCAAACCCTTTATGACCGGGCTTTTCATTATAAAGGGCAGGGCCTTTCCAAGCACCGTTTTTACTGGCACGATGTGGTAGGATTCAATTACCGGATGACCAATATTTGCGCGGCGATCGGGCTGGCTCAACTGGAGCAGGCCGATCAATTCATCGCCCGTAAGCAGGAGATCGCGCAGCAATACATGGCACACCTGGAGGACCTGCCGCTTAAATTTCATAAAGGCAGCCACGGCGTTAAACACTCCTACTGGATGTGTTCAATTTTGGTTGATGATCCGGAAAAACGGGACCAGCTGATGGAATATCTCAGCGCCAAAGGCATCGAAACCCGGCCCTTGTTTTACCCGGTACACACCATGCCAATGTACGCGCAAAACTTTCAGAAACACCCTGTGGCCGAATACCTGGGCTGGCGCGGTATCAATCTCCCAAGCTACCCTGGACTAAGCGACGACGAGATCAAAGAAGTTTGTGCCCAAATAAAAACATTCTTTGCCGCCTGAATTCCAAATAGTACCCGCCGATGAACAATTGGTTGAAAGGTTTTTAGCAAAACTGGTGAAAGGTGCTACACAATTCAGGTACTTTCAAAAAAGGCCCGTTAGCATCATACAAAATCATCTTACTACGGCGATTACGCTTGATCCGGTCGGCGGCCCTGTTGCTTACGGGCATTTGGAAAAAGAAGGCGGTAAACTTTGGCTAGGGCTTGCAGTCGCCGACGACCAGGTAAATAAAGGCCTGGGCAAATCAATGCTCAACTTTTTGGTAAATAATGCTGCAGATAAAGGCGAGCGCACTATCAACCTCGCCGTTGATAAAGACAATTTTACTGCACAAGGACTTTACCAATCCGCTGGGTTTGAAAAGATCTGCGACTACCCCACATATTACCTTTTTGAGTTAACGCTGGCTTGAATATCCTTTACTACATCCCGGGAATTGGACAAGAGATGGGCGGCTTACGGCAATATGCCGTCGCCCTGCTGAAGATTCTTGCGGCCGATACCGAAAATCAATATTTTGTGCTGCACGATCGCGACGATCCGGAGATAATGGCGGTATTAAAGGATAATCCCGTGGTAAGCCTGGTTAGAACCCCAAAAAGCAGCCGAATTACGCTGTATAAAAACCGCCTTTCGGGCGTTTACGCCCGCGTTGCCGGCAGATCAATATCGCCAAATTTCCTGGATGAAGTGTGCAAAAAGCACAACATAAAAATCATCCACTGCCCCTACCAGTTTTTGCCCGAATCAAAATTTGCCCGGTCGATCTGCACCATGCATGATGTGCAGGAGTTGCATTTTCCTGAATATTTTACGCCTGAAGACCGGGCCGACCGGGCCGTTGCCTACCTCAAATACATCAAAAACGCTGATAAGATAATTGTGAGCTACCGGCATATCAAAGAAGACATCATCAGGTACTTCAACGTTAGTGCTGATAGGATCGCCGTTTGCCTTCTGGATATGGGCAATTTATGGATCGATAAGTTTAGCCCCTCAGACGTCATATCGCTGGTGCATCTAAACATACCTTCGAAATTCATTTTATACCCTGCAAATACCTGGGCGCACAAAAATCACCTGAAACTGCTCGAAGCGCTTGCACTAGTAAAAGCACAGGGCCTTACTGACCTGAAAGTGGTATGCACCGGCCATAAAACACCTTATTTTGACGATGTGTTAAAACCTTTCATTGAAAAAGAAGGGCTGGCTGACCAGGGAATTTTTACCGGTGTAGTGAACGAAAAAGAACTTTACAGCGCTTACAAAACCTGCGTTGGCGTTGTGGTGCCTACTTTGTACGAGGCTGGTAGTTTCCCGGTAATGGAGTCGATATTGCTGGATGTACCTGTTATCTGTTCAAACGTAACTTCGCTGCCGGAAACTATTGGCAATGATGCGTTTGTATTTGATCCCACAAATGCTAAGGCAATCAACGAAATGATGATCCGCCTTTGGAGCGATGAAAAATACCGGGAAATGAGCGTAGCTAATTGCAAAAAACAGTCGCCAAAACTGCGCAAAACGGGGGCGCTGGATATCATGAAAGGCGTGTATAACGAACTGAAAACTGTTAATTGAGCCTTAACGCTGGTAAAGATAATAAACCGTTCTTTTCAATCGTTATCCCAACTTATAATTCTGCGGGAACTATTGCTGCATGTGTTGAAAGCATCGTTCAGCAAAGCTTCCAAGACATTGAAGTGTTGATCATGGATGGGCTTTCGACGGATAGCACTATTGAAATACTGGAAGACTTTAAACGACAACTCCCCTCACTGAAAATAAAACAGGAAAAAGATAAAGGTATTTACGACGCCATGAATAAAGGCTTAGACTGCGCACAGGGGGAATACCTTTACTTTATTGGCAGCGACGACACATTGTATGATAAGGACGTGCTGGGTAACATTTTCAAACTGTTATCACCCTCGCAACCGAAAATATTATATGGAAATGTGCGTATGCAGGGCAGCAACCAATGGGTGGAAGACGGCCTGATACACGCCGGCGAATTCGACCTGAAACGGCTGCTTAGCCACAACATTTCGCACCAGGCGATATTTTACCATCGAAGCGTTTTCGATAAGCTGGGCAGGTACAATACAACATATCCCATTTTTGCAGACTACGATATGAACCTGCGTTGTTTCGCCAATTACTCATTTGTTTATACGGATACCATTATTGCTAATTTTAAAGTTGGCGGCGCCAGTACCGGCTTGGCCGATACAGCCTTTGACAAGGATAAACTGAAAAACATCATCAATTATTTTCACACACAACTTTTCAGCCGGGCATTTGTGGACTGCAGACTATTTGTACAACGAGCTGCATTTTCGGCCGGCACTGGGATCAGCCTGCTAACCAGGCTTTATTGTATGCTGGCTTATGCTAAATTAAAAACACAGGCATTACTGGCATGGTCTCGCTGATCATATGCTCACGTACCGGTTCCCTTTCAGCTGCATTAACCGCCAATATCAAGGCAACTATTGGCATTCCGTACGAAACCATTGTGATTGATAATGCCGAAAATCGCTATAGCATTTTTGAGGCTTACAATATCGGCGTAAGCCAAAGCAGGTATTCAATTTTGTGCTTCATGCATGATGATATCGAGTACCATACCGAAAACTGGGGACAAAATGTTTTGACGCACTTTAACGATGAACAAACGGGCGCGATTGGCATTGCCGGCAGTCCTTATGTACCTGCTATGCCGGGTTCATGGTGGGGAGGCGGGTTGGTAAACCAGCACTTGTTAGTGAATGAGAATGGGAAGTTAGCAGTCGCCGACAAGTTGGCCGACAATGTTCCCGCAGCAAAAAAACCGGTGATCACGCTCGATGGCGTTTGGATGTGCATCAGAAAGGATCTGTTTACAAAAATCTCATTCGACGGCGCAGCCTACAAAGGTTTCCATTTTTACGATACCGATATAGCGCTGCAGGTTTTTTCGGCAGGCTATCATATTTACTGCGTTTATGATATCAGCATCTACCATTTTTCAAACGGCAAAATGGATAAAAGCTGGTGTGAAAACGCAATGAGCTTTAACAGGAAATGGAAATCCGCTTTGCCGTTGTCATGCGTGAAGCTCGACTTTACCCAACGGAAAAACGCCGAGTTTAAAACATTGAATGAGTTTATTGCTGTATTGACAGAAAACGGAACGCCCGAAAAAAAGGTTTACCAACTGGCGCTTAGACGGGTAATTTCGGCGCCTTCAGGATATTTTTACTATAAAACACCTGCTTTTTTTGCCATTTATTTGGGCCGGTATTTAAAGTCTGCCTTTAAAGCCGCATAAATTCGACTACCTGGTTAAAATTTGGTACGACTTAAAGTTTTAAATGGCCTCCCCCACTGATATCGATATTATTATACTCAGCTATGCGAAAGATGAAGAACTTAAAGCACTCACGGAGCAAACTATCGAAACCCTTCTCGCATCGGAGGATCCTGCTGAGATTCACTTTAATGTTATTGTTATCGAGTCAAACAGGCAGTTGAATAATTACCAGTTTCCTCATACCAAAACAATTTACCCTACCGAAAAATTTGGTTATAACCGGTATGCCAACATCGGTTTAAAAGCCGGGAACAGCGCCTATGCATGTATCTGCAATAACGATCTTGTGTTTTACAAAGGCTGGGCCTTGGCTATTTTAAAGCAAATGGATTTGGATAAGGATTTGCAAAGCGTTAGTCCCTATTGCGAGATCACCCATACCAGCAGTATCCCGGCTGACGGCGGGAATGTGGTGAGCACAACAAACGGCATACTGATCGGCTGGTGCATCTTTTTTAAACGGGCGATTTTGAATACGATCGGTTATTTTGATGAGCATTTTGAATTTTGGTTTGCTGATAACGATTATGGTAACACCCTGGCAAAATATAACATCAAACATGCGCTGGTCACCTCATCAAAAGTAACCCACCTGGGCAGCAAAACGCATGCAACATTAAGTGAAAAAGACCTTTTTGAAAAAACCTATGGCCAGTTTTTATACTTCGATGCTAAATGGAACAAAAGATCAATTATTGGTACCTGGTTTAAAGGTTTGCTGATGCCTGCGTTCCGTTACTTCTTTATAAAGCGCAACGCAAATGGCCTTTATCCTTTTAGCTTCAGGGTTATTTCAAAACTGTACGGCGGTATAAGGTAAATGAAAATACCCATCAAAATTCAATTCAGGAATGGCTTGGCTTTCGATTCGGGTGTTAGTGAAATATTAAGTGAGTTAACCGACGAATACGAGTTTATCGACAGCGATAAACCGGATTTTATTGTTTTCGGACCGTATGGCAACGATATTCCGCCAAAAGGCAACTACGTTCGGATCGGTTATTATTGCGAAGCGATTACGCCCGAGCTGGAAAACTGTGAATGGGCCTTCGGTATCCCCACCGAAGACGAAGTTGCCCATGCAAGATATAAAAGGATACAATGGCATGGCCTCGATCCCAAACTGCTTGTAAAAAACATCAATGTCGATGAAGTCTACAGCCAAAAAACAAAGTTTTGCAATTTCCTGTACTCAAACCCTATTGCTTACCGCGACGAATTTTTCAGGCAATTATCCGCCTATAAACACGTGGATGCGCCGGGCCGCTGTATGAACAATATGCCGGCCATGGATAGCCAGTATACAGGCACCAAATGGGAAATAAAGCGCCAATTTTTAATGCCATACAAGTTTACCGTTGCTTTTGAAAGCTACGTTTATCCTGGCTACCAAACGGAGAAACTGTATGATGCCATGCAAACCAACAGCATCCCCATTTATTGCGGCGATCCGTTGATCGCGGATATATTTAATCCCAAAAGCATGATCAATGCCTTTGATTACATTAAAATAAACAATGGAAGGTTAAAAAACTTTTTGGAAAGCTTCGGACAGTACAATTTCCGCGATTACCGGCCTGCCACGTACAACAGCCTTTATTACAAAGTGCGCCGCAAGCTTAAAACCAAGGCAAAGGCGCAAAAAATGCGCATCCTGTTAAACCGGCTCGATTACAGCCCGTTGATAGAAAAGATCAAAGAATTGGACAACAACCCAGAATTATATAAGGCAATGTTAAGCGAGCCCTGGTTCAGGGACAATAAAATCCCTGAAAGTTTATCCTCAAAGTCAAGATGGGTCGAAATTTTTCAGTCGGCATGAGAGCATTATGATCCCCCTGGTTTCTATCATTATTCCGGTTTACAATTCAGCGAAACATGTTTCAGAAGCCATTCAGTCGGCGCTGAACCAAACCTGGAAAAACATTGAGATTATTTTGGTTGATGATGGCTCAACGGATAATTCGCTTTCCATCATCCAATCGTTCGCTGCCGAAAACGTAAAAGTGTTTTATCAAACCAATAAAGGCGCCAGCGCGGCCAGAAATCGCGGACTAAAAGAGGCGCAGGGCGAGTTTATTCAATACCTCGACGCTGACGACCTGATCAGCCCGAATAAAATCGAAGTACAAGTACAGGCGCTGCAGCAAAATCAAGACCATATCTGTACTTGTGCAACCGTTCATTTTTTTGAAAATGAGGATCCGTTCGCTCACCCTGTTGTTCATAACTGGGTGAGAGAGGGCTCAACAGATCCGGTTGACTTTTTAATAAAACTTTACGGCGGCGACCAGATCGGCCCGGAATATGGCGGCATGATCGCGGTGCATTCATGGTTATCGCCAAAACAGATACTGGACGCCGCCGGCCCCTGGAACGAAGAGTTAAGCATGGATGACGACGGCGAGTATTTTTGCCGGGTTATCCTGGCATCCAAAGGCATCAGCTACGCGGGGGATGCGGTATGCTACTATCGCAAACACCTCCGCGCAAAAAGCCTTACCGCCAGCTTAAACGAAAAAACCTATTTGTCCATGCTTAGGGCGATCGACCTGAAGTACCAGCATTTGCGTAAGGTTTTTACTAATACCGCTTTGCTCAACAAAATATTTTCCACTTTTTACTGGACAACCGGCGTTTCCACTTACCCCCACTTTAAAAAGATATCAGCCGAGGCCATTAAAAAAGCCAAAACACTGGGTTATTCGGGTAAAAAATATCATTCGGGTCCCTTCAGTAACCTCATGGTAAAACTATTTGGGTGGCGGTTGGTCAGGCGGCTAACCTATTACCGGTATGGCTTATAGCGCAAATAAAATGCCGGCTACAGAACATAAACATTTACCCAATTTAGATCCGTTAAGGTTTTTCGCAGCGGCAACTGTGCTGTTTTATCATGTTGATCAATGGTTGGTAGCAAACGGGTACAAAAGCACGTATTTATCGTTTTTCCCATTCCAGCATGGTGATATTGCAGTGGTGTTTTTCTTTGTATTGAGTGGATTTTTGATCACCTACCTGTTGTTGAAAGAAAAAAAGGAAACGGGCGCAATCGCCGTTAAAACATTTTACCTGAAAAGAATCTTTCGCATCTGGCCGCTATATTTCCTGGTCATTATTTTGGCCTATTCATTTTTTAACTATAGCCCATGGTTTCATTTTAACGGGATGGCCGGCGACGGCGGGTTTGGCAAACACCTGCTGATCAATATCTTGTTGCTGATCCTGATTTGCCCCAATGTTGTGTTGCTCGGCACAAGTTCACTTGGTTATGCAGATCCAACCTGGTCAATCGGCGTGGAGGAACAGTTTTACTTGATATGGCCATGGATCATACGGCGGAAAAACTATCTCACCTATATCATCATCCTCATCGTCAGCATGTACTTGCTCAGCAGCGGATTTATAGGTAACTTATTGAATATTGGATTGAGGCATCACTGGCTCGCAGCAGATACTTTCCTGGCAAAAGTGATCACCAAAGTCAACGCTTTTTTCACATTCTCTGCATCCTTCCGCATTGATGCGATGGGTATTGGCGCACTGGGGGCTTACTTTGTGGTCAATCAAAAATCCATCCTCCAGGTCCTTTACTCCAAAACCTTCCAGGTTTTTACCTACCTGGTTTTTTTGGCCATCATTTTGCTCCCGCACACCGTTCCGTACCAGTTTTATTCAGTAGTTTTTATGGCGATCATTGTAAATGTTGCAACTAACCCGGGCACGGTTATCCGGCTCGCGAGCCCTTTGTTAAATTATTTTGGCAAAATCTCGTACGGCATTTACATGTACCATTTATTTTTGGTTATCCCATCCATCAGGCTGGTTGTCTCAGTGTTCCACTTGCCGGTAACTATTGCGTCCGAAATATTGATCGGCTGTTTGGCGCTGGCCTTTACAATTATCGTAGCCACCATCTCCTATTATACCTTGGAAAGAATATTTTTAAGGTTAAAAAGCAATTTAACCGCCGGTAAAAAATTAAAAATGGCGATAAGTCAACCCGGGCTTACCTAAAATTCCATGGAAGCTGAACAAACCATCATCAACACAAAAGGGAAGCTTTGGAAGCACCAATTACTCAGGCGCATTGCCTACAGTAAAGATTTCCCCACCCGATTGCGGCTTTTTAATATCCTGCGTAGGTCTTTTGGTTTAGACCTGCTTTTGTTTGAGACACCGTCAGGTTTAAAGTTGTTGCTCGACGTTAACGACTGGGTACAGCACCAGATCTATTTTTTTGGAAGCTACGAAGCGCAGAGTTTAACGCTTTTTAAAAACCTTGCCAAAAATGCATCGGTGGTATTTGATATTGGTTCGCACGTGGGCCAATACGCGCTGGAATGTGCACAGGCTGATGCTGATCAAACCAAAAAAATATATGCTATCGAGGTAAACCCGAAAACGTTTACCTACCTGTTAAATAATCTCCAGATGAACAAGTTCAGGCACGTTGTACCGGTATTAGGGGCCGTTGCCGGCACCCCCGGCCTGCTGAACATCGCCATCCCGGAATACTGGAATATGGGTAACACGCAGATCGCTGAAAATAATGATGGCTTCAACAACTACCTGGCTGCCTCGTTCACCGTTGCCGATCTGCTTGAAAAATACAGCCTGCAGCATATCGACCTGGTTAAAATAGATGTTGAAGGGCACGAGATCTACGTGTTGGGCAGCCTGTTTTCAGCCGGGATATTTCCCACGGATATTATCCTGGAATTTATCCCGGACGTGTTTGCACAGTGTGACGACCTGGTGGAATTACTGTTGAAGCACAATTATTCCCTATCGGATGTAACCGGCCAGCCTTACGTAAAAGGGAAGGCTTTACCCGAACAAAACCTGTGGGCACACAAAATATGACAGATTTCCCTGTAAGCCTGGTTATTTTTACTTGTACAGGAAGGGAACATTTACTGCGCGAGTCGTTCGCTTCGTTCAAGGCCGCTTGTGATTACCCTTTTTTAAAAACCATACTCGCAATCGATGGACAGATCAACCCGGCGGTCATCGATGATATTAAACCCGATCTTATTGTTCAGTCGCCCGAGCGCAAAGGCTATGTGAACAGCATTATGCGAACGCTGAACAACATCGATACCGATTATTATTTCTGGCTCGAGGATGATTGGAAATTTCATGAAAAGGTCGACATCGGCCGGTTCGCCGGCCTGATGGAAAAAAACAAGGACTGGGCCGAGATGATCCTAAGCAAATTTGGGCCCTTACCGCCGGAGTTTAAAGTTCAACCGATCGAAGGTGATCTGTACTATTCGACTTTCGGCTTTTCGGCTAATCCATGCCTTTGTAACACGCAGCATGTTAAGCGAGGTTTCCGGTTACTCAACGATGCGCCAAAAGGCGATAAGCTAGGCTTTGACGGCTTTGAAAACTTTTTAGCGCGGACCTTCGATGCCGAAAATATCAAATGCGTGATAGTTGACCCGGTTGACCACCTTAGTATTTCGCACGAAGGGTACCTGGAAAGCACGCCCCGGAACTGGCACATGACCAACTCTCTGGAGTCCCGTACAAAAGAACATTTGCTTACTATGGAGACGCCATCTTTTTTCAGGCGGGCGCTGATGGCGGTTAAATTATGCGGCGCCTTTCTAAAGTTATTCTTCACCCAGTTTTTTAGCGACAAGGTGTACGAATTATGCTTCAGGATAATTGCCTCGGTTAAAACGATCAACAAGGATGAGTGAACACCGCAATGTTTTAACAATCGCTACCGGCAAACAGCTCTATTTTGATCTCGCAGTAAACCTTGCCCGTTCGTTTATATGGTGGAACGGGCAAACCGATATCCGCTTTTATATCGTTACCGACATGGATACGAGAATTCCATCGGACATTGAAGGGAATATTTCCATAATAAAAATAAAAAATAATGAGTTTGGTGAAGGGTTTTCAACCAAACTTCACCTGGACAGCATGGCGCCCGAAGGAAAAACCCTTTTTATCGATAGCGACTGTTTAATATTTGGTCGCCTCGACCCTATTTTCGAGGCCTTTAGCGGTAAAGCTGTTTCAGTAGTAGGCGGCTACATTTCAGATGGCGAGTGGTTCGGCGATGTAAAACACATCATCCAACAATTCAACGTGCCGCAGTTGCCTAAATTTAATGGGGGTATCTATTATGTTGAAAAAGGGAATGCCGCAACGGCGGTTTACGAAACCGCAAGAAAGCTGGAAAAAGATTACGATAAAATCGGCTTCGTGCGGTTGAGGAATAAGCCCAATGACGAAGTGCTGATGGCCCTGGCTATGCAATTACATGAAATGACACCGGTGCCGGATGATGGCACATTTATGAGCGACCCGCAGGCTTGCCCCGGCGGATATCATATCGATGTAATACGCGGTAATCGCTGGCTCATCAATCCGCCTGCGCCTGATCCGTTGCATCAAAACTGGTATCCTTTTGAAAAAGTATCACCATTAGTGTTTCACTTTTTGGGTTACTACACCGCACATTATCCTTACATGCGGGAGAGCTTTCGTTTAAAAAAGGCGCTTTCAAAACAATTGAACTGGGCAGCCGAGTTAGTCGCGCTTGCAACCATTGAATACCCCGCTAAAACTGTTGAACTTTTTAAAAGTACGTTCCGTCCGCTATATCACAAACTATTCGGTTATCGAAAAGTTAAAGTTTCCAAACGAATTTAATGAAGGTATTTTTAGATATAGGCGGCCACGAAGGTCAAACATTACTGAGTGTTCTCGATCCCAAATATGCCTTTGATAAAATTTATGTATTTGAACCGGTAAAGAGCCTGCACGAAAAACTTGACTTACTGGCAGCAGGCCGGCCGAATGTTACACTGCTGCAATTTGGCCTTTGGAATAAAAATGCACAGCAAAAGATATATTCCCCCGGCACATTGGCCGGAAGCATTTTTTCAGGGCATACCGACATTGACAAGGCTAAGTTTGAAATCTGCGTGTTTGTGAACGCAAGCGAGTGGTTTGCAAAGAATATTAACGCGGATGATGAAGTTTATGCAAAATTGAACTGCGAAGGCGCAGAAGCGGATATACTGCTTGATCTTTTACAGTCAAAGGAAATATTTAAGATAAAAAACGTCGCGATCGATTTTGACGTCAGGAAGGTAAAAGGGCTGGAAAACGCCCAGGAGCAAGTGCTCGACAGTTTCGCGAAGCAAAACTTTAGCGCTTACTCGCTTTGCGAAGATGCGATGCGTGGACCTACACACCTGGTAAGAGTGCAAAGCTGGCTCGATGCCGTTGGTGCGCGTAAAACTGATTTTAAAAGCCGGCTAAGCCAAAAAATATATTGGCTTAGGATGGCAGTATCCGGCAAACGGCCGGGGTATAACTGGGAGCTCAAACATTTCATTAAATCACACACCGCACAATTTTTATTGAACCTCATCGGTGCCCGGCGAAGCTAAAATAGATGTATCAGTCGTAATTCCCAGCTACAGCCGCCTTTGGAGTTTGCCAAGGGCCGTAAACAGTTGCCGCGGAACTTTGTGCAAAACAGAAATTATAGTTGTTGACGATGGCAGCACAGATGGCACTTCCGAATGGCTGCGTAATCAACCTGACATAAAAAGCTTTTACCAGGCGAATCAGGGACAAACATATGCCATTAACATGGGCGTTAGTTATGCTACCGGAAAGTATATCCGGTTTTTAGACAGCGACGATTTCCTGGCTGAGGGCGCAATTGATAAACAGTTTACAGCAGCCGTACAAAGCGGCGCCGAACTGGTGTATTCCGCTGTGGACATTTTTGATGAAACAACCAAAGAAACGATCAGATCGCCCAAACTGGCAGCATGGGATGATTTTATGGAAGTTCAACTTGGGAATAGTTATGGCAGTCATTTCCTCGGCATGCTGTTTAAAACCGAATTGGTGAAAAAAATCCCAAGGCGGCCCGACTTTGCGTTTAGAGAGGATCGGATGTTTTTACTGGAATATGGCTTGCTTGATCCAAAAACAGTATGGGTGGATGGCGTAGCCGGCTATTGGGTTAAACATACAGCGCAAATGCAGGCCAACTATCGCGGCCTCCAGTCGCAGGTAACTAACTGGCAGCATCTCCATATTTATAAAAGGATACTAAGTGAGTTGGAGAAGAGCGGTCGCCTGACGCAGGCCCGTAAGAACGCTGCTTGCACTGTTCTTTGGCCGCTGGCACATTGGATAGCCATTGATCATCCCGGCGAAGCCGCCGCAGTGGTAGATTGGATATACCATCTGAACCCGGATTTCCAGGCGCCCGAAAAGGGAATGCTCGGGAGTCTGTACAAAAAAATCGGGTTCAAAAACACCGAGCGGCTACTCAGTTTACGCAGAAAACTACTTTTTCGCTGATCACGACGCCGTTAAATATATTTTACCAGGAGCCCGACCCCGACAGGTGGGTAAAGTTTGACCACTATCCGCGCCGTATTATCAGGCGAATCGTTCGTGGTAAACCCAAACCGGGTGGCGTTATGATGGTAGCTCTTGAGTTAATGCGCGGGCTGGATAAATTAAAAGTTCCCTATCGCTTTAATGATTTTAAATATATCCGATCGCATCCCGATGAATTGGCTTGCATCATCGGCAAACCACAGTTGTTATTTGAACGAAAGTGGAAAAACCCTATCATTTTCGGCGCGGGTGTTTATTCGCATCCGATTGAATATCCTAATTTGTTTATCGACTATCCTAATGTTAAACGATTCCTGGTTCCCGGCGAGTGGATGCGGAAAATGTGTGAGCCCTGGTATGGCAGTAAAGCGGTGGCGTGGCCTGTCGGCATCGATACGGACAAATGGGTGCCCATTGACGGGGATAAAGACTATGATCTTTTAATTTATGATAAAATACGGTGGGACCGGAATGAAATGATGGATTCCTTTGTTAAACCAATGCTGGAAATCATGGAGGCAAAAAAGTTGAGCTATCATTTCATAAAATATGGCTCGTATAAACACCCTGAACTCCGGGAAAAGCTTGGGAAAAGTAAGGCGGTTTTGTTTTTATGTGAGCATGAAACGCAAGGTTTGGCGTACCAGCAAATATTAGCTACTGATACCCCGATACTGGCGTGGGACCGCGGCGGATATTGGCAAGATCCTGCATATTATCCAAATAAAGTTCAATATGAGCCGGTTAGTTCCGTTCCCTATTGGAGCGACGCGTGCGGCGAACGATTTAAAGGGATGGAAGATTTCGAAAGTAAGTGTACGCTGTTTTTTAAAAATCTCGAGTCAAAAAAATATACACCCCGCAAATACATATTGGATAACCTGACACTCGAAAAATCGGCTTTGGCTTACCTGGATATTGTAAACACTGTTAATGAAGATATTGCAAATCATTAACCCGGTAATGCCTTTCCCGCCAAAAACGATAGGTGGAACCGAGCGGGTTGTCAAATATTTAGTTGATGAATTAGTTAACGATGGTCATGACGTAACGCTTCTGTGCCATGACGAATCGGAATACAACAGCCGCATAAAAACGATTGGCATCGGTACTTACCTGGATCAAAAGAAAACACCCCAAAAAGTGTGGAAACACCTGCTGTTAAATAAATACGATGTTATCCATAATCATGGCAGGCTGCTTTATTTTTTGCCTGAAACCTGGAGCGCCACGCGGAAGGTACATACTTTCCATATGGCCGAATTGGAGAGCAGGTCGTTCCACAATTTCATAAAGCTGCGACCGCGTAACCTTACTTTTGCCCCCTGTGCCAAATGGATACAAACCAAGTACCAGCACATAAAAGTAAACTGGAGTTATATAAACAACGGCATACCAAAGGACCTTTATAGCTACAATGACAAAATCGGCGGTGCCGATGGCCCGTTGGTCCTCGTCTGCCGCATCAGCCCCGGAAAAGGGGTTTCAGAAGCGATAGAAGTAGCGTTGAAAACAAAGAAAAAGTTGATCATCGCAGGTAAGGTGGGCGACTATCCCCACGAGAAGGAATGGTTCAGCCAAAATGTGGAACAATATTGCGGAGACCAGGTGCAATACGCCGGCGTGGTGGACGATAATCAAAAGCAGGCACTGTTGGAAAAAGCGTCAGCACTGTTAATGCTCAGTGCCGATAGTGAAGCCTTTAACTTAACCATGCTGGAAGCCAACGCCTGCGGCTGCCCGGTTATTGCCTATAATCGCTTCTTCCCTCCCGACTTTATTAAACAGGGCATTAACGGCTTTATCGGCGATACGCAGTCTGATATCATTGAAGCCATCGGCAAACTTAATACTATCGACCGCTCGAAATGCCGTGCAGATTTTGAAGCGAATTATACTGCAAAGATCATGACGGAGAATTACCTGCGCTTATACCGTTCAAAAGTTTGAGAATAGCCATCACTGCCGATCCGCTTATCCCCGTACCTCCTGAAAACTATGGCGGCATCGAACGCATCATTGATTTTTTAGTTATTGGTTTGGTAAAAAGGGGGCACGAAGTATTGCTGGCCGCACATCCGTCATCAACCGTTAACGTCCCGCTTATTCCTTATAAAAACACCGGGGAAAATTTGGCCGATCATTTGGTCAATATGGCAACCATTGCTAAAATAAAGCGATTTAAACCCGATGTGCTGCATAGCTTTAGCAGGTTAGCTTATCTGACGGCTTTCCTGCGATCATCTGTCCCCAAGATCATGTCGTACCAGCGCGAACCCACCCTTTCGCAAATTACGCAGGCCCAAAAGCTGGCAAAAAAAGGCAGCCTGAGCTTTACAGGCTGCAGTGATTATATCAGTAATAAAATTAAACCATATGCTGCCGCTCACACGGTTTACAACGGGGTAGACATGAGTAAATACAGCTTCAAAGCTGATATCAAGCCCGATGCGCCACTGGTTTTTTTAGGAAGGATTGAGCCGATAAAAGGCATAAAAACAGCAATTGACGTCGCGGTAGCAAGTAAAAAAAAGTTAATTATTGCAGGTAACATTCCGGCCGAATACGAGAGCTATTTTTCAGGAGAGATAAGGCCGATGTTAAGCAGTGATATTGAATATATCGGGCCGGTAAATGATTCACAAAAAAACGAATTGCTGGGACAATGTGCAGCACTATTGATGCCTATTGACTGGAATGAGCCTTTCGGCATCGTAATGGTTGAAGCCATGGCCTGCGGCACACCAGTGATCGGCTTTAATAGAGGCTCGGTACCCGAGATTATCGAACACGGTATTAACGGGTTTCGATGCGACACACAGGATGAAATGATACAACTGGTGCAACATGTTAAGAACTTAAACCGCGCTGCCGTGCACCTAGATGCAGAAAAACGTTTCTCCAGCGAGGTGATCATCGATGAATACCTGCGGCTATACAGCAGCGTACTATATAATTAGCAGCGCAAGTCGCGGGCATGGCAGAGCAGTCAAAAAAGATCGTAATTGTAACATCAGGCCAGCCTTCCCTCAATCCACGGGCAGTAAAGGAGGCAGACGCTTTGTTTAATGCCGGTTATGATGTACTGATGATCTACCAGTTTTGGAATGCGTGGGGAACAAAACTTGATGAGGCCTTACTGGCCGGTAAAAAATGGAAAGCAATAAGGGTTGGCGGCAGCCCGGAAAAAGATTCCGTTACTTATTGGCTAACAAGGATATTCCACAGGAGCTGCCAGTTACTTAACCGGTTAACCAAAGGGGGAATGGTGGCACCCGAATTAGTGATCGGCCGGTGCACGGCCTGGCTGACCAATGAAGCCGCCAATCACAAAGCCGTTCTTTATATCGCTCATAACCTTGCCGCTTTGCCGGCAGTAGTTAAAGCGGCGAAAAAATTCCATTCCAAAAGTGGGTTTGATGCGGAGGATTTTCACCGGAATGAAACTACCAACGATCCGGCCAGCGATGATGTTAAATTAAAGTCGGCAATTGAAGGCCTTTACGTTCCGCAGGTTAACTATCTCTCTGTAAGCAGTCCGGGCATTGGAGAAGTCTACCGCCAAATTTTCCCGGACATCGATCCCCTTGTCATCCTCAATGTATTCCCGCTTCAAAAAGAAATACGGTTAAAAGAAACGCTTGCTGCTAGTAAGCTAAAATTGTTTTGGTTTTCACAGACGATCGGCCCTTCACGGGGACTTGAAGACATTTTTGGTGCATTGGCCCAATTAAATAATGACCAGATCGAGCTTCATTTGCTTGGCGACTTGCCGCCAAATTCACGATCATACCTGGCAGATATATCCGACGGCATACCAGGCGTGTATATCCATTCGCCTTTAGCGCCTGATGAATTGTTTGAATTCGCTTCACAATTTGATATCGGCCTGGCGCTCGAAACGGGGTTTTGTTTAAACAATGAACTGGCGTTAAGCAATAAAATATTTACCTACATGCAAGCCGGGTTGGCTATTATCGCGAGTGATACGTCCGGCCAAAAGCAACTGATGGAAAGCCACCCCGGCGCCGGAAAAGTGTATGAAAAAAAGAATGCAACCATGCTTGCCGATATTGTTAAAGCTTATTTCGACGACAGAAGCCAGTTGCTGCTTGCAAAAAAAGAATCGCGCGCAGCGGCCTGCAGGGAGTTGAACTGGGAAATGGAAAGTCAACTCTTTTTGAAAAAAGTAAATGAACTCATTGATTAAAAAGGATTCCTATTTAGCCGAAGTCGCACGGGTAAGCGACCAGAAGTTAGAAAGCAAAAGGATCGCTACCCTGGACGGGTTCCGGACTATCGCGATATTACTCGTGCTGGGCTTTCATTTTTTTACACTTTTCGTGCCTTCGTTTACGCGCTCATTTTACTATCCTTACCAAAATAAATACCAGGCCATCCCGCCATTTAAATATGGTTATTTGGGCGTACATTTTTTTTTCATGATCTCCGGGTTCGTCATATTTATGACGCTAAAAAAAAGTGGCACTTACAAAACCTTTCTTTTAAAAAGATTTACCCGGCTGTGGCCGGCGCTCACGGTCTGTTCAATAATCACCTTCTTTTTTGTCATGATCGTTGACCCGGCAAATCATTTTGCGGGGTTTCATAGCCGTGTGCAGTACTTTATCCCCTCGCTGACATTTACCGAGCCCCGAATTTGGACCAAACTTTTCCACTTTAAAACCATGGATTATATCGACGGGGTTTATTGGTCGCTGATTTGCGAGGTGAAGTTTTATTTACTTATCGGGCTGCTTTACTTTTTAAATAAAGCCCGCTTCTTCCGCAATTGGATGATCTATGTTTCCGTCATGTTCATTTGCTATATGCTGCTTATAACCGGATCTGGCTTTATACCAGCCTCATTTTCACAAAATGCGTTGTATTATTTCCGGTTGATATTTTTCCCGCAGTATTTAATTTTCTTCACGCTGGGGATTTATTTTTTTATGGTGTTTAATGGCGAAAAACCAAAAACAGTGTTTGAGGTTTTGATCGCTTTAATGTTGATGATTCAGCTTTGGTTGTTGCAAAACGGGATGGAAGATGTTTTCATTGGGCTATTCGTTCTGCTATTTATTACATTTTTATTCAAGCCCCACTGGTTAAAGCCTTTGGCCAGCCGATATGTCACCATTGTAGGCCTCATCAGTTACCCGATATACCTGTTGCACGAAAAAATTGGGGTGATCCTCATCACCAGTTTTAGCACATTCTTTAACCGGGATAATTATGTCCTCGCTATTATCCCAACTATGATCATAATACTGGGGCTTTCGTACTTGGTTCACCGTACAATTGAGCTTCCGGCAAACAGCTTCTTGAAAAAATTGGTATTGCGGGGGACAAAAACCAAAGTTTGATATTGCCCCTTTTGCGCCGCGTCCTAATTATATCGCCCTACTTCCCCCCTTCAAACGCAGCTGACATGCAGCGGGTGCGCATGAGTTTGCCCTATTTTAAACAGTTTGGATGGGAGCCATCGGTTGTCACTGTGGATGCACGTTTTTCAGAGATGGTTAAAGATGACCTCTTGAAAGAAAGCATCCCCGTTGATTGCAAGGTTTATGAAATATCGGCATTGCCAAAAAAATACACGGCAAAATTTGGATTCGGAAGCCTTGCTTTTCGTGCGATGTGGCAATACAGGCAAGGTGTTGCCCGGATACTGGCAAAGGAGAAATTCGACTTGGTTTACTTTTCCACTACTCAATTCCCGGTTTGTGTCCTCGGTCCTTATTGGAAAAGAAAGTTTAAGATACCCTATGTGATCGATATGCAGGATCCGTGGTATTCAAACTTTTACGACAACAAAAGCGAAAAACCGCCAAAATATGGCTTGGTATATCGCCTGCACAAAATTATGGAAGCCAAGGCCATGAAACAGGTGGACGGGTTGATCAGCGTTTCAAAATATTATATCGACGACCTGAAAAACAGGTATAGCACATTAAACGATACGCCATCGGCCGTTATCACCTTCGGCGCATTTGCCGACGATCTGAAGATTGCGCTCAAAAATAAAAGTAAATGTGTCCCTCTGCTGCAGGCCAGCTTTGTAAATGTAGTTTATATCGGCCGCGGGGGTGCAGATATGCATAAAGCCATCGCCCCGGTTTTTGAAACTTTGAAAAAAGGGCTGGCAGATCAGCCTCAATTATTCGGCCGGCTCAAATTTTGGTTCATCGGCACCAGTTACGCACCCTCCGGGCAAGCCGTACCCACCATTGCTCCTTTAGCTGCGCAATACGGCGTTGAGGACTATGTGATAGAAATTACCGATCGCATAAGTTATTACCATTCATTGCTAACCATGCAGCAGGCCGATGCCTTGTTCATCCCCGGTTCGGAGGACCCCAAATACACTGCTTCAAAAATATATCCATGCTTATTAACGAAGCGGCCCTTGCTCGCCATTTTCAATGAAAAAAGTAGCGCGGTTGCGGTATTGAATGAGTGTGCCGAAAATGCCGCTGTATTAACTTTTCCAGAGGGAAAGATCGATCTCACGGGAGCTTTGTACCCGCTTTTTGAAAACTGGGCTAATGGCAACCTTTCGAAAGTGGAGCTGACCAAGGGTTTTGAACAATACAGCGCAGAAACGCTCACCGGGGAACAGACCACATTATTTAATAAAGCCATTGATCATTTTCAGCAAGAAGCCATTTTATAACAGTATTATGTTTTTAACGGGTCTCTCTTATCACGTTTCAGAATGAAAAGGCTCGCGGTTGTCACCACTCATCCCATCCAATATTACGCACCCATATTTCAATTGCTTACCCAGCGACAAAAAATCGACGTAAAAGTGTTTTATACCGTTGGGGAAAAGTATCATTCCTCAAAGCTCGACCCCGGCTTTGGGAAAGAGGTGAGCTGGGATATCCCGCTGATGGAGGGTTATGCTTACCAGTGGACAGAAAACATTTCGAGGGACCCAGGCACCAGGAGCTTTAAAGGAATTGAAACTCCCGGATTAATAAATGATATTAAAAGCTGGAAGCCAGATGCCCTATTGGTTATCGGTTGGGCATATCACAGCCATTTACGGGCGCTCCGCTATTTTAAAAACAAGGTGCCGGTTTATTTCAGGGGCGATTCCACCGTTTTGCAAAAAAAATCGGGCGTGAAACAAGTTTTCAAAAACCTTTTTTTGAGGTGGGTTTACAGTCATGTAGATCATGCCTTTTATGTTGGAAAAAACAACAAAGCCTATTTTAAAAAATATGGTTTGAAAGAGAACCAGCTCAGTTTTGCCCCCCATGCCATCGATAACGAAAGATTTGCTGCGGCCCGGAATGCGGAGGCCGCTGAATTTAGGTCCTTATTGAAAGTAAAAGAAGACGATATCCTGGTATTATTCGCCGGGAAGTTTGAGCCGGTAAAAAACGTCGAATTGTTATTGGCAGCGTTTATCAAATTGAACCGGCCACATGTGCATCTGCTTCTTGTAGGTAATGGTATTGATGAAAACAAATTGAAAACAGCAGCAAAAAGCAGTGCACTAGCCGGCAATATTCATTTTGTCGATTTTAAAAATCAATCAGAAATGCCCGTTTTGTACCAGGCGGCCGACCTTTTTTGTTTACCTTCAAAAAGCGAATCGTGGGGTTTAAGTGTGAATGAGGCAATGGCCTGTGGCAGAGCCGTTTTAACATCTGATAAAGTGGGATGTGCAGCCGACCTGGTTTTGCCTGGTCAAAATGGCGCCATTTTCAAAGAAGGCGACCAGGATGCATTGTTAGATAGCTTACGAACGCTAACCGCAGACAAAAAAAAGCTGGCAGAATTTGGAGCACGATCGAAAGTACTTATCAAAGACTGGAATTTTTTAAATATTGCGAAAACGATTGAACAAAAACTATTAAATGAAGCGAATTGACCGCATAAAGCTTGATTTTACGCGCAACTGGAAACTGCCGGGGAAGGAGCGTCTTTCCAACTTGTTAAAACCAAGCCAGGCGTTTAAACAAAGCATAAACCAGGGAATTGTATGGCTAAGTGGAGAAGATATTGCAATTTATACCGGGGCCGACAGCTACATTGAATGGGCGATACTGAGCAATGGCACTTACGAGGAAGAAATTAATAAACTGATCAGGATATCGCTTAATGAGGGTGAAAATGCTTTGGATGTTGGCGGTAACATCGGGTTGCAAAGTATCCGGATGGCACAGTGTGTGGGCAAAACCGGGAGTGTATTCGCGTTTGAACCGCTTGGCTACCTGCGCAAAAAGTTCGAAAAAAATAAAAGCCTCAATAAAGCGGCGAATATTACGCTGCTTCCATTCGCGCTCTCCAACGAAGAAGGCGAAGCCGATTTTATTGTAGATCAAAAATCATGGAACCAGGGCACATTTAGTTTATCCAATAAAATGGAAGGCGGGGAAAAGGAGCATGTACTCATAAAAATTGGCGACGATATTCCTGAAATAAAAAGCCTGGGTTCGCTGGCTCTCATCAAGATAGATGTGGAGGGGTTTGAATTACAGGTGATAAAGGGCTTGCTAACTACCATCAAAAAGCATGGGCCGCGCATCATATTTGAGTATGATGATAACTATTGGCGCCAAAACGGGCAGCATATAAATGAATGCTATTCACTCTTGCAGTCATTAAATTATACGTTCTACCAGATAACTTCTGTCGGTTGTGAGCTCATCAAATTCCCCGCAAATATTGTCGGGGGCAATTTATTTTGCATACAAGATAAAGGATGAAAAGCGGCGCCGCACTTGAAAAATATATATTACTTTACCTGCCTTGGGGCTTATCCCTTCTTTTACAATCAAACCCCGTCGTCTCTTATTTTACGGCCTGGATCGGCTCATTTTTTATTTTTTATATAACCTTAACAGGAAAAGTGAGGCCCTTACCAATGGACCGGCCTTTGGCCGAGCAACTAATGCGGCCCATCTTCATCGTACAGATAATTTTTGCAGGGTATATGGCCTGTACTTCTATCTTTTATTTCCTTAGCATCCTTGGATACGAAAATTTCCACAAACTGGGCGCTTACGTGCTTGTGGACCAGGAAGCAATAGAACTCACTGCCCGGTGCCAGCGGTATTACTGCCTGGGGCACGCAGCATTTGTTTCCGGGATATTGCTTTTCATGAGATACCCAATCAAAACAAAATATTATGTAGAGCACGGAAGACTGGCAAAACTGGTCCTTCAGTTGGCGCTTATTAGTTTTCCTCTTTCGCTTATTTTAGTCCGCATTCCCGGCCTCGAACAATTTAATGTCCAGCTGTCTTCGCTCAGTTTTATTTCAGGTACGCTCGCGCTGGCCTTTGCCATACAGCAAAAAAACAAAGGGACCATTTGGATATGTATTGTGCTTTACATATTTAATTTTTACGAAGCGTTTATCTCGGGCTATAAGGAGCCTATTATTGTGAGTGTGATGGTTTTAGGGATATTTTTATACCCTCTGTACAAAAAACTTGTAGTCATCATTTTCGTGCCGGCCTTGCTGCTGTTGTTTTCCTTTTTGCCGGCGTATGTAAGTGCTTTTCGGGGAAGCGCATGGTCAGGCGGAGAAACAGCCGAAAACGCCTCGCAGGAAGCTCTTGATGCTGCCTTGAACCAGGATCAGCCGGGCGATACCAATTGGGCCTTTTTGGTGTTCCGTTTGAGCGAAGTCGACATGTTTAACCGATACATAAAATCGACGCCGGAATATGTCGATTATTATCGCTTTACCTTGCTTGAACAGTCGGCATTTGCTATCATCCCAAGGGTGCTTTGGCCTGGAAAGCCGAATACCGAAGCGTTGATCATGGAACGGGTTTATAATGCCGGCGTGATCAACCGTGGCTCCGATGTATCCGCTAAACCCGCCTTTATTGTAGATGCCTATTTATCATACGGGCCGCTGGGCATTGTTATATTTTTATTTGCCTATGGCGCCATCGCCCAGGCAATCTCTATCAAAGCCGAAAAGCTGTTCGGGGGATACATCCTTGGCACAGCTTTGATCTTCAGCGGCTTGTTTCAAACTTTTTGGCGGGGCCTCAGCCTTGAATTCCTGGTGAATATCATTTTTTGGAGTTACGTCTCCATGATGATCATATTCTGGATATTACGGTCAAAAAATTTTATAAAAGTTGCCTGAGACTTTTAAGGTTTCATTATTCGACACAAATCCCTCCAGGATTTACCGGCTGACCATTGTCACCGGTTTTGTGGTAGTTGTTGTATTAGTGCTGCTTAATACACTTTCGCCGCTCCGGTTAAATAACGACGCGGGAAGGTATTTGGGTATAGTAGAATACTTTAAAGGGGGTCTCGATAAAAACAGTGACGCCGCCCATGATTATTTGCCTCATGGTTATCCTTATTTCCTCTATATGTTAGAAAAGGCCCGGATATTAAGCCCTTTCACCATAACATTTTTTAATATTTTATCGGTCGTAACAGCAGCGTTTCTGTTGATCAGGCAATACCAAATCGGGAACAAGCTTTTTTACCTTACATTGGTGCTCCTTTCCTACATCAATATTAAGGAATATGCACTCCCTGTTTCCGACCAGCTATTTACCGTGCTGTTCATGTTCGCGGTGTTATTATGGTCGAAGGTATTTAAGGGCAAACTCCTTTATATAGTGCCGGCACTGCTGGTAACGGGTTTGAGCATTTACGTACGAACAGCCGGTGTTGCTATTGTTGTGGGCGTTATCGCTTATTTAATCTGCTTGAATAAAGACCACCCGAAAACGAAACGGTTTCTGCTGGGCCTTACCGTCCTGCTGATAGGCGCATTCGTCATCTTTTTTTTCATAAACCTCTCTTTTTTTGAAAGAAAGGTTGACTATGTCCGCCAATTAAATCTGAGAGAGCTTGCAAATCCGCTTAACATCGCCGGACGGCTGTGTATCCATTTGAAAGAGCTTGGTGAGATCGTCATCAACATCCCGGTCAGCAAACTTTCCGGCACTGTCGATCGCGGTCGTGTGCAGATCGCTTCGCCCTTATTGATCGTTTTTGGCCTCGTTTCTCTTTGGATGTACATTACAGCTATAAAGAAGCTCAAACTCGTTAATTCATTTGCATTTTGGGCGTTCACCGCCTACCTGCTGATGATATTTGCATGGCCTTTTTATGATACCCGGTTTTTGATACCGGTTGTACCCTTGCTGATCTTTCTTTACCTGTACTACCTGTTCAATATTTTAAAATCCCGGTACGCAAGGGTTGGCGTATTGCTGATCTACGTCAGCCTTGGGTTCATCAGCCTTATCTACTCCGATGGACTTTCCCTCAGCAAGTCCTTTTTCCTGAAACATTACGGCGCCGATGCCAGCATAACCGAAATATACCGTGATCATTTCGACCGCGAACAAAAAGGGACATCCGCCAAAGTTTACGATATTCACAAAGACTATTTACCTTTCCTGTTGCAGGAGTACGACCGGGAGCCTTTTTATTATTTTGAGGGCACTAAGCATTGAGGATACTGCAGATATGCGCCGCCTATAAGCCGGCATTTATTTATGGCGGGCCCACCATGTCGGTTTCCATGCTGAGCGAAAACCTGGCCGTTGCGGGTGTAGAAACTGAAGTATATACCACAACCGCCAACGGCAAGCAGGAGCTCGATGTGCCTATCGGTACGCCGGTAGAAGTTGATGGAGTGACTGTAACCTACTTTAAACGGCAAACCACGGACCACAGCCACTATTCTCCGCAACTGTTCAAAAAGTTAAAAAAAGATGTCAAAAATTTCGACCTTGTCCATGTTCATACCTGGTGGAATTTGGTGTCGCTGATTTCGTGCGCGATCGCTCAAAACAGAGGCGTGCCGGTAATATTGTCACCTCGCGGCACCCTTAGCCCTTACTCATTTCAAAACGGTAGTGTTGGCATAAAATGGTTTATTCATCGTTTGTTCGGTAAACGCATGTTAGAAAAATGCTTTATCCATGTGACGTCCGAGAGAGAGCGAAATGCAATGGCGGCGTTATTTCATCCAAAAAGCATCTCAGTTTTGTCAAACTTTGTGAAGTTGCCTGTTAGAAAGACCTTCCCTTTCCGGGAAATCTCCGACCCTTTAAGAATCATATTTTTTTCGAGGATTGAAGAAAAAAAGGGCCTCGACCTATTGATAAGGGCGCTTCCGTTTTTGAAAAAGCGCTGCCTCGTAACTGTCGCCGGCCACGGCGACGATACTTATGTCGGCCAGCTAAAAGGCCTGGCTTCGGAACTTGGCGTAGGCGGCCATATTACCTGGTCGGGTTTCCTGTACGACGATAAATTCGACGTCTTACAAGCCAATGACCTGTTCGTGTTGCCTTCCTATGATGAAAACTTTGGCAACTCGGTTATTGAAAGCCTAAGTGTAGGAACGCCTGTACTGCTCAGCGAACACGTCGGCTTGATTGATTATGTAGCAAAAAATAAGTTGGGTTGGGGTTGCAAGACGGAGGTGGCTGCAATAGCCGAAACGATCAATGCTATTGTTTCCGACCGGCAAGCTGAACTTAAAAATATCAGGGCAATTGCGCCGGACATTATTTACCACGATTTTAATGTATCAAATTTGACTAAAAAATACATTGACCTTTATAAAAGTACAATAAGCACCAAGTTGTCGGGATCACGGTCTTAATAGTGATGCGCCAACTCCCACATGGTTTCCAGTTGCATGAGATAAACAATATGCTTGATAAGACAAAACCTGTTGTATCGTCAATCGGCTCAGAGGTAACAGTTGCCTTGCAAATTACCTACCTGGTACAGGTGACTCGCTTCATGGCATCGGTTCATCCAAAAAAAGCATTTGAAATGCCAATACAAAGCCACCTTGAACTCTTTCTTGTTGGGGCCTGTCATATTAGTCTTGTTCGAAAAGTATGCTGTTAAAACCATTTAATATTTGCCGATTTAAAGTGATGGTTTTATTGGCTCAGGTCCTTTTCTTTTGTTCTGGGAATCTATGATTATCAGGCGAAATTTGCATAACCGTCAATAATTTGCCGCCAAATACCATCACCAAATGGTAGTTTATGGAACATTTGAGAACCAAAATGGTAGTAAAAGACTAAATTTTGACTTTTTTTCATTGAAAAATGGAAGTAAAATGGAAGCAAATGGTAGTTTGATAATATTAATTGCAGTCTTCCTTTTGCAAATTTCACTCAAAAACATCAGGGCGATTGCGCTGGATATTATTTAGAAGATTTTAATGCCTTAAATTTGGTTGATAAATATATCGACCTCTACAAAAATATATTGAATGGCTGATTATAAGGATTACGGTTTTCATAATGATGCACCTACGCACAATATGGGTTACCAGTTGAAGGAGCTGGTTAGCCTGATTGATAAAACTAAAAACCAATATATCCTTGATCTCGGCTGCGGCAATGGCTATCTGGTAAATTACCTGGTGGAGCAGGGTTACAACGCTTATGGCACCGACGCTTCCGAAAAAGGCATTGAAATAGCAAAGAAAAGCCACGCCGACCGGTTTTTTGTCCAGGACCTGTCGGTTGATACTTTACCGGTGGAATTGCAAACTATGTCGTTTGATACCATCATCTCAACCGAGGTGATCGAGCATTTATATAATCCCGAAGCTTTTATCAACTTTTGTAAAAACCAGTTGATGCCCGGCGGCGAACTAATCATCACCACGCCATACCATGGTTACTTAAAAAATCTGACCCTCAGTATTTTGAATAAATGGGACAGCCACATGGACCCACTCTGGTTGGGCGGACATATTAAGTTATGGTCGAAAAAAACAATGACCCAGGCACTCCGCAACGCCGGTTTCGAGGTTGTCAATTTTATTGGCTGCGGGCGTTTTCCTTATTTTTGGAAGTCGATGATGATTAAAGCAAAGTTATCTTGAGCAGGCCTTTTTCATTTATCATTATCACTTATAACGAGGAGATGCATCTTCCACGACTGCTGGAATCGATCGCTGGCCTACATGCACCGATTTTTGTTTTGGATTCCGGCAGTACCGATAGAACCGCCCAAATTGCGACAGATGCCGGCGCAACAGTTTTGCAGCATTCATTTGAAAATCATCCCAGGCAGTGGGATTTTGCCCTCAAAAATTTCAAAATCGAAACGCCCTGGATCATTTGCCTTGATGCCGACCAAACAGTAACCCCTGAATTAAAAAAATACCTCGATTCCTTTACAGACGAAGGTCACAGCGATGTTAACGGCATTTACTTTAACCGTAAAAACTTTTTCAAAGGCAAGTGGATAAAATATGGCGGTTATTATCCTTTTTACCTGTTGAAAATGTTCAGGTATGGGGTGGGTTATTCTGATCTCAATGAAAATATGGATCACAGATTTATTGTGCCCGGGAAAACGATTATCTGGAAAGATGGCTACTTGCTGGAGGAAAATCTGAAGGAAAACAACATCAATTTTTGGATTGCCAAACATAACCGCTATAGCGACCTTGTGGCACACGAGGAGGTGGAACGGATGATGCAGCTGAGGTCGCAAACCCTGAAGCCACATTTTTGGGGCTCGCCGGATGAACGTACCGCATGGCTGAAACAGCTTTGGTGGCGCCTGCCCCGTTATGTAAGGCCGATGCTTTACTTTAGCTACCGGATGATCGTTCAGCTGGGGATACTTGATGGCCGTACCGGCATCATATTTCATTTTTTACAGGGATTTTGGTTCAGGCTGATTGTGGATGTGAAGATAGATGAGTTATTAGAGCAACAAAATCCCGGTAAAACCCCAGCCAAAACATTGGGTAGCCCCATCAGGTTTGCCGCGATCTTTATCATTCTTTTCGCCCTGTTTTATTATTCTAATATCTTGTTCTTCGGTTTGACTCAACCAGGCCATCATTACTCACCATTTCTGGCCGGGCATTTAAATTATATCGCCGGATTGCGCAATATTCTGCTCAAATCCAGCGCTGCAATATTAAACCTGTTTGGATTTGCGGCAATTTATAACGACTATGACTTACTGGTGGCCGGGCACGGAACTTTACAAGTGGTTTATTCGTGCTTAGGGTTAGGTGTGATTAGTTTTTTTGCTGCGTTTGTGCTGGCTTATCCAAAAAAATGGAGATCCAGAATAATTTTTTTAGCCGGCGGAATCATCGGCATCGAGTTTTTAAACGTACTCCGATTTGTGCTGCTCGCTGTTTTCTGGAACAAAAAGGATAACCATATTATCGATCATCACACCATTTTTAATATGCTCCTGTACCTTATAATCGCTTTTGTGTTGTATTTTTGGATCAAGCGTGATGATGCTTTCGCCACATACAATGTCAAAAACTGATCTTTCTGCCTATAATAATCACCCCTTTCACCCCGGCGGCACCGCTGTCAAAAGATTTTTATGGTACTACATTAATGCTGTCTTCTTTAAAACGAGCCTGCTCCCATCCAACAGTTTTAAACGTTTTTTATTACGTTCCTTCGGCGCTAAAATAGGTAACGGCGTTACCATAAAACCAGGTGTGAATATTAAATATGCCTGGCACCTCAGCGTCGGCGATGATACATGGATTGGCGAGAATGTTTGGATAGACTGCCTTTTACCGGTTACTATTGGCAGCCACGTATGCCTGTCGCAGGGTGCGGTTTTGCTCACCGGCAATCACAATTACAAAAAAAGTACGTTCGACCTTATCGTTCAGTCGTTTACACTGGAGGATGGTGTTTGGGTGGGCGCTTGCGCCGTTGTAAACCCGGGGGTTAAAGCGGCTAGCCACTCGGTATTAACCACGGGTTCTATCGCAACCAAAAACATGGACTCCTATAGCATTTACCAGGGTAATCCGGCGGTTAAGATCCGGGACAGGGTGGTGGAATAGACGGCTGCTAAAACCGCACGGGTTATTTGTAACCAATATTGCTTTAAATGATGTCTCCTAAAAAAAATCAATCACACCGAATTATTCTCGCCCTAACCGGCATATTTGTGCTGATCATCGGAATTATCCTGTTTTTTATTCCGCCGGCGTTATTTACCGACCCGTCCCAGGGATTCCAGGTTTTACAAAGCATGCGGCATGGGGGTGGTTTTAATAACCTTGTTGCACCCGACCAGGGTGATATCTCTCAAAATTATAGTCAATTTTTAACGTGGTGGTCGCCGGGGCAATATTTGGTGCCTTATTTTTTTCAATCGATCACCGGCGTAACCCTGGCCCACGGCATTGTGATCACTACCATACTCGCTGAGTTTTTAGGTTTGGCAGGGCTTTTTTATTTTTTTAAAAAGATCGGTTTTTCACCGCTTATCGCCGCGGTAAGCTTGGTGTTTATTGTTTGCCAGGTTGTTTTTATGGTACCGCACGTTTATTATTCAGGCGGCGAGATTTTACTTTTTGCTTTTGAGGGGTGGTTTTTATATGGCTGCGCCGCGCTAAAGCAGGCAGATTGGCGATTGTTTTTGTTCGTGCTGTTATCGGGCTTTGTTGGCTTCTTCTGCAAATCCTCATTTTTGTGGATGTACGGAGCGGGGTTAATTTGCCTGTGGATCCGATTATCGGGGGGCACAAATGCCTTAGGCAGTTGGGTCAAAAACGGCCTGTGGGTTTGGGTACCCGCAATGATCGCGGTTGGGATAATCTATCTTTCGTTTATTGCAAAGGGCGATAGCCCGATAACCGGGGCTAAAGGTTTGAAACTGACGGCAGAAACGTTTACATACCCGCTTGCCTCTCCGGTTTTAGCTGGTTTTTCGGTGGACGACCTGTTCAACGGGCTGATCGATCATTTTGGCAAGCCTTTGTTCAGCCTGCTTTGGGCTCAGGCTGTCTTAATTGGGGCGGCGTTGTTAAGCCTGTTGCTGGTTTGGTTCGTAACTCGCCGTATCCCTAATAAAAACTATAAGTTATTTGTGGTAGTTTTTTATAGCGCAGCGGTCCTGTTTTTTGGCATTTCTTATCTGCGGCAGCTGAATATTTCGATGGAATCGAGACATTTCCGCATTATTGGATTGCTCATCACACCTGGTGTTATTTTCCTGGCATCGCAGCTTAAAACCATATACAAAGTTATGTTCGCTATAATGTTTTTAGCTATTGCAGCCTATAGCATCCGTTACCTGGTAACTGGCTATGAATTTAACCATAAAAGCGCCAGGGGCCTGACGGGCGTTGCACAACTAAATATTGACCAACCGTCTTTAAACCAGTTATTGAAACTTGACCGCGAAAAACGAGGGATCACTTTTGTTTTTATTGGAGACGACATTGGGCTGGAGTTGCAAAACAACCGTTATATTAGTTTACAGCCTATCAGCGATTCGCTTAAAATTAATACCGAAGATTACGAATACGATGGATTTGCCGGCCCGTTGTACATCATTTTGCCGGAAACCTATAACGGGCCTAAGGAAAAGATGGTGATGAAAAGTTTTCCAAATTATGCCGGGTGGAATGTATCGATGCTGGATAAGGATTATGTGCTGTACGTGGCGGATCGGAAAAAATAGTTGACTGAGTTGATTAGGTTGGATTGAGTTGATTAAGTTGGTGCGATATAATTTATAACTGATTCAACCTAATCAACTCATTTCACTTGCTCATGAATTGATTTTCTTCCATAACAGATCCTTCAGCTCATCCAGGTTTTTTTGAGCGACTGAAGAGATAAACACAGAGGGAACACCCGCCGGGAGTTCCTTTTTCATTTCAGTTTGGAGTTCATCGTCCAGCATATCCGATTTGGTAATGGCCAGTACTCTGGGTTTGTGCATCAACTCGGGGTTATATTCTTTCAGCTCATGCAGCAGTATGCTGTATTCTTCTTTTATCGAACGGGTGGTATCGGCCGGTATCATAAAAAGCAGTACTGAGTTACGCTCGATATGCCGCAAAAACCTTAACCCTAAACCCCTTCCCTGCGAGGCGCCTTCAATGATGCCGGGTATATCCGCCATCACAAATGATTTGCTTCCGCGATAGGCAACAATGCCCAGGTTGGGCACCAATGTAGTAAAGGCATAATCAGCTATTTCGGGCTTAGCAGCTGAAACCACTGAAAGCAAGGTGGATTTACCCGCGTTCGGGAAGCCGACAAGACCTACATCGGCCAGTATTTTCAGCTCCAAAACATTCCACTCCTCTTTGCCCGGTTCGCCGGGTTGTGCAAACCGGGGTGTTTGCTGTGTGGGCGTTTTAAAATGCCAGTTGCCAAGACCGCCGCGACCGCCTTCGGTCAATATCTTTGTCTCACCATCCTTAGTAATTTCAAATAAAACTTCACCGGTTTCCGCATTTTTTGCGATGGTCCCCAACGGAACTTCCAGTATTTCGTCCTTGCCTGTTTTTCCTGTTTTCAAGGTGCTGCCGCCCGGTTCTCCGTCTCCTGAAATTACGTGCTTACGAAATTTCAAATGCAGCAAAGTCCAAAGCTGGGCATTACCCTGAAGGATTACGTGGCCGCCGCGACCGCCATCGCCGCCGTCAGGGCCACCCTTCGAGGTAAACTTGTCCCGGTGCAAATGCGCTGACCCAGCTCCGCCATGGCCTGAGCGGCAGCAAATCTTTACATAATCAACGAAGTTTGAACCTTGAGACAATCTTATTTGGGATTTACGATTTACGAATTCGGATTTACTTTTATTTCGAATAGCTATGGTTTGTCCAATTGGCATATGCCGGATTAACGCTGAGTGCTAAACCCGCAATCGAATCCCGGTAGCTATCTGGATCTGATTTCGAATCAATAGGAATTAATTACAGCATTAATGCCGTCGAATATCTCTTCAAGCGATCCAACGCCGTTAATGCTTTCAAATTTATTTTGATTTTTATAGAAGCCCGCAACGGGGGCCGTTTTATCGTTGTATTCTTTAATGCGCTTGCGGATCACTTCGGGGTTGGCATCATCAGGCCTCCCGGAATCTTTTCCTCTCAACAGCAGGCGATTTTCCAGTTCGTCATCAGGCACTTCCAGCGCGATCATTCCCGATATTGGCGCATTTTTGCTTTCCAGTAAATGGTCAAGCGCTTCGGCCTGGGCCACTGTGCGGGGGAAGCCGTCGAAAATAAAGCCCCTAGCATCCCTATTTGCATCCAGCTTGTGGCTGATCATCCCGATAACTACCTGGTCAGGAACCAGGATACCCGCATCCATTAGCTTTTTTGCTTCCAGGCCAAGCTCAGTCCCCTGTGATATTTCGCTGCGCAGCAAATCGCCGGTTGAAAGATGGATCAAGCCATATTTCCTGATCAATTTTTGCGACTGTGTTCCTTTTCCCGCTCCGGGAGGGCCAAACAAAACCAGATTTAGCATAGGCTGAACAAATTTAAAGCCTTCCGGTACAATACTGAAAGGCTTTTTTTCATTAGTCATCAGTTACTGGCCATTAGTGGCGGTTTCTAATGACCAATGACTAATGACCAATGACTACAAGAAAAGTGCACTTGAAGGGAGTCGAACCCCTAACCTTCCCGATTTGCAATCGGGATGCTCTATCCAATTGAGCTATATCAGTACAACAATTATGGTGCACTTGAAGGGAGTCGAACCCCTAACCTCCTGATCCGTAGTCAGGTGCTCTATCCAATTGAGCTACAAGTGCTGTTAAAAACGGACTGCAAAGATAAGATTTCCTTTCAATCTGCTGTAATATTTTTCAAAATTACTTAATGGCGTCAGCAATGGCGTTAAAATCGGGGAGGTCTTTGGCCGATTCAAGCACTTCGGCGTAAATAATATTTTGCTGTTCATCTATCACAAAAGCGGCCCTTTTTGATACACCTTTCAAGCCTAAACTAAACACTTCATAAAATGCATCATAAGCCGGCGAGGCTTCTTTGTTAAAATCCGAAAGTAATTCAAACTGGTAATTATATTCCTGTTTAAATCGTAGAAGCGTGTGCGGCGAATCGACGGATATCCCCAAAATTACGGCGTTCATCCCGTCATAATAGCCAAAATTATCGCGCATGGTACACAATTGCGTAGTGCAGGTGCCGGTGAAAGCAAATGGAAAAAAATGAAGGATTATCTTTTTGCCCTTAAAGTCTGATAGCGAAACTGGCTTCTTTTCAGTTGAAATTAAAGTGAACTGTGGTGCTGGTTGACCGGGTTGTAATTGCATCGCTTTATTTTTTAGCAAAACAACAATAAATGACGCAATTTTTCACAAGGCGTAAGTAATAGGACAGTCAATTTTCAATCAAATAAATTTTATTAACTAAATATTTAGTTATATGTTTATATTTTCATTACGCCAATGTTCGGAAACTACCTCAAAACCGCTTTTCGCAGCTTATTAAAAAATAGTGCCTTCACGTTTATCAATATATTGGGGCTGGCGCTGGGCCTATGCACCTGCCTGCTGATAATGCTTTATGTGGGCAATGAGTTAAGCTACGACCACTATAACAAAAACTACAGGCACATATACCGGCTAAACACTGATCTGAAGCTGAAGAATACGGTAAGCTCATTTGCCAACGCGCCGGCACCGTCGGCGCCTGCATTGCTGCACACTTTTCCGCAAGTGGTAAATTATGTGCGCCTAACACCTGCCCTTAATATCCACTTTGCACATGGCCGGGATATTTTTAATGAAGACAATGCCATTTATGCCGAGCCTTCCGTCTTCAGCATTTTTACACTCCCGTTTATTCACGGCGATCCTAAAACAGCCCTAAACAACCCGAAAGCTATCGTTATCGATGAATCAACCGCCAGAAAGTATTTCAACCATATCAACGTGGTGGGTAAAACACTGTTATTGACGAATGATAGTTCGGCCTATAAAATAACCGGCGTAATGCGGGATATGCCTAGGGAGTCGCATTTTAAGGCGAACGTGATCATGAAACTTAATGAGCCAAAAGGCGGGTGGAACGGTATCCCTCCGCTAAATACTTACATTTTGCTGCGACCCGATGCAGATATAAATAGGCTGGCGCCTAAATTTAGCCAGCTAATGGCCAGAAACCTAAGTAGTGCTTCATTCGATTATAAAAAATTTGAAGCGCACGGCAACTATATGCGATTGAGTGTAACGCCGTTGGCGGATATACACCTGCACTCCAACCGTATTAACGAGTTAGGCGCAAATGGCAACGATATTTATATTTTTTCAGCGGTGGCCCTGTTTATTCTGGCGCTGGCCTGTATCAATTTTATGAATCTTTCTACCGCTCGGTCGGCTAACCGCGCGCGCGAGGTGGGTGTGCGCAAGGTTTTGGGCTCATCGCGTAAGCAGTTGATCGCGCAGTTCTTGTCTGAGTCGCTGCTGGTTACATTTGCGGCCTCGACGATTGCTGTTTTAATGGCCTGGGCCCTGCTGCCGGTATTCAACCGAATATCCGGGAAGGAGATGGCTATAACGCTTCACAGCATGGGCCTGATCGTTCCGCTAATTGCCGTTATAACGCTGGTAGTGGGCACCTTGGCCGGCGCCTACCCGGCATTCTTTCTGTCGGGCTTTCAACCGGTGAATGTTTTAAAGGGAAAGTTGGCGACTGGTTTCCGGGACAGTGCTTTGCGGGGGGTGCTGGTGGTGGTGCAGTTCGGCATCTCCATATTTTTGATCATCGGCACTTTTGTGGTTTACGGGCAGCTATCTTATATCCAGGACAAAGACCTGGGTTTTAACCGTAACCACGTGCTTATTATAAAAAATGCACACGAATTAAACGACCCGGAACTATTCAGGCAAGAGGTGAAAAATATACCCGGCGTTATCGATGCTACATTGAGCAATCACGTACCGGCAGGTGATAAGTGGCCCGAAGGATTGCTGTCAAAAGACAATGCCCATACCTCGTTGGTGAGCGCCATCTGGCAAGTGGACGAAGGCTACATAGCTACTATGGGTTTGAAACTACTAAAGGGCCGCAATTTTTCGAAGGATTTTTCCACCGATACTTCGGCAGCTATCATTAATGAAACCGCCGAAAAGCAGTTGGGTTATGGTCATGATGTGCTTAATCAGCCGCTGAATGGCCTCCGGAAATATCATATTATTGGCGTGGTGAAGGATTTCAATTTTAAATCGCTCCGCGAAAATATGTCGCCACTGGCGCTGGTAATGGAAAAAGACTGGATGGCTAGCCTGGATGTACGTGTCAGCACACCAAATATCGGCGGGTTAATTGAGGCCATTCGCCGCAAATGGAACGAGCTGGGTCCGGGTCACACCTTTGATTACACCTTTTTAGATCAACGTTTTAACGAAGTATACAAGTCCGAACAGCGCATGGGGCAATTGTTCATCGTCTTTGCGGCATTGGCGCTGGTAATTGCTTGCCTTGGCCTGTTTGCCTTGGCCGCCTACGCTGCCGAACAGCGTAACCGGGAGATCAGCATTCGTAAGATATTGGGCGCAAACATATCCAGCCTGGTGACCCTGCTCTCTAAAGATTTTATCAACCTGGTGGTAATGGCTATCATCATTGCTTTGCCGCTTGCTTGGTGGACTATGCAAAAATGGCTTCAGGGTTTTGCTTACCGGCAAAATATACAATGGTGGGTATTTGCCTCAGCTGGCCTTGGGGCACTGTTTATTGCCTTTGCTACCATTAGCTTCCAATCATTTAAGGCAGCCTCGGCCAAGCCTGTAGATAGTTTGAGGGGAGAATGATCATCGTAAACCTCCTGAATTATTGCGGAATATGAAATCGGGAAATGGTGGGGCCTATCCCGCGTGAACAGTGGCTTCCGCGAATGGAATTTTGGCTGTAACTGCCCTGTATTTTACCTCCCGTTCAAAGTAAAAAAGAATCAGCATCAGCCCCAATGTCATAAACTGGGTCAAGGCGGCATACGAATCTGAAAAAGGGTCTTTATTATGCCGGTGCGTGTACATTGCGCCGATCATGATCAGCATTAAACCTGTTGTGGCCAGGGGTCCGGTTTTGAGTTTGAAATGCAAAAGTACGCCAAGCGCGCCGAGTGTTTCAGCACCCATGATAACATACAAAAACCAGCTTGCATAGCCTGACGCCCTGAAGAAGTAAATCATTTCGTCCATATTTGCCGCTTTACCTTCAGTGGCAATCAGGAACGAAAGGCCGGTTGAAAGGGACACGCCGATAAGTGTCAGCCGGGTAAGATTTCTGACCGGTGCAACTTCATCGATATTTCTGTAGGACAGAAAAATTCCGGCTATTAAATACCCCAAAAGTATCCTGGCGGGATATTTTCCAGAGCTTAGGATGCCCGCCAGCAACTCATTAATGAACTGGCTTTTTATACCGCCGAAATAGAATATCCATGCAACCACGCTTAAAAGCAGTACGATGTAAATGTAGGTACGGGCCAGTTTGGTAGCGAGCGCATAGTCTGGTTTTAAAATGAAGCCAAGTAACGCGCCGCCGGTCATCGAAATACCGATCAGTATAATTTCCATCGGTTCAATTTATTTGATTGGGTATTGTTACCGGGACCATCATGATCCCCTGTACTTTATAGGACGAATAGTAGAGCATTTTTCCATCGGGCGATACGTAAGGGCTGCCGTTGTCAGTGCCGTCGTTTACCTGGGGGCCGAGCTTTGTGCCCTGCGTCCAGTCGTCCCCCGTGCGGTAGCTGATATAAAGACTGCCGCCACTTGCAAACAAAAGGTAACGCTCATCAGGAGATATATAAGGGTCGAATATGTCGCTGTCGCCATTCAGTTTAAGTTGCCGTGGCTTTTCGTAATGGTCGCCCTGCCATTTGGCCCAATAACCGCCCATGCCCTTATTACCATCCCGGTTTCGCGAACAAAAGGCAACAGTTCCTTTATTGGTGAGGCAGGGTGCATAAGCCACTACGCCATTCACGTTTACCGGCTCACCCAGATGACGTGCCTCAGACCACGCGCCGTTAGCCAACACATCAACGTACCATAAATGATTGTTCTTCTGGCCGGCAGGCGCGCCGGGCACCGGACGGTTCGAGACAAATATCAGCCGCTTGCCATCGGGGCTCAAAAATGGATCCCAGTCTTTAAATTGACCGGAAAAGGACACTACCTGCGGTGCTGTCCATTTACCGCCGACCCACTTCGAAACGCATATTTTTAAATTGTTGCACAGGTAAAGCGTGCTGCCATCGGCCGTAAATGACGGGGTTGATTCATCGTTTGGGGATGAAATACCATCCTGCAAAAATATTTTTGGCCGGACGTTGGCGGCAATTATATCCGTACGTGAACTATTTTGCCCGAGCAGTGAGAAAACACCGCACCAGGTGATAATGGTACCACAAAGTATTTGGCGCGAAAGCCAGGTTACAAATTGCATAGCTTGGTTTGGTAGCCTCTCCCAAAAGCCCTCCGGTTCAGGAGGGGCTTTTCGGGATCGGGAGATTTATAGTTGATTATTAATTGCGTATTGTTTGCTGACCGAAAGGCCATTCTATCTTTTACCTTTTACCTTGCCCTCACTTCAATTTACGTCCTTACCATCCTGCAGCTTTTTTATCATTGCATCCAAAATATCCTGGTTTGGCTTGTCGGATATTTGTGTTTTGGCTTTTTGGGCATAAGGCAAAGCTTTTTGATATTCGCCGATCGCTGAATATCCCCTGGCCATGCCGGCATTTGTCAAAAATTCATCCGGGTGCTTATCGTAGTTCAACTTAAACACCTCGAATGCTTCCTTCCCTTTTTTAGCCCGGGTTAAACCTCTTGCGTAAAAATAAAGTTCATTCACTCCACCATAAGGCAAAGCTTTCTTCATTGCTTCCTCCGCCTCTGTGTGCCGCCCTAAACTATCCAACACTGCCGACCGTGTGCTCCAGGCCTGGAAAGTTTGTCCGCCGCCAAAATCCGGACCGGTTGCCTGGGCGGTCCACAACAGGGCTTCATCCAGGTTAGTTTTGTGCTGTGCGCAAAAAGCTGCCGCCTGGTCCCAGCTTTCCCATAAAAACCCTCTGTCACTGCGTAATTCTTTGCGGAAAGATGCAATCTGTGTTTTAACCACATCAACCGAAACGGTAAACGGAATAGCCAGTTTTTCCCATTGCAGCTGCACAACGGCGCTTTCGGGCTTTTGGTCGGTGAAGACGTATTGAAGCCATTCAATACTCTTGTCGAGGGTTACCGGCTTAACTTTTACGCGTAAGGCATCTTCAGCCGGGTCATAAAAAAAGCTGCCCCAGGAGGTGTAGTTTTTTGAAAAGATCAGCGTACATTCATTCGGATCATAGGCCACGGTAAAACCATATTTGCCTGCCGGCAATGGTTGGCCTTCGATCATTACGTCTGTCGAGAATTCAATCCATGTATTCTCATTTGCGCCTGCGCGCCAGGGAGCCGCTTTTGACGTACCAAACCCCTGGTCGACGTAGCCAACAGGAATCAACTGCCCCCAGATATGGCCTTCGCGGCCCTTTACGTGCGGGCGGTTGTAATGAATGGTTACATCTGTAATACCAACGCCCTCGCTTATAGTTGCACGGCGATTACCGGCATCGGGCAGCGAAGTTAATTGCGCCTGGGAAATGCCCGCTGAAAGGAAAAACAAGGATACCGTGATCAGAACGGCTGTAAAGAGCTTTTTCATATAGAATAGTTTATGGGTGAGTTAAAAATATATTTACAGATAATTTATTATACTGGCATTGCATTTAACAAAATGTATTCGCGTTCGGATGCGTCGAGCTTTAAATTGTCAGCGGTGAGGGTTACCTGCCTGGTTACCATCAGTTCGTCGCTTATCACTAATCCATCTTTAAATGTGGTGTAACCAATCCAATGCGAAACGCCGGGGTTAACCGCCACTTTTATTGTTGTGCCGTTTTTGCTGATGCTCATTTGCTTTGCATCATTGTCGCAGAACCCCTGTGCGCTCCCTTCGCGCATCAACCGCACGGTATGATTATTTTCATCGATGTCTATCACCGTAACCTTTTGAAGACCTGGTCCGCCCAGTTCCCACGCTTGTTTTATATTCACCATCCAGGTGTCGCCGGTTTTTATACTTGCGGGCGGACATCCCCAAATAAAAGCGTTAAACAGCACACCGCTCCCGTCTGTGTTGGCTGAAGCCTTGCCGTCATAGCTGACCATTTCGCCTGAGTCGCTCATTTCAACCTTATAATGGCTCGCAGGCCTGCCATCATAATGGAAAAACCCGTCGAAAACAGGGTTAAGGGGAGAATTGTTGCGGACGATGTAAATCCCGGTGCCAGCCGCTCGGAGCACCACATCGGTGAAACCATCACCGGTGTAGGCTATCGTTCTGGAAAATACATTGCCCAATTTTTCGCCGTTCTTCACATTTAACGAGAAGAATTTGCTGCTGTTTACCTTATGCTGGCTGCGCGTCAGAAAACCACTTTCCGCTTTGGTATACCCGAAATAAACCGTCGTTATGCAAAACAACCAAAGTGTACAAATCAATACCTTTTTTATCGCCGCCTTTAACATATTAAAAAATCAATGGTTAAAGCTTGACTTTTATATCATTACGGGCAAATCCTTTAAACCTAATGGGCTTTTTTTTTAACCGTTTGCCAAATAAAATCAACTGTCGGCAGGCAGCCGTTTACGCTTATCCGTTAAATAAACCAGCCTGTTTATTGAAAACACTTAGCCAAAACCAAAAACCTTTGTACTTTTAAAAATGAATTTTATTAAACAAATGCCTTTAACTACGCGGCTGCAGTGGCTGGTGTGGATAGCGGTGTTTTTAATTATCTTCTTTTCGATACTACCGGTTGACGGCTTTGCTCATGCCAGCATATTTACACCTATAAGTGTTTCGTTTTACCTGCTTGTTATCTACGGCAACATTGCATTCCTGTTTCCGCGCCTGTGGGACAAGGGCAATAAAGTGCTGTACATTATTTGTTCGGTGACACTCCTGGTAGGCGCAGGCCTGGGCCGGGGATATTTTATCGTTCGGCTAAATAACCAGTTTTACCCGGCCGAGCACGAACAATTCACGCTTAGCTCGAAGATGAATTTCATCGTCGCCGGATTTTTGACCTATATACTTAGCTTTGTTTTCCGCATCGCGATAGCTTATTTTACCCTAAAACAGCAATCTGAAAAAATATTGGTGCAAAAAAGCCAGGCGGAGCTCAACCTGCTGAAATCGCAGGTACAGCCTCATTTTTTGTTTAATACGCTGAATAACATCTATTACGAAGCTTACCGTGAAGCCCCGCGCACTGCAAAACTGATCGAGCGCCTGAGCGATATTATGCGGTACTTTGTGGACGAAAGTCCCAAAGACGAAGTATCCCTCGCCACGGAAATACAATTCCTTGAAAATTATATCGCTCTTGAAAAAATAAGGGTACGGCACGGTATCGATCTGAATTTTATTCAAGATTGTAATAAAGAACTGCGCATCCCGCCCATGCTGCTGATGACTTTTGTAGAGAACATATTTAAACACGGCATCGATAAGTCAAGCAACAAAAACAAGGTGGAGATTTCGCTGGTACAGCAGGACGGCTACCTGATGTTTCAAACCAAAAATAAAATACACGAGCTGCCGGGCATTACGGACCATCGGGGCTTTGGCATTGAAAACCTGCGCAAAAGGCTCACCTATTTGTACGGCGACAATTTTGAATTGTATACCACCACTGATAACGACCAGTTTACCGCTTTTTTAAAAGTACCAGTTAGCCAATGAATTTAAGCTGCGTGATAATTGATGATGAGCCCAACGCGGTAAACCTGCTTGAAATACTGGTACGGCAGAATACCCAATGGCAGGTGCTGGGCAAATGTTACGACGCCTTGGAGGCCATGACCTTTATGAAGGATCACAAACCGGATTTTATCTTCCTGGATATCAATATGCCCCAGCTAACCGGCATGGAGCTGGCCGGCCTGCTCCCTAACGAAACCAAGATCGTTTTTACTACCGCGTATTCTGAATACGCAGCCGAAAGCTATACCTTTCAAACCATCGATTACCTGTTAAAACCCATTACGCTTAAGCGTTTTTTAGCGGCGATGCAAAAGATAGAGGCTTATTTTGGCAGCCATGCCAACGGGGAAAAAGGAACACCGCCGGCCGGTCAGGAATATTTCTTTGTAAAATCGGGCAAGGAACTGCGCAAAATGTTACTGGAAGACATCCTGTATTTTGAAGGCGAAAAAGAGTATGTGCGCGTGGTAACGCTGGCCAGCCAATTGCTGATCTACCGGCGGCTGAAGGATATTGATGAACAGTTAACCGCACCCTTTGTCCGCGTGCATAATTCATACATCGTTAACACCAAACAGATCAACAAAATACAGGACAATCATATTTACATCGGCATTAAACAAATCCCGATCAGCGAAAAATTTAAGGACAGGTTTATGGGGGTGATACAGCAGCGGATCTTCTGACCGCTGATTAAGCTGATTGGTGTGATTGCGCTGATGAATGTGTGGTGGTTACCCAGACGCGATGCATTGCGTCTTTGCTTAAGGTTAATCCGGACAATTTCCTTTTCTTCGCGTATCAACGATATAAATGATCTTCCATCCTTGCGTTGTTTTCATCAGTTGGAACACATCCACGCCGCAATGGCTGAATTTATCGCCGAGATAAAATTTGTATGGCGCCCATACGCTGGCCAGGCTGCCGTCCACTTTAACGGCATCAAAGACAATCCGTTCGTCATAAACCTGGTTATGCGGTGTGCCGATGGCTTTTGCAAAATCCCCGCCACTATCTGTTGATAGCAGTGCTTTTCCATCTTTGTCATCTGAAATGCTTTGCAGGATCATGTTTTTTGCAAAGGTCGATTTCAGCAGGGTACTGTCTCCTTTGCGCATGGCATCAAAAAGCGTGTTGATGGTTTGTTTGACGGAGTCAGTGGCGGTTTGCTGGCCAAAGAGCTGACCTGATGCGATCAGGAATATGGCCATGAGTATGAATTTTTTCATAAGTCAATTTCAGGGAATGTTTTACCTGGAAATCAAAGATATTGAATTATCTTTTCGAATTCGACCAGGAAGTACTTGGTTCAGGGCAATCGCGTTTAAAAACTACCGGTTGTTTGGTTGGCGATATCCCCATAAAATCGGAATAAACGTGATCAGGCCGGCGGTCCCCTGAACCTGGTGCACTTGGACCACCTGGACCACGTGAATACACCTGGACCACCTGGACCGCAAATAAATCCCGGAATTTATTTGTATTTATCAAGAATTTTATTTATAAACCCATACCCATGAAACGAAAAATAAACACCTTAAATTTTAAGCGCGATTTTACTGAGACTAGCTAACCTTAACGCAGATTTCATTCTCCCAAATCACTTTCCGGTCGAGGCTGGTTTTAAAATTTGACAAAGTTAACACCTTATCAGGTTTTATGCGCTGTGAAAACACCTTCTTCCCATTCACAAAAACGTTTATCTTTTTGCTGTAATTGATCATCTCCCTGTTAAGTGTGAGGCGGAATGCGGCAACATCGCTGGTTTCAATATAAAAATCATTACCCGCCCGTTTGGCCTTTACAGCCCCTGATCTATGCGGATAGGCAAATGCCATTTCTTCGCGGTGAACGATCTTGTTAAAATCTTTGTTGTCGGGCCAATCGGTGATCTTAAAATTTGGATCGGTTTGCCAGGCGGCTTTTTTTGAAAGGGTATCCAATTTGGTGATGGTTATCCAGTCGGAAGTTCCGTATTTCACATCGTCAGTCTCAAAATAAATTTCAGCAGGGTAAGGATTGCGTACGCGATGGGCCATATCCTCAAATATTTTAGCCATAGGCACAAAAGCTTCTTTCATAGAAGGAAACCAATGCGGGTAACCCACATTCAATTGCGTATGCCAATTAACGCCAAGCGAGTTGGCCAGGCTATCGATGGTTTTTACCGCTGCGTAAGGATAGTAGTAATCCTTATCCGTCGCAAAATTGTAAAAATGGCGTGTCATACCGTTTTTTAAAAAAGTACCCCCTATATACACCCTGGGTTGGGTGTCCATGCCATAAAAACCAGCGTAAAGCGAAGGCGATTTAACCAGGTATGTAAAAACCCCTGTCGCGCCATTGGAATGGCCAAGTAATTCGACGCGGTTATCATCGATGTTTAAAAAGGCTTTAAGATACACCACAATTTGATTTACCATGTCAAATCCTTTTTCGGTATTCATCCAGTTTAATGTATTGATGCCCATCGGGTATATGGTAATATAGTTTTTAGCATATCCCGGTATATGTTCACTGGTCATGCGGTAAACGGAAGGAAGGAAAGAAGGACTGCCATATACCTTGTTGTACTTAACTGCGCCGTGCAAAACTACTAATGCAGCATTGGCTATCGTCGGATCGTAATTATTGGGAAGATGCACATAGAAGGGCACCCCATGACCATCTATGCGAATAAAAAGTGCAATTCCGTTATTAGTCAGGTAGGGGGTAGGCGATTTATAAATGAGTGATTGTTCAAGCGCCGGATAAATATCACTGGTTAATTTTATGGAATTCAGCTGGGCCCTTACGTCAAGCGCGGTTTCAAAGTTTTTCTGATTGCTTTCCAAAGGCTCTTTTTCTTTAGCTTCCGCCTTTTGCAAACGAGTGATAATAGCTATCCATCTTCCATCATCCTTTAAAAAGTCAAAGCTTTGTTCGTTCAATAGCTCATCGCTAAATGTGGTTTGCCCATTCAGGATATTATTTTTCATATACCTGTTGAGTGCTGAAAACGCTTTTTCTTTATTGTGGGCAAGGCTCCATGACAGGGCAGAGCGGTAGGCGATATTATTTGAATCCCCTTCCACTTTGTCAAGGAAAAGGTCGTAATTGGTGGCGGCACACACAAAGTCCTTTAATTTAAAACATGAATCAGCCGCTGCCACATAATTTTGCGCTTCAGCATAGCTGAAAGCAACTAACATCAACATAAGCAAATAATTTTTTTTCATGGTCATTTTCTCTTTAAGTGTGTCGAAATGTGTGCGGTTAACTTATGTTGCCCAAATTGAGCATATTATAAATCAGCCGCATCCCTAAATTGATATGCGGCCAAAAACCATTGATGAACAGGCCTTTTTGGTACATCGTCACTCAAAACCCTTTCGTCAATGAAATTTGCCGGCTCGTGTACTTTTGTTCAATTTATTTCTTAATGGATTATACCTTTATCAGATGAAGCGCAGGCAGTTGATCGTTTTGCATATTGTTTTTTGGGGCCTGCTCTTCATCAGCAATATATGGTCGTCTTATTCCAGGGGATTATCCCCGTTTGTGAAGGTTTTAATAATTGAAGCCGGGTACTTCACCATACCCATTACTTGTTTTTATTCCAGCTATCTTTTTGTCGCGCCGCAATTATTTGTTAAAAAGAGATATCTGCGCGCCCTGCTTTATGCCCTCCTGACGTTAATGGCGATTGTCATTTTGCGCTACGTACTGGAATATTACTTTTTTAAGCCGGTATTAGGATTTGATAATTACAAAGGACATCCATGGCCGGTAGGGGACTATATTGAAAATGTTTTCTTCTATTATTTCCCACGGTATTTTATTTACGGGCTGATGTATTTTTTTGCGGAAAGCTGGTATAAAACCAGGCATTTGCAACAGCAGATTGAAAAAGAAAGGTCGGCGGCCGAGCTTGCTTTTCTGCGCTCGCAGGTTAATCCGCATTTTTTATTTAATAGTATTAATGATATCTATTCGCTGACCTATCAAAAATCAGAACAGGCACCCGCCGCCTTGTTAAAATTATCGGATATTTTGCGGTACATGCTGCGCGAAGACGGCGATAGCTTTACCCCGCTGATCGGGGAAATCGGCTATGTTGAAAATGTTATCGACCTGCAACGCATCAGCGCCAAAGGTGGTGCTTTTATAAACTTCAAGGTTGAAGGGCCGGTCGAAAACCAAAAGGTGGCTTCGCTCATTTTTATTCCATTTGCCGAGAATGCCTTTAAGCACGGTGTTTTAAATGATGCTGAAAATCCGGTCGAAATAGCGCTTACAATAAGCGCTGAAAATATTTGCTTTGCAGTATCAAACAAAAAAAGCCCGTATCAGAAAGACCACACCGGCGGTATCGGCCTGAACAATGTAAAAAGGAGGCTGGAACTGCTATATCCCGGAAAGCACGAGCTGGCAATTGATGATAAAGAAGATTTTTACACGGTAAAATTGAATCTGCAGCGATGAAAAAACTAAAATGCCTCATTGTTGACGACAAACCCCTTGCGATCGATCTGCTTACAGATTATGTGTCGAAGGTGTCATTCCTCGAAATGACCTTTGCCACTACGAATCCGCTGGAAGGGCTTACTGTGGCACGGGAACAAAACATCGATTTGGTTTTTCTTGATATACAGATGCCGGAACTAAACGGTATTCAATTTATAAAGATAGCCGGCAAGCAATGTAAGATCATCCTCACCACCGCGTACAGCAAATATGCCCTGGACGGCTATGAGCATGATGTGGTGGATTATTTGATGAAGCCTATTCCGTTTGAACGTTTTTACCGTGCAGCTGAAAAGGCAAGGCAATTGATCCTGGCGGAGAAGCCAATAACTGATGAGGCCCGGTTATCCCTAAATGAGCCGTTTGCTGAATTCCTTTTCATCAAAACCGAGCACCGCATACAAAAAGTGGATTTTAAAGATATTCTTTATATCGAGGCTTTGCAGAATTATATTTCAGTTACCACTACCGGCGGTCGGATTTTAAGCCTGGTGACTATGAAAAAGATGGAAGAGCAGCTGCCGGAAAAGGACTTTGTTCGGGTTCATAAATCGTTTATTGTCAGCTTGCGGCATATTAGTTCGGTTGAACGGAGCCGGATATTTATTGGAGATGTAATTATCCCGGTGGGAGATAATTACCGTGCTGGTTTTTATGACTTGATTGGATCGAAATAAGAAAGCACCGGTCAATTGTCAGCATTATTGCGGCAAACCACTTACAAACGAATTGAAGATATTTAGGCCCTGATGTATTTCAAAATAAGTTCAGCTGTGTGTGCCGATGCGCCGGGCTTGCCCATTTTCTCATCAAGCTGCGAATAGTAATCCAGCATTTGCTGCCTGTAGGCTTTGTCATTCAAAATATTATTCAACTCTGAACTGATGGTTTGAGGATTGCAATCGTTCTGGATTAGTTCTTTAACGACAAGTTTATCCATGATAAGGTTCACCAGCGAAATAAACCTGATCGTTACCACCATTCGCGCTATGCCCACAGAAATATTGCTGCCCTTGTAAACCACCACCTGGGGCACGTGAAACAGCGCGGTTTCGAGCACCGCTGTCCCTGAGGCTACGATTGCGGCATCGGCGATGGTTAAAATATCGTAAGTGGCGTTAAATACCACCGGAATGTTTTTTTGCCCGATAAACTGATCGTAATACTCCTTGTTGAATGAAGGCGCGCCAGCTATCACAAACTGATAACCAGAGTATTTTTCGCTAACGGCCAGCATGTCCGGCAGTATACGGCTGATCTCCTGCCGCCGGCTGCCGGGCAATAAGGCGATGATTTTTTTGCTTCCAAGACCGTTTTCATTGCGAAAATTCCCATTAGGCTTAAAGACGGTAACGGCGTCGAGCAGGGGATTGCCAACGTAATCCACCTTCATGTTCCATTTTTTGTAAAAGTCAACCTCAAACGGAAGGATGCAAAAAAGATGATCGACGATGCGTTTTATCTTTAATACCCGCTTCTGGTTCCAGGCCCAAACCTTTGGCGAAATATAGTAGCAAACCGTAATGCCGTTCTTTTTCGCAAACTCTGCAATACGTAAATTAAAACCAGGGAAATCTATCAGCACAAGCGCGTTAGGCTGCCACAGTTTAATATCTTCGCGGCAAGTTTTTAGATTCTTGAATACCTGATTTAAGTTAAGCGCTACCTCCAGGAAACCCATAAAGGCCATATCCGCATAGTGTTTTACCATCGTACCGCCCTGGGCCTGCATCAGGTCGCCGCCAAAAAACCGAAATTCAGCATCGCGATCCTGCTCTTTCAAGGCCTTCATCAGGTTTGCGCCGTGCAGATCGCCCGAAGCTTCGCCGGCCACCAGGTAATACTTCATGTTTTAAGATGCAGTTTAAACATAAATAAGGCTATGGTGATCAAAAACGTGGCGATAAAAATACCCTTTACCGTTTTTACATGGCCGTTTCCGGCAAATAGCCGCATCATAATTAAATTAAGCGCTATGGCCACCAGGTATGGCAGCGCGGGCTTATTAAGGATGTAAAAATTATTTTTCAATAGATAATTGGCAAGCAGGTAAGCGGCCGCAGGGAGCGGAATGGCTAACAAAATCCCGGTTAAATAACTGTCTTTTTTTAGCATGGTTAAACGTTAAAAGTCCAGCTGTTTAACAAAGGTATTGCGTGATGTGCCGTCAAGTCGAATTGTACCGGCACTACCGAGGCATAGCCATGTTCCAGCGCCCAAACGTCGGTGTCCTCGCCACCGTCGTTTGACTGGAAAACACCGGTAAGCCAGTAATACGGGCGCTTGTGCGGGTCCATCCGCTCGTCAAATTCCTCAGCCCATTTGGCGTTGGCCTGCCGTGATATTTTAATGCCCTTGATATGCGAGCCTGCGGGGAAGTTCACATTTAACAGCGTGCCCGCCGGCAGTCCGTTTTGCAAAACCTGTAGGGCAATTTCCTTTACAAATTTAATGCAATGCGAAAAATCGGCTTGCAGGGTATAATCGTCCAGCGAAAAGCCGATGGAGGGAATGCTTTCAATAGCCCCCTCAACCGCGGCCGACATCGTGCCCGAATACAAAACATTGATTGAGTTATTAAGCCCATGGTTAATGCCCGAAACGCACAGATCAGGCTTTTTTCCTTTGAAAATCTTATTCACCGCCAGCTTTACACAGTCAACCGGTGTACCCGAGCAACTGTACATTTCAATTTCCGGGTACACATCCACGCTATCCAGGCGTAGAGGCTTACCCACCGTAATGGCATGGCCCATGCCTGATTGCGGGCTATCAGGCGCCACCACCGTCACCCGGCCAAGTTCCTGCATGGCATGCATCAGGCATTTGATACCCGGCGCGGTAATGCCGTCGTCGTTAACTACAAGGATGGATGGTTTGGATTTTGTCATTGGCGTCAAAAATAGTTATATTTGACTTATGCTTACGGTTGAAAAGAAAAAGAAATACACTGCGGAGGATTACATGATGCTGGAAGAAGGTGCGCCTTTTCAACTGATCAATTACGATTTAGTTATGGCCCCGTCTCCACTTCCAGAACATCAAATAATATCTGTGCGGCTTGCGCAGAAGATATCAAATTTTTTGGATGAGGAGGGTAATGAAGGATTATTGCTATGTGCGCCAATGGACGTAAAATTTGATGAAGGCAATATCCTTCAACCCGATATTCTTTTTATTACCGCGCAACGAAGATCCGATCTATTAAAAGAACGGATTGAAGGCGCTCCTGATTTAGTTATTGAAATCCTGTCTCCTTCCAACGCTTACTATGATTTGCGTCAGAAAAAAGATATTTACGAAAAATATGGCGTTAAAGAGTATATTATTGTCGACCCGGTTGCCAAAGACGCTGACTTGTATGCCTTGAAGGACGGTGTTTATTACCTTCATCAAAAAGCAAACGAAAACCAGACATTAAATTCGCTGATTTTAGCGGGGTTTGGCATTAACCTGGCGAAACTTTTCAAATGAAAAAAATCTGAAATCCGATGCATTTGCGGTTACAAACTGTTTATCCACTTCACTAGTTCCTCGCGGGTCTTACCCGTTTTTTGCTGTAGCTTTCCAAGCGTCTCATCGTCTTTACCTTCCTCGTGCGCAAGGTCGTCATCGGTCAGATCGCCGTAAGCCTGTTTTATTTTTCCTTTCAACTCATTCCAGCCGCCTTTTATTTGTAGTTTGTCCATGATGTTTTTTTGTTAGATGTAAACGATTAACACCAACAACATCATTTAGGTTTTCGCTTCGGCCATGAACAATGAACTATTCACCATCAACTTTCCTACAAAGCCCCTTCCTTTATCTCTTCCACCACAGCCGGGTCAAGCAAGGTCGATGTATCGCCCAAATTGCTGGTATCGCCTTCGGCTATCTTGCGCAAAATCCGCCGCATGATCTTCCCCGACCGCGTTTTGGGCAAGCCGCTCACAAATTGAATTTTATCCGGCCGGGCAATAGCGCCGATAATGCGGGTAACCGTCATCATGATGTCTTTACGGGCCAATTCTTCATCGCCATGCTTGTTGGGGCAAATCACGTAAGCGTAAATACCCTGACCTTTTATGTCGTGCGGGTAGCCCACCACCGCCGATTCAACCACGCTGCTGTGCATATTGATGGCGTTTTCCACTTCGGCAGTGCCGATGCGGTGGCCTGAAACATTCAATACATCATCCACGCGGCCCGTGATGCGGTAATAACCATCCTTATCGCGCAGGCAACCGTCGCCGGTGAAGTATAGATCAGGGTATGAAGCGAAGTAAGTGGTGCGGCAGCGTTCATGATCGCCATACGTGGTACGCAGCATCCCTGGCCACGGGAAACGAATACACAAATTGCCGTTTGTGCCGTTCCCTTCAATGATCTTGCCGTTTTCGTCGACCAGCACAGGCTGTATGCCTGGCAACGGCAGGGTGGCATAACCAGGTTTGGTTTTGGTTATGCCTGCTATTGGCGAGATCATAAACCCGCCGGTTTCAGTTTGCCACCACGTATCGATGATGGGACATTTGCCCTGGCCTATTTTTTCATCAAACCAGTGCCAGGCCTCCTCATTAATGGGTTCGCCTACCGAGCCCAATTTTTTAAGCGAACTAAAATCCTTTCCTTTCAATGCCTCATCGCCAAAACTCATCAGGGAACGGATAGCGGTAGGCGCCGTGTACAAGATATTGACCTTAAATTTCTCCACGATATCCCAAAAACGCCCGGGCGTTGGCCACGAGGGTATCCCCTCAAACATAACAACCGTAGCGCCCTGCGTTAGCGGACCGTAGGCGATATACGAGTGCCCGGTGATCCAGCCGATATCGGCTGTACAGAAATATACTTCGCCCTGGTTATATTGAAAAGCATTGGCAAATGTATAGCCCGTGTAAACCATATAGCCACCGCAGGTATGCACCACGCCTTTTGGCTTGCCGGTTGAGCCGGATGTGTACAGGATGAATAGCATGTCTTCAGCATCCATCTCCTCGGCGGGGCAATCGGGGTTGCCCTGGGTCTCTACCTTTTTAACTTCATCCTCCCACCAAAGGTCGCGGCCCTTGATCATGGAAACAGGGGTGCGGCTGCGGGTAAGCACGATGACTTTTTGTACCGAGTGACATTGCACCAGGGCGTCGTCGATGATGTTTTTTAGCGGAATCTCCTTGGTGCCCCGGAAACCGCCATCGGCAGTGATCACGATACTGCATTCCGCATCGTTTATCCTGTCGGCAATAGATTGCGCCGAAAAGCCGCCGAACACTACGGAATGTATAGCCCCGATACGTGCGCAGGCCAAAACGGCTATAGCCAGTTCAGGCACCATGGGCATATAAATGCAAATACGGTCGCCTTTTTTGGCGCCGTTATTTTTAAGCACGTTGGCAAACTGGCAAACTTTTTCGTAAAGCTGCCGGTAGGTAAGGATGCGGTGATTTTCCTGCGGATCGTTCGACTCCCATATAATGGCCGGCTTATCGCCCAGCGAGGCCAGGTTACGGTCGAGGCAGTTTTCGGTAATGTTCAGTTTGGCGCCCTGGAACCATTTTATTTTTGGCTCCTTAAAATTCCATTCAAGCACTTTATCCCATTTTTTACGCCAGTAAAAATTTTCGGCTATGCCGGCCCAAAACTCTTCGGGCTGCTCAACGCTATGGCGGTAAACGTCGTGATATTCTTCGATCGATTTGATCTTTAACGCGGTTTTCATGTTTTTTAATTGGTGGCCGAAAATTAGTGATTTTTAGGGAAAGGGCGGAATAAATTTAGACTTTTTAAAATATTTTAAAAAGTGTTTTGGTTTAGAATGGTAAATGAAAGTCACTAATATTCCGGTAACCTGAAACTTCAAATTCATTTTTATCTTTATACGACCTGTCCAAATAAATATGCGCTTAAAACAACTCGCTACTTTTTTGATCATCCTGATGATAATCTCCTGTAAAAAACCAGCGACCAAACATGTTTTGGCCTATGACGGGTGGAACCGTGAGGTTGAAATGCTGAACGGGCCTGTAAAGGAAATATACCAGGGGGACTCGACCAAGGCTGGAACATTTTTCAGAAGGATCGACTTTGACAAAAACGGCAAAATGGTGCGACGGGAAAAAACCGACTTTACTTGGTCTGAAAGGAACGGCCTGAAAGATTCGGTCTTTATAATATCTAAAATAACATACAGACCTGTAGTTAGTAAAGAGGGTCGAACAATAGCAGTCGTCGGCGAACATCAAACTGTAGATATTCACAAACGTGCTAAAGACACGTCGTTCTACAAATCAAAATGGGGCTTAGATGGAAATGGTAAACTTACAACCTATTTCCCTAATGCCGAAAATTCCGTTACCGGAGGGCAATATTACTATGATAAAAATGGCGATATGATCCGGTACACCAAGACTTCTAACAATAACTGTTGTGGCGAAATTACGGTGTTTAAATATGACCATTTGCATCGCATAGTGGAGATAGACTGGGGTAAGGATATGGAAAATGGATCAAATGAACCAGACATTGTTCTCAAAACTACTTCGCGGTATCTAAAAACAGATAGTGAAGGCAACTGGATTGTGGCGGCGGACTATAATCAAAACCTTATTAACCGAAAGGACGCCCCGCACACAGATACTGTTACACGTAAAATCACCTATTACAAATAGCAACGGTACAAAGTTACAACCCCAACGACGCGACATCCGCCATTGGCAACAGGATAAATCCAAATTTTTTATAGAAAGCAGTTGCATCTTCATCCAATGGTTCAACAACCACTCCAATACAACTCTTTTATATAATTTAACGCCATGTCATTTCGACGAGCAATGGGTGGTAATTGCGTGTTGGGCGAGGAGAAATCTTGTACGCCCTGCATCATCCGGCTGTTCGCTTGTATAAGATTTCTCCTCGCCCCCTCCGTTTCAGGCCCCGGCAGGCTCGTCGAAATGACATATTGTTAAGCTGTTTTTTAAAGCCCTCTCTAGTAGCTTCTTTCGGACTTTCCGGCCTTTACCGACTTTCCCCCAAAAATATTTTTCAAACCGCTATTGCCTTTTCCACATAAAATCCTGATATTTGCAAACTCTTTTCGGAAATGGAAAAGAATTAAAAAGATTTGTCATGTCAAGAATTTGCGATCTAACAGGAAAAGGATCTTTGGTGGGCAACAACGTTTCAAACTCAAACGTTAAAACCAAACGCCGTTTTCATCCTAACTTAAAGCTTAAGAAGTTTTATATTCCTGAGGAAGATAAATGGATCACCTTAAAGGTTTCCACTTCGGCGGTAAAAACCATCAGCAAAAATGGTATCACTGCCTGCATCAATAAGTTTGTTAAAAAGGGATACATTTAATAGTTGCAGTAGCAGGTTTTAGTAGCAGTGTTAACTGTATAAACCTTATACATACAACTTAAACATACAATACAATGGCTAAGAAAGGCAACAGGGTACAGGTAATATTGGAGTGCACCGAGCACAAAACAAGCGGTATGCCGGGCATGTCGCGTTACATTACCACCAAAAACAAAAAGAACACTACCGAAAGGCTGGAATTGAAAAAATTCAACCCGGTATTACGCAAGGTAACCGTTCATAAGGAAATAAAATAAGTTGATTAAGTTGAATGTTTGATTAAGTTGACCCGGTTATTGGCCGGCTAAAGGCAAATCACTAATTCACTAACTCACTAATTCAAAATTATATAAAGCGATGGCAAAGAAAGTAGTTGCAACACTGAAGACAGGAAAAGGTAAAGATTACTCGAAGGTGATCACCATGGTTAAATCGCCGCGTACCGGTGCTTACTCTTTTAAAGAGCAGATCGTGCCTAACGATAACATCAAAGATGCTATCGCTGGCAAGTAAATACATCAGGTTTTCATAAATTGATATAAAAAGCCATCTTGTTACAGCAGGAAGGCTTTTTTGTTGTGTGTGGTTTACTACCGATGTGCGAATAAAATCCGCACATTTGCACATCCGCACATTCTTACATTGAACATGGGGTTATTCGATTTTTTCAAAAAGAAGGAAAGCACGCCGCAGGAGCAGGAGGCGCTGGATGCGGGTTTGGAGAAAACCAAGGACAGCTTTTTCTCAAAGATCAGCAAAGCTGTTGCCGGTAAATCAACTGTGGACGACGATGTGCTTGACGATTTGGAAGAGGTTTTGGTGACATCGGATGTGGGCGTAAAAACTACCCTCAAGATCATTGAGCGGATACAGGCCCGTGTTGCCCGCGATAAATATGTGGGCACTTCCGAACTGAATAACCTGCTGAAGGATGAAATTCAACAACTCCTGGCCGAAAATAACAGCAACGATTTTCAAAACTTCGAATACGGTAGCCATAAGCCCTATGTAATTATGGTTGTCGGCGTAAATGGCGTGGGTAAAACCACTACGATCGGCAAACTGGCCCACAAACTAAAACTGGCCGGCAATAAAGTGGTGATTGGCGCGGCCGACACTTTCCGCGCGGCCGCTGTTGGCCAGATTCAGCTTTGGGGCGAACGGATCGGCGTAAAGGTAGTTGCCCAGGCAATGGGCTCCGACCCGGCATCTGTAGCCTATGATACATTGCGTTCGGCAGTTGCCAATGGCGATGATGTAGCCATAATTGATACAGCAGGCCGCCTGCACAACAAGGTAGGCCTGATGAATGAACTCACCAAGATCAAAAATGTGATGCAAAAGGTAGTCCCTGGCGCACCGCACGAAATTTTGCTGGTGCTGGATGCTTCAACCGGGCAAAATGCGATAGAGCAATGTAAACAGTTTACTGAAGCAACGGCCGTCAATGCTCTGGCATTAACTAAACTGGATGGCACAGCTAAAGGCGGGGTGGTAATAGGTATTTCGGATCAGTTTAAAATACCGGTAAAATATATTGGCGTAGGCGAAGGGAAGGATGATCTGCAATTGTTTGACAGGCAGGCTTTCGTTAATAGCCTGTTTAAACAGTAACAACCACTGTCATTGCGAGGAGCGAACAGGGGCTTGGCGAGCAGCGCGACGAAGCAAACTCGTCGCCATGCATGCGTGCTAAACGATCAACGACGAGGTTGCCGCGCTGCGCTCGCAATGACATGATGTAAAAAGGATGAGGACCAAGACAGTACAAGAGTCAGTGGCGAAAAGCAAACCCCGTGTAAACGTGGTGACTTTGGGCTGCTCCAAAAATATCTACGACTCGGAAATATTGATGGGTCAGTTGAAAGGCAACCAGTTCAATGTGGTGCATGAAGCGGATAAATTAGTGAACGACGATATCATCGTTATCAACACCTGCGGCTTTATCGATAACGCCAAGCAGGAATCCATCGATACCATTTTACAATACAGCGAATTAAAGGAACAGGGTAAAGTCGGCAAAGTAATCGTTACCGGCTGCCTTTCTGAAAGATATAAACCCGAGCTGCAGGCCGAGATCGGCAATGTGGATGCCTGGTTCGGGACGAATGACCTGCAAAACCTTTTAACCTCGGTTGGCGCCGATTATAAACACGAACTGATCGGCGAACGTTTGTTAACCACCCCTTCCCATTTCGCTTACTTTAAAATTGCCGAGGGCTGCAATCGTCCCTGTTCTTTTTGCGCCATTCCGCTGATGCGGGGAAAGCATTTATCACAACCGATTGAGAAACTGGTTAAGGATGCCCAAAACCTGGCTAAAAACGGCACCAAAGAATTGATATTGATAGCGCAGGATCTTACTTATTACGGCCTCGACCTTTATGGCAAACGCAACCTGGATGAGTTATTACGCAACCTGTCGGATGTAGAGGGTATTGAATGGATCAGGTTGCAGTATGCTTATCCTTCCGGCTTCCCGATGGAGATTTTGGACGTGATGAACGAACGGGCAAACATCTGCAACTACCTGGATATGCCGCTGCAGCATATCAGCGACAATATGCTCAAGTCCATGCGCCGTGGCATCACCAAACAAAAAACTATCGACCTGGTAAACGCCATCCGCGATAAAGTGCCTGACCTCGCGCTGCGCACTACGCTCATTACCGGCTACCCGGGCGAAACGGCGCGGGATTTTGAAGAAATGCAGCAGTGGGTGGAAGAAACCCGTTTCGACCGTTTGGGCTGCTTTACCTATTCGCACGAAGAAAAGACACATGCTTACCAGCTGGTTGACGATGTCCCCGACGAGACCAAGCAGGAACGCGCCGACGCCATAATGGAAATACAGCAGAGCATCTCTTTCGATAAGAACCAGGAAAAAATCGGCAACACTTATAAAGTTTTGGTAGACAAGAAGGACGGCAGCTACTTTGTCGGCCGTACCGAATTTGACTCACCCGAAGTGGATAACGAAGTGCTGATCGACGCCAAAAAGGACTACGCCACCATCGGCAGCTTTGTTAACGTAATGATCGACAGTGCGGAAGATTTCGATCTTTATGGTCATATTGTAAAATAAAGCGATTTTATTTGCCCGTTTTTTCTTTTAGAAATTTAAAAATCTAAATTCGGCCTCGTTGTTAACATTCGGTGATCGGGTTAATCTAACACTGATAAAATCCGACATCGAACATCCGAAACGGCGAAGCCCTCTTGAGCAGCCATTAAAAAATAAACAATAGCGAAAAATCCGAAATCATGCAGGCAGCCTGTATAAACTACAAAGACACCGGTTACTTTTCGCAAACCGTTATTGACTATTTGGAGGATGCTCCGGCGCTCGGACCGTTTTATAACAAACGTCCCGATCTGAAAGGCTTCGCAGCGTTTTTAAAGACCAAAAAAGTTATTGCCAACCGCCAGTTGCTGGCGGATATCCTCACTGAACAATATGAGCGAACCGGCTTGCTTTCGAATCAAAAGTCCCAACCGGTAATTGAAAACATCAGGGTTTTAAGGGAAGCCAACACTTATACCATTACAACAGGTCATCAGCTAAATATTTTTGCCGGCCCCTTGTATTTTATTTATAAGATCGTAACTGCTATCAAACTGGCCAGCCAACTGAAAGCGGAATTTCCCGATAAAAACTTTGTACCGGTTTACTGGATGGCTTCGGAAGACCATGATTTTGCGGAGATCAATTATACCAATATCGGCGGCAAAAAAGTGCACTGGTGGTACGAAGCGCAAGGCGCGACAGGGCGCATCGATCCCGAATCCATGCGTCAGGCGCTTAATCAATACAAAGGCGCTTTGGGTATCGAGCGCCATGCCCATGAACTGGCCGCAATTGTCGAAAAAGCCTATGCAGGCTTTGATAAACTGGCAGACGCTACGCGTTACCTGGTCAATGCCTTATTTGGCGAATACGGATTGGTGGTTGTCGACGCTGACGACCACCAGTTTAAGCACCAGTTCGCGCCGGTAATGGAGCGCGACATTATTGAGCAAAACAGTTTTAAAAACATCAGTTCTACCAACGAAAAACTGGCGCAGGCAGGCGTACATATCCAGGTTAACCCACGCGAGATCAACTTTTTTTATTTGCAGGAGGGCCTGCGGGAACGCATCACTTTTGAAGACGGACAGTACAAAGTGCTCAATACAGAAATAGCCTTTTCAGAAGCTGGTTTAAGGCAAGAAATAAAGCAATATCCTGAACGCTTTAGCCCCAACGTGGTGATGCGCCCGCTTTACCAGGAATGTATTTTACCCAATATCGGCTATATCGGCGGCGGTGCTGAAGTGGTTTACTGGCTGGAGTTGAAATCGAACTTTGAATTTTACGGGATCGATTTCCCGGTATTGATCCTCCGCAATTCAGGACTTGTGATCGCTAAGGAAACTGCAGCAAAGATCGCCCGGATGGATCTGAAGCCTGCCGAATTGTTTATGTCCACCGATGATCTGAAAAAAAAATGGGTTAAAAAACACAGCACGCATACCCTTAATCTAACCGAAGAATGGCGCGAGCTGACCGCAATTTTTGAAAAGATAAAGCTACGCGCGCACAAGATCGACCCAACTTTAACCCCCTCAACTGAAGCCGTGCAGGCGCGGCTTAAACGGGCTATCGATAACCTGGAAAAAAAACTGGTAAAAGCCGAGAAGGTAAATTACCACACGCGGCTGGAACAAATCGAACACATCAAAGCCGACCTCTTCCCCCACGACAGCTTACAGGAGCGCAGCGAAAACTTCGGCCTGTTTTATGTGAAATGGGGCCAGGAATTTATCAACGAGCTCATCCGGAATTTCGAGCCGTTGGCGTTTAAGTTTACTGTGCTGGGCGAAAAATAGCTTATCCCCAAAACTTTGATAACAGTTTTTTAACCCGGCAAGTTTACGCGGATGGAAAACTACTTTATCCCGTAGTGGTCGTTCATCAGCTTTTCAAAAAGACCGTTGGGTAAAACGCGTTTTAGCGTAACAGCAATGGTTTGTCCGAACGCACCGATAAGGTAGCGCGGGGCTGGGCTTGACGACGCAACGATCTGGCATATTTTTTTGCCTATAACATCCGGGTTTGCACCCACCCCTTCATCCTTTTCCATAGCCGCAACTGCGGTATTGAACTCTTTTTCCAACTGCTCGTTTTTCAACGGGAAGGGAACTTTTTCGCGGCTGCCGGTAAAGTCGGTCTTAAAGTCGCCCGGGTTGATCACTACCACTTTAACGCCGGTGCTGCGTAACTCCATCCGCAGGCTTTGTGAGTAACCTTCAATAGCGTATTTGGAAGCGCTGTACAAGCCTTGATAAGGCAGGCCAAACAAACCGGCCAGCGAACTAACATTGATTACCAATCCCTGCTTAGCCTCTATCATTGTTGGGATCACGGCGCTGCTCACGCGGATCACACCAAAAAAGTTTACTTCGAATTGTTTTTTAGCGTACTCAACAGGCATGGCATAGGCCGGGCCGGTTACGCCGTTACCGGCGTTGTTTACCAGCACGTCTATCTTTCCTTCGGCCTTGATGATCGAATCAACCGCGGCCTGTACCGAAGCATCATCGGTAACGTCAAGCTGGACCGGTTTAAACGAAACTGATTTAAGCCTGCTCAAATCGCGCGACGAACCATATACGGTATGACCCTGGGCCTGTAGCGCGTTGGCCACCGATAAACCTATACCCGACGAAGCGCCGGTAACTAAAATTACTTTTCCCATAGATTGGTTTTTATTAGGATTGCTTTATGTTTTAAATTATAGTTCCGGGTATAAAAATGCGAATTTATATGAAAGTGAAAAAATTGTTTTTATTAATGGACTAAGCAGGCCCCTCGCCCGGTAGGACAGCCCGGTTATTATTGTTATCACCAATTGGCTCGTCATCTTTATGTGGCAATCCGCTAAACAAACTGATCAGGTAGCCAACCACAACACCCGATAGCAAGCCCCCGACGTGGGCTGCGTTATCTATATTTCCGCGCAAGCCCGAAAGCAGGTTTATACCAATAAATACCAGGCTAAAGGTGAGCAGCCCCCGTTTCTCTTTTAGTCCGAGCTTGTTGGTAGTTACCAGGGCAACCAATACCCCGTATAAACCAAATATGGCCCCCGATGCACCTACCGCAACTACATTATCATGCCACCAAATACTCGTCGTACTTGCTGATAGCCCACAAACAAGGTAGACCAATGCGTAACGAGTTTTACCTAAGACCGGCTCAACAAAAATTGCCGCGAAAAAAAGCCCGTACATATTTAACAGCAGGTGCATTAAGCCACCGTGTACAAAAATGCTGGTAAGTAAACGCCACCATTGGCCGCCCGTAGTAAGCGATCGTATGTTGCCGCCCCATTTTACTAAATCAGGCGCCGTAAATGAAAGAAATCCTAAACCTGAAAATACCATTAATAGAAAAAAGAGCACATTTAAGGCGACGATAATGGCAGTGACCTGGAACTTGCTCTTTTTGCCAAACACCTGTGCGGCCCTATAACCTGCGGTCATGTCGGCTGCGAAGGCATTTTCCGGGAGCTTCACAATTTCTTCAGTTTTTAGCTTTGGAATGAGGATCATGATCAGCCAAACCAATGAGCCTATGCCAAACGATTTAAATGTCCAGCCCAATTTACCGCCATTGCGCCCTTCGAACGGCTCATTTTTTGCCTCGAAGATAACGGGGTTGGCAGGGAATGATGAAAATTTGTTGTTTAGTGCCTTCAGGTACGCTTTCCGCCGGTCGTTGGTGCCAATGCGGTCCAAATAAATAAAGCTGTCCAAGTTCTTGTGTGAGAATTCTGTATCGATGGATGACGCGAACGCTTTAAATCTGCTGTTCTTTTCTTCGCGGCTCAAATTATTATTCATTTCATTACTGAACTCGATGCCTATCCAGGCGCGGGGAATAGCAGCCGTGTCACCCGCGAAGATTTGTGCTAAACTTCGTTTGGTTACGATAATAACTGCCCCGTATTTTGCCGCCGATCCGTAAATAGCCAACGCTTTTTTTCCTTTCAGCACGGTAACGGAAGCGATATCCGAGTGTTTCAGCATACGCAAATTCATTGAGCTATCAGCCGAATGGCCGTTTAGTATGATCAATGGCCGGTGAATGGTCTGGGTCAGGCGTAAAACACTATCGCCTCTAGGCGGCTGATCCAAAATAGGGCACACCACGTCAATATAAAAAGTCAGGTATTCATTGTTTTTGCCGCTTACCTCCGCCCGCTCGTGTACTGCTATATGCCGCTTGTCAACAAAATGCTGCTTCAATTCAAAGTATTTGGTTAACGACTGTGTTTTTAAGTTACTGATCTTATCCAGCACGGTGAGCTTCCCGGTAGCTGTGGTTAAATAATCCTGTGCTATCAATGTAGGAATTACGATCGCGAATGCAGCAATAAATTGGTATAAAAAGGGGAGGTTTCCCCTTTTGTCCTTTAATGCCAGCAGTTTCAGGCGAGGCCTTAACCATATTAAAATGGGTATCCATATAAGCCCGAAAATAAGCCAGTAATGAACAAGGTCATCACTGACAGGCGCTTCCAGCCGGACGATGAAAACATAATCCAGGAGTGTATAAATGGCCATAAAGCCGACGGCTATAGCCAAAAATGGCACAAAGATGAGCCGTATGCGGGTTAAAAAGACAGTCATTACCAGGGGAAATAATCGCTTAAATTAATAATACCGGCCAATTGTTGGGTCATCCACAATCGCTTTTTTTACCTCAGCGGCGCTAACCGGCCCTGGTTTGGCGTATACAATTTTACCGCCGGGCTCAATTAACAGTGTATAAGGCAAAGTGCCATTCCATTTTGGGTCGATTTGCGCGACGGGTGAGCGTTTTTCGCCGATATAAATATAATTGATAAACGATGCTTGCGCCTGTTGCAGCGTTTTAAGCGTACCGCCTTTATTCGCTGCGCCGTCTGTGTTAATGGATATCATTTCGAAATCACGGTGCCGGTACATCCGGTTCATCTCAACAAACGCGGCTAAGCTTGCAGAACCGGCATCAGGTGCTGCTGCCCAAATCCTGACCACCTTCAGATTGTCTGTTTTATTTTGCAAAAGCGCTTTAAGGCCGGCGTTATCCAGGTTATCAAGTGTTACAGGTTCTTTGGCCCATTCGTCCCGGGCTTTTTGCAGCCAGCTGGCTTTTTCGGCCCATTTTATCGAGCAGCCAAAAACCTTGGTAGTTGTTTCAGCGGGCGTTTTTCCGGCAAGCAGCGCATCTAAGGCATTCCTGGTATCCTGTACATGCGGGGTTTTAGTGGGTTTTTCCACGTCGTCTATCCTGCCCGAATAACACAATTTCCTATCCTTATTAAATATAAAAACATGCGGCGTGGCTATCGGCCCGTAGGCATGTGCAACACTTTGGCTAGCGCCGTCATACAGATAAGGGAAGTTGAAATGTTTATTTGCTGCGCGAAGTTTCATTTCATCAAATGTATCGCTCATATCGGTGTAACCCAGTTCGTCCAGTCGGATTGCCTTCGGGTCGTTAGGCATAATAGCCACAACGGCTACACCTTTATCTTTATAGTCGTTGGTGATCCGGATGATCCTGTCTTCATAAGCCTGAGCGGTAGGGCAGTGGTTACAGGTAAAAACGATCATCAAGATCGGAGAGTTTTTAAAGGAGCCGAGGGTGTACATTTTGCCGTCGACACCCTTCAAACTGAAATCAGGCGCCTGTGCGCCAATAGCCAGGGTGGGATGTTCGTCAGCGGGTAGCGTAAAGGAAAATATAAGCGCACTTAATAAAACAAGCACTGAAGCAGGCAGGACGGCAGATCTTTTCACGGCGGTTTGGATTGGATTAAAGCAATAAGGCTAATTTAGCGTAAACGGGCCGGTAATGAAAAAAAATCAATCCAAATAAAGAAAATGTTATAGGAAATTCCTGACCAGCGGTATTTTTCTCAGCAAGCCTGCAAATATAAAGCTTGAAGCGACGGCGGCAGGCGCCACAACAAGCAATTTAAGCGCCGGCTCGATGGCCCAGCTTTTCACCAGGAGCGATGCCGTAATGACCAGCAAGGGATGAAACATATATACGCCAAAGGCATTCGCCGAAAGTGCTTTCAGGAATGGGGTATCCTTATTCCATTTAAATTTGGCGATACACAGTAATGCGGTCATGATCATGATGCCGGTAATTTGCTCCCACAGGGAATAAGTCAGTGCAACCGGGTTCCAGCCGCCGTTAAAATAATTGCCCGGAAACTTAGTTATCAGAAACCAAACGAATATACCCGGCAAAACAATAGCCACCATTACCACAGCCATCCGCGCCATGTTTTTGCCCTGTTTTAAATTTAGTTGATCGAGCCATTTATTATTCGATGCGACAAGGCCGGCGATAAAACAGACGATGTATTGCGGGAAATACCCTAATTGAAAGCCAACAGGTGATAAAACCCAGCCAGTAGGAAATACAAGCCTGACCAAAAAGCTGATCAATCCCAACAAAAAACCCGCAATAAGCAATTGCGCACTTGATGGCCAGTTTATTTTGTAGGTAAAACTTAGCGAAAGCTGTTTTATGACGACGTAAACTAAATTGAAAACAATTAAAGCAGCCACAAACCACATCACGCCAAAGTCAACCCAGTGGTGGTATCCTGACATATACTCGATAAACGAACGGTGCTGCCCGTAGCCATAATGCTCTACAATATAGTTCAGCACAGGGGATAATATTAATGAATAAAAAACCAGCGGTACCCCCAGCCTTTTTAGCCTGTCGGTAAGGAACTTGCCGGCGCCCTTCTTTTTGTAGGATGAACCGATAAACAGCGCCGAAAGGAAAAAGAAAAACCCCATAAAAAACGACTGGTTAGTCGCTACAAAAACAGTCATCGGAAATTTGGCTGCCATCAAATTACTTTTTTGCTGGTAGTACCAGCTACCCGGCGCGCCATAGGTAATAAATGTGTGGTGCAGCACCACCAGTACCGTTGCCAGTATTTTTAGGTGATCGATATAAGCGACTTTAGGGCGGGCTGGGTTATCAGCGGTGAAGGTTGCCGGAGCGTCTTTATCTACTGTTTCCATGATTTTTTTGTGACTAGTTTTTCTTTTAAAATCAACTGACAAACAAACGGTTATTACGTTACAATATTAGGCCGAAAAAAGTGAACTTTAATTGCCGCAGGTCAAAGGATTTGGGGCGTTGGTCAAAAAAAACGACACTTCATCACATAGGACATTGCAAATGGTACAAACAGCGTGGCCTGCCATCAGTTAAAATTGTTAATTTAGACGTCGTTTATGTCCCGGATTTTAAAAATATCAGTGGCAACAGGTTTGATAACGGCGGGTATCATTATTTTATACGAGATATCCAACTTGCTGCTGGTTCATCATTATTTTACTTACGAGTACTACATTACGGGCATCGCTGTAGTGGCTTTGGGCGCTGGTTTTATACTGGCCAGCCATTTTCGCAAAACCGGGACCGGGATCGGCGCTGGCAAACTGGATAGCCTCACAAGCCGGGAGTTGCGCGTTTTGGAGCTGATCAGCGAGGGCCGAAGCAATAAAGAGATCGCCGCCTTGAATTATGTTGAGCTGAGCACCGTTAAAACGCACATCAACAATATTTACTGCAAATTGGCCGTGAAAAACCGGAAAGATGCTGCGGCGATCTACCAAAAAGCCATCACAATGCAAAAATCAACCCTTTCTCCACCCACGATGACTTGATTTTGCCTTGTCGGGTGCGCAATTTTGCGGTATGAACAAAACCTATCCATTTAAACAGGCAGTTATTACCGGCGTTGTTTCGGCTTTTTTCGCTACAGGGGCGTTCGCCATTGTTGACAGTTTGAATCAGCACAACAATTGGAATATTAGTCCCGCAAGTATACGCGGCTTCGTTGGCTTGCTCACCCTGATCATCCTCGGCATTGGTATTTACGCGGGGATGCAAAGCGTAAAGCGGGCAAAACAGGGGCAGCTAACCTACGGGCATGCATTGTTAGCGGGTTTTGTTATCGCGATTACGGCTGGGGTTATTATGGCCGTTTTAGGCCTTATTTACACCACGGTTATTAACCCGGGCTATAACGTTTACATGGTAACCGAGGGAAAAAAGGCATTGCTGGCTGAAGGGGGATCGCCCGGGGACATTGCAAAAGGACTCGCCGATTTGCAAAAACAATTTGCACCCTCCACGCAGGCAATACAGGCCCTTGCCGGGCAAACGGTAGCCGGGACTCTGATTGCGTTTGTGATGGCTGCATTTACGAGGACAAAAAAATAAAAACTTGTGCTAAAAAAAGGAGAACATATAACAGGCACACCGTCGGAATTGCAGGGATTACTCGACACCGATGCTGAGGCAAATGCTTTTTTTGAAGGCCTGTCCAAATCCTATAAACAAGCCTATTGTGATTGGGTCGGTTCGGCGAAACAGGAAGACACACGGAAAGTGCGGGCAGGTAAAGCGATGATCATGCTGCGGAACAAGCAGAAGACGCTGAAAACCTGAGGTGCGAAAATAAGCTGTAAAACAAAACGCGAATGGCTGAAAGGCCATTCGCTTTTTGTTTTCCTGCAAGGGCTCGAACCTCAATCCTCAGAGCCAGAATCTGATGTGTTACCATTACACCACAGGAAAATATCATTGTTCGAGATTCAAACTCGTACAGCCGTTCGGCTACAAATATACAAAATGTGGTTAATTGATAAAACCTGTTTAAGGTGAAAGCCGACTGGTATTTGCAGATGGTCCGTTATCCAGCCGCTCCTCACTTAGTTCTTTTATATGCTGCATTACCCTTAAATGCACATTACTAACAATGCTTTTCGCCCATATATCATAATACCAGGCCGGGAATACGTAAAGCCTGTACCAGCTATTCCCAATCAGGGTAGTAGTTCCGTCGCCATTGTCTTTCAACAAAAACTGCCCGCGTATCAGGTCCAGGTGGTTCATTATTTCGGGGTCCCTGGGTTGCTTTGTGATATCAAAAGTCAGGTCTTTAGCAGGATTATAAATTGAGATCACCTCTTCAAAAACATAGTTGTTGCTGAATATGCATTTACGGCCGGCGCCCTTGTAATAGCCGGTAACCGTGCTTTCCACGGGGCTGGGGAGGCCTATTTTAAACAACCAAAATTGGTTTGGGGCCTTGATCCGCTTAAAGGCAACCACATTTTGCCATACTTTGGACGGCGGGGCATTTACCACAATGGTATCTGTTACCTTGTTCTCGTATTCATGTTTTGAAACAGTATCGATGATAAAAACAGCCGCCAGGATCAATATAACACTCACGTTCAGGGTGTCGTTCTTTTTCTTGTACAAATCCTTGCCAATGAGCGTGCCGATGAACATAAAGCAAAAAATAAGCGGCGATACGATGATGAGGCAAATCACACCCTCGCCCAAAAATATAAAGCTCAAGGCAATAGCGAGAAAACTGTTTGCAAGTGAGTAGAGTGCCAGGCGTCGTGTAACCAGCCGCAGATCCTGCCAAAACCAACCCCCGATAACGCCCATCAAGATCGGGATGATAACAAATTCCGAAAAAATGATAATGCCCGGGCCATTGTCGAAAATCAGGTATTTTGTAATAGCTATGGTGCTGATGCCAAGCAGGTTCGACCAAAAAAAGCCACTGAATTTTGGCGTGAATATTTTCCGCAATGTTTGTTTTATATCCATTTTAGAAGTGTTTAAAATTGAACTTTCAGAAAAAAATGAAATATTTGATCAAAAAAATTATTTAAATATCTTCAGTATCGAGCCCCAAAACCAGCTTTCGTCTGCCTTGATCATTTTTTCAAGGGTTTTATCCACGTTTTTTGCCAGCTTGTTAATGTCGGTAACCGATTTGTTAAATGTTTTAAAGGCCGGGTCTTTAGCATCACCCTTCACTTTCGACAGCTCATCCAAAATTTTTATCACCGGGTCCAGCTCGCGTTTGCGGCGTTCTTTAGCCACCTGCCGGGCAATATTCCAGGTGTCTTTATCAGCGTAAAAAAACTCCTTGCGTTCTCCTTGTTTCAGTTGTTTTTCCACCAAACCCCAGCCGATCAGGTCGCGCACAGTCATATTGGCATTGCCGCGGGAGATGCTGAGCGCTTCCATTATTTCTTCGGTCGACAAAGCTTCCGGCGTAACCAGCAGCAAAGCATGCACCTGGGCCATGGTTCGGTTAATTCCCCATTCTGAGCCCAGTTTCCCCCATGCCTCTATAAACTTCTGCTTTGCCTCGTCCAATTCCATACGCAAATATAAATAAATTATGAAAGTTTCAAAATAAATTGAAAACTAATGGTCAAAAAACTATTTTTTGCCTTTTACCCTTCACCTAAACTAAAGCACTCTGCAAAGCAAGCCTTTTAAATATTCACCCTCGGGAAATGATGACCTCACCGGGTGGTCTTCCGGCTGACAAAACTGGCAAATAAATTGTACTTGTCTTCCGGCATCAAGCGCCGCCCAGGCCAGTACCTGCTTAAAGGTTTCCATATCCATGGCGCCTGAGCAGGAAAAAGTTGCCAGCAAACCACCCTTGTTAAGCAGCAGCATGCCAAGGCGGTTTAAATCTTTGTAAGCCCGCGATGCTTTATCGAGCGCCGAGCGGGAGGGTGCGTATTTAGGCGGATCAAGCACAATGATGTCAAACGTTTCGCCATCCTCACGGAACTTTCGTAATTGTTTATTTACATCCGAAGTGATTGCCGAAACTTTTTTCGCGTCAAAGTTGTTCAGGTTCAAGTTTTGTATAAGGGTGTCAATAGCCAGTGATGAGCTATCTACCGAAGTTACCGACGCGGCGCCCTGTTGCAGGCAATTCAAAGTAAAGCCACCTGAATAGCTAAAGCAATCGAGCACTTTTTTGCCTTTTGCATGTGACGCCAGTATTTTCCGGTTGTCACGCTGGTCGCAATAAAAGCCTGATTTTTGCCCTTCGGCGATATTGATGTGATAACGGATGCCGTTTTCAAGCACTTCAACAAATTCGGGCGGTGGATTTAACGTTAGTGAAATATTTGAGGTCTCCAGGCCTTCGTGGCTGCGGGAGGATGCATCGCTTTTATCAAAAATACTTTCGGGGCGTAGTAAGGTTTGCAGCTCATCGATAATTACAGGCATTATCTTTTCCATGCCCGACGTAAGCACCTGCACCGCCAGGTGACCGGCATATTTATCGACGATCAGTCCCGGCAGGTAATCCGATTCGCTGAACACCAGGCGGCAGGTATTGGTGCATCCATCAACCAGCAAATTGTCCCTGCTTGAAACTGCTACCGCAACCGCCCGGCGAAACCAATCCTCATTAACGACTACATTTTCATCCCATTCCAGCAAACGTAGCGCCACGCGCGACTGGTCGTTATAAAACCCATAGGCCATAAATTTGCCTGCCGCATCTGTCAACCGTAAAATGTCGCCATTATCGGGCTTGCCCTTTACGCGCTCAATTGCGCCCGAGAATACCCAGGGATGGCGCTGCAATACCGCTTTTTCCTTGCGCTTTTTTAATACAACGTCAATCATGACGGCAAAGGTAAGCATACGCTGCCTTGTCTGGGCGCTGGTAGCAGCGAAAGTCGTATAGATGTCTTCTTAAACGCGAAAAAACGATGTCGCAGTTAGTTTGACTACAAACTCTGGGCCTGGCTTTTGGCTAAAACTTTATTGATAACGTTTTCCAGCTCTTCCAGATCGAAAGGCTTGGCAAGGTATATCTCCGCTCCGGCGTGGCTTGCTAATAGTTCGATATCGCTGTTTGCAGAAAAATATACCACGGGGATGTGTTTCAGTGTCTCGTTTTTTTTGAGCGTTTGCGTCGCAATGATGCCGCCGTCATCCGGAATCCAGTTATCCATTATAATAACATCAGGCAAAACGGCGGATACCTTTTCGGTTATCTGGTTACAATCGGTGAAGGAATACACTTTCCATCCCTGCTCTTCTAAAATGAAACTGCAGATCGAAAGAATATCCTCATCATCATCAAATATAACAATGGTTTTGTCAGGGTTGTTCATCGGCTAAAGATACATGAAGCTATATATTACAATTTAAATAAGCAAATGTTTTTATTGTTTGATTATTTTTTCAATTAAAACAATATTTATTTATAGACGCTGGGACTAACTGTTCATCCTGCATCTGTTAATCGGCCATGTCTGATACATTAACAGTTTTACTTTGGTTTTGTGTAAATTTGTTTCACTTATGTCGACCCAGGTACAGGAAGAAACTTTAACCCTTGACGAAATACTTTCCAGTCTCAAGGAAATGCACCGTTTGATTTTATGGAATGATGATGTGAACACGTTTGAGCACGTGATATTTTGCATGATGAAATACCTGGATTACACCGAATCGCAGGCCTCGAAGATTGCCTGGAAGGTACACAACGAAGGCAAGTGCGCCGTATTGGAAGGTTCGTTTACCGAAGTGGAAGTTTATCGAAAGATTTTACAGCAGGAAGGGTTGACCGTATCGGTCGACTAAGTCTTGAGTCTCGAGTCCAAAGTCTTGAGTCGCATTTGTTCTGACTCAAGACTTTAGACTAAACTATACCATATAATTCCAGCCATGTACATCAGGCGCATTGCCGTAACGTATGGCATCAAGCGTTTTCAATACTTTTTGAGAAAATTCGCGGTTTTTGGGGTCGCTCAGGAAGTACTCTTCACCGTTATGACTGATAGAACCCACCGGGGCGATAGTTGCCGCCGTACCGGCGCCGAAGGCATCGGTTAACCTACCGTTTTTTGCGCCTTCAAGGATCTCCGAAACCGAAACACGGCGCTCCTCAACGCTCATACCCCAGTCTTTTGCAAGGGCAATAACCGTGTCACGTGTTACGCCATCCAAAATCGTATCTCGTGTTGATGGGGTGATTAGCTTGCCGTCCAACACAAACATCACGTTAGCCGCGCCCATTTCTTCAATATACTCGTGTTTTTTTGCATCAGTCCAAATCATCTGGTCAAAGCCTTCTTCCGCTGCACGCCGGCTGGCCAGCATAGCGCCGCCATAGTTACCAGCAGCTTTAGCGTAGCCCATTCCGCCTTCGGCAGCACGGGTGAAATGCGTTTCTATTTTCACCCTGAGCACCTTCGAAAAGTAGGGGCCAACCGGGCCGGTCAGCACAATGTATTTATAGGTGGCCGATGGCTGCACGCCTAAAAAAGGGTCGGTGGCAAACATTACCGGGCGAATGTACATTGCATGGTTTGGCTTTGCGGGTACCCAGTCGCGATCCAGGTCAACCACTGCGGCAATGCTTTGAATAAACACTTCTTCGGGCAGCGTTGGCATACACAAACGTTCCGCTGATTTATTAAAACGGATTGCATTTTTGTCAGGACGGAAAATAGATACCTGGCCATCGGGATGTTTGTAGGCTTTCAGGCCTTCAAAAAATGCCTGACCATAATGCAGCGCTGAAATTGCAGGACTAAAACCAATTTCGCCATAAGGCAAAATCTCAAAATTCTTCCATTCGCCATCGGCATAATCTGCCACAAACATGTGGTCGGAAAATGTTTTGCCGAATTGTAAATGGTCGAAATCCGTCTCCTGCAAACGGGAATGCTTGGTTTTTGTGATCCTGATGTCCAGCGTTTCTGTCATGGCTTTTAGTATTAATTCTGAAAATTGCAAGATAGGGATTTTTTAGCCATATTTGGCAGACAGATCGTGCGATATGAAATCAGTTTGGCCAATAATTCTTTTTTTGACATTAGGATTAACTAATAGTCAGTCAAAGCAATATTCAACTATTAACCTTACCACTTTTAAAAATGTGCCCGACGATATGTCTGGATGCGGCGAGGATTGTTACCTAAATAAGGGAGATCGCAAAAGGGATCGTTTAATTTGCTATACGGACTATGGGGAAGCTTTAGTTCATCTAAATAACAAATCGCTATGTTTGAGAGTAAATGAGAATATTCGGCACGGTAAAAATGAAGAGGTTTTCACGACAGGCCAATATATTTTGAGATTGAAAAAGACTTACAATAAGCAAACTGGCGATGAAGACTATCAATTCAAAGGTGTTTTGACAATGAAGTTAGGCCAGAAAGTGCTATTCCAGTTAATGGTAATTGGCGAAGGCGGTTGCTAAATCTCTCGCAAAGCTTTCTCTACCCATCTCTTGCCCCAATTCTCCACTTCTTCATCGGACCATAACGAAGGGTAAAATATTCTTTTCTGAAATCTCGGTGGCAAATATTTCTGCCAGTTGGTACCGCCGGTGGCTTTAATTTCGTCCGGCTCGCGGTTAAGGTAGCGCACGGCTGATTTATAATGAACCAGCGGCCAGTTTACATTCACGTTTACATCCAGTTGTTTCAGCTCACCTTTTAATTCAGGCGTTGCCATACCATCGCCGTTAAGCCTAATATAAAGCGCATTAAAATTGTTACTAACATTTGCTTTCGCCAACTCGGTAAAGGTGTTAGCGTATTTCTTTTCAAACTGTTTAAGGGTAAGGGTCTTTTTGCCGGTTGAGAGTTCAGTTGCGCCGAATTTCCAGTAGATATAATCAAATTGATCTTCGATGGACGAATTTTTGAGTTCTTCACGTTTATCTTGTGCAACGAGATTGATAAAATTGGTGGCGTAGATCTCGATCATACGGTACTGCCCTGACTGAAAACCACTTGCAGGCAGCAGCGACATCCTGAATTTTAAAAACTGCTCTTTTTCCATCCCATCAACCATAATGCTGAAGGATTGCGTAAGTGCTTCAAAATAGTTATTGATGCGTTTAAGCCGTGCTGTAAAAAAATCTGCAGTTAAGTGTTCTGCCGAAGTGATCTGTTTGCACTCGTGTAAGGCCAGCTTAAAATATAGTTCCGTGATCTGATGATACATGATGAATATCTCTTCATCGGGAAAAGGCGTTTTAGGCGTTTGCAGGCTCAGCAGGGTATCCAAATGGATGTACTCCCAGTACGTCAGAAAATCAGCATAAAGCAAACCGTCAAGGTAGGAAGTCATATCCTGCCCCATGGCTTCGTATTTTTCCTGCAGCCGTGCCAGGCGTTCTTCTATTTCGGGTGAAAAATGCATGGGCAAATGTAGGATTTTTACATCTATTCGAAGTTCGGGGACAAAGAGTCAGGAATCAGGGAGACTGGACCTGGATTAAAGAAATACAATTCGAAAGTAGTATCCAAATAGTCCTTATCTTCCCCGAAATTGTATCTTGGCTCCTGAATCTTGATTCCTGGCTCTTTTTTTTAAATACACCCAACGTTTGGCTTTAGCTGCCCGATGATGCATTAAAACAACATAATGATCATCTTAAATAAAACTAAAATGAAAAACCTGATTTATGGCACTTGTGCCTTATTGCTTGCATTGTTTGTGGTATCGGCTTGTACCAAAGGAGGTTTGGGGGGGCCTGCCGGGCAGTTAAAAGCCAGTGCTTATAAAGTAGCAATTGGCCAGCCCGACAGTCTGTTATTAAATGGCGCCAAAACAACCGATTCAGTGCACTGGAGTGTTTCGCCGGCGGGGTTTGATTCCATCATCACGAAAAACAACGTGGCACTGTTATTTTTTAAAAAAGCAGGAACCTACCAGGTTACGGCGACAGATCCGCCGATGGCTCCGGCAACCGTATCAATAACCGTCACCGATTCGGTGTACCACCCCAAAACAACCTATACCAATTTGCCGCTCACTACTGACCAAATAACCCTGGTGCCTTATTACCATGCTTTTGCCGATTCCAGCTACCTCTCGTTCGTGGCGCAAACACACAATTATTATTGCAGCAATAGCGAATTGAGCGTGGCCGACAGCCTGGTGAACAATCGTTATGGCATTCATTTTCTGTACGTTTCGCAGCCTAACCCCTGCGTTTTAGGCCAAACCCCAATTGCTGCTGTGCTTAACTTTACGCAAAACCAGCCGGTGTTACTTCCCAACGGTACTTATCCCCTGTCGGTAACTTTAAACGGAACCACGTACACGGGAACGATCGTTGCCACATCGTCCACCATCACCTTTAACTGGAATTATACCAGCGGGGTGCTGATATCGCCGAAGCAGATCAATAGGTAGCCATAGTTAGTTGTAATGGTTGTAAAGGTTATAATAAGTTGGAAAGGTAGCTCCATGTTCTTAACTTCTACAACCCTTGCAACTTCTACGACCTTTACAACTAAAATAATTTATTTTCCACCCAACGTTTCAAGCCCGGTTAACGAAGCGTAATTATCGATGGAATGAATCTACTGAATGAACCTTTCGAAAAAGCAGGCTGATAAGCTGGTAAAAGGATGTGTTAAGAATGACCGCGCGGCTCAGGAGGCCCTGTATAAGCTGTTTCATGCCGATATGCTGAGGGTTTGTTTGAACTATTTGCCGCACAAAGAGCTTGCTAAAGAGGCATTTAACAGTGGTTTCCTTAAAGCATTCCAATCCATTCAAAATTTCGATGCGAAGAAAGGTGACCTGGGCGGATGGTTACGAAAGATCATGATCCACACCTCAATTGACCTTTGCCGCAGCGAACTAAAATTTAACAACAAGCTGTCTTTGGACAGTGATGAAGATGAATTTTTTATTCAGCCGGAGGCGCTGGAAAAACTTTATTTCGCGGATGTTTTACAAAACATCCGGATGCTGCCTTTGGCAACACAAACGGTTTTCAACTTATCAGTAGTTGACGGGTATAGCCATAAAGAAATAGGCGAACAATTAAATATCAGCGAGGGCACATCGCGGTGGCATTTGTCCGAAGCTAAAAGACAGCTTCGGACAATGCTTGAGCCTACTGAAAATAGTGCCGGCCAGCCAAAAGAAAGGAGCGGTAAAACCAAATGAAAAACTCATTAAAATACTTCCTGCTTTGGCAAAAGAAACGAAATGAATTGCCGGTATCTGACGATCCACAAGCTGATTGGAGCCAAATGCAATTCCTTCTGGACGAGCATATGCCTGTTAAAAAAACGGGCGGCTTTAAAGGGTTCAGAACGTTGCCTGCGATATTAGTCACCTTCTCCGCGGCGGCGATGATCTATATTGCCAGCAACATTTATCACCTGGAGAAACACCGTCAGGCAGTAACGCATCATTTTCGCAAAGGCAGTCCGTTGCGGTCGGGCCCTACAACCACGGATTCGTCATCTTCCGCGAATGTTATAGTCCAAAATGACAGCACGCCGTCTGCCAGCAGAGTTACTGCGGATACCGCCGGTGTTGGGGATGCCTTAAAAAGCGACGCAAAACTTTCGGCTAATAGAGCGTTGGCCGGTAACTCAAAAAATAATATGGGGCTCACAGCCAGTAAAAAAAGGAAAGGAGCGGGCCGAAATGGAATGGCATCGATTCGGTCGGGTTCAGGTAGTCAAATAGGCGGCCACACTCAAAAGGCTTTTACCGCTAATAACGCCGGACAACTGCATCGCGGATCCCCGATACGTAACGCTTATCCGGTTCCATCTAGCCGGAACGGCAGTAGCCTTCCTACACCCGGCCGCCAAATTAAACCAGGTGACGATAACCCTGCCATAAATAACCATGATCAGGAAACAGCGGCCTTAAATACCTTTAATAACAGGAGCGTTGACGGTACGCTTACACAGGCTTTCCCTTCAGTACTGATACCCACTCCGGATTTGAATAAAATTCAACCTGCGCGTTTATCCCGTTTAAATAGTGCGGTCAATCAATCGCCACTGGCAACAGGCAGTCAAACCACAGGAAACAAAAAAGGCAAGCCCACCGCTCCGCAAAGTACCAAAACCTCAAATATTAACTGGGGCATATTAATGGGCGTAAACACTTCCGGGAGCTTTACGCCCAAACGCCAGAATGCAAATTTTTACGGCAGCGCGCCGCTCGATCCCTATTTTGGCTTGTTTATATCATACAAAATAACAGACGACTGGGCCATATCGCCGCAACTGCGCCTTTTGAGCCCGCAAAACATTGTCACCAGGTATACACACGCCAATCAAAGCAAAGTCGACTCAAACCAGTCGTTGATGATTACTACCTCCGGAAAAATGTACGCGGTAAGCGTGCCGCTTTACGCCGTGTACAATGCCGGCAATGGCCTAAGCTTTAAAGCCGGGCCGGTAATCAATTTCCCCATAAAGCAGGTGAACACTAGTAGTATTTTCTTGCCTTACAACATTCGGACTGACACTAGCTACTTTAAAAACATCAGCGCAATTTTAAATCAAACGCGATATCAGCAAAACATCAACTTTGGGTTTTCTGCAGGTGCAAGCTATCAATTCAGGCGTTTCATTTTTGAGGCCACTTATCTCAAAAGTCTCAGCGGTTATGGTATTAACTCCGGCCTGGGTTCGTTTAAATCGTATAACGGCACTTTTCAGTTTACCATCGGTTTTCAGTTAGATAAGGTTAAGCCTTAGGTTTGTTTTTGCGAAATTTTCATGGGTAAAAACTTATTTCCGTTAACTTGTTATTATCTTTATCAAGAAATCCTTTGCTAAAATGACGATTCAAAAAATCCTTATCGGAATAGATGAAAGCACGCACGCCGAGTACGCGGCAGCTTATGGTTTTGACATTGCGCGAAAATTCAATGCTGCGGTAGGGCTGGTAAACATTGTAGAGCCTGGACTGATGACCCAGGCAACCGATCCGATGATCGGCGTGTCTGCTCAAAGCATTGGCATTGATGAGTTGGAGATAATGGATATTCAAAAGACCCAGTCCGAAAATATTGTCGAACAAACCATTAAGAAGTTTGCCAGTGATATGCCTGTTACACATTTTACCGATTATGGGTCAACCGCCGATGGTATCGTCAGTTGTGCGAAAGAATTCCAGGCCGATCTCATCGTTATCGGCACCCATAACCGGCATGGATTAGGTCGATTACTGATGGGGAGCGTAGCCGAGCATGTTGTCAGGAATTCACCGGTGCCGGTGCTGGTGGTTCCATTGGGCCATGGTTCATAGCAACTTCGGCAGATTGGTTGCAGTCAACGCAGATTGCACCGATAGCATTCCTGCCATGAACTATTAACCATGAACTCCTCAATAAAGCAACCGGAATCTGATCGTATTTTCAATCGCTTTTAACTCATTTAACACACCTGTATCGTAGCCGGTATTTACGTCCGTAATTACGTACCCTATCTGCTGGTTAGTCACCAGGAATTCTCCCACTATGTTAATATTATGCCGGGCAAATACGTCGTTTATTTTAGCCAGGATGCCGGGTACGTTTTTGTGGATGTGAATGAGCCGGTGAGCATTATTTACCCGGGGCGGCTGCAGGTCGGGGAAATTGGTGCTGGTATGCGTTTTCCCCTCATTCATAAAGGCAATTACCCTGCGGGGAATAAAATCTTCGTTGCGCGGGTTGTTTTTCGGGTCGTCAAATATAATGATGCCGTTATCGCAGGCGGCCTCCGTCATTTTGCGGCTGTTTGCCCGCCCAAAGATGCCGATAACCTTTAGCCGGCCTGCATTTTGCACCTGCTCCACGGTAGGCTGGTGGTCTTCGTCGCAAAATAAAACACCCGCTTCTTCCAGGTATTTATCTTCAATCGTTTCACGTTGCCTGATGTTATAGCCTTCTTTGCGCATCAGGGCCAGCGCGTCTTCCTCCACATTGCCCACCACCAGGCATTTAATGCGGTTTTTCGGGTATGAAATAGCCCGCGGAAGCTTATTGATATATAAAAACTCATCGAAACTTGGGGTAATGTGGTCGGCTTTTTCCGCTACCGATTTGCGCTCGATATTCTCGGTAAAGGCAAAGAATTTTTTGATGATTCCCGATTCCTTTAGCTGGAAATCCGAATAGCCATCGCCGATGCCATATATATCCCCCTGCAAATTCAATTCGCGCAGCAGCTTTACCTTACCGCCTTCCTGCGAAAGCGGGTTGCCGCGGTCGTAACCAATGATGTTGCCTTCATCGTCAAACTCAAAGGTATTGGCGTATATATTTTCTTTCTTAATAAAATACTCGGTAACCACCGGGATTATAAACTCCTTAAACCCTCCCGATACAATCAGCACTTCGTCCGCATGGTTTTTAAAAAATATGGTATTGCGCGAAAATGATGTCGACACTTTCTTTTTCAGGTGCGTTACCAGCTGCTTCAGGTGATCGCGGTTAGCCTGCAATAGTTTCACCCGGTTTTCCAGGCTTTGTGTAAACGACAGGCGGCCTTCCATCGAAGCATTGGTTAATGCCTCTATCTGTTCGTATACTTTTTCCCTGTCGGGATGATTTTTTAAGGAGATGCGCGCCAGTTCGTCCAAAGCCTCAACTTGTGTAAACGTGCTGTCAAAGTCGATGATAAAGTAATCCATGAATGATGTGCAGATATGCGGATGTGCAAATGTGCGGTTTTTTTGATTGATAGACGAGGGAAGTTGATAAAGTTGATATGCTGAATAGCCAAAACACTAAAAATTTATGCCGCTGCTTCTTGCAAAAAAGAATGTTTTTTACTTAGCTTTGATATACCCCTTTTAAGCTTAAATTATTAATTATCAAACCCTAACAAATTGCCGACGGGCACATTGTTGCGCCGCACCTTATGCAACTAATACAACAGTTTATAAACTAAACGATTAAACCTACAATTATGCAAACACCTGATGTACACGTAAATTACCTTGCGGTGGCGGCTTCGGCGGTCGCCTGCTACATTCTGGCCGCCATTTGGTATGGCGCTATTTTCAGCAAAGCCTGGATGCGCCTTACCGGTATCACTGACATGAAGCCAAAGCCGCTCAACATGGTCCTGGTGCTTATCGCTTCATTCATTATGGCGTATGTACTGCAGCACTCAATCGTTTTCGGCGATGTCTATTTAAAAATCAGCGGTATCCAGGGGGCGCTTGCCGGGGCTTTTTTCCTATGGCTTGGTTATGTGGCTACCGTAACATTGGCTACCAAACTTTATGAAAACAAACCCTGGGGCCTGTGGCTGGTGGATAATGCCTTTTGGTTGATCGCGATGATGATGATGGGCACTATCCTTTCCGTTTGGCCGGGTAATATGGTATTACAATAGCAAACCTTCAATTTCCCCCTTTAGGGGGCCAGGAGGTCAAAATTCTCAACTCCTTCGGAAAATAATTATTCACCCGGTTGGGCAGCAATTTTGCCCAGCCGAGTGAATGATTTTCGTAACATATCAAACTCCAGCCTTTTTGTGTGGGATTAATGTTGATGTTGTCGCGTCTTAGATACGCAATGGCCTGTTCATAATTCAGGTCTGTTTTTAACAGGGCATCTTTATTTATATATATACTAAGCGCCAGTTCGCGGTTGGGCACTAATTCATTGCCCATCACCTGCCCAAGCCTAATGCCCGATTTTTTTATGTAGAGTTGTTTTTGCAGAATCTCCAGAGAATGCTTATGCTCTTTGTGGATAGCTATCCAGTCGTCGTTAAGCTTAAAAAAGTAAAAGTCGTCAGCCTTATCAATGTGGCCTTTTACAATTTCCAACTCCTTTGCGGGCACCTTCGCGTTTTCTTTTGCTTTAGGCGGATTAAGCTCCCTGGCTATTTCACGCTTTTTTAAGCAGGCTGCAAATAACCCTTCCCCTTTCAGCCGGTCCGGGTAAAAGCGATAGCCCCAGGCTTTATGGCTATTCGACAGCGATTCAACGATACCCCAGCTTTGATCCACGGGTATTCTGATGCTTTCCATACCAAATTCTTCACAAAGCCAGTCGAGTATGTCTTCGTTTTCCTGGTGCGAATAAGAGCACGTACTATATATAAGGTAGCCGTCTTCCTTTAAAGCAGGGTATACGTCGGCCAGTATCCGTTCCTGCCGCTGGTGACAGAGGTTTACGTTGGCTTCGCTCCATTCATTCATCGCCTGGGGGTCTTTGCGGAACATGCCCGAGCCGGAACAGGGCGCGTCAACTAAAATTATATCGAAAAAGCCGGTCAGCCTCCCGAAATCTTTCGGATCGTTATTAATTACTATGGTGTTAGCGGTGCCCCAACGGTTCAGATTGTCGCACAATACCGGAACGCGCGTTTTGATGATCTCGTTGGAAACCAGCAGATCATTACAGCCAATTGCTGAATTGATCAGCGTGCTTTTACCGCCCGGCGCCGCGCAAAGGTCGAGTACTTTGATACGGCCAGTATTGTCCTGACGGATATGTTTAAAGATATGATCGATAAACATAGACGATGCCTCCTGTACATAATAGCAGCCGGCATGGAAAAGCGGGTCGAACGTAAAGGAGGGGCGCGTATCCAGGTAATAACCATCGGGGCACCAGGGGACCTGTTCCCCCTTCTTTACGTCCGAAATTTTGAATGGATTTAGTCGGATAGAAGTAGGTGTTTCAGCATTTTTATGAACATTTGTAAATTTTTCAGGTGCAAAACCCGGCTCGCCGGATAGTGATTCAAGAAAGTTTTCCGGAAAAATGTGCCCGTTAGTCATAAATTCCAAAGATAATAAATCCACGGATAGCAAACCTGCGGCCGGGACGATAATTATACCGCGGGCTGATATCCTTTAGGTTTCAGCGAGTTAACCGGCATGGTTTACAATTTTATCAAATTCATTTTGCAGGCGTCAAAATTCTGTGTACATTTGTGGCCCGCTTGTAAAAAGCGTTGTTTTTTGAAGATTTTAAGGCTAAAAAATTAATCTGAAAATAAGTGAAAATAGCACTTGACAGGCATTAAAATTAGTCGCATCTTTGCAGCCGCTTCGGCAACGAGGCAAAAGCTTTAAAAATTAGAAACCGCGAAGGTTTTTAAAATATGTTCTCTGTGACAGAGAACAACAAACGTTCTTTAAGGAAAGATCATGCAGTGTAACGGTCGTAAGGCGGTTATACTGACGAGAAGAAGAGAGAAAGGAAACTGTAAAAAGAGAACAGTGGATGGAAGGGGAAGAAGGATAAAAATCCGGAAGGACCTTCAGCAGGGGGCGAATAACATTCGCCCGGATGCAAACAAACACGAACAAAGACAGATTCTATTTTAAAAAAGTAAAAAACTTTGAGAATAGGGTCAGTGTCAAACTAGGACATTATACAATGGAGAGTTTGATCCTGGCTCAGGATGAACGC